>ENA-ORCV01000023-ORCV01000023.1-marine-metagenome-genome-assembly--contig:-NODE-23-length-475501-cov-6.712936_pt1 | contig 475501 bp, 440 predicted proteins | sample MGYA00237779_ERZ508509 | MGnify/ENA primary metagenome ERZ508509 (study PRJEB26180, sample SAMN06268772) | marine metagenome | isolation source: Bioluminescent Bay, La Paraguera, Puerto Rico | place... | reverse complement strand
GGTGGAGCTAGGCGGGATCGAACCGCCGACCTCTTGCATGCCATGCAAGCGCTCTCCCAGCTGAGCTATAGCCCCACAGGAGGCGCGCATTATAGAGAGGCCCGTCCAAGGGCTCAAGCGTTTTTTGCATTTTTCTTTCTATGGCCTGTCTGTGTCGCTGTCCACCTGCAGAAATCGGGCTGGGAATCCGGGTCTCGGTCTGCCGGTGTCAGTGGCTTGGCACCCCTTTCCACACACCTTGTGGCTCTTGTGGGTCATGAATGCAGTAAAAAAATGCAGAAATATCTTACAAATAGGATTGACATCTGGCTCTGGACTTTCGAATATGTACGTTCAGGCCGCTCGCGGGGCAGTGGTCTATTGAGCCCAGAGGGATAACAAGGGAAATGGCATGAAGACGACACGACATCTGTTTGTGGCGCTAGGAATGGCGGCCATGATGGCGCAAGCGCCGGTGGCGTTTGCAGAAGAGGGAGAGGGCGAGATCGACGACCGCACCTATATGGGTGTGCTTGGCGGTTATATCGGTGCTGACGAAGACGGTCGTGCGCCAGCCTATCAGTATGACGATGGCTACAGTGTCATGTTGCTGCTGGGTTCGCAGAAATCCGAGCGCGTGAACACTGAGTTCTCTCTGACCTATTCAGTACTCGAGGGTGACCGGGCCGGTGTGCAGAACGCACATGACTGGCAGTTGACCCTGGGTTACGACTGGTTGTGGTTCCTCGACCGTGATGGCTGGTCGCCGTTTGGCCTGCTGGGCCTGGGCGCCACCAACGAGGAACGCGAGCCCGACGATCATATTCATCTGACCGTCAACGCTGGTGTCGGTTTGCTGAAAGTGCTCAATGAGCATGGCACGGCGTTCCGCACCGAAGCCCGCTACCTGTATCACAACGACGATAACAACGGTAATGACAGCCCCGGCGACTGGCGTGTTGCCCTGGGCTTCCAGACCCCATTGACCGCGAAGCCGGTGGAGTTACCGCCACCGCCACCGCCGCCGCCCGCGCCTCCTGCCGATAGCGATGGTGACGGTGTGGTTGATGGCATTGACGAGTGCCCGGGAACCATCAAGGGCCTCAAGGTGGACAAGGTGGGTTGCGCCATCAAGCAGACTTTCGAACTCAAGGGCGTGAACTTCGAGTTCGACAAGGCTGAGCTGGATGCCAATGCCCGTAGAATCCTGGATGCTGCACTGGAGACCCTGAAAGGTCAGCCGAGCATGAAGGTGGAACTGGCCGGTCATACCGACAGCACCGGCCCGGAAGCTTACAACCAGGGCTTGTCCGAGCGTCGCATGAACTCCGTGCGTGACTATCTCGTTGAGAATGGTGCGAACGGTGACAACCTGACCGCTGTGGGATACGGCGAAAGTCAGCCGATTGCGACTAACGATACGCCGGAAGGGCGCGAGCTGAATCGCCGCGTCGAATTCCGGATTCTGTCTCAGTAACTGGCAGGAGGTGAGACATGGAATTGTTCAAGAGATTGATTCTGATTGGCCTGGTGGCGTTTAGCCTGGGGCTGGCCGGCTGTTCGACGGACACCAACAGCGTTGACGGCAACGGCAACGTGATTGGTGACGGCGACGGTGACGGTGACGGCGATTGTCCGGAAGGACAGGTATTGGACGGTGCGCAGTGTACGGTTACAGACCTGGTGGATGAGCTGGGTGACGTGCTGGCCGGTACGCCGCTGGAAGGTCTGGTTCAGTGTCTGGACCCGACCCTGAATGACGTGCTGGATGGTCCGGATACGCTGGTTCAGGCCCTGCTCGATGCCTTGCAGTCGCAGGAATTCGATCCGGCGACGTTCGAAGAGGCTGCCGGTGCTCTGGCCGATGGCTTGACGTCCCTGGGCGAGAACGTACCTAACGCCTTGCTGGCGCTCTCCGGTGACCAGGACGCGATTGCGGCCTGTACTGGCGGTGGCGGCGGTGGCGGTGGCGGCGGTGGTGGCACCGCCCTGGATCCCACCGCGCTTTGCGTCATTCCGGTTCTGGGTGAGGCAGTAGTAGGCGCAGCAGGTGGCAGTTGTACAGGCGATGGCGGTATGGGTGGATCACCTTTGCCTGTTGAACAGCTTTGCGCGGTGCCTGTGTTAGGGCCATTGCTTGCTGAAGGTGCCGGTGCCGACTGCGGCGGTGGTGGCGGTGGCGGTAGTCCGCTACCTACAGATCAGCTGGCGCAGTTGTGTGCTATTCCGGTGCTGGGTGCTGCTATCGTGGAGGGTGCCGGTGGCGCCTGTTCCGGTGGTGGTGGCGGTGCCCCGAACCCTGCTGATTTCCTGGATCCGGCTCAGCTTTGTGTTATTCCGGTGCTTGGTGAGCAGTTGGTCACGGCTGCCGGTGGTAGTTGCGATGGAGGCGGTGGCGGTGGAGGAAGTCCGCTGGATCCAGCGGCATTGTGCGCTATCCCGACTCTTGGTCCGGTGTTGGTTGGTGCCGCCGGTAGTAGCTGTGATGACGGCGGTGGTGGTGGCGGTGATCTGCCGCTTGACCCCGGCGCACTGTGCTCTATCCCGGTTCTGGGACCAGTACTGGTAGGTGGGCTTGCGGGTACGGAATGCCCGGCAGCCAGTTCTACCGGCGGGGCATTCCTGCCCCCACTCTCTCTCTAAGAGAAGGGCGTTAGAACAAGAGGCCCCGCTTCGGCGGGGCCTCTTTTTTTGGCCGTCTGTCCGCTGCCTGCAGGTCCGCGCAATTCGCGCATGCGGTTGGGTGTCTGGTCCGTCACTCACTTTTAATATGCCCCGTAGTGGCTTGTTCGGCATGGGAAAGTTTTCTTTTTGCAGCCTAGCTGTCTGACATGCATTGCCCAATGTCAGGCAGTTCAGTAGCATCGCTCGCTAAACGATACTAAGCCGCGAAGCTCGGATTGCGGCGGGGTCTTGGAGATCAAGGATTCGGGTTTTGAAGCGATTATTCGTCTTTTTCATTCTCTTCTATTCAGCGACTTCGGCAACCAAGGCGCAGGCAGCGAACTTTCCGCGCCCGGCGTCTCTGGAGCCGCAGATTCAATTCTGGGCCAAGATTTTCGGGCAGTATTCCGAAGATCAGGTCGTGTTGCACGATGCGCGTTATCCCTACAAGATTTTCATGGTGGTGGATGCGCGCCCGCTCAAGCGTCAGGGTATGAGTGATGCGCAGTTTTATCGCGAAAAGCGGGCGCTGGAGAACAAGGGCAAGGCGCAGGTTCGCGTCATGCTGGAGAAACTGCATCGTGCCGGCGGCAATACCTCGGGTCTTTCGCGTGACGAATTGCGCCTGCGTGGCCTGTATGCGAATTTCCGCAGTCCCAACAAGTTTCGTAACGCCGCCAGCCGTATGCGGGGGCAGGGCGGGCTGAAGGAGCGCATGGCCAAGGCCATCGTCATTTCCGGCCGTTATCTGCCGCATATGGAAGAGATTTTCCGCCAGGAGGGTATGCCCACCCAGTTGACCCGCCTGCCTTTCGTGGAGTCCAGTTTCAATCTCGAAGCCTATTCCAAGGTCGCCGCTGCGGGCATATGGCAGTTCATGCCGTCATCTGCGCGAATCTATGGCCTGCGTAATAACGAGATCGTTGACGACCGGCGCGATCCCTGGCTGGCGACACGCGCGGCCGCACGGCATCTGAAAGATGATTACGCCATGTTGCAGGACTGGGGGTTGGCAGTAACAGCCTACAACCACGGCCGTAATGGCATGAGACGTGCTGTACAGAGCGTTGGGGGCGGCGGTATTGATAAAATCGTCAAACGCTACAATGGCAAACGCTTTGGTTTTGCCTCACGGAATTTCTACACCTCTTTCATGGGTGCGGTGGATGTGGAAGCCAATCAGCGTAAATATTTCGGTACGCTGCAACGTGAGGCGCCCCTCAAGTTTGAAATCGTCAGACCGCGTCACTATGTGGCCTTTTCCACCCTGGCGCGTCTCTCGGGCCTGAATACGACCCAGTTCGCCGAACTCAACCCGGCTTTTTTGACGCCGGTGCGCGAAGGCAAGATGCGAGTGCCGCCGCAATACGCGATTCGCGTGCCAGCCGGACGCAAGGCCTATTTCGAACGCAAGTACGCCTCACTGGGTAGTAACGATCTGCATCGCAGCCAGCGACATTACTACATACACCATCGCGTACGCCGGGGTGAAACGGTCAGTACCATAGCCAGCCGCTATGGCAGCAGTACAAGCGCGGTTATGAGCGCCAACGGTTTGCGTAACAGCCGCATTCGTATTGGCCAGGTGCTGAAAGTGCCACCCAAGGGCGGCGGCAGCGCCAGTATGGTAGCGACAAGCAGCAAGTCGGCGCCCTCTCAGTCGCGGAGTACTTCGTCCTCCGGACGCTATGAAGTCCAGCGTGGAGACACACTGTCCTCCATTGCCAGACGTCATGGCACCAGCGTTACGGCGTTGAAGCAGGCGAATAATATTCAGAATGTGCGGAGTCTGCGCGTTGGTCAGCAGCTGCGTATCCCCAGCGGCAGCAGAGGGTATGTTTCCCACCGGGTTCGCTCGGGACAGACGTTGAGTTCGATAGCGCGCAGTTACGGCAGTTCAGTCAGCGCCATTCAGGCCGCTAACGGGCTGCGTGGTTCCAATATTCGCGTCGGCCAGGTGCTGAAAATACCTTCAGGCTGAAGATGCGCGCTGCTTGTGTTGCCTGGGTAACAGCATAGACTTGGCTGAAACAGCGGGCGGGAGAACGCTATGCCGGGCATCATCTACTGGGCGATTCCGATTTTTCTGAGTTTCATATTGCTGGAACTGGGAATGATGCACCTGCGGCGCCGTGCCGGCCGGCAGGACTTCATGGGTTATGAACGCAGCGATGCTGCCGCCAGCCTGAGCATGGGTATCGGCAATCTGGTGGTGACCGCAGGCTGGAAAACCCTGTCCCTGGGCATTCTCTACCTTTTCTACTCGTTCCATCTGTTCGAGCTGGATGTGACGGCCTGGTGGTACTGGTTGCTGCTGGTGATTGCCGAGGATTTTACCTATTACTGGTTTCATCGCTTTGGCCATCGCACCCGCATGGGCTGGGCAGCGCATGTAAATCACCACTCCAGTGTCTATTTCAATTATTCAACTGCATTGCGGCAATCCTGGACCAGTCCTTTCTTTCATACCTGGTTTCTGATACCTCTCGTGCTGCTGGGTTTCGAGCCTTTGACTATTGTTCTGGCCCACGCAGCCAATCTGCTTTACCAATTCTGGGTGCATACCGAGATGGTGGGCAAAATGCCGCGCTGGTTCGAGGCTGTGATGAATACACCTTCGCACCACCGTGTGCATCATGGCGCCAATGACGAGTACGTTGACCGCAACTACGCAGGTATTTTCATTATCTGGGATCGTTTGTTCGGCACCTTTGAGCCTGAAAACGCGAAAGTGGTCTACGGACTGCGCAAGGAATTCACAAGCCGCAATCCGTTATGGATCGCATTCCACGAATGGGCGGCTCTGTTTCAGCATGTGTCCGCAGCCAGGCATTGGAAGAACAAGTTACTGTACTTTGTCATGCCGCCCGCCTGGGACCCGCAGGACGAGACAGAGTTGCATCTGCAGGGGGAGGATAATGTCCGCCTGCCTGTGGGCAAATAAGATGACAAATTTCTAACTGCCGGCCTTACAGCCACACAAGTCGCATATCGAAGTGCACTCCGCATGAAGCCTGGCTGACTGCGAGAATTGCTGTCTACGTTGTATAATGCCCGGCTTTTCGCCCCCGGCCGGCGGGGTGTGTTGTCCGGATTGCCGGGCAATGCCGGTTGAAGGGCTGCCACGGGCATAGTGGCCAGCTCCATATTCGAATTCAGAGGTATACCATGCAAGTATCAGTCGAGACGCCCGGCGGCCTCGAGCGTCGTTTGAAAGTTCAGGTTCCCGCAGAGCGCGTGGATGAAGCTGTTGAAGCGCGTGTAAAGCGCGCCGGAAAGCATGCCAAGGTGCCGGGTTTCCGCCCGGGTAAGGCGCCGATGAAGGTGCTTATTCAACGTTACGGTGACCAGGCGCGTCAGGAAGCGGTGAGCGATATTATTCAGAGTACCTACGGTGAAGCGCTGCAGCAGTCTGAACTCAAGCCGGCCGGTCAGCCGAATATCGAAGTGGGGCAGCTGCCTTTGCCGGGTCAGGCCCTGGAATACACCGCCGTTTTCGACGTTTACCCGGAAATCGCAATCAAGGGTCTGGACAAGTTGAAGGTAGAGCAGCCGGAAACCGAAATCACGGATGCTGATGTCGACAAGACACTGGATTCTTTCCGCGAGCAGCACAAGCGTTTCGACGCCGTGGAGCGTCCTGCCCAGGAAGGTGATGAGGTCAATATCAACTTCGAAGGCAAGCTGGACGGTGAGGCTTTCGAAGGCGGCAAGGGCGAGGATTTTGATGTCGTACTCGGTGCCGGCCGTTTGCTGGAGACCATGGAAAAGGGCATCGTCGGCCACGCGCCTGGTGAAACCTTTGAAGTGGACGTGGATTTCCCCGAGGACTATCCCTCTGAAGACCTGAAGGGCAAAACCGCGCAGTTCACCGTGACACTGAACAAGGTGGCCGAAGCGGTATTGCCGGAGCTTGATGACGAATTCGCCAAGACAGTGGGTGTGGCCGAAGGCGGTATTGATGCCTTGCGTGAGAAAGTGCGCGAAGGACTTGCCCGTGAGAAGGAAAAAGCAGTCAAGAACAGCGTCAAGCAGCAGATAATGGACGAACTGCTCAAGGCCAACGAGGTGGAATGCCCAAGGGGGCTGGTGGCGCAGGAGATGGATAACATGCGCCGCGAAGCGGCCCAGCGCCTGCCCGAGCAGATGCGCCAGGATGCCGAGAAAATCAGGCAACTTATGCCCGATGAAATCTTCAAGGAAGGTGCCGAACGCCGTGTCGCCCTGGGTTTGCTGATCGCCGAAGTGATTCGCGATCGCAACATCGAACTGGACGATGCCCGGGTAGACGCGGTGATCGCCGATTTGTCGCAGGGTTACGAAAAGACCGAAGAAGTGGCAACCTACTACCGTTCCAACCCGCAGATCATGCAGGGTATCCAGGCCATGGCCATGGAGGAGCAGGTGGTAGACTCGTTGCTGGAGACCGCCAGGGTGAAAACCGTGGCGATGGGTTATGAAGAACTCATGCAGTCACAGCAGCAGGGGAGCCAGGCCTAAACCGCGACAGTTAAAGGATCAGGAGACTATGGACGAACGCGCAATCGAGCAGTACGTAACCCGCGCCCAGCATCTGGTGCCGATGGTGGTCGAACAGACACCGAGAGGCGAACGGGCTTTTGATATCTATTCGCGTCTGCTCAAGGAACGCGTTGTGTTCATCACCGGCCAGGTGGAAGACCACATGGCCAATCTGATTGTGGCGCAACTGCTGTTTCTGGAGTCGGAGAATCCGGACAAGGATATCCATCTGTATATCAACTCGCCTGGCGGCGTGGTGACGGCAGGTATGTCTATCTACGACACCATGCAGTTCATCAAGTCCGATGTCTCCACTATCTGCGTCGGCCAGGCAGCCAGCATGGGCGCTGTCCTGTTAACGGCCGGCACCAAGGGCAAGCGTTTCTGTCTGCCGCATTCGCGCGTCATGGTGCACCAGCCTCTGGGTGGTTTTCAGGGCCAGGCGACAGACATCGAGATTCACGCCAAGGAAATTCTGCAAATCCGCGAACGGCTCAACGAAGTGCTGGTGCGTCACACCGGCCAGACCATGGACAAGATCCGTCAGGATACCGACCGTGACTTCTTCATGAGCGGCGAGGAAGCGGTTTCCTACGGTCTGGTTGACGAAGTGCTGACCAGCCGCAAGATCCAGCCGACCTGAGCGTCAAAAACCTGTCAGACATCCCCCCGGGAACTCAATCGTCACCGGATGGCCTAAAAATCATCCGGTGACGTGTTTTCGTCACGCGCCTGGCGTGGTATACATGTTGCATAGCTTGAATTAGGCCCTTCTTCGGGACAGGTACATGAGTAACGAAACATCCAGCAACGGCGGCAAAGTGCTTTACTGCTCCTTCTGTGGCAAGAGTGAACACGAAGTACGCAAACTGATTGCCGGTCCCTCTGTATATATCTGCGACGAATGCGTAGAGCTCTGCAATGACATCATCCGCGAGGAATTGCAGGCCAAGCCCGCCAACAAGGGCTTGCCCAAGCCGCAGGAGATCAAATCGGTACTGGACGATTACGTCATCGGCCAGGAATCGGCCAAGAAAGTACTGGCGGTGGCGGTATATAACCATTACAAGCGCCTGAATGCGGCGGCCAAGGACAGTGAAGTAGAACTGTCCAAGAGCAATATCCTGCTGATCGGGCCGACGGGCTCCGGCAAGACGCTGCTGGCGGAAACGCTCGCCCGGTTGCTGGATGTGCCATTCGCCATTGCCGACGCCACCACGCTGACCGAAGCCGGTTACGTGGGTGAGGACGTCGAAAACATCATTCAGAAGCTGCTGCAGAAATGTGATTACGACGTGGACAAGGCCCAGCGCGGTATTGTCTATATTGACGAAATCGACAAGATCTCCCGCAAGAGTGAAAACCCTTCGATTACCCGCGATGTGTCGGGTGAGGGTGTGCAGCAGGCACTGCTCAAGCTGATCGAGGGTACCGTGGCTTCGGTGCCGCCCCAGGGTGGCCGCAAGCACCCCCAGCAGGAGTTTCTGCAGGTCGATACCAAGGGCATTCTCTTCATCTGTGGCGGTGCTTTCGCCGGGCTGGAAAAGATTATCAGCAGCCGTTCCGGCCAGGCCGGCATTGGCTTCAAGGCCGAGGTCAAGAGCCATGACGAGGTGCGTGAGCTGGGCGAGATCATTGCCGACGTCGAGCCGGAAGATTTGATCAAGTATGGACTGATTCCCGAGTTTGTCGGTCGTTTGCCGGTAGTGGCGACACTGGAGGAACTCGACGAGCAGGCGCTGGTATCTATTCTCACCGAGCCCAAGAACGCCATAGCCAAGCAGTACGCCCGCCTGTTCGAAATGGAAGGCTGTGATCTGGACTTGCGCGAAGATGCCCTGCTGGCCATTGCCAAAAAGGCCAAGGATCGTAAAACGGGTGCACGCGGTCTGCGCACCATCGTGGAAAACATTCTGCTGGATGTCATGTATGACCTGCCTTCCATGGAGAATGTGGCCAAGGTGGTGGTGGATGACGCGGTGGTTAAAGGCGATGCCCGGCCGTACATCGTTTATGAAACCAGTGACACGCCCAGAGCTGTGGGAGATGCCTAGCCAGAAACGCAGGTAATGCGACTGAGCAGGCTGATTTTCGTGTTCAACCGCGTTTTCTTGCCGGAAAACGCGGTTTTTTTGTGATTAAGCCTTGAAAATCACCCCGGAAGCGCCCAAGTAGGTAGAATACAGGTTAACCACACTTCACCCGGCGCATGCGCCAACGCCGGGTACGCACGAGGTAATGCAGATGTCTGATTCAGACATATATTCCGAAGATACCCCCAAAGTCACCCGGCTGAGTGAAAATCGCGCGCCGGTATTGCCTCTGCGCGATGTCGTCGTTTATCCGCATATGGCTATTCCGCTTTTTGTCGGGCGGGCCAAGTCCATCCGGGCCCTGGAAGTGGCGATGCAGCATGACAAGCGCATCCTGCTGGTGGCGCAGAAAACGGCCGAGACGGATGACCCCGGTACCGAGGACGTCTACAGCATTGGTACGCTGGCCAGCATTCTGCAGCTGCTCAAACTTCCGGACGGTACCGTCAAGGTGCTGGTAGAAGGCGCAGAACGTGCCCGTATCTACCAGATGGACGAGGATGAGGGTTATCTCAGCGCCGAATGCGAAGCGCTGCAGGAACTGGAGGGCGATGACGAGGCAGAACTCGATGCCCTGATGCGTTCCATCCTCTCGGTCTTTGAGCAATATGTGAAGCTGAACAAGAAAGTGCCGGCTGAATTGCTGCCTTCCCTGTCCAGCATGGATTCCGCCGGTCGTCTGGCGGACACCATTGCGGCACATCTCAATCTACGCCTGGATGAAAAGCAGGAAGTGCTGGAAATGCACGATGTGAAGGTGCGCCTGGAACACGTGCTGCGTCAGATCGAAGGTGAAATCGAAGTCCTGCAGATCGAAAAACGCATCCGTTCACGCGTCAAGCAGCAGATGGAGAAAAGCCAGCGCGAGTACTATCTGAATGAGCAGATGAAGGCCATTCAGAAGGAACTCGGCGAAAGTGAGGATGCGCCCAACGAGCTGGAAGAACTGGGTGAGAAAATTGAAAAGGCCGGCATGCCCAAGGAGGTCAAGGCCAAGGCGCAGGCCGAGTTCAACAAGCTGAAGATGATGTCACCCATGTCGGCCGAGGCCACTGTGGTGCGCAACTACATCGACTGGCTGGTGGGCGTGCCCTGGAAGAAGAAGACCAAAAGCCGTATCGAACTGGAAAAGGCCGAAAAGATCCTCAACGAGGATCACTATGGTCTGGAGCAGGTCAAGGAACGCATTATCGAGAATCTGGCCGTTCAGCAGCGTGTCAAGAAGCTGCGTGGGCCGATCCTCTGTCTGGTGGGGCCGCCTGGTGTCGGCAAGACTTCACTGGGGCGCTCCATTGCGCGTGCCGTGAATCGCGAGTTCGTGCGCATGTCGCTGGGTGGCATGCGTGACGAGGCCGAAATCCGCGGCCACCGGCGTACCTACATCGGTTCCATGCCCGGCAAGATTCTGCAGAACATGAGCAAGGTGGGTGTGCGTAACCCGTTGTTCCTGCTGGATGAAATCGACAAGATGTCGATGGACTTTCGTGGTGATCCCGCTTCGGCGCTGCTGGAAGTGCTGGATCCGGAGCAGAACAACAGCTTCAACGATCATTACCTGGAGGTTGATTTCGACCTGTCGGACGTGATGTTTGTTTGTACGGCCAATACGCTGAACATTCCGCCTCCGTTACTGGATCGTATGGAAGTGATTCGTTTGCCGGGCTACACGGAGGACGAGAAGGTCAATATTGCCCAGCAATACCTGCTGCCCAAGAAAATCAAGGATAACGGCCTCAAGGAAAGCGAGCTCAACGTGTCTGAAGGCGCGATACGTGATGTTATCCGCCATTACACGCGTGAGGCCGGTGTGCGTAACCTCGAACGCGATATCAGCAAGCTGTGTCGCAAGGTGGTCAAGGATCTGATCACCAACAAGAAAGACAAGTCCGTGCATATCACGGCACGTAACCTGGAGAAGTTTCTGGGCGTGCCACGCTATCGTTACGGCAAGGCCGAGCAGGAAAACCGCATCGGCCAGGTGACCGGACTGGCCTGGACCGAGGTCGGTGGCGATCTGCTGACGATTGAGTCGGCGGTGGTGTCCGGCAAGGGCAAGCTGACCCATACCGGCAGCCTCGGTGACGTGATGCAGGAGTCCATTCAGGCAGCCCTGACAGTGGTGCGCAGCCGTGCAGCACGGCTGGGAATCGGCGAAGACTTTACGCAAAAATTCGATATTCATGTGCATGTGCCCGAGGGGGCAACGCCAAAAGATGGCCCGAGTGCGGGTATTGCCATGTGTACTGCGCTTGTTTCAGCGCTCACGGAAATCCCCGTAAAGGCCGAAGTGGCCATGACCGGAGAGATCACTTTGCGGGGTGATGTGCTGCCAATCGGCGGCCTGAAGGAGAAGCTGCTGGCTGCCCACAGAGGGGGTATTCAGGTGGTTGTCATCCCTCAGGAGAACGTCAAGGATCTGGCCGAAATTCCCAACAACATCAAGAACAAACTGGAGATACGTCCAGTAAGACGTATAGATGAAGTTCTGGAAGTTGCCCTGGAGCGTCTGCCCGAATCACTGCCCGATCCCGCCATGTCCATCAAGGGGCAGTCGGGCGAGCAAAATGACGACAGCAGGATGAGGCGTCCGCACTAGCAGGAGAGAGGCCGCCGCAAACCCATATTTCATGTGGGTTTGTCAAGTCTTTTCAGGGTGGTTGACGTCGCTTTGAAGCGCTTGCTATAAATCCCAGCACTCCAGTATTCACGTATCGGTTTCAACCGTCGCGTGGCGTGGGGAGCCACCGGCCGTTTTGCCACGGACCAGGTTTTAGTAGCCAATGATGGCCACTTTTTTAATCCAATTTTTCTGAGGAGATTCGTTCATTATGAACAAGACTGATCTTATTGATGCCGTCGCCGATGCAACCGGCCTGTCGAAAGCCGATGCCGGCCGTGCCGTTGACGCCGTGCTCGACAGCATTACCGGCGCCCTGAAGAAGGGTGGCAAGGTTTCCCTGGTTGGCTTTGGTACCTTCCTGGTGCGTGCCCGTGCAGCACGTCAGGGCCGCAACCCGAAGACCGGCGAGACCATCAAGATTGCGGCTGGTAAGTCGCCGGCATTCAAGGCTGGTAAAGCACTCAAGGATGCCGTAAACTAGCGCGCCTTCTGAGGGTGGGCGGCATAAAAATCGCCTGACTTCAGCCCTATCAGGGTGCTTAGCTCAGCTGGTAGAGCGTCGCCCTTACAAGGCGAATGTCGGCGGTTCGATCCCGTCAGCACCCACCAGAATCGCGGAGCGGTAGTTCAGTTGGTTAGAATACCGGCCTGTCACGCCGGGGGTCGCGGGTTCGAGTCCCGTCCGCTCCGCCATCCTAACGGAAAACGAAAGGCGCCCACGGGCGCCTTTTCTTTATCTGAACAGGTAGCACAAAAAGGTGCTGTCGAGGAGAACGGTCAAGCGTCATGTTGCAGAGCATTCGCGATCGCGCCACGGGCCCCATTGCCTGGGGCATAGTCGGCCTAATTACAATTCCCTTTGCCTTTTGGGGCATAGATTCCTACCTGCAGGGTCCGGGTAATCCCGAAGTCGCAGAAGTGGGTGATGCCGAAATCAGCCAGACCCAGCTGCAACGTGCCTATGATCAGCACTACCAGCGGCTGCAACAGCTCATGGGCGACAACTTCGACCCGGACAGCATCAATAACGCACAACTACGCCGGGGCGTGCTGGACAACCTGATTCGCGAGGAAGTGCTGACACAGTACGTGCGTGATTCAGGTTATCGCGTGAGCGATGTCAGTCTGGCGAACACACTCCGCGAACAGACAGCCTTTCAGGAAGGGGGCAGTTTCTCTGCGGAGCGCTATCGTGAAGTCCTGTCACGTAACGGATACACACCGGCTGCCTACGAAGCCCGCCTGCGCAACGCGCTGGCCATGGACCAGTTGCAGCAGGGACTGACCTCCAGCGCATTCGTTACCGAAACGGATGTGAATGCCGCGGCTCGCCTGGAGCAGCAGCAGCGCCGCATACAGTACCTGGAATTCAACCTCGAACAATATTCGCGGCAGGCCGATATCAGTGATGAGGATATTCAAGCCTACTACGAGGCTCAGCCAGCACGCTTCAGTACGCCGGAGCGGGTGCGTCTGGAATATCTGGAAATCGACAAGAGCACCCTCAAACCCGCCGACCGGCCGGATGAGGCCGTACTGCAGGCTATGTATGAGGCTGAAAAGCAATCACGCTTTACAACGGCTGAGCAGCGCAAGGCCCGTCATATCCTGATCCAGACCCAGGATAACGAGGCTGAAGCCGCCAAGGCCAAGATCGAAAAGATCGCAGCCCAGCTGAAACAGGGCGCCAGTTTTGAAGCGCTAGCCAAGGAACTTTCAGAAGACACGGGTTCACGTGATGATGGAGGCGACCTCGGCTGGATAGGTCGTGGCGTCATGGTGCCTGAGTTCGAGCAGGCTCTGTTCGCACTGCCCGAAAACAAGGTGAGCGAGCCGGTGAAATCGCCGTTCGGCTGGCATCTGATTCGCGTTGACGAACTGCGACCCAGACAGGTGCAGCCGTTCAAAAACGATGAGGTTCAGGAGGTGCTTTTGCGCCTCTACCGTGAGAAGGAACTGGCCGAGCGATTCCAGCAGATGAGTAAGCGCCTGGATGATCTCAGCTTCGATAATCCGGACAGTCTGGAACCGGCCGAAGACGCCCTGAATCTTGATATCAAGGTGACGGATTGGCTGAACCGCGAGGGTGGTGACGGTCTTGGTCAGCATCCTGCCGTGATCGAAGCGGCCTTTTCCCCTGCGGTATTGCAGGATCGGGAAAATAGCGGCTTGCTCAAACTTAACGATGAGCGGATCGTGGTGATCCGTGTGGACGCTTATGAAGAAGCACGTCAGCGCCCGCTGAATGAAGTGAGCGACGATATCGAGGATGAGCTGCGCCTTCAGCAGGGTCAGTCCCGCGCCAGGGAGCTTGCTGAGCAAGCAGTGAAGCGTTTGCGCGACGGTGAAAACGCAGCTGCAGTTGCAGCGGCCCTGGGTATACGCCTGGAGGTGCCCGGTTGGGTTGAACGTGAAGACGAGCGGCTCGATGCACGGTTGTTGAATACGATTTTCGGCCTGCCCCGTCCCAAGGGGGGGGAAGCCTCTGTTGGGCACGGTGTGCTGTCGAGCGGTAATCAGGCTGTGGTGATACTCAGTGCCGTACAGGACGGCGATCCTGCGAAGCTGACGGCCGAGGAACGCGAAGAAATTCAGCGGCGACTGGCGGCGCGTAGCGCCAACATGGAATTCCGTGTTTACGAAACAGCCGTACGCGATAGCATGGATGTCACTATTTACGAAGAGCGTCTGCAATAACGATGACTGCCGGGTGCTTGCGCCCGGCTCTCTCTCGCGGCAGGGTATGCTAATCGCCTGGGGGAGATGAAATGCACTTGCTACGCCGTTTTCTGATGCCACGCTATCTGCACTGGCAGATACTGGCTGCGCTGATTGCAGCCGCTGTTGCGGGAATGACGGTGCCGGCAGACAGTACTGTTGTCGAAGTGCTGGACTTTATCGGCACGCTATTCCTGAATGCTCTTAAGATGCTGGTGGTGCCCCTGATCCTGGCGGCCATTATTGCCGGCACTGCCAATCTCAGCGGTGGTGCTCTTGGCCAGCTGGGCCTGAAGACGCTGACTTACTATCTCACTACGACCTTTTTCGCCGTCATCACCGGTCTGGCTGTGTTGAATCTGGTTGTGCCGGGGCATATAGACGGTGAACCGGCAGCCGACCGGCTGGGGCTAGATGCCGCCACGCAGACTGTTGTCAGTAATGTCGAGGGCAGAACGGGCGATATCGTCGCCATTTTTCTGCGCATGCTGCCCCCCAATATTGTGCAAGCGGCTGCTGAAGGCCAGATGCTAGGGCTGATCGTCTTTGCCCTGTTGTTCGGTTTTGCAACAACTCGCCTGTCGTCGGACCTGGCGGATGTGCAGAGGCGTTTCTGGAATGGCGCTTACGAAACCATGATCGTGATTACCGAGTGGGTGATTCGTTTCGCGCCTGTCGGTGTATTTGCCCTGGTTGCCAAGGTGGTCTCGCAAACAGGCTGGGAGAGTATCCAGGCCGTGCTCATATTCTTTGCCGCCGTTCTGGCTGCGCTGGGCATTCATTTTCTGGTGACCTTGCCGCTCCTGTTGAAGCTGGTTGGGCGGGTATCGCCCTGGCGGCACTACCAGGCCATGGCGCCGGCCTTGCTGACGGCCTTCTCCACCAGCTCGTCGTCGGCGACCTTGCCGCTTACACTGGATTGCGTGCAGCGGCGTGCCGGCGTATCGCCGCAAACCAGCAGCTTCGTATTGCCGTTGGGTGCGACTATCAACATGGATGGCACGGCCCTGTATGAGTGCGCTGTCGTGATGTTTATTGCCCAGGCCTATGGCCTGGACCTGTCATTCGCCCAGCAGGTGCTGGTTGTGATAACCGCTCTGGTGACCTCGATTGGTGTGGCGGGTATTCCTTCTGCCAGTCTGGTGGCTATCGCAGTCATTCTGGGGGCCGTCGGATTGCCGCTGGAGGGTATCGGTCTTGTTTTGGTCGTTGATCGGGTTCTGGACATGTGCCGGACGACTGTGAATGTTTTCAGCGATTCCTGTGGCGCCGTGATCATCGGGCGCCTGCAGGGCGAGCAGGGTATTCTGCAGGGTCCGTCCGGGAAACCCGCCGATCAGTAGTGAGCCAGAATCCAGTCTGCGGCTTGCAGATTGCGCTCTATTTCACTGAGATCCACGGCCGGGTCTACCAGTAGCCGGTGTTTCTTGCCATTCAGTGAGCACCAGACGGAAGCGCGGACTTCCACGTCTTCCAGTCCGTACTCGGCTTTCCATACTTCTTCAATGAAATGTGCGAACTGCAGGATCATGTCCGGGCGTCCCACCAGGTAGCGTGCCTGGCGGCTGCTCAGGCTGTCCCTGGGGTCAACCGTCCAGCGGCGGCCGCTGTGAGGATCGGTGACATGGAACTTGGCAAAGCCGTGTTTGCTGCGCAGTTTCATGCGCCAGGCAAAACGGTGGCCTTCTTCGGTCCAGGCGACATCACCCGGGTAAGCATAGTGCCGCAGCGGGAAAAGTAACTGGAAGAGCAGAAACAGCCCCAGAATAGCGTAGAGAGAAGTGGGGGTGGCGGCAGGCTCGCCCAGCTCGACGGGCTGTGGCGGCAGCTTCAAGCGCCGTACCCAAAGCAGCGGCCAGTCGGGAGCGAAGAACATCAGGGTGCCGGCTATGGTCATCCAGGGGAAGATGCCGATATTGAATACCACGGCGTTGGTGATATGAAATCCCAGATAGCAGAGAAACACGATCAGTCGTGTTCTGCGCCAGAGCAATAGTGGGGCGCCCAGCAGATGCAGGGCGATGGAGCCATAGGAAGCGGCATAGATGGCCCAGTCACCGCTGATAAACGGGCCGATCAGGGGTATTTCGCCGCGGTCGCTGAACCACAGGCTCAGAGGATAGCCTGCGAGCCAGTCCGGGTTGATTTTGACGATACCGGCGTAGAGCAGCACGATCTCGAACAGCCCCATAAGACTGAGCACGGCCCAGCGCGGAATGCTGCGCGCCGCGCCAGCACGCAATGCATCCAGTGACCAGGCGCTTTGCGCCGGTGTCAGGCAAAGCACGAAGGTGATCAGGATGACCAGATAGAAATGATTCAGGTAGCGGGCCTGATCGAGCAGGAAGATGTAACTGAAGCCGAACAGAAACAGCCAGATGGCCAGGCGATAGAAGAGGCCCAGGGTGATCAGTACAGCAAGAACGCCCAGGGCTGCAAAATGCCAGTACAGGCCATCTCCCGGCCAGGGGTGTAGCCAGGCAAAGCCGTAGTACTTGAACAGGAAAACTGGTTCCAGATAATAACGGCCGATCCAGCCGCCGAGGAAATAGCGCAGCACTTCCCATATCATCAGCAGGCCAAAGCTGATGCGGAAGAAAGCGAGCGAGTAGGGTGCGACCGGCTGTTCGAGCCGCCCGAGCCATTTACCCAATGCTACCCGCATGGCTGATGCCAGGGCGGTTATTCCGCCGCTGCCATGCCCATTACGTTGTAACCTGCGTCGACATAAGTGATTTCGCCGGTAATGCCTGACGCCAGGTCCGAGCAGAGGAAGGCGGCCACATTACCCACTTCTTCAATGGTTACATTGCGGCGTAGCGGAGCAATCTGTTCGGCACTGCCCAGCATGCTGCGGAAGCCCTTGATACCGGCGGCTGCCAGCGTCTTGATCGGGCCGGCGGAGATGCCGTTCACGCGAATACCCTGCGGGCCGAGGTCTGCCGCCATGAAGCGCACATTCGCTTCCAGCGAGGCTTTGGCGGGCCCCATCACGTTATACATGGGCACGGCGCGTTCGGCGCCCAGATACGTCATGGTCAACAGGGAAGCCTGCCGGCCTTCCATCATCGGCAAGGCGGCCTTGGACAGTGCTGCAAAGCTGTAGGCACTGATGTCGTGTGCAATGCCGAAACCTTCACGGGTGACGCTCTCGAGATAGCCACCCTGCAGCAGTTCGCGCGGGGCAAAGCCTATGGAGTGTACGAGAATATCGAGACTATCCCAGTGTTTGCGCAGGCCCGCGAACAGGCTGTCGATTTCACTGTCGCTGGTTACATCACAGGGCAGGACGATATTCGAGCCCAGTTGCGCCGCCATTTCTTCGACGCGCCCCTTGAGCTTGTCGCCCTGATAGGTAAAGGCGAGTTCAGCGCCTTCACGATGCATGGCCTGGGCGATGCCCCAGGCGATGGACCGGTTACTGGCAACGCCTGTAATCAGCGCTTTCTTGCCATGCAAAAAACCCATGTTGACTCCTTAGGAAAATCCGGTGATCCACTGATGACCCGTTGATGCGGGCATTTTATCCCTTGTCGAGTTATCCCTTGGCGAGCTGTTCGGCCGGGATTTGCTGTGCGTTATTCACCCAGACCACCAGCTTTTTGCCGGGGCGTAGTATGCTCCCTGCGTGCAATCCATTCCAGCTGCTGAGTGCTTCAATACTGACGCTGAAGTTGCGCGCGATTTCCCACAAGGTATCGCCGGATTTCACCAGATATTCGATGCGGACGGCATCTTCAGGCACTGTGCCCTGAGCGGAACGCGCGTTACCCGCGGAAGCCAGGTAGACGCTACCGGGCAGCATCAGGCTTTGTCCCGAGCGAATCAGATTACCCTTGAGGCCGTTGATGCTTTTCAGGTCGGCCGTCTGAATGCCGAAACGCTGGGCGATTTCACTGAGGCTGTCGCCCTCACGTACCAGGTAAGTCTGCCAGTCGGCCCATCGCGGGGCCGGGACATCGGGCATAGAGGCTTGTAATTGCTTGGATTTTCCTGCCGGAACACGCAGGCGATGAGGGCCGTTCGGAGGTGTGGCCCAACGCAGCAGACCCGGGTTGAGATACTGCAGGGTATTGAGGTCGATGTCGGCATGCCGGGCAGCCAGGGCCAGATTCACCTGACGGTCGAATACCACGGTGTCGGTGGTTTGCTGGTCGGGTAGGTCGGGCAACTGCAGCCCATAGTCGTCCGGGTCTTCGACCAGGACGGACAGAGCCAGCAGCTTGGGCACATAGCGGCGGGTTTCCTCAGGCAGGCCCAGAGCCCAGAAATCGGTATTACCACCGGCCGCATCAATGGCGCGCTGCAGACGGGCTTCGCCGCAATTATAGGCAGCCAGCGCCAATTGCCAGTCCTGGAAGCGGGCATACAGGTATTCCAGATAATCCAGCGCAGCCTGGGTGGACTCGGTGACATCCAGTCGGGCGTCGAACCACCAGTTCTGCTCCAGTCCAAGATGATCGGCCGTGCCGGGCATGAACTGCCAGAGTCCCAGAGCCCGGCGGTGCGAGCGTGCCATGGGATTGAAGCGGCTTTCTATCGCCGGTAACAGCGCCAGTTCACGTGGCAGGTCACGCAATTCAACGGCTTCAGTGATTTCCCACAGATAAGTACGGCCCTGGTTCAGCAATTTGCGGGTACTGCGCGGATGTCGTTGAAACTGTTCCAGTTCAGCGCGCCCCCGCTGGTTTGACTTGTCGTCCAGGTCGAAGCCGTCCACCAGCCGTTCCCACAGGGAGTTATGTTGACGGCCCGGGCGGGCGGGAATAACCGTGATTTTGCCTTTTTCCTGAATGAGCCCGGGCGCCGGTTTGCGCACCTCGGGCTGGCTTTCGGGCATGGCTGCAGTGGTTTGCGGAACTGGCGTCTCCGCGGCATCCAGCAGGGCTACAGCCAGCGCTTCCCGCGATTCCGCGGGTTGCTGTTCAGCGGCGCCGGCCGCGGTGTCCGGGAGCGGTTTTTGCGCATCAATTCCAGGCGGAAAAACGTTGCTGGACAGGGCCTCAATGCCGGGCAGGTCAGCCACCGGATACATGTTGGAGGGCGGCTTGAACTGGGTCATTGTCGCTTCCAGGCCACCACCGTTGGGCAGGAAACTGACGCAACCACTGAGCCAGACCAGTGCCGGAACAGCAATCGACAGCCGCAATGTGGATGAAACCCGGGCGGGCGTCATCAGAAGTGGTCCTTCCACTCGCGAATGGCGGCGAAAACCTCGGCGCTACTCTCAAGTTGCCGCTGTTGTTGATAGGTCTGCGCTGCCTGGCGCACGGTCGGTTGATCGCAACGCATGAAAGGATTGATCTCCAGTTCCAGCCCCACCGATGTTGGTAGACTCGGTTTGTTATGACTTCTCAGCTCCCGGACTTTATCACGATGCTGTTGCAGTTGCGGGTTATCCGGTTCGACCGCCAGGGCAAACCGGAGATTGGCTTCGGTGTATTCATGCGTGCAGTAAACGGTGGTTGCAGCCGGCAAATGCGCCAGGCGTAGCAGCGATGCATGCAAAGTTGCCGCATCCCCTTCGAAAAGACGTCCGCAACCGGCGCTGAACAATGTGTCGCCACAAAAAATCACGGGTTGCTCATCACAGCGACCGTAATAGGCGATGTGGTCAAGTGTATGGCCCGGCACCTCAAGTACATCCAGGCTTAGTCCGACTTCGCTCAACTCTATATGATCACCTTCGGCGAGTCCGTGACTGATTTGCGGAATGCGTGCCTGGTCCACGGCCGGGCCGTAGACCGGAACCGGGCAGGACTGCAGGATACGCTGCAAGCCACCTACGTGATCCCAGTGATGATGGGTAATCAATATGGCGCACAGATCCAGTGACTGCGATTGCAGCGCTGACAGGACCGGTTCGGCATCGCCCGGATCAACAATGACAACGGCTGACGCACGTTGCACGACCCAGATATAGTTATCATGAAATGCCGGAATGGCCCAGACTGAGGTGTATGGCATTCGCAGATGGTGTCAGCGCTTCGCAGGGACGTCAATGAGGTTTCGTTTATGAATAGATGGCTGCCCGGAAACAGGGGAATGCGCGCCAGCCACTGGCTGGAGACTGCGCGCGGCCGTCTTTTCCTGCAGCGTGAGAGACGCCAGCTCAAAGCCGTGATGCCATCGGTGCTGGGCTATCGCATGCTGCAGGTTGGCCGTTGGGGCCTGTCCGCCGATGCAGCCGGCGGCAGTGCCATCCTGCGTCACTGGATTCTGGATACCGAACCGGGACCGGGGGTGTCAGCGGTGGTCGACACCAGTCAGTTGCCGGTGGCCAGTCGCAGCGTGGACGCTGTGCTGCTGCCTCACGCACTGGAGGGGACGGCACATCCTCACCGCCTGTTGCGTGAGGCAGACCGGGTGTTGTGTGAGCGTGGGCAGATCATTCTGTTGGGTTTCAACCCGCTGCATCCTGCCGTACTCTTGCGTCGCTGGCCTTCTCGCAGACCCATGTATCCGGCGTTTCACCGTCTCTATACCGTTGCCCGTACCCACGACTGGCTGGGACTGCTCGATTACGAAATCGAGCAGGTGCGTTACTATGGACTCGGCTTTCCGTGGTGGGGCCGTGATGGCAAAACCGATGCACGGGAAGCCGGGCGTCCCTGGGCCCAGTGGGCACAAATGTTTGAGGGCCTGGGGCAGGGTTATCTGATTTTTGCCCGTAAAAGGGTCGTACCGTTGACACCGGTCAGGCAGCGTTGGCGCGAACGGCCGCAGTTGGGTCCGGTAGCCATGCCTGAGGCGCGGGTTTCCAGGGTGACCTATCTGCGGGGCAATGAACCGACACCAGAGCAATAAGCAAAGCAGTGAAAGAAGTCGTCATACATACCGATGGTGCTTGCCGCGGCAACCCCGGACCCGGTGGCTGGGGGGTGCAGATGCAATACCAGGGCAATATCAAGACGCTGAAAGGCGCCGAGGCTGAAACCACCAATAACCGCATGGAAATCACGGCCGCAATACGTGCATTGACCGCGCTCAAGCAACCTTGCCGGGTCGCCTTGTATACCGATTCCAAGTATGTGCGTCAGGGCATGACCGAATGGTTGCCCAACTGGAAGCAACGCAACTGGCGCACGGCGGACAAGAAGCCGGTGAAGAATGCTGATCTGTGGCGGGAACTGGAAGCGGCTACCCATAGACATGAAGTGGAATGGCACTGGGTCAAGGGGCACAGTGGCGATCCGGGTAACGAGGCCGCGGATCAGCTCGCCAATGAGGCCATTGATGAAATGCTCCTGACACAGGCGATGTAGGGAATATATGCGTCAGATCGTACTTGATACCGAAACGACCGGCCTGGAGCCGTCCGAGCACCGCATTATCGAAATCGGTTGCGTGGAACTGGTGAACCGGCGGCTGACCGGCAACAACTATCATGTTTATCTGAATCCGGAACGGGATGTGGAAGCCGGCGCCGAACAGGTGCATGGTCTCAGCAACAGCTTTCTGGCGGACAAAGCCAGGTTTGCGGACGTGGCTGAGGAACTGCAGACCTACCTGGGCGAAGCCGAGCTGGTCATACACAACGCCCCTTTTGACCTTGGCTTCATGAACATGGAATTCCGCCGGCTGCAACCGGAGCGGATCCTCCTGGAGGATCACCACTCCGTTATCGATACGCTGTTGGTGGCCCGTAGCATGCACCCGGGGCAGCGCAACAGTCTCGACGCTCTGTGCAAACGTTACGAAATCGACAATTCGCAACGCGATTTGCACGGCGCGCTACTGGACGCCGAGCTATTGGCGGAAGTCTATCTGCTGATGACGGGCGGTCAGACCGACATGCAGCTGGAAACCAGTGGCGGGCATGGCGTCAGCCAGGGGGAAAATGTGGCCGAGCTTCTGCAACGCCTGGGTAAGCGTCCTAAAGTGATCTTGCCTACGGATGCCGAATTGAATGCGCACCAGAGTCGTCTGGCCACCATCGACAAGGACAGTGAGGGCCGCTGTCTCTGGCTGCAGGAAAAGGTTTAGCCAGCACTGAAAGCGCGTACCGCCTGCCTGAATTCCCGCAAGGCCCGTTCATCCGGGTCAGTCGTGGCATGGCCATAGCGCAGGCGTATATAGAGCCGTGCAATACGACGAATAGTGCGGGCTTTTGCGGGCAGGTGAGCGCTCAGTCGCTCCGCATAATCCAGCGGGCCTTCATGGGGCGCTCTTGCCAGGCCCTGGCGTTGCATTTTGCGGCAAAACAGCAGCCATAGATTCTGCACCGGATCGTTAACGCGCGACCTTTGCAGTCGCCAGATCAACACCAGGCCGAGGGCGCCCAGAAATGCGGAACCCATAATGGTCAGCGCCAGGATCATGTTGCCCCAGCCGCGAATGCCGAAGCGGCCCAGTATCTCTTCCTGCAGTTCCGGCCCATAGGCCAGTACCCATCGATACCAACTGTTGTTGACCCAGTCCCAGCGTAGCCGCAGCGAGCGCCACAGGCCTTCCTGTGTGCGGCGAGCCAGCGCGGTCGCCATGGATTCTCCCAGCGGCAGGGCCGCCGAGAGACCCAGTTCTATGCGGTCCGGGGCCACAGCGGCGGTTGGGTCGATGCGCAGCCAGCCCTGTCCCTGCAACCAGACTTCGGTCCAGGCATGCGCGTCGGACTGGCGCAGGATGTAGTAGCCGCCCAGTTCATTGAATTCACCGCCCTGATAGCCGGTCACTATGCGGGCCGGAATGCCCGCCGCCCGCATCTGGTAAGCAAAACTGCTGGCGAAGTGTTCGCAGAATCCGCGCTGCGTATCGAAAAGAAATTCGTCGATTGAATCGATGCCCAGCGTGGGAGGTTGCAGGGTATAGGTGAAGGGTTCCTGCCGGAAACGTTGCAGCGCCTTGTTGACGATTTGCTGGTCGGTCAGCCCCTGTGAGCGCCAGGCCTGCGCCTGATTGCGTGTACGGGGGTTGCGTTGCGCCGGCAATTGCAGGTTTCTTTGCCTTTCTGATTCCGGCAGGGCGCTTTGCAAACGGTAGTTCAGCACCGAGCTGGCGGCATACAGACGGCGCTCGGTGACTTCCTTTTTCGCCAGTACGAAGCCCGCACGGCTGATACGCGCATCGGCAGGCACCTGGACCGGCATATCGAGGGTAAAGAGCCATTTTTGCCGGTTGGGTTCCAGTGTGACTTCGTATTCAACGCCGGTGCCCATCGGTTCCAGCGCCCGGGAAGACAGTCCCGCTACGTTGCCGGTGACGTAGTCCGCGCTCTGGCGCCAGGTTCGCCCGTCGAAACTCTCGAATACCGGGCCACGCCAGTAACTGCGATCGGGGGGTGGCGCATTGCCTGCATAGGTCACGCGAAAGGCGATTTCATCTGTCGTTACGAGATGTCCGATATCACCTGGCGACATGCTGTCGGTCAGCCCGCTACGTGCGGCTCCGCTGTCGGAGGGCAGGCCCCAGAGGGGGCCGGGGATGCGGGGAAACAGAATGAAGAAAACCAGCATCAGGGGTGCAGCCTGCAGCAGCAGCATGGCGGAATGCCGGATGCTGACTTTATATGGCAGCGCGGACTGCGGGTGGCTTAAGGAAAGGAGCGTGGCGGTTACCAGCCAGGCGCCGGCCGCCAGCCACAGCACCATGATCAGTTCCTGGGAAAAAAGAAACTGGCTGATCAACACAAAGTAGGCGAGCAGGGCAGCCACGATATGGTCGCGCAGGGTATCGGTTTCCGTGAGCTTGATAGCGAGCAGGGCAACCAGCAGCGCTATGCCCCCCTGCTGCCCGTTGATGCGGCCGTAGGTGACATAGACGCCAACAAAAACCAGCAGGGCCAACAGCAATCGCAGCCAGCGTGCGGGCATGCTCCAGTGTCTGAGCGCGGCCATGGCGCGCCAGCAGGTCAGTGCGCCGAAACAGAACCAGATCCAGGGGTGCAGGTGCGGCGTGTGGGGCAGGACCACCATGACCAGGCAGGCCAGCAGCTGGAGTGTGATGGCCGGGGCAGGCCGGCGTTGCAGCATGTTCATGCCGGCGACCTAAGCCTCGAACAGGGCCAGTTGTTCCAGACAGCGGTGACGATGGTTTTCATCACTGGCCGGAGGCAGTTCCACATCGGGCAAGCGCAGACCATATTGCAAACCGCCGCGGTGTGCATCCAGGATCCAGCGGCACAGCTGGCTGAGGCGGGCTTCGGTATCCAGGCCTGTAAGCGTGGCCCAGTCCAGCCAGAGCGTATCGGACTGCGGATCTGCAAACTGTTTGACGACCAGCTGGCGGTTGCGCGGATATGCTTTCCAGTGAATCAGCCGGGGCGGATCATTGCGCTGATAATCACGCAGGCCGGCGAAATCCTCGCGGCCGCTATGCTGACTGTGGCGCCCGCCATGCTTGCCGCGGCTGGGGGGCGCCTGCAGCCGGTTATCAGCAGGCGCGGGATAAACCAGGCAGTGCATATCCAGTTCCACATAACACCAGGCATAGAACAGGCCCAGTGGAAAAGTGGTGTGCACCGTAAAGCGGGGTGCCGGCAAGCGGCCGCGCTGCGGTGCCGGCAGATTCAGCTCTACCAGGGTTTTCTGGCCGGCCGCGACATCGTGATATGTGATGGGGTCATCGCCGTACCAGTGCAGGGCGAGGCTGTAGCGGTCCTGGTTGCTGGCGTTATCGATTAATACGCGGAAGCTGGCGGTCTGTCCGGCGAAAACCGGTTCCTGCGGGCCGGCGGCAATACGCAGATTCAGCAGATTGCGGTGAGTGTGGTGCATGGTCACCAGGCCGAGACCGGTGAGCAGAAAGGTGAGTACGAATGCCAGACTGTTCATGTAGTTCATCGAACCCATGAGCATGACGAAGACGAGAAAACCGAATATGAAGCCCATGCGCGTCGGTACGATATAGATACGCCGCCGATGAATAAGGACGGGACCGGCTTCGCGCGGACGCCGTCGCGTGGACCATTTGTATATACGCAGTTCCGCACGCCGCCGGAACTGCCACCAGCGCGGCGTTTCCATGGTTACAGAGGCGTTCGCGGACAAGGTGCGGATCGGTGGTCAGGGGATGGCAACCGCGCGCAGTAACTGGTCGGCCATGGCATGGGTGTCGGGGCTGTCATGATCCGCAGGTTGCAGACGGTGATTCACTACGGCCGGGAGTATGGCCTGTACATCTTCGGGTAGTGCCATGCTGCGGTCGTTCAGCAAGGCCCAGGCCTGGGCCGCATGACGCAGGGCAAGCCCGGCACGTGGTGACAGGCCCTCGCTGAAGTGGCCGCTTTCACGCGTATGGCGAATGATAGCCAGGATGTAGTCGAGCAGGGCACTACTGCAGGTGATGTTTTCCACCTGCTTTTGTACCGCCATGAGTTGCCCGGCATTCATGCAGGGCTGAATCTCCTTGAGTACATCACGGCGTGCGCGGGCGCCGAGCAGGGCGCGTTCGGCATCTTCGGGTGGATAGCCGATTTCGATGCGCATGAGAAAGCGATCGAGCTGCGATTCCGGCAGCGGGAAGGTACCAATCTGGTATTGCGGATTCTGCGTGGCGATCACAAAGAAGGGATCGGGCAGGGGGCGGGTGACGCCGTCTGACGTGATCTGCCGCTCTTCCATGGCCTCCAGCAAGGCGCTCTGGGTTTTGGGACTGGCGCGATTGACTTCGTCGGCCAGCACCAGGTGCGCGAATATCGGCCCCTGATGAAAGACGAAGCGTCCTTGCTGACCCTGTTGTTCGTACACCGAGACACCCAGAATGTCTCCGGGTAAAAGATCACTGGTGAACTGTATGCGCTGAAATTCCAGGCCCAGTACCCTGGCCAGCGTGTGCGCCAGGGTGGTTTTGCCGACGCCCGGTATATCCTCGATCAGCAGGTGGCCACGTGCCAGCAGACAGCACAGCGCGAGCCGAATGGCTTTTTCCTTACCCAGGATAATCTGGTTGGCCTGGTCCAGGACCTCTTGCAGGGATGAATTCATAGGCGTTGAAAGGACTTAAGGGCTGAATGTTGCGGTGTCATCCAAAGCACAGAACATACGGCAGGGCAGGGGGTTGGACAAGCTTGTGCCGGATTTGCTTTGATGGAGCACAATAACGCCAACACAGTGAGACTTGGATATGGCCGCAAAAATGAAAACCAGAGAACTGCAACGCGCAATCAGGGCGGCGGGTGACTACGACACCTGGTTCGAGGTATGCCAGGAACTGGAGCGTCTCGACGGGACGGTCGAATGGCGCGAGGCGGACGAATCACCGGATTACGACTACGCCCTGTTGCGCAGCCGCCTGGCGGAGTTCCGCCGTCTGCGCCGCCAGGGCCGTATCGATACGCTGGTATATCACCTGCGTCAGGGTCTGCACTGGAATCAGGGCAATATCGGGAATCCGCTGCTGTACCAGCGCTCTCGTATTGGCACCAAATTGCTGATCGAGGAATATGTCGAGGAGATTGCCAACACCCTGGATTATCTCTGCGATACGGATTTTCCCAATCTAAAGTTCGAGGCCAAGCTGCAGTTATTCCGCGAAGCTGCGCAGAGTTTCGGCCGCTCGGCGCTGATGTTGTCAGGTGGCGCAACACTGGGCATGTTTCATCTCGGTGTAGTCAAGGCGCTGTGGGAACAGGACCTGATCCCGGATGTGCTGTCCGGCTCCAGCGCCGGCTCTATTGTGGCCTCGGGTCTGGGAACGCGGCCGCAGAACCGTTACCTGGAGCTGTTTTCGCCGGAGTTCATTTATATGGAATTCCTGCAGCGCATGAAGTTTGACGATGTCCTGCGTCAGCGCGCTGTGATGGAGCCGGCCAAGTTGCGTGGCTGTCTGGAAGGGATTCTGGGAGACATGACCTTTGACCAGAGTTTCCAGCGCAGCGGCCGCTCGATCAACATTACTGTGTCGCCGGTACACAGCAACCAGATTCCGCGGCTGGTCAATCACCTGACTTTCCCGCATCTCTATGTGCTTGATGCGGTCATGGCCTCCTGTGCGCTGCCCTTCCTGTTTCCGCCGACGACCCTGATGACGCGTAATTCCAGCGGCCAGAAAGAGCCTTTCATGCCTTCATTGAAGTGGGTGGACGGCACGTTGAAGAGCGATTTGCCGCATTTGCGTCTGCGGCGTTTACACAATGTGAATCACTACATTGTCAGCCAGACCAATCCGCATATCGTGCCCTTCGTGCAGGACGCACGCCGCAAGCACAATACGCTGGTGGCGGCCGCGCGTGACTTCGCCAAGACCACGGCCAAGTACCAGATTGGCGCTACCGCCGATTTGCTGGGCCGCATGATTCCGGTGCCGGCCGTACGCAAGCCACTGCATAATTTGCACTCGGTACTGGAGCAGGACTACCGCGGTAACGTAACCATTGTGCCGCCGCTGCGCATGCGGGATTACGTCGGTCTGTTCAGCAACCCGACCCCTGCCATGGTGGAAAGCCTGATCGCCGAAGGCGAACGGGCTACCTGGCCGCAGGTGGCAATGATTCGCTGTCATACACGCATCAGCCGCACATTCTCGGCCTGCCTTGAACGCCTGAAACTACGGGCGGAAGACAAGGGGCTGTTGAGCATGTCGCCGGATGTGATGTCGGAGGCGGCGAATAGCTGACGGCGTCCTTCTCGCAAGACACGCAAAGGCTGCGAAGAGAACATACTGGCGTCACGCAAAGGCGCTAAGGCGCAAAGAAAAACAGAATAAAATAATGAAATCCCCGTATCCGGGGGGTTTCATTCTTCTCTGCGCTCTTTGCGTCCTTTGCGAGAGATATTCCTGTTATTTTTGGCGCCCTGCTTTAATGCCTACAACGCGTTGATTTTCTCGAACTGGGTGGTGAGTTCAGTCAGCGCCGCTTCATGTTCGGCCAGCTGATTGCGTTCTTTCTCTACTACTTCGGCAGGCGCACGGTCTACAAAACTCTTGTTCGCCAGCTTGGCCTGCGAGCGTTTGATCTGGTCTTCGCGCTGGCCCATGAGCTTCTCCAGGCGTGCCAGTTCGGCATCCTTGTCGATCAGGCCGGCCATCGGTACCAGGATTTTCATCTTGCCCAGCAACGCCGTGGCAGATTCGGGTGCGTCGGCAGCGCTTTTCAGTACTGTCACATCCTCAATGCGCGCCAGGAAATCCAGCAGGCTGCGATGGGTGGTCAGGCACTGCAGATCATTTTCGCTGGCATCCACCAGCAACACCGGTAACGGCTTGCCTGGTGAGATGTCCATTTCGCCGCGAATCTGGCGCAGACCCAGTACAAAACCCTTGATCCACTCGACTTCGGATTCGGCCTCGGCGTCGCGCCGGCTGTCGTCGGCCTGCGGGTAGGGGCGCAGCATGATGGTTTCGCCTTGCGCACCCGCCAGTGGCGCAGCCCGCTGCCAGATTTCCTCGGTAATGAAAGGCATCAGCGGATGCAGCAGACGCAGGGTGGTTTCCAGCACGCGCACCAGTGTGCGTCGCGTGCCACGTTGTGCGGCTTCGCCGGCATTACCGGTCAGTACCGGTTTCGACAGTTCCAGATACCAGTCACAGTACTCGTACCAGATGAATTCATAGATGGCCTTGGCGGCCAGGTCGAAACGGTAGTGGTCGAAGTGGCCGGTGACCGTGGCTTCAACCTCCTGCAGGCGTGACACGATCCAGCGGTCCACCACCGACAGTTCCACCGGGTCGTCCGGGTTCAGGCCGGTGTCTTCGCCCTCGGTGTTCATCAGCACATAGCGCGCCGCGTTCCACAGCTTGTTGCAGAAGTTGCGGTAGCCGGCCACGCGGCCCAGGTCGAAACGGATGTCGCGGCCGGTGGAGGCCAGGGCGGCGAAGGTAAAGCGCAGGGCGTCGGTGCCGAATGCGGGAATGCCGTCCGGGAAGTCCTTGCGCGTGGCCTTTTCAATGCGCCTGGCCATCTGCGGCTGCATCAGGCCATAGGTGCGCTTGGCCACCAGGTCTTCCAGTTCGATGCCGTCGATCAGGTCGATGGGGTCCAGCACATTGCCCTTGGACTTGGACATTTTCTGGCCTTCCGCGTCGCGGATCAGGCCGGTGATGTAGACCTCGTGGAACGGCACGTCGTCCATGAACTTGAGGCCCATCATGACCATGCGGGCGACCCAGAAGAAGATGATGTCAAAACCGGTGACCAGCACGCTGGTCGGGTAGTAGCGCGCCAGTTCAGGTGTCCGCTCGGGCCAGCCCAGGGTCGAGAAGGGCCACAGCGCGGAGGAGAACCAGGTGTCGAGTACATCGTCGTCCTGCTGCAGCGTGATGCCATCATCCAGGCCGTGTTTCTCGCGTACTTCGGCTTCGCTGCGGCCAACGTAAAAGTTTCCGTCAGCGTCATACCAGGCCGGGATGCGATGGCCCCACCAGATCTGGCGCGAGATGCACCAGTCCTGGATATTGCGCATCCACTCGAAATAGGTCTTGGACCAGTTCTCCGGCACGAAGCGCAGGCGGCCGTCTTCCACCACCTTGATGGCCGGTGCGGCCAGCGGGCCGGCTTTCACGAACCATTGGTCGGTGAGGTAGGGCTCCACCACAGCGCCGGAGCGGTCGCCGCGCGGTACCATCAGCTTGTGGTCGTCGATGCGTTCCAGCAGACCGGCGACCTCCAGATCGGCGACGATGCGTTTGCGTGCCTCGTAACGGTCCAGACCCTGATAGGCTTCCGGACCGTTGTCGTTAATGGCCGCATCCACGGTGAAGATATTGATCTGCGGCAGGTCGTGGCGCTTGCCGACTTCATGGTCGTTGAAGTCATGGGCCGGTGTGATTTTCACGCAGCCGCTGCCGAATTCCGGGTCCACGTAGTCGTCGGCGATGACGGGGATGGTACGGCCGGTCAGCGGCAGTTCCACCTGCTTGCCGATCAGGTGCCGGTAACGTTCGTCTTCCGGGTGCACGGCTACGGCGGTGTCGCCAAGCATGGTTTCCGGACGGGTGGTGGCCACGATCAGGTGGCTGTCTTCGCCCACCACCGGATAACGGAGATGCCAGAGATGGCCGTTTTCTTCTTCGGAGATGACTTCCAGGTCGGAGACGGCGGTATGCAGCACCGGATCCCAGTTGACCAGCCGCTTGCCGCGGTAAATCAGGTCTTCTTCGTAGAGGCGCACGAAGACTTCGGTGACGGCCTTCGACAGGCCTTCGTCCATGGTGAAGCGTTCGCGCGACCAGTCGACCGAGGTGCCGAGGCGCCGCATCTGGCGGGTGATGTTGCCGCCGGATTCGCCCTTCCATTCCCAGACTTTCTCGATGAAGGTTTCGCGGCCCAGATCGTGGCGCGTCTTGTCTTCGGCGGCCAGACGGCGTTCCACCACCATCTGCGTGGCAATACCGGCATGGTCGGTGCCGGGCTGCCACAGCGTGTTGTCGCCGCGCATGCGGTGATAACGGGTCAGCGCATCCATGATCGTGTGCTGGAATGCATGCCCCATGTGCAGGCTGCCGGTAACATTCGGCGGCGGCAGCATGATTGAGTAGGCCGCAGCAGATTCAGCGTCGCCGGCGTTGAAATAACCCTGTTCTTCCCAATGCTGATACCAGCGCTGCTCAATGCTGTGGGGTTCGAATGTCTTTTCCATGAAGTTGTTTCAGGTTCCGTGTGACGGGGCGGCTCAGCGGCTGCCTATTTTATGCGTGTCGAGCGGATAACCGCGGTCCTTGTAGAACTGGTAGCGTTTGCGCCCTGGCAAGGGATTGCTGCCGTCCACCAGTTCCAGTACCCGTTCGTAGCGGCTGAAAAAGGCTGGCACGTCCTCGGCCAGGTTGATCAGCACGGCATGATGGTCTTCCGGCGGTTCGACGGCACCGATCAGTGCCGGTGCCTGGCTGCTGTCGCCCTGACCCAGCCAGAGTTCATGTGCTACGAAGCTGCCCTGGCTGAAAGTCCAGAGCTGATTATCCAGTTGCCGGGCGCGTTCTTCGTCCGCTGTGTACAGGTACACGGTTTCTCCGGAGCTCAACGCCTTTTCCGTCAGGCGGCAGGCGAAGTGCAGAGGGTCGTGGCCGTCCGCAGGCAAAACATAGAAACTGACTCGGGTCAGCGTACCGCTCCCGGCCTTCAGCCTTGACGGCTCTTGCCGATCAGGTATTCAGAGAGCAGGGCGACCGGACGACCGGTGGCACCCTTATCCTTGCCGCTCTTCCAGGCCGTGCCGGCAATATCAAGATGCGCCCAGCGCAGCTTCTTCGTGAAACGGTGCAGGAAACTGGCGGCAGTGATGGCGCCGGCTTCGCGTCCGCCTACATTGGCGACATCTGCGAAGGGACTCTTCAACTGCTGGTCATACTCGGGCCAAAGCGGCAGCTGCCAGGCGCGATCAAAGCTGTTGTCGCCGGCGGCGAGTAGTTCCCTGGCCAATTTGTCGTTGTTGCTGAACAGGCCGGTGGCGTGATTACCCAGGGCGATCACACAGGCACCGGTCAGCGTGGCCATGTCGATGACGGCTTCGGCGTCGTAGTTCTGTTCCACATAGGTCAGGGCATCACAGAGGATCAGGCGGCCTTCGGCATCGGTATTGAGGATTTCAATGGTGATGCCGGCCATGCTGGTGACAATGTCCCCCGGTTTGTTGGCATCGCCGTCCGGCAGGTTCTCGGAACTGGGCACCACGCCGACCACGTTCACGGGCAGTCCCAGCGAAGCGATTGTTTGCATGGCGCCGAATACCGCTGCGCCGCCGCACATGTCGTATTTCATTTCGTCCATGGCGGGCGCCGGCTTGAGGCTGATGCCGCCGGCATCGAAGGTCAGGCCCTTGCCGACCAGGACGATCGGTTTGCTGCCCTTGGCGCCGGCCATGTATTCCATGATCATCAGCTTGGCCGGTTGGCGGCTGCCGCGCGACACGGACAACAGGGCGCCCATGCCCAGCTTTTCCATGTCGGCTTCTTCCAGTACCCGGGTCTTGATCTTGCTGTGGGTCTTGGCCAGTTTCTGCGCCTGCTCAGCCAGGTAGCTGGGTGTGCAGATGTTGCCGGGCAGATTACCCAGTGTCTTGGCCAGATCCACGCCGTCGGCGATGGCGACGGCTTCCAGTAATGCCTGTTCGGCATCCGGCAGTTCAATGCGGCTGCTGACGGCAAAAGTCAGGCGTTGCAGGGCTTTTTTGTTTTTTTGGTGGTTTTTCGCGCCTTTTCCAAGACAATCTTCAAAACGATAGAAGATGTCGCGACTGCTTACCAGCGCCTGTTTGACCTTCCAGGGGGTCTCGCGACCCTTGACGCGCAGTTCTGTCAGGTAGGTGATTGCCTCTATTGCCCCGATTTCATCAAGAACGCGGGCGGCAGCGGCATTGGCATAGAGGAATGCGGCATCGTCAAACTGGCGTTCCCGACCGCAACCTACCAGCAGTACCCGGTCTGCAAAAATACCATTTGGGCGTTGCAGTAGCAGGGTCTGGCCCAGGCGGCCGTCCATGTCGCCACGGCGCATGACGCTGCTGACCAGGCCATCGGTGTGGTCATCCACGGACTGTGCGGCGGTTGAAGGACTGCGGCGTTCGAAAACGCCGACGATGACGCAGCCAACCCGCTGCTTTTCAGGGTTGCCGCTCTTGACGAAAAACTCCATTGCACACTCCTATGGGGAATCTGGCATGCTATATATTGTTACGTTTGGAAGCTGCCGATGTGCGGTGCATACCGGGCCATCGCAGCCGAACTTTGCAGCAGCATTATGCTCCATACAGGTGGCTTGGCGTCATTCGTGAAAACGCTAGAGAAATCAGTAATCCGCCAAGTGAGGCGTATTTTACGTGAATTTTAAGAAAAATCACCCGTTCCATCATTGTTGGTATTTCGGCGGACCGGAATGAAGGTGCGGACCCGTGTCGGTATCATTGACCGTTATCTCATCAGAGAAGCGGCTCTTTCATGGTTTGCGGTCACATTGGTGCTGCTGGTGCTGATGATGGGCAGCGGTTTTGCGCGCTTTCTGGGTCGCGCTGCGGCCGGTAAGCTGCCTCAGGAACTGGTGCTTAAGCTGGTCAGTCTGTCCAGTCTCGAGTACCTGGTCATTATTGTCCCCATTTCCATTCTGCTGGCCATCATGCTTGCACTGGGCCGACATTACCGAGATAACGAAATGGCGGCCTTGGGTGCGGCCGGTATTGGTTTGCTGCATTTCTATAGGCCTTATATATGGTTGATTGCGTTGGTAGCAGCACTGACAGCCTGGCTGAGTCTGGATCTGAGTCCCTGGGCCAGCGGTGAAGTAAATCGCTTGCGTGATATCGGCAAGGCCCAGTCGGTGGATCTGACTGCTTTTGAGCCGGGTAAATTCCGTACAGTGATGGGCGGTGCCGGTGTTTTTTATACCGAGGAATACGACCGGAAGACGGGAGATTTCCGGCATGTGTTTCTGCGCGCCAAGATGGGTGACGAAACCGTGGTGATCCTGGCTGATTACGGTGAGCAGGCGGTCGATCCGGATACCCAGGAAAACATATTGATTCTCAAGGACGGTTACCGCTATGAAGGCGAGCCTGGCCGGGCGGATTACCGCATCACGGCATTTCGGGAACATGGCGTACGCATTGAGCTGAGGAATGTCGAAGCCAGTCTGGACGTTAATGCCAAGCCGCTGGAAGCCCTCATTGGCTCCTCTGACTGGAAGGACCATGTGGAGCTACATTGGCGCTTCTCTGTGCCGGTGAGTGTGATTCTGCTGGGCCTGCTTGCTGTTCCCCTGGCTTACGTTCGTCCGCGCCAGGGGCGCTATGCCCAGCTGGTGGTGGCGTTGCTGATCTATATGCTGTATTCGAATCTGCTGACTGCGGGCCGCCTGTGGGTCGAAGAAACGGGCATATCACCCATGATCGGTATCTGGTCAATTCATGCAGCGCTGATGTTCATCGTATTTAGTCTCGTAGCCCGCCGTGAGGGCTGGGGCATGATTAGGGCACGGGCGTGAAAATACTGAGCCTGTACATACTCAGGAGCATTGCCGCTCCGACGCTGCTGGTGGCATTCGCCTTACTTGCTGTCAGCAGTATCATGGAGCTGGTGGATGAGTTGCAGACCGCAGAACGCGGGGGTTACGGTGCCGGTGTTGCCTTGCAGTTCGTGGCATTAAAACTGCCTAATAGTATCTACGAGTTGTCACCGACGATCATGCTGATCGGGGCCTTGCTGGGGCTGGGTGCACTGGCCAGCAGCAGCGAACTGATTGTCATGCGTGCCGCCGGCATGTCGCAGTTGCGTCTGGCCATGGCGGCGGCGCTCAGTGGCCTGATGTTTGCCGTTGCGGTGTTTGCCATGGGTGACTGGTTGGTGCCGAAAACCCACCAGATGTCTTTCGACCTGCGTTCCGAGGCGCGTTATGGCGGAACGCGTTTCGGGGAGGGCGGCGCCTGGTTTCGTGAAGACAATCGCTATATTTTCATCCAGGAAATCTTCTCGGAGGAACGGCTGGGTAAGGTGCACATATACGGATTCGATGACCGTTATCGTCTGACCGGCGCTCTGGCGGCGGAACGCGCCAAGTTTGATGACGAGCGCTGGCAGCTTGAATCTGTGCGCATGAGTACAGTGGAAGACGAACAGGTGCATGTGTCTGTGCATCCGCAGATGGACTGGCTGGTGACGGTTAGCCCGGAAATTCTGCGCCTGTCCGTGGTGCGCCCGGCATCCCTGACGACCGCCGGGCTGTGGCGCTATGCCAGTTATCTGTCCAATAACGGACTGGATGCAGCCGATTACTGGACGGCCTGGTGGCGCAAGCTGGCCATGCCGATCACGGTAGTGGTCATGAGCCTTGTGGCGGTGCCTTTCGTCAGCGGGTCGAGGCGCAGCGGTGGCGCCGGCCAGCGCCTGTTTGTGGGTATCTTGCTGGGCGTAGGTTTCTTTTTGCTCAACGAAATCGTGGCCAGCTCCGGGCAGGTCTACGGTTTGCCTCCGTTCGTGACCGCCCTGCTGCCAACTGCTGTGGCATTCACTGCCGCACTGGTCTGGTTGCGACGTTTCAGCTGAGCAGCCGGCAGACTCAGGATTTGGGGATGTGCGTGATACGGGTATGGCTGATCAGGTCATGCCAGGCGCGGCCCCTGGGTTCGATAGCACACCATAACAGACCCAGCAGACTGAACCAGGCCAGCAGGGAGCAGGCGTAGCGCCACAGCCCGAGTCTGAAAGAGGGTATTTCTCCCGTTTCGTCCGTGACCCATAAACGCCAGGCGCGCATTCCCAGAGTCTGACCACCGTGCGACCAGAACCAGGCATGGAACAGGCCGGTAATGCTGATCAGATACAGGGGATACCACCAGCTTCCGGACGGTACCGCTTCGCCGTGATAGAAGGGCAGAATCAGAAACGTGCCGAGCATCCACAGCGCCACAAGCAGCAGGCTGTCGTAGAGAGCTGCGGCCAGGCGGCGCAGCAGTGTGGCAGGGTGATAGGGTAGGGAATGGCTTGACACAGGTCATCGTTTTTCAAAATCGCCTGCATTATATTGAAACTGGCCGGGCAATGGGCATCCGGCACTGTCATTTTGCTGAAACAAAGCCAGCGTGTAATGGAGAATTGTTCAGGATAGCGATGAGTTTACCATGGTAGCGAACATCGAGGAAGTGAACGGGGTCAGCACGGCCGGGCAGGCCGATGTAAGCCGGCCTGAACTGTTCATCAACCGTGAATTGAGTCTGCTTGAATTCAACAGGCGGGTTCTGGAGCAGGCCAAGGACACTTCTGTACCACTGCTGGAGCGTCTCAAGTTTCTTTGTATTTCCTCTTCCAACCTGGATGAGTTTTTCGAAGTACGCGTGGCCGCGTTGATCGAAAAGGTCGAGGCCGGTTCGGTGCAGACGGATGCTGACAATATTTCCCCCGCCGACCTGTTGCAGCAGGTCAGTGAACGTGCGCATGAGCTGGTGGATGAACAGTACCGGGTGCTTAATGAAGTGCTCACGCCTGAGCTGCAGGAAACGGGCGTGCGTTTTCTGCGCCGGGCACAGTGGACCCGGCGCCAGTCGGCATGGCTGCAATCCTACTTCGATTCGGAGTTGCTGCCGGTGCTGAGCCCTATCGGACTGGATCCGGCTCATCCGTTTCCACGCATCCTGAACAAGAGCCTGAATTTTATTGTGCGTTTGCGTGGGCGTGATGCCTTCGGTCGCGATAGTGGTTATGCCGTGGTTCAGGCGCCACGATCACTGCCGCGCATTGTGCAGCTGCCTGAAAGTGAATCAGAGGATGGCGTGCAGTCCTTCGTCTTCCTGTCGTCCATTATTCACGCCAATGTCGATACCTTGTTTCCCGGCATGGAAGTGCTGGGCTGTTACCAGTTCCGGGTGACGCGCAATAGCAACCTGTTTGTCGATGAAGAAGAAGTGGACAATCTGCTGCGTGCGCTGGAAGGTGAATTGCCGGCGCGGCGCTACGGTGACGCCGTGCGTCTGGAAGTGGCGCATAACTGCCCCAAGTCATTGATCAGCTATCTCCTGCGCCGTTTCGAGCTGGATGAATCGGCCCTGTACACAGTAAATGGCCCGGTCAATCTGAACCGCTTGCTGGCCGTGCCTGACATGGTTGATCGTCCGGATCTCAAATATCCCAGCTTTACCCCGCGCGTGCCGCAGCGCCTGTCGGCACAGCAGGACATCATGGAGGTGTTGCGTGAAGGCGACATCCTCATGCATCACCCCTTTGACAGCTTCATGCCGGTAATCGACCTGTTAAGGCAGGCTGCTGCTGATCCCAATGTGCTGGCGATCAAGCAGACGCTGTACCGTACCGGGCCGCAATCGGCGGTGGTGGATGCCCTGGTGAAGGCCGCCAAGGCGGGCAAGGAAGTGACGGTGGTGGTGGAGCTGCGCGCCCGTTTTGATGAGGCCGAGAATATTGAGCTGGCTAATCGCCTGCAGGAGGTGGGGGCGCATGTGGTATACGGCGTGGTTGGGTACAAGACGCACGCCAAGATGATCCTGATTGTGCGCCGTGAGAATGGCGGGCTGCGTCACTACGTACATCTGGGAACCGGCAACTACCATGCGCGTACTGCGCGACTGTATACCGACTATGGTTATCTGACGGCGGACCCGACCGTGGGCGCCGATGTGCACAAACTCTTCCTGCAGCTGACCAGCCTGGGCAAGGCCAGTCAGTTGCAATCGGTTGTGGATGCGCCATTCAATCTGCATGCGCGCGTGATCGAGAAAATCCAGAAGGAAATCGAATTCGCGAACAGCGGCCAGGGCGGTCGCGTCATCGCCAAGATGAATTCGCTGGTGGAACCCGAGGTGATCAAGGCGTTGTATGCAGCGTCCCGGGCCGGGGTGCAGGTCGATCTGATCATTCGCGGCATGTGCTGTCTGCGTCCCGGGGTCGAGGATGTGTCCGAGAATATCCGCGTGCGCTCGATCGTGGGACGGTTTCTGGAGCACACGCGGGTCTATTGTTTCGGCAACGGCGGTGAGTACGAACTCTATATGGCCAGCGCCGACTGGATGGAGCGCAATTTCTTCCGTCGTGTGGAAACCTGCTTTCCCATCCGTTCACCCGAACTTCGTGAGCAGGTGATGCAGGATCTGCAGTGGTATCTGGAAGACAACTCCCAGGCCTGGGAGCTACAGAGCGACGGCAGTTATGTACATTGCCAGCCGCAGGACGGTGCAAAACCGCTGCGCGCCCAGGAGCGCTTGCTGGATTCGCACTAGTCTGTCGCGGCTGCGGCCTTGTTCAGGGCCTCGCGTTTGATGAGCAGTTTTAAACCCGTGTTGCGTACATAGCGCTGCTCGCGTTCCAGGTCCGCGCGTGTCAGCGCGTGATCATCCAGCCAGTCATCCGGCAGGTACAGAGTCAGGGTCTTGTCGCTGGCACTCGCACGTAGTGCCGGCAAGGGGGCAGGGTCGCGGCTGCGTAAAAACAGAAACGCCATCCGCAGCAACATGCTGAGCCGAGTGGTCATCTGCACATCACGTGTCGCCAGGTCAGAAAATTGCGTCGCATCAAACTTGCCCCGGTGCAGATACACCATGGCGGAAAGGATGCGCTGCTGATTCTGCGAGAAACCCTCGAGATCGGAATTCTCCACCAGGTAGGCGCTGTGGCGGTTGTATTTCGTGTGTGTAATGACCAGACCGATTTCATGCAGGTAGGCCGCCCAGCGCAGCAACTGTCTCGAGGTATGGCGCGGTAATGACCAGTCGACGCTGACCTGTTCAAGCAGTTCGCAGGCAGTCGTGGCCAGGCGTTCGGCATGCTCCACATCCACTTCATAACGGGCCGCCATGGCGGCGACACTGCGGCTGCGCACGTCCTGGTCATGCAGGCGTCCAACCAGGTCGTAGAGCAGGCCGTCTCTGAGCGCCCGTTCGGAAATCTCCATGCGTTCAATCTGCAAGCCCTCGAAAATCGCCCAGAGAATGGCGAGGCCGCCGGCAATCACCGGGCGGCGGCTGCTACTCAAGCCCTCCAGGGCGAGCGCATCAATATGACCGGCAGCCAGCAGCGCCTTGCGAAACTGTTTAAGCGCTTTCAGCGTCATGCCGTCCTTCAGCCAGCCCTGGGCCTGCAATACAGCGTGAGTGGCCTTGATAGTGCCCGAGGTGCCGACCGCGGTATCCCAACCCTGTCGCTGAAAAGCGCGGATGTGAGGTTCCAACTCAAGGCTGGCCGCGGTAACGGCTGTGTTCCAGGCCTTGCGTGTTAATGCGCCGTCCGGAAAGTAACGCTGGGTATGACTGACGCAGCCCAGTCCCATGCTTTCCAGGCGACGGGGTTCCAACCCCTGGCCAGCAATAATTTCGGTGCTGCCACCGCCTATGTCGATAACCAGCCGTCGTTTCAGATTGGGGTCGACGTCGGGCGCCACGCCGGCATAGATCAGGCGCGCTTCCTCGGCCCCGGAGATGATGTCGACACTATGTCCAAGGGCTTTTTCCACCCGATCGAGAAAGGCGCCTGCATCCCTGGCACGGCGCAGGGTATTGGTGCCGACAATACGTACACAGTCCGGCGGCAGGCTGGCCAGGCGCTGACCAAAGCGTTCCAGGCAGGCCAGGGCGCGCTCCATCGCTTCGGGTTGAAGGGTTTTACTGGCTTCCAGGCCTTCGGCCAGGCGCACGGCTTCGCGCAGGCGGTCGATGATCTGCAAGTCGCCGCTGCCACTTAACCTGGCCACAATCATGTGAAAGCTGTTGGAGCCCAGGTCGACGGTGGCGACGGTATCGTTCATATTGCTTATAGCTGTCAGCGGAGAAAATTCGGTTATGCCCTGAGTGTAGGCGAGCGGGCAGCCGCTGCACAGTCCGGACAGTTTATATTGCCCGAATCAGATGAACGTTATGTTAATGGTGCAGATGTTCCCGGGGACTGTGTTTCTCGCGGTTGGCGGGGATCAGATCCGTCAGTAACAGGCCGCTGAAGCCGAACAGGGAAAAGGTCAGCAGGCCCATGACGTTGAAGGCTGTACCAGCGCCGGTGAAGAAGTGCAGAGGTAGCAGGATGGCTGCCGAGACCAGGCTCAGCAGCAGCAGTTTCCTGCATACTTCAAGGTATTCACCGAAGGGAATCCTTTGAGGGGCGGGCTCATCCATGAGCCCTTGTCTTTCATCCATGAGGTCGTCCTAGTGCCAGGAACGACTCTAGTGTTAACCATCCGCAAAAATCTGTGCATCGGTAATCCGCGTGCCGCGTTGTAGGAATATTCTGGCAACCTGATGCCGCTGACGGGCGGCATGAACCCTGAATGTCATGCAACCGTCATGCCCGCGTCATCCCGCCGAAACCTGGGCGTCTTAATCTGCGCCGCAATCAGGTAACAAGGGATGAATGTCATGCTCAATCAAGCGGTTATTGCACGACAGGGTACGCCGGAAGCTGTCAGTAACCCGGCCCGATTCCGTGCCAGTTTTGCGGTAAGTCAGCGTGAAGTTCTGGCCAGTCAGCGGCTGCGCTATCTGGTATTCGGCAAGGAAATGGGCGCCAAGTTGTCGGGTCGCTTTTTCAGGCTGGATCGTGACCGATATGACAGTTTCTGCCGTCACTTGCTGATTCGTGATACCTATACGGGCAAGATAGTGGCTTGCACCCGGGTACTGACCCAGGAGCATGCCGAGCGTGCCGGCGGTTTCTATTCATCCAGCGAATTCAGACTTGACCCGGTGCTGGCCCTGCCTGGTCGTTTCATGGAACTGGGTCGTACCTGTGTGCATCCCGACTATCGTAACGGTGCAGTCATCGCACTGCTATGGTCACGGGTGGCGGAATTCATTCTCGACAACGGCTATGATTACCTCATCGGCTGTGCAAGCATCGATGCGCGTGACGGCGGTCTGAACGCCCATGCCATCATGCAGCGGCTGCAGGAGAAATACATGACGCCATCCTATGTTCGTGTTGAACCGAGACATCGGCTGCCCCTGCCTGTCGGCATGCAGTCGTCGGTGCAGCCGAACATTCCTCCGCTGATCAAGGCTTATCTGAGCATCGGCGCCCGTGCGGCCGGCGAGCCCTGCTGGGATGAGGACTTTGGTGTGGCCGACGTGTTCATGCTGCTGAATGTGTCGGATATGTCTCCGCGTTATGCACGGCATTTCCTCAAGCGAGGCTCAAGGGGGCTGACAGCGCATTAATGGCGGCGGCTAAGGGTTCATTGATCATGCGAATTTCACGGGCGAGCCTTCACCTCGGCTGGGGTTTCGTTTTGCTGGGTGTCAGCGCGCCGCAGAAGCGACGCTACCAGCGTCCGCAACTGGCCCGCCACTGGTGCCGCAAGGCGCTGGAGATTCTGGGCATAGAGGTAGTGGTTGAGGGGCGCATCGAGCCGGGCTGCCTGCAGGTCGCCAATCACATCACCTGGATCGATGTGCTGGTGATGATGGCTGCCGGCTGCCGTGGATTCGTTTCCAAGTCCGAGGTGGCCAGCTGGCCGATGATCGGCCGTCTGACCCGTGCCGTGGATACCGTGTTTATTGAACGAGGCGCCTGGCAAACCCAGGCCGCCTCACAGACCATGCAGGAACGCCTGCTGAAAGGCGAGAACGTGTTGTTTTTCCCGGAAGGGACGACTACGGACGGACGCCACATACGCCAGTTTCACGCGCGTTTGTTCGAGGCCGCAATAGCCACCGAGTCCTGCGTGCAGCCGCTGGCTATTCGTTATGAGGTGCCTGGTGGTGATTACAATGTGGTGCCTTACATCGACGATGTCGGCTTCATGGAAAACCTGCTGGCCATCATGCGCCAGCCCAGGGTGCGGGCGCACCTGATTGCCTGCGAACCGATTGCCGCGGCCGGTTATGACCGCAAGCGCCTGGCGCGCGAAGCGCGGGACCGCATAGTCACCCAACTGGCGATCAACGATCCCGCACTTCCGGCCAGGGTCGAAACCCCTTCGGTGATCGACGCCGCCTGATCAGTCTCCCTGCAGGCGCAGCGTCACCTCGGTGTCGGCGGCAATCTGGGCCTCTGTCCAGGGGAAATGAATCCACTGCTTCGCCGAATAGGCTTCGGTCATGTCCTGGTAATACGGCGAGGCCGGATCGGTAGACTGTGAGTAGGTGATGAACCCCTCCGCCACCGGGTTGCCGTTGTTGTCCCAGGTCACTGTCTGGATATAGCTGTTGCCGTATCGCACGTTGTAGCCGTCTTCGGTCAGCGGCCCGGAACTGGCAATCGTGAAGGAGCCTTCAAAACCTTCGCCACCCACGATCGGAATGAAGTCTTCGTGGATGCCGGAATGCTGGATCTGGCCCATGGGTGTGTCCAGGTCAAAGGGCGAATCCAGTACTGCCTGTACACCATCAGCAAATGCCTGCTCCACAATCGGGTTGAGTACATTCAGGCCGCTGGGGGTGTTGACGGGATCGCCGGCGGAGAATGGCGTCGTCCAGATCAGGTCATTGAGTGGCGTGGCGACGGGCAGGGGCCCTCCCAGGCGGCGCCAGAATTCCCGCCAGATATGACCACCCACCGAGACCAGGTTGTTCTTGCCGTCCCAGCTTTCCAGCACTGTACAGGCTTCGGCGATATCCACCGGCCCACTGCTGCCCAGCGCGGTGGGCAGCAGGCAGTAACTGTCGAGTATGGCCTGTTTGCCCAGCTCGGCGCTGAGTACGGCGCTGTCCAGTGCGACTTCCTGCAGCGTGTCCAGATTGAAGCTGTTGCCAGGCCGTCCGTCCGTGCCATCCAGGCGACGGATAACCTGCAGCATGCACAGCCGGGTACGCAGGCTGCGTGCTGAATCCTCATTGCCGATGATGCCGGCAAAGCCGGTCAGTGGTTCTGCGGGGTTGCTGAGCCAGTAGCTGTCATTGCAGTTATGCACCCAGTCGTTGCGCGTGATCTTGGGCAGGTTGGAGCGCCCAAAAATACCCGGCGCCGGGGCGTCTTCGTCGGTATCCCACTCGCATTCCGCTCTTGAGCCGTCCAGTATCGGCAAACCCGGCATCAACTGGTCGAGGACGGTTTGCAGTGGAATGGCGCCGCAGGTCTGCACCTTGCTGTCCGGCACGTTGGGCACCACGGTGACATCGCCATAATAGGCCGGTTTGCCGGGGCCGGTGGCGGCGGTGTTGACCCAGGGTGTGCCAAGCACGCTGCCATGCAGCTCCACGAATTCCTCGAAACTCTGTGCCCGGTTCCAGCGGAAGAACTGGTTCATCAGGCGGTCATTCTCCGCATTGGCGTCACGCAGGGTGTAGCCCTTGGCAAGGGTCCACTCCAGGACCGGTACGCCAGAAACGGCAAATTCCAGCATGGGGCCGAAATGCGAGCGATACATGGTGCGTGTTTCAGTTGAAGTGCTGCTATCGTCTTCCAGAATCTCTACCGAGACATCGGTCGCTTCCATGTCGCGGATTTCACCGTTGTAGATGTACTGGGTAGGGTCCAGCGGATTCAGGGTGAGCTCATAGAAGGTGAAGCGGAAGGCCGTGGAAACGGTATGGCTCCAGGCGAAATGCTCGTTAAAGCCGATCAGTGCTGCAGGTACGCCATAGAGACCCGCGCCCATGATCTCCGCATCCGGCAATTGCAGATGGGTAAGATACAGCCGTTCGGTACCACTCCACGGGAAGTGTGGGTTGCCCAGCAGCAATGATTCCTCAGAGATTGCATCCGGACCCAGCGCATACATATTGCTGGCGAACGGCAGTTCGCTGGCGAAGGGCAGGGCGGAGGGATCCAGCGCCAGGATATCGTCGATACTCACCGGCAGTGGCAGGTTATCCGGGCCCGGCGGTGCGGCTGTGGCCACGCCTTCCACGAATACCGAGGATGATGCGAGCAGGGCCAGGCGGAAATAACGGCGGTAGACATCGTCTTCCGTAATTTCGGCAATCCAGTCTTCGTCGCGGCAAGCGGCGTGACGTCCGGGGTGCTGACCAGCCTTCAGTTCACGTACATAACGGTTATAGCCGGCCACGAACCCGCGACTGGCATCCAGCGCTTCCTGGTCACTATTGTTTTTCATGGGCGCAATGGCTTCATCGGTAGCGACGAATTTCCAGAAGAAGTCGGAATCCACGTTACCGGCCGTAGAGCCATTCGGGATAATGGTGTAGCTGCCGTCGCGGCCAAAGTGCCGGGCGCGTTCTCCGCGTATCGTCAGGAGGTCTTCCGCCAGCACGCACAGATTGTCTTCTGCGTGCACATAACCGTAGGCGTAGCCCATGCTGCCGTAATCCGCGGCCTTGATATGGGGGATGCCAAATGAAGTGCGGCGTACCTGGGCATCGTAGGTAAAGTCGCCGCCGTTGTCGTCATTGTCACTGCCGCCGCCACAGGCGCTGATCAGGGACGCTGCCAGCACCAGGGATGCGGCGCGGGTAAGGACCTGCCATGAAAATTGCATTGTTCTCTCCAACCTTAAGGGCACGTTGTATGTTTTGCGGTTATTCTGTTTTTGCCGCGTTGCCTGCAGAAGCAGCGAGGTATTCATTACCGCGTTATGATCCGCCCATATCAAGCATAGCCTGAACCTTCGGATCGCTTCCACTTACTCCTGATATGACTGATTACATTCTTGACGAGCAGCAGGGCCACGAAGCCTGGTGGGGTCTTCACCGCGCACAGACCTGGCAGTTACAGGCTGAGGACGGCGCCAGCTTTGCGTTGACCTGTGTTTCTCCTGGCAGGTCCGCAAACAAGGCGCCGGTGATCTTTCTGCCGGGCATGTTCAGCAACCGGCATTTCTGGATTTCGCCAAAGGGCGTCGGTCTGGCGGGTTATCTTGCGGAACAGGGGCACAGCTGCTGGCTGGTCGAGCGGCGTGGTACCGGGCAATCACCCCGGCGGCAACCGGCCCGCGCCGGACTGGAAGAAGCCGTGCAACATGACTTGCCTATGGTGCAGCGGGCGGTAGCCCGGGTTGTAGACCGTCCGGCTTACTGGATCGGGCATTCCTTTGGCGGTGTCAGCATTGCGTTGTCGGCAGCCCGTCATCTGGATCCGGATCTGATTGGCGGACTGGTACTCATCGCCTCGCAGTTCGAGGTGGACAAGCCCATGTTGCGCTGGCCGGGCCGACTATTTACTCAGGGGGTGTCCAGAATCACTGGCCGTTTCCCGGCCCGCCGTTTCGGCCTGGGGCCTGAGGACGAACCTGCGGCGGCCATGGATGACGCCTGTCGCTGGACCACCCGGGCGCAGAGCAGTTTGGATCTGCAGGCTGAGCTGGCGGCGGTCAATTGCCGGGTACTGGCTCTGGCAGGTGGCGCCGACAAGGTGGATCCACCGGCCGGCTGCGAACGTTTCATCCGTCACATGTCGGGTCCGCACCGTGAGTTCCGCCTGGCGGCCAGGGCTGAGGGTTTTGCGGTTGATTACGATCATCCCGGTATTGTGGTCAGCAAGTCGGCCGCCCGGGAGATCTGGCCCCTGGTAGGCGACTGGCTGGCCTGACCGGACTGTTCTGATGCAGTACACTGCCGCCATTCTGCTTTATCCAAGGAATACTCATGGCAAATGAGGTCAAGACCGAAATTGAAATAGATGCGCCGGTATCGCGCGTCTGGGCCCTGTTGCAGGACATTGAGCACTACAAGTCCTGGAATCGTATCTTCAACTTCACGCATGCGAATCTGAAACCCGGCGGACGCGGAATCCTCTGGGCTCGCGTGGGTCCGGCAGTAACGCCGTTGCCCGTGCGCTTTGATGTGGTTGAACCCGAGTGCGAACTGCGCTGGCATGGCGGTTTGCAGAAACTGGGCTACGGCAGTCATTACCTCAGGCTGGAAGCACTGCCCGACGACCGTACGCTGCTGACGCATGGTGAAGAGTTCAGCGGCCTGCTTTTCAATGCTTCCTGGAAGCTGCTGGGCAAGCAGTTGCCGGGCGCATACAAGGCATTTAACAAGGCCCTGGTGCGGGAATTGGCCTAGGCCTAGCCCTTGAACGTGGAGAGCCCGAAATCTCCGAAGGGCTCGTCGCGTTGCCGTACAGCTTCCTTGAAACCTTTCTGCATGGCGGTTTGCTGGAAGTCGTAGCCCTCCCGGGTATGACGCGTGATGCCGTCGAAAAACGTGCCGAGTATCTGGGTGCTGTGCAGCCCCTGCGCCATGATGGTCTGGTTGAGTAGCAGCTTCATCATGATCAGCTGGTTCACCGGCATGCGCGCAATGCGTTCGAGCAGGATTTCGAAGCGTTCATCGAGCTGATCGACCGGCGCCGATTCGATAGCCAGGCCCCATTCCACGGCTTCCTTGCCGGACAGGCAGTCGCCGGTAAACAGCAGGCGCTTGGCTTTTTCTATGCCCATTCGATAAGCCCAGATGGAAGTGGTGGGTGAGCCCCAGACGCGTGCCGGTGGATAACCGATCTTGGCATCATCGGCGATGACCAGCAGGTCGGAACAGAGCGCCATATCCGTACCGCCGGCCACGCAGAAACCGTGCACCTTGCAGACCACCGGTTTGTCGGAATGAAACAGGCTCATGAACCCCTTTACGTTGCGGCTCATCATGGCGTAATCAATAGTGGGATCCCAGGTGCTGTCCGGTAAGTGGTTGACGACCTGGACTTTCGGATCGAGGGGTGAACCTTCCGGACGGCAGGGATCAGGCTCGCCAATCTGCATTTTTTCGGCACTGTCGACCAGGTCGTAACCACCACAGAAGCCACTACCATTGCCCGCCAGGGCGATGACATGCACCTCCGGATCAAGATTGGCTCTTTCCACGCATGCAGAGAGTTCGCGCGGCAGATCCATGGTGATGCCATTACCGCGTTGAGGCCGGTTCAGGGTGATCCTGGCGATGCGGCCGGTGCGCTCGTAGGTCATGGTCTTGAGAGAGTCCATCGTCATGCTTTTCCTTCGTGAACTATGCATTACCACCAGTAATGACAGATGCAGGAATATATGCAATATTACTTGTCAGTTCAATTAACGTTTGTTTTTGAAATGTTCAATATGCGAGGCTGAGCATGAGTGTTTCGGTGAGAGGCATCTTGAGTCGGGAAGAAATCCAGGCGTTGACCATGCGTTCGGACCTGCGTGGCTGGTGGGGCATATTGCGTGTCTGGATTTCAATCGGACTCACCTTTGCCGCGCTTGCCCTGTGGCCCAATCCCCTGACCTTCATCCTCGCCATCATTATGCTCGGCAGCCTGCAACTGGCGTTGGCGGTGCTGACGCATGAGGCTTCGCATCGCACATTATTCAAAACCCGGTCCCTGAATGATGCTGTCTCCGACTGGTTATGTGCCCGGCCGATCTGGCTGGATGTGTACCGGTATCGGGAGCATCACATGCGCCATCATGCGCACACCGGTACCGAGCGTGATCCGGACAAGAGTCTGGTGGCTCCTTTCCCGACAACGCGCGGCGGTCTGCTACGTAAATTGCTGCGCGATATCAGCGGCCTGAGCGGCCTGCGCCGTATCGTGGGTCTCGTGCTGATGGACATCGGGGTGTTTGAGTTCACGGTATCTGCCGATCCTGTGCGGCGGCCACGTAACGGGCGGCAGTTTCAGGATTATCTGCGCGAAGGCGTACACAACATGTGGCCGATGGCTGCGGCCAATCTGATATTGGCTGGTCTGTTGGCATTGGCCGGTGCTTTCTGGTTGTACGGCGCGTGGGTACTGGCCCATCTCACCACCTTCAGTGTTTTTATCCGGGTCCGTTCCATTGCCGAGCATGCCTGTATGGAGCCGGGGCCGGATATTCTGCGCAACACGCGCACCACCCGGGCCGGCTGGTTGGCGCGGCTTACTGTCGCGCCCATGAAAGTGAACTACCACGCCGAGCACCACCTCATGGCTTCGGTGCCGTACTACCGTCTGCCCCTGCTGCACAAACTACTGGTAGAGCGTGCAGCCTTGCCCGTTACGCCGGGTTACTGGCAGGTGTTGCGTACGGCGTCTGCCGCTGTGGCTGAATAATATTTGCTGAGGCAGGTTTTACGACAATCTGTTCGTGGCCTATAGTGCTGCGCTAGACGGCAATCTCACATGCATTGCCGGGCTAAGATTTTTAACCGGCAGATATCATTCACCATGCCCACAAGCTCACAGCGCCGTATTCTCATTTCCACCCGCATCATGCGCGGTCTCAGCGGCAAGGTGATTCTTCTCAATTACAACATCAAGGCCCTGGTGGCGGCTGGCTGGGACGTGTCTGTATTCGCCGAAAAGATCGACAAGGCCATGATCGAAAGTATGGGCGCCCAACCCTTCAGTGTCTGGAACAAGCTGTTCAGCAAGCCGCGGCGTTTGCAGCGGTTTCTGGACAAACATGAACGTCTGGCGCGCAGCGGGCGCTACGACCTGGTGGTGGGGCATGGCGAAACGCTGTTTCAGGACGTGCTGCATATCCACAATTCGCGCCATCTGGAATACGAGCATATCTACGGCAAGACGTTGATACCCGGCGCCAAGGTCACTGCAGACATCCAGGCGCAGCAGGTGGCCGAGCAGCGTTATCGTCTGCTGGTGGCCAACTCCCACCTCATGCGCGATGATCTGATCACCCGCTACAACGCAGACCCGGAGCGCATCACCGTGGTGTATCCGGGCTATGATCCCGAGCGTTTTTACCCACGGCGCGACAACCCGGCCAGTATTGCGCTGCGCGACCAGCTGGGTGTGGGAGACCGGGTGTTGGTGGGTCTGGTGACCTCGGGCAAGCTGATACAACGTGGCGCCGATCTGCTGATTCCGGCCATTGCCGGTCTGCCGGATGAATTGCGCCGGCGCATGCTCACAGTGATTGTGGCCAAGGACAATCTAGAGCCTTATCAACGTCAGGTGGCGGAAGCCGGTCTGGGTGACAGCGTTCGCTTTTTGGCACCGCGTCAGGATGTGGATGCCCTGTACAACGCGCTGGACATTTACATCAATCCAGCGCGCATCGAAACCTTTGGCATGTCGCTGCTGGAAGCCATGGCCTGCGGCGTGCCCTGCATTACCACGCGGGGCAAGGTGGGCGCCGGGGAGCTGTTTACCGGGGATATGCAGGCTGGTCTGATGGCACGGGCCGATGCGGATGCATTGTCGGATACACTGCAGCAACTGCTGCAATCCGCTGAACTGCGGCTGTCACACGCTGCCCTTTGCGCCGAGGCGGCACGGCCGCATGACTGGAGCAGTAATACGCGCCAGCATCTGGCGTTGTACGAGAAGGTAGTTGCGGAGAAGCAGCTACGCTAATTGGCGGGGTTCTCCGCCACCGTGGCCGAATTCTGCGGACGGGCGAATTCCAGGGCCCCATCCTCCAGTTTGCCCAGGCGCAACGTAAAAATATCCAGCAGGTAATTCTGGTAGAGCCGCCACGGCGCTTTCGAGCCCTGGCTCGGGAACTGATCGATGGAGCGCTGCACGTAACCGGATTTCAGGTCGATGAAGGGTTCCGGGCTGAGATCGGGATCATTCACGCGCGGCGTGACCTGCTGGTAGCCGTGAGCCGCCATGTGATTGAGTAGCCGGCAGACATATTCGCAGGTGAGATCACACTTGAGCGTCCAGGAGGCATTGGTGTAACCCAGAGCGACGGCCATGTTGGGTACGTCGCTGAGCATCATGCCCTTGTATCCCATAGTGTCGGATAGTTCGATTTCGCGCCCGTCCACCGCCAGCTGCATGCCGCCCAGCGCAAGCAGGTTCAGGCCGGTCGCTGTGACGACGATATCGGCCTGCAGTTCGCGGCCGGATTTGAGGCGGATGCCGTCAGCCGTGAAGCGCTCGATATGATCGGTGACCACGGAGGCGTGACCTTCACGAATGGCGGCGAACATGTCGTTGTCGGGAACAAAGCACAGGCGTTGGTCCCAGGGGTTGTAGTCGGGTGTGAAATGGGTGTCCAGATCGTAGCCGGCCCCCAGTTCCTTGCGAATGCGTTTGCGTAGCCATTTCTTTATGAACTCGGGACGGCGTTTGCACATCTGGTAGAAATACATGGTCAGCAGTACGTTCTTCCATCGCGTCAGAGCATAGGCAACCCGGTCAGGCAGCAGGCGGCGCAGGGCATTGGCGATGACATCCTGATAAGGCAGAGAGAGAAAGTAGCTGGGTGAACGCTGCAGCATGGTGACATGCGCCGCCTTGTCCGCCATGGAGGGCACCAGAGTCACGGCCGTGGCGCCGCTGCCAATGATGACCACTTGCTTGCCGCTGTAGTCCAGGTCATCCGGCCATTTCTGCGGATGAATGAGTTGTCCCTGGAAGTCCTCAAGGCCGGCGAAGTCGGGAGTATAACCCTGTTCGTAGTTGTAATAGCCGCTGCACATGAACAGGAAGTTGCATGTGAAGCGGACACTTTGATTGTCATGACCGGTTTCGGTTTCTACCGTCCAGCAGGCCTTTTCGCTACTCCAGGCAGCCTTTTTGACCCGGTGGTGAAAACGGATGTTTTTTTCAATGTCATTGTCGCGGGCGGTGTCACGCACGTACTGGCGAATCGAGGGGCCGTCAGCGATGGCCTTGCCATCCGTCCATGGGCGGAAGGAGTAACCCAGGGTATACATGTCCGAATCGGAGCGCACGCCGGGGTAGCGGAACAGATCCCAGGTGCCGCCGATGGCGTCGCGCGCTTCCAGTATGGCGTAACTGCGGTCCGGGCACTTGTCCTGTAAATGATAGGCGGCCGCTATACCGGACAGGCCGGCGCCTACGATAACGACGTCAAAATGCTGGACGGGCTGATTCGCCGACATGTCTCTCTCCACATTGATTTCATGTTTCTGATAGCAGTGTAGCGTCAATGTAGGCGGCGAGTGACTGTCGCGCTATGACCCCTTGCGACCCATAGGGAACAATATATGACAGGATTGAATCTGGATCATGGAGATGGCGCTCCCACGGGGACTCGAACCCCGGTTTTCGCCGTGAGAGGGCGACGTCCTAGGCCACTAGACGATGGGAGCGTGAGGGCAGCGCATTATACAGAATCACGGCCGGGGTGAGAGTACCCGGACTCGACGAATCGTCAGGATAGCCGATTCGGACGGCCACGCCGCGCGTAGCGTCCGGGCCATGGACGGCCCGTATCAACCCCGGTTTTCGCCGTGAGAGGGCGGCATCCCGGATTACTTGACGATGCGGGCATGAGAGCAGTGCATAGACAGAAACCGCTTGCCGTGCGAGTAGTCGAACAGCACTCAGTGCGTAAAGTTTTGAAGCCGGTTATCATAGCCGCCGCTGTGGCATGAATGCCGCCGCATCCAAGATTATCCCGACAACCAATGGTTTAGAACGATTACCGAGCTCAGGATTCTTCCGCGTTCGGAGCATTCGATTTCACGCTCCAACATTTCACCCGGCGCTTTGAAGACGCTTTACCGCTTCAAGGAGGCGGGCGTTGAGGCGTACCTGGTCGGCGGTGGAATACGCGACCTGCTGCTGGGTGTGCAGCCCAAGGACTTCGACATCGCCACGGCGGCCACGCCGGAAGAGGTCAAGGATCTTTTCGGCCGGCAATGCCGCCTGATTGGTCGGCGCTTCCGGCTGGCGCATGTACGGTTCGGCCGGGAGATTATCGAAGTAGCGACATTCCGCGCCGGACATCAGGAAGCCGAGACCGAGGGCCTGGGTGAACGTTGCGACGAAAGCGGCCGCATCCTGCGCGATAACGTCTACGGCAATGTCGAGCAGGACGCCCATCGGCGCGACTTCACTATTAATGCTCTTTATTACGACGTGACCGATTTTTCGGTGCGCGATTATGTGGGTGCGCTGGAAGATGTTGCCGCCCGGCGCCTGAGACTGATCGGTGACCCCGAAGATCGCTATCGTGAAGATCCGGTGCGCATGCTGCGCGCAGTGCGGATTGCCGCAAAACTGGATCTGACCATTGACGAGGCAACCGAGAAGCCGCTATTCGCACTGGGCGACCTGCTGCACGAAGTGCCGCCGGCACGCCTGTTCGATGAAGTGCTCAAGATGCTGATGGCAGTGCAGGGGCCTGAGGTGTTCGAGCAGCTACGACGCTATGGGCTTTTGGGCAAATTATTCGAGGCAACCGAAGAGGCGTTGGGACGGGATGATTCCGGAGCCAGTCTTGCCTTGATTCGCCAGGCGCTTGCCGGGACGGCGAAGCGCATTGAACAGGACAAGCCGGTCACGCCCGCGTTCCTCTTTGCTGCATTGCTTTGGCCGCCAACCTTGATGCGCAAGAATGCACTGGAAACCGACGGGTTACCCGAGGTGGAAGCCTTGCAGCGCGCGTCCGAAGAGGTCATCCGCAAGCTGCTGGATCGCGTCTCCCTGCCCAGGCGGTTTTCAACGCCGATGCAGGACATATGGCATTTGCAGCGCCGCTTGTTCCAGCGCCGTGGCAAGCGACCCTTGCGGTTGCTCGAGCATCCGCGGTTCAGGGCCGCCTATGATTTCCTCTTGCTGCGCGCTGCTGCCGGTGAGGTTGAGCAGGAACTGGCGGACTGGTGGACCGAATTGCAGGAAGCCAATGCGGAACGGCGTGCTGAAATGACCGCCACAGCACCAGGTGAGGCCGGCGGGGGGCAGGGGCGCCGCCGGCGTCGACGGCGCAAGGGTGGCCAGGGCGGCCAAGGTAGCCAGGGTCGACGCAAACCGGCGCAGCATTAACTTATCTATGCCTGAACACGGTGTTCGCTGTTTCCTCGGTATGGGCAGCAATCTGCAGGCGCCCCGGCAGCAATTGCAGACAGCCCTGTCGGCCCTGCGCGCGACCAGTGATTTGTCCCTGGGGGCCGTTTCGCCTGTTTACCGATCAGCACCTCTGGGCGTTGCAGGTCAGCCGGACTACTGTAACGCCGTGGTGGAAGTCTTTACCGACCTTGAAGCTCTGCAGCTGCTGGACTGCCTGCAGTCTATCGAGAAGCAGCAAGGCCGTGAGCGCAATGCGACTCAACGCTGGGGGCCGCGGACCCTGGATCTGGACCTCTTGCTCTACGGGGGTTATGTGATTAACAGCGAGCGTCTCACCGTGCCGCATCCGGAAATGCATAAACGTAATTTTGTCATGCGTCCTCTGGCTGATATTGCGCCCGATGTCGCAATTCCGGGCCTGGGGGCAGCCGCGGAACTGGCCCGGGTGCTGGGTGGCCAGGGGCTGGCGCCATGGGCGGAAGCGGAATAGGGCGCCCGGCATGAATCAGCTGCGCTACATTGCCATTGAAGGTCCCATCGGTGTGGGCAAGACCACTCTGGCGCACCGGTTGGGCGAGACCCTGTCGGCCGAGGTTTTCCTCGAAAAGCCCCAGGAAAATCCGTTTCTGGAGAAGTTCTATAACGAGCCCCGGCGTTATGCGCTGGCTGCCCAGTTATCGTTTCTGGTGCAGCGTGCCCAGCAGGTGGATCAGTTACGTCAGGGTGACCTGTTTGCCAACCGCTGTGTGGCCGACTTTCTTTTCGACAAGGACCGGTTGTTTGCGCGGCTCAATCTGCAGGGCGCGGAAATGGATCTCTACGACGATATTTTCCGGCGCATGGCCTGGCAGGCGCCCAGGCCCGATTGTGTGATTTACCTGCATGCGCCCGTGGAAGTGCTCATGCAGCGTGTGCGCAAGCGCAACCGGCATGAAGAACTCAATCTGACGGAGGACTACATGCTGCAGGTGTCGCAGACCTATCAGGCCTATTTCAGCCAGTACCGCGAAACCCAGTTGATTGTCGTAAACGCCGACAGCCATGATCTGGTTTCCAGTCGTGAGGATTACAAGGCTCTGCTGGAGGCGTTGAGCACCCCGCAATCGTTGATTACGTTATAGTCACTGTCCCCCGGTTCTGGCGCCGGGGTTTTAAAACCGCTCAGGACTACACCGCTCGTTGTTCTGGAGTAGCAAAAATGTATGCCGGAAAAGGTTTAGAAGACGCCAAACCCCTTACCCTGACCGACTTTCGCAAGATGCGCGAGACAGGCGAGAAGATCGCCTGCCTCACAGCCTATGACGCGAGTTTCGCAGCACTGGAAGATGCTGCAGGTGTGGATCTGGTGCTGGTCGGTGATTCACTGGGCATGGTGTTGCAGGGACATGACAGTACCGTGCCGGTCACCGTCGATGACCTCATCTACCATTGCCGCGCGGTGGCGCGCGGATTGCAGCGTGCCTTCCTGATGGGCGACATGCCGTTCATGAGCTATGCCACCCGTGACCGTGCCCTGGACAGCGCCTCGCGCCTGATGCAGGAAGGCGGCGCCAAGATGATCAAGCTGGAAGGCGGCGAAATCGAGGCGGATATCGTTGACTACCTCACGGCTCGCGGCATTCCGGTCTGCGGCCACATCGGCCTGCAGCCGCAGCTGATTCACAAGCTGGGCGGGTTCCGTGTGCAGGGTCGTGAAGCGGATGCGGCCGAGGCCATGCTCAAGGATGCCAAGGCGCTGGAAGATGCGGGCGCGGATATGTTGCTGGTGGAGTGCGTGCCGGCCGACCTGGGCAAGCGCATTGCCGGGCAGGCCAGTGTGCCGGTCATCGGTATCGGCGCCGGGCCGGACACCGACGGCCAGATTCTGGTCAGTTACGACATTCTCGACATCACCCGCGGCCGCAAGCCGCGTTTCGTGCAGAACTTCATGCAGGGCGCGGAAAACGTTCAGGCAGCACTGGGCGCCTATGTCGAAGCGGTCAAGGGCGGCAGTTATCCGGCGCCGGAACACTGCTTCTGAGCACGGCGATGCAACTCGTTTCCGACCTCTCCGCGCTGCGTGCGCAGCTCGCCGAATGGCGGGCTGCGGGCCAGCGCATTGCCCTGGCGCCGACCATGGGCAATCTGCATGCCGGCCATTTGCAGCTGGTGAAAAGCGCGCAGAAGCATGCCGACCGTGTAGTGGTGAGCATTTTCGTCAATCCCACCCAGTTTGGCGTCAACGAAGATCTGGACCGTTATCCACGCACCCTGGAAGCCGACAGTCAGGCGCTGGAAGCCATCGGCGCCGACCTGATTTTCCATCCCGACGTCGACACCATGTACCCGCTGGGGCCGGGGGCGGTGGAGGTGCAGGTACCGGGCCTGGACAGTATTCTCTGCGGGGCGCACCGGCCGGGGCATTTCACCGGCGTGGCCACCGTGGTCACCGTGCTGTTCAACCAGGTGCAGCCGGATGTGGCAGTGTTCGGGCAGAAGGACTATCAGCAGCTCGCGGTGATCCGGCGCTTAGCGCGCGCATTGCATCTGCCGATTGAAATTATCGGCGAGCCCACAGTGCGCGAAGACGACGGTCTGGCCATGAGTTCACGCAACCAGTATCTGACCGCAGGGGAGCGCGCATTGGCGCCGGCCTTATATGCCCAGTTATGCGCTACCGCCGAGCGTTTGCGCGCAGGTGAACGGGATTTCACCGCCCTGGAAAACGAGGCGCGGCAGACGCTGGATGCCCGGGGCTTCAAAACTGAATATATGACGATCGCGTCACCGGACTTGACAGCACCCGATACTGCGATGCACCATTTCGCGCTTCTGGTGGCAGCCAGGTTGGGTTCTGCCCGACTTATAGATAATATTGAGGTAAGTGTATAAAGTGCCTGTATGCAGCTGATACGCTAAGGCTGTAGGCAACGAATGACTGCCATGACGGGGGGATGACGGGTAGACGCACTGCTCGCTATCCAATAAAACTCACACCGCTCAACGACCTGGTGAAGCTACAAGAGAGCCTGCCATGGAATTAACGTTGCTAAAATCCAAGCTCCATAGGGCCTGTGTTACTCACGCAGAGTTGGACTATGAGGGTTCCTGTGCCATAGACGAGGAACTGCTCGAGGCTGCCGGTATCCTGGAATACGAGCAGATCGAGATCTACAACGTCACCAACGGTGAGCGGTTCACGACCTATGCAATTCTTGCCGAACGTGGCTCAAGGGTGATTTCCGTCAATGGCGCAGCTGCGCACAAGGCCAGTCCTGGTGATCGTCTGATTATCTGCACCTATGCTCGCATGAGCCAGGGTGAGGCCAAGCGCTACCAGCCGCGTCTGGTCTACCTCGACGTCGATAACAACATCACCCATACGCGAAACACCATTCCGGCGCAGGCCGCCTGAGCAGGCGATAGCGTCCGGCATGCCGCGCATCGGCCGCAGTGACCCCGGGGTGGGCGATGCCGCGACCTGATTCGCTGCCTGCCTGGCGGGAACTGCAGGTTCTGGCTGCCGGTCCGGCGCCACGCATATCCGAATCTTTTGCCACCGACCCGGCCCGTGCTCAGCGTTATTCCGCGCAGGTGGCCGGTCTGTTTGTGGACTATTCCAAGCAACCTGTTGATGACAGCATTCTCCAGGCCCTGACAGGGCTGGCCGAACAGGCCGAATTGCCAGCCTGGATCGAGCGTCTTTTCACTGGCGAGCATATCAATCACACCGAGGACCGGCCGGTGCTGCATATGGCGCTACGCCAGGAACACTCGGCTGTTTTTCCTTCTGAAGAATTCAATGTCATGCCTGCAGTGCGACAGGGTTATGCGCGCATGGCGGAATTTTGCGAGTCCGTGCGCAGCGGGCATTGGCAATGTGGTACGGGCCAGACGGTTACTGATGTGGTGAATCTGGGCATCGGCGGTTCTGACCTGGGCCCGCGCATGTTGGCGACAGCCCTGACGCCGTATTGCGACGGGCGGCCGCGTGTGCACTTCGTCGGCAATGGAGATGGCAGTGAGCTGCATGAAACCCTGCGCGGGCTTGACCCTGAAACCACGCTGTTTCTCGTGGTCTCCAAGAGCTTTACGACGACGGAAACCCTGGCCAACGCAGAGCTGGCGCGCGAATGGATAAAAGCCGCTGTGCCGGCGGAAGGTGTCAGTCAGCATTTTGTTGCCATCAGTGCCCGGAGCCAGCGCGCCGAGGCTTTCGGGGCCGGCCTGGTGTTGCCTTTCTGGGACTGGGTCGGCGGACGCTTTTCCGTCTGGTCGACCGTGGGTACAGCATTGGCCATTGCCATCGGCCTGCCTGCGTTTGAAGCGCTGCTGGAAGGTGCGCGTGCGATGGATGCGCATTTTCGGCATGCGCCATTGCAGCAGAATTTGCCGGTAGTGATGGGACTGCTGGGTATCTGGCATACCAATTTTCTGCGCGTCAACCAGCATGTGGTGTTGCCGTACAGTAATTATCTTCTCTGGTTGCCAGGCTATTTGCAGCAACTGGAAATGGAAAGCAACGGCAAGTCGGTGGACCGCGATGGAAAGCCGGTCAGTTATGCCACTGCGCCTGCTTTATGGGGTGAGGTCGGTACCAATGCCCAGCATGCCTTCATGCAACGTTTACACCAGGGGCCGCAGATTGTGCCGGTGGATTTCATTCTGCCGCTCAAGGTGAATCAGCCTTATCCGTCGCAACAGGATGCATTGGTAGCCAACTGCCTGGCCCAGGCGCAGGCTTTGATGGAAGGGCGCAGCGCCGACAGTCTGCAGGCAGATGGAGCCTCTCTGGCTGAACACCGGGTCCTGCCGGGTAACCGGCCGAGCACAATGATTCTGCTCGATGATCTGTCGCCTTATTGCCTGGGTGCGCTGCTGGCGCTTTATGAACACAAGGTCTTCGTGCAATCCGTTATCTGGTATATCAATGCCTTCGATCAATGGGGGGTTGAGGAGGGCAAGCGCCTGGCCAGACGTCTATTACAGGACATCGAAGCGGGCAATCCTGACGAACATGACCCATCGACCCGCATGTTGCTGCAGCGCTATCTCAGGCAGCGATAGACAAACCAGGTTTTTTTCCGCTGCTTTTCTATAATGGCGACATGAGCGCCTTACCCAATACGCTATATCGTGCCGAGCAGGTGCGAGAACTGGACCGCCGTGCCATTGAAGAGCATGGCATTCCCGGTTTTGACCTTATGCAACGTGCTGCCGCTGCGGCTTATGGCGTTTTACGCAAGCGCTGGCCTGATGCCCGGCATCTGCATATTGTGTGCGGGCCGGGCAACAATGGAGGCGATGGTTGCGTCATCGGCATGCTTGCTCTGGCAGAAGGGCTTGATGTGACGCTCGAACTGCTTTGTGATCCCGGGCGGCTTAAAGGCGATGCTCTGCGCGCCCTGCAGGCCTATAAGCAAGCCGGCGGTTATCCTGCGGTGATGTCCGCGCCGCCGGTGCAGGCCGATGTAGTGGTCGATGCCCTGCTGGGTACCGGAACCGATCGCGCAGTCGAAGGGGCGTTTCTGGATGCAGTGCAGCGAATCAATGCGGCCGCGCAGGCGGGCGCAGGCGTGCTGGGTGTGGATATTCCCTCGGGTCTGCACGCAGACACCGGGCAAGTGCTGGGCGCAGCTGTTCGTGCGGATACAACGGTGACCTTTATCGGCATGAAAGTGGGTTTGTTGATTGGTAGCGGCCCCGCTTGCGCCGGGGAACTGGTTTTCGATGATCTTGCAGTGCCGGCCCGCGTTTATGACGAATTGCCGCCGGCCGTTGTCCGCATCGGTCCGCAGGAGTATCAGCGTTGCCTGCCGCCACGCAAACGGGATGCGCATAAGAATCGGCACGGCCACGTGCTTTGCATTGGCGGTGATTATGGTACTGCCGGCGCCATTCGCCTTGCTGCGGAAGCGGCCTTGCGCAGTGGCGCCGGCCTGGTATCGGTAGCTACCCGCCCCGAGGCTGCTGTCGCCATGAGTCAGGCGCGCCCCGAACTGATGTGCCGGGGTGTGGAGTCGCCCGAAGACCTGGATTCCCTGCTGTCGTCGACGGATGCCGTATTACTCGGGCCGGGCCTGGGTCAGGGTGACTGGGGGCGGGTGCTCTGGGCCAAGGTCATTGACAGCCGGTTACCGCTGGTGGTGGATGCCGATGGGTTGAATCTTTTGGCGGCCAATCCTGGGCAACGGACAAACTGGGTGCTTACACCACATCCGGGTGAGGCAGCGCGGCTTCTTGAAGCTTCCAACGCTGACATACAGGCGGATCGTTTGGGTGCCGTGCAGGGCCTGGTAACCCGCTATGGGGGTGTAGCAGTCTTGAAAGGGGCGGGCACCCTGGTGGCGGTTGAGAATCAGCCGGTCACGTTATGCACAGCGGGTAATCCGGGTATGGCGGTGGGCGGTATGGGTGATTTGCTGGGCGGCGTGATTGTGGCGTTGCTGGCGCAGGGCCTGGGTTTATACGATGCCGCGCGGCTGGCAGTCGATGTGCATGCACGGGCCGGTGATCTGGCGGCAAAAGATGGCGAGAGGGGTCTGTTACCCAGTGATCTGTTACCGCATCTACGCAGCCTGGTGAACCCATCGGTCGGACCGGATTGAAGCGTGAGCGTATTCTTCGACCTGCCTGACGAGGCAGCGACCGCTGCGTTTGCGCGGCGCCTGGCGAAAAGCCTGGATACACCGTGTGGGGTCATTCTTCTGCAGGGGGACCTGGGGGCGGGGAAAACCACGCTGGCCAGAGCCTGTTTGCGGGCCCTGGGTGTCGAGGGGCGCGTCGTGAGTCCTAGCTATACCCTGGTAGAACCGTATAATGCCGGCCCGCTGCGTATCTTCCATATGGATTTATATCGTCTCAGTGATCCTGAGGAGCTGGAATATCTGGGTGTCCGGGACTTTGATCCGGGAGCCGACCTGTTGCTGGTGGAATGGCCCGAACACGGGCGGGGCTGGTTACCGGCCGCGGATCTCTGTCTGCAGTTTCAGGATGCGCCACCGGGTCGGCGTCTTGCATGCCGGGCGGGCACTGCGCGTGGCCAACAGTGGCTGGAGAATCTCGTCGCTGACGACGAGTCAGTGGGATAGCGGTAGTTTCTCTTGCGCTGGATAAACAAGCTGGCGTTGTCTGCTGTTTATAAAGAAAAACTTGCATTTTTAAAATTGGGGGGCTAGTCTTTGGGCGACTATCTGCCCAGGGATTTAGTGGAGGGTGTTGCCCATGTTCCGGGATAACGTCTCTAAATTCGTCTATTCAGCCGTACTGGCCGTACTAATGCTGGGGGCGTCGAGTAATGCCTGGGCCAAGGTGGCCTTGCAAGATGTGCGCATCTGGGCCGCACCCGACCATACCCGCATAGTGTTCGACCTGGGTGGGCGTGTTCATTACAAACTGTTCACGCTCGAAAACCCCAATCGCGTTGTTATTGATATTCGCAATGCCTATGGCGAGAAGGGCAGCTATCAGAATATTGATGGCAAGGGTCTGATCAAGTCGGTGCGTACCGGTGTGCGCAACGGCCATGACATCCGCGTGGTGCTGGATGTGCAAGGCCAGATCGAGCATGAGAGTTTTGCTCTTGACCCCAATGACCAGTACAGCCATCGGCTGGTGGTGGATCTGAAACCGGTCGGCCAGCAACCCCAGATCGTTGACGATGAACCGGAAATAACCATCGCCGAGCCACAGGTGCCCGACGGTACGCAGAAATATACCCCTTCGCTGCGAGTCGTCGCAATTGATGCGGGGCACGGCGGTGAAGACCATGGCGCGCGCGGACCAAAAGGCACCAAGGAAAAGCACGTTGCCCTGGCAATATCGCGCGAACTGGCCAAGCTGATTAATGCGCAGCCGGGTATGAAGGGCGTATTGATTCGCGATGGTGATTACTATATTGGTCTGCGTGAACGCATGGACCGGGCCCGCAAGTACGACGCGGATCTTTTTGTATCCATACATGCCGATGCTTTTCGCCGCAGCTCGGCGCGCGGTGGCTCGGTGTATGTTCTGTCAAGCCGTGGCGCCAGCAGTGAATATGCACGCTGGCTGGCGCGGCGTGAAAACGCGTCCGATCTGGTCGGTGGTGTCAGCCTGAAGGGCAAGGACAATACCTTGGCATCGGTAATGCTTGATCTCACCCAGAGCGCCAGTCTGGAGGCCAGTTTTGATGTGGGTGGACGCATTCTGAGCCAGATGGGCAAGCTGGGGCATCTGCACAAGAAAACCGTCCAGCAGGCGGGTTTCATGGTACTGAAATCACCGGATATTCCCTCCGTTCTGGTCGAAACAGCCTTTATCTCCAATCCGGGTGAAGAGCAGAAACTGCGTTCCTCGCATTATCAGAAGAAAATGGCTGCTGCGATTTTTGACGGTGTACACGGGTACTTCTCGACTTACCGACCCGCGGGAGAAACCGTGGCCAGTGCGGGCGCTTTCACCACGCACAAGATTCGCCAGGGCGAAACGCTTTCGGAAATCGCCCAGCAATATCGCGTGCGCCTGAACGACCTGCGTGCCGCGAACAACATTCGCGGTGACGTGGTGCGGGTGGGGCAGGTATTGACCATTCCGACCGACAGCTGAAGCTTTTCTCCCAGTCGCGTTACACTACCGGGCTTCGAAACAGCCCGGTTTTTATTTGACGCATGCCAATTCGCCAGCTGGAACCCCAGTTAATCAGCCAGATTGCCGCCGGGGAGGTGGTGGAACGCCCCGCATCCGTAGTCAAGGAACTGGTGGAAAACAGCCTGGATGCGGGCGCCCGGCATATTCTGCTGGAAGTCGAGCAGGGTGGTCTGCGACTGATACGGGTGCGCGATGATGGTTTTGGCATAGCCCGGGAAGAGCTGCCCTTGGCGCTGGCGCGTCATGCCACCAGCAAGATCAGCAGTCTGGATGACCTGGAAAAGGTCGCCAGCCTTGGCTTTCGCGGGGAGGCCTTGCCCAGCATCGCCGCTGTGGCGCGCCTGTCACTGACCTCGCGCACTGCCGGGGCTGAACAGGGCTATAGCGTGCGTGGCGATGGCAGCGACTGGCAGGATACTCCACGGCCGGCCGCACACCCTCCGGGGACGACGGTGGAAGTGCGCGATCTTTTTCACGCCATTCCTGCGCGCCGTAAGTTTCTCAAGACGGAACGCACCGAATTCCGCCATATCGAGCAATTGTTCCGCCGCCTGGCGCTAAGCCGCCCTGATGTGGGTTTTGAGTTGCGCCATAACGGCAGCCAGATTTTGCAGGCGGGCGCCGCATCTGATGAACTGGAGCAGACTCAGCGGGTTGCCAGGTTGTGCAGTACCGGGTTTATCGAGCATGCCCTGAGCCTTGATCACGAGGCGGCCGGGATGCGCCTGCACGGCTGGATCGCCCAACCCAGCTTCTCCCGTAGTCAGGCGGATCTGCAATTCTTTTACGTCAACGGTCGCCAGGTGCGCGACAAGCTGGTGCAATCCGCGCTGCGTCGCGCCTATCACGATGTTCTGCATAATCAGCGTTTTCCTGCCTATGTGCTGTTTCTGGAACTCGATCCGGCGCAGGTGGATGTCAACGCGCACCCGGCCAAGCAGGAGGTCCGTTTCCGTGACAGCCGGCTGGTGTTCGATTTTCTGTTTCACGCGGTTCACCGGGCCATTGCCGATGAGCGTCCTGCGGATGCCGGCGATGCGCACCGCGTCACGCTGTTGCCGCCGGGCGTTCAGCCCCGGTCTGATGACCATCGACAGCCACAGCAGAATGCGCTGCACTTACGGGTGAGCGAGGTTCAGCCTGTCTACGAGGTGGCAAAACAGCCCGTGCCGGATCCAGCCGTGCTCTCGTCTACTGCCGTTTCGCCAGAACGCGATCAGCGACCAGCCGCAGAGATGGAATCAGCATCAGCGCTGGGTTATGCGCTGGGACAACTGCACGGCATCTACATCCTGGCCCAGAATGCCGAGGGTCTGGTGCTGGTGGATATGCACGCGGCGCATGAGCGCATCATCTATGAAGGTTTGAAAAACCGACTGGAGGCCGGCCGGGTGCCCAATCAGCCTTTGCTGGTACCGGTGAGTCTCAGGCTCAGCGAAAGTGAGGCGGATCTTGCCGAGCGGCATGCCGAGATGCTTTTACGCATGGGTATGGAGATCAGCCGAAGTGGGCCGGAGGCGATTGTAATCCGCAGCATTCCGGTATTACTGCCTTCGCAGATCAACGTGGAACAGCTGATACAGGATGTGCTCAGTGATCTCGCCGAACATGAAGATGATGCGAATAACGAAGACACAGGCAGCGCACGTCTGCGCCATGCCATGGAGCATGTGCTGGCAACCGTTGCGTGCCGGGGCGCGATCAAGGCGCATCGTCAACTGACCCTGCCTGAAATGAATGCCCTGTTGCGTGATATGGAACACACCGAACGTGCCGGCATGTGTAACCACGGCCGGCCGACCTGGGTGAAACTGGAGTTGGGTGAGTTGGACCGGCTTTTCCTGCGCGGGCAATAGTTTTCCGTATTGGCCATGCCTGACAACGCACCTCTGCCCGTGATTTTTCTCATGGGACCGACGGCTTCGGGCAAAACGGGTCTGGCGGTAGACCTGGTCGAGAAGCTGCCGGTTGATATCGTGAGCGTGGATTCAGCCATGGTGTATCGCGGAATGGATATCGGCACCGCCAAGCCCGATACTGAGCTGCTGGCCCGCGCACCTCACAGGTTGATCGATTTTCTCGACCCGGCAGAGCGCTATTCGGCGGCCCGGTTTGCCGCGGACGCGCGCAGGGAAATTGAGGATATTCACGCCCGGCGGCGCATCCCGCTGCTGGTCGGTGGCACCATGCTGTATTTCAGCGCGCTGTTCCACGGGCTCAGTGATTTGCCCGATGCCGACCCCGAGGTGCGCGCGCTTATCGATCGCGAAGCCGAGCAGAGCGGCTGGCCGGCCTTGCATGCCCGCCTGGCGCAGGCAGACAGGCAGACGGCCGAACGTATTCATCCCAATGACGCCCAGCGAATCCAGCGTGCGCTGGAAATCCTCGAGATCACCGGTCGTGGCCCCAGTGCCTATGAATTGCCGGAGGCTGAGTTTCCCTGGCCCGGTGTCAGGTTGGTGATCAATCCTCCAGACAGGGCAGAGTTGCATCGCCGCATTGAGCAGCGTTTTCACCTCATGATGAAGGCCGGTTTTCTGGAGGAAGTAGCCCGGTTGCATGCTCACCCCGGCCTTGATCCGGGCAAGCCGTCCATGCGCTGCGTGGGTTACCGGCAGCTCTGGCGACACCTGGATGGCGACTACTCTCTGGATGAGGCGGTACAGCGTGGAATTGCCGCGACACGCCAGCTGGCCAAGCGTCAGTTGACCTGGTTGCGGAACGGGCCGGGCTCCGTGCCGCGCCAGGAATGGCTTGACCCGGAAGCGCCGGATTTGCTGCCGAAAGCCTTGCAAGCCCTGCGCTCAGCAGGTTTGGGAAAAAATATCGACGGGATTTTCTAAACCCTGTGCTAAACTTTTCTGCAGGTTCGCTGTCTTTTTTTGCGAACTTACTCACTCTAACTCTTTCCTTTAAATAAAAAAGGAGCACACCCAAAATGTCTAAAGGCCAGACCTTACAAGAGCCGTTCCTGAACGCTTTGCGTCGAGAGCGTGTGCCCGTCTTCATTTACCTCGTCAATGGCATCAAGCTGCAGGGTCAGATCGAATCCTTCGATCAGTTTGTGGTTCTGCTGAAAAACAATGTCAGCCAGATGGTATACAAGCATGCCATCTCAACGATCGTTCCGGCTCGCAATGTCTCTCTGGGCGGCGCTGAGGATGATCAGGATGACGAGGAAAACGTCGGCAACGAATAAGCCGAGATAGGGCGCTTTGTTCGAACGTCCACAACTCGGTAGCCGAAGCATACTGGTTCATCTGGAAATCGGCGCCCCCACTGAGCGGGGCGCCGATGATGCTGCGCGTACTGAGTTTGTCGACCTTGCCAGGTCTGCGGGTGCTCAGATTCTGGATTTGATCAGAGGCAGCCGGGTATCTCCCGATCCCAAGTACTTTGCCGGCTCCGGCAAGGCCCAGGAAATCGCCGAGGCTGTCTCAGCGCAAGAGGCCGACCTGGTCGTTTTCAACCATGAACTCAGTCCCAGCCAGGAACGCAATCTTGAGCGCTTGTTCAAGTGTCGTGTGCTTGACCGCACCGGTTTGATTCTGGATATATTTGCGCAGCGGGCGCGTTCGCATGAAGGCAAGCTGCAGGTAGAACTGGCGCAACTTCAACACCTGTCTACACGACTGGTGCGTGGGTGGTCTCATCTGGAGCGCCAGAAAGGCGGTATAGGCCTAAGAGGGCCGGGTGAAACCCAGTTGGAAACTGACCGCCGATTGTTGGCGGTGCGTATCAAGAGTCTCAAGCGCAAGCTGGAGAAGGTGCGTGCACAGCGCGAACAGGGGCGCCAGGCGCGGCGCAAGGCCGAGGTGCCACTGGTCGCACTGGTGGGATACACCAATGCCGGCAAGTCCACCCTGTTCAATGCCCTGACGGGTGCTTCGGCCTATGCCGAAGACCAGTTGTTTGCGACGCTGGACACCACTATCCGCCGATATGACCTGGGTATCGGCGAGCCTGTGGTACTGGCAGATACAGTGGGCTTTGTACGGGATCTGCCGCATGATCTGGTGGCGGCATTCAATGCGACGCTGGAAGAAACGCGTCAGGCGCATCTGCTGTTGCACGTTATCGATGCCTCAGACCCCGAACGGCTGGAGCGCATCCGCCAGGTACAGACTGTGCTGGAAGATGTGGGCGCGGATCAGGTGCCGCAGATTGAGGTCATCAACAAGATCGATGCCTGCGAAGGGATGCAACCCCGCGTGGAGCGTGATCCCCAGGGTCGGGTATTGCGTGTTTATGTTTCCGCGCTGGAGGGCAAAGGCCTGGAGCTGCTGCGCTCGGCGCTGGCGGACACGCTGTATCCCGACTGGGTGGAAAGAGAAATCCGTCTGGCCCCTGGTGCGGGGCGCCTGCGCGCTGAACTGTTTCAGTTGGGCGCCGTCAAAGCAGAGCGCAATGATGACGATGGCAGTCATATCATGCGTGTTGCCTTGCCGCGTTCCAGACTGGACAGGTTGATGGCCACCGAGGGTGAAATCACGCTGATATAGAACTACCGGGCAGATCAGGGCAACTTTCATAGGTGTCAAGGTCGACTTGCCTGTGGGCGCGGGATAAACTCCCGCTAGTTATCAATCAATTCTTGAAAAAATCCTGAACGTTAAGGAGTCAGCTAGGTATGGCCTGGAATGAGCCCGGTAAGGGTCAAGACCCATGGGGTGGCGGCCCGCAGAAAGGCGATGGCCCCCCTGATCTGGACGAAGTCTGGAAACAGTTCCGTCAGCGCTTTGGACGCGGCGGCGGTGGAGGCGGCGGTCAGGGTGGCCCTGGAATGGGTTCACGCGGTGTGTTCCTGATTATTCTTGCTGCAGTGGCGGTCTGGGGTTTCTCCGGCTTCTACACTGTCGATGATGCTGAACGGGCGGTCGTGTTGCAGTTCGGTAAATACCATTCAACGATGGGTGCGGGTCTGCACTGGCGTATCCCTTCGCCGGTACAGTCTGTTGAAATCGTCAATGTCGACGCCATTCGGAACGTGGCCGACAGGGCAAAGATGCTCACTCAGGACGAAAACATCATCGACCTGGATATCGCCGTCCAGTACAAGGTGAACTCGCCGGAGGACTTTCTGTTCAAGTTGCGCGAGCCGGATGATACCTTGCGTCAGGCCCTGCGCAGTGCCGTACGTGAAGTGGTGGGCAAGGAGAAAATGGACTTCATACTGACCGAAGGCCGTGCCGAGGTAGAGTTGCGTACACGCGATCTGTTGCAGGAGGCGCTGGACAGCTACGCCTCGGGGCTGATCGTGACCGAGGTCAACCTGAAGGATGCGCAGCCGCCTGAGCCTGTACAGGATGCCTTTGCCGATGCGATACGCGCTCGCGAAGACTTCCAGCGACTGATTAACGAGGCTGAAGCCTATTCCAATGACATCATCCCGAAAGCGGGTGGTAACGCTGCCCGTCAGGTGGCTGAGGCTGAAGGTTACCGCGAGCGCGTAGTCGCGCAGGCGGAAGGTGAAGCAGCCCGCTTCAATCTATTGCTCAAGGAATACGAACGCGCCCCGCAAGTGACACGCAAACGACTTTATCTGGAAACCATGGAGTCAGTGTTGGCCAACAGCAGCAAAGTGGTTGTTGACAGTGAGGCCGGTAACCAGATGCTGTACCTGCCGCTGGATCAGTTGATGAAGCAGCGTGGTATGACAGAGGGGCTGTCATCGGGTGTGACTTCCGGTTCGGGCTCGAGCAGTGGAACCTCGGATAGCCGCACGCCTTCCAGTCGCGTGCAGGATTTGCGCAGCCGGAGGAGAAACTGATGTCTGGCCGTCAACTAACGATTCTGATTATTGCTCTCGCCGGCCTGATGGTGGTTTCGGGCTCGGTTTTTGTCGTGGATGAACGCCAGTACGCCGCCCTGTTCCAGTTTGGTGAAATCAAGCGTGCCGACTATGAGCCGGGTCTGCAATGGAAAACGCCTTTCGTGCAAAACGTACGGCGTTTTGACCGCCGCCTGCTAACCCTGGATAACGACCCCGAGCGTTTCCTTACCCTGGAAAAAAAGAACGTCATTGTCGATTTCTACGTGAAGTGGCGTATCAAGGACGTGACCACTTTCTACCGCGCAACGCGTGGTGAGGAAGTGGTAGCCAAAGATCGCCTGTCGGACATTATCCGCAAGGGTCTGCGCTCCGAGTTTGGCAAGCGCACCATTCAGGAAGCCGTTTCCGGCGAGCGCAGCGAAATCATGCAAACGCTTTCCACCATGGCCAACAAGCAGGTGGACGAGCTGGGCATCGAGGTGGTTGACGTGCGCGTACAGCGTATCGATCTGCCTGATGACGTGAGCGAGTCGGTATATAACCGCATGCGTTCCGAGCGTAAGCGCGTGGCTGCGGATTTTCGCGCGAAAGGGGCCGAGGAAGCCGAGAAAATTCGCGCAGATGCTGATCGTCAGCGTGAAGTAATTCAGGCGAAGGCCTATAGCGAAGCCGAGCAGATTCGCGGTCAGGGTGATGCCAAGGCGACGGATATCTACGCCAGGGCCTATGGCCAGAACAGCGAGTTCTACAGCTTCTACCGGAGTCTTGAGGTTTACAGAAAGGCCATGGGAGAAAGTAGCGACTTGCTGGTGCTCGAGCCGGAAGGGGAGCTTTTCAAATACTTCAACCCTTCCAGTCGCTAGATCGTGGAGTGGCAGGACCTGTGGCGTGCGTTGGCGCTTGTGATGGTGCTTGAAGGGCTTTTCCCCTTTCTTGCTCCAAACAAATGGCGCCGCACACTGCTGCAGGTCAGTCAAACTGACCCACGCTTCTTGAGAGTTGTGGCAGGCGGGGTGCTGATCAGTGGCCTGTTCCTGTTACAATTCCTGCGTCACTGATCATCTAATACCCCTGAATTGAACCATGGAACGCTGGCTACTGCCGGAAGGCGTTGAAGAGAGTCTGCCGCCTGAGGCCTGGCGCCTGGAGGAGGCTCGCAGGCGCCTGCTCGACTTGTATCGTAGCTGGGGCTACGACCTGGTAAGGCCGCCGCTGATTGAATATCTGGATTCCCTGTTGACCGGCGCCGGTCATGACCTGGAACTCGAAACCTTCAAGCTAACCGACCAGCTAAGCGGCCGCATGATGGGTGTGCGCTCGGATATGACGACCCAGGCTGCACGCATTGATGCGCATAGTATCCGCGAAGAGGGCAATGCCCGTTATTGCTATATCGGTAGTGTCCTGCGTACCCGTCCGGATGGTATGGGGGGCAGCCGCACCCCGTTGCAGGTAGGCGCGGAGCTATTCGGTAGCAGCAGTGTGAATGCGGACCTGGAAATTCTGCGCCTCATGCTGGCCAGCCTCGAGGCCATGGGTCTGAATGAGGTATCTCTGGATCTGGGGCATGTCGGTATCTATCGGGCATTTGAAGAATCCGCCGGACTGGATACTCAGACCAGTGCGGAACTGTTCGATATTCTGCAGAGAAAGTCTTTGCCGGATCTTCGCCTTTTCGCCCGTCAATGCCAGTTGTCGGAGAGCCTGATGGGCAGTTTCACAGCATTGATCGAGCTGAACGGAGATCTGGACGTGCTGGATACGGCCGTACAGCGGCTCAGTGCTGCAGGAGAGCGGGTGCAGGCCGCACTGTCGGATCTATCTGCCATTGCCCGGCGTCTGCGTGGGCTTTTTCCGGATTTGCCGATTCATATCGATCTGGCCGAGTTGCGTGGCTATCGTTACAAGACCGGCGTCGTATTCGCCGCCTTTGTACCCGGCCGGGGTCGGGAAGTGGCGCGTGGTGGGCGCTACGATGGTGTAGGCGCCAGTTTCGGGCGTGGTCGTCCGGCTACGGGGTTCAGTGCAGATCTGAATCTGTTGGTTGATCTGTGCGCAAATTCCCGCAGTGAAGAAATCCGGATTCTCGCACCTGCCGTGGAAGATGCTGCCTTGGCAGAAATGATTGGACGCCTCAGGGCTGATGGTTGCCGGGTAGTGTCGGCATTGTGTGAGCGTGATCTGCGTGAGCAGGCACAGCAGATGGGCTGCACAGAGATACTGGTGCGGCAGGGTAAGGATTGGGAACGACAGTCGCTGTTGAGAGACTGATTCCCGGTTATTGCAAGTCGAGTTGCTACATAGAGGTTAAAGGGCAGGATGGGCAAGAACGTTGTCGTCATTGGCAGCCAGTGGGGTGACGAAGGCAAGGGCAAGATCGTTGATCTTCTGACAGATCGCTGCGCTGCCGTTGTGCGTTTCCAGGGCGGGCATAACGCGGGTCATACGCTGGTTATCGACGGTGAAAAGACTGTCCTGCATCTGATTCCTTCAGGCATCCTCCGTGAAGCTGTGCAGTGTCTTATCGGCAATGGCGTTGTTCTTTCGCCGGAAGCCTTGCTCCACGAAATGGATGAACTCATTGCCAAGGGCGTGCCCGTGGCAGAACGCCTGCGGATCAGTCCGGCCTGTCCGCTGATTCTGCCCTATCATGTGCGCCTTGATCTGGCCCGTGAGAAGGCGCGTGGCGCGGCCAAGATCGGCACTACAGGCCGGGGTATCGGCCCGGCTTACGAAGACAAGGTGAGCCGCCGCGGTCTGCGGGTGGATGATCTGTTCCACCGTGAACGCTTTGCCGCCATGCTGGGCGAGGTACTTGATTACCACAACTTTGTTCTGCAGAACTACTTCAAGGAAGCGCCGGTAGATTTTCAGCAAACCCTTGAGGAAGCCTTACAGCAGGCGGAACGCCTGGCGCCGCTGGTGGCCGATGTTACCGAAACCCTGCGCCAGACGAGGATTGCCGGCGACAGCATTCTCTACGAAGGTGCGCAGGGCGCCTTGCTGGATATCGATCACGGCACCTATCCCTTCGTGACATCCTCGAATACCACTGCTGGCGGTGCTGCTACCGGTACCGGCGTGGGTCCGGGATACATGGATTATGTGCTGGGTATCGTGAAGGCCTATACCACGCGCGTGGGCTCCGGGCCGTTCCCGACCGAGCTGTTCGATGAAATGGGTGAGCACCTGGCGAGCCGGGGCGCCGAATTCGGGGCGACTACCGGCCGCGCACGCCGTTGCGGCTGGTTTGATGCCGTGGCTCTGCGCCGCTCAGTGTTCAATAACAGCATGTCCGGTCTCTGTATTACCAAGCTGGATGTACTGGATGGCCTGGACACGATTCGTATCTGTGTGGGTTATGAAGCCCATGGCAAGCGACTGGATATGCCGCCCATCGGTGCAGAGGCGCTGCAGGCCTGTACACCGATCTATGAGGACTATCCGGGCTGGAAGGAATCGACTGTAGGCGTGCGTGCTTATGCCGACTTGCCGGAGAATGCGCGTGCCTATCTCAAGCGAATCGAGGAAGTGGCCGAAGTGCCGGTGGACATCATTTCTACCGGCCCCGACCGGGCCGATACGATCATTCTGAAACACCCTCTGGGTTAGGTCGTACAAAGAACAAGGCCCGCGTAACGCGGGCCTTGCTGGTGTTGCGTGAGGTGGGTTAGTGGAGGCTAACGCAACACACAGAGGTGCTGGTCGCTGCTGGCATCCATTTCACTGATGCGTGCGGCCAGTCTTGTGATTTCCCGGGCATTGAGACGCCCCAGCTTGACGTAAAGCCGGTTACTGTCGCCGCGCAGGCTGTGCGCACGGCTGCCGGGCATGAGTTTCTTGCTGTCCCAGATCTTGACGGCCTTGCGACCGTCTGCGGCAAATATTTCCAGGAAAGTATCCAGATGACTTTTTTTCAGGGATTTCGCGGTAATGCTAAGCATGAGTTCCTCCTGCTTTGAGGCGTTGTTAGAGGGTTGTCTTCAGTTGCGGATCAGGCCGACATAAATGCCTTCGATAAAGACCTGGTCCGGTGGAATGCGAATCGGCTTATAAGCCGGGTTATAGGGCTGAAGCACGATTTCACCGTCTTCGATACGCAGCTCCTTCACGGTAACTTCATCCTCGAGCCTTGCTACCACGATCTGGCCGCGATCCGCGGTCTGGCTCTTCTTCACGGCGATGAGGTCGCCATCCAGAATACCGGCATCAATCATGCTGTCCCCCTGTACCCGCAGAAGATAGTCGGGGCGCTTGTTGAACAAGTCGGGGGGGATGGAGATTTCACGCTCGACATTTTCAATGGCACTGATGGGACTGCCGGCCGCCACCTTGCCGATCAAAGGCAGGTTCCAGTCATCATTGCTGGCTGCGGCCTCGCTGAGCACGCGCAGGCCGCGCGCCGTGCCGGGCAGGCGCTCGATATAACCCTTGCGTTCCAGTGCCTTGAGATGGTCGGCTGCGGCGGTCGGCGAGGTGGAGCCCAGCAGCTGCATCAGCTCGGGGATGCTGGGGGCGATGCCGCGCTCACTCACGGACTCTTCAATCCAGGCCAGTACCTGCGCCTGGCGCTTGGTCAGCGGATCTTTTTCGAACTGGCTCATCACCCTTGCTCCTGTAAAGGTTTACACTATACTGTAAGAAATAACAGCATACGTCAAGTATTTGTTTGTTGGGTTTTTAAAGGCAGGAAAAACATGACCTTACGGGCGCTTTACGTAGATTTCGACAGTTATTTCGCCTCTGTAGAGCAGCAGGAACAGCCTGAATTACGGGGGCGACCAGTAGCGGTAGTGCCTGTGATGACGGATTCCACCTGCTGTATTGCCGCCAGTTATGAGGCCAAGGCCTTCGGCATCAAAACCGGCACTGGCGTGGGCGAGGCCAGGCAGAAATGTCCCGAACTGGTCTGCGTGCATGCCAGACATGAGGTTTATATTCGCTATCACCACCGCCTGGTCGAACTGGTGGAGAGTCAGATCCCGGTGTCGGCGGTGCGCTCCATTGATGAAATGTGGTGCGCTCTCACAGGCAGTTGGCAGAGCCCCGCCCGCGCTGAACAGATTGCCCGCAACATCAAGCGGGTGATTGCCGAAGGGGCAGGGGAATATGTGCGTTGTTCCATTGGTATCGGACCCAACCGCTTTATTGCCAAGCAGGCCTCGGCCATGAATAAGCCGAATGGTCTGAAGCTGATCCGGGAAGGGGATTTGCCGCAAGCACTTCATCCCCGTCAGTTGCGGGACATTACCGGTATTGGCCGACGTATGGAGCAGCGTCTGCAGGGTTTCGGCATCCGTACGGTCGCCGATCTTTGCGCGGCCGATGTTCATCTCATGCGTAAACTCTGGAACGGCGTGGAAGGTGAGCGCATGTATCGCCGCCTGCGCGGAGAGGACCTCTACGAGGCGCCGACTGAGCGGGGCAGTGTGGGGCATTCCCATGTTTTGCCGCCCGCGCGGCGTAATGACGCGGATGCGCTCAAGGTGCTGCACCGTATGTTGCAGAAGGCGGCACTGCGTTTGCGTGATATGGGCTATCACGCGGGCGGTATGCAACTCTATGTGCGGCACCGGGGACGTGCCGGCTGGTCGCGTCAGACCAGATTTACCGCGACGCAGGACACAGTGGAGCTTGAGCATGCCTTGATTGCGTTGTGGAGGCAGAGGCCTGCTCTGGAACCGATGGCGGTGGGGGTGGCGCTAACCCGGCTGGTGGAACACCAGCAGGCGACATTGCCGTTATTCGGCAAGCTGCAGAGCCGCAACCGGGACCGGCTGACCGAGGTGGTGGATCAGCTCAACAGCCGTTTCGGCAAACAGGCGGCCTATTTCGGTGCCGCCCACGGTGCCCTGGACGAGGCGCCGATGCGTATCGCCTTTACCCAGATACCCGATCCTGACCTGGAACGCTGACCCCGCTGCATGCAAAGCTGATAAAGTGCGCTTTTTCCGGGGTTGACGGTTTCAGGTATGGGGAACGGGGACGCATTACAGGCCAGGGTGACGATTGTCATCGTGACTTTCAACAGTGCGCGGGTAATCGGCGAATGTCTGGCGGCGGTACCGCCGGGTGTGAAGCTGTGTTTGGTCGATAACGACTCGCGGGACAACACCCTGGAGTTGGTGCGGCAGTTGCGACCGGATGCGCAGATCATTATTAACCCCGACAATCTGGGTTTCGGGGCGGCAGTCAATATGGGCGCCCGTCAGGTGGACACCGAGTTCGTGCTGCTGTTGAATCCGGATGCGCGCATGGATCCCGGTACGGTGGAAACGCTGGTGGCCAAGGCCGATGCCTATCCCGATGCGGCGATCATATCCCCGGTGCTGTTTCATCCGGACGGTGAACAGCAGACCTCCTATCGTCTGAATGTCTTTGACCGCGACCGTTATCCCAAAAACTACATCGAACCCTCAGGCGATCTGTGCGTGGAATTCTTTTCCGGCGCGGTCATGCTGTGGCGCATGGCCGACATCCGCGAAATCGGTTTCTTCGACGAGAATTTCTTCTTTACCTACGAGGACGATGATCTCTGCATGCGCACGCGACTGGCGGGTAAGTCCCTGATCGTGACGCCGGATGCCTCGGTGACTCATGCGCCGGGCACATCCACGCCGCCGACGGCCGAGATCGTGCTGAAGAAAACGCGTTATGTGATGACGTCGCGTTTGTATATGGAGCAGAAGTACCGGGGCATGAGCGCGGCACGCAAAATGGCAGTGCGTGAGGCCGTCAAGTATTTCTTCCGCACCCTGGTCTATCTGCCCCTGTTCTACAAAAAGGGCATCCTGCGCAGCTATGGCCGTTACCGGGCTGCCATGAGTTTTCTGCTGTCCACGTTCAGGGCCTGAATATCCCGCAGCCAGTCGAGCGTGGGTTGCCACAGCGACGCGCGATATTTATCCCGGAAAAACCCGAAATGGCCGATCGCACCGCCTGCCTCGGCGGGGCTGATCTGGCGGCGCTCGATTTTTGCGGCGGGCAGTTCACGGCACAGCGCCTCGATAGCCTCGGCAGGCGCAAAACTGTCATCGTCGAAACCGTAGGCCAGCACCGGTAAGCAGAGGCTGCGATAGAGACCGGCGTCGATGCCGCTTTTCGGGTCGAACAGATAACGCGGCAGCCGCCCCCAGCGCGCCCATTGCCGGGTAACGCCGGCCGGTGCATCCACCGATGACATGCCGATACGCCGGGCAGGAAAGGTGTTGCCCATGCTCAGTAATGGAATCACGGCGTTGAACATCAGTCCCATGTTGAGGCGGCCGGGCAGGGGCCAGTTTTTCCAGTAGGCCGTTTGCGCGGCCACGAACACCGCGCCTGCCAGGTGTTTGCTGCCAGGCGCCAGGCCGAACAGCTGGCCGCCACAACTGTTGCCGACCAGGAATAGCGGAGCATCAGGATGAGTATCCAGTGCCCAGGTGAAGGCGGCCTGGATATCCTGCTCGCCCCAATCGGCAAAACGCACTTCCGATCCCTTGATACCCTCAAGTTCCGAATCACTGATACCGCGGTAATCAAAGGTCAGGGCGGCCAGTCCGTTTTCGGCCAGCCAGGCGGCGAAGCGGCCATAGACCCTGCGGGGTACGCCCAGGGCACTGGCAATCACGACAGAAGCGGATGGCGCGCTGTCGGGAACAAAGGAGGTAGCGGTCAGGGTCTGGCCGTCACCGGTAACAAGTTGCAGTTCCTGGGTCGTCATCGCATATCGTCTTCTCGAACCTGCATTCAGCGTGCAGGACGGAAGGAATGGCGACAATTACCTCGGAAGTTATGGCTGCGCATATGATGAATGCGAAGGATATCCTGCCGGCTGCACTGCGCCCTGGCGTCCGTGAGTAAGGCCCTAGAACATTTCTGAACTGCTCGGCCCCTGGTCCTTGCCGTTGCCATTTTCATAGCGGTTGGGGATGAAATCGCCCGTGATCATTTCGGCATAGGTCATGCCCGGGCCTACCATGGGGTACACGCCGGCGTCCGGGTCGATAATCACTTCCAGGAACGCCGGGCCGGGGAAATCCACGAATTCCTTGACGATGCGGGGCAGGTCTTCCTTGTTGTCCAGGCGCGCGGCGAACTCGAAGCCGTCGGCTTCGGCAGCCTTGATGAAATCCTTTTTGTGCAGCGACTTGTCCGAAGCGGACAGGCGGCCCTGGAAGAACAGCTTCTGCCACTGCTTCACCATGCCGTCGCCGTAGTTGTTCAGCACCACGGTTTTCACCGGCAGGCCATAGGTGGTCACGGTTTCCAGCTCACCCAGGTTCATGCGGATGGAGGCGTCGCCATCGATGTTGATCACCATTTTCTTGGGCGCGGCGAATTGCGCGCCGATGGCGGCCGGCAGACCAAAACCCATGGTGCCCATGCTGCCCGAGGTCAGCCACTGACGCGGATCCTTGAAGTCGAAGTACTGGGCCGCCCACATCTGATGCTGCCCCACGCCGGTCGACACGATGGCCGCGCCCTTGGTGTGCTTGTTGATTTCCTCAATCACGGCATAGGGCTGAATCAGCGCGCTGTCGCGGTCGTAGTTCATGGCATAGGTCTGTTTCAGCTCGGCAATATGTTGATGCCAGCCGCTGTAGTCCTTGCTGAATTCCTGCTTGCGCCCGTGAGACAGCAGTTTCTTCAGCGCATCTTCCAGCAGACCCACATGCGACCACTGCACCGCCTTGACCTTGTTGATCTCGGAGGCGTCGATGTCCAGATGCGCAATATGCCGGGCATGCGGGGCAAACTTGTCCGGCACGCCGGCCACTCGGTCGTCAAAGCGGGCACCCACCGCGATCAGGAAATCGCAGTCGTCCACCGCGTAGTTGGCAAAGGCCGTGCCATGCATGCCCAGCATGTGCAGGGACAGCGGCTCGGTGGTGTCGTATGCGCCGATACCCATCAGTGTGGTCACCACGGGAATCTGGAAAGCGTGGGCCAGATCGCGCAGCTCGTTGGAGGCATTGCCGTTGATCACGCCGCCACCGGCATAGATCAGCGGACGCTCGGCTTCGGCCAGCATACGGAAGAAATGCTGGCATTTTTCATCGCTCAGTTTGTTCTTGCCGATATTGGCCATGCGTTGGCGATATCCAGGCACGGGCAGCTTGCCGGCGCCATGGAAGGTGCCTTCCCAGTTCTGCACGTCCTTGGGCACATCCACCACTACCGGGCCGGGCCGGCCGGTACGGGCAATCTCGAAGGCAGTGCGCACAGTGGCTTCCAGCTTGCTGGGATCAGTCACCAGCAGCACATGCTTGGCGGCAGAGGCCATGATGTTGGACACGGGCGCTTCCTGGAAGCCGTCCGAGCCGATAGCGGCAGTGGGCACCTGGCCGCAGATCACCACGATCGGTGTGGAGTCCGCCATGCAATCGCGTACCGGGGTCACCGTATTGGTGGCGCCGGGGCCTGAGGTCACCATACACACACCCACCTTGCCGGAGGCACGGGCATAGCCCGCGGCCATGAAGCCGGCGCCTTGTTCGTTGGCGGGCACGATCAGCGGAATGGCGTCGTTATGTTCCTTGTTGTAACGGAACACCGCATCATAAGTCGGAAGGATGGCGCCGCCGGAATAACCGAAGATGACATCCACACCCTCATCAGCAAGGACCTGTACGATGACATCGGAGCCGGTCATCGTGGTGCCCGCCAACGGGTGGGAGTAATCTTGTGCGTGATCTTCGGTCATCTTTAATCCAGATATCGGGTAGGGAGCGCTAAAAATAGCCGCGTAGTTTATCCCACCCAACAGCTGTGATGCATCCTTTTAGCCTGATTCTAGTTGATTTTCTGGGGCGAAAACATTACCTTGGCGCGCTATTTTCGGCACTTCAGGGGTGTTGCGGCGTTCCGCCGGCAAGCAAATCTACCGATGCGGCATATCATTTCGATTCTGATGGCTAACGAAGCGGGTGCACTGGTGCGTGTCGCCGGCCTGTTTTCGTCCCGTGGCTACAACATTGAATCGCTGTGCGTCGCGCCGACCGAAGACCCTACGGTGTCACGCCTGACCATGGTCACGACCGGATCGGACGAAATTATCAGCCAGATCAACAAGCAGCTGGCCAAGGTGGTGGATGTGGTGGATCTTGCGGATATGACCCGCGGTGATCACATCGAGCGCGAACTGCTGTTCATCAAGCTGGCGCTGGATGACGTTATCCGCGATGAACTGTCGGCCTGTGTGCAACGTTATGGCGCCGAGGTACTGGATGAGCGTGCCGACAGTTATACCCTGCAACTGACGGGGACCGGTCTGGAAGTGGAGGACTTCATCAGGGAAGTCTCTGCCCTGGCGAATATTCTGGAGGTCGTGCGCAGTGGCGCAGCCGCAATTGCAAACGGTCCGCAGGTTCTGAAACTGAGCAACTGAGTACTTTACGGTCTGCAAGGGCGGACCATGATTCCACGGAGATTAAAGTGAGCTTGAACATTTACTACGACAAAGACGCCGACCTGTCCCTGATCCAGGGCAAGAAGGTCGCGATCATCGGCTACGGTTCGCAGGGTCATGCCCATGCCAACAACCTCAAGGATTCCGGTGTGGATGTTGTCGTTGGCCTGCGTAAGGGTTCGGCTTCCTGGAAGAAGGCCGAAGAAGCCGGCCTGGCAGTGGCCGAAGTGGCCGACGCCGTGGCCAGTGCCGATGTGGTCATGATCCTGGCGCCGGACGAGCACCAGGTAAAGCTGTACGGCGAAGTGGTCGAGCCAAACATCAAGCAGGGCGCCGCGCTGGCTTTCGCGCATGGCTTCAATATTCACTTCGAGCTCATCCAGCCACGTGCCGACCTGGACGTCATCATGGTGGCGCCCAAGGGTCCCGGCCATCTGGTGCGTTCCACCTACACCCAGGGCGGCGGTGTGCCCAGCCTGATCGCGGTGCATCAGGACGCTTCCGGCCAAGCGCGCGATATTGCGCTGTCTTACGCTTCCGCTAACGGCGGTGGCCGCGCCGGTGTGATCGAAACCAACTTCCGCGAAGAAACCGAAACCGATCTGTTCGGTGAGCAGGCCGTGCTTTGCGGTGGCGCTTCTGCGCTGGTGCAGGCCGGTTTCGAAACCCTGACCGAAGCCGGCTATGCGCCGGAAATGGCCTACTTCGAGTGTCTGCATGAACTGAAACTGATCGTGGACCTGATGTACGAGGGCGGTATCGCCAACATGCGTTACTCCATCTCCAACACCGCGGAGTACGGTGATATCAGCACCGGGCCGCGCATCATCACCGAAGAAACCAAGGCGGAAATGAAGCGCGTGCTGAAAGATATTCAGGAAGGCAAGTTTGCCCGTGAGTTCATTGCCGAGAACCAGGCCGGCCAGCCGGTACTCAAGGCAGCCCGCCGTCATGCCCAGGAGCATCAGATCGAGCAGGTCGGCGCCAAGCTGCGCAGCATGATGCCCTGGATCAGCAAGAACAAGCTGGTCGACAAGACCAAGAACTAGAAGCTGCAATCGCCAATAAAGCAAAGCCCCGGTCTCGCGGCCGGGGCTTTGTCGTGCAACACTACCGGGGCCTGATAATCAGGACTACCATGCGGATTAAACCAATCAAGCGGGGGCCGGCCGTGAGCGACGAGTTCGGAGAAGAGCAGCAGGAACATTCCTACGAAAAGCGCCGTAGGGGCATTTATCTGTTGCCAAATCTGTTTACCACAGGCACCTTGTTCGCCGGTTTCTATGCGGTGTTGTCGGCAGTCGAAGGCAACTTTCTCTACGCCGCCATCGCAATATTCCTGGGGATGCTCACGGATGCGCTGGACGGCCGTGTGGCGCGTCTGACCAATACCCAGAGCGACTTCGGCCGCGAGTTCGACAGTCTGGCGGATATGGTCACCTTCGGTCTGGCGCCGGCGCTGGTGATGTACCAGTGGAGTCTGCACGACCTGATCGATTATGGCCGTTTCGGCAAGCAGCTGGCCTGGACCGCAGCCTTCTTCTATGCCGCTATGGCCGCCTTGCGCCTTGCGCGCTTTAATGTGCTGGAACCCGACAAGAACGAGAAAGGCTATTTCTTCGGCCTGCCCAGTCCTTCGGCGGCGGCCATGACCATGGGTTTTGTCTGGGTGGCGCATGACTTTGGTGTGCCGGGCACCGGATATATGGCGTTGCTGTCTCTGGCCGTTACGCTGGCGGCCGGCGCCTTGATGGTGGCGGATATGATCAAGTATCCCAACTTCAAGGAAATCAAGTTCAGCGAGCGCGTGCCCTTTACCTATGTGCTGGTGATGGTGTTGGTCTGTCTGCTGATCTGGTTCGATCCACCGCGGGTACTGTTTGCGGTGTTCATGGTGTACGTGGTGGCCGGCCCGGTGCTTTACGTACGCAATCTGCTGCGCGGCAAATCATAACCCCCTGTAAGCCGATTCCTGCAGACATTTCAGTGTCTTGCTGTTGGATTAGCCCGCGCTTTGGGCTATAGTTGCGCCACTATGACGAGCAGGCAGTTATCAACAAACGTTCATCCGGCAACCGCAACGGCTGCCGCATTGGCCTGTGCCCGTCCTTTTCTGCTCCTTCTCTCGCTCCTCGGCGGGCGACTTCTGCCGTAAGGCAGCAAGTACCCGATACCCGGGCGGGGGTGAATCCGCTATAACCCATAGATATAGTTAGCGTTGCCAAGGCAGCGCCATTGAGTGAGAGCACAATGAGTACCCAAACTTCCAAAGATCATTTGATCATTTTCGACACCACCCTGCGTGATGGTGAACAGAGCCCCGGCGCGTCCATGACCAAGGACGAAAAAGTCCGCATTGCCCGTGCTTTGGACCGTCTGCAGGTGGATGTTATTGAAGCCGGTTTCGCCATTGCCAGTCCTGGCGACTTTGAGGGCGTGAAGGCGGTGGCCAAAGAAGTGCGCAACAGCACCGTCTGCAGCCTGGCGCGCGCCAATCCGGGTGACATCGAACGCGCGGCTGAGGCCCTGAAGCCGGCCAACCGCGCCCGTATACATACCTTTATCGCCACCTCACCCATTCATATGCGTGACAAGTTGCGTATGCATCCGGATGAGGTGCTGAAGACAGCAGTAGCGGCCGTCAAGCTGGCGCGCAACTTCACCGACGACGTGGAGTTCTCGCCTGAAGATGCAGGCCGCTCGGAACCGGATTTTCTGTGTCGGGTGCTGGAGGCCGTCATCGATGCCGGCGCCACTACGGTGAATATTCCTGACACGGTTGGTTACACCTTGCCGCATATGTTCGGAGCCTTGATTCGCGACTTGCGTGAACGTGTGCCCAACTCGGACAAGGCGGTGTTTTCCGTGCATTGCCATAACGACCTGGGCCTGGCCGTGGCCAATTCACTGTCGGCCGTTCTAAACGGCGCACGCCAGGTAGAGTGCACCATCAACGGCCTGGGTGAGCGTGCCGGTAATGCCTCCCTGGAGGAGATCGTCATGGCGGTCCGCACCCGCCAGGATGAATTCTCCTGCGATACCCGCATTAATACGCGGGAAATCATGACCTGTTCCCGCCTGGTCTCGAATATCACCGGTTTTCCGGTGCAGCCGAACAAGGCCATTGTCGGTGCCAATGCCTTCGCACATGAATCCGGCATTCATCAGGACGGTGTAATCAAGAGCCGTGAGACCTACGAAATCATGCGTGCCGAAGATGTGGGCTGGGCAGCCAATCGCATGGTGCTGGGCAAGCATTCCGGACGCGCAGCCTTCAAGCAACGCCTGGCGGTACTGGGCATCGAGATCACCTCGGAAGCCGAGATGAATGACGCCTTCCAGCGTTTCAAGGAGCTAGCCGATCGCAAGAAGGAAGTCTTCGATGAAGATATCCAGGCCTTGATGACTGAGGCGGCGCATGCCCAGGTGGATGAAAGAATCCAGCTGCATCATCTGAAAGTGACCTGTGAGTCCGGTGTGAAGCCGGTAGCGGATGTCACCATCAGCGTGGACGGCGAGGAGTTCACCGCCAGTGTCGAAGGCGGCGGGCCGGTGGATGCGGCCTATGCCGCGATCGAGCAGATCGTGGGTAGCGGCGCCGAGTTGCTGTTGTACTCGGTCAACAATGTCACCAAGGGTATCGATGCCCAGGGCGAGGTAACTGTACGCCTGAACAAGGGCGGACGCATCGTCAACGGCCAGGGTGCGGATACCGACATAGTGATTGCTTCCGCCAAGGCTTATCTGAATGCCCTGAATCGTTTGGAGACACCTTCGGAGCGCAAGCATCCGCAGATGGACGCGGTGTAGATTGTTGGACTCGCGCAAGGGCGCAAAGCTCGCAAAGAGAGTAATGCAGGCGTGGTTCAGGCCACTGTTATTGCGAGGGTAGTGGTCCAAGCCATCTTCCTAAATTGGAGGTGGCTTCAAATGACAGTTTTCTTTGCGCCTTTGCGCCTTTGCGTGAGGCGATAAACGGCCTTTCGTTTTTCACCATTTGCTCATAGGCTATGCGCATGGATGCTGCTACTCGACTCCGCTATCTTGATGCCATGGGTATTTCCCTGTGGCAGCGGCGCGGCGCGGCTGCACAATCCGCGATGCAATCAGTTCCGGCAGCTGCGCCGGAACACTTATCCCCGAAAGAGCATGATCCTCTGGACAGCGCCCTGGAGCGCGCCATCGCCGAGCCGGCACCCGATTTTCCGGTGACAAGCCCGGAAAGGAAAGCGCAGACATCTCCTGTGCCAGAACCTGCGGGCGTCTCCGGCATGGACTGGGCCGAGCTGGAACTCAGTGTGAAGAATTGCAGGCAGTGCGGGCTTTGCGAAGAGCGCAAGCAGGCAGTGTTCGGTGTGGGTGTGCAGACGGCAGGCCTCATGGTGATCGGTGAAGGGCCGGGCGCCGAAGAAGATCGCCAGGGCTATCCCTTCGTGGGGCCAGCCGGCAAGTTGCTGGATGCCATGCTGGCGGCCATCAATCATTCGCGCGCGCCCAGGGGGGGCGAGCAGGGTACGTATATCGCCAATGTGGTGAAGTGCCGGCCACCGAAGAACCGTGATCCCAAGCCCGAAGAATCGCAGGCTTGCCGGCCTTATCTCGAACGCCAGATTGCCCTGGTGCAGCCAAGGCTCATTATGGCGGTAGGCAGGGTAGCTGCGCAGAATCTGCTCGGCAGTGATGAACCCCTGGGGCGCCTGCGCACCGGTATGCATGCGTATCAGCTACCCGAGGGCGGCCAGTCTTTTCCTGTGCTGGTGACCTACCATCCTGCCTATCTGTTGCGTAGTCCGCAGGACAAGCGCAAGGCCTGGGAGGATCTCAAACGCGCGCGCAGTCTGCTTGCGGAGAGCCGGTGAGCGCCCAGCCGCAGGAAATGCTTTTTTGCTGGCGCGACCGCGCCATGCAGGCAGAGGATCTGCCTGAGGTGATGCTTATCGAACAACAGGCCTATCAGTTCCCTTGGAGCGAGGGCGTGTTTCGTGATTGCCTGCGCATGCGTTACACCTGCCGCGTTGCACTGGATGCCGAGGACCGCGTGCAGGGCTATGCTCTGATGTCCTGTGGAGCGGGGGAGGCGCATCTGCTGAATCTCTGTGTATCACCCATGCGTCAGCGCAATGGTCTTGGGCGCTATATGCTGGGTCAGCTGATCGCACTCGCACGCCAGCAGCGCCTGTCGGCCATTTACCTGGAGGTACGGCCATCCAATCCCGCGGCGGTCGCCCTCTATGAATCGGCCGGCTTCAGCCGTATCGGTGAGCGTCGGGGGTACTATCCTGCGGCACAAGGGCGAGAAGATGCCATTCTGCTGGCACTGTTGCTCTGATTTCGAAGGCAGAACTTAATAAGCATGGAATATAACCGCCGCCAGGTGCTGGCCTGGGCTTTCTACGACTGGGCCAATTCCGCCTTTGCCACAACGGTCATCGCAGGGTTTTTCCCCCTGTTCCTGAAGAACTACTGGGCAGCGGATCTGGCGCCCACCAAAAGCACCTGGTACCTGGGTAATACCGTGGCGGCGGCCAGCGTCATGATCATGCTGCTGGCGCCGGTGCTGGGCGCCATTGCCGACCGTTCCGGAGGGCGCAAACGCTATCTGGCCGGCTTCATGCTGATTGGCGTGGTGGCTACGGCCGGGCTGTATTTCGTGCCCCAGGGCGGCTGGTTCTGGGCGCTGTTGGCCTATTTTCTGGGTGTGCTGGGGTTCTTTGGCGGCAATGTATTCTATGACTCCCTGATTCTGGATGTAGCACCGGCCGAGCGCAGCGACCGGGTATCTGCCCTGGGCTATGGCCTGGGTTATCTGGGCGGCGGGCTGCTGTTTGCCGTCAATGTCGGCATGACGCTGCAGCCTAGCTGGTTCGGGTTGACGGATCAGGCCCAGGCGGTACGAGTCGCGTTCCTGATGGTGGCCATGTGGTGGCTGGTGTTTGCCATGCCGCTGATGTTCGGCGTGCGCGAGACCCGCAAGGCAGGCAGTTTGCCATTGGCGCAGGCCGTGCGGCAGGGATTTAAACAGTTGCGGGACACTTTTCACGAGGTACGGCGTTACCGTGAAGTATTCGTATTCCTGCTGGCCTACTGGCTGTATATCGACGGCGTGGACACCATTATTCACATGGCGGTGGATTACGGGGCAGCGCTGGGCTTTCGCTCCGAGTCGCTGATTACCGCCTTGCTGTTGACCCAGTTCATTGGCTTCCCGGCGGCGGTGGCCTTCGGTTATATCGGTGAGCGCTGGGGGACTCTGCGGGGCATTTTCCTGGCCCTGTTTGTGTACATGGGCGTGACCTGCTGGGGCTACTGGCTGCAGACAGAGTGGCAGTTCTATGTCATGGCGGCAGTTATCGGCCTGGTGCAGGGCGGCATTCAGTCGCTTTCACGCGCTTACTATGCGCGCATCATCCCGGTCGACAAGGCTGCCGAGTTCTTTGGCTTCTACAACATGATGGGCAAGTTTGCCGCCATCCTCGGCCCGCTGCTGGTGGCCTGGACAGCGGCCATGACCGGAAATTCACGCATGGCCATACTTTCGATATTGCTGCTTTTCGTGGCTGGTGCACTGGTGTTGTCCCGGGTGAGGCCGGTCAGGTCATGAGCATCTACTGGATGGTTCTGTTTATTGCGGTCGGGGTGGAAATTGCCTGGGCCTTGAGCCTGAAGCTGATCTATATGCACGCTTCTCCCTGGCCGATCGCCGCCTGTGCAGTACTGACCGTTATCAATGTCCTGTTGCTTTCCTATGCCATGCGGGGCATTCCCGTGGGCACGGCCTATGCCGTCTGGACCGGGCTGGGCGCGGTCGGCATCGCCATTTGCGGCATGATCTGGTTTGGAGATGCCTTCACTTATCCGCGACTGGCCTTCATGGGCCTGATTATTATCGGGGTTGTGGGTCTGAAGCTCAGTCACAATTGAGCCTGCCAGCACGCAAATTGTGCATTGCAGCGTAATAATGGTGCAGTCCCCCCGGATTGCAGCTTTTCTCTCTATGAAACAAAACCCGGCACGTATATTGCGCTGCAATAAATAAAAGGCAACGAAACCCATCAACGGAGTTCGAAATGCTATACAGGGCGGGAGTTAAGCGTGTGCTGATGGTGCAGGCTTGCCATGATGACTGGACGCGGCTGGAAAGCGGTTTGGTGGAAGCCGGTTACAGTCTGCTGGATATTTTGCCTGCGACGGCCCGCATCGAGGATCGGGTGAAGCTTTTGCAGCCGGATATGCTGGTGGCCGAGGCTGATGAGCCGCGAATGCAGGTTCTGGAACAGCTGGCCCAGGTCGAACATGCCAGTGGCTGTCCGGTTGTGTTGTTTACCCGCAGGGGCAGCGACCGCATGGTGATGACGGCCATGCAGCTGGGTGTGGTTCTGCACGTGGTCGAGGCCCTGACGCCGCTTTTGCTGCACTCGCTGATCGAAGTCGCCGCCCTGTATTACCTTAACCAGCATCTGCTGCAGGATGAACTGGAAACGTTGCAGAACAAGCTGGTTGAGCAGCGATACATCGAGCAGGCCAAGTACTTTCTGATGGAGGAAGAGGGGCTGAGCGAAAACGAGGCATATGCCTCGTTACGCAGCACGGCCATGCATCGTAGCCAGCGGTTGGTGGATGTTTCGCGCGCCCTGCTGGCTGCCCGATCAAAGTGATTATATTTAAATTAATCATTTAAAAATCAAAGAGCTAATGTATTCCCTGGGTGCCAACCTTCGAAGAGTTGGCATGCGCTTTGCTGTACTCATGACGGAATCCAAGAGATTGCGGTTATGACTGAGTGCGGTGGCCCGGGCCATCGCCACCCAAAGTCGGGTATGCAATAACCGCATACAGGTGATCTGGCAACGACGCCCTACTCAACGGCCTGGCCGTGAGCAGGGCGTTTTTTATTGTGCATAGGCAATGACGCCTCTTCCGTGCATGGCATGGGGGAGGCGTTTTTTTTTGAACAACAGCCGTGCACAAGGACAGTCGCAGAGTAATGGGGAGGGAATCGACAGTGAAGCGTGTGCTTGTAGTGCAGGCTTGTCATGATGACTGGACCCGTCTGGAGACGGGGCTGGCAGCAGCGGGCTACACATTGCTGGAAGTCGTGCCGGTAACCGGTGCGTTGAAAGACAGGATGAAATTCCTGAATCCGGAAATCGTGGTGATTGAAGCTGATGAACCCACACCGGAGTTATTGGCAACGCTGTCTGATATAGATATTTCCCGGCGTTGTCCGGTGGTGATGTTCACGCGCCGCGGCAGCGACGAGATGGTGATTTCAGCCATGCAATCCGGGGTCATCCTGCATGTGGTCGAGGCCCTGACGCCGCTGTTGCTGCATTCGCTGATCGAAGTGGCGTCGATGTACTTCATCAATCAGCGATTGTTGCAGGATGAGCTGGAGAATGTTCAGCAGGAACTGTCCGATCATCGTTACATCGAGCAGGCCAAATGCCTGCTCATGGAAGAGCAGGGCATGAGTGAACAGGCGGCCTACAGCAGTCTGCGCACAACGGCCATGAATCGCAGTCAGCGCATCGTCGATGTCAGCAAGGCCATTCTGGCAGCGCATGTGCGCAAGGGTGGAGCGGGCAAGGACAAGCTGCTCAAGAGCTTGTCCTAGCAGGCAAAAAAGGAGTTGGCACGCAGCTTGCTAGAGTGAAGCTGACTGGTCAATAACCCATCTGTTGCCATGCGGTGGCAGACCTCCAATGACGGAGTCGGGTTGCAATCGGTACAACATTGGTAAGGCAACGACGCCCTTCTCATGAGCGAAAGCAGTGAGCGGGGCGTTTTCATTTCAGACATTAAGAACGGTATTTAAGGCAATGGCGCCGCATCCGCAAATCGCGGGTGTGGCGTTTTTTTTTGGAGATCCATCAAGGGAGCAAATGATGAAACGATCAAGAAACTACAGGTCTGGAGCTATGCGACTGCTGGGTGTGGCCGCAGCCTGCGCCATGTTTTCCAGCGGTAATGCCATGGCTGCATCGAGCTGGTACAACAACGGCAAGGTACTGGCCACCGGCGGTGTCGGTATGGTGGATGGCGCCGGCGGTGGCGGTATCACACCCTGGGCCACTATTTCGGGCTATGAAACCCGCGACGGTATCAACGGCAACCTGTCGTATACCTATGTGGATCTGGCCAACTATCACCTGAACACTCTGGCGGGTCGTGTCGGTTTCTACGACCGTCTGGAAATTTCCTATGCCCGGTCCAATCTGACCACCGGCAGTACCTTCAACACTGTGGGTCTGCTGACTGACACCCTGGGGGGTGTTTCGGTCAACGGTCTGCTCAATGACCCGAGCAACGCCACGGGTTCGGTGGGCGATATTGTAGGGAGTGTCCTGGGTGGCCTGAGCGGCTCCAACCCGGATGCGCTTAGTGGTTTGACCGATGCACTGGGTGGGCAAGGCCTGGAGCTGACGGATCTGACCAATGCGCTGTCCGGCAATGGCTCACTGCCTACGGGTCTGGGAGATACGCTTGACCTGAATGGGCTAGTATCCGATGCCACTGGCGGTCTGGTCGGCGGTGGCGGCAATCAGGGTATCGACCCCTTCAACACCACCATCACCATGGAGTCCTTCGGCGTCAAGCTGAGGCTCTTCGGTGAGGCCATCTACGATTCGGATAATCTGATTCCGCAGGTAGCCATCGGTGGTTTCTGGAAGAAGAACGAGAACGAGGAATTGCTGAGAACGCTCGGCGCCGCGGAATCGGAAGACTGGGAAGCCTATGTGGCGGCCACCAAGATCTTCTTCCCCATCAACACCCTGGTCAATGTCACGGCCCGTTACACCTCGGCCAACCAGACCGGTCTGACCGGTTTCGGTGGGCCCGACGGCAACGACAAGGAGCTGCGTCTTGAGGGCTCGATTGCCTACCTGTTGAACAAGGGTACGGCCATCGGCTTCGAGTACCAGGAGCACGGCGAGAACCTGAAGGATATCTATCTGGGCAACCAGACGGCCTCGAGCCTGGGCGGTACCGGCCTGACGCCGGCACTGGGCCGCACCCTCGAACAGAAGGAAAGCGACTGGTACGACGTATTCGTGGCGTTTTTCCCGAGCAAGAACCTGTCCATCACTATGGCCTACGCCATGCTCGGCGACATCACGATTACGCCGGAACAGCACGGCTACTACATCTCGCTTCAGGCTGATTTCTAAGCTGGTCTGAATGGAATTTACTCACCTGAAGATTAGGAGAGTCTTATGAAACTGTTAAATCTACGTTCGTATCTGATGCTGTTTTCCGCAACCCTGCTGATGGTTATTTCCATGCAGGTGCAGGCAGCTGACAAAAACGCCATGCCCCATGGGCAGATGCCGACCTATCCGGGTCTCAGTGCCGATGCACTGGAAGAATTCGGTGGTGAAGCCGGCGTGCACGCCTGGGTTGAGGCGTTGTTCCACTACATCATGCTGGACACGCGCATCAATCACATCTTCCGGGAATTCGGCAACGTTGATCGCCAGATATTCCTGAACACCCAGCTGGAGCAGATGGTGCTTGGCGGTAACGTCGAGTATCAGGGCGCCAGCATGGAGGCGGCGCATGCCGATCTGGGCATCACACTCACCGAGTTCAATGCCGTGGTGGAAGCGGCCTACAACGCCTGCGAGCGGGTGAATACCCCCTATTCGGTATGCAATCAGCTGATTGCGGCGCTCGCACCCTTCGAACGCGTCATCGTGACGAGGTAAGTCGTGTCGTTGCTGGACAAATCAGGAATGGGAACTCTCTCCTCCCGTGACTCTGCCCCTCCTTGTTCAGCAACCCGTGGTTCCCCATTGGGCCTTGTGCCCAATGGGGCCCTTTAAAGCAATAACAGTGAAATCATGAAAGCAGCGATTTTTGTATTAATGATGGTGTTGAGTCTGGGTAGTGCCATGGCCTTTGAGCTCTACAAGACGTTTCAGACACCTGAGGCCTTTCTGGCCGAAGTATTTGGCACCAATCCGCCGGCACCCGAAGTGCTCAACCTGGATGGCGGCAAACAGTCCGAGGTGAGCCAGGTATTTGGCCGATCCTTTCCACAGGCACGCCTGCGTTACTGGCGGGCCGGCGACAGAACCGCCTGGATTTTCGACGACATCGGCAAGGAAGGCTATGTGCCGACCACCTGCGGTTTTGTCGTCAACAACGGGATGGTGGAAGTGGCCCGCGTGCTGATCTACCGCGAGTCGCGGGGTGAACAGGTGGCCGAGCCGGCTTTCCTGCACCAACTCGAGGGCGCCCGTGCGGCAGGAAATGCGCTGGACCGTGAGGTCGACAATATTTCCGGCGCAACACTCTCCGTGAAGATGATGGAGCGTATGGCGCGTACGGCACTGACCTTTGACCAACTGGCAAGCAGGTGAGCGAAATGTCTGAACAGCTGGCAAGAGTGCAGAATCAGGAAGTCCTGATTGATCAGCCCGGCAATCGCCGGTTCTCATCCCGGGTGACCGCGTGGCGGTTGCAGGTCATCCATATACGTCCGGTCAGGCTGCGGCGTCTGGCCTCGAAGACACGTGCCAGGAATCTGCAGGTCACTCTGCGTGAGTGGCACAAACGGGCCGGGTTATTTGCCTTCATTTTCATGGGCTGGTTGGGCACCAGCGGCATTCTCCTGAATCAGAGCGTCAGCCTCGGGCTGGATGCCGACCGGATCGACTGGCCCTGGTTGATAGCCATGTATGGATTGCATGCCGAAGCGCCCAAGAGCGGTTTCAGCGCCAATAGTCACTGGCTGGCCGCTACGGTCGAGAACACGGTGCTGGATGGCCAGCCGCTGGATCAGGCGATTCCCGCCCCTCTGGGCTTTGTCAGCCAGCAACTGGGTGGGCAGGAACTGCTCTATGTGGCGGCGGCGGACCGCCTGGTCATCCTGAATGCCGATGGCAGTGTGGTGGACCAGCTCAGTGACTACACCCTGCCGGTCGCCAGTATTCGCCGTATCGGTCTCGTGAATGAGGATAACGGCAGTCTGGTTGCTGTGCAGGATCTGGATATTTTCGTCACCCGGGATGGACTTGACTGGGTGCCGTTACCTCCGGGTATGGAGGTCAGCTGGTCGAAAGCACAGGCCCTGCCGGCGCCTGAGCAGGAGAAAGTCCTGCCCCATGCACGCCCCAGCATTGCCATTGAACAGGTGCTTATCGACGCTCACAGCGGCCGCTTGTTCGGTTCTGTCGGGCCATGGGTCATCAACATGGTTGGCGTAGCGGCACTGGTGCTGAGCATCAGTGGTATCTGGATGCTGTGGCGTAGCAGCCGTCGTCGTCGTCAGGCAGCCAATGCCTGAAAACGGACAGCCATACAGGGAGATCAAGCGATGAACAGGGCGAATCAGGCAATGACTACGGATATGGGCGGCAGTTTGCGTATGGCCGGACTGCTGATGCTCGGAATGCTGGGCTGGGCCGGGCTGATGTTGCTCGGGACGGTGGCGATCGTCAGCGATCTGGTACCCAGCCTGTGATGTCCGTCCGCAGAAAGAGGCCGGGAGCCTCGGGGAGTAGGGAAGATGCAAGACATTCGGAAAATTTACCTGGCGGGTCTGGTCCTGCTCATCTGCGCCGGGACGGGATGCAGCACGTTGTCAGCAGTGGGCCTGCAGCCTTTGCAGGGCTACTGCGGCGGCCAGAACTCGATTACCTACGTTTATGACGCGGGCCATTGTGCCGGCGCTTTTAACAACTGACTGGAGAATCCACTCAACAAACTCAGGGAGTACTGCTTATGAAAGGTTCATTGATGCTCAAGGTCATGCTGCTGGTGGCTATTTCGGTCCCGGGTATTGCCTGCACATTGTCCACGACGGGACTGCGCGCCCCTACTGATCACAGTCTGGCGACACGGGCAACGAGCGAGGTCTATGACAAGGTGCCCGAGGCAAGTCAATCCAAACCCGCAACCGCCCATTAACAGGCTGTGCATACCAGGGGTCAATCGAATTTGTGTCACTGCTGATCGGGTAGTGACGTGAATCCCGGGACTGGGGAATACACATTAATAGTTAGGGAGTAGAAGCTTATGAAACGTTTTTCGATGTTCAAGGCAGTGGTGTTGGCGGCCGTCGCCGTCCAGGTCACTGGCTGTACGCTGTCGACCACCGGGCTGCGACCGCCGGGTGATCCGAAACTGGCATGGCGCGCGACCAGCGAGGTCTATGACAAGATTCCCGAGCCGGCGCCGGCGCCCGCACCCGTGGCGAAAACACCTTGCGTGTTGCCAACGCTAAGCGGTCAATCCGCGAATCTGAAAGGTTGCAAGACAGGCGACAAGATAGTCCTGCAGGGACTGCATTTCGCATTTAACTCTTCGACGCTGACGCCGGAAGACAAGGCGTTGCTGGATCTGGTGGCTGCTGCCCTGTTGCAGGCGCCGGGCATTACCTTTGAAGTGGCGGGGCACACCGACAGTGTCGGTTCCGCTGAATACAATCAGTCACTGTCTGCCCGCCGAGTGGCCAGCGTAGTGAAGTATCTGACGCTGCAAGGGGTGCCGGCGACACGCATGAGTATGAAGGGTTATGGCGAAAGCGTGCCGGTGTCGGACAACGACACTGACGCCGGGCGCGCACTGAATCGCCGCGTCGAGCTGATCATTCTCGGCACAGGCATGGTGAGTGCAGCACCTGCGGCTGCAGCGCCCATGGATCATGCACACGCCAGTCCCGCACCGGCAGCGCCCGCAATGGCCGCGGCACCGGCTGCAGTCAGCGGTAGTCAGGTATCGATTGTAGATAACGCTTTCGAACCGGCCATTCTGGAAGTTGACGCCGGCACGACCGTGGTCTGGACCAACAATGGTGGTTCCAATCACATTGTGCAATTCGACGATGCCAAAAGCGCACGGCTGCGTCATGGCGCGGCGTACAGCAGAAACTTCGACGCGCCGGGTGAATATGACTACGTATGCGCTATTCACGGCAGCCGTATGAGCGGCAAGGTCGTTGTCAGCTGAGGCCGGCTTGCCGGCAATAAGGATGTTTCTCTCGCGACCGTCTTTGAGGCCATGGACGGTATCGCTGCTTGGGAATAGTGCAGTAGGTACTTGATTCCGACCCCGGCGAAAGCCGGGGTTTTTTTTATATATAACAACGGGTTGTATTCTTTCTGCGGCATTGAATATTTATTGGCATGCCGATTGCTTTTGTATGCCCGAGATCCTGACCGGCGGTGGTTGAAAATCACCGCACCCAAAGAAGGGGGCCGGGGTCGCAGTGAATAGTAGTCCTAGGGCAACGGCGTCCATCCCTGTGTGTGGAGAGGCGAGCGGTGTTCGCGAGTTGCCGGTCACAGGGAGAAATCTTTTGAAAAACTTTGGGAAGATCACGCTTACGGCGCTGGCCGTAATGTGTTTGCCGCCTTCATTACATGCTGCCGGAGAAAGCGGAACACTCGAATCAGCGATGACCGGCGGCAAGCCGACACTTAATACACGCCTGCGTTACGAGTCCGCAGAACAGGAAGGCAAGGAGGATGCGGATGCATTGACCCTGCGCGCACGCCTGGGTTACGCCACCGCCGAGTACAGGGGATTCGATGCCTTTGTCGAGTTTGAAGGTACTTTCGCAATCGGAGGCGACGAGGAATATAACAGCGGACCTCCGTCGCTGGACGCCACCAATGGCCACACGGCATTCGCCACGATCGCGGATCCGACCAGTGAGGAGCTCAATCAGGCCTACCTGAGATACAGGATTGAAAACGCAACGGCAATCGTGGGTCGTCAGAGAATCATTCTTGATAATGCCCGCTTTATCGGTAATGTTGGCTGGCGTCAGAACGAGCAGACCTACGACGCCCTGAATCTGAGCAACACCTGGTTCGAAGACACCAAGATGACCTACGTCTATGTCGATGAGGCGCATGGTATTTTCTTCCAGGATCGCGACATGTCGTCGCATCTGTTCAATACCCAGTACACGGGTTTTGAGAACCTGACCCTGACCGGCTATGCCTATCTTCTCGATTTCGAGACAGAGGCGGACAGCCGCACCCTCGGTCTGCGAGCGGCCGGTACCTTCAGTCAGCTCGGCTACACGCTGGAATACGCCCGCCAAGATGATTACGCGGATGCGCCTGATGGCCAGGAATCCGATTATTTCCTGATCGACTTCTCCATGCCCATCGGTGTTGTGGTTGCCGGAGCGGGTTATGAATCCCTGGGTGGTGATGGCACCTATGCTTTCATGACGCCGCTCGCCACCGCCCACGCTTTCCAGGGCTGGGCCGATCTGTTCCTGGCAACGCCGGCTGACGGCGTTCAGGATCTGTACGCCGTTGTCGGCACCAAGTTGGGCAAGACCTTGCTCAAGGCGGTTTACCACGATTTCAGCGCCGATAACGGGGGCGCGGATTATGGTGACGAAATCGACTTGCTGGCGGTTTACCCGGTGAATGAGAAATTCAAGCTGCTGGCCAAGTTCGCAGACTATTCGAAGGATACCTTCGGCGTGGACACGCGGCGTCTATGGCTGCAGGCGGAATACGCCTTCTAGCATTCGCCAATTTCGCACAGAGAACGGGGCGCAGGAGCGCCCCGTTTTTCATTCTGGCTAATGACGGCACAGTAAGCATGTACACTTCATCCTATTCTGGATTGATGCCGATTGCGTGAACATGACCAAGGCCAAAAGCAAGACGATTTATACCTGTGAACAGTGTGGTTGCCAGCAACCCAAGTGGACCGGCCAGTGTCCGGACTGCGGCGCCTGGAACAGTTTTACGGAATCCGCGGTCGCGCCGCCGACAGCGACAGCCCGCGAGCGTCAGCGTGCGGGAGGCTATGCCGGCGAAACCCGGATCCGGCTGCTCAAGGATGTTGATCTGGCCGAAACGCCCAGAACCGCCAGTGGTCTGGCGGAAATGGACCGCGTGCTTGGCGGCGGGCTGGTGCCGGGCTCGGTCATTCTGATCGGAGGTGATCCCGGCATTGGCAAGTCGACCCTGCTGTTGCAGGTGCTCAGCCATCTCAGCAGCCGGGCCAGGGGGCTGTACATCACGGGTGAGGAATCGCTGGAGCAGGTACATTTGCGCAGCCGCCGCCTGGGCTTGCCGGATACGGATCTTGCGTTGCTGGCGGAAACCTGTGTGGAACGTATTCTGGATCTGGCTGCCACGGAAAAACCCCAGATCATGGTGGTCGATTCCGTGCAGACCATTTTCAGTGAGGCCCTGACTTCGGCGCCCGGTTCGGTTTCGCAATTGCGCGAAAGCTCGGCAGCACTGGTGCGTTTCGCCAAGCAGACGGGCACTACCGTCATCCTGGTGGGTCACGTCACCAAGGAGGGGGTGATCTCCGGCCCGCGCGTCCTTGAGCATATGGTCGACACCGTGCTCTATTTCGAGGCGGACCGTGGCAGCCGTTTTCGTGTGATCCGGGCGGCCAAGAATCGCTTTGGCGCTGTCAATGAACTGGGCGTTTTCGCCATGACCGACGCTGGTCTCAGGGAAGTGGCCAACCCTTCGGCCATTTTCCTTTCACGACACGAAGAAGCCGTGCCTGGCAGTGTGATCATGGTGGCCCGGGAGGGCAGCCGTCCGCTGCTGGTGGAGGTGCAGGCGCTGGTGGATGAAAGTCATCTGAGTAATCCGCGTCGCGTCACCCTGGGCCCCGATGCGAACCGTCTGGCCATGTTGCTTGCGGTGCTGCACCGTCATGGTGGTGTTGCCATGGCGGATCAGGATGTGTTCGTCAATGTGGTGGGCGGCATGCGCGTACATGAGACCGCTGCCGATCTGGCGGTGTTGCTGGCCTTGTTATCCAGTTTTCGCAGCCGCCCGTTGCCCCGCGAGTTGGCGGTATTCGGCGAAGTCGGCCTGGCTGGCGAGATTCGTCCGGTGCAGGGTGGTGAAGAGCGTATCCGTGAAGCGGCCAAACATGGATTCAAGCGCGTAATCGTGCCGCAGGCCAATGCGCCAAAGCAGGGGATCAAGGATGTGGAGATCCAGCCGGTACGACGGCTGTCCGAGGTGCTGGATCTGATTTAGGCGGTTCTGGCTTCGCTTTCCTTGCGCCGGCCCAGAGGCTTGACGCGCACCGTTTTGACGGCGTTGGCCGAGGTTTCCGCAATCTCCAGCAAATAGTCGCCAATCTGCATGGTGGCGCCTGCCTCGGGGATGTTTTCCAGATGTTCCAGAATCAGGCCGTTGATGGTTTTGGGTCCGCTGTCGGAAACCGGCAGTTTCCAGCCCATGGCCTTGTTCAGGCTGCGCACCGTGCGGCTGCAGTCCACCAGGAAGTTGCCGTCGTTTTCACGCAGGATGTGCTTGGTGCGATTGGAGGGTTCGGAGGTGAATTCACCCACGATCTCTTCAAGGATGTCTTCCAGTGTGACCAGACCCTGGATATCGCCATATTCGTCCACCACAAAGCCGATACGGCGGTGCTGGTTCTGGAAGTTTACAAGCTGCTGGTTCAGCGGCGTGCCTTCCGGAACGAAGTAAGGTTCGCGCGCCAGGGCCAACAGGGTTTCCTTGTTCAACTGATTGTCGGCAACCAGGTTGAGCACCCGCCGCAGATGCACAATACCGATCAGGTTGTCGATACTGCCCCGGCAAACAGGCAGGCGTGTGTGCTGGTTCTGAATAAGTTCGTGGAGAATTTCGTCCCAATCGTCCTCGATGTCGATGCTGGCAATTTCATTGCGCGGTACCATGATGTCTTCCACGGTGACTTTTTCCAGATCCAGAATGCTCAGCAGCATCTTCTGGTGGCGCCGCGGAATCATGGCGCCCGCCTCGGACACCACGGTTTTCAGTTCTTCGCCACTGAGGCTGTGTTCGGCCGCCTGTTCCGGGGTGACACCGAACAATTTGAGTATGCCATTGGCCAGCAGGTTGATGACGAAGACAATCGGGTAGAGCACGCGCAGCAGCGGCTGGTAGACAAAGGCCGCGGGAAAGGCGATGCGTTCCGGATGAATGGCCGCCAGGGTCTTGGGAGTGACCTCCGAGAACAGCAGGATAACCACGGTAAGCAATACAGTGGCCACGGCGACGCCCAGATCGCCGTAGAGGCGGTAGCCGATCAGGGTGACAATGGCCGACGCGGCGATGTTGACCAGGTTGTTGCCGAAAAGGATGACGCCGATGAGACGGTCCGGACGTTCCAGCAGCTTGCTCGCTTTTTTGGCGCCCAGGTGACCCGTGCGCTGCAAATGTCTAAGGCGGTAGCGATTCAGGGTCATCAATCCGGTTTCCGAGCCGGAGAAGAAGCCCGATAGTACGATCAACAGAGCGAGAAGTCCGTAGAGGTACGGTAAAGGGATATCGTCCAAGGAGTCTTAAGTCTCTGAGAATGAAGTTATTTAGTAAGGGTTGGGCCGGGCGCTGTCAAGTAACAGGGGCCGGCCAGCCTCATGTGATCCATTATTGCCATCCGGTGCCGAGCAGCACTTCCAGCACCACTTTACTGCCGAAGTAGGCGAGTAACAAGGAACAATAGCCACCCAAAGTCCAGCGGATTGCAGTCTTGCCGCGCCAGCCGAAACGCCAACGTCCCCAGAGCAGGATGCCGAACACCAGCCAGGCAAACAGTGACAGGGCGGTTTTGTGCGCCAGATGCTGGGCGAAGATGTCTTCCACAAAGAAGAATCCCGACAGCAGGGTCAGGCTGAGCAGGAAAAAGCCGCCGGCCATGAACTGGAAAAGAATTCTTTCCATACTCTGCAACGGCGGCAATTGGCGCAGCCAGTCCTGCGGTTCATGGTTGCGCAGCAAGCGGTCTTGCAGAGCCAGCACCAGCCCCTGTACCGCGGCGATCGTCAGCAGGCCATAAGCGAGCATGGACAACACAATATGCAGGACGATAATCCAGGTAAGCGGGCTGTGCGGATCGGGCTTTGATTCCGTGGCCAATGCGCCCAGGCTGGCAATGGCGGTGGCCGGCATCATGGCCAGGAACAGATAGCCCAGGGGCCAGCGGAAACTGCTCAGCCAGATGAGCAGGGCGCACTGCCAGAGGAATAGCGAGGCTGCCTCGGCAATACCGATATGCGGGCCATGCTCGCGGGCAATCAACAGGTACAGGAGTGCGGCATGAACGGTAATGGCTGCCGCCGTCAGCCAGCGGCTGAGCAGGGGCAAATCCCCCCAGGTGCCACCGCTCAGCAGGGCACGCAGCAAGGGTATCAGGCCCGCTGCGTAGAGCAGAAATGCCAGGCCGGACAGTAGGGTTTCAATCGTGATATTCATAGCAGACTGCCTATGATGGGCAGGTCGGAGCGGATCGGCAAGAAGCAGCTGCTTTCAGGTGGCGTATGTCAACGGTAAACCGGCTGGTCGTGCTACCATCGCCGGCTGAATATTCCCGTCTGAAATATCCATGTTCGAAAATCTCAGCGAACGTCTTAATCAAACGCTCAAGCACCTGCGCGGCCAGGGCCGGCTGACTGAAGACAACATCAAACAGAGTCTGCGTGAAGTGCGCATGGCCCTGCTCGAGGCCGATGTAGCTCTGCCCGTGGTCAAACAGTTCATTGACGATATCCGTGAACGCGCCGTGGGCAAGGAAGTGCTCGACAGCCTGACACCCGGGCAGGCGCTGGTGGGCATTGTTAACCAGGAAATGGTCAAGCTGCTCGGGCAAACCGGAGAAGGGCTGGATCTCAAGGCACAGCCGCCGGCAGTTGTGCTGATGGCCGGCCTGCAGGGCGCCGGCAAGACCACCACCACCGGCAAGCTGGCGCGTTATCTCAAGGAACGTGAAGGCAAGCAGGTCATGGTGGTGAGCTGCGACGTCTATCGTCCGGCCGCAATTGAGCAGTTACGCACCGTGGCCGAGCAGGTGGGTGTTGAATTTTTCCCCAGTACGGGCGATCAGAAGCCCGTTGATATTGCCCGCCGGGCGCTGGATGCTGCGCGCAAGGGCTTTTTTGACGTGATGATCGTGGATACCGCCGGTCGTCTGGCTATCGACGAAGCGATGATGGCCGAAATCAAGGCGCTCAATGCTGCGATGAATCCGGCGGAGACCCTGTTTGTGGTGGACAGCATGACCGGCCAGGATGCCGCCGCTACCGCGGCTGCGTTTGGAGCGGCCCTGCCGCTGACCGGCGTGGTGCTGACCAAGGTTGATGGCGATGCCCGGGGTGGCGCCGCGCTTTCCGTGCGCCAGGTTACGGGGAAGCCGATCAAGTTCATGGGTATGGGCGAAAAACTGGACGCGCTGGAGCCGTTCCATCCTGAACGTATTGCTTCCCGGATTCTGGGTATGGGCGATGTGCTGAGCTTGATTGAAGAGGCTGAGCGCAATATCGATCACCAGAAAGCGGAAAAGCTGGCCAAAAAACTGCAGAAGGGCCGTGGTTTTGATCTGGCCGATTTCCGTGACCAGCTTCAGCAGATGCAGTCGATGGGCGGTCTGGGCGGCATCATGGACAAGTTGCCGGGCATGATGGGCGGCATGGGGCAGATGCCCAATGCCATGCAATCGCAGGCTGGCGATGACCAGATGAAGAAGATGCTGGCCATTATCAATTCCATGACACCCCAGGAACGCCGCTTTCCGGATGTGGTTCGCGCCTCCCGCAAGCGTCGCATTGCGGCCGGTTCCGGTACCCAGGTACAGGATGTCAATCGTCTGCTCAAGCAGTTCGGGCAGATGCAGAAAATGATGAAGAAATTCTCCAAGGGGGGCATGGCCAAGATGATGCGGGCCATGAAAGGACGCATGCCGCCCGGAATGCCGCCATTGCAGTAGCCGGGGCGCGGGCAAAAAAGCACAGATAATCCTTCACTTTTCCCGGAAAATCCGTACAATGCGCGGTTTGTTTCTGGGCCCTGGGCTGCTGCGGGGTTCTTTTCCGCAGGTTTTTAACGAATACAGGTGGACCGAAGTCAATGGTCAAAATCCGTTTGTCACGCGCTGGCGCCAAGAAGCGCCCGTTTTATCAGATCGTTGTTGCCGATGAGCGCCGTCGCCGTGATGGCCGCTATATCGAGCGTATCGGGTTCTTCAATCCCATGGCCCGTGGCGAGGAAGAAATCCTGCGCCTGGACCTGGAACGGGTTGATTACTGGGTAGCCAACGGCGCCGAGCCCAGCGAGCGTGTCGCCGGTCTGGTGCGCAAGCTGCGTAAGGGCGAGAAGCTGAAGTCGGCTGAAGAAAAGTCCGAAGTCACAGCTGCCAAACGCAAGGTTGCGCGCGCTGCCGCCGAGAAGGCCGCTGCCGAAGAAGCAGCTGCCAAGGAAGCAGAAGAAAAAGCGGCTGAGGAAGCTGCCGCTGCCGAGGCTGCCGCTGCCGAGGCCGAGGAAGCTCCGGCTGAAGAAGCCGCTGCTGAGGCTCCGGCTGAAGAGGCTGCTGCTGAGGAAGCCTCTGCCGAAGAAGAAACCAAGCAAGCAGCTGCTGGCGAAGAAACCGAGGCGGTTGCCGAGGAAGCCCCCGCGGCCGATGATGCAGCCGAGGGCGAAGACAAGGACAAGAGCGCGGAATAACACCGCGCTGATGCGGCCACAGTCCAGGCTGTGCGTCGCCGCGTAGTACAAGGTATGCAGCAGAATGATGACCAGCGCGTCCTGATGGGGCGGGTTGGGGCGCCATACGGCGTCAAGGGCTGGGTCTGGATATATTCCGATACCCGTCCCATGGACAACATTCTGGATTATGAACTGTGGCAACTTGAACAGCAGGGCCGTTGGCAAACCTACGAGGTTTTGCAGGCACGGCCTCAGGGCAAGGCCCTGATTGCGCAGCTGGCCGATGTACAGGGCAATGCCATCGCGGATCGTGATCAGGCCGCCAGTCTGACCAACGCCCAGATCGGCATATGGCGGCATGAACTGCCAGCCTTGCCGGAAGGCGAGTACTACTGGGCCGACCTGATCGGCTTGAGCGTGCTGACCGAGAGTGGTCAGCCGTTGGGGAAGGTAAAGAGCCTGATGGAGACCGGCGCCAATAATGTGCTGGTCGTGGACGGCGACAGGGAGAGATTGATTCCCTTCGTTATGGACCAGGTTATCAGGAAAGTGGATTTGCCGACGGCCGAAATAACCGTCGACTGGGATCCGGATTTCTGAGGAAGTCAGGTACCCAATATGCAGATTCACGTAGTGACCCTGTTTCCCGATTTTGTGGAGCAGGTCACGAATTACGGGGTCGTTGGCCGCGCCATGGCGCAAGGGCTGACCGACCTGCGGTGCTGGAACCCGCGTGATTATGCGCAGGACCGGCATCGTACCGTGGACGACCGCCCTTATGGTGGTGGTCCGGGCATGGTGATGCAAACGGCGCCGACGCAGGCAGCGATTGCAGATGCACGCCAGGCCGCGCCACAGGGCAGCAAGGTGGTCTATCTTAGTCCACAGGGCGAGCCGCTCAGGCAGCCGCTGGTGGAAAAGCTGGCCGCACTGCCGGGGCTGGTGTTGCTGAGTGGCCGATACGAAGGCGTGGATGAACGCCTCATAGAAGCTGAAGTGGATATGGAAGTTTCGCTCGGTGACTATGTGCTGAGCGGCGGTGAACTGGCGGTGATGGTGCTGATGGATGCGGTGCTGAGATTGCAGCCCGGTGTGCTGGGCGCAGTAGAGTCGGCAGAGCAGGATTCTTTTTCGCAAGGACTGCTGGACTGCCCGCACTACACCCGGCCCGAGCAGTCGGCACTGGGTGAGGTGCCCGAAGTCTTGCTGTCGGGTAACCATGCGGCTATACGTCGCTGGCGATTGCAGCAGGCGCTGGGGCGCACCTGGTTGCGGCGCCCGGAGTTATTGGAAGGTCTGGCCTTGAATGATGAGCAGAATGCCTTGCTCAAGACCATGATCGAGGAATATTTACAGGACGAGTGTGTTGGATCGGAAGATTCGCACCAGGCGGAAAAACGAGGTTCGGAATCATGACTAACGTTATCGAACAACTGGAAGCAGAACAGCTGCGTAGTGAAGTACCTGAATTCGGACCGGGCGATACCGTTGTCGTGCAGGTGAAGGTGAAGGAAGGCGACCGTGAACGTCTGCAGGCCTTTGAAGGTATCGTGATTGCCAAGCGCAGCCGCGGCCTGAATTCGGCGTTTACCGTTCGCAAGATTTCCCATGGCGAAGGCGTGGAGCGTGTGTTCCAGACACATAGCCCGCAGATTGCCGAAATCCAGGTCAAGCGCCGTGGCGATGTGCGTCGCGCCAAGCTGTATTACCTGCGCGGCCTCACCGGCAAGGCTGCCCGCATCAAGGAAAAGCTGTCCTAGGCGTTTCCTGCTCCCATGCGTAATAAAAGAGCGGGCCTTCGCAAGAAGGTCCGCTTTTTTTTGGTCTTTTCCCTTTTCCTGCCGGCTGTCTGGGCCAACGGTGAAGAAGCGATAAGGCAATGGCAGCATGGTGGCGCCTACGAACTGGCGCTGGCCGAACTCGAACGCATACAACCATCGTCGTCTGCCGATTACCCGCAATGGGAACGGCTCGAACGCCAGCGCTTTTCGCTCTATAGCTCGCTGGAACAATGGAACGAAATTCTCACCCGGCATAATGCACTGCCCGCCAATGCCGAAGGTCAATTCAGGCAATGGGCGGAAATACAGGCAGTCCATGCCTATCTTGCTCTGAGGAAAACCGAGGTGGCGCTTGAGCTGGCACAGCGCCGCTTGTGGGCCGAAGGGGATATGCACAGCCTGCAGCTCTGGCGGGTGATGCTGATCCAGATCTATGCAGCCACCCAGGATGATGAAGCCGTGGATATCGCCTGGCGGCGTTTCCGACAGGATGCCTTGCAGAACGAGGCGCAGGGTAGCGGGCCTTCATCCAGCCTGCTGGCACAGGAGTCGGCCAATGCATTACGTGCACATGCCCGCAGTTTGATGCGTCGTGAGCGTTATGCCGAAGCGGTCAGCGAACTGCTTGAAGAGCGCAGTATCGATGGACGTTTACTCTATGCGGCCGGGCAGTTGCTGGTGAATACGGGCAGTGTCGATGAGGTTTATGCGCTCACCCGGCAATTGGCGGAAACCGACGGCGCCTCCGCACTGCAGCGTCGCAGGGCGCTGATACTCCTGGCGCGGGCCGCCGGCCGCAAGAAGCAATACGCACAGCGGGTGGATGCCCTGGTTGGCGCTCTTTCCATACCGGTGCACCGGAGTGAACAGGACAGCCTGTTTACCCTGAACGCGGACGATCTCTGGGCTGCGTATGAGGAATGGGGGCATTCTCTCGGCGTTGCAGCGGGTCTGGATGCCAACTACGAAAATCAGTGGGTAGCCGCTCTGCAAACCTCGCAGCCGGCCGGGCAGCAGGTGGCGCTGGCCAGCGTTCTGGTGCTGGGCGGACGTTCTGCGAGGGCTCGGGATGAAGCGGGCAAGACACTGCTGGAGGCTTTGCCACGGGTAAGTCGTGGCGCGGAGCAGGCCCTGTGGCTGTTCAATGAAAGTGAACGTCTGCAGCGCAGCTTTGTGGACTTGCCGGATGATTTGCAGCGCGCGGCCATGCGCGCAGCGTTACGCATTGCCGATCTGGTGCGGGTAGGCGAGTTGCGGCAACGCCGTGGTCCGGTCGCCGACCCGCTTGCAGACCAGGCCAATGGCGTACTGGATGTGCATGCACGCCTGTTGCTGGGCGAGCCAGCGGCCGCTACCCGCTTCCTCAACGAAGGCCTGGACAATCTCAGTGCCTGGTTCCGTAGCAGCCAGCAGGATTTACTGGTCCTGCTGCGAGACATGCAGGCAGCGGGCTATCATGCGCCGGTGGCGCTGGCCGGCGGCAAGCTGGCCAGGGTCAGCGGGGATCAGGATATCCGCCAGCAGGGCGCCGAGTATGCCGCGCGCTCACTGCTGGCTACGGATCAGCCTCTGCCGGCTGCCAAACTGGCTCTGTCGCAGCTGGCCGAAATGCCTGATGCTGAATCCAGTGACCTCGCGTTACTGGCCTACGAAGCCTTGTGGCGCTCGGGACTGAGAGAGGATGCGGCGCAACTGCGGCATCGAATGCTGTCCTCGCCGGAGTTGCAGGAGCCCGCCGCTGATTTGCGGCGCCGCGTGCAACTACCGGTGAGCCGCTAGACGAAGAAGCGACCCAGCACATCGCCAAAACCCCAGACCAGGGTGCCCAGCACCAGCAGGTAGAGCCCGTGACTGCGTCCGCTGAACTCTTCCTCTCCGGCCCTCAGCTTTTTATGATTTTCCGCCTCGTCCGCCCAGTCATGACTGGACCAGCTCTCCTGGTCGCCGCGCGTTCTGCGATGGCGCATGTGTTGCAACTCTTCGATGATCAGCGCGGAGGTCAGCAGGATGCCGATGATCACGATCAGTGAGCCGCTGCGTGCAAACCACGCCCAGTCCTGCTCGTAGATGCTCAGTGCGACGCCGCCAGCCAGGCTGGCGCTCGTCCACAGATAAGCGCGGCCCAGTGTCATCGCCGGCAATTATTCCTGTTTGACCAGATCAGCGATCAACATGCCAATCAGGGTCATTTCGACCAGGCTGCCCGCCACCCACCAGGCCAGCAGTTCCAGGGGGATGGGCATCAGCGCGTAGGTGGCCATCTGCGAACCGGCGGACAGCAGGCCGATCATGAAACCGTAGTAAGCGCCTGTCTTGAGACCCTGGTTGTTGGCGGCCCTTGAAATCAGCAGAGTGAGAGCAATCGCGACCACGAATTGACCGCCCAGCAGCCACAGGATGAAGTCCTGCATGCCGGCTTCGGGCCGGTACAGTCCGGCCGGTAGCCCGGCGTAGATGTCTTTCAGCAGAATGCCGTGAAAGGCCCAGCCGAACACGAAAATAAAAATGAAGGCGGCAACGGTGGCGGTGAAAATCCTGATTGTCATCTTTATAGGCTCCCTTTTAGGTCTGCATTAGTATGGACTGCCGAATTGCGTTGAAAAACCCCGGTGGCAATTAGATGAGTGACAAATGATGAGCGACGAGCAGGCGCAGGACAGCTTCTTTGTGGCAGATGGGCAGGACTGGCTGGCCACGGTTATGACCCGCGGACCCTGGAGCACTGGGCATCAGCATGCGGGTCCGCCGTCGGCATTGTTGGCCCGGGCCATGGAGCAGGAAGTGGGCGACGGGTTTCGTTTCGTCCGCGTTACTGTTGAAATCTATAAGCCGGTTCCCATTGCACGCCTGGCACTTAAAGCCGAGGTCACACGTTCGGGACGCACGGTTCGCTATGTCGGCGCCAGCCTTTACGATGCGTCAGGCAAACTGCTTATGCAGGCTGTGGGTCTGGCGATCAGGGAAAATCCACTGGAGCTGCCGGCCGTGTCCGTACCGCCGGGTCGGTCATTGGCGGGTCCTGGCAATAGTGCCGATTTTGAATTCAATTTCTTCACCGGAGAGCAGGGTTATCACAGGGCCATGCAACTGGCCCGCGCCGAAGGTGAATTCGGCAAGGGTCCCTGCGCCATCTGGATGCGCATGCGTATTCCACTGGTGGCAGGAGAAACACCGAGTCCGTTGCAGCGGGTAATGATTGCGGCCGATTCGGGTAACGGGATCAGCATGGTGCTCAATCCCCGGGAATACGGCTTCGTGAATCCTGATCTCACTGTCTACCTGCACCGCTACCCGCAGGGGGAGTGGGTCTGCCTGGATGCCGGCACCACGCCGCAGCCGGATGGCATTGGGCTGGCTGTGAGTGAACTCCGGGACGAGGAAGCTGTAATCGGGCGGGGACTTCAGAGTCTGGTAATTAGCCGGCACGCCTCCTGAGGCAAAGAAAAGGCCGCTTATGCGGCCTTTTCCTGATCCTCGCCGGCGGCGAGATTGTCCAGATACCGCTCGGCATCGAGTGCAGCCATGCAGCCAGTGCCGGCCGAGGTCACTGCCTGGCGGTAAACATGGTCCATGACATCGCCGGCAGCGAATACACCGGGTACTGACGCGGCTGTGGCGTCGCCTTCGCGGCCGCTCTTGACCACGATATAGCCGCCCTGCATGTCCAGCTGGCCCTCGAAGATACCCGTATTGGGTTTGTGACCAATGGCGATGAATACGCCGTCCAGTTCCAGTTCCCTGGCTTCGCCGTTCTGGTTATTGCGTATGCGCATGCCGGTCACGCCCATGTCGTCGCCCAGTACTTCGTCCAGTTCGTGGAACCATTCCACGCTGATGTTGCCACTGTCACCGGTTTTGGCCAGCAGCTTGTCCGCCAGGATCTTTTCCGAGCGGAACTGATCACGGCGATGCACCACGGTGACATGCGAGGCGATATTCGACAGATACAGCGCTTCTTCAACCGCCGTGTTGCCGCCGCCAATCACGGCCACCTTCTTGCCGCGGTAGAAGAAACCGTCGCAGGTGGCGCAGGCGGACACGCCCTTGCCCTTGAAGGCTTCCTCGGAGTCCAGGCCCAGGTACTGGGCAGATGCACCGGTGGCGATAATCAGGGCATCGCAGGTGTACTCGCCGCGATCGCCGAACAGGCGCAGCGGGCGCCCGGAGAAGTCCACCTTGTTGATGTGGTCGTTCACAATTTCGGTGTCGAAACGCTCGGCGTGCTCGCGCATGCGCTCCATCAGCGCCGGGCCTTGCAGGCCTTCCACGTCGCCGGGCCAGTTGTCGACATCGGTAGTGGTCATGAGCTGCCCGCCCTGTTCCACGCCGGTGATGATGACCGGGTTCAGGTTGGCGCGCGCGGCATACACCGCAGCGGTATATCCGGCCGGGCCGGAGCCGAGAATAATCAGGCGATGATGCCTGGTGTTGTTCGAGGCTTCACTCATGACAGTTCCAGTGTGTTCGTGGTTTCAGTCGGGCCAGGCCCTCCCCGCAGGCGGGGAGGGCGGTGACCGCTATTTTCGCTGCTAAGCCCTAGAGGGCGTCGGCATTCGAGGCCAGGTAGTCGGCCACACCTTCGGTGGTCGGCTTCATACCGGATTCGCCTTTTTGCCAGCCGGCCGGGCAGACTTCGCCGTGTTCTTCGGTGAACTGCAGGGCGTCGACCAGACGCAGCATTTCATCCACGTTGCGGCCCAGCGGCAGGTTGTTGACGACCTGATGCTGCACCACACCGTCCTTGTCGATCAGGAAGGAAGCGCGCATGGCAACGCCGGCTTCGGGATGATCAATACCATAGGACTTCATGATTTCCTGCTTGGTGTCGGCCACCAGCGGGAACTTCACCGGCCCGATACCACCGTTCTTGGTATCGGTGTTGCGCCAGGCAAAATGGGTGAACTGTGAGTCGATCGATACACCGACCAGCTGTACGTTACGCTCTTCGAAAGCGGCGGCACGGTGGTCGTGAGCAATGATTTCCGAAGGACAGACAAAGGTGAAGTCCAGGGGGTAGAAGAACAGCACGACGTACTTGCCGCGGTAATCGGAGAGTTTGAAATCTTCCTTGATGCTGCCATCGCCCATGACGGCGGCAGCGTTAAAATCGGGGGCTTCGCGGCCTACTAAGACGCTCATGTTTACTCCTCCTTACAGGATTCGGGGTATCAAAGTTCCATGTCGTTGGTGACGTCCTCATGACCGAGTCCGTCAGGGAACGATGTGCATTGTAGGAATCAAAAAGGCATAGCGCAAGGCAATTATTTATATACGGACGATTAATAAAATTAATCGAAATATGAGGCACGGCAGCGGATTGTTGGGCGAGGCCGGATAATCACTTAGGATAGAATCGTTTACCCCTCAAGACTGACCAAGATCAATACATGGCTAATTCCGGTAACAAGAAATCATCCGGCCTGTGGCAACGCTTCTGGCGGCTGCTGGTTATTCTGCAACGCGTCGTACTGGCCGTTTTTATTCTGCTGCCACTGCTGTTATTCGCCGGCCTGTGGTTAATGCGCCCACAACCTGATGTGGAAAATGACGTAGCCTTGGTATGGGCGCCACAGGGCATTCTGGTGGAAAGTTCGCAGCTGGATTTCAACCAGGCCCTGCGGGATGAGTTACTGGGTGATCAGCAACCCGTCACCCTGGTGCGTGATCTGGTCGAGGCGCTGGACAAGGCGGCCACTGATCCACGCATCAAGACCCTGTTTCTCAAGGTTGATGAACTCGACTATGCGGGGATGGCGCAGCTGGAGGAACTGGCAGCGGCTATCCGCCGCTTCAAGCTCAGCGGCAAGCCGGTGTTCACGCATGCCGGGCAATACAGTCAGGGCCAGTATTTTCTGGCGGCCCAGGCCGATGAGGTTTTCCTGGATCCGCTGGGCGGCGTATGGATCGACGGCTTTGGCGTTTACCAGCAATACTTCAAGGAGGCGCTGGACAAGCTGGGTGTCGATATCCACGTATTTCGCGTAGGCCAGTACAAGTCCGCGGTCGAACCTTTCATGCGTAATGACATGTCGGCCGAAGCGCGTGCCGCCAACCGCGAATGGCTGTCTACGCTGTGGTCTGTTTACCAGAAGGGCATTACGGACAACCGCAATATGCCGGCGGACAGTATCGACAGCTATGCCAACCGTTTTGCGGAACGCCTGGTTGAGCTGCAGGGCGATGCCGCCAGGCTGGCGCTGGATGCCGGCCTGGTGGACAAGCTGATGACGCGCGAGGAAATGCGTGCACGCGTGAGTCAGGAAGTGGGTCGTGACAAGGAGCATGGCAGCTTCCGTCAGATTGATCACCGTCGCTACCTCTGGGCCGTACGCTCGGAGGAACGCAGTGAGCAGGATACGGTGGTAGATGGTCATGTTGCCCTGGTGGTGGCCGAAGGCGCGCTGGTGGACGGAGGTATCGGCAGCGGTACAGTCAATGGCGAAGACCTCGCCTGGCATATCGATGAGGCCCGGCGCGATGAAAAAACCAGGGCGATCGTTCTGCGTATCGACAGCCCCGGCGGCAGCGTGACGGCTTCGGAGACCGTGCGGCGCGAAATCGAACTCGCAAAGCGGGATGGCAAGCCGGTAGTGGTGTCCATGTCCAGCGTGGCCGCTTCCGGTGGTTACTGGATCGCCATGAATGCCGACGAAATCTGGGCGCAGGCCTCGACGGTGACCGGTTCCATCGGGGTATTCGGTGTGATTCCGACGTTCGAACAACCTCTGCAGAAAATGGGTATTTATACCGACGGCGTCGGCACTACCCGCATGAGTGGCGCCATGCGTCCGGATCGTCCGCTTACACCCGAGGTCGCAGCGGCCGTCCAGTCTTCGGTAGAAAACTATTACCGGACGTTTGTCTCCCGTGTAGCCGAGGCGCGCGAACTGAGTTTGGCGTCTACCGAAAGGGTTGCCCAGGGCCGGGTCTGGAGCGGCGCGGATGCCAAGCGCCTCGGTCTGGTCGACCAGCTGGGCGGATTGCGTGATGCCGCGGATGCGGCGGCCAAACGGGCCGGGCTCGATGTAGGGAAATACAAGCTGGCGCCGGTACAGTCGCCGACGGACTGGCGCATGCTCCTGCTGGATCGCTTCTCCGGCATGATCAAGCTCAACATGCAAAGCGGCTACGGACGCTGGCTGCAACAGGGTCTCGGCTGGCTGGAAAATAATCTGAGCCTGGAAACGCTGGGCCTGGCCTGGCTGAATGATCGCAGGTCGGTATATGCACACTGCCTGTGTGTGCCGGATGTCGCGGGTGTTTCGCATATGCCGGGCACTCAGCATCGGGCGACAGGGCCGCAATAAAGCGGGCTGATGACGGGCAAGCAGGACGACAAGACCCGCCTGGTGCACGCCGGGCGTCAGCCCGAACGTTTTGACGGGGTGGTGAATCCGCCGGTTTACCATGCTTCCACGGTGCTTTTCCCGACCGTGGAAAAGCTGCATGCGGCCAGTGCGAACCCGTTTGAAGGCGTGTACTACGGTCGCTTTGGCACACCTACACATTTTGCCTTCGAACAGGCGCTGTCCGAACTGGAGCATGGTTACCGGGCGGTGACGGCCAGCTCGGGACTGGCAGCGATAAGCATCGCCCTGCTCAGTTGTCTGCAGGCCGGCGATCACGTGCTGGTAGCGGATACGGTTTACGGGCCAACGCGCAAATTCTGTGACGGTATGCTCAAGCGCATGGGGATCGAGACCACTTACTACGATCCACTGATTGGCAGCGGAATAGAGGCCCTGATCCGCGACAACACGCGCGCTGTTTTTCTGGAATCGCCAGGCTCGCTGACCTTCGAAATGCAGGATGTGCCGGCCATCAGCGCGGCCGCGCATGCCCGCGGACTCATGGTGATCATGGATAACACCTGGGCAACGCCGCTGTATTTCAAGGCCATCGATCATGGCGTGGATATCGTGATTCACGCGGCCACCAAGTACATCGTGGGGCATGCCGACGCCATGCTGGGCGCCTTGGTCTGTACCGAAGACAGCTATGCTGCCGTCAAGCGTACTGCCGTGGAGCTTGGGCAGTGCGCCGGGCCGGATGATGTCAATCTGGGCTTGCGCGGGCTGCGCAGCCTGCAGGCCCGGCTGGTGCAGCATGCAGAGCATGCAAGCCAGTTATGTCACTGGTTCGGCCAGCAACCCGAAGTGGTCAGGGTTCTGTACCCGGCGCTGGAAAACGACCCCGGCTATTCAATCTGGCAACGGGACTTCAGCGGCGCAAGCGGCCTGTTCGGAGTAGTGCTCGATGACTCAGTGAGCGAAGCAGCGCTGACGGCCATGCTCGACGGCATGCAATTGTTCGGCATGGGCTATAGCTGGGGTGGCTATGAAAGCCTGATCCTGCCGACGCAGCCTGCGGGTATGCGTACCGCCACGGCCTGGCAGTCCGGCCTTTGCCTGCGCGTGCATGCTGGCCTGGAGTCCCCTGCGGATCTGCTGGGTGATCTGGAAGCCGGTTTCGAACGCCTCAGAAACGCCCGCTAGCTTTCTTCTTCGCCAAAGCGCATCGACAGATCGATGGCCGTGACATGCTTGGTCAGACCGCCGATGGAAATGTAATCAACCCCGGTGTCGGCAATATCACGTACGTTGTTGATGTCGATGTTTCCGGAGGCTTCCAGCTTGACCTCGCTGCCGCGATGCATGCGCCGATGCTGCTGGCCGATCTGGACCGCGCGGGCGAGGATATGCGTGGGCAGGTTGTCAATCAGCAGCTGGTCGGCGCCGGCCTCCAGCGCTTTCTGGACCTGCTGCAGGGTTTCCACCTCGACAATAATCCTGACGCCGCTAGTGGATTCCCTGGCGCTCTTGACGGCTGCACTGATCGAACCGATCGCCTCAATATGGTTTTCCTTGATCAGGATGGCATCGAAAAGTCCGAAGCGGTGATTCACACCGCCGCCACATCGCACGGCGTATTTCTGCGCCGAGCGCAATCCCGGCAGGGTCTTGCGCGTATCCAGAATGCGGGTGTTGGTGCCTTTGACCCGTTCCACGAACTTCCGGGTTTGCGTAGCTGTGCCGGATAGCGTCTGCAGAAAATTAAGGGCCGTACGCTCGCCGGTGAGGATGCCGCGGGACGGGCCACTCAGTCGGCACAGGACCTGTTTGGGGGCGACATAATCGCCGTCCTTGACCTGCCAGTCGATACGAATACGTTCGTCAACCTGCCGGAAGACTTCGTCGAACCAGGCCTGGCCGCAGAGCACCGCAGATTCGCGCGCAATGATATGGGCATCAGAAGTTTCATCTTCGGCAACCAGCGCTGCGGTCAGGTCACCATCGCCCACATCCTCGGCCAGCGCAAAACGCACAACGCTTTCAATATCTTTTTTGATCTCTTCTTGCATGGTTCCTCCCAGGATGCGTGCAAGTTTAAGTCATGAGGCAGGGCAGATGCACGAATCATCCATGCTTGCTATCACGCAGCCGGGTAATCAGCATAAAATGCGCGGAAATGATGTCGGGAATCATTGTGACCAAGGCTGTGACGAAGCAAACGGTGGGATGGCGGGAATGGGTCAGTCTGCCCGACCTGGGAGTGGCGCATATCAAGGCGAAGGTGGATACCGGCGCCAGAACCTCGGCGCTGCACACCTTTGATCTGCAAACCTACGAGCAGGACGGCGCGGGCTGGGTGCGTTTCGCGCTGCACCCCCTGCAGAAGAGTGATGAGGTGGTTCAGGTCAGTGTGCCGCTTCAGGATGAGCGCTACGTCACTGATTCAGGCGGCCACAAGGAGTTGCGCCCGGTGATACGCACGACGTTGGCGCTGGCAGACCAGTGCTGGCCGATCGAGTTGACCTTGACGAACCGGGAGACAATGCGTTTTCGTATGTTACTTGGAAGAACCGCTATGCATGACCGCCTGATAGTTGATCCACAGGCATCCTACCTACTCGGGCGGCAACCCGGAGCCGACGAGCAGTCATGAAAATCGCCATCCTTTCGCGCAACAAGTCCCTGTATTCCACCCGTCGCCTGGTCGAGGCCGGCAAGGCGAGAGGGCATGAAGTTCATGTGCTGGACGTGCTGCGAAGTTATATGAACATCGCATCCCACAAGCCGGAGATTCACTACAAGGGTGAGCAGCTTGAGGACTTCGATGCGGTGATTCCGCGTATTGGTGCGTCGGTGACTTTCTACGGAACCGCCGTGGTGCGTCAGTTCGAAATGATGGGTGTTTACTCGCTGAACGAATCGGTGGCCATCAGCCGTTCGCGGGACAAGCTGCGTTCCCTGCAACTGCTTTCGCGCAAGGGTATCGGGTTACCGGTGACCGGCTTCGCACATTCGCCGGATGATATTCAGGATCTGCTCAAAATGGTGGGCGGCCCGCCGGTCGTGATCAAGCTGCTGGAAGGCACCCAGGGTATTGGCGTGGTGCTGGCAGAAACCCAGAAAGCGGCGGAGAGCGTGATCGAGGCCTTCCTCGGCCTCAAGACGCATATCCTGGTGCAGGAATACATCAAGGAAGCCGGCGGCGCGGATATCCGCTGCTTTGTCGTGGGTGAGCGGGTCGTGGCCTCGATGCAGCGGCAGGCGCCGGAGGGCGAGTTCCGTTCCAACCTGCATCGTGGAGGCTCAGCCTCGACTATTCGCATCACTCCGGAGGAGCGCTCAACGGCCGTCAGGGCAGCGCGTATCATGGGGCTGAATGTCGCCGGCGTGGATATCCTCAGATCCAATCACGGACCTGTGGTCATGGAAGTGAATTCTTCTCCGGGCCTGGAGGGCATTGAGCAGGCGACCGGCAAGGATGTGGCGGGCATGATCTATCATTTCATCGAGAAGCACGCCAAACCCGGCAAGACGCGTACGCGTGGGCAGGGTTAATGCTCAGGTCCGACGATGAGTTCAGCATCGGTGGCGTGTCCATCGCGCCCGGTGAGCATCGTTTCATAGATCTGCCGATCACCCAGCTTTATCACACGCCGTTGACCATGCCGGTGCGCGTACAGCGCGGGCGCCGTGGCGGCCCGGTCATGTTCGTCAGTGCGGCCCTGCATGGCGACGAACTGATTGGCGTGGAGATTATTCGCCGTCTGCTCAGTCTCAAGCATGTGCGCAGCCTGCGTGGTTGCCTGATTGCGGTGCCCATCGTGAACGTGCAGGCGTTCCTCATGCAGTCGCGTTATCTGCCTGATCGCCGTGATCTAAATCGCAGTTTTCCTGGTAGTGAAACCGGCTCGCTGGCGGCGCGCATGGCGCATGCCTTTCTCAAGGAAATCGTGGAGCGGGCGGACTACGGTATAGACCTGCACACCGGGGCCGTGCACCGGCCCAACCTGCCACAGATTCGCGCCGATCTCACACATGCCGAGACCCGCCGCCTGGCGGAAGTCTTTGGCGCACCCTTGATGATGAATGCGCCGATACGGCCCGGCTCCCTGCGTGAATACACCAGCAACAAGCAGATACCTGTGTTGCTGTACGAGTCGGGTGAGGCGCTGCGCTATGACGAACTCTGCATCCGCGCCGGTGTGCGGGGCGTGGTGAACGTGATGCGTGAAATCGGCATGCTGCCGCCCCGGAAAAGTTCGCGGCATTTCATGGACCCGGTCGTGGCCCAGTCCACCTTCTGGTTACGTGCTCCCTCCAGCGGCATTCTGCGCACTACCGTGGCCCTGGGTGAGCGGGTCAAGGCCAATCAGGTGCTCGGGGTGATTGCCGACCCCTATGGCCAGGAGGAGATGCCGCTGGTATCGCCTGAGCCGGGCCTGGTCATTGGACGTACCAGCCTGCCGCCGGTCAACGAAGGCGATGCGCTGTTCCATATAGCCCGGGTTGAACACTTGCATGAAGCTGCCGAAACAGTGGAAAAATTCCAGACGGCGACCGAAACCCTGCCTTCGGTGTCAGAGGAACCGCCGTTGACCTAACGGTTTGGAGCCAGCAGGAATTCCAGCAGCGCCTTCTGGGCATGCAGACGGTTCTCGGCTTCGTCCCAGACGACGCTTTGCGGTCCGTCAATAATTTCCGCAGACACTTCCTCGCCACGATGAGCGGGCAGGCAGTGCATGAACAGCGCATCCTTGTGCGCCAGTTTCATCAGCGCCTCGTCCACGATGAAGCCCGCGAAGTCTGACATACGCTGGTCGTACTCGGCTTCGTCACCCATGCTGGCCCAGACATCGGTTACGATCAGGTCGGCGCCGGATACGGCATCACGAGGGTCGTGCATAACCGATACCGAGCTGCCGCCTTTTTCCAGTACATCGGCATCAGGCAGGTAACCGGCCGGGCAGCCGATGTTCAGCTTGAAGCCGAATTGCAGGGCGGCATTGATATAGGAATGACACATGTTGTTGCCGTCGCCGATCCATGCCACGGTGGCGCCGGCAATGTCGCCGCGGTGTTCCCACCAGGTCTGCATGTCTGCCAACAGCTGGCAGGGATGGAAACGATCAGTCAATCCGTTGATGACCGGCACGCGTGAATGCGCCGCCATTTCTTCCAGAATGGCATGCGAATGATTGCGCACCATGATCACGTCGACCATGCTCGACAGCACCACGGCGGTATCCTCCACCGGTTCACCACGCCCGATCTGGGTGTCCTTGGGCGACAGGAACAGGGCATGACCGCCGAATTGCGCCATGCCGACCTCGAAGGAAACGCGGGTGCGGGTCGAGGACTTTTCGAACAGCATGGCCAATGTGCGGTTCTTGAGCGGCTCGTAAATCTCGCCACGCGCCGTCATGCCTTTCAGCTCAATAGCACGCTCAAGTATGCCCCGCAGTTCTGCCGGACTGGCGTCAAAGAGGGTCAGAAAGTGCCGTGTGCTCATGCGGCTTCCTCCTGCAGAAAGGTGTTGATCAGCGGACACAAGCGCGCCAGTACTTCGTCTGCTTCTTCCCGAGTGATGGTCAGCGGCGGCAACAGGCGCACCACGTTGCCCGCGGTGACGTTGATCAGCAGGCCGGCTTCCAGCGCCGTCTTCACCAGGGGCGCGGCGGCGCGGTCGAGTTCCACCGCCAGCAGCAGGCCGCAACCGCGGATGTCAACGACGCCGGGCAAATCGCCCAGCTGCGTTTTCAGACCGTTCAGCATATGTTCGCCCATGGCAGCCGCATTGCTGCACAGGCCCGCGCCTTCAATGCTTTCCAGCACCGTCATGGCGGCAGTGCAGGCCAGCGGGTTGCCGCCAAAAGTTGAACCATGGCTGCCGGGGCCGAACAGCTCCGACGCCACGCCGCTGGCCAGCACGGCGCCCACTGGTACGCCACCGCCCAGGCCCTTGGCCAGGGTCATGACATCCGGCAACACGTCTTCATGCTGACAGGCAAACCAGCGGCCGCTGCGCGCCACGCCGGTCTGGATTTCATCCAGCATCAGCAGCCAGCCATTGTCGTCACAGATCTTGCGCAGCTGCTGTAAATAACCGGCCGGCGGAATGTTGATGCCGCCTTCACCCTGGATGGGTTCGACCAGTACGGCGCAAACCTGGCTGTCCGATGCCAGTTCGGCTACTGCCTCTGAGTCGCCGAACGGTACCCGCAGGAAGCGTTCGGGCAGCGGTTCGAAGCCAACCTTGGCCTTGGCATTGGCAGTGGCCGCCAGCGCCGCCAGTGTGCGTCCGTGGAAGGCGCCTTCGGTGACAATGACCGTTGGCACATCAATGCCCTTGGCGTGACCGTGCAGTCTTGCCAGCTTGATGGCGGCCTCGTTGGCTTCGGTACCGGAATTGCAAAAGAAAGCCCGCTCCATGCCACTGAGGCGGCAGAGCCGGTCCGCCAGCTTTTCCTGTTCGGGAATGCGGTAGATATTGGAGCAGTGCAGATAGCGAGCCGCCTGTTCAGCCACGGCTTTCACCAGGCGCGGATGCGCATGCCCCAGTGAGGTAACCGCAATACCACCGAGGGCATCCAGATATTGCTTGCCCTCGGTGTCCCACAGCCATACCCCTTCACCGTGACTGAAGGTGACATCGAGTGACTGATAATTCTTGAACAGGTGGCTCATTGTTTTTTCCATCCTAAACGAAAAGGGGCGCCGCGAGGGCGCCCCGGACAACTGTTTAGGTCTAGGGATCAGGCGTTCAGATTTTGCTCCACGAAATCCCAGTTGACCAGTGCCCAGAACGCTTCCAGGTACTTGGGTCGGGCGTTTCGGTAATCGATGTAATAGGCGTGTTCCCATACATCGCAGGTGAGCAGCGCGGACTGGCCGGAGGTCATCGGCGTGCCGGCGTTGCTGGTGCTGACCACGTCGAGACCGCCGTCAGCGGTTTTCACCAGCCAGGCCCAGCCTGAGCCGAAGGTGTTGATAGCGGTGTTGGTGAACTTTTCCTTGAAGGCATCGACCGAGCCGAAGGCCTTTTCCAGTTCGCCTTGCAGGGTGGCGCTCGGGGCACCGCCGTTCGGGGTCAACGAATTCCAGAAGAAGGTATGGTTCCAGATCTGGGCCACGTTGTTGAACAGGCCGCCTTCGGAATTCATGATGACTTCTTCCAGCGAAGCGTTGGCGAAATCGGTACCTTCGACCAAGCCGTTCGCCTTGTCCACATAGGTCTTATGGTGTTTGCCATAATGGAAATCGAGGGTTTCCTCGGACATATGAGGGGCCAGAGCACCCTTGGCGTAAGGCAGATCGGGTAATGAGAATGCCATTTAACTCTCCGTTGTTCATTGGACGCCCGCCAAAGGCAGGCGCGGTGTAATTCAGCGCGCATATGATGGCACTTTAGGGCGGCGGTTTAAAGGCATGACTGTTTATAAGCTTATGAATTCGAGTGCTGAATCATGGGGTGCGCAATGGATGTAGTGAGCCTGAGCCTGTTCGCCAGCCGTATCAATGCGGTGTGCGAGGAAATGGGGGCATTGCTGCAGCGTGCGGCGTTTTCACCAAATATCCGGGATCGTCTGGATTTTTCCTGTGCGGTATTTGATGCCGGTGGCGAGCTTTGTGCCCAGGCGGCCCACATCCCGGTGCATCTCGGCAGCATGGCCTACGCCATGCGGGATATTGTCAGCCGTCTGGAATGGCGGGCTGGCGACATGGTGGTGTTGAACGACCCCTTCCTGGGGGGCACGCACCTGCCGGATGTGACGGTTATCGCGCCCGTGTTCCTGCAGTCCCGTCTTGCGGCTTTCGTTGTTAATCGTGCCCATCATGCGGATATCGGGGCCGAGTCTCCAGGGTCCATGCCCATCTCCTCCAGCATGTACGAAGAAGGCATGGTGCTGCCGCCCACCTGGTTGATGCGGGAAGGCCGCATGGTCGATGCCGTGATGGAGCAAATGCTGGCGGCTACCACGCACCCGGTCATCATGCGTGGCGATTTTGCAGCCCAGGTCAGCGCCAACCAGCTGGGTGGCCAACGCCTGCAGGCCTTGATTGAAAAAGACGGTCTGCAGATGTTTGCCAGCCGCCTGCAGGCGTTGAACGACTACGCCGAACGTCTGGCCGCAGAAACCCTGCGGCAGATTCCGCAAGGTGAATATGACTTTGAAGACCTCATGGACGACGATGGCCTGGGACACCGTGATATTCCAATCAAGGCCAGGGTGAGTGTCAGCGGCGGGCAGGTCACCGTCGATTTCCGGGGTACTACGGAGCAGGTCGCCGGCAATATCAATTGCCCCCTGTCGGTGACCGCGGCGGCCGTGTATTACGTGTTTCGCTGCCTTATGCCGCCGCAAACGCCAGCCTGTGCGGGCAGTTTCCGCGCCATACGCGTGCTGGCGCCTGAAGGCTGTTTGCTGAATGCGCAGCGTCCTGCGGCGACGGCGGCAGGCAATGTGGAAACCAGCACCCGGGTGGTAGACGTAGTGCTGGGGGCCTTGGCGCAGGCGCTGCCAGACCGCATACCTGCGGCCAGTCACGGCAGTATGAACAATCTGGCGATGGGCGCCCGGGGCGAACAGGGCTGGGATTACTATGAAACGCTGGCCGGTGGCATGGGCGCCGGACCGCGCACAGATGGCTTGTCAGCAGTGCAAACCCATATGACCAATACGCTGAATACACCTGTCGAGGTGCTGGAGCGCAGTTACCCGTTACGCATCACGCATTACGGTATTCGCCGGCATTCAGGCGGCCACGGCCGCCGGCGTGGTGGCGACGGACTGGTGCGCGAGTACGAATTTCTGGCGCCGGCCCAGGCGACGTTGCTGACTGAGCGCCGCCAGCATGCGCCCTGGGGCCTGGCTGGCGCTGAAGCAGGTTCACGCGGCCATAACAGCCTGAATGGGGAGCTGCTTGCAGGCAAGCAGTCGGTCTCGCTGGCGGCTGGTGACCGGCTACGCATAGAAACGCCCGGCGGAGGGGGCTGGGGCAAAGCAAAAGCCGAATAAGGTATAATTAGCCGTTTGTGTTCGCGCCCACAGCGGCTGCGTATTTCCCCCGACGAATCGAGGTCAACATGGACGCTTTACAAAGCATCAAGGAAACCGTTGAGAACAATCCTGTCGTGATTTTCATGAAGGGCAGCCCGGATTTTCCACAATGCGGCTTTTCCGCCCGCACCAGTGAGGCCCTGAAGGCCTGCGGCAAACCTTTCGCCTACGTCAATATCTATGAGAACGAAGACGTTTATCGGGCCTTGCCACAGTTTTCCAACTGGCCGACCTTTCCCCAGGTATTCATCAAGGGCGAACTGATTGGCGGTTGTGACATCACGCTGGACCTCTACGAACAGGGCGAATTACAGAAAATGGTGGAAGAGGCCGTCGGCAGTACTGCCTGATACCGTTTCCGGAATGGAAATGCCCGCCCCGTGGCGGGCATTTTTTTGTCTGCGTGTCCCGCTTTTTCCCATATCGGGATCGCGGCGCTTTTGAGGGGCGGCTTTTTTCGCTAATGTTGCGCTATGTGCGAACTGCTCGGCATGAGTGCCAACGTCCCTACGGATATCGTTTTCAGCGTTACCGGGCTGATTGAACGGGGCGGCCGCACGGGCCCGCACCGGGACGGCTGGGGCATCGCCTTCTATGAGGGGCGGGGATGCCGCCTGTTTCGCGATCCGGCGCCGAGTATCGACTCGCCGGTGGCGCAGTTCATCAAGCACTATCCCATCAAGAGCCGCACGGTCATCAGCCACATCCGCCGCGCCAACCGCGGCAAGGTCTGCCTGGAGAACACCCACCCGTTTGTGCGTGAACTATGGGGCCGCATGTGGTGTTTTGCACACAACGGTCAGTTGAAAGGCATCAAGAAGCGTGGATTGAAGTTCTATCAGCCGGTCGGAACGACCGACAGTGAACATGCTTTCTGCTGGTTGCTGGACCGGATCCGCGAACAGTTCCCCACACCACCCCGGAGCGCGAAGCGGTTGCATGGCTACATATCCGAGCTCGGCTGGGAACTGGATGCGCTGGGAGTGGCCAACTTCCTGCTAAGCGATTCGCAGTCGCTGTATGCGCATTGCAGCACCAAAATGTGCTGGATTACGCGTCAGGCGCCCTTCGGCGAGAGCAAGTTGATCGATTCCGAGATGCAGGTGGACTTTGCCCAGGAAACCACCCGCAAGGATGTGGTCACGGTAGTGGCGACCCAGCCGCTGACTGATAACGAAACCTGGAACCGGATGGAGAAGAGTGAGCTGCGGCTGTTTCGGTTGGGTGAGACCTGGAGGATCAGGTGAAGAATCTATCCACAGATTACACAGATTTCACAGATTTCACAGATTAAAAAATGGTTTTCGTCATTCTGGAAACCGCAGCGCGGTTATTCGGAATCCGGGTGCGACAAACACCTTTAGACTCGGATTCAGTATCGTGACGCTTCGCGTCTTGTATGGAATGACGACCCCTTGCCTCCTTAACTTGATTTGGCGGGAGGCCATTCGTACATCCGTGCCTTTTAAGCCTTTTAAGCCTTTTAAAACTGCTTTCGTTTCCGTCAATCTGATGACTTTCTCTTTATTAAATCTGTGCAATCTGTGTAATCTGTGGATGAGTCTTATCAGCTGCTGATTTCATCCTGACCGTAGAACTTCACGCCGATTTCGATCTTGTCGCGGCCGTTTAGGGTGCGCCAGCGGTTGGTGTCGCGCAGGGAATAGACGCAGCCGCAGTATTCCTGCTGGTAGTAGCCGTCGCGTTTGGAGATTTCCAGCATGCGGTTGGCGCCGCCCTGTTTGCGCCAGTTGTAGGTCCAGTAGGTCAGGTTTTCATAGCGCGCTGCGCTGCGCTCGCCACTGCCGTTGATCTGGTTCATGTCCTTCCAGCGCGAGATGCCCAGAGAACTGGTGTAAACGGGGAAGCCGTGCTCATGGGCATACAGGGCGGTGCGCTCGAACCGCATGTCAAAACATTCGGTGCAGCGCTTGCCCTTTTCCGGTTCCCATTCCATGCCCTTGGTGCGGGCAAACCAGTTATCGGTGTCGTAATCCGCGTCCACGAAGTGGATCCCCAGCAGTTCCGCCTGGCGGATGTTTTCCTGCTTGCGGATTTCATATTCCTTACGCGGATGAATGTTAGGGTTGTAGAAGAAAATGGTCAGATCCAGGCCGGATGCCGCCATCGCTTCAATCACTTCACCGGCGCAGGGTGCACAACAGGAGTGCAACAGCACCTTTTTTTCGCCCCCTGGTGGTGCGAGGTCGGTGGGGCGCTGGTAGTTTTCCAGGCTGAGAGGATTGGTGGAAGCGCTGTTAGACATTAGTCTGAAGTAATGATGCAAACTGGCATATTTATTGTACCTTAAAGGCCCTCGAAGCATCGGGCGCAGTGCTAAACTATGCGGCCTGATGAAAGACCAGAAACCTGCCCGGCTGGGCAGAGATACGAACGAACCCGGAATTTAGGAGTAAAGCATGGGGTATAAGCACATTCGGATACCGGAAGCCGGTGAGAAGATCCGCATTGAAGACGGCAAACTGGTGGTCCCGGATAACCCCATTCTCGGTTATGTCGAAGGTGATGGTATTGGCCCGGATATTACCAATGCCTGCCTGCGTGTGTGGGATGCCGCGGTTGAAAAAGCCTACGGCGGCAAGCGCAAGATCAACTGGTGCGAACTGTTCCTGGGCGAGAAAGCCGCCGGCATGTACGACGGCAATTATTTCCCCGAGGAAACGCTTGAGGCCATCAAGGAAGTGACGGTTGCCATCAAGGGGCCGCTGACTACACCGGTGGGCGGCGGTTTCCGTTCGTTGAACGTGGCCCTGCGCCAGGATCTGGACCTCTATGCCTGTGTACGCCCGGTGCGCCACTATGCAGGCGTGCCTTCACCGCTGAAGGAACCCGGCAAGGTCGATGTAGTGATCTTCCGCGAGAACACCGAGGACGTCTACGCCGGTCTGGAATGGCAGTCCGGCACGGATGAGAACAAGAAGCTGGCCAAGTTCCTGCGCGAGGAAATGGGCGCCAGGTTCTTTGATGATGCCGGTTTGGGCATCAAACCCATCTCACCTTTCGGCTCCAAGCGACTGATTCGTAAGGCGATTCAGTACGCTGTGGACAACGGCCGTGAGAGCGTGACCCTGGTCCACAAGGGCAACATCATGAAGTTCACGGAAGGCGCCTTCCGTAACTGGGGTTATGAGGTTGCGCGCGAGGAATTCGGTGATGTGACCATTACCGAAGAGGAGCTGTGGAGCAAGTACAACGGCAAACAGCCGGAAGGCAAGATCGTCATCAAGGACCGCATTGCCGACATCATCTTCCAGCTGATGCTGCTGCGTCCGGATGAATTCGACGTGCTGGCTACCATGAACCTGAATGGCGACTATCTGTCCGATGCCATTGCTGCGGAAGTGGGTGGCGTGGGTATTGCGCCGGGCGCCAACATCGCCGACCACATCGCGGTCTTCGAGGCCACGCATGGTACGGCACCCAAGTATGCCAACCAGAACAAGGTCAATCCGGGCTCGCTGCTGTTTTCCGGCGTGATGATGCTGGAATACATTGGCTGGCAGGAAGCGGCCGACCTGATCACCCACAGTTATCCGGAAGTGATCAAGGACAAGGTCGTGACCTACGACTTCGCCCGCCAGATCGACGGCGCTACCGAAGTCGGCACCAGCCAGTTCGGCGACGCTATCATCGAGCAGATTCAGGGTGGCATCGACCTGGAAGCCAAGCGCGCCCAGCGTCAGGCCCAGCTGGCGAAGGAACGCAAACAGCGCGAAATCCGCCGCCTGCTGGAACCGATGGAGGAAATGATCGCCACCGGCCGCACGCCACACACGGTGGGCGAAATCATGACCCGTTCGCTGATCACCGTGTCCAATGATTCATCGGTGGAAGATGCCATGCACGAGATGCGCAAGAACGACATCTCCTGCATCGTGGTGGAGGCCGACAACGAAGGTCAGTGGGGCATCATGACCCGCCGCGACATCGTCACCAAGATCATTCGTGGCAACCTGTCGCCGACTGAAACCACCGTGGGCGAAATTGCCAGCCGGCCGGTGATTGCAGTGCAGCCGGGCACCAGCCTGCACGATGCCTCGGACGTGCTGTCGGACAAGAACGTCAGCCGCCTGCTGATCGAGGAAGACGGTGCGATCATCGGGATTGTCACCGAAACCGATATCTTCCAGACGGTAGAAGAGTTCGGCTGGCTGCCAGAGTAACTCTCACGCCAAGGCGCAAAGGCGCTGTGGAACGCGATACCCTTCTCCCCCTGAGCAGGGGGAGAAGGGATGGGAATAATCTGTGTCCATCTGTGGTTTCTGATTTCGGGCTTGTATGAAAATCGGCCTCATCCTCATCGGCGATGAACTGCTGTCCGGCAAACGCCAGGACAAGCATTTCCCGTGGATGACGCAGGCGCTTGCAAGGCGCGGTCTGGAACTGTCCTGGTGCCACATCGTCGGTGATGAGGAAGAGCAGCTTGTAGAGCTGTTCAGCCGTACCCTGGGTACAGAAGACCTCGTGTTTTCCTGCGGCGGTATTGGCGCCACGCCGGACGACCGCACTCGCCAGGCAGCCGCGAAGGCGGCAGGCAGGGCGCTGCTGCGGCATCCCGAAGCAGTCGCCATCATGCAAGAGCGTTTCGGCGAGGCGTTGTATCCCAATCGCATCCGCATGGCGGAATTGCCGGAGGGCGCGGGTCTCATTCCCAACCCGGTCAGCGCCGTGCCCGGCTTCAGCGTTGGGCATCATCATTTTGTGCCGGGCTTTCCCAAGATGGCCTGGCCGATGATCGAGTGGGTGCTGGATAATCACTACGCCCGGCTGTTTCCACAGGAATTTGCAGTGGAATACGGCATGCGGGTGCACAATGTGCCCGAAAGCGAATTGCTGGACCTGATGGAGGCCATTCTCGAGGCTTACGAAGGTCTGCGTCTGTCCAGTCTTCCCGACAGTGAGACTGGACGTTTTATAGAACTGAGCGTGCGCGGGTTGCCCGGCCTGGCGGCGCAGGCCTGGCGGCAGATGCACGCCGGGCTGCTGGAAAGACAATTGGAAATTACGGACATTCGTTGTCCGGAAGAAGACAAGAAGGTTTGGCACGAATGAGTATTGGCTTGAAAACTGAAGAGCGCGTCGCCCTGGTCACGGGTGGCAATCGCGGTATTGGCCTGGAAGTCTGCCGCGGCCTGGCAAGGCAGGGTTACCGTGTGGTGATGTCCGGGCGTGACGAAGCCAATCTGCGTCACGCCAAGGTGGATCTGGCGGCGGAGGGTTTGAAGGTGGACACCATCATGCTGGATGTGACTGATCCGAATATGGTGGAGATCAAGCACGGCGCCAATGTGGATGGCAATTTCATCGGTGACTGGATTCGCCGTAAATATGGTCGTCTCGATGTGCTGGTTAACAATGCCGGCGTAGTGCCTGATGAAACCGGCCATGATGAGCCTGTGAGTATCGTGGACACTGCAAGGTCCGCCTTCGAGCTCGGCTTCGAGACCCATTTTTACGGACCCCTGGCGATTATCCGCGGCGTTTTGCCGATGATGCGCGAACAGAATTACGGCCGTATCGTGAATGTCTCTACCGGTATGGCGCGCCTGAGCAGCATCCAGCCCGGCTGGCCGGCCTACCGGGCGACCAAGGTGGCTCTGAATGCCCTGACCGCGCTTCTTGGCAGGGAACTGGAAGGCACGAACATCCTGGTCAATGCTGCTTCTCCGGGCTGGGTGAGAACCCGCATGGGCGGCGACAATGCCGAACTCACGCCGGAGCAGGGCGCCGATACCATTCTGTGGCTGGCTACGCTGGAGGACGGCGGTCCCAATGGCGGCTTCTTCGCCAACCGCGAACAGACCGACTGGTAAAAATCCCCCTTTGCTTCAAACTCTTCTATGCTTAGTCTCTGGGATCGGCATGGGGGAGACCATGAACAAACGTCAATACTACGGATTCCACTGGATAGCGCTGAGCCTGGCCCTGCTTGGTGGCCTGGCCTCGGCCGGTCACGAACTGGAACGTGAATACGTGGTGCCCGGCACACTGGCCTGGGAAGCCGCTTCACAGAGCGGTTTCACCTTCCGCATCCAGTACGGGCACTGCGTTGATGGCCAGGAAGACGCCAAGTGCGTGCCAGATGGCGGTTTCAGCGCTGAGCCCAACGACGGCTACAAGACCCGCCTGGGTCTGGCACATTACGATGCCGGTACCATGGTGGTGGAGCAGTTCGCCAGTGGTAGCCGCAATCCGCGCTCCTATGTGTTCGAGCTATTCGGCACCAAGGAACTGGGCGATGGCTGGGAAATCAAATCGGTGGAACTGCTCGGTTCCTACGTGGTTGAGGAGATGGAATTTCGTACGGACGGGCCCAGCGAAGATGCCATGTTCAAGGTACGCATATACGAAAGTCGTACTGAGCAACGCTCGGCATCCATCAAGACCATGACCTTGATCGGGCCGCCGGGTGCGGACTGGCGCAATGCCTTCCGTACCGGTGAGGACTGACGTACTTCGTCATCTCGGCCGAACCCGTGCGACAAGCTCAGGGCAGGCTACGTGAGTGGAGAGAGTCTGTACGTCGGGATTTCTCGACTCCCTGGCGGTCGCTCGAAATGACAGGGGTTGCGCCTCCAGCCAACTACATGTCGCCGCAGGCCATGATGTTCCCACGCTTGCCTGCCATAATGCAGGAATAACCCGCGTTTCGGAGCGAGCCATGAATGCCGCAGTATCAGAGGACGTCAGTCCCGAGAAGATCACCACTGGTGAGGATTACATCGACAGCCTGCGTGGCCGTGGGCTCAAGGTCTGGCTGTTTGGCGAGGAGGTCGACGAGCCGGTCGACCACCCCATGATCCGGCCATCGATCAATGCCGTGGCCAAAACCTACGATCTGGCCGTATCCAATCCCGAGCTGGCCTCGGTGGTATCGCCGTTCACCGGCGAGCGGGTCAGCCGCTTCCTGCATGTCTGCACCGACGTCAACGATCTGGTGCTGCAGAACAAGATGCAGCGCCGCCTCGGCCAGTTGACAGGCACCTGCTTCCAGCGCTGCGTGGGCATGGATGCCTTCAACTCGCTGTACTCGGTGACCTGGGAAATGGACGAAGCCCATGGCACGTCCTATCACCAGCGCATGAAGGAATTTCTTACCGAGATGCACCGCCACAACTACGTGGTGGGCGGCGCCATGACCGATGTGAAGGGCGATCGCGGCAAGGCGCCGCATGAGCAGTCCGATCCGGATATGTTCGTGCATATCAGCAAGCGTACCGATGAAGGCGTGTATATCCGCGGCGCCAAGGCGCACCAGACCGGCTGCATCAACTCGCACTGGCTGATCGTCATGCCCACCCTGCGCCTCGGGTCGAAGGACAAGGACTTCGCCATCATCGGCGCCATCCCGGTGGATGCCGAGGGCATCACCTATATCTACGGTCGTCAGTCCTGTGACAGCCGCAGCATGGAGGAGGGCGACCTGGATGTGGGCAATGCCGACTACAGCGGCCAGGAAGCCATGGTCATCTTCGACGATGTGTTCATCCCCAATGAACTGATCTTCATGGACGGCGAAACCGACTACGCCGCCATGCTGGTGCAGCGTTTCACCACCTATCATCGCCGCAGCTATGTCTGCAAAAGCGGTGTGGGCGACGTGTTGATCGGCGCCGCCGCCCAGGTGGCCGAGATGAACGGCGTCGACAGGGCCAGCCATGTGAAAGACAAGCTGGTGGAAATGACGCACCTGAACGAAACCATCTACGGCACCGGCATCGCGGCCAGCTACCAGGGCCACGCCACCAAGTCCGGCGCCTGGATCTGCGACGACATGCTGGCCAATGTCTGCAAGCATCATGTGACCAAGATGCCCTACGAAATCGGCCGCATCGCCCAGGACCTGGCCGGCGGCCTGGTGGTGACCATGCCCTCCGAGCAGGAACTGAATCACCCGGAAATCGGCAAGCTGATCCGGAAATACCTCAAGGGCAGCGACAGCTTCACCACTGAAGAACGCATGCGCATCCTGCGCCTGATCGAGAACATGACCCTGGGCCGCAATGCCGTGGGTTACCTCACCGAGTCCATGCACGGCGCCGGCAGCCCGCAGGCCCAGCGCATCGAAATCGGCCGCACCATGCAGCTGGAATACAAGAAGCGTCTGGCCAGGGTACTGGCCGGGCTTGAGGTCGAGGGCGACCCGGACGCGCTGGTCGAGGAACTGGGCAGCTACTTCAGCCGGGTGTTTTCATTGCCGGGCGATGCCTGAAACCGTCCTGATCGCGGACGACCACCCGATATTCCGTCGGGGGTTGCACGAGGTTGTGGAGGCACATCCCGGGTTTGAAATGGTGGCCGAAGCAGGCGACGGTGCCACGGCCATTAGCCTGATTCGTGCACACAAACCGGATATCGCCATTCTGGATATCGCCATGCCCCGGGCCAATGGCCTGGATGTGATGGCGCAGGCCAGCCGCTGGCAGGATGCACCGCGCTTCGTCATTCTCACCTTATACGAGGAAGAGGCCTATTTTCGCCAGGCCATCGAGCTCGGCGCCCTGGGTTATCTGCTCAAGGAAAATGCCGAGGATGAACTGATTACCTGTCTGGAGAAGATTTCCCGAGGGCAGCGCTACCTGAGTCCGGCCATTTCCTGGAAGCTGGTCGAGGACAGCAATGCAACCCAGGTCACAGGCCCACTGACGAGCCTGACGCCAGCGGAAACCCGTATTCTCAGACTGATTGCCGAACATCGAACCAGCCGGGAGATCGGTGACTTGCTGTCCATCAGTCATCGCACCGTGGAAAATCACAGAAACAACATTGCCCGCAAGCTGGGCCTGCACGGCACGCATGCCTTGCTGCGCTTTGCGCTGGAGCAATTTCCCCAGCAGGAATAATGGCCACATTCCGCTTGGCCCCGCAAACCATGTTGCTCAGTGCAACGCTGGTGGTGTTGCTGGCTTTGGCGGTCAATATTTATATGACGCTGCGGGTTCCCTGGCTGGGCATTGAATTTGCGCCGGCCGAGCACGGATTGCGGGTGGCCGGGGTGAATGAAGCGCATCCCAATCACAAGACTGTCACTCCGGACACCGTGTTCGCAGGCATTCGCACTTCAGGTGACGTGATCGTGCCCTTGAGCGACCAGACCCTGATCGAGGAGCCTGATGTTCTTGAGAGCTATGCGGCCTTTAATCGTTTCTTCGAGCAGCAAACGGCGCTGTTCCAGGCGCTGAAGCATCCGCCCGTGACTGCGGTCACGGATTCAGGTGGCGAAATCCATCTGGCGACTCTGCCCGCACGTTCGCCGCTGTCCCTGGGTTTTCCCTACTGGTCTCAACTGTTGTTTGGCAGTGCGGCCCTGTTGATAGGTATTGGTGTTTGGGGCTTTTCCAACCAAACCGGCGCTGCACGCTTGCTGGCAACGGTGGGCGCCTGTCTGTTCCTGCAGCTGCATGTCGCCGGCTACTATGGCGCCAGGGAACTGGCGATTGATGGCAACTGGTTTCAGGTGTTATCGGTCATCAACCATCTCGGCGCCAGTTACATGATTGCTTCTTTTACCGGATTGCTCTGGATTTATCCGCAGCGCCTTGCGCTGCTGCCCGTGGTGCCCATGCTGTTCGCCGCCGCGACGCTGGTGATTCTGCTCAGTGCATTGCAGGTGCTTTCCGCGCCATACCATGCGGTTTATGCGCTGGTGACGGTAGGGGTGGCGGCGGCCTGGATATTTGTACTTGTGCAGCGTCGCCGTGCCAGGAACCGGCCGGCGGATCGTGCCGCCATCTCCTGGTTCGTGCTTCTGGTATTGGTCAGCAGCGGGGTCTTCACCGCCTTCATCATCATTCCCGTACTCGTCGGTGGACAACCGCTGGCGCCGCAATGGCTGATGTATCTCACTGCCTGCGTGTTTCATCTGGGTCTGGCGCTGGCGATCACCCGCTACCGCCTGTTCGAACTCGAGCAGTGGTGGTTCCGTGCCTGGGCCTGGTTCTTCGGCGGGGTGGCGGTGATTGCAATCGACTTGATCCTGTTCGTGGGCTTCGGCCTGCGTCAGGCGGTGTCGGCTGCGGTGGCATTGGCCTTAATAGGCTGGCTGTACTTTCCCATCAGGCAAAGGATATGGGAGCGTTTGCACCCCGGTTCGGCGCGGCGTGTTGAATCCATTCTGCCGGGCTTCGCTTCCCGTCTCTTTGCCGTGAATTCCCTGGAGCAGGTGGCGTACGAATGGGAGGGCATACTTCGTGAAGTTTTCACCCCGCTGGAAATGAAAACCGATGCCGGCATGCTCGAAGATATCGAGGTCTCTAACGATGGCATGACTTTGCTGGTGCCCGGCATTGCCGGCGACAGCCATATCAGCATCAGTTATCCCGATGCCGGTGCCAGGTTGTTTCGTCCCCAGGACCTGGAACTGGTCAGGGTGCTGATGGAGTTTGCGCACCGTGCGCGCAACGCTCTGCAGGCGCGCAATCAGGGCGCCCTGCAGGAACGCAAGCGCATCATGCGCGACCTGCATGATGATCTGGGAGCCAAGCTGTTGACCCTGGTTTACAGCACGCGTGAAAAGGAAACGAAGGATCTGGGTAAATCCGCCCTGCAGGACCTGAGAACTGTAATTTCTGCCCTTTCCGGCGAAGGCTGCAGTCTGAAACAGGCGGTGGAACAGTGGCGACAGGAATTCGATCAACGCCTGAAGGCAGCCGGCATCGGGCACCGGTGGTCAATGCCCGAGTCTCTGCCCGATATACGTATTGATGCACGCACCCGTATCAACCTTTCCAGGATTCTGCGTGAGATTGTTTCCAACGCCATCAAGCACGGTGACGCCAGCCAAGTGACGCTGTCCGGCAATTACGACCTTCAATCCGGCCTGACACTCTGCATTGAAGACGATGGCAAGGGCTTTGACCCGGCAGGTGAAAGTGAACGCTCCGGGGGTGAAGGCATGAAATCCATGCAGTTGCGTGCAGACGATATTCAAACGCGGTTGACGTGGGATTCGGCACCAGGCCAAGGATGCAAGGTAATTATTGTGGTGCCTGTGAGTGTCATGGGAACGATGAATAACTGAAACTTACAGCCATGACCAATTGAGTGGTCATACTTATAGCTGGTATCTCCTGCTTTCCCTAACCTTCAAGCGGAACGTTGCGAGAAACCGTCATGCCTCATTCGTATTCACAGCACCTGAATCTTCTGACGCCGACTGAAAGAACGGTGCTCAAGAGAGTTGCCGAGTACAAAACCAGTCGTCAGATCGCCTCGGAACTGGGCATGAGCCACCGCACTGTGCAAAACCACAGGGCGCACATCTGTAAAAGGCTGGGGCTGGCCGGTCCCAACGCGTTGCTCCAGTTCGTGGCAGAAGAGATTACGCCCAGAGGCAACACCAGGCACATGAGTACAGATACTCATGCGAATGAGTAGGGATGCTCATGGCTTTAGGTGTCTCCGAAGACTAGCTTTCCAGTGTCATTAGAAAACAGGCTAGCGGGGACAGGAAAATGCGCTACATAGGCAAAAGAATTGTTTTAGCCAGGGCCGTGCTGATGGTCTCGCTGTCGCTGCTCTGTTCGGCATCATGGGCAGCGGGCTGGTCGGAGGAATTCGGCGTGCCGGGCGTGGAAGATGTAGTTACCCATGCCGTGAATGTGGTCGCTGAAGCGCCGGATGGCAGTATCTATCTGGGTGGCGAGTTCACCATGGCCGGGCATGCGAAAGTCAGCAATATTGTTCGGTGGGATCCTTCCAGCCAGAGTTTCTCCGACCTTGGTGGCGGCGTGACCAACACAAGCGGTATTGCCGGTACGGGTCTGGTTAATGCCATTGCCATACATGGCGACAAAGTTTATGTCGGCGGTGATTTTGACCGTGCCGGCGGGATCAGTGCCGTCAATATCGCGGTCTGGGACAGTAATACCGAGACCTGGTCGGCGCTGGGCAGTGGCACAAACGGCAATGTGTTCGCCCTCTACCATGACGGCACCGCCCTGTACGTAGGCGGCAGTTTTTCAAGCGCTGGTGCAGCCAGTGTCAACAACATTGCCAGCTGGAACGGCTCCAGTTTTTCTGCGCTGGGTTCGGGTGTCAGCGTCTCCCATTCGCCCTTTAGTCCCACAGTGCGCATCATCACCGGTGATGGCAGTGATATCTATGTAGGAGGCCATTTCTTCAGTGCCGGTGGCAGCACCGTGAACCATATTGCCAAATGGGATGGCAGCAACTGGTCGGCCCTGGGCAGTGGCATGAATTCAACCGGCGGCTTCTTCGTGGATGATATTTCCATATCCGATACCACCCTGTTTGCCGGTGGCAATTTCACCAGTGCGGGCGGCAGTGGCGTGAACTGTGTGGCGCAGTTTGATCTGGGTGCGGGAGGCTGGTCTGCACTCGGAAGTGGTGTCACATGCGGCGCCTTCAGCAATGGTGTGCGGGCTTTGCAGGTGCAGGGAACAACACTGCATGTAGGCGGCAATTTCACGGTAGCGGGTGCCACCTCAACCAACGGGTACGCGCAATGGGATACGTCCACCAGCAACTGGTCGGCGACCGGCAGCGGTACCGAGACCGGAAACAGTACAGTTACTGATTTTGTACTGGTGGCCAGCGGCTTGTACGCCGCCGGTGTTTTCAATTTCATCGATGATGCGGGCGCCTTGGGTATTGCCCGCCTGAATAGCGGTAGCTGGGAGGCTCTGCAGGACGGTGGCGCCGCCAATGGTACCGGGATCAGCAACTTTGGCAGACTGGCCAGTATCACGAAGGACGGCAATCTGCTGTACATCGGCGCGAGCGAAAAACTGGCGGCGGGCGGGGAGATTATTAGCGGCGTTGGTGTATTCGATACCAGCGCCGGCACCTGGAGTCCGCTGGGAGAGGGCGTTAGCGGTGCTGTAAGCGACGTGGCCGTGATGGGCGACCTGGTTTATGTGGCAGGCACCTTCAGCGATGCCGCTGGCCTGGCCGGCACGCAGTCCATCGCCGTTTGGGACAACAACACCCAGAGCTGGTCCGATGTTGGCGGCGGGCTTACCGGTGGCTTTGATATTCGCGCCCTGGCTGTTGTGGGTTCGAATCTTTACGCCGGCGGCGACTTCACCGAGGTCGGCGGTGTCGCGGCTACGGATCTGGCACGCTGGGACGGTGCCATGTGGCATGCCGTGGGTTCGGGCATCAGTTGTGGTGGCTGCAGTTTCCTCAACGGCGTGTATGCATTGCTTGCAGTTGACGACCTGCTTTACATCGGCGGTGAATTCGACACGGCCAACAGCATGACGGCCAATAACATCGTACTTTTCGACACCAGTGATTCAAGCTGGTCGGTATTGGGCACCGGCACAAACGGCCCGGTAAACAGCCTCGCGGCTTCCGGGGCCGACGTCTACGCAGGCGGCAGTTTCACAAACGCCGGGGGTGGTGCAGGGGAGAATCGTATCGCGCGCTGGGATGGCGGCAACTGGTCGGGCCTTGGTACAGGCCTGGCCGGTGAGAGTTTCGGCAATACCGTGAACGGCATTGCAACGCTTGGCAACAAGGTCTTCGTGACCGGCAACTTCCTTACAGCCGGGGGAAGTCCCGCACGTGAAGTCGCCATGTGGAACGGCAGCAGCTGGAGTGCCCTGGACGCAGGTCTTGGCGGAAACTCCGGCAGCGACATCGCCCTGGTAGGCTCCGAGCTTTACGTGGCAGGCAACTTCATCAGCGCCAATGGGCTGTTTACGCAGTCTGGCAGCCTGCCTTCGACAAACTTCGCCCGTTATTCATTGCCATCCGCGGATCTGTCGCTGACCAAGACAGGTTCGCCCGATCCCGTGGCGACAGGCGGCAGCATTACCTATGAGTTGATTGTCGACAATGCCGGACCCGAGACAGCGACCGGGGTGCAGGTCGTGGATACTCTGCCGGGCGGCGTCATGTTCGACAGCGCCAGCGCTGGCTGCAACGAATCCGGCGGGGTAGTGACATGCGCACTCTCGAATATCGACAGTGGTGGGTCCGACATGGTCGAAATTGTGGTTACGGCTGAAACCGCGGGCGAGATCACAAACAGCGCAACGGTAAGCGCCAGCGAGCCTGATCCGCAGCCGCAGGATAACAGTGACAGCGAAACCACGACGGTTACCGCTTCTGCGGACCTGAGTGTGTCTGTTACCGACAGTCCTGATCCCGCCTTCGTCGGTCAGAATGTAACCTATACCGTAACCGTGACAAACAACGGACCGGATGTGGCCGGCGCCAGTGAGCTGAGCTCGAATGTGCCTTCCGGTAGTAATTTCGATTCAGCGTCGGCCGGCTGCAACCACAATGCGGGTACCGTGACCTGCAGCCTGGGCAACATTGCAAACGGTGACAGTGGCATGGCCAGTATCACCGTCATTCCCCAGTCCAGCGGTGCCCTGAGTTTTACGGCCAGTGCAACAACCAGCAGCAGTGACACAAACGCGGCCAATGATTCAGCGACAGAAAACACCACCGTGGACCCTGCACCTGCGCCGGAGATTGAAGTCAGCCCGACTTCCCTGGATTTCGATGACGTGCTCGTGAACGACAATGCATCACTTTCCCTGACCGTGAGCAATACCGGTAATGCGAACCTGCTCATCGCTTCCGTGAGTCTGGGTGGAACGGATGCTGGTCAGTTCGGGCTCACGGAGGATTGCGACACGGTTGCTCCCGGGGAAAACTGCGGGATCGATGTGACATTCACACCCGACTCCACCGGCAACAAAACCGCGACAGTGACAATTAATTCCAACGATGCGGACGAGTCCAGTGTCGTGGTCAACCTGTCGGGAACCGGCACCGTGCCCGATATTGCAGCCGATCCCACTGCGGTGAATTTCGGCGATATCCCGACCTCCGGCACGGCCAGTGAAACCGTGATGCTCGACAACGAGGGCACCGGGCCGCTGGCGCTCAATTCAATCTCCCTGAGTGGCGCTCATGTCGGGGATTTCAGTCAGACTAACGATTGTCCTGCTTCCCTGGCGTCGGGGGCTGATTGTGAAGTCACGGTCGAAGCCATGCCCTCGGCAACCGGCGCGCGCACGGCAACCCTGGTCATATCATCGAATGATCCGGACGAGAACCCGCTGAACATTTCCCTGCAGGTCAACGGCATCGCGCCCGAAATCGAGGTTGCGCCAACCAGCCTGGATTTCGGTGGGACCTTGGTGGGTGACGCGGTGACTCTGGAAATTACCGTGGCAAATACGGGTTCCGCCGACCTCGCCATTTCTGGCGCCCCGGGTATCGGGGGTACTGACGCTGGCCAGTTCTCGCAGAACAGCGCCTGTGACAACGCCACAATATCCGCGGGTGACAACTGTATTTTCGAGGTCAGTTTCACACCGTCGAGCTCCGGCGATAAATCGGCCACACTGAGCATTCAGTCCAATGACGCGGATGAATCGGATGTCAGCGTGCCTCTGAGCGGGCGGGGCGATGCGGTACCGACACCGGATGTTACGGTTGACCCGACCTCGGTTGATTTCGGCGACGTGACTGAAGGCGACACAGCAGGGCCGCTCTCTGTGACGATCACGAATCAGGGTTCGGCGGCGTTGAATCTGTCAGGTATAGCGCTGGCAGGCAGTAATGCCAGTGATTTCAGTCAGAGCAATGACTGCGGTGCGTCCTTGCCTGCCGAGGGCGGTAATTGCACCGCCATGCTCACCTTTACGCCCACCGGTACCGGTATCAAGTCAGCCAGCCTGGATATTCAGTCTGATGATCCGGATACGCCCAATCTCAGCGTACCGCTCAACGGCACAAGCAGTGGTGATGCGGACGGCATAGCGGACGACGAGGAATCCGGCGTGCCTGACGCAGACGGCAGCGGCGGTACCGGTGATGGCAACGGTGACGGAACGCCGGATAACCAGCAGGCCAATGTCGCTTCATTTCAGGATGAAAACGATGACTACGTGACCATGGCCAGTGACGGTGGTGACCTGGTTTCCGTGGCAGTTAATACCGCGCCTGACGATCCCAGTCGACCCGATGACGTTAACTTCTCACGCGGGCTATTCAGTTACAGCATTAATTGCCCGGGCGGCGTATGTGCCACACCTGTGCAGGTCACGGTCACGCTGCATGCTGGCGACAATCCGGAAACCTGGTACAAGTTCGGCCCCGAGCCAGGTAACACGAGCGACCATTACTACGAATTTTTGTTCAACGCTGCGGACAACACCGGTGCGCAAATCAGCGGCAACACCGTGGTTCTGAATTTTGTGGACGGTGGCCGTGGCGATGCAGACGGTGTGGTCAACGGTGTAATCGTGGACCCGGGCGGTCCGGGTGTTGCCTCAGAGGAAACAGACACAGACTCTGACAGCGATAGTGAGAGTGGTGATGACTCCGGCACTTCAGGCGGTGGCTCAAGCAGCGGCAGCAGTAGCGACGATGACAAGTGGTATGACATCTCCGGCTGTAGTCTGGCCGGCGGGCATGCGTCATTCGACCCGCTGTTGTGGCTGATGATAGCTGTATCGTTGTGCTGGATTCGCTCACGGCGGCGAGTTATCAGTCCGGCGTTGGTAATCACGCACTCAGCGTGACTGCATTCCTCACAATCGATAAGTCGTTCGTTTTTGACTACTCCACGTAGGCAGCCATCTCCTTGTTCAGCCGCCCAATGACCTGGCTGGAGGTTTTCAGCAGGTTCTGCAAAATGACAATGCTGATGTCCGGGTGGGTCTGGCTGAGTCGGGCGAAGGCTTCCTGGCTCAGGGCCTTGCAGTGCAGCGGCGTATTGGCCACCACGTCTGCCGAGCGCACGCCGCCGGCGTATACCGCCACGTCGCCAAAGTGCATGCCTGCGGTGATGGTGGAAAGGCGCTTGCGCTTGCCGCCATTGGCGCCGATGGCCACGGTAGCTTCGCCTTCCAGCAGCAGAAACAGGGCATTGGCGGCATCGCCCTGGTGCACGATGTACTCACCGGACTTGAAGTGCGCGTCTTCCAGCAGGGCCTCCAGTGCGCTGACCTGGTGCTCGCTCAGGCCCTGACAGAGCAGATTCTCCGCGACCGAAACCTTTTCGACCTTGCGTTTACCCTGGCGGCTGATCAGCATGTCCTCGCCATGCTCCAGGGCCACATCCAGATCGGGGCAGAACAGCATGCTGCGGGAGATTTCATCGCTGGCCTGTTGTTCTTCCAGGTAACGCATAAGGCGCGTATGCGCGCCCACTGAGGACAGCAGCAGGCGTTTGCCCGAACCTTCCACCTGTTGAATCAGGGATTTGAACAGCGCAAAAGCCGTCGGATCAATCGAGCTGACACGACGCAGATCCAGAATCACCACTTCCAGCTCGGCGCCCATTTCCACCACCTGCCGTACCAGCGGCTCCAGGGTGGCGAAGAACACATCGCCCTGCAGTTCAAACACGCGGATGCTGTGGCCATGCGCCTTGAGCACGTCCCGGTCCGCATTGTTGCGTACACGCCTGGAACGCACCTGGCTCACGTTATAGGCGGAACGCACGGCGGAGGCGGCCGGCTTGCTGGTCTTGAGTACATGCAAGCCCAGGTCATACGCCATCGTCTTGCACGCCGCCAGCCCGCGCACGCTGTTGCCGTGTTCATCCAGGCGCGGCGAATACACACCGATGCCGAGCTGGCCGGGCAGCACCGCGAAAATACCGCCGCCCACGCCGCTCTTGGCCGGCAGGCCCACGTGAAAGAACCAGTCGCCGGCCGCGTCGTACAGGCCGCAGGTGGTCATCACGCTCAACACCTGCTGCACATGCGTCGGGCTGATCGGCGAATCGCCGGTAATCGGATGTGTGCCGTTATTGGCCAGCGTCGCCGCCATCAGGCTCAGGTCGCGGCTGGTCACATTTACCGAGCACTGGCGGAAGTACACATCCAGTGCTGAGTCCGGGTCCTGCAGAATGTCGAAGTTGCGCAGCATGTGCGCAATGGCGCGGTTGCGGTGGCCGGTTTCAGACTCCGACTCGAATACCGCCATATCCACTGCCAGCGGGCGCCCGGCATACATGGAATAGGTGGCCAGCAGGCGCTGGTTACGGTCCTCCTGGGAATGGCCCGCCACCATGGAAGCGGCGGCAATGGCGCCGGCATTGATCATGGGATTCAGCGGGCGGCCGGTTTCCGCTTCCAGGCTGATGGAATTGAAGGCATCGCCGGTCGGCTCCACTCCGATTCTGGACAGCACCGTATCCAGCCCCTGGTCGGCAATGGCCAGACCATAAGTAAAGGGCTTGGACATCGACTGGATGGTGAACTCACGCTGCGAATCACCGGCCTCATACACATGGCCGTCAATGGTCGCCACGGCAATACCGAAGCCATCTTCATCCACCTTGGCAAGTTCGGGAATATAGTCCGCTACTGCACCGCCGCGTTCGCTCTTGAACCTGGCATGCAATTCTTCAAGATAGGCCGTAATCGGCGAGGTGATCCCCGCTGTCTTTACTGTCATTTACACACTCTCCACCCGGGCTCGTCGTGACGAGGCCCACTCTTTTTAATCTGCAACAAAAACACGCAAAAAGCGGGCCTGAAATCACACTGCCGGTGCACATCAGGTGCAGCGTTAGCGCTATTAGCCGCCGTCTCCACCCAAATGTCCGGCTGTCTGCCCGACTGTATAAGCCCGGGATCTGAAGGGCATATCCATCAGCTGGTCAAAACTGGACGCCTGCGCCGGCGCTATCTGATCGCAGCCGAATCTGCGTTCATCCATGGGCACAGAGGGTAACGCCTGGAAGCTGCCAAACAGCCGGTCCCACAACGAAAAAACGGCGGCATAGTTCATTTCCGATTCATCGCGGTCAATGGAATGATGAATCTGATGCACGGCGGGCGTAACAAATACCAGACGCAGCACGCGTTCCAACCTGCCGGGCAACTGCAGACAAGCGTGCGTCGCCAGACCGAAAATCGACTCGACGATTTCGTATACGGCCAATGTGTAAGGGTCGAGCCCACCCAACAGGGTCAGGCCGCCCAGCAGGGGCAGAACGACGGCATATTCCAGTGGATGAAAGCGCAATGCGGTAGTCACGTCGCAACGCGGATCGCAATGATGCACGCGATGCACACGCCACAACAGCGGCACGCGATGCATCAGCCGGTGCTGCAGATACTGGGCAAAGCTGCGCAACACCAGCGTTGCGGCCACCACCAGCACAACGGGCAGCTCCAGAATGTTAAACAACCCCAGCGACTTCTGCTCAGCCCAGAACGCAATCGCAAGCACACTGACTGGCAACAACGCCACCAGCAGACCGTTGGCAAATCCCAGCCCCAGATTCGCTGGCCAGCGTCCGCGGCGCAGCAGCGACCGGGCCGGACTTGCGGCCTGCCACTCGGCACTCGCCAGCAATGCCAGCAGGCCCCAGAACAGAAAAAACCACCACCAGCTGTCGAGCATCATGTCATTGCGCCTGACAGCAGAGACACCAATGGGACAGGCAAACGCCACACCTGCGCCCAATCCACCGGATCAGGCCCTGCGCTGCATTGTGCAGGCTCGATCAGCAGAATCGCCTGACGGACTGTGGCATAAGGCGAACGCCCGGCAGCCGCGAGCATGGCATTGGACGTCCAGTCCATGATGAGCTCAAAACTCTGCTGTTTGCGCCAGCTTTTTTCCAGATACTTTATTGTCTGCCTGCGGTCAGCCAGCTCAATGTTGAGAATTTTGGCAGAGGCATCGGTCGTAATATGAAACGGCATCGCTACCGAGGCCGCACTGCAGCCCCTGCGCTGGAAGTACACCGTCCTTGGCTGAACCGTTTGCCGCGGCCAGCCACTGCGCAGGATTTCGACATCATGCGCACTCAAGACACGGGTTATCGCCTGATAGATGTCAAAGGAAGCTATCAATTGCTGCTCAGCCCGCATGGCGCGCGCGTGCAACAGCATGGAAGCCAGCAGGCATGCCGCCAGAAACAGCCGCAGCCACAGACGGCTCATGCAGCGGAACGCCTGACAGCGTTGGCACCCCAGAAGCTGACGCCAAACAGCACCAGCGTCTGCAACAGCGCCAGCCACTGACTGCCACTGCCATCATGCCAATAGAGATACGCCTCCCTGCTCCAGGCCACCAGCCCAATGCGCAACACATTGAACATGACCATGATGACCACAATGGCCGCCAGCCACAGCACATCGGCAGGCAGCCACTGCTTGCGCAGCAACAAGGCCACGGAAACATAAGCCAATATCGCAATTGAAATATTGTGAAACGAAGAGCAGGCGCCGATTAATGCAATGGCATGTCCGCCGGGTGCGGCGAAAGTCTGCCCCTGCAGTGTGATATCGGGCCGCAGAAACGACAGCCACAGTGATACCGCAGCGGCATCGGCTACCAACAACATGGGCTGCAACAGAACAAACAGCAACGGCGCCCAGAGCACATGCACGGAAATGGCGGCAAGGATCATGCCGGCGGTGCGCAGATAAGGGTCACTGCGGTAATGGCAGATCAGCACCAGGGACAGCAGCGTACTCATGATGCCAATAGCATAGGCATTGGCAAACAGACTGACTCCCACGGTGGCCAGCATGCCCAGCAGAGTCAACCCGGTTTCCGGCGCGGTGGCTGCTATCGCGGCGTTGCTTTGCCGCAGCCGCTGAATCACGGCAAAGCAGGCAAAGCAATAGACAAGATTTGCAGAAAACAGACTCAGCAAAAGGGTTGCCGGTGAGGTCAGATCCAGGGTATTGAGAAAATGAACCGCGAGCACGCCGCCAGCCAGCCAGAACAGCAGCTCCCTGCGCGACATGCCGGGCAGCCAGGCCGCTTTTGCCAGATTCCGCATGAACGGTCCGTATGGCTGGATTATCGCCGCCGTAAATATCTGACCAGACGGTAACCCGCATAAACCACACAGGCTGCAAGCAGGCCCCAGGGACCGACTGCGCCGGCAACCGGGGCTGGCACCGGCGCCGGATCTATCATGCCGGCCCAGGCCGGCTCGTTCAGCGCACTGACAAGCAATAAAAGAAAACATGCCAGGCTTTCAGCAAATACTTTCATGAGTTCCCGCTATCCCCCTATTGTTCTGGCAGGCAGACCGCCAGCAAGCAGATTATATATGGCAACGCCGGCATCGCCTTCATGCAGAAATAAGGCGCCTGCGTCGTAGTGCCGGCTGCGGGCCTTGTCAAAGAGGGCAAGAATCGTAGCCATCCGTGTTCATTCTCTACAGTTCCCACTCAGTGGGGTGAGATTAAAAAGACATACCTCATTCCACATCATAAACCCCGTCATGCCGGGCCTGACCCGGCATCTCATGACGATTCGCGTCACTCACTCACCGTCACCGTATCCCCCACAATCGGCAGGCCGGTGACGGTGGGTTTTTCTACAGACGGGAAACTGGCGGTGACTGCGCTTGGCGCCACGCGGAAGGTTTCGGTCTGTACCGCATCATCGTCATCGTCGTCATCCGTGATTTCCTTGTAGGCCACATAGGCGGCCGCGCCTTCCGGGGCGCCGGGGCAGCCGGTGAGGGCGATGGGTGACAGCAGGATCAGGCACAGCGCCAGTGCACGCCTTCTTCGCCCACCCAGACCCATCAACCCCAGTCCGGCCAGCAGCGGCAGGCCGGCCATCATCGGCAGGGCCAGGGCGGCCAGCGAGGTATTGAAGTCGTAGGTCACATACAGCCGGGTGGTACTGCCCGCATCAAACATCTCGTTGCCGGTAAAGGTCAGCTTGCCGTTGTCAGCGTCAAACACGCCCGTAAGCAGTTCGGTATCCGCGGTGGAGAAGCTGTTATCGCCATTGTCCTTCCACAGACGTACCCGGGTGACATCATTGCGGTCATGGCCGGAGCCTGCTGCGGTGAGTTCCAGTCGGGTCACATTCAGCTTCTCCGGATAGGCCTGCACGGCCACATCCACCGCCAGCATCACTACGTTGCTGTCACCAACCTTCGCCGTGCTAGCAGCGCCCGGTGCGCTGGTAATCGTGACCACCGGCCGGGCATCCTCGCTGGTAATGGTACCGGTGGCACTGGCCGTGCCGATGTTGGCATTGGCCGACACATTGCTAAGTGTCAGGGTCAGGGTTTCATTATCTTCAAACAGCGCATCATTGGTCAGCGGCACGGACACCGTTTGCATCAGTTCGCCCGGCGCAAAGCTCAGGCTGCCGTTGCTGGCGGTGTAGTCACTGCCGGCCGTGGCACTGCCATCCGCAGTGGCATAGTCCACCGTCACGGGCGTGGGGCTGTCGCCGCCCTTGGTCACGGTGAAACTGAGTGTGCCGTCGGTTTCACTGGCGCTGCTGCCGGTAACGGTCAGCACCGGCGGGCCGTCGTTGTCGGCAATGGTGATGGTCTGTTGCTGGTCGACAGCTTCAACTGCATTGTCTACCGAGGCGATATTCACGATCAGGGTTTCATCCGGCTCATCAATTTCATCGGGCAGGGCCGTGAAACTGAGCGCGTTGCTGATGAGTTCTCCAGCAGGAATGCTCAGGGTCAGATCGGCCGGGGGTGTGTAATCCGAGGCGCCAGCCGTGGAGGCAGCATCAATACCCAGGGTGACAGTGACATCCCGGCTTTTCCTGGCGGTATTCAGGGATGCCGTCACCATGGCCACGCCACCGTCCTCACTGATAGTGTTCATATCCACATTCAGGGTCACGGTGGGCTGGATCGTGACCAGATGGTCTTCCACCTCGCCATCCAGAGCGATGCCGGTGGGCAGGTTGCAATTGCCTGTGTTGTTACAGGTGCGCAGCCGCATGATGTGTGCACCCGGTTTGGCCGGCACGGTGATATCGAAGCTGCCGCCTGCGGCAGAAGCATCGCTTACCAGAACTTCGCCAGCATCTTTCCAGTCAGTGTCGTCATCATCGTCGTCATTCAGATTCAACCATGCGCTGCCGACGGTGCCCACGCTGGCATTACTCACCGGGATGCTGACGGTAGCCCCTGCGGCCAGGATCATTGGCACCGCGTCTTCATCATCGGGCGTCGCATTGACATCGTCAGCATCAGCGTCGGGTGAGGCCGTGCCATCCGCCTCGGCATCCGGGCCGATAGCACCCAGCGACGGGCCACCCAAGGCATGCGCCGCGCCATTCTCGGCCAGGGTGACCGGGTAACCCGCCGGCGCATCGCCAAAGTCAAGGATGGGGGTGGTGATCAACTCGAAAGCGCCGATGTCGCAGGCAGCATCCTGCGGCCGCGGCACGCCGCGCTGGTCGGTGGTGATGGGCGGCATCAAGCTGGCGCAATCACCAGCCGCATCAATGGCCGGACTGCCGGGCAGCAGGGCGATGGTCTGCGTGGGGCCGCCGTTGAACTGCAGGCCACCGGAATCAAGCATGAGATCGGCAGGGTCGCCAACTGGCGTGCCGTTGACGAGAATGCCCGTTCCGCAGGAATCGTCCGTGGCGAGGTTGCTGGTACCGGTGGGGGTCACAGAATTCAATTTACAAAAACCGGCATCGCCGCTGAGGATATTGTTGTTGAGACCGGCAGTACCTTGCGCCAGATAGAGGCTGCCCGGTACTTCTTCAAGATTGCCGTCCGCGCCATCATCCTCAAAAGTATTGCCGTTGTCCCCCGTCCCGTCGCCACTGCCGGCAGTGGCTGTGGCCATGCCCCCCGCACCCGGTTGGCGGCCGGCGCCGCCTTTGCCGCCAGTCGCAGAGGCAAAGCCTCCATCAGCGTTGCTGCCGCTGGCGGCATTGCCGGCAACGGCAACGGCCTGGCCACCGTCGCCGCCCCGGTATCCCCGGCCAGCGACGCCGCCGGTGGCGCCTGCAAAAGCACCAGAGTCGTCCACAATATGGCCCGGAAAATCATAAGTGCCGCCGGTGGCGGTGGCCGTACCCCCGGCGCCGCCATCGCCCGCCCGGTTGTCCGTAACGGTGCTGTTGACCAGGCTGAAGTCTGTGCCGCTGGCAGTAATCGCGCCGCCCGAATCATGCGCCGTACCCCCGGCGCCGCCAATAGCTTGGCTATCACCGCTGGTGGTGCTGGCGGTGGCGTTGCCGCCGCCCCCGGCATTGCCACCGCGATTACCGGTGAGGGTGCTGTTGGTGATGTGCAGAGTACCACCGCCGGAGAAAACGGCGCCGCCATCGCCGGTAGCACTGCCAGCCCCGCCGACAGCTCGCGCAGAAGAGCCGCCGGTAGCTGTAGCCGTACCGCCGGCGCCGCCGTTACCCGCCAGATTGCCGGCAATGGTGCTGTGGCTAATCACCTTGTCGCCTGCCCTGGCATAGATTGCGCCGCCCCCCTGTGCTGTCCCTTCGCTTGCGCCCCCGGTCGCACCTGATGTACCGCCGTTGACAGTTGCTTCGGCCTGGCCGCCGGTACCGTTGTTCCCGCTGCGATTGCCGGTCAAACTGCTGTGAAGAATGCTCAGGGAACCCTGATCAAAATAGATCGCACCACCGTACCCGCCGCGCGATGCGACACCACCAGTCGCTTGAACATCGCCACCAGCGGTGCCGGTGGCCGTGGCCGCGCCGCCGTTACCGCCGTCACCCGCACGGTTATTGATGAAAGTACTGTGCATGATGCGCAGATCGCCGCTGCCGGCGGAATAGATCGCACCGCCATGCCCCCCCTCATTGCCTACCCCCCCAGAAACACTGAGACTACCGCCGCCGGAATTACTGGCAGTAGCGCTGCCGCCGGCGCCGCCATCGCCCGCCTGATTGTTTTCCAGACGGCAATAAGCCAGGTTCAGGTTGCCGCGATTATAGATGGCGCCGCCAGAAGCGCCCTCATCGCCTGCCCCCCCAGAAGACGAACCATTGGCACCGTCCGCTCCGTCTGGCGCGTGGCCGTTGCTCAGCGTGACCCGATCCAGACTGAGATCGGCATTTTCAGCCACATAGAGCAGGCGGAACTGCGGTGTGCCGCCGTCGCTGCTGCGCGTGATGCTGCCGTTCTGTACCCTGAGCCTGCCCGCAGTCGCGGCGTCGACGATAGTCGGCAGGCCGGTACTCATATCACCGCCGTTGTCATAGGCTAATGTCAGGGTGATTGTCTGATCGCCGAGGTCGATCACGTCATCTTCGGCGCTGGCGTTGGCGGTTTCGATCGCGCTGACCAGGTCGCAGACCAAGTCGCTGCAATCACTGTCGCTCTGATTGACCGTGAAATCCGCCGCCTGCGCCGGCAACGCCGACACCAGCAACACCAGGGCCAACAGCCCGCCCGTGAATGCCTTGAATCCCTGATTTATGGTCATTTTCCCTGTCCTGATCGACGGTTAACCTTCTTTCTATAGCCCAGGGCATCAAAACGCACAACCCTCTGACCGGAGGGTGTGTTAAGTATTTGAATGTTATTGCTTTACAGGGTCGGGCGGCATTTTGGGGCCGAAAAAGCGGGGAAAACGGGGTTTGTTGCGCTGGGGGGATGGGCGCCGGATATGTTTTTATTGATCCTGCCCGCTATAGCAGCCCTCCATGTTCTGCCCAGAAATCAGCGGCTGTAATCACAGGATACTGGGCGGCCAGCGCCAACAGGTCTTTGTCACCCGTGATCAGGTACCGGGCGCCACTGGCCTGCAGAGCCGTCAGCAAGGTGCCCAGAACGGGTCTGTCCTGCTCATCCCGGATTTTCACCTCACTGGCGGCGTTTGGCGCCACAAGCTCAGCCTGAATGGACAGGATATCCACCAGATCTTCAATTTCCGAAGCCGAAAGGCCATGTCGGTGCTCAAGCCGTGGAAGCACACGTCGCAGCTCATCCAGGATGAAGTCAGAAAGAACCACTTCAACCGACCCGGATCTCCATGCCGCCAGAATTTTGCCGGGCAGGCTGCCCGGATAAGCAATGCCAGATAGTAAAATATTGGTGTCGAGCACCACTTTCAGCTCAGACATTCAAGCCGTCTGCTATTTTTCGGAGCGACGGTCGTCGGCCACGGCGGCATCGATTTCGGCAAGGCCCTGTTCCTGGGGAATGCTCGAGAACCCCTTTTCAATCCGCTCACTCAGGGCGTCGAACCGCCCCTGCATGCGCCGAATACGCTCAAACAGTCGCGCATCAACCAGCGCGGCCACCGGCTTGCCATCTTTATTAATCACGATGCTGTCGTGGCGGTATTGCACGCGACTGAGCATGTCGCCCAGCTTCTGGCGAAAGTTAACTGCGCTGGTTTCACTGATCATGGGTAACTCCGTGACACATCAACCCAATCATTATGATCATGTTGATTGATATGATCAAGCTGATCTCCGGATAAAACCGGCGCAAAAACCGCAAGGCGAAAACCGGAGTCAGACCACGTTTTCCAAACAGCGTCATACCGGAAACGGCACTGCCGTTATCCGGTATCTCATCGTTCTGGCAGAGACCCCGGATCGTAGTCCGGGGTGACGTGCGTCACTCACTCACCGTCACCGTGTCTCCCACAATCGGCAGGCCGGTGACGGTGGGTTTTTCTACAGACGGGAAACTGGCGGTGACTGCGCTTGGCGCCACGCGGAAGGTTTCGGTCTGTACCGCATCATCGTCATCGTCGTCATCCGTGATTTCCTTGTAGGCCACATAGGCGGCCGCGCCTTCCGGGGCGCCGGGGCAGCCGGTGAGGGCGATGGGTGACAGCAGGATCAGGCACAGCGCCAGTGCACGCCGCCTCTGGCCACCGAAGCCAATCAACCCCAGCCCGGCCAGCAGCGGCAGGCCAGCCATCATCGGCAGGGCCAGGGCGGCCAGGCTGCTGCCGAAGTCGTAGGTCACAAACAGCCGATGGGTCTTGCCTGCGGCCAGGCTGACGTCCTTGGTCAGTTTGAGGGTGCCGTTGTCCTTGCTGTAGCTGCCGGAGGCCAGCGCGGTGTCCTTGCTGGCACTGAACTTGCCATCGCCATCGTCCAGCCAGAGCTGGACTTTGGAAACATCGCGCTGGTCATGGCCGGAGCCGCCAGCGGTGAGGTCAAGGCTGCTCACATTCAGGGCTTCGGGGTAGGTGGGGATTTTTACATCCACGGCCAGCATCACCACGTTCTTGTTGCCGACTTTGGCTGAGGTGACGCCACCCGAGGCTTTCTTCAGGGTGATTTCGGGCAGACTGTCGTCCTCTGTGATTTCGGCAGTGACGGATTGCTCATCGTTCTCCGTGGCATTGGTCACAGAGGTAATCGACACAATCACGGTTTCATTGCCTTCAAACAGATCATCGTCATTGCCCAGCAGATCAATACTGGCAGTCAGCGCACCGGCCGGAATCACGATCTGCGTACCGCTGGGAGTGTAGTCTGTGCCGTTGGTGGCGCTGCCGGCAAAGCCCAGGCTCACGGTCACATCCTGCGTGCTGGCATCAGACAGCATGGCGGTAACCGTCGCCACCCCACCGTCTTCGTCAAACGGCGAGCCACTCAGGCTCAGCGTTACCAGAGCGTCAATTGCGACGCCGCTCAGTGCCACCGTTTGCGCAACGCCATTGGCGGTGTAGCTCAGCGTGCCGCTGTCCGTGCCGCTCTGGGTTGGGTTGTAGGTGATCGTCACCTCGCAGCTATCGCCAGCGGCCAGTGTGGCGCCGCAGTCTGTGCTGAAACTGTAGCCCGCGCCGCTGACCATGAAGCCTTCCAGCGTTACCGCCGAATCCGTGTTGTTGGTGATGGTGTAGGTTTGTTCATTACTGTCGCCCGTAACCACGCTGCCAAAGTCCACCGAGCCGGATTCAAGTTCCACGAGATGATCTTCCACCTCGCCGTCGGCGGCGACATCGCGCGGCGTATTGCACTGCGCGGCGACGGAGCAGACGCGCAGGCGCAGGTAAGTCGCACCGGCGCTGGCCGTGAAGAGGTCGGGCGTGAGCGTGGCGCTGCCGCCGCTCATGTCCAGGCCGTTGGCAAGCTGTTCGCCGTCGTCGTCCCAGTCGCCATCGCGGTTAATATCCAGCCAGGCGCTGAGGTAGCCGCCCGTGGCGGTGACCGGAATGCTGCCGCTGTTGCCCACTGTGAGGTTCACCGGCGTACCCAGGCCGTCTTCCTCGGCGGCGCCGTCCAGATCGGCGGCTTCATTGGGCTGACCATCGGCTTCGGCGTCCGGGTCGGTCACGCCAAGCGCAGGCCCGCCCAGCAGATGCCCGGCGCCGCTATCGGCAATCGTCACCGGGTAGCCCTTGGGATTGCTGGTGCTCACGCTGGCATCCGGCGCATCGCCGAAGTCGATGGCGAGCGTGCCGCTGGCTTCGCGTTCAAAGGCGCCGATGTCGCAGTTGCCGCCCTGCGGGCGGCTCACGCCGCGCTGGTCTTTGTTGATGTCGCTCAGGCAGCCCACGGCGTCGAGGGCGGCGCTGTCCATGCCATTGCCGCTGGGGTCGCTACTGCGCAGCAGCGGGATGGTGGGCGTGGGGCCGCCGTAATCGCCCAGCGGGCCGAGGTTGAGGGCGGCCAGGGTGGTCGCCGTGGTGGCCCCGCAACCGCCCTCGCCGCTGCTGAGGGTATGGGTGGCGCTGACATTACCACTGCAGCCCGAGCTGTTGCCGGCCAGCAGGCTGCGGTCGAAGATTAAGCTGCCACCAGATGGCAACGCTGCGACTGCCAGGTTGCCCGCGTCATTGTTGCTCAGGGTGCACTGCACGATATTAAGCGAGCTAGCTGACAGAAACAGGACGCCGCCGGCCCCGTCTGCCTCATTATCGACAAAGGTCGAGTTGCGGATAGTGGAGGTGCCGCCAAGTAAAAATGTAAGAGCACCACCTTTATCGGTGGCCCGGTTGCCACGCAGGGTGCAGCCGGTCATCTCTGCAATACCGGGAGAGAATCCGCCACTGTCACCACCCCCACTGCTGTTGCCCAGCGCCTGGTTGTCCTGGATCAGGCAGTTGCTGGCATACAGGGTGGCGGCTCTGCCCCCTCCACCGCTGCCACCCACGGTCGTGGCCGACTCTGCGGTGTTCGCCACCAGGCCGCTGTTGATCAGATACAGGGTGCCGCCTACATCAATACCGCCGCCGGATATCGAGGCGAAGTTGCCGCGCACCAGGCTGTTCAGCAGCCAGGCGTCGCCATCGGTATAGACACCGCCGCCCCGGTCCGTACGGGAATCACTCACCAGCACGTCGTTGAGCCGGAGGGTAGTGCCGGTCCACCCGGCCAGCGCGCCGCCGCGTGTGCTGCTGCCGCCGCCGCCATTGCCGCGCGTGACGGTGAGGCCACGCAGCGTGTAGCTGGCGGTGCCCGGGCTGCGGTCACCAAAAATGCGCGAGTTGTTTTGCGCGTCGATAACGAGCAGATCGCGGCCGGGGCCGTTCACCGCCAGCGGCGCGGTCACGGGCAGATAGCCGTTGCTGAGGGGGATGGTGCCGGTGAGGCCGGTCGCAAATTCGATCTGGCTGCTGTCGGCATCGGCATTGGCCGCCGTCACCGCCTCGCGCAGGGTGCATTCCGTGGCATCGCAAGTGCCGTCGCCCGGATCGGCCAGGCTGTTCACCGTAAGCACGCTGGCCGGAGTGGCTTCAAACGCGCCGATGTCGCAACTCAGGCCCCGCCGCGGCTCGCCGCGTTGGTCGGTGGTCGGGCAGCGGGTTTCATCCCCGGCGTCTAGCGCCGGGCTGGCACCGGTGCAAGCTGCATCCGGTACGCTACTGGCCGTGCACAGTGCATGGGTGTGCGTGGGGCCGCCGTTATCGGTGAGCGGGCCGAGTTGTGGGTTGGTGTTCGACACATCGCCCGAAGCATTGAGACTGCAGCTGTTATCGCTATCAAGGTTGTGACCAAGTGAAATCAAGGTGCCCCCAACAGTCGCATAGCAATCACTGCCGGCGGTTTGCTCTGCGATAACGGTATTAAGCAGGCTGACCTTGGCACTACCGTATACGGCGATGCCACCACCATAGATTGCATCGTTATTGGACACGGTGCTGTTAATAAAGCTTGCGCTTCCACCATGCACGTATATGCCGCCACCTCCACTTTGAGGTCCACCTGCGACGCCTGCATTCCCAGAGAGCGTGCTATTGATAAAGCTAACCGTGCCTCCGGACACATAGACGCCACCGCCAAGTTTGTCACCGTAGGCAGTGGCGACCGTATTGTCCGAAAGCGCACTGTTGGAGAAAGCAACTTTTCCGTTTGCAACGTAAACAGCACCGCCGTAGCCACCGTAGTTGCCCCCTGTAGCCGAATTTTTCGAGATGCTGCTCTGAATGATGTTGATGACGCTGGACGCGCCATTGACATACAAAGCACCACCGCTAGATACCTGGCCACCTGTCAGCGCGATGTGGTCCAGCGTGAGACGGGCATCGAAGTTCACGGCAAGAAGGCGGAATGCACCGGTATTGCCACCTGCGCTTGAGCAGTCGCTTGCGTCCGAGCCATCCTGGCATTTGGCCCGTTTGATGGTGCCGTTTTTGATGGTGATGAGACTCTTGTCCGTACCGCCGCCGCCGCCGTTGTCCGAGCCGATGGTCGGCAGGCCGCTATCCATGTCACCGCCGTTGGCGTAAGGCACGGTGAGCAGGATGGTGTTGCCGTTCAGGTCGATGCTGTCTTCCTCGCCGTTGGTGTTGGCGGTTTCGATGGCGCTGACCAGGTCGCAGATCAAGTCGCCGCAGTCATTGTCGTTTTGATCGACCGTGAAATCCGCCGCCTGCGCCGGCAGCACCGACACCAACAACCCCAGGGCCAACAGCCCGCCTGTGAATGCCTTGAATCCCTGATTTATGTTCATCGTCCCTGTCCAGATCGACGGTTAACCGTCTTTCTATAGCCCAGGGCGCCAAAACGCACAACCCTCCGACCGGAGGGTGTGTTAAGTATTTGAATGTTATTGCTTTATAGGGTTGGGTGGCTTTTGGGGGGCGAAAAAGCGGGGAAAACGGGGTTTGTTGCGCTAGTGGATGGGCGCCGGATATGTATGAGACACCGGATCAAGTCCGGTGTGACGTCAACACAAACAGCGTCATACCGGAAACGGCGCAGCCGTTATCCGGTATCTCATCGTTCTGGCTGAGTTCCCGGATAAATGCTGACGCATTTTCCGGGATGACGGTTCATCTTTAGCGTCATGCCGGTCCCGGATCGGTGTCCGGGGTGACGGATGCGGCATCTCGTTAATCAGGCTCGGATAACAGCACCTGGCTGGCAGCGACAGGGTTTTGGCGACAGTCGAGCACACGCCATACGGTGCATATGTCGTCTTCGATTTTGTAATAGATGGCGAAAGGAAAACGTTTCGCCAACAGTTCGAATTTTCATTTATTAGATTGACGAAGTTTCTCTTTTGCGTCGGTCCATTCCACAGGTTGTTCCTGGCCGGCATTGAAGCGCATCTCTGTCTGACTGAGTGCCTTGGCATGCCAGGCCGGAGAGTCCAGTTCTGCTTCGTTCTGACTGAGTGACACCCACAAGTCTTCCATGGCCTGAAGTTTTTCGGCCGTAGACATGTTTTCAATAGTGAGACTGCTCATGCGTTTAGCTTAGCGTTGATAGAACGCTCGGACAATATGAACTCTAATCGTTCGCCTTAACCTGCTTCGCGGACCCGGCAATAAAGCTGCGCAGGCGCAGCAGTTTTACCGGTTTGGGAAGGATGAGGTAGTCCAGATCGTGGGCCTGCGCCATCCAGGTGCCGGCGTTTTCACCGGTCATGATGGCTGTGGGAATGGGTCGGCCCAGTTTTTCATTGAGTGCCTGAGCGAGTTCAACACCGGTAACGGATTCGGCCAGTCGCTGGTCGAGCAACATACAGGTCCATTGCTCACCATGACCCGGCAGGTCTTCCAGTGCTTCGGCGGATGAGGCGTGTATGTCGGCGGCGACTGACCAGTCTTCGAGTATGCGCTGCATGGCATCGCGTACTACGGGATCATCGTCGACGACCAGTACGCGGATGCCGGGATCAAGTGATTGCGCCTGTGACCGCTGTTCGTCTGACGGCTGGGCCTTTGTGGGTTTCGCCAGTGGCATGATGATGCTGAAGCAACTGCCCGCACCCAGTCTGGAACGTACCTTGACCTGATAGCCCAGGCTGGCGCTGAGGCGTTGCACGATGACCAATCCCAGACCATAGCCTTTTTCGGCATGACGGCCGGGATTGTCCACCTGGTAAAACTCACCGAAGATGCGTGCCTGCTCGGTTTCGCTGATGCCTATGCCGTTATCCAGTACCTGCAGTTCAATGTGGTCGGGGCGACGGCGCACGCCGATCAGAACCTTGCCGCCCTTGGTGAACTGAATGGCGTTGCTTAACAGGTTACTGAGGATTCGCTCTATGGCGGTCTGCTCGCCCTGTACCCAGGCACTGCTGGGTACAACACGCAGGTTGATACCGCTCAGCTCGGCGGTAGGTTGTACCAGGGCGATGACGCGATCGATGGAGGGCTGGAGCGGTACGGGATAGGCCGGTTCCTGTGCTTCGTCGCGGTTTTCCAGGCGGGCTACGGTAAGCAGGGCCTTGAACAGATCGGCCAGGGTGTGCACGCAGGCCTCTATGCGTCCGAGGATGTCTTCGCGCGCGCTGCGGGTTTTGCTGGAACGCAGCAAGGCGGTGTAAACGTTGAGTGCATGCACGGGCTGACGCAGATCGTGACTGGCGTTGGCAAAGAAGCGGGCGCGTTCCTGGTTGCTGTGCTCGGCTTCGGCCCGGGCTTCCTGCAATACGCCGGTTTGTTCGCGTAACTCACTTACCAGGTCGTCGTTGCGGTGTTGCAGACGGATGGCGGTGCGGATGTTACGCGCCTGCTGCAGGCCGACGCCTATGCAGTAAAAGGTGTTGAAGGTGAGGCCGACCAGTATCACGTTGAGCTGAAAATCCCGCTCCACGAATAGCAGGTAAATCAGAAAAATGGGCGTGGAGGTCAGCAGGTACGCGTACATGGCCGGCACATGGTAGGCCGAGACGCCGAGGCTGCCTTCGGCCAGACCCAACTGGATGCCCATGACGTACAACAGCATGGCGGCGCCGCCGTAGTGATAGTAGACGATGCAGCCAATGGCGATCATCACTCCGCTGTAGCCATAGATGAGGCTGGCGGCGATGGAGCGGTGGCGGTAACTGAAAGTGTAGCGGCGCTGGCGGAAATACCACTGGCTGATGGACAGAATGACACCCTGGTAAAGAAAGGTGGCCAGCACGATCTGAATGACAATGTGCTGCGGTACGATGAACCAGGCGGGAACGGCGAACAACACACTGACGAAGCAGACGCCGCCGGAGGCCAGGTAACTGAGTTGCAGGTGCTTGCTCAGGCATTCATCCAGAACGACGAGTTCCTGCTCGGCGGTTGCCGGACGTGTTTCAGCCATGTGCTTCTATGAGCCCGAGTTCGTGCGCCTTGCGTATGGCGACGACGCGGTTGTTAGTGCCAAGACGTTTATAGATTGCGGCCCAGTGGTCCTTGATAGTGCTTTCGGCGATGTTGAGTTGTTCTGCGATTTCGCGGTTGGAATGTCCCTGGGCTGCCAGGCGCAGAACGTCTATACGCCTTGAGGTAATGCCCATGTCATCCAGCGTGGCGGGCTCTACATCAAACACTGTCACGCCGCGGAAGAGTTGACGAAGTGCGGCAGCCATGGACGCTGCATCGCGTTCCTTGGACAGATAAGCAACCGCGCCTGCTTCGGCGGCCCGGGCGGCAAGCTGTGGTGTGGGGTCAGCACTGAGTATGCCCACGGCCATGTAAGGGTATTTGGCGGAAAGCTCACGTAACAAGCTGATGCCGTCTTCGTCCCTGAGCCGGTAGTCACAGAGTACGAGATCGATATCCTGCCCGGCCAGCAGTGCCAGCGCGCTTTCACTGCTGTCCGCGGTGTGTACCGAGAGATTGTCCACCTGCTGGCTCAATGCGAGCGCCATGCCTTCACAATAGATGGGATGGTCGTCGATAAAGAGCAGTGTGTATTCTGTTGTCATTGGTTGGCGCAGTCCCTGCACTTGTTTTTACCAAGAGTAGCGCCTGTGGCGGCTTGTGTCTGCGTTTGTATCACTGTTATGCCGCATCCTCACCACTGTCATGCCCGACTTGATCCGGCATCTCTCACTACCGTCATGCCGCACTTGATGCGGCATCTCATGGTTCTGGCTGAGACCCCGGATCGGAGTCCGGGGTGACGTGAGTGGGGAGCCGGGGTGACGTTCCAACCCACCTGTCACTGGCATTGCCGGGGGCTTGCTGGGAAAATAGCGCCTCTGCATACACAGCACCGATACATCATGACCATCATCAAGCAAGACGACCTCATCCAGTCCATCGCCGACGCCTTCCAGTACATCAGCTATTACCACCCGCTGGATTACATCAAGGCGCTGGGCGAGGCCTATGAAAAGGAAGAAAGCCCGGCGGCCAAGGACGCCATTGCCCAGATTCTGACCAATTCGCGGATGTGCGCCGAGGGGCACCGGCCGATCTGTCAGGACACGGGGATTGCCCTGGTGTTTCTGAAGGTGGGCATGAATGTGCAATGGGATGCGACCATGTCCGTGCAGGAGATGATCAACGAGGGTGTGCGCCAGGCCTACCTGAATCCGGACAACGTGCTGCGCGCCTCGGTGCTGGCCGACCCGGCCGGCAAGCGCACCAACACCAAGGACAACACACCGGCGGTGGTGCATTACGAAATCGTGCCCGGCGACAAGGTGGAAGTGATCGTGGCGGCCAAGGGTGGTGGCTCGGAGGCCAAGAGCAAGATGGCCATGCTGAACCCTTCCGATTCCATTGTGGACTGGGTTATAAAAACCGTGCCGACCATGGGCGCGGGCTGGTGCCCGCCGGGTATGCTGGGTATCGGTATTGGCGGTACGCCGGAAAAGGCCATGTTGCTGGCCAAGGAATCCATTATGGCGCCGATTGATATCCATGAGCTGCGCGCCCGCGGGCCGCAGAACCGTGTGGAAGAACTGCGCCTGGAAATCATGGACAAGGTCAACGCCCTGGGTATCGGCGCCCAGGGTCTGGGCGGCCTGACCACGGTGCTGGACGTGAAGATTCTGGACTACCCCACGCATGCGGCGAATCTGCCGGTCGCGATGATTCCGAACTGTGCCGCCACCCGTCATGCCCATTTCTGGCTGGACGGTTCCGGCCCGGCGGAATTGAAGCCGCCGCGTCTGGAAGACTGGCCGGACGTGACCTGGCAGGCCGATGCCGCCACTGCGACCCGCGTGAATCTGGATACCCTGACGCCGGAAGAGGTGGCCACCTGGACGCCGGGTCAGAAGCTGCTGCTCAACGGCAAGATGCTGACCGGCCGCGATGCCGCGCACAAGCGCATCAAGGATATGCTGGACAAGGGCGAACCTCTGCCGGTGGATTTCAAGAACCGCGTGATCTACTACGTGGGCCCGGTCGATCCGGTGCGCGAGGAAGTGGTGGGTCCGGCCGGCCCGACCACGGCCACGCGCATGGACAAGTTCACCGACATGATGCTGGAGCAGACCGGCCTGATTGCCATGGTCGGCAAGGCCGAACGTGGGCCGGCGGCTATCGAGGCGATCAGGAAACACAAGTCGGCCTACCTCATGGCCGTCGGTGGTTCGGCCTACCTGGTGTCCAAGGCCATCAAGGGCTCGAAAGTGGTGGGCTTTGAAGACCTGGGCATGGAAGCCATCTATGAGTTCACGGTGGAGGATATGCCGGTGACGGTGGCCGTGGATGCCAACGGCGAGTCGGTGCATCAGACCGGGCCGAAGCAGTGGCAGGGCAAGATCGGCAAGATTCCTGTTGTGGCTGCATGAGTGCTGTCATTCCGACGGAGCGAATGAAATGAGCGATTGGAGGAATCTCTAAGCCAATGAGATCTCTCCACTCACTGCGTTCGGTCGAGATGACGGCCGGGCTGTTATTACTGTCTATCTGTAGTCCTGCCTTCGCGGTGGCCCTGCCTTCGGCCGAGACTGGCGCAACAGGTTACACGCAGTTGGATGTCATTCTGCTGATTGCCTATGTGTCTCTGGCGCTGGTGTTCTCTTTTCTCTGTTCCGTTGCCGAGGCGGTGCTGCTGAGTATTACGCCGTCGTATATCGCCGGGCTGCAGGAGAAGCGTCCGCGGCGTGCAGCCCTGGTCAAGCAGCTTAAGATCGACAACGTGGATCGCTCGCTGGCCGCGATTCTCACCCTCAACACCATTGCCCATACCGTGGGCGCCATCGGTTCCGGGGCCAAGGCCACCGTCGTTTTCGGCAGCGCCTGGTTCGGCCTGTTCTCGGCGGTGATGACGCTGATGATCCTGTTCCTGTCGGAGATCATTCCCAAGACGCTGGGTGCGGTGTACTGGCGGCACCTGGTCGGGTTGACCGCGCAATTTGTACGGCTGCTGATTTTTGCACTCTACCCGTTGATTCTGGTGACCGAGCAATTGACCAAGCTGGTGGCCCGGGGCAAAAAGCCGCATGTGTTCAGCCGTGATGAATTCGTGGCGATGGCTGATGTGGGTAAAAGGGCGGGACAGATCGACGACAATGAGTCGCGAATTATCCGCAATCTTTTCCGCTTCAAGTCGCTGGTGGCCGGGGATGTGATGACACCGCGTACCGTCATGGTCGCCCTTTCCCAGAATCTCACGGTAGATGAAGCACTCACCAGTCCCAGCGTGGAGCCGTTTTCCCGGTTGCCGGTGTTTGAGAAAGACGCCGACGATATTACCGGTTTTGTGATGAAGGACGATCTGCTGTTGACGGCCGCCAGGCAGCAGGGGGAGCAGACGCTCGCAGTATTAAGAAGACCGATTATTTCGGTGGCGGCCAATACGCCCTTGTCGCAGTTGCTGGAACAGATGCTCGACAGGCGTCAGCATATTGCCATTATCAGCGGTGACTATGGCGGCACCAGAGGGCTGGTGACGATGGAAGATATTCTGGAGACGCTGCTGGGCGCCGAGATCATTGACGAGATGGACAAGGTCGAAGACATGCAGGCCTGGGCCAGGGAGCGCTGGCAGAAACGTGCGCGGGCCCAGGGAATACTGATTGAAGACGAGGTGGCAGATGACTAGGAATGCATTCATCACCGGTGGCAACAGTGGTATCGGCAAGGAAATGGCGCGGGCGCTGGCCGGGCAGGGCTACCGGGTGATTATTGCCTCCCGCGACCTGGCGAAATCACAGGCCGCAGTGGATGACATCAAGACCATACAGCCGACTGCCGAGATCGAGGCCATGGCGCTGGACCTGGGTGATTTCGATGACATCGACCGTTTTGCCCCCGAGTTGCTGGCGAAAATGCCGGTGATTGATGTGTTCATGATGAACTCCGGCCTGTATGCCAACCCGCTCAGGAAACTGCCCAACGGTTTCGAGGCGATGATTGGCATCATGCATTTTGGGCACTTCCGCCTGACCCGGCATATCCTGGGGGCGATCAAGGCAGCCTCTCAGGGCCGGATCGTCGTCACCAGTTCCGTCGGGCATAACGGCGGCAAGATTGACGAAAGCAGCTTTAAAGACCCCTCTATGCACTGGCATCCCTTCTTCGGTTATGCCCAGGCCAAACTGGCGAACCTGCTGTTTACCCGGGAACTGGCGCGGCGTCTGGCAGGCACGAATGTCACTGTTAACGCCTTTCATCCCGGTGCCGTCACGACGGGCATCTGGGCCGAAATGCCGGGTTGGCACCAGAAGATCATCGGTCTCTTTCTGATCGATGCGATCAAGGGTGCAGATACCGCCGTGTGGCTGGCCACGTCCGCTGAGGGCGGGCGTTATTCGGGAGAATATTTCGTGCGGCGAAAACTCAAGTCCGGTTCCGGAATCAGCCGTGACGAGGCACTGGCCGCCAGGCTCTGGGAACTCAGCGAACAGGCGATGTAGGCGTTAGGGGTATTTGCGCAGCCGGTCGATCAGGAATAGCAGGAGGTTGCGATAGATGGTTCTGGCGGCTTCGGCATCATGCTGGATGACTTTCTCGAACTCTCCGCGCGACAGTAGAAACAGCTTTGAATCCACCATCGCCTTGGCGGCCGCCGAGGTGTTTTGACCATCCAGCAGTGAGTATTCACCAAAGCATTGGCCGGGCGTCAGCGTGGCCAGATGCATTTCACTACTGTGTTCGTCGCCGTTATCCGATTTCTGTGTGCGGTAGATTTCGATCTCACCGTCCAGAATGACATACAGCCCCAGTCCGCCGCGCATATGTTCGTAGAACACCAGTTCGTCTTCCTTGGCGCTGAGGACCAGACCATGTTCCAGCAGGGAATCGATAATACTGGCGTCTACGCCATTGAAGGGGACGGAACGGGACAGCACCTGTCGATACAGGGTGGCGTTTTCAAATTTCATTGCGAACCTGTTTTATTCTCTGATTGCGCACAATTTGCTTGTTTAGCCTCTCCGGCGTCAACCATTGCTGCCGGTTTGCAGGGGCAGGCGTATCTCCAGTGCGCCGTTTGCAGGTGCAATATCCAGAGTGGATTCTCCCATGATGAGTGCTATGCGTTCGCGGATGCCGAGCAGCTGCTTTTCATCAATGCCTTCTATCTGCTGGTCGCCGGGCGTCAGTTCATAGTCGAGTCTGAGCCGTAACTGGCGACCAGTTCTGCCCATGGTTATCTTCAGTCTGAAACTGCTTGGCTGGCGGCGCAGGAGTTTGACGAGGTCCTGAATGATGCGGAAGGCCGTGGTTTCCACCTGTGCGTCCAGGCGGTCGTCGAGGTTGTCTGCGCAGAGTTCATAGCTCTCTCCGCCGCCGGTGAGCACCCGTTGCAAATAGGCTTCAACAGCAAGCTTCAGGCCCAGCGCATCCAGCTGGGAAGGTCGCAGGTTAAGCTCCATTTCCCTGACTTCGCTGAGGCATTCGGAAAGTGTGCGGCAGGTCAGATCGAGCGTTTCGTTGTCGATGCCCGTTTCGCTCATCTGCGCCGTCTGCAGATTGATGATGGCTGCCGTCAGTGACTGGCCGATACGGTCATGCAGGATTCTGGAAAGTTGCCGGCGCTCGTCTTCCTGTTCCACCAGCAGGTATTCGGACAGTGCCTGGAAATGCTCCAGCAGCCAGCGTTCGCGTTCCTCGCTGACCTTGAGCCGTGCCTCGATATCACCATCGGCAGGCAAGGGGGGTAAAGATCGAGTGTCTATGGTCCGTTGCTCAGTCATATGCCTGCCTGCAGTATGGCAGAGGAATGGAAACAGCTAAACGTTTGGCTTTATGCGATGCGTCTAGAAGAGTTCCACCGAGCCGGAATCCATGGACACCTGAGTGACAGGCTTGTGCGGCGGCAGATCCGTGGCTTGCTTGGCCTGTTTGGCTTTCTCAAGCTTGGCGTCGAGTTCTGCACTGTCTTTCACCGGCTTGTGACTGAGATCGACCACGTGACCGGTTAATTCGCCGAGGCGGACCAGATGGGTGCAGGCCGCATCCAGCGCCTGCTTGGTAATGTCCTCGAATTGCAGGGAGCGCACGGCGGCGCCTACCGCCTGATGCACATCGCTGTTGCAGCTGGAGACCTTGCGAATACCGTCGGCAATCCTGTTGTTCATTTCCTCGACCTGGCTCAGCAGGTTGCCCACCTCTTCCTGTGCGGCCTTGCTGCGGTCCATGTCGCGGGTGGCCATGTTTTCAACCGTGCTGCGCACCTTGTCGATGGAATCCTTGGCGCTGAATACCAGTTTGCGTATTTGTTCGTTAAAGCTGGTAGAGCGTTCTGACAGCGAACGCACTTCGTCGGCAACCACCGCGAAACCGCGACCGGCTTCACCGGCGCGTGCCGCCTCAATGGCGGCGTTCAGCGCCAGCAGGTTGGTCTGGTCGGCAATGGACTTGACGTCTTCGAGCAGGTCGAAGATGCCATCCAGGTGCTCGGCCATTTCGTCGATATGGGATACCGTGGAGTTGCTTTGCTCGCAGACTTCGGTCAGCGCATGGGCAAGCGTTTCCAGCTGGCCGGCCGCCTTGCCGGTGAAGCTGTGAATGTCGCCCTTGCCGCTGGAGGTATCCAGCAGGGTGGTCACGATTTCGCCTTGCGTGCGGGACTGGTTTTCCATCTTGCGGAAGCTGCCGGAGAGGTCCGCCACCGCCTGGCGTACGAGATCCTTGGCGCGTTCGAGTTCATGCTCCAGGCCGTCGACTTCACGGCCAATGTTGAGCTGCAGGTCGCTGGCGGCGGCTTCCTTGGCAGCCACCATGCCTTCGTCCACGCACTGGTAGCGGCGTGCGGTCTGCAGGCGGCGCAGGGTAAGGGTCAGTGTCCAGCCCCAGGACATGATCATGATGGTGAGCGCTGTCCAGCGGAAAGGCGCAGAAGCCTGCATGACTTCGCTGCCCGCATGCACAAGTGTCAGCACGACCGGCAGGGGCAGCCAGCGCAGCACGTCTTCTATATCGGTTTTTGATGGTTTCAATGTCATGTTCCCATTCCTCTAAGCTCTATATCGGCCGTTCCGCTGTTTCCTTGAGTCGGGGCTGGTTTGTCGTCACGGCACCTCTGCAAGACCTGTTCCGCAATGTTCCTGAGCGGGTACTGATGCTGAGTGGCGCCCATTTTCCAGGCAGCGCCGGGCATACCCCAGACGACTGAGGACGCTTCGTCCTGAATCAGGGTCTGGGCGCCGCATTCCTTCATCTCCAGCAGGCCGCGTGCGCCGTCGTCGCCCATGCCGGTGAGAATCACACCCACGGCATTACGTCCGGCTGCCTGGGCCACCGAACGGAACATCACATCCACGCTGGGGCGGTGGCGGTTCACGGGCGGTCCGTCAGACAACTTGCAGATCCAGCGTGCGCCGCTGCGTTCCACGATCAGGTGCCGGTCGCCTGGGGCAATGTAGGCGTGCCCCGGCATGATCTGCTGACCATCGCGTGCTTCGCTGACGTGCATGGCGGAATTGCGATCCATGCGCTGTGCGAAAGGGCCGCTGAACGCTGCTGGAATATGTTGCGTAATCACCACAGCTGGCGCGTCGGCTGGCATGTCCATCAGCACGTCACGCAGTGCTTCGGTGCCTCCGGTTGAGGCGCCGATGGCAATCAGTTTGTCCGTAGTGCTGAATTGACGCGGCTTCGGCGCCGTCTTGATGACGGCGTCAACACTATGACGCTCGGGCGCTGAAGAAGCAGTTCGCGTCCGCACATTGGCGCGTGCCGCCATCTTCAGTTTGGCGATCAGGTCCTGGCCGTATTCGTTCAGTCCCGCCTTGACGTCCAGCTTGGGCTTGGTCACGAAATCGATAGCCCCGAGTTCCAGCGCGGAGAGGGTGACATCGGCGCCTTTTTCGGTCAGCGACGACACCATCACGACCGGCAGGGGATGCAGGCGCATGAGATTTTCCAGGAAGGTGAGGCCATCCATGCGCGGCATTTCGACATCCAGCGTCAGCACATCGGGCTGCAGCTGCTTGATCTTGTTGCGGGCGATAAACGGATCGGGGGCGGAACCCACCACCTCAATCTCCGGGTCGGCAGACAGGATGTCTGTCAGCACCTGGCGTACCAGGGCCGAGTCATCAATGATCAGCACCCGAGGCATCAGAACAACTCCACCGAGCCGCCGCCGGCGCGTTTGGTATTCATGACCCGCTGATAGCGGCTTTCGTTTTCCAGCGTGTCGTCCTGTTCCAGGCGCTTGACCTTGACCACACCTGTGTCGGTAAAGAAATACACCTTGCGTGCACTGAAACCATAAAGATCCTCGGACAGGATCTTGATGTTTTCGGCCGCCAGATACTGGCGTGCAAAGTTGGCGTTGCGTTGGCCGACCGATGAGGATGTGATCATGGTCTGAATATGGCCGCCGCCAAACAGCTTGGCCTCCAGCCGGTGACGGCTGGCGCCGGATTTCAGCATTTCGTTGATCAACAGTTCCATGGCATTGCTGCCGTAACGTGCGGGGGCGCCGAAGGGCGTCAATTCACCGCTGGGCAGCATGAAATGATTCATGCCACATACACCGCTGACCGGATCGCGCAGACAGGTGGCAATACAGGAACCGAGTACGGTGACCAGCAACAGGCCGGCCTGGCTCACCACATAGTGACCGGGCAGCAGCATGACGGCCTGCCGGTCGAAAATGCGGTCATGGTAATAATTGGCCCCATTATCTGAAATGAAATCGGCCTGGAATGTCGTTTCCGGCATGCCGGTCATGAGGCCTCCTTCATGTTCTGCACCGGCCGGTAGACCGTTTTACCGCAGGAGCGCACCAGGTCGGCAGCATGGAAGAAGGATTCTGAATGGCCTGCGAACAGCAGCCCGTCGGGATTCAGATGCCGAACCAGTTTGGCAATGACACGGTATTGTGTGTCCTTGTCAAAGTAGATCATGACATTGCGGCAGAATATGGCGCTGAACTGTCCTTCTATATGCCAACTGGGTGCCAACAGGTTCAGCTGGCGGAAGGTCACCATCCTGCGCAGATGTTCCTTGACGCGACATTGTCCGGCATTCGGGCCGCCGCCTTTCATGAAATGTTTTTTCTGGCGCTCCTTGCTCAGGCCGGCAATCCGGTCAATGCTGTAGACACCACGCGCCGCTTTTTCCAGCACCTGGGTATCCAGGTCGGTAGCAATGATTTCGACCGGTGGGCATTCGCTGTTGAACGCTTCGCAGGCGGTAATGGCCATGCTGTAGGGTTCTTCACCCGTGGAACTGGCGGCAGACCAGAGGCGGATCTTGCCCGCGGGCTGCGACAACAGGTGTTCACGCAGGATGTCGAAGTGATGGGCTTCGCGGAAGAACGAGGTCAGGTTGGTGGTCAGGGCGTTGGTGAATTCCGTCCATTCCTCACCGTGGCTGCGTTCCAGAAAATCGAGATACTGGGTAAACCCCCGCATGCCGAGTTTGCGAATGCGCCGGGACAGCCGGCTGTAAACCAGGTTCTGTTTTGAATCCGCCAGTGAAATGCCGGCCCGCGCGTGGATCAGCTTGCGGACTCTTTCGAAGTCCTCACTGTTGAAAGTGAACTCGGTATGGCCGATGTTTTCCATGCTTTAATCCACATTGGTATCGGCAGGGCGGTTTTCAGCGGTGTTGCTCTCACTGCTCAATCCCTCGAGTGACAATCCCCAGAGCGCCAGCCAGTACAGCAGGATCATTCCCATCATGTGAATCTGTGACATGGCTGACGCTCCTTGTGACATACCCGGAATCAGAACTCGCTCCAGTGTTCATCGTCCCGTGGTTTACCGGCCACGGGGTGATGACCATTGGCGCCGTTGTTTTTGTGAACCGGTTTGCCCTGCAGCAGGCCACGTGCCGCGGCGGGTACACTCAGTTCTTCCACGGAGCTTTGCTTGTCTGCTGCAGAAGCTTTCTCTGCGGCTTTTGGCCTGGCAGACGCCTGCTCCTGGTGCTTGGCCAGGACGAACTGCGCAACCGATTGCATGAGTTCCTCGGCCTGCTGTTCCAGTGACTTGGCGGAGGAGGTGGCCTCTTCCACCAGCGCGGCGTTCTGCTGGGTGACCTGGTCCATCTGCGTGATGGTCTGGTTGACCTGCTCGATGCCGGAGCTCTGTTCCTGGGAAGCGGCGGTGATGTCGGCCATGATGTCGGTCACGCGCTTCACTGAAGACACGATCTCTTCCATGGTCTTGCCTGCCTGTTCCACCAGCTGGGCGCCGTTCTCCACCTTGTCAACAGAGTCGGAAATCAGGGTCTTGATTTCCTTGGCGGCATTGGCCGAGCGTTGCGCCAGGGAGCGAACCTCGCTGGCGACCACCGCGAAGCCGCGGCCCTGTTCGCCGGCACGGGCGGCTTCCACCGCCGCATTGAGCGCCAGGATGTTGGTCTGGAAGGCGATGCCGTCGATGACACTGATGATTTCCACGATCTTCTTGGAAGACTCGTTGATATCCGACATGGTGGTGACCACCTTGCCGACCACGTCGCCACCCTTGACCGCCACGTCGCTGGCGCCGATGGCCAGCTGGTTGGCCTGACTGGCGTTCTCGGCGTTCTGCTTCACGGTTGAGGTCAGCTCTTCCATGCTGGAAGCGGTTTCCTCCAGGCTGGCGGCCTGTTCCTCGGTACGCTGTGACAGATCGGCGTTGCCGGCGGCAATTTCGCTGGCGGCGGTGTTGATCAGGTCGGTCGCGCCCTTGATCTGGGTGACGATGCTGGTGAGCTGCTCGATGGTGCCGTTCACATGGCCCTTCAGTTCGCCGAAGGTGCCTTTCAGATCGGCTTCGATAGAGTTGGTCAGGTCGCCCTTGGCCAGTGAAGCCATGACCCTGCCAACTTCATCGATACCCACCGTCGTGGTATCGAGCAGGTTGTTCAGGTTCAGGGCCAGCTGTTCAAAGAAGCCGTCCTTGCCTTCCAGGCTGACGCGCTGGCTGAAGTCGCCATCGGCGGCGGCGCTGACGATGGTGCTTACTTCCTCTTCCACGGCTACTTCGGCGGTACGGTCCTTCCATTCCACCACGGTGCCGATACGCGCGCCGTCGGCATCCACAATCGGGCTGGCAATCAGGCCGAAGGTGCGGCCACTGATCTTGATTTCCGAGCGGTAGGTACTCTTGAGTTTTTCCAGCAGGCCGATCTGGTGTGCCGGATTCTTGTGAAACTCGTCGATCTTCTTGCCGATCAGGTTGCGCGCGTCGAAGTTGGGCAATGACTTGCGAATATCTTCTTCCGCCGTCTGCAGCATCTGGCTGACTGCCTGGTTCATGTAGATGATGTCGCGGTCGTTGTTGGCGATCATCACATTGCTGGATACGCCGTCCAGCGCGTTCTTGATGCGCAGGTTTTCAGAAGCAATACGACGCTCTTCTGTCTGGCGCTCGGCTTCCGCCTTTTCGGCCGCCAGTTGAGCGGTCATGTCTTTCCATTCGACGACATAGCCCAGTCGTTCCTCGTTTTCTCCGAAGATCGGGTTAATGATGAGGTTGAAGTTGCGACCGCCGACTTCCAGGTCAGCTTCATGGGCGCTGGTCATCTTGCCGAGCATTTCACGCTGGTAGGCCGGGTTCTTGTGGAAGATGTCGATATTGCTGCCCACAACGGTGTCAGCACTGAATTTGGGCAGATCCTTCCTCAGGTCGGCTTCGGCGGTGTGCAGCATTTCGTCGATCGCCTTGTTGATGTAGACGATGTTCAATTCGGCATCGGCGACCATGATGTTGGTGGCGGCGACATCCAGGGCACTCTTTACGCGTGAGTTGGCACTGGCAATGACGCGTTCCTTTTCCTGACGTTCCTTTTCCGCTTTTTCGGCCGCCAGTTGGGCGGTCATGTCTTTCCACTCGACCACATAACCCAGGCGCTCGTCTTCGTCACCGAAGATTGGATTGATGATCAGGTTGAAGTTGCGGCCACCGACTTCAAGGTCGGCTTCGTGGGCATCTTTCATCTTGGCCAGCATGTCACGCTGGTAGGCCGGGTTTTTGTGGAAGACGTCAATATTGCTGCCAATGACCTTGTCAGCATTGAAGCTGGGCAGGTCCTTCTTCAGGTCGGCTTCCGCCGTGTGCAGCATCTCGTCGATGGCTTCGTTGATATAGACGATATTGAGTTCGGCGTCCGCCACCATGATGTTGGTGGCGGCGACATCCAGGGCGTTTTTCAGACGCGCGTTGGCGCCAGCGACCTTGCGCTCCTCTTCCTGGCGCTGCTTCTCGGCCTCTTCCATGGACAACTTGGCCAGCACCTGCTCCGTAACGTCGGTTGCGTATTTGACCACCTTGAAGGGCTTGCCGGCGTCATCCAGGATCGGGTTGTAGGAAGCCTGAATCCAGATTTCACTACCGTCCTTGGTGATGCGCTTGTACTGCCCGGCATCGAATTCACCACGGCCGAGCTTCTCCCAGAAGTGCTTGTATTCCTCGGATTCGCGTTCCGTCGCATCAACGAACATGCGGTGGTGCTGACCCTGAATTTCCTCAAGCTTGTAACCGAGGGCATTCAGGAAGTTGTCGTTGGCCTTGATAATGGTGCCGTCAGGTTTGAATTCGATGACGGCCTGCGATTTGTTGATGGCGGTAATCTGACCTTTCAGATCCGCGATGTCACTGTCCTGGTTGCCGCTGTGCAGGAAGTAGTCGAATAACTTGGCCATGGGGTGTCTCCTTGTTAAATCAGTGCGAAGTTGCAGAAACGAGCCCCATGTCGGCACTCGTAATCAGTTTTTCAATGTCCAGCAGGATCAGCATGCGGTTGTCCACCGTGCCGATACCTGTAATGTGCTGACTGTCCACACTGCCGCCGATTTCCGGGGCAGGGCGGATGGATTCTTCGGGCAGGTCGATCACGTCCGAGACACCGTCGACAACGATGCCCACCACCCGGTCGGCCACGTTGAGGATGATCATGACGGTGAAGTCGTTGTACTCGGCCTTGCTCAGATGAAACTTCAGACGCAGGTCCAGAATCGGCACGATGGTGCCGCGCAGGTTGATCACACCCTTGATGAACTCGGGCGCATCCGGCAGGGCCGTGACCGTGTCGTAGCCGCGGATTTCCTGCACCTTGAGTATGTCCACGCCGTATTCCTCGTCGCCCAGGGTGAAGGTCAGGAACTCCTGCTCGTCACCCGTGTTCTGGGCATCATCGATGGCGTGGGTTGCGGCTGCCTGCGGCAGGTTTGTTGGATCATCCATATCCATGTTTCACTCCATTCAGGCGGCTTTCGGCGCCACCTCGGTTAATGCGGGAACATCCACGATCAGCGCGACGCGGCCATCCCCGAGGATGGTTGCGCCGGCCACGCCGTGTACCCGTCGGTAATTGCTTTCCAGGTTCTTGATAACCACCTGCTGCTGACCGAGCAGTTCGTCGACTTCCACGGCCAGCTTGCGGCCGTCGCTTTCCAGCAGAACCACCAGGCTGTTTTCGTCATTGGCGGCAGCGGTGCTGTAAATGTCATGCAGGGACATGAGCGGCAGATACTCACCGCGCACGCGGATCACGCGCTGGCTGCCGGTAATGGTCTTGATGTTTTCCGCGACCGGTTGCAGCGATTCAATGATGTAGTTGAGCGGTACGATGAATATTTCTCCGCCCACTTTCACCGACATGCCATCGAGGATGGCCAGCGTCAGAGGCAGCCGGATACAGACCTTGGTGCCCTTGCCGGGTTCGGATGTGACATGCACCTGGCCGCCCAGTTCATGGATGTTCTTGCGCACCACGTCCATGCCGACACCTCGGCCGGACAGGTCGGTGACCTCTGCGGCGGTTGACAGGCCGGGTGCGAAAATCAACTGATAAGCTTCGTCGTCGCTGATGTTGTCATCGATTTCGAGGCCATTTTTTCGCGCCGAGGCAATGATCTTGTCGCGCTTGAGGCCGCCGCCGTCGTCTGAAACCTCGATCACGATGTGTCCGCCCTGGTGAGCGGCCTTCAGCGTCAGGGTGCCGGTCTCGGACTTGCCGGCCGCCTTGCGCTCGGCAGGTGATTCGATGCCGTGGTCGACTGCATTACGCACAATGTGCGTCAGCGGGTCGGTAATCTTTTCGATCACGCCCTTGTCCAGTTCGGTGCCTTCGCCTTCGGTGACCAGGTTGACCTTCTTGCTCAGCTTGCCGGCTGCGTCGCGGACCACGCGCGGGAAGCGGCTGAAGACAAACTGCATGGGCAGCATGCGCACGGACATGACCGCTTCCTGCAGTTCCCGGGTGTTACGTTCCAGGGTTTCCAGGCCGGCCATCATCTGCTCGTGGTCGGTCGGGTCGAGCCCGGTGGACATCTGCTTGAGCATGGCCTGGGTAATCACCAGCTCGCCGACCAGGTTGATCAGCGAGTCGACCTTGTCGACGGATACACGGATGGAGCTGTCGCTGCTGGTCTTGGCTTTCTTGGCAGCGGGCGCAGTCGCCGGGGCTGCAGCCCGGGCCTGTTCAGCCGGGGCGGTTTCGGCGGGTGTTGCATCAGCGGTTTCAGTTTCGGCGGCGCTTTCCAGGGGCTGGATGCTCAGGTCGCAGTCATCCTCTACCCAGGCGAAAACGTCGCGTACCGCCTCCTCGCAGATTTCACCCTGCAACTTGATATCCCAGCCCAGGTAGGCTTTTTCCGGGTCCAGTTCGGACAGGGGAGGCAGTTTGCCGGTAATGGCCGTGATATCTGCATCGCCGAGCCGTTGCAGTTCCTGCAGTATGCGCAGCGGATCATTGCCGGTCATGAACATATGCTCATGCGGCTGGAAATGGATTTGCCAGCCTCCAGTGGGTGCTGGTGTTTCAGGAGTTGGCGCGTTTGCAGCCGTTTGTTCCGCGGCCGCTGCAGGTTCCTCGCCGAGCAAGCGTTCGAATACCTGGCGCAGGCCGCTGACAAAGGCCGGATCGGCCTGGTTGCCGTCGCGGGCGATGGAGAGCAGTTCGCGCAGGCCGTCGACCGATTCCAGCAGGGATGTAATCAGTTCCGGAGTAACTGCACGCTCACCGTCGCGCAGCTGGTCCAGCAGGGTTTCCAGGGCATGTGTGACATTCGCCACATCTGAAAAACCGAAGGTGCCGGCGCCGCCCTTGATGGAGTGCGCGGCGCGGAAAATGGCATTCAGGGTTTCGGGGTCGCGATCGCCGGCATCCAGCTTCAGCAGGCCGGCTTCAAGCGCGTCCAGGCCTTCGAAGCTTTCTTCGAAGAAAATGGCGTGCAGGCGTTCGAAATCAATTCCCATGAGCGCTCCTTGTTTCCCCCGTCATGCGCCGATCAGCCCAGAACGCGCTGCAGGGTGGCCACCAGCTGGTCCGGTTCGAAAGGTTTGACGATCCAGCCGGTTGCACCGGCAGCCTTGCCTTCCTGCTTTTTGTCCATACCCGCTTCCGTGGTCAGCATGAGGAGGGGGGTGAACTTGTAGTCGGCAAGGCCACGCAGGGATTTGATGAGCGTGATGCCGTCCATGCGCGGCATGTTGACGTCTGCCACGACGGCGTCGAATTTCTTCGACTGGGCAATGTCCAGGGCTGCCTGGCCGTCTTCAGCTTCGGTCACTTCGTAGCCAGCGCCCTGCAGCGTGAACGCCACCATCTGACGCATGGAGGCCGAATCATCTACAGCGAGAATATGTGCCATTACGACCAACTCCTTTTGCTCTATTCCGTTTTCGCTTCTTCACCGGCTTCCTGTGCCGGTGGTATCTGCAGCAGTTCGTTCAATCCCAGACTGGCTGCGGCCTCGCGCAAGGCAGGTGATAACTGATCCCAGTGCCAACTGCGGCCGGTGGCCTGCCTGTCACGCAACAGCGCGGCAATCAGTTGCAGGCCGGCAGCATGCAGTCGCGGATTTTCACCGCCTTCAATAGACATATCGGCATCACTGTCCAGATACTTGAGCAGTTCGGCCCTTAGCGAGGCTGCCTGGGCAATGCCAAGGTCCTCGGGCAGGGTCAGCGTGTTGGCAGCCGCTGATGTGGCGTTGTCGCTCATGAATAACTCCAGGCAAATCAATTCAAGCCTGGGCTGCAAGAAGCGTTCCCGGCCGTTGGTGACGGGATTCTGGCGGGGCCGGGATAATGATCCGCGTCAAAAAAACTGAAGAATCAGCCTGTTAGACCGATGGAAAGGTTTTCCTGAGCAGTTTCTGAAGGTCCAGCAGGGTCAGCATGTCGTCGTCCAGGGAAGCCAGTCCTCTGACATGATCAGCGGCTGAGGGCGGATTGCGCAGTTCTTCCTCTTCCAGGGTCACCACCTCGCCAACCGCGTCTACACGCAGGGCAACCGGCTCGCCCTCGAAGTCGGCAATGATCAACTGGCCGGCGTCCTCATGCCCGCTGCTCAGGCCCAGGGGCTGGGCGGGGTCGAGTACCGTGACGATGCTGCCACGCAGATTGAGAATGCCCAGTATCGGAGGCTGGGCGCTGGGAACCGGCACAATGTCGGCGCGGGCGAGTACTTCGAGCAGACTTTTGACTTCAGCTGCAAAGTATTGTCCCTGGAGCCGGAAGCTCACGCAGCGCAAGGCTGGCGCTGTGGGACTTTCATCGCTATCCCGTGTGACCGGTTCCAGCCATTTTTCCAGATCCAGCGGGAAGTTGTCCGGCACCTGCGGCTGTGCCGTTATCGCCTGACTCGGCGGCGCAAGCCCGGCTGTGGCCGAGGGAGCTTGTTGAACCGCAGTGACGTCAGGCGACTCTTCGGGTTCCGGCGGCGATGCGGCAATTGAAACTGAGACATCCGGAGCCGGGGAGTGCTCCTCCGGCAGGACGTCTGCTTGTTCCGCGGCGTCAGCGAGTTCAGGATTGACCGCAGTCTCCGGGGCAGGCGCCGGTTCGGCCATATCGGCCGTTTGCGTAGGCGCTTCCTGGTCTGCAGCCGTTTCTTCGCCCAGCAGTTCGTTCACATAGTCGTCTATACGGGGGGCATGTTGTTGGCTCATGCGGCTACCTCCTCTCCGGGCATTTCTGCGGGGGCAGGCCCGTTTTGCAGCAGGTGATTGATCAGGTCCCGGTAGGCGCTGGCGGCTCTTGAATCCGCAGCGTGCTGACTCAGGGTTTCACCCAGGGCCGCGGCCTCCCGTACCTTGGTGTCAGTGGGAATGGGATGCGGCCAGAGCAGGTCGGGATGTGCCTGCTGCAGTGTTTCGAAGGCCTGCCGGCAGGCGCGGGTGCGGCCATCGAACAGGGTGGGCACGATCAGGTAGTCCAGTGGCCGGCCACGCGCACGTTCGACCATGGCCCGGGTGCGCAGCATGCCTTCCAGCCCCTTGAGTGCAAGGAATTCGGTCTGCGTTGGAATCAGCAACAGGTCGCAGGCGGCCAGGGCATTAATGGTCAGCACGCCCAGTGTGGGCGGGCAATCGATGAGGACGAAGTCATAATCATCGGCCAGCCGGGCCAGTACCCGGCCGAGCACGCGGCCCAGGCCCTGGCGGCCATGCCGGTCCAGGGTGGCCAGACGGGCGCCGCCCGTAGCCAGTGATACTCCTTGCCAGGGTGTGTTGTGAATCAATGGCGCCAGGGAATCGACCTCACCGCTGAACAGGTCGGCCAGGCTTGCCGCCTGTTCATCATCCGGATCAATACGCAGGTAATGCGCCAGCGAGCCATGCGGGTCGATATCCAGGCACAGCACACGCTTGCCGGTTGCGGCCAGTTCAGAGGCCAGGGTAGCCGTTGTGGTGGTTTTGCCCACGCCGCCTTTCTGGTTCGCTACCGCCCAGATTTTCATGGCCCGTTCTCCGCCGGTGGTTCGCTGTCTTCAATGACTGCTGCGCCGTTGCCTTGAATGTCGGCGAGTTCGGCAGCGATATCCTCGGCAGCCGCCGTGGGCATGATGACAATCACGACCCGGCGATTCATGTTGCGGTTTTCGGCGCTGTCATTAGGGGCTACCGGCTTGAACTCACCATGGCCCTGAATGGACAGACGGCGGGGATCGACATTCCGTTCGATGAACAGATGCACGACACTGGTCGCGCGAGCGGCGGACAGCTCCCAGTTGGAAGGGAATGCCAGGGTGGAAATCGGCACGTTGTCCGTATGCCCTTCGACTCGAATGGGGTTGTCATGCGGCGCCAGGATGGTGGCGAGCTGTTCGATAACCGGCTTGGCATTGGATGTCAGGGCCGCCGAACCGCTGGGGTAGAGAATATCGGCCTTGATTTCGATTTCCAGGGTCAGGGCGGTGCGGCGCACCACCACCAGATCCTGTTCAATCAACTCAATCAGGGCTTTGTCGATTTCTTCGCGTATAGCCTTGAGCTGGGCGGCCGCGCGGCCGGTCAGCCTTTCCTCGTTGTTTGCCTGCTGCTGGCGCCGCATGCTGTCGGGGGTGCCGGGTAAATCAACGCGATTCAGGGCGCGCATGCCACCCCCCATGGCGGGCGTGACGCGATTCTGGGCCTGAACCACGGGGCGTGGCCGGTCATCGCCGTCCTTCTGGATCTTGCCGATCTGGATCGGCTGGATAGAGCGCGGTGGACCGCCAAAGGCCTCGGCCAGCGCCTCGGCCATGACACGGTATTTGCCTTCATTCACCGAGGACACGGCGTACATCACCACGAAGAAGGCCAGCAGCAGGGTGATCAGGTCACCGTAAGGGATGGCCCAGGCTTCGTGGTTGACGTGTTCTTCGTGCGGTTGCTTGCGTGCCACGGCCTATTCCTTTTTCTCGAGATAGCCCTGCAACTTGGCTTCGATGTTGCGCGGGTTCTCGCCGTTGGCGATGGAGACGAAACCTTCGATGAGGATTTCGCGGGCCTGCACCTGTTTCTTGATCACGCTTTTGAGCTTGTTGCCCATGGGCAGGAAAAACAGATTGGCGGAAGCAATGCCGTAGATGGTGGCCACGAAAGCGGCGGCGATACCCGCACCCAGCTTGGACGGGTCGGCCAGGTTCTTCATGACGGCCATGAGGCCCAGTACCGCACCGATAATGCCGAGCGTGGGTGCATAAATACCCATGCCCTCGAATACCTTGGCGGCGTCGATATCCCCATGTTCCTTGGTACTCAGTTCCACTTCGAGCACACTGCGGATGGCTTCGGGCTCGGTGCCGTCTACCAGCATCTGCAGCCCCTTGCGGGCGAAGGTATCTTCGGTCTGTTCGACCAGCGCCTCCAGGCCCAGCAGGCCTTCCTTACGGGCAATCTGGCTCCACTGCAGTATCTGCTGTATCAGTTGTTCCAGGTCGGCGACTGGCGGGCGGATGACCCATTTCACAATGCGCATGGCGCGGCTGAAAGTGGCAGGCGGGGTCTGGATGAAAATGGCGGCGACCGTGCCCACCAGCACAATGACAAAAGCCGCTGGCGACAACAGCGAGGAAATGCCGCTGCCTTTCAGGATGCTGCCGCCAATGAGCGCCGCCACGGCAAGCACCAGACCGATAACCGAGAGGCGGTCCATCAGGCGGCTCCCTCAAGCGGCGACGGCGCCATGCTGGCGACAATTGCGCCCAGGTCCAGAATCAGGGCGATACCACCCTTGCCGGTCACTGTGGCGCCGGCGACGCCGCTGGCTTTCTTGAGCAGGCGGCCCAGTGGCTTGATCACGACTTCTTCCCGGCCGGTGACGCTGTCGACCACCAGACCAAAACGGTTACCGGCGATCTGGGTCACGACCACATGACCGTTAAAGGCGTCGCCCGCTGCAGGGTCAACCCACTGGCGCAGCGAAATAAGCGGCAGGGCGCTGCCGCGTGTCCAGACTACCTTGCGGCCTTCCAGGGTGCGTATGTCTTCCGGGTCCAGCAGGAAGACTTCCTCAACCGTGGACAGGGGCATGGCGAAAGCGCGGCCATGCACGCGGGTCATCAGGGTGGGCAGGATGGCCAGCGTCAGTGGCAGGCGCAGGGTGAAACGCGAGCCGTGGCCCAGTTCCGAACTGATGTGAATCTGGCCATTGAGTTCATTGATGCGGGACTTCACCACATCCATGCCGACGCCACGTCCGGAAACTTCGGAAACCTCGGTCTTGGTGCTGAAGCCGGCCATGAAGATCAGTTGGTAGGCGTCCTCATCGGACATGTGGATAGCGGCTTCCTTGCTGATCAGCCCCTTGTCGATGGCTTTTTCACGCAGCACTTCGGCATCCATGCCGGCGCCGTCATCCTCGATATGAATCAGGATGCTGTCACCTTCCTGCTGGGCCGCGAGGCGCAGTTTGCCGGCACGCGGCTTGCCGCGTTTTTCCCGGATATCCGGCGCTTCCACGCCATGGTCGATGGCGTTACGCACCAGATGCACCATGGGGTCTGCCAGTGCTTCCACCAGGTTCTTGTCCAGGTCTTCATCCTGACCTGCCAGTTCCAGTTCGATTTCCTTGTTGAGGCTGCGCGCCAGATCCCGGGTCAGTTTGGGAAAGCGTGAAAACAGCTTGCCAATAGGCTGCATGCGGGTGCGCATCACGGCCGACTGCAGGGAATAGGTAATAGTGTCGAGTTCGCCCACTGCACGCTCAAAAGGCGGATCTTGGTATTCCTCGCGCAGGGTCTTGAGACGATTGCGCACCAGTACCAGCTCGCCGACCAGGTTCATCAGTGAGTCCAGCCGTTTGGTGTCCACGCGTACGCTGGTTTCCATCGGCTCGCGCTTGGGTCTGGCTTTCTTTTCCGGATCCGCGGCGGCTTCGGGTGGCGCAGCCTTTACGGCCGGAGCCTGATGTTCGCTGTCGTTGACGGGCTCGGCGCCGACGCTGGCGGGCGGTGCATCACCATGCAACTGGTCCAGCAGGGCTTCGAACTCGTCATCGGTAATCGTGTCCGGTGAAGCGGTTTCCACCTCAACGGGTTTGGGGGCCGGCCGGGATTGACCTTTGAGTGCATCCTGCAAGGCCTGCAACAGGTCGGCCGGAGCTGACTCCGGTTCCTCGCCTTCACGCAGGGCGGCCATCTGTTCCAGTAACACGTCCAGGCTGCGCTGGGCCAGGTCCATGATGTGGGGTTCGGCGGCCAGCTCACCGTTGCGCACCATGTTGAATACGTCCTCGGCCCGATGGCAGAGGTCGACGATACGCTGCTGGTTGAGGAAACCGGCGCCGCCCTTCACGGTATGAAAGGCGCGAAACACGGCATTCAGAAGATCCGGGTTATCCGGCTCCTGTTCCAGTTCCACCAGTTGGGGACCCAGGTTCTCCAGCAGTTCGCCCGCTTCGTCCAGGAAATCACCCAGCATCTCCTCATGCATGGCAGCTCCTAGAGACCCAGGCCGGAAAGCAGGTCATCGGCGTCGTCCTGACTGACACCGGCATCATGTTTGGTGATGGCCGGCCCATTGGCCCGGCCATCCCATTCCTCGGGCAGGGACTGCGGTTCGACTCCGGCGGCGGTGAGCAGGGTGCGCAATGCGTCTTCGGTGCCACGCACCATGGTGACCACCCGGCGAATAATCTGGCCGGTCAGGTCCTGATAGCTTTGCGCCAGCGCCATTTCCGAGAGCAGGCGGTTGATCTCGGTGGTCTGTTCGCGTTGCAGCGCCGGTTGTGGCGCACGCAACAGCTGGCCGGTGACGGCGCGTGCCTCATCGACCAGATCCAGGGTCCTGTGCGCGGCCTCTTCGGTCAGCCGGATGACATGATCCAGACGCTCGGCGGCATCTGGCAGTTCCGTGCCGGTGGTGCGGGCCAGGCGTTCATCCAGTTGCAGGCTGCGCAGCGACTGCTGCAGCCGCTCATGAATGCGGGTAACGCCCTCCAGCAGCACTGCTTCCCGGTCGGTCGCAGGGGTGGTGTTCTGCGGGTTCATGATCAGGCCGCACTTTGCTGCAGACGCTCGAAAATGCGATCCATCTTTTCTTTCAGCGTGGCCGCGGTGAATGGCTTGATGATGTAGCCGTTGACCCCGTTCTGGGCGGCTTCAACAATCTGCTCCTTCTTGGCTTCGGCGGTGACCATCAGCACTGGCAGGGCCTTGAGTGCCGCATCGGCGCGAATGGTCTTGAGCAGATCAAGGCCGGTCATGCCCGGCATATTCCAGTCGGTGATGACGAAGTCGATGCCGCCGGCCTTGAGTACCGGTACGGCCGTATTGCCATCATCGGCTTCCACGGTGTTGTTGAAACCAAGATCCTGCAACAGGTTCTTGACGATTCTCCGCATGGTGGAAAAGTCGTCGACGATCAGGATTTTCATGTCCTTGTTCATGATTTACTCCATCATTCCTTAATGGTGTTCCGGCGGGTCATTGATCCACTCGCCCAGGCGAGAGCGCAGACGCGTCAGTGCCTGGCCATGCAGCTGGCAGACGCGTGATTCGCTGACGCCGAGTACGGCGCCGATTTCCTTGAGATTCAGTTCTTCCTGGTAGTACAGGGCCATGACCATCCTTTCGCGTTCCGGTAACCGGTCGATGGCGCTGGCCAGGTCATTTTCGAAATCCGCGGCTTCCAGTTCCGCTTCAGGTTCCATCCCGTCAGCGCAAACTCCCGCAATTTCACCCTCGTCATTGGCGATATCGTCAAAGCCGAGCACGTGTGACCGGGCCGCTTGTTCGGCCATCTCATAATAGTTATCGATCGAAACGCCCATTTCTTCAGCAATTTCTGCCGGATCGGCTGCGCGGCCGGTGCGTTGCTCGATTTTACGGATGGCTTCGGACAGATCCCGTGTGTGCTTCTGTACCGATCGTGGCGCCCAGCCGTTGCGGCGTACCTCGTCGAGCATGGCGCCGCGAATACGCAGGGTGGCAAAGGTCACAAAACTGGCGCCGGCGTCGTGGCTGGCATCGTAGTTTTGTGCCGCCTCGATAAGGCCGATCATGCCGGTCTGGATGAGATCGTCGACCTCAATGCTGGCCGGCAAACGGGCGGCCAGGTGGTAGGCGATGCGCTTTACCAGATCATAATGCTGGCTGACATAGTCAGACGCACCCTGCTGGGCAACGCTGCCATATGCCTCACGCACCTGGGCGTTCATAGGGCTGCTCCCGCGCAGGCCTGCAGGCCCGGGTTATGGGCTGTAGGGTCGGCGAGACGCTCGACAAAGAATTCCAGATTGCCACGGGTGGTTCGCGGCGGTTGCCATTGAATGATTTCCTTGGCCATTTCACGGAAGGCGCGGCTGGAATCGCTCTTGGGATAAAGATCAATGACGGGTTGCTGGCGGCGGATGGCGCGGCGCAACCAGTCGTCATAAGGCACGGCGCCGAAGTAGACCAGATTTACATCCAGAAAGCGGGCGGCGACCCGGGCCAGGTTATCGAAAATCTCGCGGCCTTCAGCCGGGGTGCGTACCTGGTTGGCCAGGACGTGAATACGTTTGACGTGGCAGTCGCGTGACAACACCTTGATCAGGGCATAGGCATCGGTAATCGAGGCCGGTTCCGAACAGGCCACGATAAGGATTTCCTGCGCCGCCTGGGCGAAGGTGGTGACATTGCCGGCAATGCCGGCGGCGGTGTCCACCACCAGCATGTCCAACGGCATGGTCAGGCTGGAAAATGACTGGATGATGCCGGCATGCTGCCCGGCGCTCAGTTCCGACATGTACTGTTTGCCGGAAGCGGAAGGTACGATCTTGAGTCCGTGCGGGCCTTCCAGCAGGGTGTCCTCAAGGCTGCATTCGCCGTTGAGTACATGCGTCAGATTGCGGTGGGGCGTCAGGCCGAGCATGACGTCCACATTGGCCAGGCCGAAGTCGGCATCAAGCAGCAGGGTGCGCTGGCCGGCCGCGGCCAGGGCTGAAGCCAGATTGACGGAAACCGTGGTCTTGCCGACACCACCCTTGCCGCTGCTTACGGCAACCACGCGGGGAATACGCGGCATCGGGGCGCCAAGGTTGGACAGTCCGGCAGCCTGATGGTCATGGGTATCAGACATAAGCATGATGGGTCTCCGACGGGTTTTGATTGTGATGTGGAGCAGACTGCGCCTGGTCCGGACCCCGGGCCTGTTCGCTCGGGCGCGGCGGCAGGTCGCCTCCGGCGGCGCGCATGGCGCGCACCACCAGTTCGTTCGGTTTGCAGCGGTGCAGATCCTCGGGAACCCGCTGGCCGTCGCAGAGGTAATCGATATTCAGCTTGCGCCGGATGGCGACCGACATGGCGCCGCCCAGACGGGTGGTTTCATCCAGCTTGGTGAGGATGCAGCCTGACAGGGGCACATCCGAAAAACGCGCCGCCATTTCTTCGAGATCCTGGGCCTGCCCGGAGGCCGGCATCACCAGGTAGTTCTTGATGTTGTCGCCCAGATTCAGCGCCGCCAGCTGTTCCGACAGGCGGGGATCGCGCGGCGACATGCCGGCGGTGTCGATCAGCACCAGGTGGTAGTCGCTCAGTTTCTCCAGCAGTTCCGAAAGTGACTGGCGCGGCTGCAGGGCATGCACGGGTACACCGAGCATGCGGCCGTAGATGAACAGCTGTTCCTGGGCGCCGATACGGTAATGATCCGTCGTCACCAGGGCGATATCGCGTGAGCTGCGGCTCATGGCGTAGTAGGCCGCCAGCTTGGCAATGGTGGTGGTCTTGCCGACGCCGGTGGGACCAATCAGGGCAATGTGTCCGCCCTTGAGAATGCTGTCGTTGAGCGAAACCGGCAGGGTCTGGGCCAGGCGAACCAGCGCCTGGGATCGAACCTGTTTGGCCGGTGTGCTGCGCTCGATGCTGGACACCAGAGTGCGTGCTACCTGCACATCCAGACCGAGGCCGGTGAGGGTGCGCAGAGCTTCCGTGTGTTCGGGGGTAGCCGCCTGCAGGTCGTAGTTCAGGCTACGCAGCTGGCCTTCGATGCTGTAACGCAGGTTGTTGAGATCACGCTGCAGCTTGGCAATGGCGGGGTCCTGGGCCCAGACAATCTTCTTGGCCGGTTTTTCACGAGGCTGTGCCGGCGCCGCGGTCTCAATGGCGGTACGGGGCTGTTGAGCCGCCTGTGCCTGTTGTTCGGGCGCCTGACGACGCTGTGGGCGTTCGGCCTGGTTGTTACCGGTCCCCGTTACACGCGCAGCCTGTTGCACCAGGGCCTCGTCATAATCGGTGGCCGCAATGATTTCCACGCCGCCAGCAACCTTGTTGCTGGAGAGGATGACGGCATCCGGGCCCTGTTCCTCCCGGACCAGGCGGATCGCGGCGCGCATATCCGGTGCTGTAAATCGTTTGATCTTCATGCGGACATCTCCTTGTCCTCAGTTCTGCCGGCGACCGTCAGGCGGGCTGACCGGCAGAGTCTCCGATGGTTTCCACCAGCCGCAGGTTCTTACCCTCCGGCAGTTCGTGATAAGCCAGTACATGCAGTCCTGGAATGCTGGCCCGTGTCAGTTTCGACAGCAGCGGACGAATGATGCCGGGCACCAGCAGCACCGGCGGTTCGCCTGCGGCTTCACGTCGGTGGACGCTTTTGGTGATCGACTGGTGCATACGCTCTGCTAACTCCGGTTCCACGACTGAACTGCCGTTGGCAACCGAATCCTGCAACATCTGTTCCAGTGGCTGCGTCAGAGTTATGACGGGTAATTCGGGGGCCAGGCCGACAATTTCCTGAACGATCTCGCGGCCCAGTGCAGTGCGTACCGCGGCCGTCAGATTGTGGCTTTCCTGGCTGTGAACCCCATGTTCTGCAAGGGTTTCGCAGATCAGCTTGAGATTACGGATGGGTACCTGCTCGGTCAGCAGGTTCTGCAGCACGCGGACGATGGCCGACAGGGGCAGCAGCTTGGGCGTCAAATCCTCGACCAGCTTGGGCGAGGTGCGCGCCAGACCATTGAGCATTTGCTGGACTTCGTCGTGGCCCAGCAGATCCTGGGCATGATGCTTCACCATATGGGCGACATGGGTGGCGATCACCGAGGAGGGGTCAACCACGGTATAACCCTGGGATTGCGCCTGGTTGTGCAGCGCAGGTTCGATCCACAGCGCTTCAAGGCCGAAAGTCGGGTCCTTGGTGGGAAGGCCCTCGACATGGCCATAGACGCGGCCCGGGTTGATGGCCAGTTCACGTTCCGGCTGGACGTCACCGGCGGCAATCGGTGTGCCGTGCAGCAGAATGCGGTAGCCGGTGGGGGGAAGTTCCAGGTTATCGCGGATATGCACGGCAGGCACCAGAAAACCCAGTTCCTGGGTCAGTTTCTTGCGTACGCCCTTGACCTTGGCCAGCAGCTGGCCACCCTGGGACGCATCCACCAGCGGCACAATGCGATAGCCGACTTCCAGTGACAGGGCATCGGCCGGTGTCACATCATCCCAGCTCAATTCCACCGGTTTGCTTTCTTCGGGTTTTTTCTCTTCCCGGGGCGCTGCGGCCTTTTGCTGGTAAAGACGCCAGGCAGCGTAGCCACAGATGCCGGCCAGAATCAGAAAGGCCAGGTTGGGCATGCCCGGAATCAGGCCAACCCCGCCGAGCAGGCCTGCCGTCACAGCCAGCGCCTTGGGCTGGCCAAACATCTGGGCGGCCACCTGTTTGCCCATGTCCTGGGCTTGCGACATACGGGTGACGAGTATGGCCACGCCGGTGGAAAGCAGCAGGGCAGGCAGCTGGGCCACCAGGCCGTCGCCGATGGTCAGTAATACATAGGCGCGGGCGGCATCACCGATGGCCATATCGTGCTGCACGGTACCCACGGCCAGACCGCCGATGACGTTCACGAACAGGATCAGCAGGCCGGCAATGGCGTCGCCACGTACGAATTTGCTGGCGCCGTCCATGGAACCGTAGAAGTCGGCTTCGTGACGCACTTCCTCGCGTTTGGCCTTGGCTTCCTCGCGGTTGATGACACCGCCGTTCAGATCGGCGTCGATAGCCATCTGGCGGCCGGGCATGGCATCCAGGATGAAGCGGGCGGAAACTTCGGAAATACGGCCGGCGCCCTTGGTCACCACTACGAAGTTGATGACGGTCAGAATCAGGAAGACGACAAAACCGACGAAGTAATTGCCGCCAATGACGAATTCGCCAAATGCTTCGATAACCTTGCCGGCTGCGTCCGGTCCGCTGTGGCCGTTGAGCAGTACCACGCGGGTGGAGGCAATGTTCAGCGACAGCCGCAGCAGGGTGGTGAGCAGCAGCACGGTGGGGAAAACACTGAAATCCAGCGGCCGGGCCACGTATACCACCGCCAATAAAATGACGATGGACAGGGCGATATTGAAGCTGAACAACAGATCCAGCAGCATCGGTGGCAGCGGAATGACCACCATGGCCAGAATCGCCAACAACAGCAGGGGCGCGCCCAGGTGCGAGGTGCAGACCATTTTCAGGCGCTCGCCGAAGCTCATGTTGTTAACGGCCGCTGTGTTCATCCACTCCTACTCCGTTGTTTTTACTGGTTTATTGCCAGCGCTTCTGCCATTCGGCATCTTTGCGTTGCCAATCCGCCGGTAAATCCACTGTGGGCGGTACCGGAGGCCTGCCAGTGCCGGGACGCCAGCGTTTGAGCTGGTAGACCCAGGTCAGCACCTGGGCCACGGCGGTATACAGGCCCGCGGGCACCTCCTGTTCGAGGTCAACGCTCCTATACAAGACTCGGGCCAGCGGCGGCGCGCTGAGGATGGGGACTTTGTGCTCTGCAGCAATTTCGCGGATTTTGGCGGCCACTTCGTCCATACCCTTGGCCACCACCACCGGCGCGTTCATGCGGCCGGGCTTGTAGGAAATGGCCACGGCGAAATGGGTCGGGTTCACGACGACAACATCGGCATCGGGTACCGCTTCCATCATGCGGCCGCGGGCAATGCTCTGCTGCAGGCTGCGCAGCTTGGATTTCACTTCCGGCCGGCCTTCGGTTTCCTTGAGTTCGTCCTGTACTTCCTGGCGCGTCATGCGCAGCTTCCGCAGGTTCTGCCAGATCTGGTAGGGGGCATCAATGGCGCCTACCAGCAGCAATGCCAGGGTCAGCACGATGAAAATCCAGCTCACCGAGAAGAACGCCCTGGGCAGGCCGGTGCCTTCGATAGTGCGGGCCAGGGCCAGCAGGTCGGGCGCCATCTGCCACAGGGCAATCAGGGCAATGCCGGCAATCAGGAAGAACTTGAGCAGTGAGCGGCCCAGTTCGGCCAGGCTGTTGAGCGAGAATATGCGGCCGATACCCTTGACCGGATCCATGCGCTTGAAATCCGGGGCCATGGCCTTGAGGCTGATGTTCCAGCCGCCGACGAGCATGGGGCCGAGGATGGCGCCCACTACGGTGGCCAGCAGTACCGGGGAGATCACCAGCAGTGCGGTAATCAGTCCACGGGTGAAAAAACCAGGCAGTTTCTGGGCATCCAGCTGTGCCCCCATGCTGACCGCTTCGTTCAGGCTGCCATGCAGCCATTGCAGGGTTTCCTCGGCCAGAGAACTGCCAAACATGCTGAAAGCCAGCGCCGCCGCGCCGACCACGATAGCGCCCTGCAGGTCGCGGGAACGCGGAACCTGACCTTTCTCGCGGGCCTCACGGACCCGTTTGGGCGTGGGTTGTTCAGTGCGGTCTTGCTGGTCTTGTTCTTCTGACATGGCGCCCTCCTGATTGTTTGCCGATCATTCCGCGCCGATCAGCCCGCGCAGGAATTTCAGCGCGGTCAGCGTGTCAGTGCTGAATTGTTCGCCCAGCGCCGGCAGTACCAGCCACAGCAGCAGGATTCCGGACAGCAGGGTGATGGGGAAACCCAGGGCAAACAGGTTGAGGGCAGGTGAGGCGCGGCTGATCACGCCGAAGGCCATATTGACCAGCAGCAGGGCGATGACCACCGGCAGCGCCAGGCGGATGCCGTTTTCCAGCAAACCGGCGCTGAACATCACCAGGTCATGGGCACGCGTGGCCGTGACGTGCTGGCCAGCCACCGGCAGGGTCTGAAAACTGCTGTGCAGCAGTTCGATCAGGGCCAGATGGGCATTGGTGGTGACAAACAGCACCGTGGCCATGATCAGGAAGAGCTGCGAGACCACCTGGGTGCTGCCGCCACGGATGGGATCGGTGAGCTGGGCAAAGCCCAGGCCGATGCTCAGGGCGCAGAGTTCGCCGGCGTAGAGCAGGGCGTCGAATACCACCTGCAGGGCGAAGCCGAGCATGACGCCGATGAGGATTTCGTGAACGATGCCCAAAAACCAGGCGGGTGAAAGTATTTCCAGCTGTGGCGCCTCGGGTAACAGGGGCAGCAGCACCACGGCAAACAGGGCAGCCATGAATACCCGCACCCGGGTCGGGGTGGACTGGGAACTGATCACCGGTGCGGCCATGAACAGGCCGCCGATACGTAAAAAAGGCCACAGAAAGCCCTCGGCGAACCTGATCCATTCGGCGGCGGCGGATTCCAGGCCGGGCATGATGGTGCCCTTACCCGAGAACGCCGGTGATGCTGCCGAACAGGCGGGTGGTGAAATCCATCAGCAAATGCAGCATCCAGGGGCCGGCGGCCACCAGCACGCCCGCCAGGGCAATGAGCTTGGGGATGAATGACAGGGTCATTTCGTTGATCTGGGTGGCGGCCTGCAGCATGCCGATGATGGCGCCGACCAGCAGTACCGTGAGCAGCAGCGGGGCGGAAATCAGGGCGGCGACCCACAGGGCTTCGCGGCCCAGATCGAGGATGCTTTCCGGCGTCATCACAGTCCCCTGAAGCTGCCGGCCAGGGAGCCGATCACCAGCACCCAGCCATCGACCAGCACAAACAGCATGATCTTGAAGGGCAGGGAAATGAGCATGGGTGACAACATCATCATGCCCATCGACATCAACACGCTGGAAACCACCAGGTCGATGACCACGAAGGGCACAAACAGCAGGAAACCGATCTGGAAGGCGGTTTTCAGTTCACTGGTCAGGAACGCGGCCGCCAGTACCGGGAAAGGCACATCGGCGGTACTTTCGAAAGGACCGGACTCGGACAGCTGGCTGAACATCAGCAGGTCGGCGTCGCGAGTCTGCGACAGCATGAATTCCTTCAGTGGCAGGGAAGCCGCCGTCCAGGCCTGCTGAAACTCCATTTCCTCATTCAGATAAGGCTCAATGCCGGCTTCATAACTCTTCTGGAACACCGGCATCATGACGAACATGGTCAAAAACAGCGCCAGGCCTACCAGTACCTGGTTGGTGGGGGTCTGGCCGGTGCCCAGTGCCTGGCGCAGCAGGCCGAGCACGATGATGATGCGGGTGAAAGCGGTGGTGGTCAGCAACAGCGCCGGCAGCATGCTCAGCAGGGTCATCAGCAGCAGGGCCTGCAGCGAAAGGCTCCAGGTTTCGCCGCCGCCGGTATTGGGTTCCACGGTCAGGGCGGGTACGCCCGGTTCGGCCCAGGCGGCGCCGCCTGCCAGCAGGCAGAGCAATGCCGTGGCCGTAACGGCCAGTGAGGTCCAGCGCTTCATGACTTGTCAGCCTGTTCGAGGGCGTTGGAGAAGCTGTCGTTGGCGGCGTCGAATACGTGCAGGGGGTACACCCGGCCCGGACTGACGCCGATCATGACGACCTTGCCACGGGCCTGGATCAGCATGACGCGTTCGCGGTTGCCTACCGGCATGGCGCCCAGCATCTGCATCTGGCCCTGATTGCCGCGGGGACCGTGCTGCATGCGCTGCAGAAAGCGCGCCAACAGCAGGAACAGTCCCAGCACAACGGCCAGCGCTACCAGGGTCTTGAGCATTGAGAAGGCAACGGCAGAACTCATGACAATCTCCTGTGACGGGCCTTATTTCAGGCGCCGGATACGTTCAGCCGGGCTGACCACGTCGGTCAGGCGCACACCGAAGCGGTCGTTGACCACCACGACTTCGCCATGGGCGATCAGCGTGTTATTGACATAGACATCCAGGGGCTCGCCGGCCATGCGCTCCAGTTCCACCACCGAGCCCTGGTTGAGCTGCAGCAGATTGCGGATGGGCACGCGGGCCCGCCCCAGTTCCATCGACAGGGTGACCGAGACGTCCAGAATCACATCGAGATTGACATCGTTCGGGGCGTTGTCGGCCGGCGTGGTCGCCGGTGCAGCGGCATTGCCCTGGTCTTCCTTCAATGATTCGAAAGTGGCAGGTTCCGCTGCGGCTGCCTTGGCTTCGGCGCCCTTGGTCGGGGTTTCCTGCTGAGGGTTTTCTTCGGCAGTATTCATGGCTTACCTCATGGCTTGCTCTGGCGTTTGCCAGGGTTGTTACGACGGATGACTTCAGTGATCTTGATCGCGTTGTGGCCTTCGAAAACGCCTACACGACCACGGAAAACCGGTATCTGCTCCACGCAGAGATCAACCGCCTTGGGGATATCGATGGGGATGATGTCGCCGGCCTTAAGCTTGGAAAGATTGCGCAGCGGGATCTCCGCTGTGGACAACTGGGAACTGAGTTCCACCTGGGCGTCCTGAATCTGCTCACGCAGGGCCATGGTCCAGTGCTCGTCGCGATCCATGCGGTCGGACTGCACCCCGGCATCCAGCTGGTCCCGGATCGGCTCGATCATGGAATAGGGCATGGTGATATGCAGATCGCCACTACCACCTTCCAGCTCAATGCCGAAACGCGAGACCACCACGTGCTCGGAGGGCGACACGATGTTGGCAAAATGAGGATTGACCTCGTGGTTGATGAACTCGAATTCCAGTGGCATGACGGCCTGCCAGGCTTCCTGCATATCCTTGAAGCACTGCTGCAGCATCATCTGGATCACACGCAGTTCGGTCGGGGTGAATTCGCGGCCCTCGATCTTGGCCGGGAAACGGCCGTCGCCACCAAAGAAGTTATCCACCACGGTGAATACCAGGCGGGGTTCAAAAATAACTAGAGCAGTTCCTCTTAATGGCTTGATTTTATAAAGATTCAAGCTTGTAGGGACGTACATGGTGTGCATGTAGTCCGAAAACTTGAGCATCTCCACACCCTTCACCGTGAGGTCGGCCGAACGGCGCAGCATGTTGAACAGGCTGATGCGGTAGAGGCGGGCAAAACGCTCGTTGATCATCTCCAGAGTCGGCAGGCGGCCGCGCACAATGCGGTCCTGGGAGGCAAAGTCGAAGGATTTGACCTCGCCCGGATCAGCCTCGTGTTCCTCTGTCTCAACGGCGCCGCTATCGACACCATCGAGCAGTGCGTCGATTTCGTCCTGGGAAAGCAGATCAGCGTTACTCATGACTGACTCACTGCATCACGAAGCTGGTGAAAAGCACGGCTTCGATGGATGTCTGGACACTGTGCGCCTTCAGCACGGCGTTGATTTCGTCGCGTGCAGCCGCTTGCAGGTTTTCCTTGCCGCTGCGGGGAATCAACTGGGCGAATTTTTGCTGGGCAAACAGCAACAGCAGCCGGTTGCGGATTTCCGGCATGTAGGTTTCAACTTCGGCCAGCGCCTGGCTGTCATGCGCCATGATCTGGACGTTGAGCTGCAGATAGCGCATCAGATCCGGGTCATCGAGATTGACGACAAAGCCCGGGTCCAGCTCCAGGTAATGCGGTTTGCTGCTGACCACCGGTTCGGCGATTTCGCCTTCCACGGCAGGCGCGGGCTTGAGGAAGAAGAACCAGCCGGCGGCACCGCCTCCGGCAAATACGATCAACAGCAGGAATATCCACAGCCATTTACGGCTGCCTTTTCCGGTTTCCTGTACCTCGTTGCCTTCGGCCTGTGCCTCGACATCGAGGTCTTCGGCATTGGCAGTTGTCGATTCAGCCACTGATTGTCTCCGCTCGGGTTAATGCTCCCTCCGGGGTGCAAGGCCCGTGCCACAGAGTCAGTGCTTTTAACTAACTGTAATTAAAGATAAATATTAAGATTGCGACTGATCGGGAAACAGCCCGACAGAGTATTGACGGAAGATTGGCGAGCCTGCCGTCAAAGCGCTGTCAGGACTTTGACGCCCGTTTCAGGCATAGAGATCCAGCAGGCTGTCGCTGCTCGGGGCGCGGGCAGTCGTCTGCGGCAGGGATTCCTGAACTTCTGCCGTGGATACGGAGGTTTGCGGGGCAAACAGTGAGCCGCCGGATTGATTCGGATCCTGACCCTGTCCACCGAAATGATGCTGTATGTCCGCGCGCACCAGATTCATGCCCTGCTGATTGAAGTATTCCCGCAGGCGGGGCAACGCGGCTTCCAGGGCCTCGCGCGTATCCGCATTGACCGCGGCAAACTGTATGGCGGCCTGATCACGGGCCGTTTCAATGCGTATATTGACCGGGCCCAGTTCAGCCGGGTGAAGATGCAGTTCGGCCTGCTTGATATCCTGGCGGCCGAGCATGACGACACGCTCGCTCAGAGCCTGTTGCCAGGCCGGCTGCTGGATATTGCCGGGCACGTCAAAGCGGGGAATGTTCTGTACAGCCTCGCCACGGGGCGCGCTGGGTTGATGCAGCAATGCAGCATGCTGGCCACTGGCGACCGTGGAAGGCTGTAGCGACTCCAGGGGCTTGAGCCCCTCAAAACGGGCCGCAAGAGTGATATTCCCGCCCTGGCCGGTCTGAGCGGATTTCAATGCTTCAAGCTGGGGATTCAAAGTGGGCAGGTTGCCCTGGGTCTGGGCCTGTTGCGTCTGTGCCGTTGTGTTCAGGGGCTGGGTATTGCCGCCGGTTGCGGGCCTGGCTTCCGCCGCCCGGCCGACTGCCTGCAGGGCGGTGGCCAGCGGATCGGCATTACCCTGGCTGTTCGCCATCTGTGTGCGGGCCTCCCGTAATTGGCTTAACACATGTAATGCGTGGTGGATGCCTTGTGCTGTTTCTGTCTCTTCCGCAAGGTCGGTGTTTTCTGTTAGCGGCTGCCCGGTCAGGGTATCTGCGCCGGCTGCGCTGTCCTTCTGCCCCAGGCTCTGGGCGAGTTCTTCGCTGACTTCGGTGGCAAGCGCCTCACTCTCGGCCGGCAACTCGGCGCCGGCTTCTTCCTGCATTTGTCCGGCGATACGGGCAAACAGGCCGGGGATACCCGCGACTTCGGGGTTTGCCGATCGCTGGGCGCCTGTTGCTGAACTGGCCGGGTTGGTTGCCTGTACCGGGGGAGTGGCGCTGGGCATGGATCAGCCTCCGTTGCCGTGATGCAGAATGCGGTGTGCCTGCTGGGCGATTTCGTCCAGTTCTTTCTGTTCGCGATGAGCCGCCTGACGGCGTGCCCGCTGCCTTTCATTTTCAATCAGTTGTTCGTAGCGCCGCGTTTCGCTGTTGGCCATGATCCAGGACTGACGCGCCTGCTCAGCCCGTTGTCGCAGCTTGTTGATTTGCTGCTGCTGCATGTGAATGGCCTGCTGCAGGCGGCACATGAAGGCATGGCGGTTGGCCAGCGTGCTGGCGCGGGCGCCGTTGATATGGTTCGCGGCCGGCGTCTGGTTTGTGTGTGTATAACTTTGAAGTTGATGAAGTTTTTCACTCTCCAGGTCAACACGGTCACGGGCGTCGGACAGTTGCTGCAGGGCCTTCTGTTCGACCAGTTTGGCTCGCATCAGCAGCGTGCTGTAGCGCGCGCCGGGTTCCTGGTAACTGTTGAATTTCATGATCTGCTCTCCTCAGCCATGCCCGGTACGGTCTGTGCCTGGGCATCGGGTTTTTTGGCGGCGCGAATCAGTTGGCCCAGTTTGTTGATGCTGCCGGCATAGTCGGCAGCCTCATGGATGTCCTGTTTCAGCAGGGCTTCGATACGTGGCCAAAGGGCAATGGCAGTATCGACGGTTGGATTGCTGCCCGACTGGTAGGCGCCGATGCTGATCAGGTCGCGATGGCTGCGATGCGCACCCAGCAGACTGCGCATGACCTGGCTCCATTGATGGTGTTCGGTCGAAATAATGTCCTTGGCCACGCGGCTGACAGAGGCTTCTACGTCAATGGCCGGATACATGCCGGACTCGGCAATATCGCGGGACAGCACAATATGGCCATCCAGAATCGCGCGTGAGGCATCGGCTATGGGTTCCTGGTTGTCATCGCCTTCCACCAGTACGGTGTAGAAACCGGTGATCGAACCGCCGTTGTCCTTGCCATTGCCGGCGCGTTCAATCAGCTGTGGCAGACGGGCGAATACGGATGGGGTGTAGCCGCGGGTGGCCGGCGGTTCGCCCACGGCCAGGCCGATTTCACGCTGCGCATGGGCAAAACGGGTCAGTGAATCCATCAGCAGCAATACCTGGCGGCCGCGATCGCGGAAATATTCGGCGATTGCGGTGGCGCGCCAGGCGGCATGAATGCGCGCCAGCGGCGGACGGTCGGCCGGGGCGGCGACCACCACGGCGCGGCGCATGCCTTCGGCGCCGAGCGTACGTTCAATGAAGTCACGCACTTCACGGCCGCGTTCACCGATCAGGCCGACCACGATGACTTCCGCCGAGGTATAGCGGGTCATCATGCCCAGCAGGGTGCTTTTGCCTACACCGGAACCGGCAAACAGACCGATGCGCTGGCCGCGGCCCACGGTAAGCAGGGAATTGATGGCGCGCACACCCACGTCCAGGGGTTCGGTGATGGCGGCGCGTTCCATGGGATTCAGGGGGGCGGCAATCAGGGGTACGCGATCAGTCAGTCGCAGGGGCTGCTTGCTGTCCAGCGGGCGGCCCTCATCGTCAATCACGCGGCCCAGCAGGGCGTCGCCGACGGGCACCTGCAGGCCTTCCGACAGCGGGCGTACCCGCAGATTCGGCAGCAGGCCGCGCATGTCGCCGGTGGCCATCAGATAGCTGCGGTCGCCGGCAAAACCGACCACCTCTGCTTCCAGTTCACCGCCATGGGCGGTTTCCACCGCGCAGCGGCCGCCAATGGGTATATGGCAGCCGCTGGCTTCCAGTGTGAGGCCCACTACACGCTTGAGCAGGCCTTCGACCTGGTAGTCACGGGTACGGGGCAGGCGCTCGCTCATGCCGTGCAGGCGTTGCAGCAGCCGTTGATCACGGGCTTGTTGCCAGGCGGGGCGTGCGGCGGCGGCCTGAGGCATATCAGTTGCCTTCCATCAGGTCGTTGAGCATGGCTTCCAGACGCGCCTGCAGGGTGCCGTCCAGGGCGCCGCTGTCGGTCTGGATACGGACATCGCCGGGGCGCAGCACACGGTCGTGCAGCACGCGCCAGCCTTCGCCGTTATTGCCCAGCATTTCAGTCAGGGCCGTGGCATCGTCCGGGCAGAGATAAATGCTGACCACGCGGTCGGTGGGTTGCAGCAGTTCTATGCCCTCGCGAATAAAGCCTGCCAGGGCTTCGGGTTCCTGCGGCAGGGCCTTGCGCAGAATGCGCTCGCACAGCTGCAGGCACAGTTGCAGCAATTCGTGCTGGATTTCCTCATCCAGTGCATGCAGCGGGCGGCCCATGTTTTCAAGCACGCCCTGCATACGGGTAATAAGTACATCGGCATGGGCCAGGCCAGCGGCCTTGCCTTCCTGGTATCCCTGGTTGAAACCTTCCTCGCGGGCAGTCGCGGAAATACTGTCCAGTTCCTGTGCGGTATGCAGGGAACCGGCACCCTGATTGCCCGCCACGCCATTGAGGTTGGGCATCTGCCAGCGGATGGCGGATTCCTTGTCGATATTCTCGCCGGGTCTAGACATATTCTTCGCCCTTTGAGGCGCCGAGGCTGATGGTGCCTTCCTCGGCCAGGCGGCGGGCTATGCCCAGAATTTCCTTCTGGGCTGCCTCGACATCCGACAGGCGCACCGGGCCCAGCGCCTCGATGTCTTCCTTGAGGATTTCCCCGGCGCGCTGGGAAATGTTGCTGGTGATCTTCTCGGCCACTTTCGGGTCGGCGCCCTTCAGGGCCACGGCCAGCTTGTCGTTGGGTACGTCGCGCAGCAGGGTCTGCATGTCGCGGTCCTCGACCTCGGCCAGGTTGTCGAATACGAACATCAGGTCCTGGATCTGGGTAGCCAGGCCTTCATCGTTCTCGCCGATCTGGCCCATGATTTCCTGTTCCTGTGAAGAATCCAGGAAATTCATGATGTTGGCGGCGACTTTTATACCGCCGACATTGGAGGATTTGAGGTTGTTCTGGCCGGCAAACTGGCGTTCCATAATGTCGTCCAGTTCATGCAGGGCAGAAGGCGGGATGCCGTCCAGCGTGGCGATACGCATCAGCACATCCGGCCGTACCCGCTCCGGCAGCTGGCCCAGTACATCGGCGGCCAGATCGCTTTCCAGGTAGGACAGCACAATGGCGATAATCTGCGGGTGTTCGTTGCGAATAAGTTCGGCAATGGAGCGGGGCTCCATCCATTTGAGCGCCTCCAGACCCTTGGTGTTACGGCCCAGCAGGATGCGGTCGATCATGCTGCCGGCCTTGTCTTCACCGAGGGCTTCCACCAGCACCTTGCGTACGTAGTCATCTGCGCCCACGCCCAGCGAGGTCTGGTTTTCCATGTCGGACACGAAGGCGTCCATGACGATTTCGGCCTGCTGCTTGGTGACTTCGCTGACCGAAGCCATGGCCTGACCCACACGCTGGACATCCTTGGCGCCCATGTGCTGCAGAACCTGGGCCGCCTCACTTTCACCCAATGACATCAGCAGAATGGCTGCTTTCTGGGTGCCGGTTATGCTTGGTGTTGCTTCAGCCATCTTTCGATACCCATGCTTTGACCACCTGGGCCACTTGTTTCGGATCCTGGGCCACGGCGCTGCGCGCCACGGCCAGCTTGTCGTCATAGCCCAGACCAGGGCGGGCGGGCGCCATGCCAGCGCCGGCCAGGGCAGGTTGTGCAGTGCCCGCGACTTCGCCGCTGAGCGCACCGGCAGCCCGGTTGCGGATGATGTTGCCCTGGGTCTGGATGATGTTCTTCATGGCCGGGCGCAGGACACCGAAGCCGATGGCCAGCAGCACCAGTACACCCAGCATCTGTTTCAGGGCGTTCTGCAGCCAGGGTTTCTCCCACAGCGGCGCCGAGGGCAGGGCTTCGATTTCAGGACGCAGGAAGGGTTGATTGGTCACCGCCACGGTATCGCCGCGTTCGGCATTGAAACCGACCGCTTCCTTGACCAGTGATTCCACCTGCTTGAGCTGGGCTTCACTCAGTGGCACGTATTCGATTTCGCCACCGTCCTTGCGGGTAGGGATGTTGTCGACCAGTACGGCTACGGAAAGCCGGTTGATGGTGCCGGACGGGGTGCGGGTGTGGCTGACCGTGCGGTCCACTTCATAGCGCCGTGATTCGTTACGGCTCATGTTTTTCACGTCAGCGGCGCTGCCGCCTTCGCCACGGGCTGCAGCCGCACTGATGGGCTGATTGGCGGTGGCGCCGGGAATGCCGCCGGTTCCAATGCTGGAGCCGCGGCTGCTGTTTTCGCTGACCTGTTCGCTGCGTACCACGCGCGTGTCGGGGTTGTAGACCTCGCGGGCCTCTTCGGTGACCGAGAAGTCCATGTCGGCAGCCACCTGTGCGCTGACACGCCCGATACCCATCATCGGTGTCAGCAGTTGTTCAATGCGTTGTACATAGCCGGTTTCCAGCTGGCGACGCTGGTCAAACTGCGCGGCGCTGGCCGCCAGGGCCGGGTCGCGGTTGTTGTCGCTGAGCAGGCGTCCGCTCTGGTCCACCACGGTGACACGTCCGGAGGGCAGATTCGGCACGCTGCCGGATACCAGATGCACAATGGCGTCCACCTGGGCCATTTCCAGACGGCGGCCCGGGTAGAGTTCTACCAGCACCGAGGCACTGGCTTCGCGGTGGTCGCGGGCAAAGGCGCTTTCCTTGGCCATGGCCAGATGTACACGGGCGACCTTGACCGACTGCATGGAAGTAATGGTGCGCGCCAGTTCGGTTTCCAGGGCAGTCTGGTAACGGGCGGTTTCAATGAACTGACTGGTGCCAAAACCCTGCTCCTGTTGCAGCATTTCCATGCCTACGGAGCTGCCCATGGGCAGAGCCTGCCCGGCCATGGCCAGACGCGCTTCGCGCACCTTGCCGGCCGGCACTTCAATGGCGCCGCTGGCGGACAGCTTCATGGGGATGCCGGAAGCGTCCAGGGCATCTGCCACCTGGGCGGCGTCACGGTCGCTCAGGCCGGTATACAGCGGCTGGTAGTCGGAGTTGTTCACCCACAACCAGATCTGTACGCCCAGAGCGATACCGGCAATGATGCTGGCCAGCATCATCAGGGGACGAACCCCGATCTTGTCCAGCCAGCGTGTTACGTCCAGGTCAGCCATAATTCAGAGCCCCTCAGATCGGCATGTTCATAATGTCCTGATAGGCGCGCACCATGCGGTTGCGTACCTGGGTCAGGGCGGTGAACTCCACCTGGGAACGATTGGATGCGAGCATGACATCGGCCAGGCTCACGTCCGGCTGTCCCAGTTCGAAGGCGCGGGCGGTGTCGGCTGCCTGGGTCTGGGTTTCGCTGACGCGGTTAACGGCTTTACCCATGAGATCGCCAAAATCAGTACGTTCGGTCGCCGGCGCCTGGGCCGGTGTTTCCATGCCGGCCGAACGCGCCTGTAAAGCACGCAGCTGACTCAGAACCGAATTGATTTCAACTGAACTCATGGTTGTCTCCGTAAGTCACAGCCCCGCTGCAAGTCCTGTGCCCGTCAGCCTAAAGATTTCGCTCAGGCTGCCGACCGGTCGGCCTGCATGTCGTACTTGCGCAGCTTTTCCACCAGGGTGGTGCGCCGCAAACCCAGTAATTGCGCGGCATGTGCGACCACACCTTCAGTGCGGTCCAGCGCCTGCGTAATCAGGGTTTTCTCGATATCCGCGATGTGGTGACGCAGGTTGATACCGGCGTCCGGCAGAAAATCGTCACTGCTGGTCGGGGATTCGACGGATTCCCCGCTGATTTGTGCGCCGGTGTTTTGTTCCTCCGCTTCTGCGCTGACCTGGATATCGGTCTCCGGGCCGCGATAACGCTCGGGCAGATCCTTGTAGTCGATGCGGCCCTTGGGATTCATGACCGACAGGCGTTCGATCAGGTTGGCCAGTTCGCGCACATTGCCGGGCCATGTGTACTGGCGCAGCGCCTGTAGTGCCTTCTCACTGAACTGCAGCCCGGTGCGGCGTCGTCCCGCGGGGGAGTGGGCCAGATTGGCAGACAGCTCTTCGATCAGCTGCGGAATATCCTCGCGGCGCTCGCGCAGGGGGGGCATGTCGATGGGGAAAACATTCAGTCGGTAGAACAGATCCTCGCGGAACTCACCTTCGGCAATGCGGCTCTCCAGGTCACGGTGGGTAGCGGCAATGATGCGTACATCGCATTCGATGGAGCGATTGCCGCCCACACGCTCGAATACGCGTTCCTGAATGACGCGCAACAGTTTGACCTGCATGTGCAGGCTCATGTCGCCGATTTCGTCCAGGAATATGGTGCCGCCCTCGGCCAGTTCGAAGCGGCCGGCGCGCGAGTTGATGGCGCCGGTGAAGGCGCCTTTTTCATGGCCGAACAGTTCGCTTTCCAGCAATTCGGAGGGAATGGCGCCGCAGTTGATGGCCACGAAGGGCTTGTTGGCGCGTGGCGAGGCATCGTGCACGGCGCGCGCCACGACTTCCTTGCCGGTGCCGGATTCACCCAGGATCAGCACGGTGGTGTCATAGGCCGCCACCTGCTTGATCATGTTGCGCAGGGCTTCAGCCTTGGGCGAGTGGCCGGTGGGGCCCACCATGCGGCTCATGGCCTCTTCCTGTTCAATGCGCATGACGCTGGCCGACTGCAGGATTTCCGACAGTTGCGGGCAGCGCAGGGGATATTCCAGGTTCCAGCAGGTCTCCGGCTCCAGGCCCTGCCGCTCGGCAAATTCTGCGGTGTTGGGCGGCAGCACCAGCACCGGCGGGTGCAGGGGATCCTGCGCCAGCCACCGGGTGACCTGGCGGATCTCGTCCGCCTCGGCCTTGCCAATCATGACGGCGATGTAATCGGAGGGCGCCTGGCTGACGGTCTCCTTGACCGAAGTGCAGAGCCGCGGGCGCAGATCCAGGAAATCCACCAGCGTGCCCAGCATGTCGGCGCGCTCGGCGTCGGCTTCCAGTATGAGTACACGTGATTCAGACATGAGCGCACCTCTTTTCGAAAATTTGCAGAACTTCGCGGATTTCATGGACGTACCAGAGCTTGCTGACAAAGGCGTCAGCGCCGGCCTTGGCCGCGTGTTCGCGGTGTTGGGCATCGTCGTAGTGGCTGACCACCACCACCCAGGGCGGGGAGCTTTGCGCCTTGATCAGGCGGGTCGCCTGCAGGCCGCCCATCTCCGGCATGGCCAGGTCCATCAGCACCACGTCCGGGGCCAGGCTTTCCGCCATTTCCACCGCTTCGCGGCCGTTGCGGGCGCGGCCCGCCACCTTGATATTGGGCAGGGTTTTCAGGAACCGCTCGGCGGATTCCAGGAACCCTTCGTGGTCGTCGACAATCAGGACGCTAATGCGTGACATGATGTTCTCTCCTCGGCCATACGGCCCGCTGACTGCTGGCCGCGTTGGCGGGCCGGTGCGATATTCATGGCTTCGCGATACTTGGCGACGGTGCGGCGCGCAATGCAGATGCCCTTGCGGGCCAGCATTTTGGCGATTACGCCGTCTGACAGTGGCTTGGCGAAGTCTTCCCTCTCGATGATCTTGCGCACCATGGCGCGGACTGCGGTGCCGGCAATCTCACTGCCGTCCTTGCGGTTCAACTGGCTCGAGAAGAAGGTCTTGAGTTCGAATACACCACGTGGCGTCTGTACGTACTTGTTGGTGGTGATGCGGCACACGGTGGATTCATGCATGCCGATGGCATCGGCAACTTCCCGCAAGGTCAGCGGGGCCAGGCCTTCGATGCCCTGTTCCAGGAAGTTTTTCTGACGTTCGAAGATAACGGCAGCCGCACGGCTGAGCGTGTCATTGCGGATTTCCAGGCCGCGTACAATCCAGCGGGCTTCGGTCAGCTGGTCGCGCAGCGCCTGATGCCCGCCGGCTTGCTGGTGGGTGGACAGCATTCTTTCATAGGTGCTGTTCACCCGCAGTCTGGGCAGACGTTCGCGGGCCAGATCCACCCGCCATTGATCGCCGACGCGGCGTACTACAACGTCCGGAAAGATGGCCTGGGCAGCCGGGCTGATGCTTTCACCGGGTTTGGGGTCCAGGCTCAGGATCAGTTGCTCGGCGTAACGGGCTTCTTCTTCGGAAACTTCAAAGTGTGCGGCCAGGTCGGCAGTATCGTGCAGGGCCAGACGGCTGAGGTCTTCCTGCACAATGCGCAGGGCCAGCGCCTTGCCGGGGGTGCCATCCGGATATTCATTCAACTGGGCGGTCAGGCATTCGCACAGGGAGCGGGAGGCAAAGCCGGCCGGGTCGAGCTGCTGCACCTGCAGCAACACTGACTCAACATGGCGCGGACTGCTGTCATATTCCTGACTCAGGCGACGGGCCAGGGCCGGGAAGTCTTCAGTCAGGTAGCCGCTTTCGTCACAGGCATCGACCAGCGAGATAGCGATGGCCTGATCGTTGGCATCGCTGAACTCTTCCATGATCTGGACCTGCAGGCGGCTGTAAATGTCGCCTTCGCTCTCGGCCATGTTGGCCATGGGGTCGTAATCGCTGGAGGCCGCGGCAGCGGGTGTGTCCCAGCAAGCCTCGTAGGCTTCGAGGATTTCGTCAGTCTGTTCTTCGTTGCTGGTGTCGACTTCGTCGTTGTCCAGCTCCTGCAAGTCGTCCTCGACTTCCAGCAGGACATTGGTTTCCAGCGCCTGTTGCAGGGTCTGTTCGAGTTCCAGGCGTGAAAGCTGCAGCAGACGTATCTGTTGCAACAGCTGTGGCGTCATTGCCAGTTGCTGATTCTGTTGAAGTATCTGTGCAGTTTTCATGTCTTCCTCCGGCTGATTTTCCGGCCGATCTTTTCTTTTCGGCCTTGGGTATATTCAAGGCGATCAGGTGTCGGAAAAACAGTCAGGAGGAATACGCCTGGCTGTGGGGTATATCCCCACAAAGGTCAGAATGTGACGGGATTCCGTCTTGCCGGAATCGACAAGGAGATCAGAAAGGGATCAGAGGCCGGAACTGACAGTGGAGCGATGATGCTTGAGGGCAAAACGCAGCAGTTCCTGTCCACGATTCAGGCCGAGGGTTTCCATCATGCGGGAGCGATGGGTTTCCACGGTTTTGACGCTCAGGTCCAGGTGGTTGGCGATTTCCTTGGTGGCATAGCCTTCGGCCATGAGGTCCAGAATCTGCTGCTGGCGTGGCGAAAGTTTGTCGTATTCGCTGTCCTGGCCGTTTTGACCGACCAGGGCGCCCACGACCGATTCGGACACACGTGGCGAGAGGAAGGTCTGGTCCCGCATGACGGTGTCCAGCGCCAGTCCCAGCTCGGCCGGCGCCGAGTCCTTTACCAGGAAGCCGTTGGCGCCGTTGGCCAGGGCGGTTTTGACGTGCGCCATGTCCGAATGCATGGAAAGCATGAGTATCTTGAGTTCGGGCCAGCGGCGGCGGATTTCCTTGAGAATATCCAGTCCGTTGCCGTCAGGCATGGAGATATCCAGTAGCAGAACGTCGGGCAGGTCGTCTTCGATATGCCGAACGGTGCTGCTGCCGGTGGATGCTTCGCCGACCACTTCATAATCCCCCAAGGATTCGATGAGCTGTTTAAGCCCTGCCCGAATCAGTATGTGGTCATCAGCGATCAGGATCCGCATTGAGTGTCTCTCCACCTGCCAGCGTCATCTCGTTATATCTCAGGAGTTTAGATTACAGAAGCCGCCGTGGGGAGGCTGTAGGAAAATTCTTATTCTGAATGTAGTCGTTTTTCGGCAACTGCGCGGCGATGACCCCGGAAGACATAGGCCAGCAAGGCGTCAGCCACGTCGTCGGGCATGGGGTCGAAATGGCAGTGCAACCGATATTCATCCGGCGCATGGGGTTGCGGTTCGCATTGCATGCGGGCCGGCAGTATGACGGGTTGCGCCAGCAGGGGATGCAGGTACAGTGCGAGCCGTCCATGACTGTCGTGTTCGACGGCATCCAGGCTGGTCCAGCGAGCCCAGCTGCCCGCCAGTTGCACGGTATGCGGCAGGGGCCGGGGATGCGCCTGTTCTACCAGAGTGGCAAGCAGATCCAGGGCCAGATTCAGTTTGCTTTCCAGGCGCTGGATTTCGGCTTCCGGTCCGGTCGGTTGCTCGGTTTTCTTGTGGCCACTGGACTCCAGCGCCTCGATCGCCTGCAGGCGCTGGATATTCTGCATATGCAGGGCTTCACCCGGACGCGCAGCGCCGTAGTCGGTGTTCCAGGCCATGGGAATCAGCAGTTCGCAACTGACCTGGGAGGTTTGTGTGTGATTGTCGTCACTCATGGCTACTGCATCATTTTGGGTCCGGGGACCATCATGCCGGTTTCCCGATAGCTGTTGGTGGCGTGGCGGCCCAGTTGCATACGGGTTATTTGCTCGCTGCAGTGGTCACGCGCGGTTTCCAGGCTACGGGCCAGGGCCTGATCGGATTGCAGCAGCTCGGTCAGGGCGTTGAGCACTTTCTGGCGCGCGCCATCTTCCAGCGGCCGCTCGAACAGCCGTTGCAGGGCTGCGCGCCGGCGGGTTTCCAGTTCGGTGGCGGCTTCCCAGTCACCTACGCCTACGGCCTCGCGGAACTCGATATTGAGATCCGTGATCTGCCGCAGCATATCTGTGAGGGGAAGTGGCTCAGTCACGGGCTTATCCTGCGTCCAGGGCAGGTTCCTCCTGTTGGGCAATACCGTTCCAGCCTTCCTGCAGGATGGCCAGCAGCCTGTCGGCTTCATGCAGCGCCTGTTCGTCATTCATGGCGCTGGCCTGCATGAGCCGGCGATAGAGGTAGTCGTATAAATCTTCCAGGTTACGCGCGATCTCGCCACCGGCTTCGCTATCCAGCGACAGGCGCAGGGCATCGATGATGGCGCAGACACGGTGAATGCTCTGCGCACGGGTTGCCAGATCATGGTTAAGCGTGGCGCTGACAGCCAGGGCCAGCTTGCTGCGCGCCTGTTTCAGTAACAGGCTGATCAGCTCATGCGGATCAGCACTGGCGACATGGGCCGAGTGACCCATTTGCTGGTAGAAGCGACTCATTCGCTGTGTCGTCTGCATGTCACACTCCTTGTGGATGTCTGTTATCAGTTATTGCGACGGGTGGTAAAGCTGCTGAGATTGGCCAACTGGTTGGTCAGGAACTCGCTGGTGCTGTTCATCTGTGCGATCAGGCCGTCGAGGGCGGTGAACTGCCTGCGGTAACGCTCTTCAAGCGCAATGGCGCGATCGTCCAGGCGCAGGTTATCGTCCTCGATGCCGTCAAGCTGGCCTTCCAGCCGTTCCAGGGCGGTACTGATGCGTCCGCCGCTGCCCAGGTACTGGCTCAGTACGGTGGAAAGCTGCACGGCAATGCCCGATGCGCCGGTTAAAAGCGCACGCACGCGCTCGGGGTTATTGGCGAGCGCGTCATCCAGCTTGGATTGGTCTATTTTCAGCGTGCCATCCACCTGGATATCAATGCCGATTTCCGACAACGAGCCAATCTGTGCGGCCAGGCCCGGGGAAATGGCGCTCAGTGCCGAGCGCAGGCTGTTGCCGAGCTGGCGAACGGTGGAATCCCCCGTCAGCGCGGAGGCCTGCTGCGTGTCGCTGTTATAACGCGACACACTGCCAATACTGGCGATGGCGGCGTTGTAGGACTGGACGAAGCCTTCGATGGCGGCCCGCTGCGTGCTGGTATTGATGGCAATCGCCAGTTGGTGAACATTGCCTTCGTCACCCGCCTTCAGTTGCAGCGTTACACCATCGAGTACATCGTCGATGCTGTTGGATGATGCGGTATGCAGAAAGCCGTCCACCCGTATCTGGCTGTCAGTAGCAGGTGTGACTTCGCTGAGTTGTTCATCCACGCCCGGGTCGTAGACCAGCGCCGCCAGACCACCGTCGCCGCCGCTCTGGGTGACACGCAGACTGTGTTCAGTCCCGGTTTCCGTAGAGGTCAGCACCAGGCGGGTGACACCACCGGCATTGATCAGGCTGGCCTGTACGCCGGGGTTGTCCTCGGCATCGTTGATGGCGTTCATGATGCCGGCCAGGGTGTTTTCTTCGCTGTCGATGTTGACGCTGAAGGACTCGCTGCCGACTTCGATCGTCAGGTCGCCGGTGCCGATGACCGTATCGCCGGAAGCGTAACTGCCGGATGCCAGGCGATGCGCCTTGGCCAGGGTAATGACTTCAACGCTATGGCTGCCAGCGTTAGCGCTGCTGGTGGCAATGGCGGTGAAAATGTCTTCGTCGCTGCTGGTGGCCGAGAGGGTTTCCAGCGCGCCGCCGGTCGTTAGGCTGTTGACCTTGGACTGCAGGGCAGACAAGGCCCCCTGCAGGGTGCCGAAGGCGGAAATCCTGGCCTGGGTATTGGCTTCACGCCGGATCAGGCTGCTGCGTTTGGCGGAGGTTTCGGCCTGAACGAGTTGTTCCACAAGACTGGCGATATCCAGTCCTGATCCGATGCCGAGTGCACTGATTGTTGGCATGCGACCTCCTCGACAGCGCTGTCAGTACAGCGATCCTGTCAATTAACCGTCGCGCGGCAGATCGGCCAGATCATGTAACTGCTGGTAACCGGGGTTGGGCAGGGGGCGGCCGGTCTTGGCATCCACCAGGATGACTTCCGGTCCGTACCCGCGGTCAGCCAGTTGCAGGTGATAGGGCAGTTTCTGCGCACGCATTTGTTTGTTCATGGTCAGGATGTCCCTGGCCAGTTCGCGTAACTGCGCTTTTTTAGACGACTTTTCGGGTTTGCCAGATCCTGAAACGCAGGAAACCCGCGGCCTGGGCCGTACGGGTGTCTTGTGCTTTCCGAGTTTTGATATTGCATTCCAGATTTTCATCGTCAGTCTCCAGTGTTGCCAGAGAAAGACCCCGGGGTGTTGCCACCCCGGGGATTCCTCATTACTGGAGGAGGCTCAGTACGTTCTGAGGCAGTGCATTCGCCTGGGCGAGCATCGCCGTACCAGCCTGCTGCAGGATCTGTGCCCGAGTCAGGTTGGCGGTTTCGGCGGCGAAGTCCGCGTCGCGGATGCGGCTGCGGGCAGCTTCCAGGTTCTCGCTCTGCGTGGTCAGACTGGCCACTACCGAGCTGAAGCGGTTCTGGATGGCGCCCAGTTCAGCGCGGGCTGAGTTGACCGCATCCAGAGCAGCGTCCATGGACTGCATCGCAGTGTCAGCACCGGCCACGTTGGAGATGTCCAGCGCGTCGAAGCCGGTCTGCGAGGCAGCAGCCGTGGTGCCAGCCGTCAGGCCTGTGGTGGCCGTGGTGGCAGTGCCCGCCAGGGTGACAACCACGTCATGCGAGGACACCAGGGTCACCGTGGTGGCAGTGTCATTCACCGCGTACACACCGGTCTGGTCAGCGATCGCGTTGATCGCGTCACGCAGGGAGCCGGCGCGCTCGGTGGCGCTGGAGTCAGCGGCGATACCGCCTACATTGACGGCCACGCCATCCGCGTCTTCGATGGTGATGTCACCGGCCGTTACCGCCGTGAAGGTGGTGGCGGCAATGGTGGTCACACTGGCGCGGCTGTAGGTGCCCAGAGCGGTGGAGTTGGCGTTCGCGATCGAGCTGATCGAGATCACTTCACCCTGGTTGGCGCCGACCTGGAAGGCCTGGTTGCTGAAGGAACCGTCCAGCAGCTTCACGCCGTTGAACGAGGTCTGGGAAGCCACACGGTTGATTTCGGCAATCAGCTGCGTCGCTTCTTCGTTCAGGGCCACACGGTCCGAGGCGCTATTGGTAGCGTTGCGGGACTGCACAGCCAGTTCACGAATACGCTGCAGGTTGTTGGATACTTCCACCAGAGCGCCTTCGGCCGTCTGGGCCAGTGAAATGCCGTCGTTGGCATTACGGGCCGCCTGGTTCAGGCCGCGGATCTGGGTGGTCATACGTTCCGAAATGGCCATACCCGCAGCGTCGTCTTTGGCGCTGTTGATACGCAGACCGGAAGAAAGCCGCTGCAGGGATACGCTCAAGCTGTTCTGACTCATGTTCAGGTTGCGTTGCGCGTTCAGCGACATCACGTTGGTGTTGATAATCTGAGGCATTGTCGGGTCTCCTTTGGGTTCAAGTCCGTTGCAGTGTCGCTAAACATTGCGTCCTGCTGAACTTAATATCGGCGGCTTGTCAGGAAACCTTTAGGGCTATTTCGGCATATTTCTGAAGCGCTTCCTAATGGGGGGCGGGCACTGCTTTTCCTCTCTATACAGATAGTTGATAGTAGTACTAACTATTAGTACTATTCGAATATGAAAAGGAAAAATATAAAGACACTGGAACGGATATTTTGCCGTCCGGTCAGCGCCAATATCAGATGGTCGGATATTGAAGCTCTGTTGCTTGATCTGGGCGCAAGTATTGAGGAGCGTGAAGGTTCTCGTGTTCATGTGGACTTATTCGGACAGGACCGGATTTTCCATCGTCCGCATCCTTCCCCGAATACCGACAAGGGTGCCGTTGCTTCGTTACGAAAATGGCTCGAACAGAACGGAGTGAAGCCATGAATATCATGACTATTGCAGATCAAAAGGCAGTCATTGCCTATGACCCTGAAATCGATATGTTCAGGGGTGAATTTCTGGGTCTTTCCGGTGGTGCCGATTTTTATGCGACTGACATTGAAGGGTTGCACCGCGAAGGAGAAATATCCTTGCGGGTATACCTTGAAGCTTGCGAAAAGAGTGGCCGCGAGCCTTACCGGCATTTTTCGGGGAAATTCAATGTGCGGATTGACCCGAGGTTGCATGAGGCAGTGGTTATTGCCGCAGGCTCAAAAGGTCAGAGTCTGAATCAGTTCGTGGCCGAGGCTATTCAAAAACAGACCAGCGCAAGCTAGGTCAGCCCCTTATATCTCTAAGGCCGTGCCGGACGGCGATTGACGGGGGCAAATCAGTTCAGGAAGTTGAACAGCGACAGGCCCTGCACGCGGGTAAAGGTGGCCTGGGCGGCCTGCAGCGCCGTGAGCTGCTGGGCCAGTTCGGCGCTGGCTTCGGCATAATCCAGATCCTTGAGCTGCGAAAGACTGTTTTTGTAATGCAGGCTCAAGGCATCATGTGTGGACTGTGCTGCGTCTGCGGTATTCAGACGGCTGCCAACCAGTGCGCGCTGATCATTAATATGATTGATGGCCTGGTCGAGATCTTCCAGGCTGCCGTAAATCGCGTTGGAGAGTCTGGCGCTGTCGCCGCCGGCAACCAGGGCATCGGAAAACTGCTGAACGGTGCTGAAGAGATCCTGCTTGTGGGCGCTCTCTACCACGAAACTGTCACCGGCAGCAGGGGCGCCTTCAAGCGTCAGGCGAATGCCCTGCACATCAATACTCTCGCCCGGGGTGTAAGCCCCCGCGGCCACCAGATTATTGCCGGCATCACGGATTTCGTAGTTGGCGGGGTCGGTAAATGACAGGGTATAGGGTCCGCCATTCCAGGTGCCGGCATTGGTCAGGCTGGCGCCGGTAAGTACGGCGCTGCCGCTGGCGCCGGCGACTTCGCGCACGCGAAAGCCGCCGCTGCCGCTGGTGATACGCTGAAACAGCTCTGAGCCGGGAATGTTCTCGGTAATGAACTGCCCCGGCGCGACTTCCAGCTGGCGCAAGCCCTGGTCACCGCTGTAGGCCACGTTCTGGCCGACACGGCTGAAAGGCGGCGAGGCCGCCTGGTCGTTGCCGGAAAACAGATAGGTGCCGTCGCCATCCTGGCGGTTGGAAAGCTGCAGGATGGCATCCTGCACTTGCATCACTTCCGTCTGGATGTGTTTCAACTGGGTCGCGTCCAGGGTGCCGCTGTTGGACTGTACCGCCAGCTCACGCAGGCGCATCAGGTAGCTGTTCAGTTCACCCAGGGTGTCATCGAGCAGGGCCAGGCGTTGATTTACAAAACCGGCATTCTCACCCATGCGGTCAATATCACCGAGACCGGCTTCCAGGTTGAGTATGCGGGAATGCGCGGCCGGGTCATCGGCCGCGGTACGCAGGCGCAGGCCGGTGGAAATCTGTTGCTGGATTTTCGACAACGCCAGCTGCTGCTGTTGCATCTGGCTGACGGCCTGGCGGTAAAGTTCCGCGGTGGATATGCGCATGGCTTATCTCCGCACCGCGGCCAGCAGGGTCTGGAACAGGGTGTCGGCGGTGGCAATCACCTGTGCGGCAGCCTGGTAGCTTTGCTGGAACTTGATCAGATTGGCGGCCTCTTCGTCGAGGTTGACGCCGGATACCGCTTCCAGGCGGCTCTGTAATTCGTTACGTACGGCGGTCTGCGCGCCCAGCTGGATGTCGGCACTGCGGGCCTGGGTACCTATGCGGGACACCAGGGCGCTGTGACTGCCACTCAGCGAAGCCGTGCCGCCGTCAAGCAGATTGCTGTCGTCCAGCCCGGCGAAGCTCAATGCATTGCGGTTATCACTGCTGCCGGCCGGCGTGGGGCTGACGGTGAATTCGTCACCTGCGGCGGGCGTGCCGGAAATCACTACACGCCAGCCATTGGCGTCGATCGGATTGCCGGCGGTATAGGCAAACGGTCCGTTGCCGCCAACGGTGTAGTTGTTGGCATCGACAAACTGGATGGTGGTGGGCGTGGCCAGATTCGGGTCATTGATATCCAGTACGCTGCCGCCGTTGATACTGGCGTTGCCGTTGTTACTGACGCTTGCGGCCGTGCGGATCGGCGAGGCCGCGGCGATACCCGAGGGGTCGCTCAGGGATACAGACATTGTGCTCAATGCCTGGCGTCCCGGGTTCAGCCGGAAACGGTCGCCTGCATTGGCGGCGCCAGAAACGGTAACCGCCATGCCCTGCACCAGCAGGGGATCACCTGCTGTGCCGCTGCCGGTGACCGTCAGCGTGCTGCCGCTGCTCAGGCCGCGGGCGCTCCAGTTGGCGCCGTCATAGCGTAATTCAAAGGCTTCACTGCCCAGGGCAGAGGCATCGCTGAACGTCGCGTTGAGTGCAGCTGTGCCGGTGTTGCCACTGTATTCCTGCGCCTCGAAGCCGGGCAGGCTGAACAGAGGCGAGCCGGCATTGCCATACAGATCAATGCCCCGGGCCTGTTGTTCGTTGGCCACCAGGGCCAGGCCGGCCATGACCTTGCCCAGGCGGCTGATGGCCGGGTCCAGTACATCATCACGGAAGTCCATGATGCCGCCCAGCACGCCACCTTCCACGCCCAGGGTCTGGGTGCCGCTGGGTGTTTGCAGAGCCAGACTCATGCGGCCGCCGCCATAGGGGTCGGCCACCGCCGTCAGGGTGCTGGCCTGCTGGCCAACGACCAGAGGTTGGCCCTTGCTGGTGAAGACGTTGATGGCGCCGTCGTCCTGTACCACCGTACTGATGGACATCAGTTCGGACAGGGCCGTCAGTTGGCGGTCGCGTTCATCCAGCAGGTCATTGGGGGGAGCGCCGGCGGCCGAGGCTTCCGCCAGGCCGATGTCGCGGTTGAGCTGAGCAATTTCACGCAGGATATCTTTGGCATCCTGGGCGAGTTGGGTAACTTGTTGATTGGATTCGGTATCCAGTGCACCCAGTTGCTGGTAGAGCAGGTTGCCGCGGGCCACCAGACTGTTGGCTTCTTCCAGCATGACCTGGCGGGCGGCATTGGACAGCGGCTGGGCGGCTACACCATCGGCGGCTTCAAAGAAGCTGCGCAGCGGCTCGGCCAGCGAAGTGGCGCTGTCGGAAAACAGACTGTCGACCTGCGAAGTCAGGGTGGACAGTCTTTCCAGGCTGGACTGGCGTGCGCCGGCTTCCAGTATCTGGTCGAAGACAAAACGTTCCTGCAGGCGTTCCACGCTGCCGATCTGTACGCCGCTGCCAATGTAGTAACCGCCGGTGTTCTGGCCAATACGCGTGGTCAGATCCACCCGCTGACGCGAGTATCCGTCGGTATTCACATTGGCGATGTTGTGCCCGGTCGTATCCAGCGCCCGCTTGTAGGAAAGCAGGGCCGATACACCAGTGCTTAATAGGTCAGCCATTTGAGGGCCTGTGTGTGCTTATTCGGCGGATGACGTTGCTTGCCCAAGTTTGCCAGGCAAGGCGCACGCCGCCGCCCTTAGCCAACCTAAGGGCCAGGCGAGCAACAATGCGTAGGGAACGTATTGTCGCGAGCGCAGCGAGTCCGTCAGGACGCGGCCCAGGGAAGGGCCGCGCAACAGAGTATGGCGGGCTTTGGCAAGCAACCCTTCGGGACGGGGCTGTAAAGCCCCAGCGCTGTGTCACTTGTCGTTCATTTGGAATAACCAAATTTCTCTCCTCGTTTCGTGCGCTGGGGCTTTACAGCCTCCGGCGACACCGTCGAAAAAGCACACACAGGCCCTAACCCACCTTGGTCGTTTCATTCTGTGCGTCTGCCTGCGCAACCATCAGGTTCATACGCCGTCCATTCATGATGGATTTCAGTTTGTCTGCATACTTAGGATCGGTCGCATAGCCGGCTTTCTGAAGGGCTTCGACAAATTTTTCTGCATCATGCGATACGGAAAGGGCATTTTCGTAGCGTGGATTGGTCTTCAGGAAGTCGGCAAAGTCATGGAAACTGGCTTCAATGGAGTCGTAGGCGCGGAAACTGGCTTTTTCACGTACCGCCTGGCCGTTGACGATTTCGGTGGTATTGGCGGCTACCTGCCGGCCATCCCACTGGTTATGGGTCTTGATGCCGAAATAATTCTGGCTGGACTGACCATCGCTACCCTTGGGCATATGCCGGCCCCAGCCGGTTTCCAGTGCCGCCTGGGCGATCAGTACGCGCGGCGACACACCAAGTTCACCGGCCACACGTTGGGCGGCGGGCCATACCCGGGCGATGAAGTCCTCGGGCGTGCCCGGACGGCTGTGTCGTTCCACAGCGGCCAGATTCAGGGTTTCACGGGGCGCCTGTGGCGTATGTACTTCAGCCGGATTCAAGCCGGCTGCCTGCAGCGGATTACGCATGGCGTATTCGGTTGAGGGCGCCGGCAATACGCCATAGGCCTTCAGGACGGCCTCGCGCTGGGTGGCGCTCACGGCGTTGGGGTTGGCCTGGGCTTTGGGGCGTAGTTGCGGTTGCGCAAGCGGCATGCTGTCGTCAACGGATACGGGCAATTTGAGACCGCTGGGCAGGCCTTCGATCAGTGGTTTGGGCTGCGTCTGGACCTGGCTACCCGACGGAGCCATCTGACGCAGCATGGCCTCGGCAATGCCCAGGCCCTTGCCCTGCGACATGGCGATGGCAATCTGCTGGTCGAACATGCCCTGATAGGTATCCATCTGGCTGTTACTGAACAGCGAATCGCCGGGGGTGGCCTGGCGCATGCTCTTGATCATCATGTGGGTGAACAGCGACTCGAACTGCCGTGCCACGTTCTCCAGGTTCTCGCCGACGGTGGCCTTGCTGTTCTTCAGCTCGGCCAGTTGCGAGAAGTCGGTGTAAACGGGCAGGTTGGTCGGGATCATCAGATGACCTCCAGCTCCGCGCGCAGGGCGCCTGCCTGCTTCAGGGCTTCAAGAATCGCGATCAGATCACCCGGCGCCGCGCCCACCTGGTTAATGGTGCGCACAATCTCATCCAGGGTGGTGCCGGCATCCAGCTTGAACAGGCGTCCGCCGTCGGGCGTGCCTTCGATTTCGATATCGGAGCGCGGTACCACGACGGTCTCACCCTCGGAGAAGGGCGCCGGCTGGCTCACCTGCGGCCGTTCGGTAATGGTCACGGCAATGGTGCCGTGGGCCACAGCGGCCGGCATGACCTTGACCTCGCCACCAATCACGATGGTGCCGGTGCGTGAGTTCACGATGACCTTGGCGGCGGCTGCGCCGGGGGCAAAACGCAGGTTTTCCACCTGCGAAATGAAGGCGATACGCTGGTTCGGGTCAGCAGGCGCCGCCACCGCGACGGAAACCGCATCGTGTGCGTAAGCCCGCGGTGTGCCGAAATGCTGGTTGATCACCTCGACCATACGGGTGGCTGTGGTGAAGTCGGGATCATTCAGGTTGAACACCACTTCCGAAGGTTGCTGGAAGCGGCTGGGCACCACACGTTCCACGGTGGCGCCGTTGGGAATACGGCCGGCGCTGGGGATGTTGACGGAAATTCTCGAGCCGTCGGAACCGCCGGCGCCGAAGCCGCCGACCACCACATTACCCTGGGCAATGGCGTAGACCTGGCCGTCGGCGCCCTTCAGAGGCGCCATCAGCAGGCTGCCGCCGCGCAGACTCTGTGAGTTGCCGATGGAAGAGACGGTGATATCGATTTGCTGGCCGGGTTTGGCAAAGGGGGGCAGTTCGGCATGAATCGCCACCGCCGCCACGTTCTTGAGCTGCGGGCGCACGTTATCGGGCACCTGCACGCCCAGCTGGGCGAGCATGTTTTTCAGGCTTTGTACGGTAAACGGTGCCTGGCTGGTCTGGTCGCCGGTGCCGTCCAGACCCACGACCAGGCCGTAACCCACCAGGGCATTACCGCGTACACCTGCCAGTGAAGCGACATCCTTGATGCGTTCCGCATGCGCATTGCTTTCGGCCAGAAACATGGCCAGCAGCAAGGTGCTGAAGAGAAACGGGCGCAGCATTTTCATGATTCGATGCCTCCTAGAAGGGCCACAGCGGCGAGTTGAAGAAGCGGCTCAACCAGCCCTGGGCATTGGCGTCGGCGAGGGCGCCGCTGCCTGCATATACGATGCGTACGTCCGCCACGCGGTTGGACGGCACGCTGTTGTCTGGGTCGATATCTTCGGGGCGCACGATACCGCTGATCTGCACGCGCTCTTCGCCCTGGTTGATGACCAGGGATTTCTCGCCGCGCACCAGCATGCTGCCGTTGGCGAATACCTGGGCGACCGTCACGCTGACGATGCCCTCCAGCTGATTGCTCTGGCTGGAAGCGCCACTGCCGGAAAAGCCGCGTGAGGCTTCCAGCTCGGCGTTGAAGAGGGGGATGCCGCCCTTGGTCAGATCCTTGCCCAGCAGTGTTGCCGGGGTATCGAAGCTGACATCACTGTCCTTGGTGGTGCTGGTCTTGGCGCTCTTCTGCGCCAGGGTGCGTTCCACCAGGTTGATGGTGAGAATGTCACCCACGCGCCGGGCGCGGCGGTCCTCGAACAGCGGTACGCTGTTGGCCGCCTGGTAAATGGAGCCTTCGTTCCAGGCCGGACCCGGCATGATCTGCGGGGCAGTGGGCTGGGCCGCGTTGGGATCGGGGGTGTAAGCCATCTGTTCAGTAGCCAGTGGCGGCATGGCAGCCGGCATCGGCGTGGGGCCGCCGAACTTGTCGACCGTGGCACAGCCGCTGGTTCCCAGGGCTGAGACGGCGAGCAGACTGATCAGGGTGGCGCGTGACATGGCATTACCTCGGCATTACACGTTGTTGTTGAGGTACTGCAGCATCTCGTCGGTGGTCGAGATGGCCTTGGAGTTCATTTCGTAGGCGCGCTGGGTTTCGATCATGTTGACCAGTTCCTCCACCACATTGACGTTGGAGGATTCCAGCGAGCCCTGCACCAGGCTGCCGAGGCCGTTCAGGCCAGGCGTGCCGGCCTGGGGCGGGCCACTGGCGCCGGTTTCCACGAACAGGTTTTCACCGCGGGACTGCAGGCCGGAGGGATTGATGAAATCCACAATGGTCAGGCTGCCCACCTGCACCGGGTTGGCGTCGCCGGCCTGCTGGATGCTGACCGTGCCGTCGTTACCGATAGTGACGGACTGCGCGCCATCCGGAATAGTGATGCCCGGCTGTACCGAGTAACCGCTGGCGGTCACCAATTCGCCCTGGGCGTTCACCTGGAAGCTGCCGTCACGGGTGTAGGAAGGGGTGCCGTCGGGGAGCAGGATTTCATAGAAACCGCGGCCCTGGATGGCGACGTCCAGCGCATTTCCGGTCTGCAGCAGGTTGCCCTGGGTATGCAGTTTCTCGGTAGCGACCACGCGCACGCCGGTACCGGTTTCCAGACCGGTCGGCAGCTGGGTCTGCTGCGAGCTTTGCGCGCCGGCCTGGCGGACCTGCTGGTAGAGCAGATCCTCGAACTCGGCCCGTTCGCGCTTGAAACCCGTGGTATTCACGTTGGCAAGGTTGTGCGCCGTCACCGTCATGCGCGTCTGTTGCGCATCCAGTCCGGTTTTGGCGACCCATAATGCTTGGTTCATGACGAACTCCTAAGTTTCCTTGGCGCTTCTCTACAAGAGTCGTGCCTGTTTCTTAACGCAGCCGCATCAGGCTGGCTGAACTGCGTGCGTTTTCATCGGCGGTATCAATCGCCTTGACCTGCAATTCGAACTGGCGGGCCAGTTCGATCATGCGCACCATGGCGTCGGCCGCACTCACATTCGAGGTTTCCAGAGCGCCGATGGCCAGTACCGCACCCGGCATGGGTTCGGCAGTACCTTCGGGTCTGAGACGCATCAGGCCATCGGCGCCGCGCGTCAGTTGTTCGTGTTCAATACCCACCACCTGCAGACGGCCGACCACGGCCGGCGACTCCGGTCCGGAGCCCTGTGGCTGCACGGTGACCGTGCCGTCGGGGGCAATGGTCATCTGGGTGAAGGGCGGCAGGGTGATGGGCGAGCCTTCACCCAGCACCGCGTGGCCCTGGCCGGTGACCAGCTGTCCCAGCGAGGTGACCTGCAGGTTGCCGGCCCGGGTATAGGCGGTTTCGCCGTTGGGGGCCTGTACCGCCAGCCAGCCGTTTTCGGGCGTTACCGCCACGTCCAGCGGCCGGCCGGTGGCCTGGATCATGCCCGACTTGGGATCGAAGCCGGGGTCGGTCAGAAGCTGGTTGACCCGGCTTTCGAAGCCCGGGCCTTCAATGGGCAGGGCTTCGGCGGCCGTCATGGCCGCCTTGAAGCCCGGGGTGGAGATGTTGGCCAGGTTATGGGCATTCACTGCCTGCGCACGGAGCGTTTCCGTGGCGCCGGTGAGGGCGATGTACAGTGATTTGTCCATGTCGGTCTCCTGGCCTTATCCGCTATTCACCGGGATTAGCGGATGTTGATAATGGTCTGGGTGACCGCGTCGTTGGTGCTGATCACCTGCGAGTTCGCCTGGAAGTTGCGCTGCGCGATGATCATGTTCACCAGTTCCTCGGTCAGTTCCACGTTGGAGGCTTCCAGCGCGCCCGACTGAATCACACCAAAGCTGGACGCGCCCGCCTGGCCCTGGATGGCCGGGCCGGAGGAGAAGCTTTCTGCCCAGGCCGTGTCACCCACCGGCTGCAGGCCCTGATCGTTGGCGAAGTTGGCCAGCGCGATCATGCCCAGCGGGGTGGCCTGGCCGTTGGTGAAGCGGGCCTGCACCACACCTTCCTCGGTGATTTCCACGCCACTCAGGCGGCCGGTGGCAAAGCCGTCCTGGCGCAGGGCGTTGACGCCGAAGCGATCACCATACTGGGTGGATTCGGAGAAATTCAGGGTCACGTTCATGTCGGCCGCACCGGTGCCCGGGGTATAGGCGGGCAGGGTGATCTGACCATTGGCCGGGCTGGTCAGCTGGCCGGTATCGGAATACTGCAGCGTGTTGGCGCCGCCCACGGCGGTGCCGTCAATGTAGGCATGCGCTTGCCATTCGTTGGGGTTGGCGGTTTTCACGAAATACAGGTTGGCCACATGCGGGGCGCCCAGCGAGTCATAGACGGTGAGCGAGGTGCTGTGGTTGAAGCTGTCCGGATCGGCCGGGTCAAAGGCCACGGCCGGGGCGCTGGCGTTGGCCGGAATATTCACCAGCGCTTCAATTTCACTGGTGGCGGCAGGCGGCGAGTCGGCGCTGGACAGACGCAGGTCGGTCAGGGCGCCGGTGTTGAAGTTGCCGCCGCCGGTGGCGCCGTAAACCTGCAGACGCTGGTTGGTGTTGTTCACCACGTAGCCGTCGCGGTCCACGCCGAAGGCGCCGGCGCGCGAGTACACGCGGGTGCCACCGTCGGACAGGATGAAAAAGCCCTGGCCGGAAATGGCCATATCCAGGGTGTTATCGGTGAAGTCGATATTGCCCTGGCCGAATTGCTGCGACACGTTGGCCAGGCGCACGCCGCTGCCGATCTGCCCGGAACCCAGGCCGCCGGCGAAATTGGCATACACATCGGCGAACTCGGCGCGCGAGCTCTTGAAGCCGGTGGTATTGGCGTTGGCCACGTTATTGGCCACCACGTTGAGGTCGTTGGAGGCCGCGTTAAGGCCGCTGAGAGCTACTCTAAATGACATGGTTCAACTCCTTCAGAGGATCTGACGTATGTCGCCGAAGGGCACCGTGCCCAGTCCGTTCAGTTCCAGATAGGCACCGCCCGAGCTGTTAAGGGTGACGCGGCTGACTTCGCCGGCGAGGTAGGTGGGTAGGGCAATCGGGCCATCCTGGCCCGATGCGGTTGCAGTAAATCGGTAGTTTCCATCGGCCACGGCCTGACCTTTGTCATCGAGGCCGTCCCATTCAAAATTGGCCAGGCCACCGGGCTGGTCGCCGAGCTTGATCTCCCGCACCAGGCTGCCGCTGCTGTCGGTGACCTGGATGCGTACATCACTGGCGCCCGCGGTCAGGCCCACGGCGCCGGTATGGCTGTCGCCGTTACCGTGTTTCAGGGTATCGGCCTCGACCATGGCGTTGCGGCCCACCAGCGTGGCGGCCTGCAGGCCCTGGTTGATCTGCAGCGCACCGGCCAGGTCGTTAAAGGCCGTGTTCAAGTCCTGTACGCCCGACACGGTGGAGAACTGCGCCATCTGGGTAATGAATTCGGCGTTCTCCATCGGCTTGAGCGGATCCTGCGCCTTGATCTGGGCCAGCATCAGGGTCAGGAAATCCTCCTGGCCCAGTTCGTTTTTGGCCTGATCGGCCTGCGGGACACCCAGTCCGAGGCTGCCGTAGGGGTCGGTGGCGGTCGTTGAGTTAATCATCAGTCATTCCTTAGCTGTTGCTGCCCATGTTCAGGGTGCGCAGCATCAGTTCCTTGGTGGTATTCATCACTTCCACCATGTTCTGGTAGGAGCGGGCGGTGGAGACCATGTTCACCATCTCCTCGACCGTGTTGACGTTCGAGGCATAGACATAGCCGTCCGGGTCGGCCATCGGGTGGCCTGGCATGTATTGTTTCTGCGGCTCCGGACCGGTTTCGGCTATCTGTTGCACACCCACGCCGTTGAGTCCGCGTCCGGCATCCACCTCGGTGGTCATGAACACGGGCTGGCGTGCGTGGTAAGCGTTTTCGGGTGTTCCGGCCACGCTGTCGGCGTTAGCCAGGTTGCTGGTGACGGTGTTCAGCCGCACCGACTGGGCGGCCATGGCCTGTGCGGCGATTTTGAAAATGGCGGAATTCATGATGGCCTCCGGTTATTCCACGCGTAGCGCCGCCAGCAGCGAGCGCATACGGCCCTCAACCAGCTGCAGGCTCGCCTGATAGCGCAGGGCGGCATCGGCGAAATCCGCCTGTTCCTGGGAAACATCTACCGAGTTTTCGTCCAGGCTGGGTTGCAGGGCGGTTCTAAAGTTCACGTGGCTTTCGCCGATATTCTGGGTAGAAGGTTGCATGTTCTGACTCTGGTCAGCGTTCGCGATCTCGGCCAGTGCTGCCTCAAAGTTCAGCGACCTGGCACGAAAACCCGGCGTATCGGCATTGGCGATATTGCTGGCGATAAGCTCCAGGCGGCGCGAATGCAGCCGCATGGCATCGGCGTGCAAGCCGAAAAGTTTGTCGCCCGAGTTGTTGCTGATTGGATCGGCCATTTGCGGGGCCTCCAATGGAGTGTGGCCCATAGAGGCAAGGGTTGTGCCAGACGACCTTTTTGAGGCCGTCCTGAACCTGTTATCTAACTGCCGTGAATATCTTTAAGCATAGCCGGGGCTGATGTCTGGCTCTCTGTGCATGACACGCCGTGAACCCATCCCTGGGGGCTCGACGGCCGCGTCCATGCGGCCGACGGTCATTCACAGAGAGCCAGACCGCCCCGTCTACGACGCACGATGGCACCCAGGGTCGTGGGTGAACTCAGGTCGAAGCCAGGAGCTGTGCTGTGCCTGTTCTCAAACCGTCAGCGACATGGACGTCGCTGACGGAACAGTTTGTCTGGAACAAATTGAGTCAGCCGTAGGCTGCCCCGAAGAGCGAGCCCCATGGATGGGGTGAGCAACGTACAGGGATGTATTCACGGCGCTTTGAGAACAGGTACAGCATAGATCCGTACCATGCATCACGAGCGGATCTGACGGACATCAGCCCCGGCTATACAGGCGTAAAGGATGCTAAGGGGGTAATCAGGCCGCAGCCGCAGCGTGAATTCTCTCCAGCACCACCTTCGCCAGCTCATCCGGACTGTACTTCGGCACGAAGGCGTTGGCGCCCACACGCGCCACCATGGCGTTGTTGAAGATGCCGGACAGGGAAGTGTGCAGCAGTACGTAGAGGTCGGCCAGCTTGGGGTCGCGTCGGATTTCCGTCGTCAGGGTGTAGCCGTCCATATCCGGCATCTCGATATCCGAGATCACCATGGCGATCTGATTCGATACTGGCTCGCCGGTGGAGGCCAGTGACTTGAGCACGTTCAAGGCCGCGCGGCCGTCCGCCACCAGGGTCGCTTCCACGCCCAGCTGCTTGAGTACATCGTTGATCTGATTGCGTGCGGTGCGTGAGTCGTCCGCTACCAGTACATGCGGGCGTTTGCCGTCGGCGCCGGGCTTGGGTGCGTATTGCAGCAGGGCGGCGGAAACGTGTTGCGGCTGGCCGACAACATCGGCAAGCACGTGTTCCACATCGATAATTTCAATCAGCTCGTTGTTGAGACGGGTCATTGCCGTCATGTACGACTTGTCGCCCGTCACCTGCGGCGGCGGATGAATTTCCTCGACCGAAATATTCACGATGCGGTCTACCGACTTCACCAGGAAACCCTGGACCGTGCGGTTGAATTCCGTGACGACTACATAGCTTTCTTCCGGCGCCAACGGTGCGTGATTCAGCGCCTTGGGCAGGTCGATGACCGGCACGTGGCGGCCGCGGATATCCGCCAGTCCCATGATCAGCGGATGCGCCTGCGGCACCCAGGAAAGTTCCGGGCAGCGCAGTACTTCCTGCACCTTGAACACGTTGATGCCAAAAAGCTGACGCTCGCCCAGACGGAACAGCAACAGGGCCAGGCGGTTATGCCCGGCCAGTTGGGTGCGTTGGGCAATGGTTTGCAACAGGTCGCGGCTCATCATTTTCCTTTACTGGTGCGGTTTATTCCGGAAAGGCCGGTTCTCTCTGTGTATATGTCGGCAGCCGGCGGTGTTTTCTTGAATTCCGCAACGGGGGCCTGAATCAGGCACAGCTCTTGCCTTAGCTCTGCACCAGTCAATGGAAAGAGGTTTAACAGACAGCAACGGACCGCGCTGGCGCAGCCAGACCAAAGGAGGCGGGCATGAAAAGGCATAACAGGAAATCGAAGCTGTACCGCATGATGCTGTTTGGTGTTTGGCCCTTGATGATCCTCGCGACCTGGGGCATGGAATGGATTAACCGGGAAATGATCATGAAAAGACAACGCGTCATCAGCTTCATCGACAAGCTCGTGATCTACCTGTTTCTGCCGCTGATCCTGTTTTTCGCCTGGGCCTATTCTCATGCCGCCGAGCTGGATCAGATCGGCGCCGGTGAATTGACGGTGGTAGCTGAACAGGCGGCCATGAATGCCGTCAGCCAGCCCGGCATCAGCACCACGGCAGAGGCCCGTATAGATTCCCGCGTGGCCATGCCGGCCTGCAACACGCCCTTAAAGAGCAAGGTCCATAGTCAAACCGCTTCTGCGATGAGTATTGCCGTGTCCTGCGATGCGCCGCAGCCCTGGGTGCTGTATGTCCCCGTGCGGCTGACCCGCCAGGCTGATGTGCTGGTGCTTTCATCGAACGTCAGTGCCGGTACCGTGCTGGATGCCAGTCACCTGAGCCTGCAAACCCGTGATATCGGGCAACTGGCCTACGGTTATCTGGTCGATCCCAAGCAGGTGATCGGCAATCATGTGCGCCGCCCGCTACAGGCAGGCTGGGCGCTGTCGAATCAGGATATTGAAGCGCCAAACGTGGTGCGCCGGGGCGATACGGTCACCCTGGTGGCGCGCGTGGGTAGCGTCGAAGTTCGCGCCGAGGGCCAGGCCCTGTCGGACGCGGGCATTGAAGAGACCGTGCGGGTCAAGAATATGAGCACCCGCCGCATAGTGGACGGCCGCGTTACGGCCGAAGGTTTGGTTGCTGTGGGGCGATAACCCTACAGCTGTAAGAAGTTTCTAAAGTTATTCGCATCCGCGCCGATATAGCTTGTGAACGCCAAGGAATGAGGATGAGCATAGTGACTCACAAAATTGATGGAATGCCTCCGCAGGGCCCGGTAGGACCCAGCAAAGCACCGAATGCCACAGGCAGTGCCGGCCACGGTAAACCCGTGAGCCCCATCGCTGAAAGCAACCCGGTGTCGCTGTCCAGCGAAGCCAGGCAGATGCAAACCCTGCATGAAAAGGTAGCGGATGTGCCCGAAGTGGATATGGCTCGAGTCGAAGCCGTGAAATCAGCCATTGCCAGTGGCCGTTTCCGGGTTGACCCCGAAGCCATAGCCAGTGGCTTGATTAACATGGAGCGGGCCCTGAAAGCCTGAGCAAGACATGGATAGCACAACTGCACACAGCAAAACGCCGGAACAGTGGATTGAATTCCTCTCGGAAGCCATTACCGACGAGGCCGAAGCCATGGCCTCGGCCAATGCCGACGAATTGCTGGATGCGGTGAACCGCAAGGAACAGGCGGCCGAGGCGCTGGAACATCTGAGCGAGGCGGAAACCGCCGGTCTCGATCCATTGCGTCTGGCGGCACTGCGCGAAGCCAATCTGGCCAATGCAGCCCTCATGCAGGTAGCCCAGGCGCATGCATGCTGGGCGCTGAGCCAACTTGGCCGCCTGGAAACCGGCACCACTTACACGCCGTCTGGACAGGCAATCCAGACCCGTCCCCAGTATTTCGGAGCGGCCTGAAGACGCTCTGTAACCGACTCCTCCCCCTGATCTCTGCTCCCCTAAGAGATCTCTGCCCGGGCCCCCGCCCGGGCTTTTTTATGCCTGATCGCTTGCCGTCCGGGTTCGCAGCGCCTTCAGGCCTGTCGTCAGCAGGGCATCGATGAGCAGCACGGCCAGGATGGTCAGGCCGGTGAGGGGAAAGAGCAGGGCCAGGATCAGCATGATCAGGGTAGCCTGGCGCCAGATGCGCGGGCTGGCCGGCATCGGCGGCGGACTCAGGCGCAAGCCGCTACGGGGTTTGCGTATCCACCACATGCTGAAAGCGGCGACGACCATGGTCAGCACCACCAGGCAGAACAACAGGTTCAGCAACAGGTTGAAAAAGCCCAGTCCGCCCTGGTGCAGGCTGACACCGGCGGCCATGGCCTTGCCCAGCAGGGGATAGTCCGCAAAGCGGGCGGCGGCCAACAGCTCGCCGCTGTGCTGATCAATGTACAGAGTGGTATCCCGGCGCGGGTCGCGGATGTCGCCATTGATAGTGGTGGACGACAGCGTCCAGGTTTCGCTTTGGTTCTGCGGCAGGAAAATGCGGTAGCCCGGCAGGCCGGCCTTTGCTGCGAACCGGCTGATGTCATTCAGGTCGGGGCGTGCTGCATCGTTGCCGCTGGCGGCCGGATTCAACGGCATGGCGGTCTGTTCCAGCGTCCAGGGCACCTGCTGCTCGCCGGCGTAGTTCAGGGCCGCATGCCGGCGTTCGGACAGCGGTGTCTGTAGTTTCTGCGGCGGCATGCTGCCCCAGCCTTGCAGCATCTTGCCGCCCCACACCGAGGTCCAGGCCAGCCCCGAGAACAGGAAAAACAGCAGCAGGCCGGACATCCAGAAACCCAACCCGGCATGCAGGCTGCGCCAGCCGGCGCGTTTGCCGCCGTTGCGGCGCGGCCACAGCAGTTCGCGCCAGCTCTGGTGGCCGCGCGGCCACCATAGAAACAGGCCGGTGATGACCAGCAGTACGCCGAAGCCGGCGACGATCTCGATGAGATAGTCGCCCGTCTGGCCCAGCAGCAGCGTGCCATGCAGGCCGCGGGCAAAGGCATACAGCGTGCTCTGCGGATCAAGCTTGCCCAGCAGCTCGCCGGAATAGGGGTTCACATAGACATTGAAACTGCCCTGGCCGGTATGTCCGCCATGCTCACCACCGTGATGCGCCGGCATCAGGGCGAAACGATTGCTTTGCCAGGCCGTGGCGCCGGGTACGAACGTCACCACCGACATATGCGGATAGGCGGCCTGCACCGCTTCAAGCTGCTGCTGGGTGGAAATACGCTCTTCGGCAGGCGCCACTTCATACAGGCTCCGGTAAAGCAAAGGCTCCACCGACGGCATGATCAGCATCAGCGCGCCACTGAGCGCCAGCACCAGAAAAAACGGCAGCACGAACAGGCCGGCATAGAAGTGCCAGCGCCAGGTGGCGGCATACACGGAATTTCCGGGGGAGGCGGACATGGCGTGAGCTTAGAAGCTGTACTGCAGGCCGGCAAATACCGAGCGCGGCAGGCCGGGGTTCAGGAAGGCCGAATTGGGGTCGGCAATGTTGCGCACCGAGATCGAGGTGACGTAGTCCTCGTCCAGCAGATTGCGCAGTTCCACAAACAGTTTCCAGTTGGCGCGGGCCAGGCCGCTGCGCAGGCCGAGCAGGTGATAGTCGTCCACCTGGTAGCTGTTCTGGAAGTCGGCGTAGCGCTTGCCCACCAGATCGAAGGTAGGGCCGGCGTAGAAACCCGAAACGTGGCGATACAACACTTCGCCGCGCAGCACGTAGTCGGGCGCGGCCGGCAGTTCGTTGTTGCCGTAGGTGGCGTCGTTTTCAAAGGAAAAGTCGTTGAGCGTGACGCTGACCAGGGGCTGCAGCCGGTGTACGTTGCTGTTGCCCAGGCGCAAATCCGCGCCGAACACGGCTTCCAGCCCGGCATGCACGGTCTTGTCGATATTGGTGGTCAGGCTGGTGCCCGGTGCGGCGGGATCGTCCACCGACAGAATTTCGTCGCTGATGCTGGCGTAATACAACGCCAGGTCCCAGTGCCAGCTATTGCCCATGCCCAGCGCATGGCGGCCACGGCTGCCGATCTCGAATACGCTGCCGGTCATCGGGTCCAGTGTTTCGTTGTTGCCGCGCACGTCATCTTCCAGCTCGAAGTTGGTGGGCGCTTCAAACAGGCGGCTGACATTGGCAAACAGCTGGGCACTCATGTCCAGGTCGTAAATGACACCCAGCCGCGGGTTCACGTCGGAGTAATCGGCGCGCGGATTGCGTTCCTGGCCGCTGGCTGCGTCGATGTTGGTTACATCGCGTTCCGCATCCACCGCCTGCAGGCCGTACACCAGCGTCCAGTTGGAGGCATCGCCCAGGCGCCAGCGGTCCACCACGAACGCCTCTTTACTGGTGGCCTTGTTGTGGATGCGCGTGGTCAGGCCGTTGCGGCGGCCGCCGTCATTGCGGAAATTGCCGCCTTTCTCCTCGCCGTCGCCGTAGTTCAGGCCGGCCAGCAGGTCATGGTTGCCCCAGCGCAGGTTGTAGCGCATCACGGCGCCGAATTCCTCGTGGTCGGTGTCCACCAGCAGGCTGAACACTTCCACCGGCGGATTCGGGCCGGGGCCGTCGAAGTCGACCAGGATCTTGTCGACGATGGGGTGAAACAGTGACTGGTCTTCATAGGACAGGCCCATGCTCAGTTCGCTGTTTTCGTTGATCTGGATGTCCGTTTTGCTGGCCAGGCGCGTGGTCTGCAGGTCCTTGCCGTAATCGCCGCCGATAGCGGCGGCCGAGGCCTGGTCCGGGTCTGATTCGTATTCGGCTTCGGTCAGCGCGCCGGCCAGCTCCTGGTCATTGTCGATGCGGCTCACAAACAGGCGGGTGGTGGCGTTATCCAGCCATTTCACGCCGGCATTGGCCTGGATGCTCTTGCGGCGTTGTTCGTTGTGATCGCGGTAACCGTCCCAGCGCAGGGATTCGACACTGACCAGACCGTCGAACTGGTCATTGAACACATGGCCTGCGGTAATGCGCCCGCCAAGCTGGCCGTGACTGCCGGCATTCAGCTGGATTTCGTTGCCGGCCATGTTTCTGGCCGTGGGTGAAACATAATTCACCGCGCCGCCCAGGTTGCTGGCGCCATAGGTCTGCGCATTGGCGCCGCGGGCAAAGGTGGCCGTATGGGCACTCAGCGGATCCACCAGGCGGTTGTGGTTGTTGCCGTCGGCAGTGGTGACTGGCAGGCCGTCGATAAACTGCTTCACACCGTTGCGGTCGTAATTAACGGCATCCAGATTGGAGCCGCGGCTGGTGAAAAAGCTGTTTTCGGTGCCGGTAATGCTTTCCGTGTAAATGCCGGGCACATAACGCATGGCATCGGCCAGGCCGCTGACGCCACGTTGCTTGAGGTCCTCAACCTCGATCACGCTTACGTTACCGGGTGTGAGTGCTTTCTCGGTTTCTTCAGCCGAGCCTTTTTCCACCACGATGGTCAGCGCGTCCGGACCGGTTTCCTCATTGACGCCCGCATCAGGTGCGGTATGAGCAAGGCCGGCTACAGCCAGCAGGGCCAGGGCGGAACAACGGTAAAGCGTAAACCGGAATGGCAAAGGCATAGGATTTCCGCTTGTTTTTGCTCTCAGGCAGGACGGCTTGCCCGGGAATATGAAAGGAGAGTGACGGGCGCGCAGAGTATGCCCGGACAGCACGCTTGGCAATGTGGTGAATTGTCGCAGGCAGGTTCTCTCAGAGACTCAAGAAATCCGTATTTATGTCGATAACGGGTATGAAGAGACACACTACGGACGGGCCGCCATGCCAGAGCCTGACATCAAGGTCGTCAAGGACGATTTTCGCGTGCTGATATGCGATGACTCCATCGCCAATGTCATGCTGCTGTCGTCCCTGCTGGAAGACGAAGGTCTCGCCCAGTCCAAGTGGCTGACCGATCCCAAGAAAGTGGCCGAGGAAATCGTCAAGGACGATTACGACCTGTTGTTGCTGGATATCGAAATGCCGCACATGACCGGCATCGAAGTGCTGCAGCAGCTACGCAGGGAAAACCTGGTGGATGAATTCTTCCCCGTGCTGATCCTCACCGGCCGTCAGGACGTGGAAACCCGCCACCAGGCCCTGGAAGCCGGCGCCGCCGACTACGTGAACAAACCCTTCGACCAGGTGGAAGTCATCCTGCGGGTGCGACACCTGCTCAACGTGCGGGCCGCCTACAAGGGGCAGGCCAATCTGGCGCGGCGCCTGGAAAGCATGGTCCAGGAACGCACAGCCGAACTTTCCAAGGCCACCGACGTACTGGTGCAGCGTCTGGCCATGGCCGGCGAACTGCGCGACAACGAAACCGGCAACCACGTGGTGAGAGTAGGGCGCTTTGCCCGCATCCTGGCAGAAGCCTGTGGCCTGCCGCAGGATATCTGCTTCATGATCGAACGCGCCGCGCCGCTGCACGACCTGGGCAAAATCGGCATTCCCGACAGCATTCTGCTCAAGAAAGGCAAGCTCGACCCCGAAGAGCGCAAGGTCATGGATACCCATGCCGAGATTGGCGCACAACTGCTGGAAGAGCATGAATCCGCCCTTGTGAGTATGGCCGGCAGCATTGCCCTGAGCCACCACGAACGCTGGGACGGTACCGGTTATCCCAAGGGCCTGTCCGGCGAATCCATTCCCATCGAAGGCCGTATCACCGCCGTCTGCGATGTATTCGATGCCCTGACCACCAAACGCCCCTACAAGCCGGCCTGGAACCTGGAAGAAACCCTGGAAGAAATACACAAAAGCGCCGGCAGCCACCTCGACCCTCACCTTGTGCAGGTATTCGAAGACAACCTGGACAAGGTCCTTCACGTCATGCGTGAACTGAGCGACTGACCACTCCAAGGCTCTCGGGGTCTCCTGAGAGGCCATTACTTGCCCGGGCTATGCCCGGGTTTTTTTATGGGAGTGTGTACTCAGCTACAACGTGGTCTGTCCTCTATCTGCCGCTATCTGCCATGTCTTTAGCTCCGACAAATAAAAAAGCCGCCCAAGGGCGGCTTTTCAGTATTGGTGGAGGTGGGCGGAATCGAACCGCCGTCCGTAGGCCTTCCACCGTCGGCTCTACATGCTTATCCCGTTCTTTGATTGTCGGCGCTGGCTACCCGAAGGGCAGGGAAGACCAGCACGTATCCTCACTTAGTTTTAACGGATCAGCCAGAGACCTGCTTCACCGCGATCTTGTGAGAGTCGATGCCCGTGACCGGAAGCACAAGCACTTGCCGGGCGGACACTGGCTTATTTAAGCAGCCAGGGCGTAGTTGTCGTCGTTCGCAACTAGCTTGGTTTGCCACCGTTTAACGAGCAGATAGCAGCTCGGCATGCACCTCGGGTTTCAACACCTGCGTCGAAGCCAGGTCACCCCCAGAGGGAAATCATCTACAGGCGCATTATACGCGCAGGGGATAAGACTCCGATAGCGTTAATTGGTTCACGGGTTTGTCGCTTGCATAAAGAAATGAATTATGATTCACTCTTTTATATTATGAATCTGTATTCACAGTATGGCGTATAGAGAAACCGCCCAGATCAAGGCCCGCAAGGCCGAGCTGCGCCAGAGCATTCTGGATGCGGCCCGGCTGTGCATGCTGGACGGCGGTTTCGGCACCACGCAGATGGCGGACGTGGCGGTGCGGGCCGGCGTGGCCACGGGCACGCTGTACCGCTATTTCCCCAATAAATCCGATCTGTTTGCCGAGGTATTCCGCAGCAACAGTCAGCGCGAGGTGGATGCCTTTGCCGAGGCAGCCGCGGTTGGAGAAACCTGCGCCGAGCGGGTGTCCAATGCGGTGCGCACCTTCGCCCGGCGCGCCCTCAAGGGCCGGCGCATGGCCTATGCCCTGATTGCCGAGCCCATCGATCCCCAGGTAGACGAGGCGCGCCTGGTTTACCGGCGGGCCTATGCCGATGTGGTGGCGGACCTGGTGGAAGAGGGCATCACCGCCGGCGAGTTCGTCGCCCAGGACGTGAGCCTGACGGCGGCCGGGCTGGTCGGCGCGCTGGCCGAATCGCTGGTGGGGCCGCTGTCGCCGGCCTCGGGCATTGACGAGGAAGACAGCGAAACATTCATCGAATCACTGGTTCAATTCATTTTGCGTGCGCTGGGGGCAGTCAACCACAACGTGCACGCGGGAGTGCAGAGCAATGAAGGCGCAGAAATCAGAGCAGAACGAATCCGTCCCGGGCTTTCTTGAGTCCACCCACGAGGTGTTCAATCAGGCGCCGCCGCTGGGTGGCGAGGCCAACCCCTGTAACTGGTACACCTCGGACCTGGCGCTGCAGGAAGCGGTGCACCGCGAGCAGGGCGGCTGGGGTGAAGATCGCCTGAAAGCCTATGGCGCACTGACCGGCGGTGAACTCTATGACCTGGGCTTCACCGCCAATGTGAACAAGCCGGTATTGAAGACCCATGACCGTTACGGCCATCGTGTGGACATGGCTGAATTTCACCCGGCCTATCACCGCCTGATGGAAGCGGCCATTGAATACGGACTGCCGTCGCTGCCCTGGACCAACGCCGGCCCCGGCGCCCACGTGGTGCGCTCGGCGCTGAGTTACATGCACAGCCAGGCGGAGGCCGGTACGGGCTGCCCGCTGACCATGACCTTTGCCTGTGTGCCGGCCATCAAGCACCAGGCCGACGTGGCCGAGCAATGGCTGCCGGGCATTCTGAGCAATGAATACGATCCGCGCTTTCTGCCGGCAGACCGCAAGAAAGGCCTGACCATCGGCATGGGCATGACCGAGAAGCAAGGCGGCTCGGATGTACGCGCCAACACCACCAGCGCCGTGCCGGTGGCCGAGGGCGGCGCCGGCAAGCCTTATCTGCTGGTGGGGCATAAATGGTTCTTCTCGGCGCCGATGTGCGATGCCTTCCTGGTGCTGGCGCAAGCGGAGCGGGGGCTGTCCTGCTTCCTGCTGCCGCGGTTCCGGCCGGACGGCAGTCTCAATGCGATTCACATCCAGCGTCTCAAGGACAAGCTGGGCAACTGGTCCAATGCCTCCAGCGAAGTGGAGTTCCGCGGCGCCTGGGCGCTGATGGTCGGCGAGGAAGGCCGCGGCGTGGCGACCATTCTGGAGATGGTCTCGATGACGCGTCTGGATTGCATGACCGGCTCGGCCTCGACCATGCGCCAGGCACTGGCGCAGGCCATTCATCATGCACGGCATCGCGAGGCCTTTGGCAAGCGCCTGATCGAGCAGCCGCTGATGGTCAACGTGCTGGCGGATCTGGCGCTGGAATCCGAGGCGGCCATGATGCTGTCCATGCGCGTGTCCAGGGCTATTGATGAGGCGGCTGACGACGAGCAGTCCGCGCTGCTGGCGCGTATCGGCACGGCCGTGGGCAAGTACTGGATCTGCAAGCGCACCCCGGCCATGGTCAACGAGGCGCAGGAATGCCTGGGCGGCGCCGGCTACGTGGAAGAGGGCATTCTGCCGCGCCTGTATCGCGAAGCGCCGCTCAACTCCATCTGGGAGGGTTGCGGCAATATTCAGTGCCTGGACGTATTGCGCGCCATGGCCCGCAGCCAGGGCTCGCTGGATGCCTTCATGGACGAGATCAAGAGTGAACAGGGCAAGCACAGGCTGCTGGATGCGGCCATCCGCGATCTGGAAAGCGAGTTCATCGACCTGGGCGATATCGAAGTGCGCGCCCGCCGTGTGGTCGAGAAAATGGCGCTGACCTGGCAGGCCGCACTGATGGTGCGCAGTGGCAACGAAAACGAGGCCGAGGCGTTCTGCGCCGGGCGGTTGGATGCGGATCAGCGGCTCGCGTTTGGTACCTTGCCGCGCGGACTGAATCTGGATGCAATAGTAAAGAGGGCAGCGCCGGCTGTGTAATCGAAGACGTCATTTCTCCATTCCCTTCGGTCAGCCGAAATGACAGGTTGGGAGCCAGGCGGGAAAAAGGATCGTCATTCCCACGCCAGGCGGAAAAAGTACTGTCATTCCCGCGAAAGCGGGAATCCCTTCCTTCGAAGTTGTCCGCAAGTGGATTCCGGATAATCGCTGACGCGATTTCCGGAATGACGGATTCGAGGAAATTAGCTCGAATGCCTCATGACGCGGGCTTTCTGACGCTCCCAATCCTGTTTTTTCTGCGTCGCCCGCTTGTCGTGTTTCTGCTTGCCCTTGGCCAGCGCGATCTCCAGTTTGGCCAGTCCTTTCTTCCAGTACATGGCAGTAGGGACGATGGTGTAACCCTGGCGTTCGGTGGCGCCAATCAGGCGGCTGAGTTCGCGGCCGTGCAGCAGCAGTTTGCGGGTGCGCGTGGGGTCGGCCTGCACGTGGGTGGAGGCCGAGGTCAGCGGATCGATATGCGAACCCAGCAGCCAGGCTTCGCCGTCCTTGATGATGACGTAGGCTTCGGCGATGCGCCCGCGGCCTGCGCGCAGGCTCTTCACTTCCCAACCTTCCAGTGCCAGGCCGGCCTCGAGCTTGTCCTCGAGACTGTAGTCATGACGGGCTTTGCGGTTGAGAGCGATGGTCGGGCTGTCGGATTTCTTTTGCGCGGACTTCTTCTTGCTCATGGCACCATTATAATCGTAGTGAACATCTCAACGGCGGCCAGAGCAAAGGGGTCCGGATAAAAATGCCTCGACGAGAGAGTGCACACGGTTACTGGTCATCTACGCGGATCTTTGTAACCGCCACCGCCGCTGCGGCTATCGGCCTCGGCAACCTCTGGCGTATGCCATCACTGATGGGGGAATACGGCGGCGGTGCTTTTCTGCTGGTTTACATTTTCATGCTGGCGGTTGTTGCGTTGCCGTTGATGGTGGCCGAACTGATGATCGGCCGCTGGGCGCGCCGCAATGTTGTCGGCAGTGTGCGCATCATGGCGCTGGAAGGCGGGGCGCATCCGGCCTGGGTGAGCCTGGGATGGATGGCGCTGGTTGCGGCGATCATTGTGCTGTCCTATTACAGCGTGATCGCCGGCTGGAGCATGGCGTACCTGATACGGGCGGCCTCCGGCGTATTCGGCCAGGGCGATGAGGAAACCGTCTCGATAGTATTCAGGGAACTGGTGGCCGACCCGGAACGTGCGCTGGCCTGGCATACGATCTTCATTGTTATCTGTACTGTGGTGGTGGCCCAGGGCGTGCGGTATGGCCTGGAACCGGTTGCGCGTTATTTTCTGCCGGCTGCCTTCGTGTTGTTGCTGCTGACGTTGTGCGTGGCGACGGTTACGGCTGACATGTCTTCGTCTCTGGTCTATCTGCTGGGCTTCGATTTCTCGGCGTTGGGCTGGCGGGGCGTTCTGGAGGCACTGCTGCAGGCATTCTTTGGCCTTGGCCTGGGTGTGGGGGTCATGACGGCTTTTGGCGCTTTGCTGCCCAGTGATGTACGGCTGTTTCGCAACGGACTCAAGGTCATTACCCTGCACACCCTGTTTTCGGTGCTGGGCGGACTGGCGATTTTTGCCTTCGTATTCGCTGCCGGCCTGTCACCGACCAATGGCGTGCGTCTGGTTTTTCATACCCTGCCCATGGCGGTGATACCCACCTCGGGCAGTCTGGTCCTGGCCATGTTCTATCTGATTCTGGTCTTGCTGGCATTGACCACGGCTGTGAGTCTGATGGAGGCGGTGGTGCAGCGAGTGACCGAACGTTTCCAGCAGGGACGTATTTTCGCCGCCTGTAACCTGGGGCTGATCATGTGGTTCCTGGGCCTGGGGACGCTCGGTTCCTTCAGCTTCCTGCAGGATCTGCGTTTGTTTGATCGCACCGTCTTCGACTGGCTGTCGCTGATCGGCGGCCGCATCCTGATCCCTCTGGTGGGGCTGGGGCTGTGCGTGTTCGTGGCCCGGATTCTGCCGATTTCGCTGTTGCGCGAGGCCTGGGAGGATGGCGATGAACGCAGCTTTCAGTACTGGTTCTGGTGCCTGGTATATCCGGCCCGTATCGGCCTGATACTGGTGTTGCTGTATGCCACCGGCTTACTGGATATGCTGATCAGGTTCTGGACGCCGGCTGGCGTATAATGCCGCCCACCTTGCATAGCAACGCTGAAAAATGGCCAAAGAACTGATTCGTGTGGAAGTCGCCTATGCGCGGCCAGACAAGCAATTGATCCTGCCAGTGGATGTGGAAGAAGGTTCTACGGCGGTTGATGCCGTGAACAAGTCAGGTATTCAGGAACATTTTCCGGAAATTGATTTTGATGCCCTCAAGCTGGGCGTATTCGGCAAGGCGCAAAAGCCGGACACCGTGCTGCGCGCCGGCGACCGGGTGGAAATTTACCGGCCGCTGATTGCTGATCCCAAGGAATCACGCAGGCGCAGGGCTGAAGCGGAAAAGAGCTAGTTGCTGCGAAACTGCATGGTCATTCCCGCGCAGGCGGGAATCCACGAAGATTCCGGATAAGTCCTTTTCGGATTTTCCGGAATGAGGGCGCCAGTTACTCGTCGTGCTGTGGCCGTATCTGTTCGGCTGCCTTGTCCTTGGCTTCCTGCTGCTTGCGACGGGCTTCCACGATATTTTCCATACCCTCGATTTCAGAGACCTTGTCCGCGTCATCGAAGAAGATACTGAAGCGCTGGTGATATACATCGGCTCCGGGATTGCGGTAGTAGACGACATAATCCCAGCGGGGACGGCCGAAACTTTCCTTGATGAGAGGCGTGCCCAGCAGGAATTGCACCTGTTTCGGGGTCATGCCGACCTTTACCTGTTCGGCTTTTTCGGGCTCGACAACATTGCCCTGCAAAACCGGCAGGCGGAAGTACGAGCAGCCTGAGGCGCTGCCCATAACAAGAAAAAGAATCAGCAATAATTTAGTTCGCATACCGGAGCTTGGACGCAGTGTGTGTGCAGGCATCTCTTTGGTCGTGCCGAATGAAGCGTGCCATAATACCCAAACTGAACGACTAAGGCATCGCATGTCAGATAAAACTTCCACCTCATCTTCAAACAACGGCACGGAAACGCAGGATTTGCGTAATGCTGGCCTGAAAGTCACCCTGCCGCGTGTAAAAATTCTCGAAATGCTGGAAGGCAGCGATAACCGTCATCTGAGTGCGGAAGACCTCTATCGCATGCTGATGGAATCCGGTGAAGAAATCGGTCTGGCGACGGTCTATCGTGTACTGACCCAGTTCGAGTCGGCCGGCCTGGTGGTTCGCCATCATTTCGAGGACGGCCGCGCGGTTTTCGAACTGGATGCGGGCGAGCATCACGATCACATGGTATGTGTGAAAACCGGCGAAGTGATCGAGTTTTTTGACGAAGTGATTGAGCAGCGTCAGCGTGAAATTGCCGAGAAGTATGGTTGGCAGATGACCGACCACAGCCTGATTATCTACGGCATCAGCCCCGCTGCACAGAAGAAGAAATAAACACCTGGCTGCCGGCTAGGCAGCCGCAACGCCCAGCATTTCCGCGGCATGTGCGCGGGTCTGCTCGGTAATGTCCACACCGCCCAGCATGCGGGCAATTTCCTCAACCCGCGCCTCGGGCGCCAGCGTGGAAATTCTGGTTCGCGTCATTCCGTCGACGATTTCCTTGCCCACGAACAGGTGATGCGTTGCCTGTGCGGCTACCTGCGGTAGATGGGTGACACAGAGTGTCTGGCGTGTGCGCCCCAGCTCCGCCAGCTGACGCCCGACGATCTCCGCCACGCCGCCGCCAATACCCGTATCCACTTCGTCGAAGATGAGCGAGGGTACGTGGGTGCTTTCGGCCGCCACCACCTGTATGGCCAGGCTTATGCGAGACAGTTCGCCGCCGGAAGCCACCTTGTTCAATGGCCGCGGACTCTGACCGGGGTTGGCGCTGACCAGAAACTCGATCAGATCCGCGCCGTGCATGCGCGGCTGGGTTTCTTCCAGTGCATTTACCTGAATTTCGAAGCAGCCCTGGGGCATGCCCAGCTCGCGAATAATGGTCTGTACCTCTGTGGCCAGCCGCGTCGCGGTCGTGCAGCGAGCCTGATGCAGATCCCTGGCCAGATCGGCATATTCAGTTTGCAGGCGTTTCAGTTCACCCTGCAGTTTTTCGATTTCTTCGCCGGCGCTTTCCAGGCCGCCCAGTTCTTCGCTCAGATTCTGCAGATGCTGCCCCAGGTCCTCAGGCCGCACCTGGTGTTTGCGTGCGATGTCGTGGATGGCGCCCAGGCGTTTTTCCACCCAGTCGAGCCGGGCCGGGTCCAGGTCCAGGCTTTCAATACGGTCGCGCAGGGAAAAGCCGGCTTCCTGAATCAGGATGCGGGCGCTCTCCACGGTTTCCGCAATATCGTTGAAGCTGCTGTCCAGCTTCTGCAACCCGTGCAGCAGGTGCACCACCTGGTTCAGCTGCTCATAGGCCGAGCCTTCGTCGCCTTCATAGAGCAGGTTCATGGCCTGCTGGCCGTCTTGCAGCAGGCGTCCGGCATTGGCCAGCCGTTTGTGTTCGCTGTCCAGTGATGCGACTTCGTCATCGCTCAGCTTCAGGGCTTCGAGTTCGGCGATCTGATACTTCAGATAGTCGGCACGCAGTCCACCGTCCTCGTCCCGGTTTTCCAGGCTGGCCAGCCGTTCACTGATGTGCCGGTATTCACGATAGAGGTCGGCAATACGCTGACGCAGTTCCTGATGCTTGCCGAAGTCATCGACCAGATCGCGCTGAATATCCGCCTTGAGCAGGGACTGGTGCGCATGCTGGCCATGTATGTCCAGCAGGAATTCACCCAGCTCCTTGAGTTCGCGCACGGTCGTGGGGCCGCCGTTGATGGTGGCGCGGCCACGTCCGTCGGCGGAAACAGTGCGGCGGATCAGGCAACTTTCTGCGTGATCCGCATCGAGCATGTCGCGTTGCTGCAGCCATTCTCTGGCCTGTGACGTATCGTCGAGCAGGAATTCGGCACTCACTTCCGCGCGCTCACTGCCATGGCGCACGGCTTCACTGTCTGCCCGGTCGCCCAGCAGCAGGCCCAGCGCATCGATCAGGATGGACTTGCCGGCGCCGGTTTCTCCGGAAAGCACGGTCATGCCGGGTTCGAAGTCGATTTCCAGGTTGTCGATGATGGCGAAATTGCGGATATGCAGATAACGCAGCATGAAAGTTTCAGCGATAGGTGAATGACAGGACTAGCCGCGGCTTTGCAGTTGCTGGTCGCGGCCCCAGCGCAGTTTATTACGAAGAATGCCGAAATAGTCATAGCCCGGCGGATGAATCAGCTGCAGGCTGTGGCTGGCCCGGGCGATCTGAACCCGTTCGCCGGGTTCCAGGGTCTGGTTCCATTGTCCGTCACAGGTGACCAGCGCCTGGTTCGACTTGCCCTCGGCTACGACGACTTCCACGGTCTGTGAGGCTTCGATCACCAGCGGCCGGTCGCTCAGTGTATGCGGGCAGATCGGCACCAGCGCCAGGGCATTGAGGGCCGGGTGCAGTACAGGGCCACCGCCGGACAGGGCGTAGGCCGTTGAGCCCGTGGGCGTGCTGATAATGATGCCGTCCGCACGATGGTGCGAAATAAAGACGCCGTCCAGAAAGGTATCGAACTCCAGTACGCGGGCGAAATCCTTGTTACGCACCACGGCTTCGTTAAGCGCTACTGAAGTCTGTCCGTCAATGACCAGGGTGGCGGTCAGCATCAGGCGTTCTTCCCGCACGTAATCGCCGTTCAGCACCTTGTCCAGGGTATTGGCCATGTCTTCCGGCGAGACATCGACCATAAAACCCAGGCGCCCCAGATTGATGCCCAGCAGGGGTACATCCTGCGGAGCGGCGGCGCGGCCGGCCGCCAGCAGGGTACCGTCTCCGCCCAGCACCACGATCAGATCGCAATGCTGGGGCAGTTCCTGCCGGCTGTGAGCGGGCAGCCCGCTGTCCTTGAGATGGCGGCTGGCTGCCTTGTCGAGCAACACGTTTATCCCGCGCGCGGTGAAATACTCAACCAGCTGGCGCAGGGTCGGTTCAATTTCCGGCTGGGCGCGCTTGCCCACGATGCCGATGGTGTTGAACGCAGTCCGGGTGCTCATTAAACGGGATTCCGGGGGTGATAATCAGTGCGCAACGTTAACACGGCGCTGCCTTGGGTGAGAAACGCGGCCCGCTTCTTGACAGTCTTTTGGCAGCATGGCTAGTTTGCTCTCAGGCGTGCGCAAAAGGCAGCGATGGAAAACAGATGACGAAGGAGACTCAGCGTCCGGATCTGAATGAGCGGGCACGGGGACTGCTCAAGACACTGGTCGAGCAATACATTGACGCTGGCGAGCCGGTAGGGTCGGGCACGCTGGCGCGTGCCAGTGGCATGGGGCTGAGTTCGGCAACGGTTAGGAATGTACTGGCCGACCTCGAAGACCTGGGTTATGTGCATGCCCCGCATACCTCCGCCGGCCGGGTGCCTACGGCAAGGGGTTATCGCCTGTTTGTGGACAGCATGCTGAGCCCGCAGCCGCTGACGGATTTCGAGTTCGAGAATATAGAACGTCAGCTTCTGGCCATGAGGCAGCAGGGTCAGGATCTGGTGCAGTCGGCTTCGCGCTTGCTGTCCGGGCTGAGCAACATGGCCGGCGTGGTCATGTTGCCCAAATACGGCATCGCGCTGTTGCGGCAGATCGAGTTCCTGCCATTGTCGGAAAAGCGCGTGCTGGCCATTCTGGTGGTTAATGACCGGCAGGTAGAGAACCGGGTACTGCACGTGCACCGTGACTATGGTCGCGATGAGCTTGAGAGAGCCGCCAATTTCCTCAATCACAAATTTGCCGGACGTGATCTGCATACCGTGCGCAGGCAGGTACTGGCAACACTCAAGCAGACCCGGCGCAATATGGACAAGGCGATGGCTGAAGCCATTTCCCTGGCTGAGCAGACCTTCGACGACACTGCGCCGGAAACGGGTTATGTCATGGCGGGTCAGACGAATCTCATGGGGATGGCCGAATTCTCGAATATCGGCCGCTTGCGGGAACTGTTCGAGGTGTTCAACGAGCAGCATGACATCCTGCGCCTGCTCGACGAGTGTCTGGCCGGTGAGCGCATGCAGATATTCATTGGCGAGGAATCGGGTTACACGGTGCTGGATGAATGCAGCGTGGTGACCGCACCTTACACCGTTGAGGGCCAGGTTGTAGGCTCGCTTGGCGTGATCGGGCCGACGCGCATGGAGTATGACCGCATCATTCCCCTGGTGGAGTCGACGGCGGATCTGTTGGGCTCGGTCTTGCGTAAACTCTGAGGCGGTCAGGCCTTGAATCTGGGGCTCATGCCCCCATCTAGCTGAAACAAGGGTGCAACCGGGGTGTACGCCGGGTGCGCATAGCATTATTTCAGCTGATGGAGGCCACTTGATGTCGGGCCATAACGACGACACCCGTAATCCGAATGAGGCAGAGGATATCCCGCTGACCGATCATCTTCAGGAAGAGTCTGCCAGTGAAGCGCCAACCGCTGAGGCTGCTTCACCACAGGCGCAGCTGGCCGAAGCCGAGGCCAGGGCGGCGGAAAACTGGGATCAGTTACTGCGTGCGCGCGCTGAAATGGACAACATCCGCAAGCGGGCCGAGCGCGAAGTTTCCCAGGCTCGTAAATACGGTCTGGAAAACATTGCCCGCGAGCTTTTACCGATTTACGACAGCCTCAATCTGGGGTTGGCCGAGCTGGACAAATCCGAAGCCGGCCTGGACACCGCCCGGGAAGGCATGCGTTTGATTACCCAGATGATGACCAAGGTGTTCGAGCAGCACGCCATTGTGGAAATTGATCCGACTGGCGAGCCTTTCGATCCGGAAGCGCATCAGGCCATGTCCATGCAGGAAACCGCGGAGCAGGCGCCCAATACCGTATTGCAGGTGGTGCAGAAGGGTTATCGCCTGAATGACCGGGTGCTGCGGCCGGCCATGGTGATCGTGGCCAGGGCGCCGCAAGCACCGGCAGACGCCGACGAAAACAGCCAGGGCGGCGCCTCTTGAAAAGACGGCAGCCGTCCCCCATATCCACATTAACAGTGCATTTAGGAATTTTTGGAGTACCGAATCATGGGTAAAGTCATTGGTATCGACCTCGGCACCACCAACTCCTGCGTGGCCGTCCTCGAGGGCGACAAGACCAAAATCATCGAGAACAGCGAGGGCGAACGCACCACGCCCAGTATCGTTGCCTACACCGACGATGATCAGGTTCTGGTAGGCCGTCCGGCCAAGCGCCAGGCGGTGACCAACCCGAGCAACACGCTGTTTGCCATCAAGCGCCTTATCGGCCGCCAGTTCAAGGATGATGTTGTACAGAAAGACATCAGCATGGTGCCTTACAAGATCGTTCAGGCGGACAACGGCGATGCCTGGGTGGAAGTGAAAGACGAGCAGTACTCCGCTCCGGAAATTTCCGCGCAGGTGCTGCGCAAGATGAAGAAGACGGCGGAAGACTACCTGGGTGAAGCTGTCACCGAGGCGGTGATTACCGTGCCGGCCTACTTCAACGACTCGCAGCGCCAGGCGACCAAGGACGCCGGCAAGATCGCCGGTCTGGAAGTGAAGCGCATCATCAACGAGCCGACCGCGGCCGCGCTGGCCTATGGCCTGGACAAGAAGGGAGACAAGAAGATCGCCGTTTATGACCTGGGTGGCGGTACTTTCGACGTTTCCATCATCGAAGTGGCCGAGGTGGACGGCGAGCACCAGTTCGAGGTGCTGTCGACCAACGGTGACACCTTCCTGGGTGGTGAGGACTTCGACATGCGCGTCATCGAGTACATCGCTGACGAGTTCAAGAAAGAACAGGACGTGGACCTGCGCAAGGATCCGCTGGCCCTGCAGCGCCTCAAGGAAGCCGCCGAGAAGGCCAAGATCGAGCTGTCCTCGACCCAGCAGACCGATATCAACCTGCCGTACGTGACGGCCGATGCTTCAGGTCCCAAGCACCTGAACATGAAGCTGTCGCGCGCCAAGCTGGAATCGCTGGTGGGCGAACTGATCAAACGTACCATCGGTCCGTGCAAGACTGCCTTGCAGGATGCCGGTGTGTCCGCCTCGGATATCGACGAGGTGATCCTGGTCGGTGGTCAGACCCGCATGCCCAAGGTGCAGGAAGAAGTGAAGAACTTCTTCGGCCGCGAGCCGCGCAAGGACGTGAACCCGGATGAAGCCGTGGCTGCCGGCGCCGCCATCCAGGCCGCTGTGCTGGCCGGTGACGTCAAGGATGTGCTGCTGCTCGACGTCACCCCGCTGTCGCTGGGTATCGAGACCATGGGCGGCAAGATGACCAAGCTCATCGAGAAGAACACCACGATTCCGACCCGCAAGACGGAAACCTTTACCACGGCCGAAAACAACCAGACCGCGGTGACGGTGCACATCCTGCAGGGCGAGCGTGAAATTGCCGGCGCCAACAAGTCGCTGGGCAAGTTCGACCTGGCTGATATTCCGCCGGCGCCGCGCGGCATGCCGCAGATCGAAGTCACTTTCGACATCGACGCCAACGGCATTCTGCATGTGTCGGCCAAGGACAAGGCCACCGGCAAGGAACAGTCCATCGTCATCAAGGCCAGTTCCGGTCTCTCCGATGAAGAGATCGAGCGCATGGTCAAGGATGCCGAGGAGCACGCCGAGGAAGATCGCAAGTTCAACGAGCTGATTACTGCGCGTAACAGCGCCGAAGGCCTCATTCACGGTATCGAGAAGAGCCTTGAAGATCTGGCCGACAAGGTTGAAGCCGAAGAAAAGGCGAATATCGAAAAGGCAGTCGAGGAACTGCGCGAAGCCATCAAGGGTGAGGATGCGGCCGATATCGAGGCCAAGAGCCAGGCCCTGGGCGAGGTCTCCTCCAAGCTGATCGAGCGCGCCTATGCGGACGCCCAGGCGGAAGCTGCCGCCGAAGGTGGTGATGCAGAAGCATCAGCCCAGAGTGGCGAAGCCGCGGACGATGTGGTCGATGCCGAGTACGAAGAGGTCAAGGACGAAGACAAGAAATCGTGAGACCTGAAACGGAAAACGTGAAACGAAACGAACGGGGCAACAGTGTTGCCCCGTTCTCGCGTGCGTTTTTCGCCATAACGCTACCCGCGACGTCTCACTCCTCACATCTCACATCTCACGATCCCCATGAGTAAGCGCGATTATTACGAAGTTCTTGGCGTCTCCAAGAATGCCTCTGACGATGAGCTGAAAAAGGCTTATCGGCGACTGGCGATGAAGCATCATCCGGACCGCAATCCGGAGGACAAGGATGCCGAGAACAAATTCAAGGAAGCCAGCGAGGCCTATGAAGTGCTCGCCGATGCCCAGAAACGTGCTGCCTATGACCAGTTCGGTCATGCGGGTGTAAGCGGGGCAGCCGGCGGTGGTGGCTTTGGCGGTGGAGGCTTCGGTGGCGCCGGCTTCAGCGATATTTTCGGTGATGTCTTCTCCGATATCTTCGGGGCTGCGGCAGGTGGTGCCGGTGGTGGTCGCCAGCGTGTATTCCGCGGCGCTGATCTGCGCTACAACCTCAAACTGGATCTGGAGCAGGCCGTGTTCGGTGACACGGTGAAGATTCGTATTCCCAGCTGGAGCAGTTGTGAACGCTGCGACGGCAGTGGCGCCGAGCCCGGCAGCAAGCCGCAGTCCTGCCCGACCTGTCATGGCGCCGGTCAGGTGCGTATGCAGCAGGGCTTTTTTACTGTGCAGCAGACCTGCCCGCATTGCTCGGGCCGGGGGGAGATTATTTCCAATCCCTGCACTGAGTGCCGTGGCCAGGGCCGGGTACAGAAGCAGAAGACCCTGTCAGTGAAGGTGCCGCCGGGTGTCGATACCGGTGACCGTATTCGTCTGGCCGGCGAAGGTGAGGCTGGTGAGCAGGGTGGGCCGGCGGGCGATCTCTATGTGCAGATTCAGGTCAAGCCGCATGAAATCTTCATGCGTGATGGTGATGATCTGCGCTGCAACGTGCCCATCGACATGGTGACAGCATCTCTGGGAGGTGAACTCGAGGTGCCGACGCTGGAAGGCAAGGTGGCCCTGAAGATTCCTTCCGAGACCCAGACGGGCAAGACCTTTCGCCTGCGTGGCAAGGGCGTGAAATCAGTCCGTGGGGGCGCTCAGGGTGATCTGTTGTGCACGGTCGAGGTGGAAACACCGGTCAAGCTGACCAAGCGTCAGAAAGAGCTGATGGAAGAGCTGGGCGAAACACTGCGCGACGGCGGCAGCAAGCACAGCCCCCAGTCCAGCTCATGGCTGGACAAGGCGAAGAAGTTCTTCGAGGAACATCTGGGCTGATTGACTACGCCGGTGCCAGCGCCGGGGGATTGTCACGCGGGGTCGAGGGGTTGCTCACTACGGCATGATTGCCGCCATTGATCGTGGCATAGACCTCGGCCAGTGTTTCTCCATCGCCGGGTGTCAGGTGGTCGTCCACGTAATACCACTCGCTCTGGCAACGTTCTGCCGTAATGTCGATCAGCACATACCCCTTGTTCTGGATGTCTCCAAACTTGATATGCGGGTTCTGGGTCAGAAAGGCCGGCACCGTCACCGGAGTATCCGGAAATTCTGCCGGTGAGGTGATGGAAGGGCAGACGAATTCCACGCCCATTGAACCCTCTCCGCTCAGCGGGTTGTAAGCCAGCAGGTTGTTGGGGTCTTCGGTGATGTCATGCGCCCAGGAAGCGTGCACATCGCCGGTCAGAATCACCACATTATCAATGGCCACGTTTGGCGCCGGTTGACCGCCGCGGATCGCGTTCCATATGCGTTCACGTGCGCGCGGATAGGCGTCCCACTGATCAACATTGATGAATTCGCCGCCTTGCCCACCCGGATTCAGCAGATTGGCTGCATTGGGCAGGCCCACCAGTTTCCACTGTGCGAATACAACCTGTTGACCAATCAGTTTCCATTGCGCGGTGGAGCTTTGTAGCTGGCTGATCAAGCGGGCTTCCTGGGCGGCGCCCAGCATCTGTCGCTCCTCTGCGGCGATATCGCCTTCATCCATGTAGATGGAGGTGACGCCTGGAATTTCGGTGCCTTCAGGCTGCTGGTCACGACCCACCAGGCGCGTATCGAGCATCATGAGTTCCGCCAGATCACCCAGGCGGAAACTGCGTTCGATATCCAGTGTGTCGCCGGGGCCGGCGGGGCGGATTGGCAGCCATTCGAAATAGGCCTGACGGGCGGCAGTGTTACGCGTGAGCCAGTCGCCTTCGGTCTCCGGCTGGTGGTTTTCAGCGCCATCTGTCCAGGCGTCGTTACTCAGTTCGTGGTCGTCCCAGATGTTGATAAAGGCGTATTGACGATGCAGTTCCTGCAAATCCGCATCCAGACGATAGTTGGCGAAGCGCTTGCGGTAATCACCCAGCTGGACGATTTCGAGCTGGTTGTCAGCGGAATACTGGCGGCCGGCGGCTATGGCGGCGGCATCTGCATAATCATGTTCACCCTCAGGGTTCACACCGGGGTATTCGTAAATGTAGTCGCCCAGGTGCAGGACGAAATCCAGGTCGGGCCTTTCCGCGATGCGGCGATAGGCATTGAAGAAGCCATGCGGCAGGCTGGCGCAGGACACCATGGCGAATCGCGCCCGCGCGACTGTGCCGATCGGAAGTGTTTTGGTGCGCCCAACCGGGCTGGCGTCGCCAGCCGCCATGAACTGGTAATAGTAGGTGGTATCCGGCTGCAGACCGTCGACATCCACCTTGACAGTGAAATCACGCTCCATGCCTGTCGTGGCAGAGCCCCGGGCGACGATATCCGAAAACGCCGCATCGCGGGCCATGCGCCATTCCACTGTGGCGCTATTCCCGTTTGTCTGGCTCAGACGTGTCCAGATGATCACCCGGTCCTGCAGAGGATCGCCACTGGCCACGCCGTGCCGGAAGCTGGCCTGTGAAACGGGCCCGCCAACGGTGTCTCCGCTGTCACTGTCGCCACAGGCCGTGAGCAGGCCGGTCAATGAAGCGGCGCCGCCACCGGCAGTCAGCCGTAAAAAGTCGCGGCGGCTGAGGGCAGAGGGGCGCAGCAGGCGCCATTTGCGTGCTTTCGGTCCGGACATGAGGTCTCCTGCTCATTGTGGCCTGTGTTTTTTGTCTGATTATATTGGCCTATTCGCCGCTCGCCCGCGAGTTCCAGGCTGCGGGCGGCGGGAATGCAGGGTATCCTTGCACGCCAACATGACCATCTGATGTGAAGTCACTATGAGCACTGCAACCCGTATCGCAATCCTTGGTGCCGCCGGCCGCATGGGCCGTATGCTGGTGCAGGCGGTACAGGATAATGCCGACGCCGAACTGACGGCGGCTATCGAACATCCTGAAAGCTCTCTGCTGGGCGCCGACGTGGGTGAACTGGCAGGCGCGGGCAAACTGGATGTGCCGGTCATCGCGGCGCTTGATGAGGGAGCGGATTTCGATGTGCTGGTGGATTTCACCCGTCCGGATCCGAGCATGGTCGCGCTGGAATTCTGCAAGGGTAGTAACCGACGCATGGTGATCGGCACTACCGGTTTCAGTGACGAACAGCGCCGCAGTATTTCAGATGCGGGCAATCACATTCCGATCGTCATGGCTGCAAACTACAGCGTGGGCGTCAACCTCAGCCTCAAGTTGCTTGAGCTGGCTGCCAGAACACTGGGCGACACGGTTGACATCGAAATCATCGAGGCACATCACCGTCACAAGGTGGATGCACCTTCAGGCACCGCGCTGGCGATGGGCGAGGCGGTAGCCGCTGCACTAGGTCGCGAGCTGAAGAATTCTGCGGTCTACGGGCGCGAGGGACATACCGGCGAACGTGATCGGGAAACCATCGGTTTTGCCACGATACGTGCCGGCGACATTGTGGGTGAACATACCGTGATGTTCGCTGCTGAGGGCGAGCGGGTTGAGATTACTCACAAGGCCTCCAGCCGCATGACCTTTGCTGCTGGTGCCATCCGTGCGGCCGTCTGGCTCAATAGTCAGTCAGCAGGCATGTATGACATGCAGGATGTGTTGGGTCTAAAGGGTTTGGGCAACGTTTAACGTAGACGCTGGCGGCACCCTGCGGCTATAATTCCGTAAATTCGGAGAAGCGGGGGGCTGCAGCGCAGCCCCCCGCTTTGTGTGTAAGCCTCCGCACGACCGTACTGGTGATTTCATTGGGATACTTGATGGGAGTAGGGTGTTGATGCAGCCCGCCGTTCTAGCCCTTGCAGATGGAAGTATTTTTCATGGTGTTGGTATTGGTGCCGAGGGCAGCACGGTAGGGGAGGTTGTTTTCAACACTGCCCTTACCGGTTACCAGGAGATCCTCACCGACCCCTCCTACAAACAGCAGATTGTCACCCTCACGTACCCGCATATCGGCAATGTCGGCACCAATGCCGAGGATGCCGAGTCGACGGCGGTGCATGCCGCGGGCCTGATTATCCGCGAAGTACCGCGCCCGCCCAGCAACTGGCGCAATCAACAATCCCTGACGGATTATCTGCAGGCCAACAATATCGTGGCCATTGCCGACATCGACACCCGCCGCCTGACCCGCATACTGCGCGAGAAAGGTGCGCAGAGCGGCTGCATCATGGCTGGCGAGGGTGTCAGCGAAGAGGCGGCTCTGGCCGCGGCACGCGAATTCCCCGGCCTCAAAGGCGCCGATCTGGCCCGGGTGGTGACGTCCGACAAGCCTTATGAATGGCGCGAAGGGCGTTGGGTGGGACCGGATGAAACCTATATCAGTCCCGAGCTCAAGCACCATGTCGTGGTTTATGACTTTGGCGTCAAGCACAACATCCTGCGCTGCCTGGTCGAAGCCGGCTGCCATCTGACGGTGGTGCCGGCGCAGACGCCGGCGGCCGATGTGCTGGCCATGAAGCCTGACGGCGTACTGCTGTCTAACGGTCCCGGCGATCCCGAGCCCTGTGATTACGCCATTACAGCTGCGCGCGAACTGATGGATGCCAGCATGCCGCTGATGGGTATTTGCCTGGGCCACCAGATTCTCGGCCTGGCCTGTGGCGCCAGCACGCTGAAAATGAAATTCGGCCATCACGGTGCGAATCACCCGGTGCAGGACCTGAAAACCGGCCAGGTATGGATCAGCAGCCAGAATCATGGCTTCGCGGTAGACGAGGATAGCCTGCCGGATAATGTCGAGGCCACGCACCGCTCGCTGTTCGACGGCAGTTTGCAGGGCGTTGCCCGCAAGGATGTACCGGCCTTCAGTTTCCAGGGGCATCCGGAAGCCAGTCCCGGCCCGCATGACGTCAGCCCCATGTTCAAGCGCTTCATTGAAATGATGGAGTCCAAATAGTGAATCCACGGATTTCATGGATTAGAAATAAGGTTATATGATTTTTCCAATTCAATGTTTTTATTAAAAATCTGTGAAATCTTCGCAATCTGTGGATAGTTGAATATGCCGAAAAGAACCGACATCGAAAGTATCCTGATCATTGGCGCCGGCCCGATCATTATCGGCCAGGCCTGCGAGTTCGATTATTCCGGTACCCAGGCCTGCAAGGCTCTGCGCGAGGAGGGCTACCGGGTGATTCTGGTGAACTCCAACCCGGCCACCATCATGACCGACCCGGAAACCGCTGATGTCGTCTACATTGAGCCGATCCGCTGGGATTGCGTGGCCAAGATCATTGAGAAAGAAAGGCCCGACGCCGTGCTGCCGACCATGGGTGGCCAGACAGCGCTGAATTGCGCACTGGACCTGGATCGCGAAGGGGTGCTGGAAAAGTACGGTGTGGAGATGATTGGCGCTTCGGCGGATGCCATCGACATGGCCGAGGATCGCGAACGTTTCCGTGAGGCCATGAACGAAATTGGTCTGGCTTCGGCACGCTCGGGTCTGGCGCATTCCATGGACGATGCCTGGAAGGTGCAGGCCGAGATTGGCTTCCCGATGATTATTCGTCCGTCCTTCACGATGGGCGGCACCGGCGGCGGTGTGGCCTATAACAAGGAAGAGTTCGAGGAGATCGTCACGCGCGGCCTGGATCTTTCACCCACCAACGAAGTGCTGCTGGAAGAATCCCTGCTCGGTTGGAAGGAGTACGAGATGGAGGTTGTCCGCGACAGGGCGGATAACTGCATCATCATCTGCTCGATTGAGAATCTGGATCCGATGGGTGTGCACACCGGCGACTCCATCACGGTGGCGCCGGCGCAGACCCTGACCGACAAGGAATACCAGATCATGCGCGACGCCTCGCTGGCGGTACTGCGCAAGATCGGTGTGGATACCGGCGGTTCCAACGTGCAGTTCTCGATCAATCCCGAGGATGGGCGCATGGTCATCATCGAGATGAATCCGCGTGTTTCGCGTTCCTCGGCGCTGGCTTCCAAGGCGACCGGCTTCCCCATTGCCAAGGTGGCGGCCAAGCTGGCAGTGGGATACACGCTGGACGAACTCAAGAACGACATCACCGGTGGCGCAACCCCGGCCTCCTTCGAGCCGACGATTGATTATGTGGTCACCAAGATCCCGCGCTTTACCTTCGAAAAATTCCCGCAGGCCGACAGCCGTCTGACCACGCAGATGAAATCGGTGGGTGAGGCCATGGCCATCGGTCGCAACTTCCAGGAGTCACTGCACAAGGCACTGCGCAGTCTGGAAATCGGCAAGCACGGTCTTGAGCCCAAGCTGCGTGACCTGCAGTCCGAGGTTGGCCGCGCCAAAATCCAGGAAGAACTGACCACGCCGCGCGCCAGCCGCCTGTGGTACGTGGCCGACGCCTTCCGCGCCGGCATGAGTGTTCAGGAAGTTTTTACGCTGTCCAAAATCGACCCCTGGTTCCTGGAGCAGATCGCCGAGCTGGTGGCCATGGAAGGGGAACTGGACGGCAAGCAGCTGGCCGATTTCGATGCGACCCTGATGCGTCGCTACAAACGCAAGGGTTTCTCCGACAAGCGCCTGGCTGACATCCTGGGCGTTAAAAAGCCCGCGGTGCGGGCGCGGCGCCTGGAGCTCGGTGTGCGGCCGGTCTACAAGCGGGTGGACACCTGCGCCGCGGAATTCCCTACCAGCACCGCCTACATGTATTCCACCTATGACGAGGAATGCGAAGCAGCGCCCTCGGACCGGGACAAGATCATTGTGCTGGGCGGCGGGCCCAACCGTATCGGCCAGGGTATCGAGTTCGATTACTGCTGCGTGCATGCCGCGTTGGCGCTGCGCGAAGATGGTTACGAAACCATCATGGTCAACTGCAATCCGGAGACCGTATCCACCGATTACGACACCTCCGATCGCCTGTATTTCGAGCCGCTGACTTTCGAGGACGTGATGGAAATCATCGACCTTGAAAAACCCAAGGGCGTCATTGTGCAGTTTGGTGGCCAGACGCCGCTGAAACTGGCGCGCGATCTGGAAGCCGCGGGTGCACCGATTATCGGCACCACGCCGGACTCGATTGACCTGGCCGAAGACCGCGAACGCTTCCAGAAGCTGGTGCGTGAACTCGGTTTGCTGCAGCCGCCCAATGCCACGGCACGCAGCGAAGAGGAAGCGCTGGGTCTGGCTGAAACTGTCGGCTTCCCCATGGTGGTGCGACCTTCCTATGTGCTGGGCGGCCGGGCCATGGAAATCGTCTATGACATCGATGACCTCAGGCGCTATATGGACGAGGCCGTGAAGGTCTCCAACGAAGCGCCGGTGCTGCTGGACCGCTTCCTTGAGAATGCCGTGGAACTGGATGTGGACGCCATCGGCGATGCCCAGGGCAATGTCATGATCGGCGGCATCATGGAGCATATCGAAGAGGCTGGCATTCATTCCGGCGACTCGGCCTGTTCGCTGCCGCCTTACAGCCTGGGACAGGAAATTCAGGACGTGATGCGCGAGCAGGTCATGAAGCTGGCCAAGGCCCTGAACGTGGTGGGGCTGATGAACACCCAGTTTGCGGTGCAGGACAACAAGGTCTATCTGATTGAGGTCAATCCGCGTGCTTCGCGCACCATACCCTTTGTATCCAAGGCTGTGGGCCAGCCTCTGGCCAAGATTGCCGCGCGCTGCATGGCCGGCCAGACCCTTGCGTCGCAGGGGATGAAGGGCGAGGTCATTCCGACGTATTACTCCGTAAAGGAATCGGTATTTCCGTTCAGCAAGTTCCCGGGCGTGGACCCCATCCTGGGGCCGGAAATGAAGTCTACCGGCGAGGTCATGGGTATCGGCACCGATTTTGCCGAGGCTTTTGCCAAGGCGGTGGCGGCCGGCGGCATGAATCTGCCTACGGGCGGACGAGCCTTTGTCAGCGTGCGTGATGGCGACAAGCCGCATGCCGTCAGCCTGGCGCGTGATCTGGTTGCCCGCGGGTTCTCGATTGTGGCGACTGAAGGTACAGCAAGGGCGCTGCGTGAAGCGGGTATCGAATGTGATTCCATCCTCAAGGTGAAAGAAGGTCGGCCGCATTCTGTAGACGCCATCAAGAATGGTGAGATACAGTTGATCTTCAATACCACCGAAGGCAAACGCGCGATCGAGGAATCACGTTCGATCCGTGCTGCCGCTATTAGCCAGAAGGTGGCCTATTTCACGACCATCGCCGGTGCCCGGGCAAGCTGCCTGGCCATGGGCAAGATGGATGAAATCCGGGTGCACCGTCTGCGGGAATTACACGAGGAGTTGCATACATGAACCGCACGCCTCTGACAGTGCGCGGCGCCGAGGCGTTGCGTAGCGAGTTGAAGGATCTGAAAAACGTGCAGCGGCCCAGGGTTGTGGAAGCTATAGCCGAAGCGCGTGCGCACGGTGACCTCAAGGAAAACGCAGAATATCACGCAGCGCGCGAGCAGCAGGGCTTCATCGAGGGGCGTATCGCCGAAATCGAAAGCAAGCTGGCGGGCGCGCAGGTGATTGATGTGACCAAGCTGCCGGCCAACGGCAAGGTGGTGTTCGGCGTCACTGTGGACCTTGAGGATGTCGATTCCGGTGACACGCTGACTTATCAGATCGTCGGCGAGGACGAGGCCGACATCAAGCAGGGCCGTATTTCCATCAATTCGCCGATTGCCCGGGCTCTGATCGGCAAGGAAGAGGGTGATGAGGTGGATGTGGTGGTGCCGGGCGGTAACCGCAGTCTCGAGATCGTCGAGGTCAAATATATCTGAGGCGTCGGGCCGTTATTCCGACCGGGCGAGGCCTGGATGAATCTCGTTCTCTGAGATTTTCCGGCTCAGCCTGACGACTTCGCTCGAAATGACAGCTTATTTGGTTTTATCAGGATTCTTCCGGTAGATGACGGCGTTGTTGCCGATCAGCTGGATGAGTTCGGCCTGTAATGATTCGCAGGCCGACAAGGCCATGGCCTGACGTTCGTCCCGTTCACCCGCGCCGATCTTGATTTTTATCAATTCGTGGTGCTCCAGAGCCTGATCCAATTCGGCCAGTACGGCTTCACTCAGGCCGGCCGCGCCCAACCAGACCACAGGTTTTAGATGGTGAGCCTGTTGCTTGAGTTTCTTCTTCTGTTGCGGGCTGAGTGGCATGCGATAATCCGGTGGAAACGGGCAGGGCGCGCATTGTACAGGTTCATGGTGAAGCGCTAAATGGGCAGAAAGAAAAGCAGCAGCCGGCGTTGGCTGGATGAGCATCACAGCGATGCCTATGTGAAACAGGCGCGTGATGCCGGTTATCGCTCACGGGCGGTTTTCAAGCTGGCGGAAATCCAGAAAAAGGATCGCCTGCTCAAACCCGGCATCACTGTAGTGGATCTCGGGGCGGCACCCGGCGGCTGGTCCCAGTATGCGGCCGAGGTGATGCAGGCCAGGGGACGTATTATCGCCCTGGATATCCTGCCGATAGAACCCATGGCCCATGTCGAGGTCATAGAAGGCGACTTCCGCGAACAGGCAGTACTGGAAAAGCTGCAAAGTTCTCTGGAAGGTCAGAGTGTAGACCTTGTTTTATCGGATATGGCCCCCAATATGAGTGGTGTAGGGCCTGCAGATCAGGCGGGCGCCATGTATCTTGCAGAACTGGCGTTGGCTTTTGCCTGCGAGCACCTCAGGCCGGGGGGCGATTTTCTGGTCAAGGTGTTTCAGGGCGAGGGATTCGACGCTTATCTGAAGGAGATGCGGGCGCATTTCGAGTCGGTTGCAACCCGCAAACCGTCTGCATCAAGGGCCCGCAGCAAGGAGTTGTATTTGCTGGCCCGCAAACGCCGCTTGGTGTAAGGTCTAAGTACAAATCAGCCGCCTGAACGGGCGGCAGTATGCAAGCTGGCGCCAGGCGCCGCGTAAGAGGTTAAGAGCTTGAACGATCTGGCAAAAACCCTGTTGATGTGGCTGTTGATCGGCCTGGTCCTGTTATCTGTGTTTAGCAGTTTTTCGCCTAAACCGGGCAAGGCCCAGAGTCTCAATTACTCGTCATTCATCGATCAGGTGGAACAAGGTAATGTCACCGGCGTGGAAATCGAGGGTGACCGTATTCATGGCAAGCTGCTGAGTGGCACCAGCTTCGAGGTTTACAGCCCGGAAAGCGATAACAAGGCCCTGATTGGCACGTTGCTGGAAAACAACGTGGAAATCGCCGCCAGGCCGGAAGAAAAGCCTTCTCAGCTGTTCCAGATTTTTGTGTCCTGGTTCCCGATGCTGCTGCTGATCGGCGTGTGGGTGTACTTCATGCGCCAGATGCAGGGCGGCGGCGGTGGCCGTGGCGCCATGTCCTTCGGCCGATCCAAGGCCCGCATGCTGGCGCCGGACCAGGTCAAGATCACTTTTGCTGACGTGGCCGGTGTCGAGGAAGCCAAGCAGGAAGTCGCCGAACTGGTGGATTTCCTGAAGGATCCCGGAAAATTCCAGCGCCTGGGCGGCAAGATCCCGCGTGGCGTACTGATGGTAGGGCCGCCGGGTACCGGCAAGACCCTGCTGGCGCGCGCCATTGCCGGTGAAGCCGGTACGCCGTTCTTCACCATTTCCGGTTCCGACTTCGTGGAAATGTTTGTCGGCGTGGGCGCTTCGCGCGTACGCGACATGTTCGACCAGGCCAAGAAGCATGCGCCCTGCATCATTTTCATCGACGAAATTGATGCCGTGGGCCGCCATCGCGGCGCCGGCCTGGGCGGCGGTCACGACGAGCGCGAGCAGACCCTGAATCAGCTGCTGGTCGAGATGGACGGCTTCGAAGGCAACGAGGGCATTATCGTCATCGCCGCCACCAACCGTCCCGACGTGCTGGATCCGGCACTGTTGCGTCCAGGTCGTTTCGACCGTCAGGTGGTAGTGCCGCTGCCCGACGTGCGTGGCCGCGAACACATCCTGAAAGTGCACATGAAGCAGGTGCCACTGGCGGATAACGTCAAGCCCAGCATCATTGCACGCGCCACGCCGGGCTTTTCCGGTGCCGACCTGGCCAACCTGGTCAATGAGGCAGCACTGTTTGCCGCGCGTGCCAACAAGCGTCTGGTTGATCACGACGACTTCGAAAAGGCCAAGGACAAGATCATGATGGGCGCCGAACGGCGATCCATGGTGATGAGCGAGGACGAGAAGAAGCTGACGGCCTATCATGAGGCGGGCCACGCCATTGTCGGCCTGTCCGTGCCTGAGCATGATCCGGTGTACAAGGTCACCATTATTCCGCGCGGCCGCGCCCTGGGTGTGACCATGTTTCTGCCCGAGGAGGATCGCTACAGCTATACCAAGCAGCGCCTGAACAGTCAGATTTGCTCGCTGTTCGGCGGGCGTATTGCCGAAGAACTGATTTTCGGGCCGGAAGCCGTGACGACAGGCGCTTCAAATGACATCGAGCGTGCCACGGACATTGCCCGCAACATGGTGACCAAGTGGGGCTTGTCCGACAAACTTGGCCCGCTGTCTTATAGCGAAGATGACGGCGAGGTCTTCCTGGGCCGCAGCGTGACCCAGCACAAGAATGTTTCTGATGAAACGGCGCACACCATCGATCAGGAAATCAGGTCAGTCATCGACACCAACTATTCGCGTGCCCAGCAGATTCTGCAGGACCACGTGGAAAAGCTGCATATGATGGCGGCGGCGCTGATGAAGTATGAAACCATCGATTCGGATCAGATCGACCAGATCATGTCCGGCCAGGAGCCTGGTCCGCCCAGGGACTGGGACGATACCAACGGTGGCGGCAAGGCGGATTCCGGTGAGTCCAAGGGCAAGGCGGCCAAACCCGCCGGGCCACCCAAGCCCGCTGGTCAACACTAGCACTGCCTGCGTCTGCGCCTGGCCTTGCCTGGCGATAAGCGCCTTGTTTCATGACTCATGAGCGGGGCATGGTTGGCGTTTGACGCCAGTCATGCACCCGTCGCTCCCAGGTCACTTTCTTCTGTGAAACTCGACTGCAACGGAAAGACGCTCGACCTTGCCGCGCCAGTGGTGATGGGCGTGTTGAATGTCACGCCTGATTCTTTTTCAGATGGCGGCAAGTTCGTTGATGCGGAAACGGCAGTTGCACATGCCTTGCGCATGGTTGATGAAGGCGCGGCCATTATTGACATCGGTGGTGAATCCACACGACCCGGGGCGGCGCCTGTCAGCGAGCAGCAGGAAATGGAGCGGGTCTTGCCGATTATCGAACGTCTCGCCCATATGGTTGATGCTGTCATTTCCATTGATACCATGAAGCCTTCCGTGATGCGGGAGGCCGTCAAGGCCGGCGCCGGGCTGATTAATGATGTTAATGCCTTGCAGGCGGAAGGCGCGCTGAAAGTGGCGGCAGAGTCGGCTGCAGGACTGTGCCTTATGCACATGCAGGGTGAGCCCCGCAGCATGCAGAAAGCGCCGCATTACAATGACGTACTGTCCGAGGTGGCGGATTTCCTGCAACAGCGCGCCAAGCTTTGCGAGGCAGCGGGTATCGCCCGCAATCGTATTCTGATTGACCCTGGATTCGGCTTTGGCAAGACGCTGGAGCATAATCTGCGTCTCATGGCTGAACTGGAACGTTTTACTTCAATGCCGTGGCCGGTGCTGGTTGGTGTGTCGCGCAAGTCCATGCTGGGGGCCTTGCTGGATGTGCCGCCTGCCGAGCGGGTGCATGGCGGGACGGCGGCTGCAGTGCTGGCATGTTGGCAGGGGGCAAAAATCGTGCGCACGCATGACGTCAGGGCAGCCTGGCAGGCCTTGCAGGTCATGCAGTCCGTGCGCAGATATAAAGACTAGAACGAGGCGAAAATGGCTAGAAAGTATTTCGGTACCGATGGTATACGCGGGCGTGTAGGCAGTGCGCCCATGACCCCCGAGTTCGCACTCAAGCTGGGTTGGGCCGCCGGGCGGGTGTTGTCACCCGAGGGAGGTGGCAAGGTACTGATCGGTAAAGACACGCGTATATCCGGATACATGTTCGAATCGGCCCTGGAGGCAGGTTTTGCCGCCGCTGGAGTGGATGTGCTGCTGGTCGGCGTGTTGCCAACTCCGGCGATTGCCTATCTCACCCGCACCTTCAGGGCGCGCGCCGGGGTTGTGATCAGCGCTTCTCATAATCCTTTCCATGACAACGGGGTCAAGTTTTTCTCCGATGAGGGGCGCAAGCTGCCTGACGAGCAGGAAGAACAGATTGAAATGCTGCTGGATGAGTCCATCGAGTATGCCGAGCCCGAGCAGATAGGTCGTGCACGCCGTATAGACAGTGCCCAGGGGCGCTATGTCGAGTTTTGTAAAGGCAGTTTCCGGAGTGAGCGCTCGCTCAAGGGTCTGCATGTGGTCGTTGATTGCGCCCATGGAGCGACTTACAACGTGGCGCCGCATGTTTTCAGTGAATTGGGCGCCCGCGTAACCACTATTGGTGCTGAACCTGATGGCCTGAATATCAATGACGGTTGTGGCTCGACACATATCGAGTTTCTGAGCCGCGCCGTGGTTGAGAACGGTGCCGATCTTGGTGTGGCGCTGGACGGTGATGGTGATCGTTGCATCCTGGTCGATGCTGACGGCAGTGTGCTGGATGGCGATGACATCCTCTATATCCTGACCTGTTCCCGCCTGGAAGAAGGCAGTCTCAAGGGGCCTGTGGTAGGCACCCTGATGAGTAACCTGGGGCTGGAACTGGCCCTGCGTGCAAAGGGTATCGAGTTTGAGCGGGCCAACGTCGGTGACCGTTATGTGCTTGAGCGCCTGCAGGCAAGCGGGGGTGTGCTCGGGGGTGAATCTTCGGGACATATCCTGTGTCTGGATCGGACGACGACCGGTGACGGTATTGTTTCCGCACTTCAGGTAGTTGCAGCCATGGTGACCAGCGGCCGTTCTCTGCGCGAGTTGCTGGGCGGAATGACCAAGTGCCCGCAGTTGCTCATCAACGTACCGCTCAATGGTCAGGCAGCCCCGGCAGTGATGGATTTGGACAATGTGAAGCAGGCTGTGCAGAATTCGCAGGCTGCAATGGGGCAGGCAGGCCGTGTGCTTCTGCGTCCTTCGGGCACCGAGCCACTTATCCGTGTGATGGTGGAAGGTCAGGACGCCGCGGAAGTGCAGCATCAGGCTGAAGCCATCGCTGATGTAATACGCAGCGTTACCCATTAATTATCTGACTTCCAAGGAGAAGAAATGTCGAGAACTCCGCTTGTGGCCGGCAACTGGAAAATGCACGGCTCTACTGAAATGACGGCCGGCCTGGTCGCTGAAATCGCCGCCGGGGCTGCAAACCTGGCTGGTGTAGAAGTCCTGGTGTGTCCGCCGTATCCCTATCTCGCACAGGCGGTCTCGCTTGCCGGCAGCGTGTCGGTAGGCGCGCAGGATGTCTGCGATCAGGCCGGGCAAGGGGCTTATACCGGCGAAGTCAATGGTGCAATGCTCAAGGATATTGGCTGTACGCATGCCATTATCGGCCATTCAGAACGCCGTCAGTTTTACGGGGATAGCAATGAACTGGTCGCGGCCAAATTCATCGCTACCCAGGCTGCAGGGTTGGTGCCGGTGCTGTGTATTGGAGAAATGCTGGAAGAGCGTGAATCGGGTAACACCGAAAACGTGCTTGCCGCCCAGCTGGATGCCGTGGTGCAGGCGGCGGGTATTGAGGCTTTTGCCGATGCCGTAGTTGCCTACGAACCGGTCTGGGCCATTGGCACAGGAAAGACCGCCAGCCCGGAGCAGGCGCAGGAAGTGCATGCGTTTATTCGTGGTCGTCTGGCAGACAAAGATGCTACAATCGCCGCCCGTTTGCGCATTCTGTATGGCGGAAGCGTCAAGCCCGGCAACGCCAGCGAACTTTTTGGCTGTCCCGATGTGGATGGCGGTTTGATCGGCGGAGCTTCCCTCAAATCGGAGGATTTCCTGGCAATCTGTCAGGCAGGCGCTGGCGCATAGTTATACGGGCAATTTCTACGAGTTGGAACCGGCAATATGTTTTCCGTCTTGGTGATTTTACAGGTGATCATCGCGATAGCTTTGATCAGTCTCGTGCTGCTGCAGCAGGGCAAGGGCGCTGATATGGGTGCGGCCTTTGGCGCTGGTGCTTCCGGTACCGTGTTTGGGTCCCGTGGGTCGGCCAACTTTCTGAGCCGCACTACGGCCGGGCTGGCAGCTGCGTTTTTCCTTACCAGCCTCGTCCTGGCCTATCTGGCAAATTCCCAGACTACTCAGGGAGATAGCGTCGCAGACAAAATGGCGGAACAGCCCACCGTGGTCGAAGAGACGGTTCTGCCTGAAGAGGAACCTGTGGAAGACAGCGCGCCTGCGCCTGCACAGTTGCCTGAGTAATACCTGGCCGGGGTTCTCCGGCCATTGCCGATGTGGTGGAATTGGTAGACACGCTATCTTGAGGGGGTAGTGGGGAGACCCGTGCGAGTTCGAGTCTCGCCATCGGCACCAATCATTGTTATACCCCTGCGTATTGCGCATGAAGCCCTCTGGTTCCACAGGTCTGTAACGTCAGGATGTGAAAATCCCGGTCATTGCTTGAGGGATGCCTGTGCGCATGGGTATGATTAACAGGATTTTCACGGCCCACGGTCCGGCCGTTTGCCGGTCGGGCAGTGAACCGGGGCAGTGCACTCAATAAGAACAGCGCTCATCGGGGATACGCCGCTACGGCCTTGGGATAGTTTCGGGGAACTTCGAGTCTCTATAGATGCGTATACGAATTAAGAAAGGTTTGGACCTGCCGATTAATGGCGCTCCCGAGCAAGTGCTCGGCGATGCCCATCAGGTTTCGTCAGTAGCCCTTATGGGTGGTGATTACGTAGGCATGAAGCCCACCATGCTGGTCACCGAAGGTGACCGGGTGAAGCTGGGGCAGCCCTTGTTCGAGGACAAGAAAAACCCGGGCGTGATCTTCACCTCACCCGGCGCCGGCGAAGTGGTGGCCATCAATCGTGGTCACAAACGTGTGCTGCAGTCAGTGGTGATCCGGCTGGAGGGTGACGAGGAAGAGACTTTCCAGTCCTTCGATACAGCGCGCCTGGCCAGCCTTGACCGGGAAGTTGTTCAACAGAACCTGATTCAGTCCGGGCTCTGGACAGCCTTGCGCACACGTCCCTACAGCAAGGTGCCTGCCCCGGGCACGGTACCCCGTTCGATTTTTGTAACGGCCATGGACAGCAATCCACTGGCGCCTGACCCTGCGCTTGTTATCAGTGAAGCGCGGGAAGATTTCGTGCATGGCCTGACGGTGCTGGGCCGGCTGACAGACGGCAGTATCCATCTCTGCAAGGCGCCTGACGCCCATGTGCCACAGGGCGGCGTGGAGCGCCTTGAAGTCAGCGAGTTCGAAGGGCCGCATCCTTCCGGCCTGGTGGGCACGCATATTCATTATCTCGATCCGGTCAGCGTACAGCGCACGGTCTGGCATGTCGGGTATCAGGACGTAATCACCATTGGCCGCCTCTTCACGACGGGGCGTCTGAATGTAGATCGCATCATTGCGTTGGCCGGGCCCATGGTGAAGCAGCCAAGATTGCTGAAAACCCGCCTGGGCGCGAATACCGATGACCTCTTGCGTGACGAATTGCAGGGTCTGGAGAGCCGTGCCATTTCAGGCTCGGTATTCAATGGCCGGCGAGCCGCCGGTTGGGCCAGTTATCTGGGACGTTACCACAACCAGATCACGGTGCTCGAAGAGAGTCGTAAACGCGAGTTCATGGGCTGGATGCGTCCTGGCGGAAACAAGTTTTCCAAGATCAATGTCTTTACCTCCAGTTTTGATCGTTCGCGCAGCTTCGATTTCACAACTACACAGAATGGCAGTCCGCGCGCCATGGTGCCGATAGGCAATTACGAAGAAGTAATGCCGCTGGACATCCTGCCCACGCAGTTGTTGCGCGCACTGCTGGTGCGTGACACCGACTCGGCACAGGCGCTGGGATGTATGGAGCTGGACGAGGAAGATCTGGCCCTGTGTTCCTTCGTGTGTGTGGGTAAATACGAATTCGGTCCGGCGCTGCGCGCCAGTCTGGAACAGATTGAGAGAGAAGGGTAAGGACCTGCCTATACTAATTCGGTGGTGTCGCCGGAGGCCGCAAAGCTCCAGCGCACGAAACGAGGAGAGAAGTTTGGTGATTCCAAATGAACGACGAGTGACACAGCGATGGGGCTTTGCGGCCCCGTCCCGCAGGGTTGCTCACCCAAGCCTGCCATACGGTGTTGCTCGCCTTGCCCTTAGGTCTACTAAGGGCGGCGGCGTGCGCCTTATCTGGCAGACTTGGGTGAGCAACGTCATCCACCGAATTAGTATAGGCAGGTCCTAATGGCTGGTATGCGCGATTTGCTGGACCGCATGCATCCCCTGTTCGCCAAGGGGGGCAAGCTGGAGAAGTACTACGCCCTGTACGAGATGGTCGATACCTTCCTGTACAGTCCGCCCGATGTGACCCGGGGCGCGCCGCATGTGCGTGACGCCATCGATCTGAAGCGGGTCATGATTTTCGTATGGCTGGCGACCTTCCCCTGTATCTTCATGGCCTGTTACAACACCGGTTACCAGGCCAATCTGGCGCTGGCGAACATGGGGCTGGATACGGCGCCTGGCTGGCGTGGGCATTTGCTGGAGCTTTTCCGCACGGGTAATAACCCCGAAAGCATCTGGTCCAATTTCTGGCACGGTTTCTGGTACTTCCTGCCGGTTTATTTTGTGACTTTCCTTGTCGGGGGTATCTGGGAAGCCCTGTTTGCCGCGGTACGTAACCATGAAGTCAATGAAGGCTTCTTTGTCACCTCAATCCTGTTCGCTCTGACCCTGCCGCCTACCATTCCGTTGTGGCAGGTGGCGTTGGGTATCTCCTTCGGCGTGGTGATCGGCAAGGAAGTGTTCGGCGGTACCGGCAAGAACTTTCTGAATCCGGCGCTGACCGGCCGCGCCTTCCTGTTTTTTGCCTATCCGGCCCAGATGTCCGGTGATGCCGTGTGGACAGCTGTGGATGGCTTTTCGGGTGCGACTGCCCTGGGTATCGGTGCAGCTGGCGGTGTCGAAGCCATTCAGGCGGGTGGAATCACCTGGATGCAGAGCTTCATGGGCAATATCCAGGGATCGATGGGCGAGACTTCGACCATTGCCTGTCTGATGGGCGCTGCTTTCCTGCTGTATACCCGTGTTGCCTCCTGGCGGATTATTTCCGGCGTTATCCTGGGCGCGGTGTTGACCAGTACCCTGTTGAATGTGCTGGGCAGCGACAGCAATCCGATGTTTGCCATGCCCTGGTACTGGCACCTTGTGCTGGGCGGTTTCATGTTCGGTACCATCTTCATGGCAACCGACCCGGTAAGCGCTTCCATGACCAATACGGGACGCTGGATATTCGGTGCCCTGATCGGTTTCATGACCATCATGATCCGCGTTATCAATCCGGCCTTCCCCGAGGGCATGATGCTGGCGATTCTGTTCGCCAATATCTTCGCGCCGCTGATCGATTATTTCGTCATGCAGGCCAATATTCGACGGCGCATGAAGCGGACCATGACGCCTGTGGCAGAAGCGGCGGAGTAGGGTAATCATGAGTAACGACAGCACGCTTAAAACCGTATTTGTGGCGCTGGCAGTTTGCCTGGTTTGCTCGATATTCGTGTCGATCGCAGCCGTGATGCTCAAACCCCAGCAGGTAATCAACAAGCGTCTCGATAAGCAGCAGAATATCCTCAAGGTTGCCGGCCTGTTTGAAGAAGGGCGCGATATCAAGGAGCTGTTTGAAAAGGTCGAGGCGAAGATCGTCAATCTGGAGACTGGTGAGTTTGTAGAAGACATGGACCCGGCCAGCTACGACATGCGCAAGGCGGCCGGTGACCCTGAAATGAGCAGCAAAATCCCGGCTGACGAGGATATTGCAAGCATTCGCCGCCGGCCCGATAACGTCACGGTCTACTTCGTGACCGAGGGTGATAAGGCCGGCATGATGATCCTGCCGGTGAACGGTTACGGCCTGTGGTCCACGCTCTACGGGTTCATTGCACTGGAGCCCGACGGCCAGACGGTCTACGGCATCAGTTTCTACGAGCATGCCGAGACGCCGGGCCTGGGCGGCGAAGTGGATAATCCTAAATGGAAATCCCTGTGGCAGGGCAAGAAGGTTTTCGACGAGAACGGCGAGCCTGCGCTGGAAGTTGTGAAGGGCACGGTCGATGCCGCCACACCCAATGCCGAGCATAAGGTCGATGGCCTGGCAGGCGCTACGCTGACCAGCCGGGGTGTCAGCAATCTGGTGCACTACTGGATGGGTGAGCAGGGCTATGCCGCTTTCCTGACCAAGCAACGCAGCCGGCCCTCGAGCTACTGAACGGGATTAGGAGTTAGTTATGGCTGAAACACCACGTAAGGTCCTTTTAGACCCGTTAACCAATAACAACCCTATTGCCTTGCAGGTGCTGGGTATCTGCTCGGCGCTGGCGGTGACCAGTAATCTGGTGACGGCTTTGATCATGTGTCTGGCGCTGACATCGGTCACCGCATTTTCCAATCTGTCTATCAGCATGATTCGCAAGCAGATTCCATCGAGCGTGCGCATCATCGTGCAGATGACCATCATTGCCTCGCTGGTGATCGTGGTCGACCAGATTCTCAAGGCCTATGCCTACAGCATCAGCAAACAGCTGTCGGTGTTCGTGGGGCTGATCATTACCAACTGTATCGTTATGGGCCGTGCCGAAGCCTATGCCATGAAGAATCCGGCGGGTATGAGCTTCCTGGATGGCCTGGGTAATGGCCTGGGCTACAGCCTGATCCTGATCGTGGTGGGTGTTATTCGCGAACTGTTCGGCAGCGGCAAGTTGCTGGGCTACGAGATTTTGCCCTTGATTCAGGATGGCGGCTGGTATCAGCCCAATGGCATGCTGCTGTTGCCGCCCAGCGCCTTCTTCATTATTGGCCTGTTTATCTGGGCCCTGCGTTCCTGGAAACCGGAGCAGGTGGAGAAACCGGAATACCAGATTCACCAGGTTCACCGTACGGAGGTTGTATAAGCATGACTTATAAGCAGACTTCCACGGCGGGGGGAGAGAGTTAATGGAACATCATCTCTCATTGTTGTTGAAGGCCGTCTTCGTCGAGAACATGGCGCTGGCGTTCTTTCTGGGCATGTGTACGTTCCTGGCGGTATCCAAGAAGATATCCACGGCGATTGGACTGGGTGTCGCCGTTGTTGTTGTGCAGGTGATTACGGTACCGGCCAATAATCTTGTTTATCAGCACGTACTTAAGGAAGGAGCGCTGGCCTGGGCCGGGCTGCCTGAAACGGATCTCAGCTTTCTGGGCCTGATCAGTTACATCGGTATCATCGCGGCCATGGTGCAGATTCTGGAAATGTTTCTGGATAAGTACGTGCCCGCGCTTTACAACGCGCTGGGCATCTTCCTGCCACTGATTACCGTGAATTGCGCGATCCTGGGCGGAACCCTGTTCATGGTGGAGCGCGACTACAATTTCGCCGAAAGCGTGACCTATGGTGTAGGCAGTGGCCTGGGATGGGCGCTGGCCATTACCGCGCTGGCAGGCGTGCGTGAAAAGCTGAAATACAGCGATGTGCCGGACGGCCTGCAGGGGCTGGGTATTACCTTCATCACGGCCGGCCTGATGTCACTGGGCTTCATGGCCTTCTCCGGTATCCAGTTGTAGGGAATAGCGATGTTTGAAATTACCCTCGGCGTTTCCGTTTTTATCGCCATCGTCCTGACCCTGGTCTTCATCATCCTGGTGGCTCGTGGTTGGCTGGTGCCGTCCGGCGATGTCGAAATCGTGGTGAACGGCGAAAAGACTATCCACACCAAGCCCGGCGGAAAACTGTTGGGGACCCTGGCAGATGCCGGTCTGTTCGTGCCCTCGGCCTGTGGCGGTGGCGGAACCTGCGCGCAGTGCAGGGTGAAGATTTTCGAAGGCGGCGGCTCCATTCTGCCAACCGAGGAATCGCATATCACCAAACGTGAAGCACGTGAGGGTGATCGCCTGTCCTGTCAGGTGGCCGTCAAGCAGAACATGCAGATCGAAGTGCCGGAAGAGGTCTTCGGTGTGAAGAAGTGGGAGTGCACCGTGCGCTCGAACCACAACGTGGCTACCTTCATCAAGGAGCTCGTGCTGGAGTTGCCTGCCGGCGAAAATGTGGATTTCCGTGCGGGTGGCTATATCCAGATTGAATGCCCGCCTTTCAAGGCTAATTTCAGCGATTTCAAGGTGGAAGAGCGTTTCCGGGATGACTGGGACAAGTTCAAGCTCTGGGACCTGAAGGCTGATTTCCGTGAGCCGGTCATGCGTGCCTACTCCATGGCCAATTATCCGGAAGAGCGTGGCATCATCATGCTGAACGTGCGTATCGCCACGCCACCCCCTGGTCAGATGCATCTGCCTCCCGGCGCCATGTCGTCCTACATCTTTAACCTGAAAGAGGGCGACAAGGTCACGATTTCCGGACCCTTTGGTGAGTTTTTCGCCAAGGAAACCGCTGCTGAAATGGTCTTCGTGGGTGGCGGTGCCGGTATGGCGCCGATGCGTTCCCACATCTTTGACCAGCTTCGCCGGATCAAGACCGATCGCAAGATCAGCTTCTGGTACGGCGCCCGTTCCAAACGCGAAATGTTCTATGTCGACCATTTCGATGAGCTGGCTGCGGAAAATGAAAACTTCCAGTGGCATGTTGCCCTGTCCGACCCTCAGCCTGAAGATAACTGGGAAGGCTATACCGGTTTTATCCATGAGGTTCTGTACGAGAACTATCTCAAGGATCATCCGGCGCCTGAAGACTGTGAGTTCTACATGTGCGGACCGCCCATGATGAACGCGGCGGTGATCAATATGCTGGAGAATCTGGGCGTAGAGCCCGAGAACATCATGCTGGACGATTTCGGCGGCTAAGGCCCGCGGAACACGACGCAGGATCCTGATTCGGGTGATATCGAATCTGTATGGCAGCCGCCAGCTGTTCCGGTTGGCGGCTCTTTTGCTTCTGGGGCTGGCTGCCGCCTGCGATGGCCAGCAAGCAGCCAAACCCTTGCCTCAACAGTTATTGCAGGGGCAGACCATGGGTACGACCTACAGCGTAAAGCTGGTCGACGCCCCGGCCGCGCTGGACAGTGTGCGCCTGCAGTCAGTTCTGGACACGGAATTGCAGGCCATCAATCAGGCCATGTCGACTTATATCGATGATTCCGATCTTTCACGTTTCAATCAGGCGGCTAGCGGCGCCTGGATCAAGGTCGCTCCATCGTTGCTAACCGTGCTTGCCGAGGCGCGGCATGTGCATGAACTCAGTGACGGGGCTTTCGATCCCAGTATTGGTCCGTTGGTGAATCTGTGGGGGTTTGGCCCGGATATGCAACTGGACATTCCGGATAAAGCAGCGGTACAGGCGGCAATGGCGCAGATGGGCTTTGACGAACTGGAGCAGGACCTGGAGAAGCAGGCCCTGAAAAAACCGCACGCGATGTATCTGGATTTCTCGGCTATCGCCAAGGGCTATGCGGTGGACCGTCTTGCCGACCTGTTGCAGGAAAGCGGGCTGGCGAATTTTCTGGTGGAGATCGGTGGAGAATTACGGGCTTCCGGTGTCAACGCCCAGCACCAACCCTGGCATATCGCTATAGAAAAACCTGATCCTGCCCGACGCGCTGTGCATGCGGTGCTCAAGGCCAGTGGCCTGGGTATGGCCACGTCCGGCGATTACCGCAATTTCTATGAAAAGGACGGGCGGCGTTACTCGCATACGATTGATCCGCGTACCGGCTATCCGGTTTCCCATTCACTGGTTTCCGTGACGGTATTGGCAGAGCGCTGCATGACGGCGGATGCGCTGGCGACAGCCTTTATGGTGATGGGCACGGAAGCTGCTTATAAACTGGCAGAGGATGAACAGATTGCAGCCTGGTTTGTCGAATACCATGAAGGCGAACTGGTCGACCGGCTGACACCCAAAATGCAAAGTTATCGGTTACACTGAAGGTATGAGCGTTTTTCTTATCACATTCGTTGTTATGGTCCTGGCCGTATTGGCCATGGCTGTGGGTGTCATGATGGGCCGCCGAGAGCTGAAAGGCAGTTGTGGCGGTATCGGTAACGTCCAGGGGGCGGAGTGTCCCTGTGGCGGACCACAGAACTGTGAGAATCGGGAAAAGCCTGTAGGGCAGGCCTGACCGGCGCTCATCCCGGGGGAATAATAAGGGCAATAGGAGGTTTCAATGCTCAGTTCGGTTTCGGTCAAGGATTACATGGCGGCCAGTCTGGTCACTTTTACTGCCGATACTGATGTTTTGCATGCCATCCATCTGCTGATCGAGAAAGGTATTTCCGGAGCACCGGTTATTGATAATCTCGGCAATATAGTGGGCCTGCTGTCCGAAAAGGACTGCCTCAAGGTGGCGCTGGAAGCCAGCTACCATGGCCAGTATGGCGGCAGGGTCGCTGATTACATGACGCCTCATGTCATTACCGTCGACGCCGATGCCAGTATTGTCGAGGTCGCCAAAATGTTTCTCAATGCACCCTACAAGCGCTATCCGGTGGTCGATGACAACCGTCTGGTAGGTCAGATCAGTCGTCGTGATGTCCTCAAAGCCTTTGAAGCCATACGCGAACGCTAGTTTTTTCTGAAGCTTTCCCTTTTGCCCTTGCAAAACAGGGGATGAATCTCTATTATTCGCAGCCTGTCGGGTGCGGGGTGGAGCAGTCTGGCAGCTCGTCGGGCTCATAACCCGAAGGTCGCAGGTTCGAATCCTGCCCCCGCTACCAACATAATTAAGGTGGTAAAACCCCGAACAGGGGTTTTTTTTCGCCCCGAGTTAGCCCGAACGGGCCGAACGGGCAGGCAGAGGACGGATGCTGACAGACAGGCTGAACGAACTGCTTGAACCGATCGTGGCCGATTTGGGCTATGAGTTATTGTGCCTCGAGCTGGCAGGTGAGGGCCGTAATCGTTGTTTACGGATCTATATCGACCAGCCCGAGGGCATTGGCCTGGAGGACTGCGAAACCGTCAGTCATGAGGTCAGTGCAGCATTGGATGTGGATGACCCGATTTCGGGCAATTACCGGCTTGAAGTTTCATCGCCGGGCCTGGATCGGCCGTTAACCAAGGAGTCCCACTTCCGGCAGTTCACCGGCCAGGAAGCGCGGGTACAGATGCAGATGCCGGTCGAGGGCCGTCGTCGTTTTAAAGGCCGCATACTCGGTGTAGAGGATGGCAGGCTGCGCATCGAAGTTGACGGAAACGAGGTGGAATTGGCGATGGACGCTATTGAGCGTGCACGTCTGGTGCCGGATCTGGGCTGACTGGATTCGGCGGGTAGTGAACAGTGTGACCGACACGGTGGGTTGCGAGCGGCCATGAGCAAAAACGTGTTATTGGTGGTCGATGCCGTCTCAAACGAGAAGGGTGTCGATAAAGAAACGATTTTCGAAGCCATCGAAGCGGCACTGGCGTCTGCGACGCGCAAGCGCGCCGGTGAGGATATCGGTGTGCGTGTGGCAATCGATCGTGAAGACGGTAGCTACGATACCTTTCGTCAGTGGGAAGTGGTGGACGATGAGGTCGAGATCGAGAATCCGGCGGCCCAGATTCCGTTCAGCGAAGCAAAGAAAGAGCATGCCGATATCGAAATCGGCGATTTCATCGAAGAACCGATGGAATCGGTCGAATTCGGCCGTATTGCTGCGCAGACTGCCAAGCAGGTTATCGTGCAGAAGGTGCGTGAAGCTGAGCGTGCCCAGGTTGTAGAAGCCTATAAACCCAAGATTGGCGAGCTGATTTCCGCGCAGGTCAAGCGTATGGAGCGCGGTGGTAACGCGATTCTGGATCTCGGCGGCAATGCCGAGGCGCTGGTCGGCCGCGAACACATGATTCCGCGCGAACCCCTGCGTATTAACGACCGCGTCCGTGGTCTGTTGCTCAAGATAAGTGAAGAGACACGCGGGCCGCAGCTCATTGTCAGCCGTACAGCGCCTGAATTTCTGGTTGAGTTATTCAAGCTGGAAGTGCCCGAGGTGGGTCAGGGCCTGATCGAAATCAAGGGCGCCGCGCGCGATCCGGGTTTGCGCGCCAAGGTCGCGGTGCAGGCCAAGGACAAGCGAATTGATCCGGTAGGCGCCTGCGTAGGTATGCGTGGTTCGCGTGTGCAAAACGTATCCAACGAATTGGCCGGCGAGCGCATTGATATTGTGCTCTGGGACGAAAATCCCGCGCAGTTCGTGATTAATGCCATGGCGCCTGCGGAAGTGGAATCCATTGTTGTTGATGAAGATGCGCATAGCATGATCATCGCAGTCAATGAGGAAAAGCTGGCCCAGGCCATCGGCCGGGGTGGCCAGAATGTACGCCTGGCTTCGGAGCTCACGGGTTGGACACTTAATGTCATGACCGAGGAAGAGGCCGAAGAGCGTCATGCCGAGGAGGGCACAGCTGCCGTGCAGCTGTTCCAGGAGCAGTTGGACATAGAAGAAGATGTGGCCGTGGTGCTGGTGGAAGAGGGTTTCACCACGCTCGAGGAAGTGGCCTATGTGCCCGAGCAGGAAATGCTGGAAATCGAGGGTTTCGATGAGGAAATCGTCGAGGAGCTGCGTAATCGTGCCCGTGACGCCTTGCTGACCCGGGCTATTGCCAGCGCCGAACATGAAGATGAAGACAGTGCAGAAGGCCTGATGTCGGTTGAGGGGATGGATGCCGAAACGGCAGCAACGCTCATGGCGGGAGGCATCGCCAATCGCGATGATCTGGCTGATCAGGCAGTAGACGATGTAGTGGAATTGGGAATAGACGAAGAACGCGCTGGTGAACTCATTATGGCGGCCAGGGCTCACTGGTTTGCTGACGACGAGTCGGCAGCGGCTGAATAAGGCGGATTATGTCGGAAGTTACGGTTAAGCAACTCGCGGAAGAAGTCGGCACGCCCGTCGATAGACTCCTGGGCCAGCTAACAGAGGCCGGGGTTAAAGTGTCGGGTGAGGACGCCGTTATCAGCGATGAGGACAAGCTCAAGCTGTTGACGTTTCTGCGTAGTGGCCGCGGTAAGGGCGCAGGCTCCGAAGCGGAACCGAAACGGGTCACCCTCAAGCGCAAGAGCACCAGCCAGATCAAGCTGGGTGGCAATCGTGGCGCCAGCAGCAAGACTGTTAATGTTGAGGTGCGTAAACGCCGGACCTATGTGAAACGCACCGGCGCTTCTGAGGAAGAGGTCAAGGCGCAGGCAGCTGAAGCGGCAGAAGAGGCACGTTTGCAGGCTGAGCAGGAAGCTCAGGAAGCACGTCGCCAGGCCGAGGAGAACATGAGTCGGCGTGCAGCCGAAGAAGCTGCACGTGAGGCGGCGGCAGCCAAGGAAGCCGCTTCCAGTGAAGATGCGGAAGCGCCAGAAGAAGTAGTAGCGGAAGAGCCTGACGCCAGCACCGAGCCTGAAGCGGAAGATGAACAGGCTACTGAGGCGCAGGAGCCCGAGACCTCGAAAAAACCGGGCAGCAGCCTGCCCATGGACTCGGCTCGTCGTCGTGCCCTTGAGAATGCCCGTCGTCTGGCTGCTGCTCCCAAAGCGGAGCCCGCGCCAACACCGGCAGCGGGGGAGAAAGCCAAGGCCAAGACTGCCAAGGAAGATCGGGAGCTGGCTCGCGAAGCCCGTGAAGCACGTGAATCCCGCGAGCGGAACAAGGCGGCAAAGCAGCGTAAAAAAGGCAAGGGCGCCGTACGCGAACGTGATAAGGACATACGCGTCGATACCCAGCATGGGTTCGAGAAGCCGACTGCACCGGTCGTGCGCGAAGTGGAAATCCCGGATTTCATTACAGTTGGTGAGCTTGCCAGTCGCATGGCGGTGAAGTCTTCGGAAGTCATCAAGACCATGATGGGCATGGGCGTGATGGCTACGATCAACCAGAGTATTGATCAGGACACGGCCACACTGGTTGTGGAAGAGCTCGGCCACAAGCCGAGGCAGGCCAAGCCTGTTAGTGTCGAATCCGCAGTTCTTGAGGATCTGGGGTCGAAGATCGAGGGTGCGGAAAGTATCGCCCGTCCTCCGGTTGTGACCATCATGGGGCATGTGGATCATGGCAAAACCTCGCTGCTGGACTTTATTCGTCGCTCGCGTGTGGCTGAGGGCGAAGCCGGGGGCATTACCCAGCATATCGGTGCTTATCATGTAACGACCGAGCGCGGCACCGTTACCTTCCTGGATACGCCGGGCCATGCAGCCTTTACGCGTATGCGTGCGCGCGGCGCCGAACTGACCGACGTGGTCATTCTGGTTGTGGCGGCGGACGATGGCGTCATGCCGCAAACCAAGGAAGCCGTGCAGCACGCCAAGGCAGCCGGTGTGCCTATGGTGGTGGCTGTTACCAAGTGCGACAAGGAAGACGCCGACCCCGAACGCGTGCGTAGCGAACTTTCCAAGGAAGACGTGATTCCGGAGGAATGGGGCGGTGATATCCAGTTTGTGAATGTTTCTTCACATACTGGAGAAGGTGTCGATAACCTGCTTGAAGCCGTGCTGTTGCAGGCCGAGTTGCTGGAACTGTCGGCACCGGTTGATACCAATGCCAAGGGTATTGTGGTTGAGTCTTCGCTCGAGAAGGGGCGCGGACCGGTAGCCACAGTACTGGTGCAAAGCGGTACCCTGAAGAAAGGCGATGTGATTCTAGCCGGCCGCCACTTCGGCCGTGTTCGCGCCATGTTTGATGAGATGGGTAAGCCGGCCCAGGAAGCTACGCCCTCAATTCCGGTCGAGGTGCTGGGGCTTTCCGGTACGCCGGAAGCCGGCGAAGAGCTTTACGTGCTTGATGATGAGCGCAAGGCGCGTGAAATTGCCGAAACGCGTGAAGACCAATCACGCGAGAAGAAGCTGGCGCAGCAGCAAGCCGCCCGCCTGGAAGAAATGTTCTCCCGCATGGGTGAGGAAGGCGTAGAACACAAGGATCTCAACCTCCTGATCAAGGCTGATGTGCAGGGCAGTGTCGAGGCACTGGCCGATGCGCTGGCCAAGATTCCGGGCGAGGAAGTCCGTGTGCGCATCGTCGCCTCGGGTGTCGGTGGTATCAGTGAGTCGGATATTGAACTGGCGCTTGCCTCGCAAGCCATTGTCATCGGCTTCAATGTGCGCGCAGACAGCGTTGCCCGTCGCACCATCGCCGAAACCGGCGTCGATGTTCGCTATTACAGCGTCATTTACGACATCCTGAACGAGATCCGGGACGCCGTCAGCGGTTTGCTGGGTACGGAAACCCGGGAAAAGATTGTTGGTCTGGCCGAGGTCAAGGATGTTTTCCGCTCATCCAGCCTGGGTAATATCGCCGGCTGCCTGGTGGTCGACGGTTACGTGGGGCGCGAACTCCCCATTCGTGTGCTGCGCGACAACGTGGTTATCTACGAAGGTGAGCTGGAATCGCTGCGCCGTCACAAGGATGACGTCAAGCGTGTCGAGGCCGGTACCGAGTGCGGCATCGGTGTGAAAGACTATAACGACGTCAAGGTTGGTGATCAGATCGAAGTTTACGAGCGCGTTGAAGTTCAACGCAGCGTAGACGAAGTCAGCGCCTGATAACGTTCGAACGCTCCGGTTTCAGACATGCCGAAGGATTTCCCGCGCACGCGACGTGTGGCTGAACAGATCAGACGCGAACTCAGCACCCTGATTCGTGAAGAACTGGAAGACCCGCGTCTGAAGATGCCTTCCGTAACAGAAGTGCAGGTTACCCGCGATTTTGGCCACGCCAAGATCTATATCAGCAGTCTGGATCTGGATGGCGGCAGTGACCGCTGCGCAGAGGCGCTGCAGGATTATGCAGGTATGCTGCGTCAGCGCCTGGGCAAGCGGCTGCGCCTGCGAAGTATTCCACAGCTACATTTTCTCGCTGATCACCTTCAGGAAGACGCCATGCGTATGGATGTCCTGATTGATCAGGCTGTAGCTAAAGACCGCAAGAGCGACGACTCCGATGAGGATGGCTCTGGCGGTAAATCACTCTGATTCCGGGGATATAGGTATGGGACGGCGGCGCCGCGCGCAGGGACGCAGGCTGGATGGCATCCTGCTGCTGGACAAATCTCCGGGTGAATCTTCCAATGCAGCGCTGCAAGCAGTGAAACGTCTGTATCGGGCGCGTAAGGCGGGGCATACAGGCAGTCTCGACCCGCTGGCCAGCGGCATGTTACCTATCTGCTTTGGTGAGGCGACCAAGCTGTCGGGATTTTTGCTTGATGCCGACAAGACCTACTGGGTGCGGGCCAGGCTGGGTGAGTTGAGCAATACCGGCGATGCCGAGGGCGAAATCATCGAGCGTCGTCCCTATGATCATGTCGACGTCGCCCGTATGGAGGCTGTACTGGCTGATTTTCTCGGTGAGCAGGAACAGATTCCGCCGATGTATTCAGCGGTCAAGCATCAGGGCAAGCGCCTGTACGAACTGGCCCGGGAGGGCGTCGAAGTCGAGCGCAAGCCACGCCGTATCGTATTGCATGAGTTGCGTCTGTTGCGTCTGGAAGCGGATGAATTTGAGCTGGAGCTGTGCTGTTCCAAGGGAACCTATGTCAGAACCCTGGTCGAGGATATCGCCAAGGCCATGAATACACTGGCTTTTGTTCTGGATTTGCGGCGACTGCAGGTGGGTTCATTCGAAGAGGCAGGCATGGTGACCTTTGCCGAACTGGAAGACGCCTTCTGGAAGGACGCGGAAATGGATATCCAGCAGCGTCAAGCCTTGATTGATACCAGGTTGCTGCCGCTGGATCATGCGCTTAGTCATTGGCCTGCGGTTTCGCTGGACGCTGATAGCGCCTATTACCTGCAGCGTGGTCAGGCCGTGCAGGTGCCACAGGCGCCTACCAGTGGTTTTGTACGCATCTATGATGCCCGGGAAAATTTTCTGGGCGTGGGCGAGGTGCAGGAGGATGGCCGTATCGGACCGCGTCGTATGATGCAGGAGAGCGGCAGGGAAGCGAAAAGCGCGGAAAATCAGGAAAAAAAGTAGATTTTTCTTGTAGCTGGGGCCGGGTGCCGGTAAAATCGCGCGTTCGCTGAAAAAGCTGAAGATTGAAAGAGATTTTGGAGAATCCCAAACATGTCGTTGGATACCGTCAGTAAGCAAGAGGTTATCACCAAATTTGGCCGTGGCCAGGGTGATACCGGCTCGCCAGAAGTACAGGTAGCGCTGTTGTCAGCGCGTATTACCCAGTTGACCGATCATTTCGCCAGTCACAAGGCCGACCACCACTCCCGCCGTGGTCTGTTGAAAATGGTGAATCAGCGCCGCAAGCTGCTGGATTACCTGAAGCGCCGTGACGTTGAGCGCTATCAGAACCTCATTGCCGAACTGGGCCTGCGCCGATAAGGCACCTTTTGAATCATTTGAAGCTGGTTATCGTGTTGTCTGCTATTCGTGACGACGCGGGGCCAGCTTCCTCCGTTTATAGAGAGCTCTAACGTGACGCCTTTGCAACCGACATGTACCAAGTCTTTTCAGTATGGCCAGCACACGGTCACCATTCAGACCGGTGAGGTAGCCCGCCAGGCAACCGCCTCCGTGATTGTGTCCGTCGACGACACAGTAGTCATGGTAAACGCCACCGGACGCCGTCAGGCCAATCCGGCAGTGGATTTCTTCCCGTTAACCGTTAATTACCAGGAACGTACCTATGCAGGTGGCCGCATTCCCGGTGGATTCTTCAAGCGTGAAGGGCGCCCTTCGGAAAAGGAAACCCTGACCAGCCGCCTGATCGACCGTCCTGTGCGTCCGTTGTTCCCCAAGGGTTTCAACAACGAAGTGCAGGTGGTAGCAACCGTCGTTTCGCTGAATCCTGAAATCGATCCCGATATTCCCGCCATGATTGGCGCGTCAGCCGCATTGAGTCTGTCCGGCATGCCTTTCCAGGGTCCTATTGGCGGCGCCCGTGTGGGTTATATCAATGGTGAATACGTTCTTAATCCCACGAATTCCCAGCTCAAGGAAACACAGCTGGACCTGGTTGTAGCCGGTACCGCCGATGCTGTGTTGATGGTGGAATCGGAAGCCAAGGTGCTGCCCGAGGACGTCATGCTGGGCGCCGTGCTGTTCGGTCACGAACAGCAGCAGGTGGTAATCAACGCCATCAAGGAAATGGTTGCCGAAGTCGGCAGCTCTGCCTGGGAATGGGAAGCGCCGGTCGTGGATACTGCTCTGCAGGAAGCGGTCGCCGCCGCTGTGGGCGCCGATATCACGGCTGCTTACCAGATCGCCGAGAAACAGGCCCGCCAGGATCGTCTCGCCGAGATTCGCGAAGCCGCTGTTGAAAAGCTGGCTGCCGCCGAGGGCGAGGAAGGCCATGCTGCCGACGCCATTCTGGGTATGGTCAGCAAAATCGAAAAAACCACAGTACGCGAGCGCATTCTGTCGGGTGAGCCGCGTATCGACGGCCGCGATACCCGTACGGTGCGGCCGATTTCTGTCAAGGTGGGCGTACTGCCCCGTACGCATGGTTCCGCCCTGTTCACCCGCGGTGAAACACAGGCTCTGGTGGTGTCTACGCTGGGTACCGGGCGCGATGCACAGATCATTGACGCTGTGGAGGGGGAGTACAAGGAACCCTTCATGCTGCATTACAATTTCCCGCCGTACTGCGTGGGCGAAACCGGCTTCATGGGTTCGCCCAAGCGCCGTGAAATCGGCCATGGCCGTCTCGCCAAGCGCGGTATCCTGGGCGTCATGCCGAGCCTGGAAACTGAATTCCCGTACGTGGTGCGTGTGGTCTCTGAAATCACCGAGTCCAACGGTTCCAGTTCCATGGCTTCCGTGTGCGGCACCTCGCTGGCCCTGATGGATGCCGGCGTGCCGATCAAGGCGCCGGTGGCCGGCGTGGCCATGGGTCTGATCAAGGAAGAAAACCGCTTTGCCGTGCTGACCGATATTCTGGGTGATGAAGATCACCTCGGCGATATGGACTTCAAAGTCGCTGGCACCAAGGAAGGCGTAACTGCCTTGCAGATGGACATCAAGATCACCGGTATTACCCGCGAGATCATGGAAGCTGCGCTGTCACAGGCGCGTGAAGGCCGTTTGCATATCCTGGACGAAATGGCGCAGGCGATCGACAAGCCGCGTGCTGATATGTCCGAATGGGCGCCGCGCATCACCACCATCAAGATCAATCCTGAGAAGATTCGCGACGTAATCGGCAAGGGTGGTGCAACGATTCGTGCGATTACGGAAGAAACCGGCACGACCATCGATATCAACGACGATGGCACGATCAGCGTGGCCGCGGTCGACAAGGCGGCTGCTGTAGCTGCTATCAAGCGCATTGAAGATCTCACCAAGGAAATCGAGGTGGGCGCCATCTACGAGGGCAAGGTGGCCCGTCTGATGGACTTCGGCGCGTTTGTTACGCTGGCTCCAGGTCGTGACGGACTGGTGCACATTTCGCAGATCGCTGATGAGCGCATTGAGAGCGTGGCCGATCACCTGGCCGAAGGCGATATAGTGCGGGTAAAGGTACTGGAAGTGGACAAGCAGGGTCGTATCCGGCTCAGCATGAAGGCGGTCGACGCCGAGGAAAAAGAAGCTTCCTGAGTTTGAACGCCGCAGTCTTCAAGTCAGAAGGCTGCGGCGTTATTATTTTCGGGCGGCGGCATGGTTTCTGTGCCGGAGCCGGGAAAAGCCTCTCTATCGGGGCAAAAAAAAGCCCCCTGGGGGAGGGGGCAAGGTGCGAGAAAGGTCTTTGCGACCTTTCGGAGGAGACTCGGTTAATACCGTTCGGTTTTAGCCAATCCGACTTTGGGCCTGCTCGCAGGCCTTTTGTTTGTCTGCCTTAGCTACCAACCGGTATGTTGCGGTGCAGTATAAGAATGAGAAGTGAATCTGTCAACCCCTTTTTGCAGTTCCTGTAATCAGGAATTAGCAAGATTCAGGCCAGCGGCAAACAGTCATGTTTTGGGGTCAGAAAAACCCCGGTGAATGAGATTGTTAGCGGAAATTGGCAGCTGTTCGCGTTACGAACGTCAGTTTTCTTTGTTGGTTTTCTTGCGCGTCGCAGTGGACGGATTCAGGCTGTTCAGGAACTCTTTGCGCACGGTTTTCCATAAGGGCATTTGCTGTTGCGAGAGTTCGCGCAGGGCCTGCAGAGGGTTGCTGTGACCGACGATTCTTTGCAGCTTCTCCTTGAACTGGGACTGCTGCTCGTCGAAGAAATGCATGCTCAGCTCAAGATAACGACTGACACTGTTCTGCATGGAATCGCCATAGAAACGGATGAACTGTACCAGCACTTCCGTGGTGAACATGGGGTTGCCCCCTTCTTCTTCCTCGCTGATGACCTGTAACAGAATTGAACGCGTGATATCTTCGCCACTCTGTTTGTCGATCACCTGAAAGTCCATACGCTCAAGTACCAGGTCGCGTACATCATTGAGTGTGATATAGCGGCTGACTTCCGTATCGTAAAGACGGCGATTGGGATATTTCTTGATGATGCGTGTGCGTTTGTCGCTCATCTAATGTTCACTTGAATAATGGCCCTGGTTACGTGTTCTTCACCCATCCTGCCAGTCAGGGGAGGCAACACCCGGTCTACTGTATGGGCATCAGCGCTCAATGGCAATGGCAACCCCCTGGCCGCCGCCGATGCAAAGCGTGGCCAGTCCCTTGTGAACGTCACGCCGTTGCATCTCATGCAGCAGTGTCACCAGCACACGGGCCCCGGACGCGCCGATCGGATGGCCCAGAGCAATAGCGCCGCCATTGACGTTTACTTTGTCTGCAGGCCAGCCGGTTTCCTTAAGCACAGCCAGGCTTTGAGCAGCGAAGGCTTCATTGGCTTCGATGAGATCAAGTTCCTCGTCCCGCCAGCCGGCTTTCTCCAGGCAACGGCGGCTGGCGGGTACCGGTCCAATACCCATCACCGCAGGATCCACGCCCGCACTGGCATAGGCCTTGATGCGAGCCAGGACTGACAGGCCCAGCTCGGCCGCCCTGGTTTCACTGGCGAGCAGCAATATTGCGGCGCCGTCATTCAATCCGGAGGCATTGCCGGCGGTAACCGAACCTTCGCGGTTGAAGGCCGGACGCAGCTTGCCAAGCGTTTCGGCTGTGGTACCTGCCCTGGGGTATTCATCGCGGTCGAATATTATGGGGTCACCCTTGCGCTGCGGAATCTCAATGGCGGTGATTTCAGCGTCAAAGTGTCTGGCTTGCTGCGCCGCGATGGCGCGTCGCTGTGATTCCGCGGCGAATGCATCTTGAGCCTCACGGCTCAGCGCATAACGCTCAACCAGATTCTCTGCCGTACAGCCCATGTGGTAATCATTAAAGGCATCCCAGAGGCCATCGACAATCATGCTGTCCACCAGCTTCCAGTCGCCCATGCGCTGTCCGTCACGGGACCTGGGAAGTACGTGAGGCGCCTGGCTCATGTTTTCCTGACCGCCGGCGACAACCAGGCTGGCATCTCCGCAAAGTATCGCCTGGGTGGCGAGGTGCACGCTCTTGAGGCCGCTGCCACAGACCTTGTTAATCGTCATGGCGGGTGTTTCAACCGGCAGACCAGCCTTGATGGCGGCCTGGCGCGCAGGATTCTGTCCGCTGCCGGCGGTCAGCACCTGGCCGAGAATGACTTCGTCAATCCGACTGGCATCGATGCCGGTTTCCTGAAGGGTCTTGCGGATCAGATGGGCGCCCAGTTCAGGGGCGGGCAGGCTGGAGAGGCTGCCGCCAAAGCTGCCTATGGCAGTGCGGGTGGCGGCGACAATACAAACTTGATTCATTTTGAGTATCTTCGACGGGTATGCCGGAAACAAAAAGGCAGGCGCAATGCCTGCCTCCGGATTTCAGGGGGGATCTATTTGCCGAGTTGGCGCTCGCGGATTTCTTCCAGGCTCTTGCAATCCACGCACAACGTTGCGGTGGGGCGCGCCTCCAGGCGGCGAATGCCAATTTCAGTGCCGCATGATTCGCAGTAGCCGTAGTCGTCCTGATCCAGCCGTGAAATGGATTGTTCAATTTTACGGATCAGCTTGCGCTCGCGGTCGCGTGCGCGCAGTTCCAGGCTGAATTCGGATTCCTGGGTGGCGCGGTCCGTGGGATCGGGAAAATTGGCGGCCTCGTCCTGCATGTGATGCACAGTGCGATCGACCTCTTCCATTAATTCACGTTTCCAGGCCAGCAAGATGGCCCGGAAATGGGCCAGTTGCCCTTCGGACATATATTCTTCGCCACGCTTGGGCTTGTAGGGCTCGAATCCAGCAACTGCCTGTGCTGTAACGGTCGATTCCTTAGCTGCCATCTACGGGTATTCCTTCGTGTCTGTGTGTACCTGTGAACCGCCACGCGACAGTTCAAAAAACAAACAGCACGTATACCAAAGACACGGAATTTGCACAAGTTGTCATGGTCCAAAAATGCTAAAAGCCCTTAAAAGAGTTGCATTTATTTATGTTGACAGTAGGCTATGTACAAACCAGCGCAGGAAACGCCTGATGGCCTTGAAGGCCCTGTTATTCGACGTAGATGGCACCCTGGCCGACACCGAGTCGCAGGGGCATTTGCCGGCTTACAATGCGGCTTTCGAGGAAGCCGGACTCGAATGGCGCTGGAGTCCCGAACTTTATCGTGAACTGTTGTGGCAGCCAGGCGGGCGCGAGCGCCTGCGGCATTACATCCTGCACCACAAGCCCAAATTGGGCGTGCACAGGAGCAAGGCCCGGGAAGATACCGACAACTGGGTATCTGAGATACATGCCATCAAGTCCCGCCATTTCAAAAAACGCGTCAGCAGCGGCAAGGTCACACTGCGGCCCGGGGTTCGCCGCCTGATGCAGGAAGCCAGGGCCGAGGGCCTGCAGTTGGCCATTGTGACCAATGCCAGCTCCCGCAGTCTGGAGCCTTTCCTGCAGCACACGCTGGGCGAGGAACTGCTGGGTGGTATAACCGAAGTGGTCAGTGGTGAGCAGGTGCTGCGCAAGAAGCCGGCGCCGGATCTTTATCTGGAAGCGCTGAAGCGGCTGAAACTGTCCGCGCCTGAGTGTATCGCTATTGAAGATTCGGAAATGGGTCTGCGCGCGGCGCATGAGGCCGGTATTGCGACCCTGATTACGATCAACGACGATACGCGCGAACACGATTTCAGTGCCGCCAGTATGGTTGTGGACCAGCTGGGTGAATGCGACGTTCCCATCCATTTTCTCAAAGGCCGGTCGCAAGATGCCCGCTGCGTGACCTTGCCGCTGTTGCGCAATCTGGTGGCCGGCAACCATACAAAGAAAACGGCAAAGACCCGCAGCAAGCGCAGCGCCTGAGAAAAGGATCATCGTGACTTCCCCACGTCTGCAGGACATCAACCCCTTTTACGTCATGGAACTGATGAATCTCGCTCATGCGGCCGAAGCTGCGGGGCGTGATGTGGTGCATATGGAAGTGGGTGAACCGGATTTCGGCTGCCCCGCTCCGATCATGCGTGCCGCACGCGCCGCTGTGGACGAGGGCAGGACCCAATATACGGCGGCCCTGGGGATGCCGCCTCTGCGCGCAGCGATCGCACGGGAATACAGCGAGTTCTACGGCGTGGAGATTGATCCGCAGCGCGTCATTGTGACGCCCGGGGCTTCTGGTGCATTGCAACTGGTGATGGCGCTGTTGCTGGATCAGGGCGACGACATACTCATGGCTGATCCCGGCTATCCCTGCAACCGGCATATGGCAAGGTTGTTCGGCGGGCGGGCCGTGCCGGTCAAGGTGGATGCGTCAACCGCTTATCAGCCCACGGTTGCACAACTTGAAGCGGCCCGCACGGCGCAGACCCGGGCGGTGCTTCTGGCCACACCAAGCAATCCGGCCGGCAGTACGCTGACCCCGCAAGAGCTGGCCGCAATCGCGGCCTGGGCGTCCGGGCACGGAATCGAGCTGGTGGTGGACGAGATCTACCAGGGGCTCGTTTATGGGCGTTCGCATTCGACGGCGTTGGCGGTGGCGCCGCAGGCCTTTGTGGTCAACAGCTTTTCCAAGTACTACGGCATGACAGGCTGGCGGGTAGGCTGGTTGATAGCGCCGCAAGATCGTGTCGGGCCACTGGAGCGTCTGGCGCAGAATTTCTTTATTGCTCCCTCAACACCCGGCCAGCATGCGGCGTTGGCGGCCTTCCTGCCTGAGACACGGCCCTTGCTGGAAGATCGGCGCCTGCGTTTCGAGGAGCGGCGAGACCACATGCTTCCGGCCCTGCGGGCGCTGGGTCTGGAGATTCCCGTAGACCCGACTGGCGCGTTCTATGTCTATGCCGATGCGGGGCGTTTTACCGATGACAGCCTGGCTTTCTGCAAGGATATTCTTGAACGTACAGGGGTGGTCATAACGCCGGGGGTGGATTTTGGCACTCATCGCGCGGGTCAACACCTCAGATTCGCCTACACCTCATCGCTGGACCGGCTGAACGAAGGCCTGACCCGGCTGGGCGAGTATCTGCAGGCGCTTAATCGCTGCTGAGGCCCTGCGGTACCTCCTGCGCCTGAAGAATTTTGGGTTCCCTCACGCCCTGGATTTCGTTGAAGAAGGCTTTCGGGCTGGGGTCGCGGCCCAGAAAGTCCCTGACCATCTCACTGGCCGGTACTTCGGCGCCACGGGACAGTATTTTGTCACGGAAGGCATGTCCGGCGGCGCGATTCATGAGCTTGCCTCCAAACGGGGAAAGCATGTCCAGGGCAATGACTTCGGACCACATGTATCCGTAATAGCCGGCCGCATAGCCGCCGACGATATGAGCGAAGCTGCCGGGGAATTGCGTGCCATCCACGTAACCCAGGGCGGTATCGCCTTCCATATCCTGCCAGGTTTCCAGTGCGCTTTCGGGGTCATCGCCCGCCAGTTCCATGTCGAAGCTGGCATAGAGCCACTGCCGGGCGTAGAGCAGGCCCTGGCCCAGCAGGCGGGCTGCGTCCAGTCTGTTTGCCAGGTCTTCATCGATGGTGGGGCAGTCAGTACAGTGTCGCGCCATTAAGGCCAGGGTATCCGGGCTGCGGGCCCAGGCTTCATACATCTGTGAAGGTGCTTCAACGAAGTCACGTTCCACCTGTGTGCCGGCATGACTCACATAGCGCGTATTGGAAAGAATGCCATGCAGGGCATGGCCGAACTCATGCAGGAAGGTTTCCACTTCATTCTGGGTCAGCCCTTTGCGGTTGAAGTTCATCACCAGAGCCGTTACCGGCTTTCTGTTCAATCGCGTGCTGCTGCCATATACCGGGAAGGCCGCGGCATGGCCGTATTTACCTTCGCGCGGATACAGGTCGAGATAAAGCGCGCCAATGGTTTCACCACTATCACTGTCCTTGACCTGGTAATAAAGCACGTCCTCGTGCCACACCGGAGCTTTGGCCTTCTGGAATTGAATGCCATAAAGCTCGCTGCTCATGCCCAGTATCCAGTCGAGCGTCGCGCTGGTGGGGAAATAAGCGCGCAGGGACTGCTGGTCGATGTTGTACTGCTGCTTGCGCAGCCGTTCCAGGTAAAACTCCTTGTCCCAGGGTTTCAGTTCCGCCTCATCAAACGGCATCAGCAGATGATCGGCCTTGAGGCGGGCCAGGGTGGCGATTTCGCGTTCCTCGACATCGGTCACCACGTCTTCGACTTCGTCCAGGAAGTCCAGGACGGTATCCGGGTCGCCCACCATCTTGCGCCGGGTAACCAGCTCGGCATAACTGTCCAGACCCTGCAGTTCCGCGAATTCCAGGCGTAACTGTACGATTTCATCCAGGATTTCCAGATTGCGTTCGCCGCCGCGGTTGCTGAAGGCGCGGTAATACCTTTCACGGGCAGCAGCATCAGAGGCATAACGCATGAAGGGAATGTAGTCGGGGTAGTCGAATCCGACCTCAATGCTGCCGTCTTCCATCCGGCTATGGCCCTGCAGATAACTGTCGGGCAGGCCTTGCTGTTCGTCGGGCGAGAATGTCAGCCGGGTCTTGTTTTCGCGCAGGTTACGGTTGAATTCCTGGTCGAGCTGCTGGATACGGTCAAGAATGGCCTTGGCGCGTTTGCGTTTATCGGCCGGCAGGTTGACGCCGGTATCCTCAAAGGCATCGAGCAGATCCTGACGCAGCTTGCCGTCGATTTTATCCGTGGCATTGATGCTGAGTACGCGCTGATACAGTTCGGGATTCTGAAACAGTTCGGTCTGCAGTGCGGTGATTTTTACGATGCAGGCTTCGCCGGCATCCCGCACGGCCTTGTCCGGGTGGGTGTAGGTCTGGATATAGACCGGACCCAGAACATTTTCGAGACGGGCCGCGTAGATATCCCAGCTTTGCAACACCGTACGTGTATTCGCCTGTGGCAGGGGCAGGGTGCCCAGACTGCCATAATCGCCCCTGGCGATTTCCAGAACGCGGTCACAACTCTGGGTCAGGGCATCGGCTTCAAACAGGGGAATACGCAGCGGGTCGGCGCTGGCCTGAACGACGGATACCGGCGCCGCGAACAGTGCGACAAGGATCAATACGGGTTTGAGAGATTTCATTGCTTGTTTCAGATGTCAGGCTTGTTCGGCGCCGGGGCGGGTCTGGCGCAGGCTTTCTACCCATGCGAGCGTACCACCGGCGACCGCCGTGGGCATGATCAGCAGGTTAATCACAGGTAAGGCCGTGAGCAGTGTGGTGACAGCGCCAAAGCCCAGTGCCAGCAGGCGGTTGCGCGCCAGCAACTCGCGTTTCTCGCGGAAGCTGAGTCCGTGATTGCCCATCGGATAGTCGAGGTATTCCAGGGAAAGCATATAGGCGCCGAACAGAAACCAGACAGCTGGCAGTAAAACGTTCAGGCCGGGAATGACAAACAGGACAATGCTGAGCAAGCCCACCAGGGCGGCACGGCTCAACAGGAACCAGAGTTTGCCGATTTCAGCGCGCAGGGTAACGAGACCTTCCTGCAGCAGGCTCAGACCGGAATCCGGACGTTTGCCGGTCAGTTTCTGTTCTATGGCGGCAGAAAGGAAGCCGTTGAACGGTGCGGCAATCAGATTGGCCATGAGGGTGAATATCTGGAATACGCCCAGAATGACCGCGGCGATGAGAATGAAGTTGATGACGCTGGTGAGCCAGCTCAGCCAGTCGGGCAATACGGCCAGCCAGCCTTCAATCAAACTCCCGACCCAGCTTACGGTGGCCCAGGCCAGGGTGCCAAGCAGTACTACATTGATAATCAGCGGGACGATCGCCCACGGCCAGACGCCTTTTTGCCTGAGGAGTGGTAGGCCGCGAAACAGATAGCTGATGCCGGCGACAGGGCCGGCCTTGGCGGGCATGGTCTGGTTATTCGTCATGGTTTCATATGGGTCAGGGCAAATGAACGGGTAGCGGCGCCTGCCATGCCGGATCGCGGTGTTCAGCCACCACGGTGGTATAGATGCCGCCGCGCACATTGAATTCGGCCGTCAGGCGCATGAAGCGCGGCCGGGTGGCGGCAACCAGATCGCCCAGCATCCGATTGGTGACGTCTTCGTGAAAAGCGCCTTCGTCGCGAAAACTCCAGATGTAGAGCTTGAGTGATTTCAGCTCCACGCAGAGTTCGTCGGCCACATATTCCAGATGCAGGGTGGCAAAATCCGGCTGGCCGGTTTTGGGGCACAGGCAGGTAAACTCGGGAATGCGCATGCGGATGGTGTAATCGCGCTCCGGCTGGGGGTTGGGGAAGGTCTCGAGGTCCTTGCTGGGCTCTGTGCTCATGGTTCCGTTTTGAAAAATGAAAGCGGTTCAGCCGCTTATGGTGCAATGGATGGCAGCCGGTGGAAGCACTGGCTACACAATAGGGCGATTAGGTTACACTAGCTTACTTTAGTCGCCCACTGTGGCCCCGAATCATTAGAGACAAAGAAATACACCGCTCATGCGTTTAACCGCGATCAAACTCGCCGGCTTCAAGTCTTTTGTTGATCCTACTGCATTGCGCCTGCCCGGCAACCTGATCGGGGTGGTCGGCCCCAATGGCTGTGGCAAGTCCAATGTGATTGATGCCGTACGCTGGGTGACCGGCGAAACCAGCGCCAAGCAACTGCGCGGCTCCGCCCTGCAGGACGTGATTTTCAACGGCTCCCGCAGCCGCAAGCCGGTAGGTCGGGCTTCGGTGGAACTGATCTTCGATAACAGCGAGGGCAAGCTGGGCGGGCAATATGCCGGTTTCAGTGAAATCTCGGTGCGGCGTGAAGCTTCGCGTGACGGTGAATCCCGCTATTTCATCAACGGTTCGCGCAGCCGCCGCCGCGATATCGTGGATCTGTTCCTGGGTACTGGCCTGGGTGGGCGTAACAACTACGCCATCATCGAGCAGGGCATGATCTCGCGCATGATCGAGTCCAAGCCCGAAGAGGTGAGGCTGATCCTGGAAGAAGCGGCGGGTATTTCCAAGTACAAGGAACGGCGCCGCGAAACCGAGAACCGCATCCGTAGCACGCGTGAAAATCTGGATCGTATCAATGACCTGCGTTCCGAGCTCACCCAGCGCCTGGCGCAGCTTAAGCGCCAGTCTGAAAATGCAGAAAAGTTCCATAAATACAAGAAAGAAGAGCGCTTACTTAAAGCAGAGCTTTTATTTCTGAAATGGTCCAATCTGGACGCCGAGAGTGGTCAGCACCGGCAGACTATCGAGGCTGCCGAGGGTGAACTGCAGAGTAAGCAGTCGGCATTGCAGGCGGCGGAATCCGAACGCGAACGCCAGCGTATCAGCCAGAATGAAGCCAATCACGCCTGCCAGGAAGCCCAGGGCGCTTACTACGCGGCCGAGGCTGAAGTCAGCAGGCTTGAGCAGGCGCTGGCGCATGCCCGCGAAATGCGCGAAGTGCAGCGCCGCGAGCTGTCCGGTCTGACCCAGCAGATTGAAGAACTGGGTCAGCGCTCTTCGGCCGAGAAAACCCGCCACGACGAGGCCCTGGCGAGGATCGAAGCACTGGAAAAGCAGGTTGCCGCAGCGACCGCCAATGAAGCTGAGTTACGTGAGCAGGTGTTGCAGGCCGAGCGGGATGCGCAACAGGCGCTGGATCGCTGGGAACATTTCAACGCTGAATCCCAGGCGCCCCTGCAACAGGCTGAGGCCGAGAAGGCCCGCGTAGAGCAGCTGGAACGCCAGATTGAGCAAACTCGCAAACGTCGGGAAAAGCTGGCCGAGGAGCGCGCCGGCCTTGCCCCCGAGGAACTGAAGCGCCAACTCAAGGCCTCGGACGAGGAATACGAACAACTCAACCAGAGTCTCAAGGCGGCCCAGCAAACGCTGGAAAGGCATGAGGCGGAAATTGCCAAGCTGCGCGACCAGCGTTCGGAACTGGAAGGCCAGCTCCACGAAGCGCGACAGGGGCTGCAATCACTCAAGGGACGTCTGTCTTCACTGGAAGCTTTGCAGCAGGCAGCGCTCAAGGAAGACGATCCCGAACTGCAGTCCTGGCTGGAAGCCAGAAACTGGCAGGATATGCCGCGTCTGGCCCAACAGATAGAAGTGGCAGATGGCTGGGAGGCGGCTGTGGAAGCCGTGCTCGGCCACCTGTTGCAGGCTTTGAGCATGCCGGCATTGAATCAGTCGCTGGAGAACGTCGACGCCTGGCCGGATGCGGCGCTGGTGCTGGTGGATAACGCCACCTCCGGTAGTTCGCAGCAGACAGCAACGCTGGCCGGGGCCGTGGCGCTGGGCAGTCACGTGCGTGCACCGGATGCGATTCTGGGTTTGCTGGCGCAGGTCTATTGTGCGGAATCACTGGCTGATGCGCGTGCCCGCGTCGGGCAGTTGCAGCCGGGACAGATACTGGTGACGCCCGAAGGGCATTGCCTTGGACCCGGCTGGTTGCGGCATCAACCCGCTCAGCGGGAAGACGGCGGCATTATTGCCCGCGAGCAGAGCATGAAGCAGCTGCAACAGGAATGGCAGGCGCTGAGCAAGCGTGTGGCATCCCTGGAATCCGATCTGGCAGGACTGCGTGAGCAGATCAATCATTTGCAGGGCGAACGCGGCCAGCTGGCTGAGCGCGTGGAAACCGAGCGCCGCAAGCATGCGGAATGCCTGGCCAGCCGCCGCGCGTCTTCAGTGCGTCTGGAGCAGACGCTGGCGCGTGCTGCTTCTCTGGAGGCTGAACTCAAGGAGCTTGAAGACCAGCATCAACAACAGGGTGCCGACATGCAGGGCGGTCGGGATCGCCTCAGCGCCAGCCTGGCCAAAGTGGAGCAGGTGGGTAGTCAGCGCCAGGCTCTGCAGGAAGAACTCAAGCGTCTGCGTGAAACCCTGCACCGGCTGCGTGAGTCGCGCGAGCATGCCGTTTCGGAACGTCAGCGTCTGGAAGTCGATCTTGCCGCGCAGCGCAGCGCCCAGCGCGGCAGCGATCAGAATCTGAAGGACTATGCAGCGCGCCGGCAGGCGCTGCAGGCGCAGCTGGAGCAAGGTGAGCAGGCGTTGCAGAACGCGCAACAGCCGCAAGCCGAAAACGAAACACATCAGGCAGAGGTGCGTGGTCGGCGCGACCAGGCCAAACAGGCCCTGGAGGTTGCGCGTAAACATCTGGCCGAGATCGAGGGCCAGGCCGAGGCAGCCATGCGACAGGTACAGGCGGCGGAGCAGACCGTACAGGCCGTGCGTGGTCGCCTGGAACAGGCCCGACTGGCCTTTCAGGGCATCGATGTACGCCGCCAGACCCTGGAAGAACAGATTGGCGAGTCCGGTTACGCACTGGAGGCGCTGCGCGAGAACATAGCCGAGGATGCCAGCATCGGCGCCTGGGAAGAACAACTGGAGGCCATGGAGCGCCGTATACAGCGCCTGGGTCCGATCAATCTGGCGGCTATCGGTGAGTACGAGGAACAGCAGCAGCGTGAAACCTATCTGATAGAGCAGCATGCGGATCTGACACAGGCGCTGGAGACGCTTGAGACGGCTATTCGCAAGATCGACAAGGAAACCCGTACCCGCTTCAGGGAGACTTTTGATGCGGTGAACGGTACCTTCAAGGAAATCTTCCCCAAATTGTTCGGCGGTGGTGAGGCGTTTCTTGAACTCACCGGCGAAGATTTGCTGGATACGGGTGTGAAGGTGATGGCGCGTCCGCCCGGCAAGCGCAACAGCAGTATCCAGATGCTGTCGGGTGGTGAGAAGGCCATGACCGCGGTGGCACTGCTGTTTGCACTGTTCAAGCTGAATCCGGCACCCTTCTGCATGCTGGACGAGGTGGATGCGCCGCTGGATGACGCCAACGTGGCGCGTTTCTGCAATCTGGTGCGGGATATGTCCGAGAACGTGCAGTTCATCGTGATTACCCATAACAAGATCACCATGGAACTGATGTATCAGCTCAACGGTGTCACCATGCAGGAACCCGGCGTCTCCCGTCTGGTCAGTGTGGATGTCGATCAGGCTGTGGAAATGGCGGGTTAGAGGTCATCCGGGATTACTGTGGCGAGGCAAGAGGATAGGAAAGAAGCATGGGTGTAGTGCAGTGGTTGTTACTTCTTCTGGCCATTGGCGGTGTAGTCACGGTCTATGTAGTGACCAAGCGGCGCGAAGGGCCGAATCCCTGGGACAATATGCAGAATCCCGATGTCGACGGGCAGGGTATGCCCGAAGAGGGTGTAGTGTCCGAGCCGCGTCCCGCGGGTTCCAGGTCCGATACCCAATTTGAGGGCATGCTGGGCGCTGACGACTTACCAGACCTGCCGCCGGATGAAGCAGCGGCGGACGCCGGCGCCAATATTCATCAGGTGCCTGAGCTGGATGATGACCTGCCCGATTTCGAGGTGGAGAGTAGCCGTCAGACGCCATCGGTGGATGCTGGTCCCAACGTTGATCTGAATCCGGCCGGGCTGAAGCGTAGCGGTGCGCCGGCCGACGAAAGTCAGCAACGCATCATCGTATTGCATGTGGCCAGCCGCGACAGCAGCTACTTTGAGGGTGCTGCCATTCATGCCGCGTTACGTGAATGCAAACTGTTGTTTGGCATGCATGAAATCTATCACCGCATTACCGAGGAAAACGGCGTTCCCGAGTCCGTGTTTTCGGTAGCCAATATGCTCAAGCCAGGCTACCTGAATCCAGATGAAGCCGAAAGCCTGGAAACACCCGGCCTGACCATGTTTCTGGTTTTGCCCGGCCCGATTGATGGCGTGATGGCTTTCAGGGACATGATGGAAACCGCCAATCAGATCGCACAGACTCTCGGCGGGGAGGTGCTGGATGACAAGCGTGCCTTGCTCAAACGGCAAACCGCGCAGTTCCTGCTTGATGAAATAGCCGAGGACCAGCGCAAGCAGCGTCTGAAACAGCATGCCTGAAACGGTAAAGGCGCAGATCGCGCGCCTGCGCCGCGAACTCGACGAACACAACTACCGCTACTACGTCCTCGACGACCCGCAGATTCCGGACGCCGATTACGACCGGCTGTTTCGTGAATTGCAGCAGCTTGAGGAACAGCATCCCGAACTGATCACGCCTGACTCACCTACCCAGCGCGTCGGCGGCGAGCCCTCCGAGGCCTTCGAAACCGTGGAGCATGTCGTGCCCATGCTGTCGCTGGGCAACTGCTTTTCTGACGAAGAGCTGGCCGATTTCGACCGCCGGGTGAAAAAGGGACTGGACGAAGAACATGTGGCCTATGTGGCCGAGCCCAAGCTGGACGGTACCGCCATTACCGTGATTTATGAAAACGGTCGTCTGGTCAGGGCGGCGACACGCGGTGATGGCAGCACCGGCGAGGATATTACGCCCAATGTGCGCACCATTGACGCGGTGCCGCTCAAGCTGCGCGGCAAGAACATCCCGCCGTTACTGGAGGTGCGCGGCGAGGCCTATATGCCCATCGCCGGTTTCCGCGCCTTTAACGAACGCGCTGTAGCGGCCGGTGAAAAGGTCTACGTGAATCCGCGCAACGCTGCCGCCGGCAGCCTTCGCCAACTCGATCCCAGGCTCACGGCCGAACGGCCGCTGGCCGCCTATTTCTACGGTTGGGGGCAGGTACAGGGCTGGGATTTCCCGCCGACCCATATAGAAGTACTCGGCCAGCTGCGTGATTGGGGGCTGCCGGTCAGTCCTTTGATTGAACGTGTAGAGGATGTCGAGGGTTGTCTGGATTTCTATGCCCGCATCGGCAAACAGCGACCGGACCTGCCCTATGAAATCGATGGCGTGGTCTACAAGGTGGACCGCCTGGCCTGGCGCGAGGAACTGGGCTTTGTGGCGCGTGCTCCGCGCTGGGCCATTGCGCATAAATTCCCCGCCGAAGAGGCCATGACCAGGCTCAACGACGTAGAGTTCCAGGTGGGGCGTACCGGGGCGGTGACACCGGTCGCGCGACTGGAGCCGGTTTTCGTAGGCGGTGTGACGGTCAGCAACGCCACCCTGCATAACATGGACGAAGTCGAGCGCAAGGATGTGCATATCGGCGATACCGTGGTGGTGCGCCGCGCCGGTGATGTGATTCCCGAAGTGGCGCGGGTGATTGTCGACAAACGGCCGCACAACGCACGCCGGGTCAGCATGCCAACCGAATGTCCCGTTTGCGGGTCTGCGGTTGAGCGTGTGGAGGGGGAGGCGGTAGCACGTTGTACCGCCGGTTTGACTTGCCGCGCCCAGTTGCATGGTGCGCTCGTGCATTTCGTTTCGCGTCGTGCACTGGACATCGAAGGTCTGGGTGACAAGCTGTTGGCGCAACTCATCGACGCCGGACGCCTGAAATCACCGGCGGATATTTTTACCCTCACGGCCGACGAACTGGCGGCGCTGGAACGCATGGCGGAGAAATCCGCGCAGAACGTGATTGATGCCATCGAGGCCAGCAGGGAAACCAGCCTGTGGCGTTTTCTCTATGCCCTGGGTATACGCGAAGTCGGCGAGAGCACGGCCCAGGCGCTGGCCGCGCATTTCGGCACACTGGAAGCGTTGCTGGCGGCAGCCGAGGCCGATTTGCCGACGCTACACGCAGAAAAGGCGAAGGACCGTTGTCCCGCCTTGCAGGCAGTGCCGGATGTGGGGACGGTCGTGGCGGCGCATATCTGCCAGTTCCTGCACGAGCCGCACAACCGCCAGGTGATCGAGGCATTGCAGGCCGAGGGTGTGCATTGGCCGGAAGTGGAGGTTGCCCAGGGACCGCAGGTACTGGAGGGTAAAACCTTCGTTTTGACCGGCACCCTGCCGACCCTGACACGGGATGAGGCCAAGGCCATGATCCAGGCGGCCGGCGGCAAGGTCAGCGGCAGTGTTTCCACGAAAACCGATTATGTTGTGGCGGGCGAGGCAGCCGGTTCCAAACTGACCAAGGCTCAGGATCTCGGTGTTGAGATTCTCGACGAAGCCGGTCTTCAGGCCTTGCTGCAGTAAAGCTGATTACACTGCGCTAAAATACTCTGCATGGGGGAGTGGCGCCTGTCTCCAGTCAGGGGATTTTCGGCGCCGGTCTTGAATTGCACAGCTCGAGAAGAGAGACGTCATGATTCCATTCAGCCTGCGTGTATTGTTCCTGCGCACCTATATGGTGATCTTCAAGTTTGTAACCTGGGTCCTGCCGTTCAGAGAGCCACAGCTCTTTAACGGTCCGGGCGCGTCATTGGAACTTTGTCGCGTCGTTGCAGCCGGCGGCACCCGGAAAATCCTGATTGTGACGGATGAAATGCTGGCCAAGCTCGGGTTGCTGGAGCCGCTTGTGGCGGAGCTGGAAAAGAACAATGTGGAAGTTGCCGTATATGACCGTATCAAACCTGATCCCACCATTGCGTTGATCGAGGACGGTCTGGAGTTTCTTCGGCAGAACAGCTGCGAGGCCATCCTCGCCGTGGGCGGCGGTTCCTCCATGGATGCGGCCAAGATGATTGCGGCGCGCGCGACCAATAACAAACCGATTCAGAAAATGGCGGGTCTGTTTCTGGTATTCCGGCGTCCCTTGCCGTTGTTTGCCATACCCACTACTGCAGGTACCGGTTCCGAGGTCACCATCGCCGCTGTGGTTTCCGATCCCGAGGAACAGCGCAAATTTGCGGTTATCGACCTGAAACTGGTGCCGCAGATGGCTGCCCTGGATGCGGAACTGATGAAGGGCCTTCCCCCGCAGATTACTTCGGCAACGGGCATGGACGCGCTGACCCATGCGGTTGAAGCCTATATTTCGAAGAATGCGCTCAAACGCACCGATGAAAAGGCCGTGGAAGCGACCAAGCTGATCATGCAATGGCTACCCGAGGCCGTGCACAACGGCCAGAATCTGGAAGCGCGCCAGAATATGGCGCTGGCCTCCTACTATGCCGGTATTGCCTTTACCCAGGCCGGAGTAGGTTATGTGCATGCCATTTCGCATAATTTCGGCGCCCGTTATCACACGCCGCATGGCCTGGGGAACGCCATCGTATTGCCCTATGTGCTGGAATATTCCAAGCCGGTCTGCGCGCAGCGGCTGGCTAAACTGGCTGAGCATTGCGGTATGAAGCAGGGCGGGGAGAGCGTGGAGGAACTGGCCGAGAAATTCATCGACCGCATTCGCGAGATGAATGCCGACTTCGGCATTCCCACCAAGCTGGATGCCTTGCAGGCGGCGGATATTCCGGCCATTGCCGACGCGGCCCTGAAGGAAGCACGCTTTACCTATGCAGTGCCGAAGTACATGGATCGGCCGACCTGCGAGGGGCTGATCAAGCAGATCATGGTGTGAGTCGTTACTGAAGCGTCGTCGTCTTTCAGGTTTTAGCCAGGACTCCGGGATTTCACGCTCAGGGCATGAATGTCGGTCTGCATCATGTCATCCAGCGCCGCGTAGACCATGCGGTGCTGTTCCAGTAGCGGTTTGCTGGCGAAAGCCTCGCTGGTGATGTGTACCCGGAAATGACCCTTGCCGCTGCGCGCGCCGGCGTGGCCGGCATGCAGGTGGCTTTCGTCGATGATGTCCAGTTCGGTGGGGGCAAAACTGTCTTCCAGGATCCGGCGGATGCGTTCGACACGATCCGTCATGGCAGCACCTTTTTGAACGGTTTAACCGACACTTCGGCATAGACGCCGGCGTCGACATAAGGATCGGCCTCGGCCCAGGCCCGGGCATCTTCCAGGGATTCGAATTCAGCCACGATCAGGCTACCGCTGAAACCCGCTTCGCCGGGGTCGCTGGCGTCGATGGCGGGGTAGGGGCCGGCCATGATCAGGCGGCCCTGTGCCTGCAGTTCCCTGATACGGGCCAGGTGTTGTTCGCGCACCTGCTTGCGCAGCGGCAGGCTGTCGCGTACGTCGGTGCCGTTGATGGCGTAGAGCATCAGGGCGTTTCCTTTTTTTCCTGCTCCTCGGCCTGCAGGTAGGGGTGCAGAAAGGGGATATGCGCCAGCATGAAAACGAACATCATGACGGTAACGCCGAAGGCCTTGTAGGCGCCCCAGGTGACGTCGTCGAAGTTCATGAACACGACGACGTTGAGTACAGCATTGAACAGGAAGAACAGTGCCCAGGCGGTATGCAGCTTTTTCCACACGTCCTCGGGCATCACCAGCATCTGCTGCGGAATGCGCGCCAGCAGGGGTTTTTCACCTATGAAGCGGCTGCCGTAGAGCGCAATGGCGAACAGCAGGTAGACCACGCTGGGCTTGATCTTGATGAACAGCGGGTCGTGCAGCAGCAGGGTGGTGCCGCCCAGCACCAGGGCCATGACTGCCACCCAGAGCTGGGTCTTGGGCAGCTTGCGGTCGATGATCCAGTGACCGATCGCGGCCACAAACAGACAGGGAATCAGCACCGCCGTGGCGATGTAGATGTCGTATTTGACCAACGCGCCGAAGAACAGCACGGCCGGGATGAAATCGATCAGGGCTTTCATATGCAAGCAGATGCCGGAAAGGCAAAAAGGTTCATAAAAGTTATGCGGCCATTATACTTGCCGGCTGCCTTTGCCGCTTGAATCCGGTGTTTTCGTGAAATTAGTCGAACTGCATCCCGTGAATCCCCAGCCACGTGCCGTGCAGCAGGTGGTGGAGGCGCTGCATGGCGGGGCGGTGATCGCCTATCCCACTGATTCCTGCTATGCACTGGGTTGCCACATTGGCGACAAGACCGCCATGGACCGTATCCGCCGTATCCGCGGTTTCGACAAGCGCCATCATTTCACCCTGGTGTGTCGGGATCTGGCAGAAATCGCCACTTACGCGAAAGTGGATAACCGCGACTACCGCATGCTCAAACATGCCACCCCCGGGCCGTATACCTTTGTACTGCCAGCCACGCGCATTGTGCCGAGAAGACTGCAGGATGCGCGGCGTCTGACTATAGGTATCCGTGTTCCCGATCATGTCATTGTGCAATCGATTCTCGAGGCGCTGGGCGAGCCGATCATGAGCTGTACGCTGCAGTTGCCGGGTGACGACCTGCCGCTGACCGAGCCGTTGGAGATCGAGGAACGGCTTCCGCATGACATTGATATTCTCATTGACGGCGGGCATTGCGGGCTTGAGCCGACCTCGGTGGTCGATCTTTCGGGCGCCATGCCGGAGGTGTTGCGTCACGGCAAGGGTGATCTGGCCATCCTGGGGCTGGATTAGGCGGCAAATCGTCCGTCGAACCCCGTATAATTGCCCGCTTATGCAGGAACTCAACACCATCCAGCTCATCGCCGTTTGGGCACTCCCGGTTTTATTTGCCGTTACCCTCCACGAGGTGGCGCATGGCTGGGTGGCGCGCATGTATGGCGACCAGACCGCCGCCGTGCTGGGACGCCTGAGCCTGAATCCCATCAGGCACGTTGATCCTGTCGGCACGATTCTGGTGCCGCTGCTGATGATGCTGACCGCCGGTTTCATGTTTGGCTGGGCCAAGCCGGTACCGGTGGTGATGCGCAATCTGCGTCATCCGCGCCAGGATATGGCCAAGGTGGCCATTGCCGGTCCGGCGGCGAATCTGGTGATGGCGGTATTCTGGGGGATGTTGCTGAAGCTGGGACTGTTTCTCGGTGGGCAGGGCTTGTGGGAGGGGCTCATTTATATGAGTGTTGCCGGCATTGCCATCAACCTGATCCTGATGATTCTTAACCTTTTTCCTGTGCCACCCCTGGATGGCAGCCGGGTGCTTAATGGCCTGCTGCCGGAATCCGCGGCGCGGGTGGTAGATCGTCTTGAACCCTATGGCCTGATGATTGTTGTGGTGCTGCTGGTGACGGGCGTCCTGGGAGGGATTCTCCTGCCGATCATGCGCAGTGTCTCGGCCGTGCTGCTGGGTATGCTGGGTATCAACCTGCAGATTTTTTGAGTTGGATTTTTCGTAGTGACAGACAGTAATAAAAAACCCGTTCTTCTGAGTGGTATTCAGCCTTCCGGGCATCTCACCATCGGCAACTACATTGGCGCCCTGCGCAACTGGGTCAAGCTGCAGGATGACTACGACTGCCTGTTCACCCTGGTGGATCTGCATGCCATCACCGTGCGTCAGGATCCGGCTGAGCTGCGGGAGCGCTGCTATGAGTTCCTGTGCCTGTACATGGCCTGTGGCATTGACCCGGAAAGGAATACGGTCTTCGTGCAGTCGCATGTGCCGCAGCACACCCAGCTGGCCTGGATTCTGAACTGCTACACCTATACCGGTGAGTTGAACCGCATGACGCAGTTCAAGGACAAGTCGCAGAAGCATGCCGACAACATCAATGCGGGTCTCTACAATTACCCGGTGCTGATGGCGGCCGATATCCTGCTCTACGGCAGCGACCTGGTGCCGGTCGGCAACGACCAGAAACAGCATCTGGAAATCACCCGTGACGTGGCCCAGCGCTTCAACAGCATCTACGGCACGGAAGAAAAGCCGGTGTTTACGGTGCCCGAGCCCTATATACCGGAAGTGGGCGCGCGCATCATGAGTCTGCAGGACCCCATGGCGAAGATGTCCAAGTCCGACGACGTGGAGAGCAATGTCATCCGCCTGCTGGACGAGCCCAAGCGCGTGGCCAAGAAGATCAAGCGCGCCGTGACCGATTCCGGCAGCGAGATTGTTTTTGACCCCGAGAACAAACCCGGCGTCAGCAACCTGCTGAGCATGCTGGCGGCGGTGACCGATCGCGATATCAGGGCGCTGGAAGCGGAATACGAGGGCAAGGGCTACGGCCATCTGAAAACTGATACCGCTGATGCGGTGGTGGCTTTCCTGGAGCCGATCCAGGCCCGCTATGCCGAATTGCAGGCGGATCGCGCAGGCTTGGCGAAAATTCTGCACGATGGCGCCGCGGCCGCCCGTGAGCGCGCCCAGCCAATGATTGACCGGGTCTATGACGCTATAGGATTCTTACCTGCATGAGTGAGGAGAGCGGGGTCGTCCAGGAAAACACTGCGGTACCGAGCGAAGCCGCCAACGCCGATATCATGGCCAGGGTGGCCGGCGAACCCTATGTTGAATTTCCGGATGATCTCTATATTCCGCCAGACGCCCTGCGCGTCTTTCTTGAGGCTTTCGAGGGCCCGCTGGACCTGCTGCTTTACCTGATCCGCAAACAGAATATCGACATTCTCGATATTCCCGTACAACGCATCGCCCAGCAGTACATGGAATACATCGAGGTCATGCGTGAAATGAAATTCGAGCTGGCCGCGGAATATCTGCTGATGGCGGCCATGCTGGCCGAGATCAAATCCCGTCTGCTGCTGCCGCGTCCGGAAACCGAGGACGAAGAGGGCGAGGATCCGCGTGCCGAACTGGTGCGGCGTCTGCAGGAGTTCGAACGCTTCAAGGAAGCGGCCGAGAACCTGGATATCCTGCCCCGCGTGGGCCGGGAAATATTCCCGGCGTCCTCGAAGCCGGAGAAGGTTTCGGTGGTTGAGCAGTTGCCGCAGCCGCATATCAAGGAGCTGGTGCTGGCTTTCCGCGACGCCATGCTCAGGGCGGAGCTGTTTTCCAGCCACCAGGTGGAGCGGGAACCCCTCTCAGTGCGTGAGCGCATGAGTCAGATTCTGGACCGCTTGCAGTCTGTGCGGCGGGCGGACTTCATCAGTCTGTTTCCCAAGGATGAAGGCCGCATGGGCGTGGTGGTGACATTTATCGCCATTCTTGAACTGGTGAAGGGCTCGGTACTGCAAGTAGAGCAGGATGCGCCTTACACCACGCTGATTGTGCGGGTAGCGGGAGCTGGCGGCCATAATGATCTAGAGGTGACATCGGTCGATGAGTGAAATCGTGAACGAATCCGCGGATGAACGCGAAGAAGTAGCGGCAGAGACGGAAACGCTTGCGCCAGGTGACCCGTTGGACCTGGTGCAAGTAGTCGAGGCGTTGCTGCTGGCAGCGGGCGGTCCGTTGAGCATAGAACAGATCCAGGCCAGCTTCGGCAATCATGAGCAACCCGACCGCAAGGCCGTGCGTGATGCCCTGAAAGCACTGGACACACAGTTGTCTGGCCGGGCAGTGGAGCTGCTGGAAGTCGCCAGTGGCTGGCGTATCCAGGTGAGGCAGGACTTTGCGGGCCATGTGGCGCGCCTGTGGGAAGAACGACCGCCGCGTTTTACCCGCGCGTTGCTGGAAACGCTGGCGCTCATTGTTTACCGCCAGCCCATTTCACGGGGTGAGATCGAAGAGATTCGCGGCGTTTCTCTCAGCCCCAATATCATCAAGACCCTGATGGAGCGCGAATGGGTCAAGGTGGTGGGTGTGCGCGAGGCACCCGGCCGACCGGAGTTGTTGGGGACTACCAAGCAGTTTCTGGATGATTTCAATCTGAAGCATCTGGACCAGTTGCCGAGCCTGCCTGAAATCCGCGACCTGGATAGTCTGGGTGAAGCTCTGGAGCGTCTGCAGACTGAAACCGGTAACGATGAAGAGGACGCGGATAGCGGCGAAAATTCCGCGGAAGAAGTCGCCGAAGCCGTTGAGGAAACGCAGGTGCCGGCGAAAGTTGACGAAACCTCCGACGAAGACAGCCAGCCAGAAGACGCGGAGCTTGAACCCGCGTCCAGCACCTGAGTCCGTCGCGCATGGCTGAACGCCTGCATAAGCGCCTGGCCCAGGCCGGCGTTGGCTCACGCCGGCAGATAGAGGGTTGGATTGCCGAAGGGCGGGTTACAGTCAATGGCAAAACCGCGGCGGTCGGTCAGGCCGTGGAGGAAACCGACCAGATCAGCGTCGATGGCCGCGCCATTAATCTGGCCAAATCGGAAAATCCCGCGACCCGTGTTCTGCTGTACAAGAAAAAAGCCGGCGAAGTCGTAACGCGCGATGATCCCGAGGGTCGCCCAACCATCTTCAGGCGCTTGCCACGTCTGCAGGGCGGGCGTTGGGTGGCTGTAGGCCGTCTGGATATAAATACCTCGGGGTTGTTGTTGTTGACCAACGATGGCGAACTGGCCAGCCGTCTTATGCACCCCAGTTACGAAGTTGAGCGTGAATACGCAGTGCGCGTTCATGGCCAGGTCACTGATGAAATCCTGCAGACGTTGCAGAAAGGCCTGATCCTGGATGATGGTCCGGCACGTTTCAACGCTATCAAGGCGGCGCCCGGCGGGGACGGTAGTGGCCGTAATCAGTGGTATCACGTGATATTGCGCGAAGGGCGCAACCGCGAAGTTAGGCGCTTGTGGGAAAGTCAGGGGCTGGAGGTCAGCCGGCTGATCCGTGTGCGTTTCGGACCCATAGCCCTGACCGGCGGCATCAAGGCCGGAACGGCAGTGGAACTGGTGCCTGATGCAGTGGCAGCACTGTGCGCGACGGTGGATTACCGGCCCCGGAAAATCGGGCAGCAGGCGCTGCAAAAACCGATGCGCCGGCCTGCCACCGGACGTTCCCGCTACGCCGGAAAGCCCGCGGCCCACAAACGCTGATGACGCCGCGGTTGGCGCCGGGCGCCGATCTGCAAGGGCTGTATGAGTCGCTGCGTGCGGAATATGGTCCCCAGAACTGGTGGCCTGCAGAGGGTCGTTTTGAAATCCTCATCGGCGCCGTGCTTACCCAAAACACCGCCTGGACCAATGTCGAACGCGCCATCGCGCGCCTGCAGGACAAGGGTTGGCTGGAGGCAGCGGCCATCCTGGCGGCGGATGAACGGCAGTTTACCGAAGCGCTGCGGCCCTCCGGTACATTCCGTATCAAGGCGCAACGTCTGATAACGCTGTGCCGCTGGTTTGAGCAGGCCGGCGGCTTTACAGCCCTGGACAGATGTCCGACGACAGAACTCAGGAACCAGTTACTGGCGCTCAAGGGTATTGGCCCGGAAACCGCGGACGCTATTTTGCTCTACGCCTTCGATCGGCCGGTGTTTGTTATTGATGCCTATACGCGGCGTTTGCTTGCCCGTATGGGTTGGCTTGCCGGGGTTGGCAAAAGGCAGCCGGCCTATGAGTCCCTGCGTTCGGTATTTGAGCTTACCCTGGCCACAGACGTGAATCTGTTTGCGCAGTACCATGCGCTGATTGTCGAGCATGCCAAACAGCGTTGCCGGGCACGGCCGCTGTGTGATCAGTGCATGCTGAGAACCCGATGCCAAACAGGTCTTGATGCATGAGTACGCCGATCCGTTTTTACTTCGATTACATTTCGCATAATGCCTATCTGGCCTGGACCCAGATTCATAAACTGGCCGGCAAGTACGGGCGCGAGGTGGAGCCGGTGCCGGTCCTGTTCGCAGCCTTTCTGGAACATTTCGGCCAGAAGGGGCCTGCAGAGATGCCGGCCAAGTCTCGCTGGATGCTGCGTGACGTGGTACGCAAGGCGGCGCAGCTGAACATTCCGATCAATCCGCCCGCCGCGCATCCTTTCAACCCATTACTACCGCTGCGGGTCTCTTGCCTGGAACTGCCGGCGGTGGACAAGAAGCGGCTGATTGATGCGATTTACCGCGCCACCTGGGCGGATTCGAGGAAAATCTACGAGCCCGAGGTGCTGGGCGCGGTGCTGACCAATGCCGGTTTTGACGCACAGGACATGCTGGAACGCGCTCGCGATGACGCGGTCAAGCAACAGTTGCGGCAGGCTGCGGAAGAAGCCATAGGGCAGGGTGTGTTCGGTGTGCCAACCATGTGTATCGATGATCAGTTGTTCTGGGGCTACGACGATCTGCATTTCATGGAAATGTATTTGCAGGGACGGGATCCGCTGGACCCGTCCCGTATCTCGCCCTGGATGCAGGTCAAGCCGGCCATCCATCGCAAGGCGATCGCGGCGCAGAACAGCTTTGGCGGCGAAACAGACAAGTCTTGAACCGAGAGAAAGAAATGAGTGAGCAACGCGTAGCGATTGAAATCAAGGATCATGTCGCCGATGTGCGCATGCTGCGGGCCGACCGGCACAATGCCCTGGACTGGCAGATGTTCCAGGGTTTGCTGGATGCGGTGCGCAGGCTGCAGGACGAAGAAACAGTCAGAGTGGTCGTGCTGTCCGGCGAAGGGCCGAGCTTCTGCTCCGGCCTGGATTTTCCCAGCTTCATGTCCGGCGATGTGCCGATTGATGCGGCCTTCGAGCACAGCAACCCGGAGGATATTGCCAACAACGCCCAACAGGTTGCCTACGGCTGGCAACAGCTGCGTATGCCGGTGATCGCTGCCTTGCAGGGCGTCTGTTACGGGGGAGGGTGCCAGCTGGCGCTGGGTGCCGATATCCGTATTGCCGCGCCGGATACGAAAATGTCGGTGATGGAAATCAAGTATGGCCTGATTCCGGATATGGCCATTACGCAGACTATTACGCGCCTGACGCGCCTTGATGTGGCCAAGGAACTGACTTACACCGGCCGTATCGTGGAGGCGGAGGAGGCCTTGCGACTGGGCCTGGTGACGCGTATTGAGCAGGACAGCCGGAGCGTGGCGCTGGAACTGGCCGCAACCATTGCCGCCAAATCGCCGGACGCCACGCGCGGTGCCAAGAAGCTCTTCAACGAGGCCTGGCTGGCGTCGCCCGCAGACGGTCTGGCGCTGGAAGAATCGCTGCAGAAATCGATTATTGGCCAGCCGAATCAGATGGCCGCGGTACAGGCGTCCATGACCAGGCAGCCGGCGGTGTACAAGGACTGACGGCGATCAGGTCACCAGGTCGGGGGCGTTGCGGCCGGTGAGGGCCGGCAGGTCGAGCAGTTCCAGTGCAGCGGCCGCCAGATCACTGAGTGCAGCCTCGGGCTGCATATCGATTGCCTGGCGCTCGTAGCGTTCCAGGTACAGGCGCAATGTGGCGCCGGCGGTACCGGTGCCGGACAGCCGTACGACAATACGCGCCGCCTCGCCCATGACAATGCGCAGTCCCTGATGCTTGCTGACCGAGCCGTCGACCGGGTCGTGATAGGCGAATTCGTCGGCCTGAGAAATGTACAGGCCGTTCAGGGTCTGGCCCTGCAGTGACGGCAGCCGGTCCCGCAGGCCCGTAATCAGCTGATCCGCTTGCGCCATGTCCAGGTTCTCGAAATCCTGGCGCTGATAATAATGCCGGCCGAAACGCTGCCAGTGCGCCTGCATGACGCCGGCCACGGATTTGCCTTCCAGCGCCAGCAGGTTGAGCCAGGCCAGCGCGGCCCACAGGCCGTCCTTTTCACGCGCGTGATGCGAGGAGGTGCCGAAACTTTCTTCGCCGCAGAGACCGATGCGGCCGTCTTCCAGCAGGTTGCAGAAGAAACGCCAGCCGGTCGGTGTCTCGTAGCAGGGGATGTCCAGGGCTTCCGCCACGGCGTCCACGGCACGTGAAGTAGGCATGGAACGGGCCACGCCCGGCAGCCCGCCGGCATAGCCCGGGAAGCGATGCGCATTGGCCGCCAGTACGGCCAGACTGTCACCTGGCGAGACGAATATGCGCTTGCCCAGAATCATGTTGCGGTCACCGTCGCCGTCCGAGGCGGCGCCGAAATCCGGCGCATCCTGTCCCATCATGATGTCGACCAGTTGCCGGGCATAGACCAGGTTGGGATCGGGGTGACCACCTCCGAAATCCTCCTGCGGCTGGCAGTTCAGCAGCGAGGTTTCAGTTGCGCCCAGCAGTTCGCCCAGGATGCATCTGGCGTAGGGACCGGTGACGGCATGCATGGCGTCAAAGCACAATGAAAATCCGGAGGCCAGCAGGTTACGGATGGCATCGAAGTCAAAAAGTTGCTGCATGAGCGCGGCATAGCTGTGCACCGGATCGACGATCTCGATCTGCATGCCCTCATGTTCCGAAGCGCCCGGCGTGTCGAGGTCGACGTCGAAGGGCTCGGCGACGTGGTAACCATCCAGGCTTTGCGTGCAACGATAAATATCCTCGGTGAGTTGCTCCGAAGCCTGCCCACCGGTTTCCGTATTGAATTTGATGCCGAAGTCGCCGTCCGGACCGGCGGGATTATGGCTGGCGGTGAGCAGGAAACCGCCGGCTGCGCCGGTTTCGCGTATCAAATGCGAGGCTGCCGGTGTCGATAGATGACCCTGTTGCCCGATCACGACTTTCTTCACGCCATGCGCCGACGCCATGCGCACCAGCGTCTGGATGGCCGGGCGGTTGTGGTAACGGCCGTCACCGCCGATGACGACAGTGCCGCCGTCCAGTTGCGGGCAACAACGAAAAATCGCCTCGGCAAAACTTTCCAGGTAATGCGGCTGCTGAAAGACACTGACTTTCTTGCGCAGGCCGGCGGTTCCAGGGCGCTGGTCATTGAAGGGGCTGATCTTTACAAACATGGAGTTGCTTAATCGGATGATCTGTTCAGCCAGTAGTCTGCCAGATTCTCTTGACGGATATGTTGCCCGTATCAGTTTTCATTGGCCCGCGCGTGAAATTTTTCATACATGGGGAATACGGTATAGTCAGGACATGACTGTACTGACGCGCAAGGTATTTCGTCCGGCTTCTTCTCCGAATCTTTCGGGGTTGATGGGGCTGTATGAGCAGAATTATCGCCGTTTGCTGAGACTGCTGCCTGAATGGCCTTTACCGTTTGATGAGGCGGTTTCCCGCAGTTCTGCCGATCGTGATCTGCATATGAGAGTCGTGGAGCGCACCAAGTACACGACTACCGTGCATCTGACCTATTTTTTTGAAGAAGCGGATGGGCGGGTCAGTGATCCGGATATGGAAGTGCGCCTTTTCCATGATGCCCAGCTGGCCGAAGTCCTGGCTTGCGGTATGCACCCGCGCAGTCTGAATTTCGGCGATTTCGATTTCGAATCCGCATCGGCCGTTGACGTCCGCTGGGGCAGGAATCTTTTTCTCAACAAATGGCTGGACTATCTGCTTACGCATGGTCATGGCTTTGCGACTTCGCACCGTCCAAGATATGCACAGAAGCGTTGATAGCTGTTTTTATACTGAAATACACAGGGCCCGCGAAAGCGGGCCTTCTTGAATATGTCAAAGAAGCTTTGGATATCGAGCCTGGCATTGCTGACCGGACTGGCCATCCTGCTGTGGTGGCTGGCGCCGGGAAAGCGCCCTGCGGCTGAAGCTGTTTCACCTCTGGAACCAGGACAGGCTGCTGTACTTGCAGAACTGGTGCAGTCGTTGTGGCAGGAGTCATCGCCGTTGCCTGCCGGGGTGCAGGAGAAGTTCGCGGCGGGTCCGGTGGTTGTCTACGCAGCGGCCCGCCGTAATGGCCGCCGTCTTGCCCATGGCTGGGCAGAGGGAGAAAGCGCATTGAGCGCCATCACGCAGGTGCTAGACAGCGTGAAGGCGGCTCTGCCGGACCGGCGTTCCGTGCGTGTGGTGGACAGTATGGAATTGGTCTTCGCACATGACTTCCGCGAGGTATCCATGCGCAACAAGGGCTGGTCCTCGAATATCTATCGCGGCATTCGAGGACTGGAGTTCAGTCATGAAAAAGGCGTAGAGCGTTTTTCACCGACTTACATGCTGAGTACGAATCGGGATTTTCTCAGGGAGGTCGGCATTGTTCGCAGCCAGTACCGGGTGAAAAACAAGGCTTCACTGCAGGATATACGTTATCGCCGTTTCGAAGCGGACCAGTGGCTGGTCATGCTCGCCGGCCAGGACAGACAGGCAAGCTACGCGGTGAGAATGGAGCGAGGCAATCAATTTGTCGAACCGCAGTCGGTTGATGCCAGCTCGACCCGGACCCTGGCGCGTCTGGCAACCGACTGGATGTCGTCAAATCTGCATGAAGACGGCCGCATGACCTACAAGTACTGGCCCAGTGCCAGGCGGGAGTCTACGGCCAACAATATGATCCGCCAGTGGATGGCAACCATTGCCATGATTCGTGCTGCCAGATTCTGGCAGGACGAGGCCTTGATGGCGCGTGCCGCCGACAATATAGACTACAACCTCTCGCAGTTCTATCGTCAAGAGGAGAACTATGGACTGATTGAGTGGCAGGGCAAGGTCAAACTGGGCGCCGTTGCGCTTGCCGCCCTGGCGCTTGCAGAGCATCCGCAACGGCAACGCTGGCAGGCGTATGAACAGGCCATGCAGCGCACGATTGAATATCTCTGGCAGCCGAATGGCGCCTTCCAGACGTTCTACAAGCCGGCCGGGCGCAACGATGTGCAGAACTTCTATCCAGGTGAGGCGCTGCTCTACTGGGCCACGCTGTTCGAGGAAAGCCGTGACAAGGCTATGCAGGAACGCATTATGGCGTCCTTCCGTTATTACCGGGACTGGCATCTCAAACCGTCCAATCGAAACCCGGCCTTCATTCCCTGGCATACCCAGGCTTATTACAAAGTCTGGAAAATCACGGAAAATGCTGATTTGCAGGCCTTCATCTATCAAATGAATGACTGGTTGCTGGATGAAATGCAGTTGCCGGACAGCGAGTCGGAATATCGGGATACCCGGGGCCGCTTCTATAATCCCGACCGGCCTTACGGGCCGCCACACGCTTCTTCCACCGGGGTTTACCTGGAGGGGTTGATCGATGCCTTCGAACTGGCCCGCGCCACCGGGGATGAAAAGCGCAGTGAGCGATACCGGCAGGCAATACGCAGGGGCTTGCGCAGCGTGATGCAGTTGCAGTTTGTCGATGAGGTCGACATGTTCTATGTGCCTGATGCGCTGCGGCAACGGGTCCGTGGCGGTATACGCACCACGGTTTATAACAACGAGATACGTTGCGACAATGTGCAGCACAATCTCATGGGCACACTGAAAATACTGCAGGGCTTTGACGAGGCCGATTATCTTGAATAGGCCACGAAGTCGATTATCAGGCCGCTGAAACGACCAGTTCACAGGAAGTGAATCTTATCCAGGGAAGTTAAATGAGTGCGGATCAGGAATCCATGACAACGGCTGCGGCCACGCCCGGGCAGAGTGGGCAGGAGGGCTCGCTCTGGCGCGAATTGAAGAACGCCGTTCAGGGGACGGAAGCCGATTACACGCGTATTCCGTTACGCAAGGCAGTGTTCCTGCTGGCCATTCCCATGATGCTTGAACTGCTCATGGAGTCCACCTTTGCCATTGCCGATATCTATTTTGTGGGCAAGCTGGGTTCTTCAGCGATCGCAACTGTGGGGCTGACCGAAACCTATCTTTTCCTGTTGTATTCCGTGGCCATGGGGCTTTCCATGGCAGTGACGGCAGTGGTTGCCCGGCGTATCGGCGAGCGCAACGGAGAGGCGGCCGGAGTGGCCGCGGTGCAGTCGATCCTGATCGGTCTGCTGGCGTCCCTGCCGGTCAGTATTGCCGGAATTTTCTTTGCCAGGGAGTTGCTCGCCTTTATGGGCGCTGATGCCTGGAGTCTGCAATACGGCTACCGCTATACACAGTGGATGCTGGGCGGTAATGCCGTCATCATGCTGCTGTTCGTGATCAATGCGGTTTACCGCGGGGCGGGTGACGCGGCCATTGCCATGCGCGTGCTGTGGTTCGCCAACATCCTCAACCTGGTGCTGGATCCCTTGCTGATTTTCGGTTTCGGGCCCATACCTGCCATGGGCATCGAGGGAGCAGCCATCGCCACCAATATCGGTCGGGGGGCGGGTGTGCTGATGCAGCTGTGGGTGCTGTTCAGGGGCGGCAAGCATATTCGTGTGGCTTATTCCCAACTGCGAGTGAGTGGCGCGGTCATGTTCAACATCGTCCGTACCTCCCTGGGGGGGATCGGGCAGATGGTGGTGGCCATGACGGCGTGGATTTTCCTTATGCGAATCCTGGCGTCCATAGGTAGTGAGGCGGTGGCCGGCGCCACTATCACGATCAGGATGATGATGTTTACCCTGATGCCCGCCTGGGGCATGTCCAACGCCGCGGCCACACTGGTGGGTCAGAACCTGGGGGCGGGTCAGCCCGGTCGCGCCGAAGCTTCGGTGTGGACCATCGGCTGGTACAACATGGCGTTCATGATTTGTGTGTCGATCGCGTTTTTCCTGTTCAACGAATCCTTGATCGGTATCTTTTCCGATGATCCGGCGGTCATAGCCATTGGCGGGGAATGGCTGCGAATTCTTTCCTATTCCTACTTTGTCTATGGCTGGTGGATGGTGGCGGTGCAGGCCTTCAATGGCGCGGGTGACACGGTAACGCCGACCAAGATCAATCTGGTGTTCTTCTGGCTGATCCAGATTCCCTTGTCCTGGTACCTGGCGGTTCCTCTTGCGCTGGAGCAGAGCGGAGTCTTCTGGGGGGTGTTTATCTCGGAAACATCCGTGGGCGTGTTCACGCTCTGGCTATTCAGCCGCGGTCACTGGAAAGCCGCTAGGGTTTGAGTGACTGCAGGCCCTTGTCTAGAAAGTAAACGTCCAGTCCCTGCTTGGCCATGAGAAAGGCGGATACTGAACTGTCCCTGCCATCCTTGCAGGTTACGATGTAAGTCTTGTCTGCATCGAATCCGGTAAGGCGGGAGCGAATCAAAGGGAAGGGGATGCGAACGCTGCCTTCCAGTGGCGAGGCATTGGCGTCGGGGGGCATGCGCACATCTACCCAGACAGCGCCCTCGGCGATCTTTTCGCGGGCCTGCTCCGGTTTGAGTTTTCTGGCCAGAGGGTCCTTGAGTAACTTGATGAAATCGTCGCGGTGCAGACGCATGAGCTTGCCGGCCGTGCGCATGATCACGGTGGCGTTACGCGGATTACCCGAGATGAGGGCATCCTCCCCGAAACATGAGCCAGGACCGAAGGTCGCCAGGCGCACATCCTTACCGAGCTGTGCGGCCTCGCGCACGACATCGACCAAACCCTCTGCGATGACGTAGAAATAATCGTTGTCCGAGGAGTCCTGCTTGATGATGACCTGGCCGGCCTGTGTGGAGACTTCCTCTATCTTGAAGAACACGGCCTGCAGATTCTGCGGGGGAACAAGCTGGAAACCACGGGTCTGCAGAAAACCCGTCATCCAGTCCTGTGTGCCCACATTGGCTTCCTGCACCACGCTGTGTTGCGTAGCCCGCGGTTGTGGTTTTCTTTGTGGCTCCGGCTCCGGCTCCGGCTCCGGCTTCGGTTCAGGCTCCGGCTCCGGCTCCGGTTCCGGCTCCGGTTCCGGCTCCGGTTCAGGCTCCGGTTCAGGCTCCGGCTCCGGCTCCGGCTCCGGCTCCGGCTCCGGTTCAGGCTCCGGTTCAGGCTCCGGCTCCGGTTCAGGCTCCAGCTCCGGTTCAGGCTCCAGCTCCGGTTCAGGCTCCAGCTCCGGTTCAGGCTCCGGTTCAGGCTCCGGTTCAGGCTTCGGTTCAGGCTTCGGTTCAGGCTCAGGCTCTGGCGCAGGTTTCGGCTCTGGCGCAGGTTTCGGCTCAGGTTCCGGTGCAGCAGGGCCCCCTGCCTGTGGTCCATAGCTGACGGGCCTGAGGATCGATTCATCCAGATCTTCGTCCTCGGGCATTTCCAGAAATGCGGGCTCTTCGCCTTTCCGGCTTACGGGCGGGGGTGGAGGTTTGGGGACCGGCTTGATGTCCAGCTCCGTGTTCTGGTCCCAGGCCAATATGGAATTGAACAGCTCGTAGTTCACCCGCAGTATCCGCGTAGGTTCCATGGCAACGGCCGCACCGGTCGTGGGGACCTCATGGGTAAAGGGTTTGTGGGCCTTGGGGTCGTCCTGAGTGAGGACTTCCAGCCGCCGGCTTTCAATATCCATGATCTGTATCCGCCCGTCGATCAGATACAGGACATCGAGAACTTCCTGACCCAGCCGGTATACGTAGTCACCGTCGACGTACTGCTCGACGCTCAGTCCCTTTTCCAGGGCCTTGAGCCCGGCGGCACTGAGCGTATTCACTGGTACCAGCTTTTCTAACGTGGCGCTGTCGATCATTCTCGGATTGCTTTCCGTATGGCGGCTTTAGGTTAACTCGGCAAGATGCTTGCGTGCTAATAAATTCATCAATACAGTGAATCCGTGGGGGAGAAATGGCCAGAAAAACCCGCCGGATATCCAGAAAATTTCATTCAAGCGTTCTCTTGCCATTGATCATCGCGATGGTGACGGCGGTGCCTTTCATCCTGCACGCCGCGCATATTGCCCGCTCGAACCTGCTGGTAAAGGTGGAAGATTCACTCTACGACGCGCGCATTCGTTATGACGCCTACCTGCGCGGCATGTTCGACAAGCACGAAGGACCCCGCATCGTTATTGTCGATATCGACGACAACAGCATTGCGCGGGAAGGGCAGTGGCCGTGGAGCCGCGCCAAGATAGCGCAGCTGGTCGAAAATCTTTTTGACAGCTACGGAGTGCGGGCTGTCGGCTTCGACATGGTCTTTTCCGAGCCCGACAGGGGCGCCCGCATCCTGGACGATATCCTGCAACGTCTGGCCGCGGAGCCAGAGGTCGGTGAAAGGCTGGGGCAGAGCCTTTTATTAATGAGTATGGAGCTGCAGCCGGATCAGGTATTGGCAGAGGCCCTGCGCAACCGGCCGGCAGTACTGGGTTACATTTTCTTTTCCAGCCTTGCACGTGGCTCAGCAAGCCAGACCGGGCAATTGCCGCAGGGGTTGCCCATCATCAAGCAACAACCTCTGGTGGCCCACCCCTATGAGCCTATCGGTTACCTGGGCAACCTGGCCGAGCTTCAATCCAGCGCCGCAACCGCGGGATATTTCGATAACCCTCTGGTGGATGCCGATGGCATATTCCGCCGCCTGCCGCTGTTGCAATACTACGACGACGCCCTGTACGAAACGCTGTCGCTGGCCATGGTGAGAATGGTCGAAGCTACCGGGCCGCCTGAACTGGGTACGTCCGACTCAAATGGTCGTGCCGATGTGGACCATATCGTATTCGGAAACCACCGGATTCCCGTGGACGACAATCTGGCGGCATTGGTGCCTTATAAGGGGCCGGCAGGCAGTTTTCCATATGTGCCTGCCGCGGACGTGCTGAGCGGGCAGGCCGACATAGAAAAGCTTTTCGATGCAATCGTGCTGGTGGGTACGACCGCGCCAGCGTTGTTCGATCTGCGCTCCACGCCCATGGGCAATGTCTATCCCGGTGTGGAAATCCACGCCAACATGATCAATGGCATCCTCGAAAACCGCTTCTGGTATGAGCCGGACTGGGTGATTTACTTTGAAATCAGTGTGCTGTTGATGACCGCTTTCATCCTGGCTCTGTTGCTGCCGCGGTTATCGCTTTTCGCCGCCGTGTTGCTGATTCTTTTTCTCACGGTCGCAGGCACGGCCATCAACTTCGTGATCTCGTTTGGTGGGCTGATGGTATTGCCCATTGCCAACCCTGTGCTCTATACCTTCCTGCTTTCATCCTGCCTCATCGCCTACAGCGTGATGCTGGAAAGGCGCAAGAAGCGCTACCTTTCCCGCACCTTCGGTAAATATGTGCCACGTGAACTCGTGGAGCAATTCGAACAGAGCGAAGCTGAAGTCAGTCTGGAAGGTGAGGCCAGGGAACTGACGGTGATGTTTTCGGATATAAGGGATTTCACGCGTATTTCCGAGGGACTGGCGCCGAATGAACTGACACGGCTGATGAACGCCTTCCTCACACCCGTGACCGAAGTGATCCATCAACATAAGGGCAATGTCGACAAGTACATAGGCGATGCGGTGATGGCCTTCTGGGGGGCGCCGCTGACGGACAGCCTGCATGCACAGCATGCGCTAGAGGCGGCGTTGTCGATAGTGAAAGTGGTTGAGCTTCTGAATGAGGATTTTGCAAAGAAGGGCTGGCCCGTACTGAAGATTGGTATAGGTATTAACACTGGCGTGGTCAGCGTCGGCAATATGGGGTCGGAATATCGCACGGCCTACACGGTCATGGGCGATGCGGTGAATCTCGGCTCGCGTCTTGAAGGTCTGTGCAAGGTATACGGTGTGAATATAGTCGCGGGTGAGGAAACCATGCGTCAGGCGCAGGGACACGAATTTCGCGAATTGGACCGGGTCCGCGTCAAGGGCAAGAAAAAGCCCATCACCATTTATGAGCCCCTTGGGCCGGTTGAAAAGCTCACCGCTGAGTTTGCGGCTGAACTCGAGCGTTACCGGCAGGCACTCTTGCTTTATCGGCAGCGCGACTGGTCAGCAGCGGAGCAAGTCTTTGAAGTTCTTGCCGAAACCAGGCCCTTACAATGGCTCTATCGCCTCTATCTGACGCGTTGCCAGGAATATCGCTTACAGCCGCCGCCTGAAAATTGGGACGGAGTTTATAGCCTGAAGACTAAGTAACGAGGATTGTTTCTGTTGCACGTCTATGCATAATGGGCTTGGAGCAAAAAAACATAGTGAGATCACGCACGATGCAGTCGACAATCAAGGGACTGATGGACGGCGAATCGCTCAGGCAGTTTTATCCTTTGAACCTTCTGGACAGCAAGGCTCTGGAAGCGCTCGCCCACGGTATCAGCATCCTGGAATACACCGATGAGGATTACGTATTTCGTCTGGGCGAGGACCTGAAAGACCTGTTCTATGTGCTTGAGGGTTCGGTTCAGGTGATGGACATCGAGAATCGAAGCAACGAAGTTCTCCTGCATGATACCCCCGCAGCGCAGAAACCATTTACCCATGATGTGCCGGCGGGTGCCGTAGCGGTGGCCAAGGTGCGCACCCGGGTGCTTAAAGTCGACTATCCTTTGCTTTGCAGCCTGTTACCTTCGGGTGCCGAGGCGCTCAGGGCGATTCGGCCGGGCAGACAGGCGAAGGTGGAAGATGCGCCGGTATCCACGGCTTCGGCTGAGCCTGAATATCTTGAGATGCCTGAAGGCGTCGACAAAAATATCCAGCTGCTGCAATCCAGCGGGAAATCCTTCTCCCGACGCAAGATGGCGGAGGCTGCTGCAAAACAGGTACCTGCAAAGGCGGAAACCCCGTCTGTGGCCGCCGCGAACAAGAGCGATGTTGCTAAACGGAAGCGGGCCGAGAAACCCGTGAAGACAACGGCAGCCGCCCCGACCCGGCCCCAGGCGGCTGCCCAACCCAGACAAATGCAGCCTGCACGCAAGCCGGCCCTGCAAAAACAGCGGACGGTCAGCGATGCGAAAGCACTATCCCGGGTGTTCAGTGATCTCGGTGTGCTTTTGACCAGTGAGATCAAACTGGAATCCAAGTCCCGTCCCGCGCCGTCCGGTGCATCAAGCGGGAAGATTGAGCAGAAACCCGCGAGAAAGGTGAAACCCCTGAGTCTTTATGACGATGAAGTCAACCCGAATAGCCCGCCTGAAGCCGCATCGGCTACACCCAGGCGTAAGACCATGTCTGATCTGCTTTCTAGCACCAGGGAAATTCTCTACAGCGATGTCGATCTGACAGGGCTTTTTTCCGGCGCAAAGGAAGTCCTCACCAGCGAGATCAAGCTGCAACCGAAAAACCGGTCTCAGGCACAGTCTGGAGAAGATGACATCGTCCCGACAGAAGCCGTCAATAACCAGCTCAGTGACGCTGAATACCGCGATATTGAAACTCGTGAGTATCTGCGGGCCATGTCTCTATACCGCAAGCAGGATTGGGCATCAGCGCATGCCGCGTTCAGGGCGCTTTATGCCGCGAATCCCCGTACCAACCTCTATCGCACCTATGCTGCGCGTTGCCAGGAGAGCATGAGCAGGCCTTCGGCCTGACGATCACTGGTTTTCGTCCTGACGAACTTGTCCCCGGCAGTGTTGCGTAGCTGCGGCAGTTCTCTATACTCGGAGCTTTGGCCACAGCTGGGGAGGCTATGTCCAATCATCCGGGGGTATCCGCCAGTCTGAGCGATAGGGTTCAGGAGCGGCTTGTTTTCGTCATTCTCTGTCTGTTCCTTGTTTGTGCGATGTCCTCACAGGCGCATGCGGAGCAGCGAACTGATATGCCGCCCGAAGTGTTGCCGCGGGCCCAGATACTGATTTCCAAGGGGCTGCATCAGCAGGCATACGAATATCTGCTGCCTTATGAGGCGGTTGCGGCCGATAATATCGAGTACAACTATTTACTTGGCGTGGCGGCGCTGGATAGCGATCACCCGAGTGTGGCGGTACTGTCCCTGCAGAGGGTGTTGATCCGGGCGCCGGATTTCTCCGCCGCCCGTATGGAACTGGCCCGTGCTTACTACGAACTGGGCGATTATGAAGGCGCGCGCCGTGAATTCAGGGCCCTGCAGAAAGATGAGCCACCGCCTCTGGCCTATACGGCGATTCTGAACTACCTGTCTTCGATCAACCGCGAATCGGCGCGTTACCGTCCCGGTTTTGACTACTACATTCAGGCCGGTTTCGGGTATGACACGAACGCCAATGGCTCCACCGATGCCGACACTTTTCTCAATTTCCGTCTTGATGAGCGAAATGTTGCCCAGGAATCGGGCTATTTCGAGCTGAACTACGGATACGGTTTCCACTATCCGCTGAACGACCGTTTCCAGGCTATTGTGGAGGGTGATGCCCGGCACCGGCGCAATCCGTCCGCGGAATTCGTCGATATGGACCGCATTCAGGGAGCCGCGGGTCTGTTGTATGACGACGGTTTGCTGCGTGTGCGCAGTGTGTTGACGGCCGCACGCACAGAACTGGACAGTGGCTATGCCTGGGACGGGGATTTCAATAACGCGGATTATGGCCTGGAAGTGAATTTGCGCCGCCGCTTGCGCATACCAGAGTGGTATTTCGTGGGCGAGGGGCGGCTCGGCAGGGTGGAATATCGCCAGGTCATTGATGTGCAGGATGTGGATCAGCAGCTGCTGGCGGCCGGTTTCGAATGGTCGGAGGGACGTCATCTCTATCGCCGTATAGGCGCAGTATTGATTCTGGGTAATGACGATGCCCGTGAGAGCGGTTCCCCCTATGGACGCAACCGGTATGGCCTGCGGGTTTATGGTTCCCGCAAGGTGCATTCCCAGCTCTGGTTTCTGGCCCACGGTGGGGTAGTGTTCTCGGGTTATGACGGGCGATTCTTTACCGATAGCCGTGACGATGACCTCTACCATGCGGTGGTCGGGCTGGATTGGCGGCCATTTGTAGATCCGCGCTGGAGCCTGCAACCGCATGCGTCTTTTTATAAAAACAGTTCAACTATCCGATTATTTGACTATGATCGTATAGAAGTGGGGCTGACCTTACGCTGGGTGTCCGGATGATGGAAAGACGGCAGGGTGGTTTGCAGTTTTGCCTGACAGTGCTGGCGCTGTTGGCGTCTATTGCTTTACCTCAGGCAGCCTGGGCTGCCGCGGGCAAGGTGATTTTCGTCTATGGCGACGTTCACCTGGCGAGCGGGGAGCCACTGGACCGCGGGGATGAACTCGATGAGGGTGATGAAATCGTCACCGGTGAGGATGGCCGGGTTCAGTTGCTGATGGCGGATGGAGACAGGATTGCCATACGGCCGAATTCCAGACTGCTGATCGAGGTGTTCCAGACTCCTGACGAGTCGCAGTCGGCAACCTCAGCAGGCGGCATTCAGACCCAACGGGTATATAACCTGCTCAAAGGGGGCTTTCGTACCCTGACCAACAAGGGTGGGGGCAGGGATGAGAGCGAGTATCAGGTAAAAACTCCGGTCGCCACGATTGGTATTCGCGGCACCGACTACAAGCTGCTGCTCGAGCAGCTGGCAACATCGGGTTTCGGACTCTATATCGGTGTGCACTACGGTACGATCTGGGTCAGAAACAACGCCGTCTTCACCGATGTGTATGAAGGCGAATATTACTACCTGGAATCTACCGAAGATCCGGGGGTTAAATTGCTTGCGCCACCGGAACTGTTTTCACAGGGTGAGATACCCTCAAGCGGCATCTGGACGGGTGCGGCGGAAGGCGGGCTGGAAAGTGGTGGCGGCACGCATGAGGCGCGTCGCAGTCCCTCATTTACACCGGCACAGCAGCCCGATCCGGATCCACCCATCGATCCTGAAATCCCAATGCTGGGCTTTAATTCCTTCGGTGAAATTGTACTGTTGAATGAGGGCTTCCTGCCTCGCTTTCGTTATCACGCTTTTGCAGCCGGACCTCTGGCAATTACCGATAGTTTCAATGGCGTTGGTTTCAGTCCCATCGAGGTCCTGCAGCTGGAAAATGGCAACCTGACCGCTTTTCCCGGTCTTTATCCAGACAGCAGTGGTCCGGTACTGGCGCTGTATGAGCAGGGTACGAGTTCACTGGTGAATACAGGCTTTGACCCGGACTCGGGGCTGCGCTGGGGCCGCTGGGCCGGCGGCGAGGCGACCGCCACACATGGTGGCGGCACAGAAAATATCGATCTGAGTCAGCAAAGCCTGCACTGGATTGTCAGCCGGGAATCGCTGGAGCCAACGGTGCTGCCGATTTCCGGCGTGGCTGACTACCGCCTGGTGGGCAACACCGACCCGACGGACAACTTCGGCAATGTGGGCTTCATGGATGGCTCCAGCCATATGCAGGCGGACTTTACCAACCAGACCGTGGCTACCCAGATTGATGTCGGCATCAATAATCAACGCTGGTCGGCGCATGATGCCGACGGGCGCTTCGGTGAGAAAGGCACATTTGCCGGGCAGTTTGACAGTGTGCAGGTCACTGGCGGCCAGTGCAGTCAGGGTTGCAGCGGCAATGGTGGTTACAGCGGTTTCTTCACGGGTGGAAATGGTTCGGGACCGCCACCCGGTGCGGGCATGGGGTACAACATGGAGCAGGGTGGCCAGTCGGTTTCCGGCACGGCCGCTTTTGGCGATCCTCAGGAGGTTGCTTCTCCGTAATCACGGATAATTACGCGGGCCAGGGAAGTGCTCGAGTGGAACAGGGCGACCGGACGAATGAATCGTGACGGCGCCTGGCAGGAGTAACAGGATTCTGTCTGAAGTCGGTCGTATTACAGTGATCAGCAGAGCCATTCCCTTGGCGGGGGTGTTTCTGTGCGCCGTATTGCTGAGTGCCTGTGGAGGCGGTTCGGGCAGTGATGGCGATGCCGACAACGGCGGTTCCGGCGAGGCGCCGGTCAGCAGCGGTTCGCGCCAGGTCAGGGGTGCGGCAGTAAAGGGCCCCTTGCAGGGCGCCACTATCAATTTCTATGAATTCACAACCGACGGCCAGCCGGACGGCGCTACGCTGGCGACCACCACGACTGATAACAGTGGCAATTTCAACATTAGCCTGCCTGCCGGAACACCCAATGTGTTGGTCGCGGCCAGCGGCGGTGGTTTCTACGATGAGTCTGATCCGGCCAGTCTGCGCTTTATAGTCTGGTCGACTTCCGTGGAATTGTTTGGCTTTCTTCCCGCGGGTCAGAACCAGGCAGCGATTACACCGGTGGCAGATAGCCTGGTGCGTAAATCGTGGCGCGATGCCGCCAACGGCCTGAGCTTTAACCACAGCGTTTCGGAGAACCGGCAGCAGGCCATATTGGCCCTCGGTTTCGACCCGGCGGGGGTGATTCCACCCAACCCGATCAGCCCACCTCCCGGGGCATCAAGCGAGCAGCTGCGTTACGCCCTGATGCTGGGCGGCCTGGCCCATGCGGTGAATACTGCTGCGCTCCAGGTGGGACTGGCCGCTGCAGACTTCGAAGTGCTGTTGGCAGTTCTCCAGGACTGGGAAGACTGTCTGCTGGACGGCGCGCATTTCGGTGCGCCGCTGTTTGCCAATGGCCAGCCTTTACCCGCTAATAAACTTGATCATGAAATCGAGCGCTTTCGCAATAACAATTACGACAAATACAAAAACGTTGCTCTGAAAACGATTAATGCCGAGTTGTGCGTCAATGAGCTGCCGATTGCGCGTAATGACTCGGCCGATACGGACGAAGACGTGGCCGTGAACATCCACATTGTGGACAATGATGAGGACTTTGACGGCAGCCTGGTGGCCGGCAGTCTGGAAATTATCGAACAGCCGTCACATGGCAAGGTGAGTATTAACGTTGCGGGTGGTTATATCCGTTATACACCGGACGCGAATTATTTCGGCAATGACAGTTTTCGTTACCGCCTGAAGGACAATCTCGGCGCACGTACCAATACCGCAAGGGTGGGCATTAATATCGCGGACGTGAATGATCCGCCTGTCGCCCGTAACGACGCCCGTGCTGTCCAGGAGGACAGCAACCCGGTAAGCATCAATGTGCTGGCCAACGATGACGACATCGATGGCAGCATTGATCCCTCGACGCTGGTGATTACCAAAGCCCCCAGCCATGGCGATCACGGCATTAACAGCGCTTTCCGCATTGTTTACGAACCGCATGATGACTACAACGGCAGTGATGAGATTCGCTACCGGGTACGGGATGATGATGGCGCGCTGTCGAATACGGCGATCGTGAGCATTACCGTCGGTGCCTCAAACGATGCCCCGGTGATCTCGATTATCGACGACGCCGTCATCGACGAGGATGATGAATACGGGCCGGTGGTATTCAACGTGGATGATGTGGATCACAGTCCCGCTTCATTGTCGGTTTCAGCCAGCAGCAGTAATACGTCTTTGCTGCCTGATGCCGGTATTGAATTGGCCGGGGCAGATGAGAACCGAACCATCAAGGCCACGCCGGTAGCCGATGCATCCGGCAGCACGAATATCACAGTTCGGGTGATGGACGGCAACGGGCTACAGGCTGAAACCACGTTCACGCTTGATGTTGAGCCGGTGAATGACGCGCCGATGGCTGTGGATGACAGCTTCCAGGTAGAGACGGACGGTTTCTTCAGTACCTTGCCCAGTGAATGCACCGAGTGCCCCCCGGATCTGCTCAGCAATGGCAACAGCAGTGTGCGGGATAACGACATTGATATTGATGATGATCGCGAATCGCTCGGCATCGCCGTGAATAGCGGCCCTTCACATGGTTCATTGTTCATGGATACAGACGGCCGGTTCGAATATATACCGGACGAGTCATACGTCGGCAACGACAGTTTCACCTATACCGTTTCGGATGCAGAACCGTTGAGCGATACAGGCACGGTGAATATCGTGGTGTTCGAGCCGGAATCCTGCGTGCAACCGCCTGAGGATATGCAGTCCTGGCATACCGGCGATAGCGAACATACGGTAGGCGGTGACGGTGTGTTCGCACAGGATATCGAAGGTAGTCACGACGCGGCGATGCTGAATGATGCGACTTCCGGGATCGTAAACGGCATGGTGCATGAGTCCATGCTTTTCGATGGTTACGCGGCAGTCGCCGAGATTTCCGACCATCCCGATCTCAGGCCAGCACATATTACTATTGATGCCTGGGTGCGGCTGGATACATTCGAGAACAACTGGGAAAACTCCACGCAAACCATCGTTACCAAGTTGCAGGGCGCGTCCGAAAGTAATCCTGAAAGTTATTACCTGGGCACCGGCCATGAAGATGATTTCGTGTTCGGTGGCTTCGATGAATTCGGGCAATCAGTGTTCGCCAGTACTGCCAATGCTGACACGGAATTTAACATTCAGGCTGGAGAATCCTCGCCCTGGTACCACGTGGCCGGTACTTTCGACGGCAATCGCTTCAGAATTTATGTGAACGGCGAGCTCATGGATGTGCAGCCGCCCTTGAATGATGAGGCCAGCGCCGGGCCGCTCTATTATGGTTCCAGCCCCGGAAGTCAGCCGGTTTACATAGGTGGTAATACCTCAAACGCGAATCCCACTGCATGTTTTGAAGGATTTGCTCCCTGCTACATGTTCTCCGGACAGATTGACGAAGTCGAGATATTCGATCGCGCATTGTCATTATCCGAAATTCAGGCCATCCACGACGCCGGTGAGCACGGCAAGTGCAGGCCGGCACGCTAGCACAGGGTGCTCATTGATTCTGATCTACGACGGGGACTGTCCCTTTTGCAGCCGTTATGTGCGCCTCATGCGAGTTCGTGAGGCGGTCGGAGAGATGCGTCTTGTCGATGCCCGTGATGGCGGGCCGGAAGTGGAAGATGTCCGCGGCCGAGGCTATGTCATTGATCAGGGCATGGTGCTGATCATGAACGGCCATTATTACCACGGCGATGAGTGCCTGCATCGGCTGGCTCTGCTCAGTACGCGCCAGGGCTGGTTCAACAAATTCAACCATTGGCTGTTTCGCTATCAGTGGCTGTCTCGCCTTAGTTATCCGGTACTGCGTACCGGGCGTAACACTGTGCTGTGGCTGATGGGGCGGAAAAAGCTGGGTTTTTGAAGTGCCGGTCATTCCCGCAAAAGCGGGAATCCACATTTTGCAGCAAGTGGATTCCGGATAAATGCTGTGCATTTTCCGGAATGACGCTCAGGCACTGGCCCTGTATTCCCCCGGCGCCTGGCCGACCCAGCGTTTGAAGGCGCGGCTGAAATTGCTCTGATCAGAAAAACCCAGCAGGTAGGTGACCTCGCCGATACTGACATCGGGGCGTTTCAGGTACTGGCAGGCCAGTTCGCGACGCGTATCGTCGAGCAGTGCCTTGTAACTGCTGTCTTCTTCAGTCAGCCGCCGCTGCAGGCTGCGGGTGCTCATGTTCAACGCGCGGGCGATTTCTTCCTGTGAAGGTTCGCCAGAGGGCAGCCGCTGGATGATGAGATTGCGTACCTGCACCGCAATGCGACTTCGATCGAAGCGCGCCAGGTATTCGACGATGACCTGGTCATTGAGCTGGGCCAGCGCCGGATTGGCAGAAGGCAGCGGCTCGTCGAGATAGGCGGCGTCGAAATGGATGCAATAACCGGCCGCGCCGAATGCCAGGGGGGCGCGGAAAAACGCTTCGTAGGGCCGCGGATCGTCAGGCGCGGGCCGCATGAGTTCCACTTTGCGTGGATTGATATCCCGCTGGCTGAGCATGCGGCCCATTTTCACCATGTTGCCGATGAAGGCATCGAAGGCCTCGTAGGCCAGCGGCACGCCATGGTCGGGAATGCGGATATGCACCTGTACGGCCGTGCCCCGGCGTTCCACATGCACATCTGCTGCATTGGAAACAATGCGCGAATAACGGGAAATGCGCAGCAGGGCGTCGTTCAGCGTTTCGCTGGCCAGCACGGATAATCCCAGGGCATGCAGGCTGGCGGGTTGGACCTGTTCGGCTACCTGCAGACCAATGGCCGGGTCGCCACTCAGTTCTACCGCCGCCTGCCACAGTCGCGTCATGCCGCTGACCGGATAGCGTGCGTTGGGATCGCGCGCCTGGGCCATGTCCAGTCCCGCCCGGGCAAAGGCTTCGGCAGCATCCAGGCCGCGACCCTCCAGAGTGCGGGCAATGGCGGCCGCCCAGGTACTCAGCGTGGTGGGCTCCTGGAGGTGCGTCATGACCAAAACTTGGCGTTTAAAGACCAGACTGACATGCTGGGTATCGATAAATTAAAGCTATACAGATGCGGGAGGAGTATTCCATGTTCAGGGGCTTGTTCAGAAGGATTTTCAAGGTATTGGGCAAACTATACCCGAGCCTGTGCGCCATCGGCGTGCTGTGGGCGCTGACCGGGTGTGGCCAGCAGGCGGATACCGGTTTCGAACAGATCACGACGCCCGAGGACCTGCACGCGCATACGCAGGAATTCGAGAAGGGCATTGAGCAGATCACCGAAGGCGTGTGGATCGCCATCGGCTACGGCCTGGCCAACTCCATCCTGATCGAGGGCGACGATGGCCTGATCGTGATCGACACCCTGGAGACGCTGGAAGAGGGGCGTGTGGTGGCCGCCGAGTTCCGCAAGCTGTCGGACAAGCCGCTCAAGGCGATCATCTATACCCACAACCACACCGATCATGTTTTCGGCGCGCAAGCCTTCGTGGACATACTGGCGCAGGACGATACGCCGGTGGAAGTCTTCGCGCATGAAACCACCGAGTATTACGTGAACCGCATCGTGTCCGAGTACCGGCCGATCATCACCGCGCGTTCCTTCCGCATGTTCGGCACCCATCTGGATGAAGCCGGCCTGGTGAATGACGGCATCGGGCCGCGTCTGTCCATCAACGAAAACTCCGGTTTCGGTTTCATCAAACCCACGCAAACCGTGGACAGGGAACTGGAAACTACCGTGGCCGGCGTCAAGCTGAAGCTGGTGCATGCGCCGGGTGAAACCAACGACCAGCTGTTTATCTGGCTACCGGAGCGCCAGGTGCTGGCAGTGGGCGATAACCTCTACAAGACCTTTCCGAATCTCTATACCATCCGCGGCACGCCTTACCGCTCCCTGAAGGACTGGGCGGCCAGCCTGGACAAGATGCGGATGTTGCCGGTTGAGCATATTGCGCCCAGCCACACCCGGCCGCTGCATGGCGCGGATGAAATTCAGCGCGTACTGACCAATTATCGCGACGCCATCCGTTTTGTATACGACCAGACCGTGCGTTGGATGAATGCGGGTCTGACACCGGATGAAATCATCGAAAAGGTGAAGTTGCCGCCACATCTCGCCAGCGAGCCCTACCTGCAGGAGTTCTACGGCACAGTTGCCTGGTCGGCGCGTTCGGTATTCACCGGTAATCTGGGCTGGTTTGACGGTAATCCCGCCACGCTTAATCCGTTGCCGCCTCGCGAAGAGGCGGAAAAGATGGCCGACCTGGCCGGTGGTCTGGGCAAACTCAAGCAGCAGATGACAGACGCCGTGGATGCGAGTGAATACCAGTGGGCACTGCAGCTATCCGACTGGGCCTTGCGCCTGGCGCCTGAAGACGGGGAAGCCAGGGAGGCGCGCATTACGGCCCTGACCCGTCTGGGCGAAGCGGCCAGCAATCCCAATGCTCGCCACTACTATCTGATGAGCGCCCTGGAACTGCGTGAGGGCCTGCGTTTCCGGCCCATCGCCTCGGGATCGGACGACATGATCCGCAGCCTGCCGCTGGACGCGGTGATGAACGCGCTGGCCACCAACCTGCGCGCCGAGGATGCGTTGGATATGAATACCCGCGTGGGCATCAGTTTCACCGACACCGGCGAAAACTGGACCATCTGGGTGCGGCGTGGCGTGGCCGAAGTGGTGCCTATGCTGCTCGACGATCTGGATATGCACCTCAAGGTCGAGGCGCTGGTGTGGAAGAAGATGCTGGGGCGCATTATCAATCCGGCCTCGGCCATGACGCAGATGGAGTTCGAGCAGGGCGGCCGTATCGCCTTTGCCAAATTCATGCTGCTGTTCAAGCCGGTGCGCGAGACGCCCGAGCCGGCGCCGCTGGCCACCCTGGGCCTTGGAGAATGAGCATGTGGCGTAAGGGGATAATGCTGGTTCTCGCCGGGCTCGCCGCCTGCGGGGGCGACAATGCGGATGATTTCTCGCAGCGCGGACAGGGCAGTGCTGTCCAGGCGCCCGCGCCTGAGGCGGGCAGCAGCGATCGCGCCACAGTGCCGGCCGGTCTCGGCTGCGGCTGGCAGTTCGTTTCCGATATCAACACCACCAATGTGGCGTTTCCGGACGAATCGGCGCAGTACTGGGTGGCCCTGATTCCGCAGCTGCCGCAAACGCGCTTGCGTATCAACGGTCGATACCCCGACCTGCGCTATTTCTCCTACAACGTTTACGATCCGCTGCTGCGGCCAGTGGACGCCATCGCCGATATTGAATTGCAGCCGGATGCCGGCAGCGCCAATCCCTTTGCGGATACAGCGGCAGCGCCGGGCGGTGCATACACGGCCTATGTGGAATTTGCCGCCAGACCGGATGAGCCCGCGCCGAATACCATTTATGCGGGGCAGACGCAGATCAACGGGCAGGCGGTGCCCAATCCGCTGCTTACCGCCATTATTTACCGCAGCTATGTGCCGGCAGAGGGACTGGGTTTTGACGGTGGCGCAGGTCTGCCGCTGCTCACGCTGGAAACGGCTGATGGAAAAACCGAACTGCTGCCGTTCGCCGACTGCGACGTACCGCTGCTGCCGTCACTGGGTGGCAACCTGCCGGATCCCGGCCTCAATGACTTGCTGCTGACCATCGATTTCCCTGAAGAATTCGGCGTCATCCGTTTTCCCACAGCGGCCTATCCACCTAGCACTCGGGTGTTCTATGGACTCGGGCCGACCGCGGTGGCGATCCTCAGCAATGCGTTGCCGGTGCCTTTGCCGCCCGAAGTGGAACAGAACGTGCCGTTGGGTGATGGCGGCGGCTTTCTGTCCAACATCCACAATGCCTATACCTCAACCGGCTTTTCCCGTAACGACGGCAATATCTTCCTGCTGCGCGGCAAGGCGCCCAGCTATCCCGGCGATCCGCGCCTGGCCGGCGGCATGGAAGACCTGCGTTACTGGTCGGTGTGTCAGAACGAATTCGTGACCCAGCGCTATGTCGCCTGTACGGCGGACTACCAGGCCGAACTGGATGGCCAAGGCTATTTCACCGTGGTGGTCTCGGATACGGCCGACCGGCCGCTGAATGCTGTGGCGGAGAACCATATCAACTGGCTGCCCTGGGGGCCGTTCCCGGATGGCCTGCTGATCTACCGGCATATGCTGCCTTCGGCGCATTTTGCCCAGGCGATCCAGAATGTACCCAAGGGCACGGACCCGGTGGAGGTGATGGGTGAATATCTGCCGGTTGGCGCCTACTGCAGTCGCGAGACCTTCGAGGCGGCGGGTAGCGAGCCGGCCGTCATTTTTGCCGCCTGTCTGCAGGAAACACTGGATAGCGGGCAGGAGGGTCTTTATCTGGGACTGTTGCCCGCGCCGTGATTAAAAACATTAACTTTATTTAATATCTTTATGATAAATAAAGAAATACTATTTGTTTTAACGGGCATTCTTGTGGGCCTGGGCGCGGCCCTTTACAGCATTCTCGAGCAGCAGCCCGGGTTGCCGGAGGGCACGGTCGCCCGTGTGAATGACCGCTATATCACCGTCGCCGCCTATGAGCGGGCCCTGGGCGCGGTGGATGCCGACAAGCGCAATCCGCTGACCGAAGAGGACCGCCGGCATATTCTGGAGCGCCTCATTGATGAGGAGCTGCTGATCCAGTATGGCGTACGCCAGGGGCTGATGCGCAGCGACCCGCGGGTGAAATCCACCCTGGTTCAGGCGGTGTTGCAGGCCAAGAGCCTGGCCGCGGAGGCCCGCGAAATCAGCGAGGATGAGGCGCGCCGGTTTTATAACGACAATCGGGTGTTGTTCAGCGGTTCGGCACGCAGCCGCGTGGGGCTGATTCGCATACCCGCGACGGATACCCGCAGCCTCGAACAGGCACAGGCCCGGGCGGACACGGCCCGCCGGCGACTGGCGGACGGTGAGGCCTTTGCTGCGGTGCAGGCGACGTTTCATGAAGGCGGGGCGCTCAACCTGCCCAATACGCCGTTGCCGTACAGCAAGCTGGTGGATTATCTCGGTCCCGGCATGGCGGACCGCGCCGTGGCTTTAGCGCCGGGTGAAGTTTCCGAACCCCTGCTGGTAGGCAAGGCCTGGCAACTGCTTTATTTGCATGAACGCAACGCCGCGCCTGAGGTGAGTTTCGAGGAGGTCCGCGAGCTGGTGCTGGCGGAAATGCGCCGCCGGGCCTCGGAGGACATGCTGCGCAAGTCCCTGGATGAACTGCGCCGTACTGAGTCCATCGAGATTCGTGAGGCGCTGCAGTGAAGCCTGTCTGGCTGGCGCTGCTACTGCTCACACTGTGGGCGGGTGCGGCGCAGGCCCATACTCGCAGCTATTCCTATTCACTGTGGGAGCTGGACAACGAGCCCTGGCTACTGACGGTACGCATCAACCAATATGACCTGACCCGCCTGCAGCTGCATCCGGCCTATAGCGATGATTATCAGGCGCGTGTGCGGCAGCTGGTGCGTGAGCGGTTGGTGTTGACAGCAGACGGCCAGGCCTGTGACCTGCAGCTGCGGGAAGTGCATCTGAATACTGATGGCTGGGTACGCGTGAGTGGCCAGCCCAGCTGTCCGCAGCAGGACCGGCTAATGATCCGCAGCCAGCTGCTGCTGGATGCTGTGTCTGCGCATATGCATTTCGTCACAGTACGCGACGGCCAGGGCGGCGTAGCGGAAAAGGTGTTGACGGAAACCGATAATCACTGGGCGTTCGCGGGTGCTGAGGCATTACCGCAAGCGCCGCAATCACTGGGCAGCTACTGGTGGCTGGGCATCGAGCATATTCTTTCCGGCTGGGATCACCTGGCGTTCGTGTTCGGCCTGTTGCTGCTGGCCGGCAGTCTCACACAGCTGGCCTGGCTGGTGACCGGTTTCACCCTTGCCCACAGCATCACCCTGGCATTGGCGGCCCTGGGTCAGGTGCAACCCGTATCCTCGGCGGTGGAAGCGCTTATCGGTTTGTCGATTCTGCTGGTGGCACTGGAAAACACCTGGGAGCGCAGCGGCAAGCCGCTGCTGTTGCCGGCGCTGGCCTGTGTCATTCTGCTGGCGCTGGCCGGGCTGGGCGCGCCCGGCCTGCCGGCGTTGGCGTTGCTGGGCGTGGCCGTGTTTGTTGCTGCCTATTTCCGTCTGTTAACCATCAGCGCGCACGCAGTGCGCTGGCGTCTGCTGATCGTCTTTGCGTTCGGCCTGTTTCACGGCTTCGGCTTTGCCGGCATTCTGGCTGAAATGGCCTTGCCCGAAGAGCGGCTGCTGACGGCATTGTTCGGCTTCAATCTCGGCGTTGAATGCGGCCAGCTCGTGGTCGTGGTGGTGTTGTGGCCGCTGTTGCGGGGGTTGAGCCGTCGACTGCCGGTCGAGCAGCTGGGCACGACAGCCATCGCCGGTTTAGGTACATTCTGGTTTATAACAAGAGCATTGGCCTGAGGGCGGGAGGAGATATGAGGATCATCCTGAAATTGCTGCTGGTACTGGCCCTGGCGCTGGTCCTCGTGGTTGCGGGTTTCGCCCTTTTCGATGTGAAGGGCGAAGTAGAGCAGGACGGCGAAATCCAGGGCGAAGCACTGCCCAAGGCCTGGGTGAACAAACGCCAGACCCGCCAGCAGGCCGCCGCCGCCATCCTGGCAACGGAACCTCCCGAGAAGCAGATTCTGTTCGGAGACCTGCATGTGCACAGCACTTTCTCAATGGATGCCTTCCTGTGGAGCCTGCCGATCATGAACGGCGAGGGCGTGCATCCCCCGGCCGATGCCTGTGACTATGCCCGTTACTGCTCGGACCTGGATTTCTGGAGCCTCACCGACCATGCCGAGGCCATGACGCCGCGGCACTGGGGCATGATCAAGGACATGGTGCGCCAGTGTAATGCCGTCACCGACCCGGCCGATCCGGACCTGGTGACCTTCCTGGGTTGGGAATGGACCCAGGTGGGCCAGACGCCGGAAAACCATTACGGGCATCGCAATGTAGTGCTGCTGGAAACCGAAGAGGACAAGGTGCCGGTGCGGCCCGTTACTTCCGGTGGCCTGCCGCTCAAGCACATGCGACGCCAGGTGCTGAGTCCGGTCGAGCAGGCGCTGGCGCCCTATGTGTCGGACTTCGACAACCGCAAGCGCCTCAAGGACCAGTTCGCCAAGCAGGCGGAACTGCGCGAAACTACCCTGTGTCCGGACGGTGTGCATGTGAAGGATCTGCCGGCGGATTGCGTGGAATCGGCCGAGACGCCCGAGGCACTGTGGACCAAGCTGGATCAGTGGGGTGGCGAGGTGCTGGCCATCCCACACGGCACGAGCTGGGGCTATTACACACCACCCGGGGTGAAATGGGACAAGCAGCTCACGGAGCAGCACAACAATACGCAGTATCAGAAGCTCATCGAGGTGATGTCGGGGCACGGCAATTCCGAAGAGTACCGGGACTGGCGTGCTGTTGAATACGACGTCGACGGTAACATGCAATGCCCGGAGCCAAGCGATGGCTATCTGCCGTGTTGTCATCGGGCGGGCGAAATTATCCGTGAGCGTTGTGACGACCCGGCCTCGAATGAATGCCAGACCCGTGTCGACAAGGCCGAGCTGGATTACCTGGATGCCAGTGTCGCCGGGCACCTGGTCATTCCCGATACCCAACCCGAGGACTGGCTCAACTGTGGCCAGTGCACTGACTGTTACCTGCCGGCGTTGAATTACCGCCCGGGCAACTCGGTGCAGTACATCATGGCGCTGTCCAATTTCGACGAGCCGGTCACGGATGAGGACGGCAACGAAAAGCCGCAGCGTTTCAGGTTCGGCTTTATCGCCTCCAGCGACAACCATGCGTCCCAGCCGGGCACCGGTTACAAGGAGACCGGCCGGCACAAGAATACCGAGACCTTCGGGCCGGCGGATGAGTCCACCCGGCAGAACTTCAGCGACAAGGCCAAACGCAAGGCCTCCAATAAGGAAGAGGGTGCCGAATCCATACCCTTTGATCGCAAAAACACGCACTACAATCTGTTCCAGTATGCAGAGTCCGAGCGTCTGGGTTCCTACTTCTATACCGGCGGTCTGGTTGCCGTGCATAGTGCCGGCAGGCAGCGTGAGGCCGTGTGGGATGCCATGCAGCGCAAGGAGGTCTACGGCACCTCGGGTGACCGCATGCTGTTGTGGTTCGATCTGCTCAACGGCAGTGAATCAGAGCTGCCTATGGGTTCCGAGGTTGTCATGAAAAAGGCGCCGAAATTCCGGGTGAGGGCGGTAGGTGCTTTTGAGCAGAAGCCGGGTTGTCCACCGCACAGTATTGATGCGCTCGGCGAAGAACGTCTGGACTACATGTGTGGCGGTGAATGCTATAATCCCTCGGATACGCGCAAGGTGATCGAGCGCGTGGAAGTGGTGCGTATCCAGCCTCAGGCTGAACCCGGCGAGGATATCGGTGATCTGATAGAGGATCCCTGGAAGGTACTGCCCTGCGACGGTGATTCAGCGGGTTGTGTCGTGGAATTCGAGGACGAGAACTTTGGCGACGAAGCGCGCGACACGCTGTATTACGTGCGCGCCATCCAGGCACCCAGCCCGACCATCAATGCCGACCAGCTACGCTGCGAGTATGACGAGCAGGGCAACTGCACGAAAGTCGACATCTGTTACGGCGATGAGCGTACGGACCTGGAGGATGACTGCCTGGCGCCGGCGGCCGAACGCGCCTGGTCTTCGCCGATTTTCGTGGATTACGGCGGCTAGTGGGTTAGTCAGAGCCCCGGCGCAGCACCTCCTCGACCATCCACAGGCGGTCGCGGCCCCAGGTGGCGAACTTGCCAAGTCTGAAACTTGGCACGCCCCATAAGCCGGCCTCGAACATCGCCCGGCGATTTTCCTCGGCGTAGCCGAGGTCGGGAGCGCCCTGCAGACGTTGTCGGGCGGCCGCCCAGTCCAGTCCTGCCTGGTCGCAGACATAGGCGAGGCCCTTATCGGTGGCCACGTCCACACCCTGTGACCATATGGCAGTTGCAGCGGCAGTCAGATAGGCCAATTGCTGCTCCACACCCTGGGCGAGCGGGAACAGGCTCAGGCAGCGCTCCGCGCCGGCGCCGATAGGGTCAGCGATGCGACCGAATGGAATGCCCAGGCTATCCGCTTCGCGCTTGACGTCACGGACGATATACAGACGCTTCTCAAGAGGTACAGGCAGCCCGCGCATGGCCATGGGTAACACGGGTCGTATACGCAGTTCTGCAGGCCATTTGGCATGTTTGTCCCGCACCTGCATCGCCGCGAGATAGGAGTAGGGACTGCGGAAGCTGAAAAAGAATTCCAGCACCGGCTTGTCGCCAGGTATCGCTGGCAAGCGTGCCTTTGTGGCATTGGCCACAGCCAGGGGTAGTTCGCCCTGCAGGGCGTTGAAGTCACGCAATCTCGATTCCAGCTGATGCAGGCGATCCAGTGCCCAGAACCACTCCCCATTAAATTGCCACATACCGGGCAGGTAATGACCGAGATGGTTTCTGCGGTTTTCGTTAGCCGCCAGCCGCAAATTCGCACTGCGTTCATCCAGTGCTTCGCTTTCCGACAGCATGCGTTCCAGGGCCTTGCTGTCACGGCTGAATAGAGCGCCGGCAACGGCCGGTTCTTTTTCCAGCAGACAGTTGATGTCCTTGCAGGCCAGCAGGAGACGCGCGGCCAGGCAGGCATCATCGGCATTGGCTGTTTGTGCGTTTTCCGGGAACTGCAGTCCCCAGGCGGGGGCGACGTACCGGGCGTCAGCCAGGGCAAATGATCGTTGTTTTTCAGACTCCGGATAGGCTTCGGCGCGGGGCGGCGGCACGATGTATGCCTGCACTTCTACCCCAAGGCGTGACTTCCAGCGGCTCAGGCTTTGCAGGCAGAGATGTGAGTGCGGGTCACCTGACTCGTAGTACAACTCCAGTACGGGCGGGCGGTGCAGCAGGATGTCCATCCCCAGCCGCCGTGCGCGCAGTTTGTTGATAGGGCCGCGTGAATGGGCAATGCGTAGCGCAACTGCCGATTTACGACTGGGCTTGGGTGCTTGCCTCATGTTCTTTTCTCTCCCCGGGTTTCTCCCATGGCTATCTTGACACAGATATACGAAAGTATACACACTGTAAATATCTGGCAGTTGTTTGCCTGGGGGAGTGCAGTGAAGCGAATAGTGATTTCAGCAGGCGCCTGTCTGTTGCTGGTGGCCGTTGCAGTGTTTCTGTTGGGTGACCGCTTGTTGATGACTGTGGTGCAGAAGCAGGTTGAACGTAACCTGTCCGGGCAGGTGTTGAATACGCTGCCCGATGGCTTGCACCTTCTGCTTTGCGGGTCAGGTGCGCCCCTGGCGGATCCCGAACGTGCCGGTCCCTGCATAATGGTGCTGGCGGGCAACGACCTCTATGTGGTGGATATTGGCTCCGGAGCGGCCCGCAATTTCGGACTCATGGGCATACCGCCGGGCCGTATCGAAGGCCTGTTTCTGACCCATTTTCATTCCGACCATTTTGACGGCCTGGGTGAATTGATGACGGTGCGCTGGGCGGGGGGCGCCCGTACCGAGCCATTACCCGTATATGGTCCTTCCGGGGTCGAGCAAGTGGTGCAGGGCTACAACCTGGCCTACCGGCAGGATGTTGAGCACCGCATCGCACATCATGGTGAAGCGGTGGTTCCGCGCAGCGGTGCAGGCGGGTTGGCAAAGCCCTTCACGCGGCCGGGCGAGGCAGAAGCGGTTGAAGTGCTGAATCACCACGGTCTTACTGTCACTGCCTTCGCCGTACCACATGAGCCGGTGCAAGAAGCGGTGGGTTACCGGTTTGACTACAAGGGGCGCAGTCTGGTGATCAGCGGGGATACCAGTGCCTCGGAAAATCTGCAGCTGTTTTCAGAGGACGTCGATCTGCTGGCGCATGAGGCGCTTGCGCCGGAAATTGTCGAAATCCTGGGCCGTGCAGCCGCTAACGTGGGTATGCCGAATATTCACAGGATCACAGAAGACATACTCAGTTATCACACCACGCCGGTGCAGGCGGCGGAAATTGCCGAGCAGGCAGGGGTCAGGCACTTGCTGTTTTATCACCTGATACCGCCACTGCCGGTCAAGCCGCTGGAATGGTTGTTTGTGCGAGGCGTAAGTGATGCCTATTCAGGGAAGTACACCCTGGGGCGCGACGGGACCTTGATCAGCCTGCCGGAAGGCAGTGATGAAATCAGTGTGCGCGAGCTGCTTTAGCGCGGCTGTCCGTCCGGTTGACGCCAGCTTCCAGCGTGCGGACGATCCAGTTCAGGCGTTCAATCGCCTGTGCCTTGGTCAGTTCGCCATCTTCCACCAGCCGGTAGCCGCCCCAGAACGCCATGATCAGCATCCAGGTGACAGTGGCCGCCTGTTCATCGTCCAGGAGAAAAGCTTCGGCCACGGTTGGTTGCCATAGCTTGGTGATCAGATGCCGCATGCGGCGACCAAAACGCGTGAGTTCATGGTCGGCAGGGAAGGCCGAGGCAATCACCTGCCACAGCGCGCGCGCGCGGCCGGGCGGCAGATCCAGCGTGATGCTCTGTGCCTGACCCAGCACAGTGATGATGTCCTGCTGCCGGTGCTCAATGGTATCGCGGGTACGCAGGTAAACCTGCTCGAAGATGTGCGTGCCCGTCGCCACCATAAGGTCTTCAAGAGACTCAAAGTGCTGATAGATCAGCTGACGGCTGCCGTGACTGGCCTGCGCCAACGCGCTCATGCTGAGCTTGTCCCAGCCGTCCTGTTCCACGATCCCGGCGGCAGTGTCCAGCAGCATCTGGCGGCGTTTTTCACGCGCCATGTAGGGACGTTTGCCGGTTTTGGTTTTACTGTATGGCATGGGCCTTCCTGTGCGTGCGTGAAGCCTATCATGACCAAAAGTTGACAATATGTAAATATTTGCTAGATTGCGAATGAAAGTAACGGGAATGAGGGTATGGGGCAGGAGACGCACTTACTACCCAGCAATCAGCAAATGAAAGCCCTGCTGGCTTTGCCGGCAGGGCGCCCCTTGCTGTTGCAGTATCACTGGCGATGGCTGAATTCGGCCGACAGCCAACAGACCATAACCGAGGCGAGGGCAATCCTGCGGCGCCAGCCGCCACATTGCCTCAGCGTAGCGACGGTTGAAGCACTGGCCATTGGAGAGGCAGACAAACGATGGTCGGAAATCTGGCTGCTTGAATTCTCCGGCCCTGCCGAGGTGGAGGCCCACCTGGCATCCGAACTGTTCGAGCGCCTGTGTCGTGTCGCAAGTGATCTGGAGATCGTCGTTGCCACACCACCGCCGCCACGCATGGCCAGGATAATCCGCTGGCTGAATCGCGTTCTGCCCTGGCTGCCTGCGCCCAGGTCGGGCGATCATCTGCCCGCAGAGTTGTTGCAGGGCGGGATTAATCCCACGCCGCAGCAACTGGCCTTTTTCCAGGAGGAAGGGCCGCAGCAGCCGATCCATATGTTCAATCTGCTGAAGTTCCATGAGCGTGCGCAATACGTTGAAGGCGAGCGCAACCGCAGCGGACGACGGGCCTATGAAGATGGCTATGGCCGCGTGGCCATGGACTGCTTTCTGCGCCTGGGCGGGCGTATCGTCACTCTGGGTCGTTATCGTTTTACCCTGGTCGGTAATGATGGCCAGACAGAGGGTAATCACTGGGACGAGATAGCGGTCATTGAGTATCCCGGGCGGCAGCAATTTACGCATATGATTTCCAATCCGCGTTATCAGGCCGCCCTGGAACATCGGGACGCAGGTCTGCAGCGCACACTGGTCTGGTGTACATCACCGGCGGCCGAGTACAGCCGATGAGACGGGCGTGGTTAAAGCGCTGGTTGCGCGAACCTTTATTGCAATTCCTGCTGCTTGGCGGACTGATTTTTCTGCTCGACAGCAGCTTGCGTGAACCCGTACCGCCCACCGACCATTACCGTATTCATGTCACCACGCAGCAGCTCGACGTGCTGCGCGCCGCGTTTCAGGCGGAGCAGGGGCGCATGCCGAATGACAATGAACTGGATGCACGTCTGCAGCGCTGGCTGGACGAGCAGATGCTTTATCGCGAAGCGCTGGCGTTGGGGCTGGACCAGAAAGACAGCATTGTGCAGAGGCAGATGGTGCAGAAAATGCGTTTTCTGCTCACGGATGCGATGCCCGTCCCCGAGCCAAGCGAAGCTCAGTTACAGGCCTGGCTGGAGACCCATGCCGAACGTTACAGTCATGCGCAACACATAAGCTTTGAGCAGGTTTTCTTCAGCCGCGGCGCCAGTCCTTCGCAAGTCGTGGACCAGCTTGCACAAGCACAGGATCAGCTGGCGCAGGATCCGGAGGCCTTTTCGGGTCTGGGCGATGTATTCCCGGCGGGCCAGGTAATTCTTGCGGCCGACTCTGAAACCTTGCGCCGTGAATTCGGAGCCGGCTTTGCCGAAGATTTGCGTGATCTCCCGCAAGCGGTCTGGAGTGGACCCATACGCTCGGGGCTGGGTCTGCATCTTGTTCGGGTGACCGGGCGAGAAGCAGGTCAGGCCGCGCGCCTGGCCGAGGTGCGTGAGCGGGTCGCCAGTGACTGGCGCAGCCATCAGCGTGAGCAGGCCAATGCCACGGCCATGCAGCGCCTGCGGCAACGCTTCAGCATCGAATTTGAAAGCCGCTCAGGGCAGGAGGCAGGCTGATGCGCAGTTTGTTGCTGCTGCTGGGCCTGTTGCTGCCGGCTGCCGCGGCGGCGCACCAGTTGAAAGCGCTGGCGCTCAATCTGGAAGAATATCCCGACGGACGGATTCAGGCGGTATTGAAAACCGGTCTGGGTCAGGGTGATCAGGCGCGCAATGCCATCGTTACCCTGTTGCCTGTCTGTGAATCTCTCGGCACTGCACGAACCGAATATCTCGGCGAGCAGATGTTGCGATACTGGCAGATGCATTGTGAAGGGGGGCTGTCGGGCCGGCGCCTGCAACTTACGGGACTGGGTCCCGCCATGCCGGATGCGGTAATAACAGTACGTTATGCGACAGGGCAACAGCAGGTTGCATTACTGGACCTCCGCCAGCCGTGGCTGCAGTTTGGACAGATGCAGGAAAACCCGACGAGCCTCGGCCTGGCCGGTTATTTCCCCATGGGGATCCTGCATATCCTGTCGGGCATTGATCATCTACTGTTTGTGCTCTGTCTGCTCCTGGTGATCCGGGCACGGCAAGGCGGCTGGCGTTCGTTGTTGACGGTAGTGACCGCCTTTACTCTTGCGCATAGCCTGACGCTGGCGCTGTCCATGCTGGCCGGGTTGCAATTATCGGCGGCCGTGGTGGAGGCCTGTATCGCCCTGAGTATTCTGCTGCTGGCCGTTGAACTGGCCAGGCACCGTATGACGCCAGAGGCAACGCCGGGTCTCAGCTTGCGATTCCCCGCGGTGGTGGCCTTGCTGTTCGGTTTGCTGCACGGGTTCGGATTTGCGGGGGCACTGAGCGACATAGGCCTGCCGGAGCAGGCCCGGGGCTGGGCATTACTGTTGTTCAACCTGGGTGTCGAGGCCGGGCAACTGCTGTTCGTGACAGCCGTATTGCTGATGATGCAGCTGCCGCGCATGCTGCGTGTGAACTTCCCCGGCGTTGCACAGCTGTCAGCCCGAATGCCTGTGGGCATGGTCACGCTGTTGGGAGTGATATCGGCGTACTGGTTTATTGATCGTTTACAGCCGGTGCTGACCGGATGGGGTGTCTGATGTTCTTGCCCGGTCGTCTGGTCGTGATGTTTGGTCTATTGGTGTTGGTGGCCTGTGGCGGCTCGAACGATGAGCCGGTCGCCGGCGGCCAGGCCGCTTCTCCGGAACCTGAACCGGTTGCGGGGCATTGCAGCGATTATCAGCCGGGCTACAAGAATGTTTATTTCGGGGATCTGCACACCCATACCAGTTATTCACTGGATGCCTACTTCTTCAATGCGCTGACGGATCCGCGCGCCGCCCACCGTTTTGCCAAGGGCGCAGCGCCGCTGCCGCAGCCGGCACTGGGCAGTGACGACGTTTTCAATGTCGGTCGCGAAATCACCATCGATCGCCCGCTGGATTTCAATGCGGTGACCGATCACGCGGAATTCCTGGGTGGTTTCTTCCTGTTCTGCGATAACAGCGAACAGACCCAGGCGCTCTGCGATCAGCTGATCGGTCAGGGTATACGCGATGATGTGGTTCAGATTGCGGCCGGCGAGACGCCGTTCCAGACCCAGGTACTGCAAAGCGTGGCGTCATCCCTGCCCAGCACGATTGCGGCCTGGTCGCTGACCAAACAGATGAACGATGAGGAGTATGAACCCTGCAGCTACACGACGTTGCATGGCTATGAATACACTTCGCAGGAAAGCTCGCAGATGTTCCACCGTAATGTGATCTTCAATGGGCCTACGGAAAGCGCGCCACTGAATGTCATCAGTTCAGTCAATCCGACAACACCGCTCCTGCCGGAGAACGGTAACGACGATTGGGATCTGTTCGACCAGCTGAACCTGCAATGCCCGGAGGGAAGCGGCTGCCGGGTGCTGACTATTCCGCACAACGCGAATCTCTCAGACGGGCGCATGTATCTGGCGGCCGGAGAAGCAGCCGGCAACACGGTGCTTGGAGACCTCGAAGGCGTACCGCTCGGGCGCAAGCTGCCCTTCACCAATGTCTACTTTCCCATGACTGCGGATGACGCGGCCCTGCGGCAGCGCATTGATCGCTCGTTTGAGATGACTCAGCACAAGGGGCAGTCCGAATGTGCGGCCGGACTTGAAGGGGATTATCTGGCCAATGATGAGGGCTACGACCCGGCCTGTGGTTTTGAAATCAATAAATCCGTTTGCACCGGCGCGCCCGGCCAGCCAGCCAGTTGCGAGGCCTTCTGTACAGGCGATCCGTTGACCGACCCCAACTTCTGTTCGCATGGCACGCCACCGAGTAACCAGGTGGAAGTCTGTGAGGAGACCGGGCCGGATGGTGCTTCGCACGGAGCTGATTCGGCTGACGGCACCGGTAACTGCACGCATCCACTGGATTACTACCGTAACGCCATGGCTGAAGGTCTGAAGATTCGCCAGACACTGGGTGTGAACCCCTACAAGATCAATATCACCGCGGCGCTGGATACGCATGGCGGTGACTCCGGTGACGCCGGTGAATACCCCTTCCTGGGGCATGGAGGGGTACTGGATGATGATCCGGCAGAGCAATTGGGCTTCTGGAATTGCGGTGGCGGGGGTGATCCTGCCGATCCCGCGAACTGCACAGATCGAAAATTCCAGGACTTTGCCCGCACCCTGAATCCGGGTGGACTGGCCGGTGTCTGGGCGCCGCAGAATAACCGCGACGAAATCTGGCAGGCCATTCATCGCGGCGAGAGCTTCGGTACCTCTGGTCCGCGCCTGCGTATCCGCAGCATTGCATCCTGGGACCCCCTGCCGCAGAACATCTGTGACCGACTGGCTACGGGTGAGGATCTGATAGCCACCGGGCAGGTGGCCGGAGCGCGCATGGGTGGTGATCTGCCGCCGGCAGTGGAAGGCGCCAAACCGCATTTTGCCGTCTGGGCCCAGCAGGACCCGGAAGGCTACCCCCTGCAGAGCGTGGATATCATCAAGGGCTATGTGGATGCCAACGGTGAAGGCAAGGTGCGCGTGCACAACGGTGTCGTAACGACTTCGCAAACGGTCAGCCGCCCTTCCATGCAGGACTGCAGTGTGGAGGTAGGGCAGCACCCCTCATCGTTCTGTGCAGTGTGGGTGGATGAGGATTTCCAGAGCGATCGCGATGCCTACTGGTATGCGCGGGTGCGTGAAGTGCCTTCCTGTCGATGGAGTGCATGGGTGTGCAATGTGGAAAACGATGTCGATTGCAGTCTTCTGGATGCGTCCAATGGTATGTTTCCACAGGACAGCGGGCTGCGCGGCTACGAGGGTTGCTGCGTAATCAGTGGCGAACCCGGCAGTTTCAGTGGTCAGAAGCATTTTCATACCATTGAAGAGCGTGCCTGGGCTTCGCCCGTCTGGTACGAGACCACGCAATAAAGCCTGCGGGCTGGCATACTGCAATCCATCAATTTCGAAACCAGGGAGACCATGAGATGACCGAGACGAAACAGTTCTGGATGGTAAACAATGCCGCACTGCTGGCGTTTTACATGATCGCCGGCGTGCTGGTGATCGATGGCCGCCTTGATCATTGGGCCGTGATTCTGGCTGCACTGATTCTGGTGGCGCATGTGCTGGAAATACCTCTGGCCATGAAGATACTGAAAGAAAAGCAGCCCTCACTCGGTCGTTTGGTAATGGGCACAGTGCTTTTCGGTTTCACCTGGTGGCTGCCGGCGAAGAAAGGCCTCTACAAGGTCTGAACCATGAAAGACTTCAATGACAGGATTGTGGTGGTTACCGGCGCCAGCAGTGGCATCGGACGGGCTATCGCCGTGGAACTGGCCAGCCATGGTGCTACCGCGGTACTGGTGGGCACAAATCTGCAGCGCCTGGAAGAGAGCCGCAAGCTCTGTGAAGACATCGGCGCGACTGCGCATGTGCAGCAGGCCGATGTTGCCGATGCGGCGGCCATGCAAACCATGGCCAATACGGTGATCAATGAGATCGGCGTGCCGGATGTACTGGTCAATAATGCGGGCGTGGTCATGTCGGGCCTGATCCACGAAGTCGAGCCTGAAGAATGGCAGCGCCTGATTGGTATCAACATCATGGGCGTGGTGCATGGCTGCCGTTATTTCCTGCCGGCGATGCTGCAGCGCGGACGCGGCGGGCATATCGTGAATATGGCGTCGGCCGCCGGTCTGATCGGTCAGCCGGGCATGAGTACCTACTGCGCCACCAAGCACGCCGTGGTGGGGATGTCCGCCTCCATGCGTTATGAATTATCCGGGCAGGGGATCGGCGTCACGACGATCTGTCCCGGTTATGTGCAGACCCCGATTCTCAACAACCTCAAGCTGGTCGGAAAACTGGATACCGGCAAGGTCCGGGACAAGGTGGCCAGTGACATGAAGCGTAACAAGCTCACTGCCGAGGATGTGGCCAGGCGTACGGCAAAGGCCATACGGCAGAATGAGGCCTTTGTGACCATAGGACGGGATGCCCGCGCAGCTTATCTGGGCAAGCGGTTTGCGCCGGGAATAATGGATCGTATGTTTAGCAGGTGATGCATGATTGACCTTTATACCTTTTCCACGCCGAATGGCTGGAAGGCTTCTGTAGCACTGGAAGAACTGGAACTGCCTTACGAGGTTCATGTTGTGAACCTCATGGCGCAGGAGCAGAAAAAACCGGATTACCTGGCGCTGAATCCGAATGGCCGTATTCCCACGATTGTGGACCGTGACAACGGTGATTTCGCGGTTTTCGAGTCTGGCGCCATCCTGGTGTATCTGGCGGAAAAAACCGGACGGTTGATGCCGACCGATCCCAAGGGCCGGTCGCTGGTCATGCAGTGGCTGATGTTCCAGATGGGCGGCATCGGCCCGATGATGGGGCAGGCCAACGTCTTCTACCGCTACTTCCCGGAAAAGATTCCCCCGGCAATAGAGCGCTACCAGAATGAATGCCGGCGCCTGTTCGAAGTGCTTGATGCGCGCCTGGCGCAGACGCAGTGGCTGGCCGGCGATTATTCCATTGCAGATATCGCCAACTGGTGCTGGGTACGCACCTACAAGTGGTCCGGTGTAAGCATCGAGGGACTGGATAATCTGCGTCGCTGGATGGACACCATGCGCGAACGACCGGCCTGCCAGAAAGGTGTCGAGGTTCCCTTCAAATTGCCTAATCTGGAAGAAGAGGGGGCGGAAGACGCCGCCGATGAATTCGTGAAAGGCGCCCGCACCATGGTGACCAAGTAGGGACGCAACGCTGACTTCGGGCCGGTTTCGCCGGCCTGCACTATTCAATGCCCGGACAGGTCATGACCAGGAAGTACAGGTTCTACGCAATGGAGCACTCCTACTATTCAGGGAAAGTGCGTCCTTATCTGCGTTACAAGGGCATCCCCTACAAGGAGGTGCTGTCGACACTGTGGGTATATCAGCGTTTCATCATTCCGCGTACCGGCGTGCGCTTTATTCCGGTGCTGCAGACGCCGGACGATATCGTGGTGCAGGACACGACCGAAATCATCGATTTTCTTGAAGCGCGCTTTTCGGAGCGCCCGATCTATCCCGCCACGCCGCGCCAGCATCTGGTGGCGCTTCTGTTCGAGCTGTATGCCGACGAATGGTTTCTGCTGCCGGCCATGCACTACCGCTGGAGTTACCTGAAGCAGCACGAGAAATGGATGATGGGCGAGTTCGGCCGCGTGGGGGGCAACTGGCTGCCCGCGCCTGTCCGCCGCGCCATCGGACGCAAGATGAGTAAACCCTTCCAGGGATTCCTCGGGCCACTGGGCATAAATGCCGAAACCGGCCCGGCGATTGAAGCCTGGTATGGAGAGTTCCTGGCCTATTTCAACGCGCATCTGGCAAAACATCCCTACCTGCTGGGTTCCAGGCCCTGCATGGGAGACTTCGCCCTGGCCGGCCCCTTATACGCCCATCTCTGGCTGGATCCTTATCCCAAACGACTCATGCAAGAGAATGCGCCGCAGGTGGTCGACTGGATTCGCCGCATCAACAGTGCTCGCCAGCCGGAAGGCGCCTTTCTGCCCATTGATGAGGTCCCGACCACGCTGTATCCGATCCTGCGGCATATGTTTGCCGAGCACTTTCCGATTCTGCTGGATACGGTTCAGCGTCTGCCACAATGGCTGGAGCAGCATCCGGACAAGCTGCACATCTCGCGCGCCATTGGTGAGCACGAGTTCAATATCGGCGGAGTCACCGGCAAGCGTCTGCTGTTCCCGTATTCACAATGGATGCTGCAACGGCCACTGGATTATTACCAGAGGCTGGAAGGCGCGCGTAAGGAAGCGGTGGATGCACTGCTGGATCAGGTGTATGGCCGTGAAGCCATGGCTACGGTTGTTCCCCGGCGTGTCGAGCGGCGTAATAATCGTCTGGTGGCTGCGGCAGTATGAGTCTGTGGACGGGTCTGCGCCGCCGTCTGGAGGAAATGGTTATGAACACATCCTGTGAATTGCCTTCGGGCCTGAATGTGAAGCCCAGCGAATTTCCGCAACCAGAACTTCACCTGGAAGAAGAGGGGCGTCAAACTGCCGTTCTGGCGGGGGGCTGTTTCTGGTGCGTAGAGGCGGTTTTTCGCCAGCTCGAGGGCGTCGAATCCGTGGTTTCCGGTTATGCCGGCGGAACGGCCGGCACCGCGGATTACCGCAGTGTCTGTAGCGGTATGACCGATCATGCCGAGGTGATCCGCATCGAATACGACGCCGGCAAGACGGGCTACGGCGAACTATTGAGGATTTTCTTTTCCGTGGCGCACGATCCCACCCAGCTCAATCGCCAGGGCAATGACCGCGGGCGCCAGTACCGGTCAGCCGTGTTCTACAGCAATGATCGGCAGAAACAGATGGCTGAAGCCTATATCCGGCAATTGGATGCGGCCGCCGTGTTCAGCCAGCCCGTTGTGACAACCCTGGAACCGCTTGAGGCGTTCTATGCGGCCGAAGACTATCATCAGAACTATGCCGCACTGAATCCAGGGCAGCCTTATATCGCGGCGATATCAACGCCCAAGGTGGAAAAGCTGCAGGCATATTTCCCGGAAAGCTTAAAACAGCAGTAAGGTTTTTCCTGCGGAGCGAACTCCATGAGTGGTCGGAGGAACCGCAAGGGTTAAGATTTCTCCATTGCGATTTTGTCGCAGCTACAGTCGAAATAACGGGGTTTTACGAGGGCACCCATACCTGGCGCATTCTCTGCTGGATGACGCCGGTTTTGGAGCGCAGGGTGCCGTTGACGCCATTCTTGTCGTAGTGCACGGGCCGCGGCAGCATCGAGGCCAGGCGGGCCGCTTCCCACTCGGAGAGTGCCGAGGCCGGCTTGTCGAAGTAATGCCAGGACGCCGCCTGGGCGCCGAATAGCCCATCTCCCCATTCCGCGTAATTCAGATACAACTCCAGGATGCGGCGCTTGGTGAGCAGGCTTTCGAGCATAACCGTGATGACGGTTTCCTGGCCTTTTCGCAACAGGGTCCGGTCATTGGAGAGGAACAGGTTCTTGGCCAGCTGCTGGCTGATGGTGGAGCCGCCGGCGACCAGCTTGCCCTTGTCCATGTTCTTTTCCAGAGCGAACTTGATACCTTCCCAGTCAAAGCCATTGTGGTTGACGAACTTGGTGTCCTCGGCAGCCACCACGGCGCGCTTGAGATTGATGGAAATGGAGCCGTAATCCACCCATTCATGCCAGATTTCAAAGTTCGGTCTCTCGGCAACCTGCTGCTCGTAGCGCGCCTTCATGAAGGAAGTCTGTGTCGGCTGTGTATAGCGGTAGATAAATACGTTGCCCGCAAACCAGAGCTGAAAGATCACGCCGGCCAGTAGCAGGATCAGTATCAGGCGTCCGATCAGGCTTTTTCTTCTTGCCGGTTTTTTGCGTTTGCGTGCTCTCGACATGGGGTGCCAGGTGGTAAGGTTGCAGGCGTATCTTAACGAAAGCCGTCAGGCTTTGTGTCTAAGGCAGTTTTCCAGAGCTTCTTTCCAGTGCATGCTTTGCAGCTGCAGTTGCTGGCGGACCTTGCTGTTATCCAGCACAGAATAGTGAGGCCGATTTGCCGGTGTAGGGTACTGGTCACTTGTGATAGCGGTTAATTTCGGCGCCCGCTCAATGATTCCACGCTGTAGTGCGATCTCGAAAATGTTGGCAGCGAAATCGTACCAGGTGGTTTCGCCGCTGCAGGTCAGGTGATAAACGCCGGACGCTGGAGGATTATGCGAGGGTTCTTGAAGCTGCTTGAGCAAGCGCGTGGTTTCCCGCACAAGAAAGCCGGTCCAAGTGGGTGAGCCTTTCTGGTCCTCCACTATACTCAATGCATCGCGTTCTGTTGCCAGACGCAGCATGGTGTTGAGGAAATTCTGTCCATGGGCGGCATAAACCCAGCTGGTGCGGAAAATGTAATGCTGACAGCCACTGGCCGCTATGGCCTGTTCGCCCAGTAACTTGGTCCGGCCGTAGACACCCAGGGGCGCGGTTCTGTCTTCTTCGGTGTAAGGGTGATGGGCGCTGCCGTCGAAGACGTAATCGGTGGAGTAGTGAATCAGCGGAATCCGTGCTTGGGCGCAATACTCGGCAATGACACCCGGAGAAATTGCGTTGACGGTTTCCGCAAGTTCCGGTTCCGACTCGGCCTTGTCCACGGCCGTATAGGCGGCACAGTTAATAATCAGTTTTGGTGCGACGCTGTGGATGGCATCGTGCAGGCTATTGGGTGCAGCAAGATCGAAGGCAGGCGAGGTGTGGCGTGTGCCGGCAACAACCGGCAGGTCTGCCCGGAGATGTGCCATTAATTCATGGCCAAGTTGGCCTGCAGCGCCCAGTATAAGCACGGGGGTTGGATCAGGCATGCCTAGTTGCCTGTGAAGGCCGGTAGTTGCTCCGCGGACAGATCCTTGAGGCAGGGCGTGCTCTGGTCTTTTGCCGAGACCTGTACCTCCTGCAGAGGCCATTCAACGCCGATATCCGGATCATTCCAGCGTATACCTGCATCGCCTGCGGGGTCGTAATACTGTGTGCACTTGTAGCAGAACAATGCCTGCGTGCTGGTGACACAGAAACCATGGGCGAAGCCGGGTGGTACATACATCTGCTGGCCGTTTTCGGCGGAAAGGGTAGTTCCGTACCATTGACCGAAAGTCGGTGAGCCGTGGCGAATATCTACCGCGACGTCATAAACCTCACCGATGGGGCAGTAGACCAGTTTTCCCTGGGCATGGGGAAGCTGGAAGTGCAAGCCCCGTAGAACACCCTGTTGGGAAAATGACATGTTGTCCTGGACAAAGGCATCTTCGATGCCGGCATCGCGATAGGCTTCTTGCCGCCAGGTTTCCATGAAATAACCGCGTGCGTCGCCAAACTTTTTCGGTTCGAACAGCAAAACGCCAGGCAGGCGGGTTTCGCTCACCCTCATACCATGATCTCCTTGCGGATTTTGAGCAGGTTGAAGAGATATTGACCATATTGGTTCTTTTGCAGGGATTCGGCGATGCGCAACACATCTTCGTCACTGATCCACTTTTTCTGCCAGGCGATTTCTTCCGGGCAACCGATCTTCAGGCCCTGGCGTCTTTCAAGGGTCTCGATGAAGGTGCCCGCCTCCAGCAGCGATTCATGCGTACCGGTGTCCAGCCAGGCAGAGCCTCGGCCCAGCAGAGTCACGGATAACCTGCCGGCTTCCAGGTAGCGCTGATTCAGGTCGGTTATTTCCAGTTCGCCGCGGGCAGATGGCTTGATGTCCTTGGCAATGCGGACAACGTCATTGTCATAGAAATAAAGGCCCGTAACCGCATAATGCGAAGGTGGCTTGGCAGGTTTTTCGATAATCTGTGTCACTTTGCCGTTGGCATCGAAATCGACCACGCCGTAACGTTCCGGGTCGCTGACGCGGTAAGCGAAGATATGTGCTCCCTGGCTGAGTTCAGCGCCATCCTCGAGTTGCCTGGCCAACTGATAACCGTAAAACAGGTTGTCGCCAAGAATCAGTGAGCAGGCATCGTCACCGATAAAGTCTTCACCTATCAGAAAGGCCTGCGCCAGTCCGTCGGGTGAAGGTTGTACGGCATAACTCAGGTTGATGCCCCATTGGCTGCCATCGCCTAGAACCGCCTCGAATCTTGGTGTATCCAGCGGCGTGGAAATGATGAGGATGTCACGAATGCCCGCCAGCATCAGTGTGCTGAGCGGATAGAAAATCATGGGTTTGTCGTAAACCGGCAGCAATTGCTTGGAAACGCCCAGGGTGAGCGGGTAGAGGCGGGTGCCACTGCCGCCAGCCAGAATAATGCCTTTCATATCTTATCCCTTGAGCCCCAGCCGTTGTCTCTGATACTTGCCCTGCTGTATGCCGCTGCACCAATCCTGGTGTTCGAGATACCAGTCTACCGTGCGCGCCAGGCCTGTATCGAAGGTTTCCTGTGGCTTCCAGCCCAGATCGCGGGCGATTTTGCCGGCGTCGATCGCGTAACGTCGGTCATGGCCGGGCCGATCATCCACATAAGTGATCAGTTCTGCATAGGAGCCCTGTGCCCGGGGTCGTCTTTCATCCAGCAGGGCGCAGAGCGTCTGCACGACTTCAAGATTGGTCTTTTCGTTGTGCCCGCCGACATTGTAGGTCGCCCCGGGTTTGGCTTCCGTGAGTATCCGGTATAACGCCCGCGCATGATCTTCCACATAGAGCCAGTCACGGACCTGTTGCCCGTCTCCATAGACGGGTAGCGGCTGCCCGTCCAGCGCATTGAGAATCATCAGCGGTATCAGCTTTTCCGGAAACTGATAAGGCCCATAATTGTTGGAGCAGTTGGATACCACGGTGGGCAGACCGTAGGTGTTCATCCAGGCGCGTGCCAGATGGTCGGATCCGGCCTTGCTGGCCGAGTACGGGGAGCGTGGATCGTACGGAGTCTGCTCCGTGAACAGACCGCTTTCGCCCAGGCTGCCGAAAACTTCATCGGTGGAAATATGGTGAAAGCGAAAGTTTTCTTTTCGGCCGGCTTCCAACTCCAGCCAGTATTCACGGGCCACCTCGAGCAGAGTTGCGGTGCCCATGATATTGGTCTGCAGGAATACCATGGGACCGTCAATAGAACGATCCACATGCGATTCGGCTGCAAGATGCATCACGGCATCCGGTTTGAAGTCTGCGAAGGCTTGCTGCATGGCAGCGACATCACAGATGTCTGCCTGCAGAAATTCGTAGTGCGGCGATCGGGAGACGCTCTCCAGCGTGCTCAGGTCGCCCGCGTAGGTCAGTTTGTCGATGTTCAATACCTGGTGATCGGTATCACTCAGGATGTGACGGATAACGGCAGAACCGATAAAACCGGCTCCGCCCGTAACGATTATTTTCATGCACCTACCTTAGATATCTGCCAACGCATATTCCAGACCGCATATTTTAACGACAAAAAGTATCGCGCGTTGAAAGTGGTTTGCGCCCCGTCAAATTGCTCAGAACCCACAGGCATACAAGTACTTATATCATTTCGCGACAAGCAGTAAATCCTGACCTTCAACTTTCAATTGGGTCTGGGCGTCCTCTATACGCAGGATCGCAGTGGCCCGGCATTCGTCGCTGGTAGCAACACTTTCGAGAATTTTGCCAATTTTCGTGCCCGTCAGGTTAACAATATCCGCACCGCTGTCCGGGGCATTCGCAGCCTTCAATGTACATACCTTGAACAGGCGCTGCTTGAGTCCGCCCTTGTAATGCAGTTTGGCCACGATTTCCTGGCCCGGATAACAACCTTTCCTGAAATCGATGCCATCCAGCTTGTCGAGATTAAGCATTTGCGGAATCCATTCTTCGCGCTGAGCAGCGAAGACTTCCGGCAGCCCGGCAAGGACGCGTGGCAGGGCTAACAGTTTCAGTGGCAGCTCAGGAAGATCGCCGGGTACGGGTTCCGGACTCCAGATTTCATATATGGGCCAGTCGCCTGGCAGCGGAATGCGGAAATATTCGTTACCAATGTTTTCGGCAACCCGAGCCGACTGGGTCTCTGCATCCGGGCCGAGATACTGCACGGCATGCCATTTCACGGGCTGCAGTTGCACATCGCTGCGGAGGACAAACATGCGCATTCTCGTGACTGTGGTTTCCAGCTGGTCGGCGGGCATGCGCAGGATGATGGCGTCGCCGTCTTTCCAGTAACGCAACAGTGTCCACACGCGACCTTTGGCATTGCACCAGGCTGCGAAACGCACTTCGCCCGCTTGCAGATTCATCACTGAGTTGCTGAATTGCGCATGCAGGAAGTTTTCGGCGTCCTTGCCCGTCACGCGTACCAGCGCGTGTTGCGGGTTGCCGGCCTGCAGGCAGGCAGTCGCATCCGGCAGCTTTGCCAGATTCAGAAAGTTTTGCCAATTCAACAGGCTAGTCATACAAGTTCGTGTGTCGAAAAGTTGGGGTTTGCGCAGCATAGAGTAGGGCAGAACGGGTGGAATTGTCAGTTGACGCAATGCAGCACTTACCCGAACCTGATCTTTTTGCGATAATGCCGCCCGCTATGAGTGACGTCACACCACCCAAAAAACTCGAAGAGGTCGTAAAGACCTACGATCCTGCTGCGCCGAAAGCCAGGCCGCAGGACGGGCTACCGGTGGAACTGGGCGGACCCAAGGGGCCCGAACCGACGCGCTATGGCGACTGGGAGAAAAAGGGCCGCTGCATAGATTTCTAATGGCCCCATAGAGAGAGATTCAGTACATGAGCACAACATCGGACAACCGCCCACTCTCGCCGCATCTTCAGGTTTATCGTCCGCAGCTCACCTCATTCCTTTCCATTGTGCATCGTGCCACCGGCATCTTTCTGTCGCTGGGCAGTGTGCTGCTGGCCGCCTGGTTGATCGCATTGGCGACAGGTGGTGATGCGGCCGATTGCATGGACAGGGTGCTGGGGAGCTGGTTCGGCAAGCTGGCCTTGCTGGCCTGGAGTTACGCCCTGTTCTATCACCTTTGCAACGGTATCCGTCATCTCGTATGGGATGCCGGCAAGGGGCTGGAGATCAAGGACGTCTATACCAGTGGTTACATTATGGTGATCGCCTCGCTGCTGCTGACCGCAGCCGCCTGGGCAGTGGCCATTCTCTGAACCTTTGGGGTTATCGGACGCCGCGCATGACGATGACGGCGCGTAGAAATACTGGAGAGAAACAATGAGTTTACGTTCTCCTTTGGGCCGGGCCAGGGGACTCGGATCGGCCAAGGAAGGTGTTCAGCACTGGTGGTGGCAACGCCTGACCGCCGTGGCCCTGGTGCCACTCACTTTGTGGTTCGTGTTTTCCATTGCCTGCCTGGCGGGCGCCGGGCGCGCCGAAGTGCTGGCCTGGATTGCCAGCCCGGTGAATGCGGTGGGCCTGATCCTGTTCCTGGCGACGCTGCTGCATCATTCGCAGCTGGGCGTGCAGGTGGTCATCGAAGACTATGTGCATGCCGAGGGTGTGAAACTGGTGTCCATGGTGCTGATGAAGTTCGCCCATGTGGTACTGGCCGTCGCTGCCATCTTTTCCGTTCTCAAAATCGCCTTTGGCGCCCCGATAGGAGGCTGAGCGCATGGCCCAGTCTTATGAAATAGTTGATCACGTTTACGATGTAGTGGTGGTAGGCGCCGGTGGCGCCGGCCTGCGCGCCGTGCGCGGCCTGTCCGAAGCCGGACTGTCCACTGCCTGTGTTACCAAGGTTTTTCCGACCCGCAGTCATACCGTGGCCGCGCAGGGCGGCGTCTCCGCCGCGCTGGGCAACATGGGTCAGGATGACTGGCGCTGGCATATGTACGACACCGTCAAGGGCTCGGACTGGCTGGGTGACCAGGACGCCATCGAATACATGTGCCGCGAAGCGATTCCGGCCATTATCGAGCTGGAGCACGACGGCGTGCCGTTCTCGCGCACCGAAGATGGCAAGATCTACCAGCGCCCCTTCGGCGGCATGACCACCAACTACGGTGAAGGCACCGCCCAGCGTACCTGCGCCGCCGCCGACCGTACCGGCCACGCCATGCTGCATGCGCTGTACCAGCAGGCGCTGAAGAACAAGGCCGAATTCTTTATTGAATATTTCGCCGTTGACCTCTACATGAGTGCCGACGGCCGCTGCCTGGGCGTGATGGCCTGGGACCTGTCGACCGGCAAGCTGCACCGCTTCCGTGCCCAGCAGACCATTCTGGCCTGCGGTGGCTACGGCCGCGCGTTCTTCTCCTGCACCTCGGCGCATACCTGCACCGGCGACGGTACCGGCATGGTGCTGCGTGCCGGCCTGCCGGCCCAGGACATGGAATTCGTGCAGTTCCATCCGACTGGCATCTACGGCTCCGGCTGTCTGATTACCGAGGGTGCGCGCGGCGAAGGTGGCTACCTGACCAATTCCAACGGCGAGCGCTTCATGGAGCGTTACGCGCCGAACGCCAAGGACCTGGCTTCACGTGACGTGGTGTCGCGTTCCATGTCGGTGGAGATTCGTGAGGGCCGCGGCGTCGGTGCCGAGGCTGATCATATTCACCTGCATCTGGAGCATCTGGGGCCGGAAGTACTGGCCGAGCGTCTGCCGGGCATTTCCGAAACCGCCAAGATTTTCGCCGGCGTGGATGTCACCAAGGAACCGATTCCGGTGCTGCCGACCGTGCACTACAACATGGGCGGCACGCCGACCAATTTCCACGGCGAAGTGCTGAGCATGCAGGGTGGTGACGTGGATGCCATCGTGCCCGGCCTGATGGCAATCGGCGAGAACGCCTGTGTATCGGTGCATGGCGCCAACCGCCTCGGCTCCAACTCGCTGCTGGACCTGGTAGTGTTTGGCCGCGCTGCCGCACTGCGTTGCGCCGAGACCCTCAAGCCCGGCGCCAACGTCGCCGAAGTGCCGAAGGAGGCGGAAGAAAAGATTCTGTCGCGCCTCGACGGCCTGCGTTACAGCAAGGGCAGCACCTCGACCGCGGATATCCGTCTGGCCATGCAGAAGACCATGCAGGGCAACTGCGCGGTGTTCCGCACCGGCGAGGTACTGGCCGAAGGTATCGAGAAGCTCAATGGCGTGATCGACAGCTTCGAAGACGTCTCCGTGGCCGACAAGTCGATGATCTGGAACTCCGATCTGGTGGAGACGCTGGAACTGGACAATCTGCTGGGCCAGGCGCTGGTTACCATTGTCGGCGCCGAGAACCGCAAGGAAAGCCGCGGCGCCCAGGCCCGCGAGGACTACCCGGATCGCGATGACGAGAACTGGATGAAGCACACCATGGCCTGGCGTACCGGTGCCAAGGACGTGAAACTGGATTACCGCCCGGTGCACCTCTACACCATGACCGATGAGGTTGAGGTAGTGGCGCCCAAGGCACGCGTCTATTAGGAAGTGAGACGGAAAACGGAAGACGTGAGACGAATGAACAGTTACCTCGCCGAAGTGACTCAGCGCCATCTCACGTTCCGCGTCTCACATCTCACGGAGATTTAATTAATGGCTGAATTCCGCTTACCTAAAAATTCACGCGTCCAGAAGGGCAAGACCTTCAAGGCCCCCGAGGGCGCGAGCAACGTCAAGACTTTCCAGGTCTATCGTTACGACCCGGATTCCGGCGAAAACCCGCGTGTTGATACCTACGAAGTGGATATGGACAACTGCGGGCCGATGGTGCTGGACGCCCTGATCAAGATCAAGAACGAGGTTGATCCGACGCTGACCTTCCGCCGTTCCTGCCGCGAGGGCATCTGCGGCTCCTGTGCCATGAATATCGACGGCACCAACACGCTGGCCTGTACCAAGGGTTGTGACGAGATCAAGGGCGACGCCAAGGTCTATCCGCTGCCGCATATGCCGGTGGTCAAGGATCTGGTGCCGGACCTGACGCACTTCTATGCGCAGTACGCCTCCATCGAGCCCTGGATCAAGACGGACACGCCGGCGCCGAGCCGTGAACGTCTGCAGACCAAGGAAGACCGCTCCAAGCTGGACGGTCTCTATGAATGCATTCTCTGCGCCTGCTGCTCGACCTCCTGCCCCAGTTACTGGTGGAACGGCGACCGCTATCTGGGTCCGGCCATTCTGTTGCAGGCCTATCGCTGGATCGTGGACTCGCGTGACGAAGCCACCGGCGAACGTCTGGACGAGCTGGAAGATCCCTTCAAGCTGTATCGCTGCCATACCATCATGAACTGCACCAATACCTGTCCGAAGGGCCTGAATCCGGGCAAGGCGATTGCCGAAACCAAGAAGCTGCTGGTTGAGCGCCAGGGCTAGTCTTCCTGGTTCGACTGACAATACCGGTATTCCTGAGTGACGGTGGAAAGATCCCGCTTGCGTTGGCTGTGCCGGCGCGGGATGAAGGAACTCGACGTTCTGCTGGAGGGTTTTCTGGCGGATAACTACGATGATCTGGATGCTTCCGGTCAGGCGGCTTTCCTGCGTCTGATGAATCTCGAAGATCCCGACCTGTATGCCATTTTGATGGGCAAGCAGTCTGCCCCTGATCAGGATTGCGCCGATGTCATTGAACGCCTCCGAAACCAGAAGTCGTCCAGGAGGCAGGCATGATTGGCAGGACTTTTAGGGGTAATGCGGTTGATGAGTGATCATGAGATGACTTCCACGATTGAGTTCAAGCCCCGGCCTTCGGTGTTGCTGGCGCGCCTGTTGCTGGCAATGCACGGCCTGGCTGTATTAACCACCTTGTTGTTTGTTCATCACCGGGCAGTCATGCCGGTATTGCTTCTGTTGATCGGGTTTTCCTATTACCGCAGTTACCGCAAACATGTGCTGCACAAGGGCAGCAGGGCCATACGCCGCATCGTTTGGCAGGCGGATGGCGGATGGTTCCTGGAAGACCAGTCAGGGGTAATGCGTGAGGCGCGCTTGCGCCCGTCCAGCTACGTCCATCCCAGATTGGTGATTCTGAATTTTGACCTGACGCGCAGCAAGGGGCGCCCCAGCGTGGTTTTGTGTCCGGACAGTATGGACACGGATACCTTGCGTCGCCTGCGCGGCCGCCTGCGAACTCAGGGAAAGATCGCGGCTGACAAGAGTCAGGACAGTTATACCAAGGCCTACGAAAGCCTCAAGTAGAGCGGCCGGGCGGCTTGAGAACCGTGTCTGCCGTGTGTGGCAGGGTACCCGGATAATCCAGGTTGTAATGCAGGCCGCGGCTTTCCTTTCTGGACATCGCTGATTGCACGATCAATTCGGCAATCTGTACCAGATTGCGTAATTCCAGCAGATCCGAGCTGATGCGGAAGTTGCCGTAATATTCGTCGATTTCGGCCTTCAGCATGTCTATGCGATGCTGCGCGCGCGCCAGACGTTTGTCGGTGCGAACAATGCCGACATAGTCCCACATGAAGCGGCGCACTTCCTGCCAGTTATGGCTGACCACCACTTCCTCGTCAGAGTCCGTGACCTTGCTTTCATCCCAGTCGGGGAGCGTTGGCCGGTTGCCGAAATCGATATTCGCGGCGATATCCTCGGCCGCCGCCGAAGCGAACACCAGGCATTCCAGCAGGGAGTTGCTGGCCATGCGGTTCGCTCCATGCAGCCCGGTGCAGGCGGCTTCGCCAATGGCGTAGAGCCCGTGAATATCGGTATGGCCGCTGAGGTCGGTCATGATGCCGCCACAGGTGTAATGCGCGGCCGGCACCACCGGCAGGGGCTCAGTGCGCATGTCGTAACCCAGTGCCAGGCACTGACGCAGGATGGTGGGGAAGTGTTCTTCGATGAATTCCGCCGGCTTGTGACTGATATCCAGCAACACATGATCCACGCCCAGGCGCTTCATTTCGTGGTCGATAGCGCGCGCCACGATGTCACGCGGCGCCAGTTCTGCGCGGTCGTCGAATTGCGCCATGAACGGGGTGCCGTCCGGCAATAACAATTTGCCGCCTTCACCGCGCACGGCTTCGCTGACCAGGAACGAGCGTGACTGGGGATGATAGAGGCAGGTGGGATGGAATTGCATGAATTCCATGTTGGCTACACGGCAGCCGGCACGCCAGGCCATGGCAATGCCATCGCCACTGGCGCCGAAGGGGTTGCTGGAATACAGGTAAGCCATATTCGCGCCACCGGTGGCAACCACAACCGCAGGCGCGGAAACCGCCGTCACCACGCCGCGGCGAATATCCAGTACATAAGCGCCATGACAGCGTTGCGGGGTCTGGCCCAGTTTTTCGGCGGTGATCAGGTCAACCGCGATGTGGTATTCCAGTACATGCACCAGCGGGTGGGCGCGCGCAAGGCTTTCAAGCGTGGTTTGCACGGCGTGTCCGGTAGCATCCGCGGCGTGAATCACGCGCCGGTGGCTGTGACCACCTTCCCGCGTCAGATGAAAACCACTGTCATCTTCGGTACGGGTAAAGGGGACGCCCATCTTGACCAGCCACTCGATACAGGCCGGACCGCGCTCCACCGTATAACGGACGACGTCCTCGCGGCACAGGCCCGCACCCGCATCCAGGGTGTCGGCCACGTGGGATTCGATGGAATCGGTTTCATCCAGGACCGCGGAAATGCCGCCCTGCGCATAAAATGTGCTGCCATCCGTGAGCTTGCCCTTGGAGACGACGGTCACGGAGATATCCGCGGCGGCAAGGCGCAAGGCCAGTGTCAGGCCCGCAGCGCCACTGCCCAGGATAAGGACATCTGTTTTTTGCGTGGTTGGCACGTTGGTCGGCTGTTAAACTATTCCGGGTAAAGAGGTTCCGCCCAGTGCCTGAAATGCTTCCCGCACGGGCGCCGCGAGTTTAACACGCAGGCAGAGAACTAATCGCCAGCTTTTCGGTCTTAATGCTGTCGGACGTCCCCGCACGGGCGCCTGGTATAGCAGAGTGGCCGTGTTAGGGGATGGGCCCGAATGGGCAATGTAATAACCGACGACATATTGGTAGCACGTGCACAGAAGGGAGATATGGCCGCCTTCGATGTGCTCGTGCGCAAGTACCAGTACAAGGTCGTCAACCTGGTGAGTCGGTATGTGAGCGATGCCGACGCCCAGGATGTGGCCCAGGAAGCCTTTATCAAGGCGTTCCGGGCGTTGAAGGGTTTTCGCGGTAACAGCGCGTTTTACACCTGGTTGTATCGCATAGCGATCAACACCGCGAAAAACCACCTGGTGGCGCGCAGCCGCCGGCCGGCGAGCCAGGACATTGATGTGGCCGATGCGGAATTGTTCGGCCACACGGAACAAATGAGCGATGTCGATACGCCCGAAGCATCGGCATTGACGGATGAATTGAAAAGGGCAGTGGCGCAAGCGATCTCGGCATTGCCGGCGGAACTCAAAACCGCCATTACATTGCGAGAGCTCGAAGGGTTATCCTACGAGGAAATCGCAGAAGCGATGGATTGTCCGATCGGAACTGTGCGTTCGCGTATTTTCCGGGCCAGGGCGGCCATCGATGAGGTCATACGGCCTCTGGTAGAGGACTAGAAACATCGCGCGATCGGAGCGAGGAACGGGCCATGATGGATGAGAAACTTTCAGCACTGTTGGACGACGAACTCGATCAGGAAGCGGCGTCCGACTGTCTTGATCGCCTGTCGAGGCACATCTCTGCACGCCAGGCCTGGTCGAGGCAGAATCTGATTCGTGCTGTCCTCAAGGATCAGGCCGGCAGAGAGACTGTCGATATTTCCGCTCAGGTGATGGTTGCATTGCGCAACGAGTCAATCAGTGACAGCAGCACGGGACGTGCCCGTGTCTTACCCTTCCGCCTGCCGGGTATTCCACGCCAGCAGTGGGCCACGGGCCTGGCTGTGGCGGCCAGCATTGCTGCCGTAACCATGTTACTTCCTGTTTTTGACACCCCGGATTCAGTACCTGCCGCGAGCACTTCTCAGGTTGCACAATCTACGGACAGCCAGGCGATACGACAGGTGGCTCTGGAGCGCGCACGCGCGAACGCCGAGGCCAGGCGGGAACTTCAGCAGTACCTGCTGGATCATGAAGCCATTGCCAGCGGCCATGGTTTGAGCAGCCAGCGTGCCTACATGCGCATGGCGTCGCCGGGTGCCGCCTACGTTACCTATAGCCCCGAGCAATGAGACTGACACGTTTGGCAATACGTTTCCCTTTTGCTCTTACAGCCGGGTTTCTGCTCTATGCCGCTTCCGTACAGGCGGAGGACGCCGATATTCTGGATCGTGTCGCCGAGGCCGTACGCACACTGAATTACCAGGGTGTCATGGTCTATGCGCATGGTGGTGATATGCACAGCCTGCGTATCGTGCATCGCTACCGGAACGGGCGCGAACAGGAGCGTCTGCAGGCGCTGACAGGTGAACCCCGGGAAGTCCTGCGGGACAACGAAGTGGTGACCTGTATTCTTCCCGAGGACCGGAAAATTCTTGTCGACCGGCATGACATACGTGGACCGCTGTCGACCATGGCGGCATTGTCACCGGAAAACCTGACTCCGCATTACAGTCTGAAAATGGAACCGGATCAGCGCCTGGTAGACCGTGATTGCCAGGTTGTTTCGCTCCTGCCCGCTGATGATTACCGTTATGGTTACCGCATTTGGGTGGACAAGCAGACACAACTGCCGTTACGCATAGACTTGCTGGATACCGGCGGTAAAACGCTGGAACAGGTCATGTTTACCCAGGTCAATTTCCCCGAGGATATTCAGGATACTGCCTTGCAACCGGCGATAGATCTGTCCACCTATACATGGGTGCGTCAGCACGATGGCAACAGTCTGCCGAGTCAGGCCGGTTATTCACACTGGAAATTCGCCGAATTGCCACCCGGTTACGAACTGGTCAGCCATGAGGTGCGTGAACAGGAAGAAAATGGCCCTACGATGGAAACCTTCCTGTTCAGTGACGGGCTGGCGACCGTGTCGGCCATTATCAAGCCGCTGGGCAAGCTGCCGTCCAGGTTGCAGGGTCTCTCGCAACTGGGCGCCATGCATGCCTACAGCAAGCAATCCGAAAATTATCATGTGGCTGTCATGGGTGAGGTGCCGGCCGATACGGTACGTTTTATTGCCGAGCGCCTGCAGCCTGAACCCGTGACGGCCGCCGGGCAGAAATAAGCCTGTCCATGCTGGAAGAGCGTGCCAGGGTCCTCAGTGTCGGGGCCGCCACAGTGTGGGTAGAGGCGGATCGCAGTATTGGCTGTGCCAAATGCGAGGCCGGAGAAGGCTGCGGTGGCGGGGTGCTGGGTCGTCTGGTCAAGCGCGGCAATTCACGTCTGGAAGTGAGTAACGAGATAGCCGGATTATCACCGGGCGATGAAGTCGTTATCGGTTTTGACGAGCAGGCGCTGCTCAGGACTTCCCTGATGGCTTATCTTGTACCGCTGGTATGCCTGTTTGCCGCTGCACTGGCTGCAGAATTCCTGCTGTCTGCGCCGGATATTATTGTTGCGGGGGCAGGTCTGTGTGGATTGCTGGCAGGTTATTTTTTGCTGCGTCACTTCGGTGAAACGGTCAGTGAGGACGCCCGTTACCGGCCCTCTGTGCTGCGCAAGGCGTCGGTAGTCAATGAGGGGTGCCGGGTCTACGTACCCAAGCATTAGTACCAAGGATTCAAATATGTATTTCAGGATTTTTTCGATTGCTGTCATTACGCTGGCATTTGTCATCACAGCCTGTGAAAGCGGGTCACTGAGTGGCGACAGCGCTCAGGGAAAAAGCAATGCTGGCAGCAGCAAGATGGTACAGCTGCCTGATTTTACGCAACTGGTTGAACAGGCCAGCCCGGCCGTTGTGAACATCAGCACGACACAGAAGCGCGCCGATGAATCGCCACAGATGCAGATGCCCAATCCCGATAACTTCGGTGACTGGTTACGTCGATTCTTTGAAAACCCCGGTGAGATGCCGGACTTTCAGTCTCAGGAACCGTTTGTGCCCGAAGAGACTCTTGGGTCGGGCTTCATTATTTCCGAGGATGGCGACATCCTCACCAACTATCACGTCGTGGCGGATGCCGAGGAAATCGTGGTGCGCCTCAGTGACCGCCGGCAGCTCACGGCGAAGCTGGTGGGGCATGACGAACTCAGTGATCTGGCGCTGCTGCACATAGAAGCGGATAACCTGCCGGTGGTGAAAATAGGCGATGTCAGTGCGCTGAAAGTAGGGGAATGGGTGCTGGCTATCGGCTCACCTTTCGGTTTCGAACATTCGGTAACCCAGGGCATTGTTTCCGCCAAGAGCCGACACCTGAATACCGAGCGTTATGTGCCGTTTATCCAGACCGACGTGGCTATAAATCCCGGCAATTCGGGCGGACCGCTGTTCAATCTGAATGGCGAGGTCGTCGGCGTGAATTCACAGATATTCAGCCGTACGGGCGGCTATATGGGCCTGTCCTTTGCCATTCCCATGGATGTGGCGCTGGATGTGGTTCAGCAGCTGCGTAATAACGGTACGGTATCCCGCGGCTGGCTGGGCGTGGTTATCCAGGAACTGGACCGGGGCCTGGCTGAATCCTTTGGCCTGGAGAAACCCGAAGGCGCGCTGGTGGTCAGGGTCATGCCTGACAGTCCGGCCAGCAAGGCAGGCTTTGAAGTCGGCGATGTGATTCTGGAATTCAATGGTGAGCCGGTGACTGGTGCTTCATCCCTGCCACCGCTGGTAGGGCGCATCAAGCCCGGCGAGAAAGCCAAGGTCAAGGTGCTGCGCGATAGTGGTCACGAAACATTGCAGGTTGCGATTGGCGAACTTTCAGAAGAGGAAGTAAGTGGCACGCCGCAGACTCCCGGGCCACTGAACAAGCAGGGGCTGGGTCTGGAGTTCAGCGATCTGACCGAGGAGCAGCGTCAGCGCCTTGAGGTTGAAAAAGGTGGTGTGCTGGTGACCGCTGTACAGAATGGTCCTGCCAGGGTGGCAGGTATTATGGCGGGTGACGTCATTCTGCGCTGGGGCGGTAAAGCCATCGAGAATGCGCAGCAGTTGGGTGAACTTATTCGGGATCTGCCCGAAGAAGGCAGTGTGCCCGTGCTGGTTCAGCGCCAGGGTGCGCCGCGTTTTCTGGCGATTACGCTGGACTGACCGGGCGGTCTTTGTTCAGGCTCACACTGTTCAGTCGTCATGGCTGTCATTTATGTGACGTCATGCAGCAGGAACTTGCGGCCCGGCTTCAGGACCATTCCTGTGAGGTTGTTATAGAGGACGTTGACAGTCGTGAGGACTGGCGTCGTCAATATGGCGAGATCGTACCGGTACTGATGGATGCGTCGGGGCGGGAAATCTGCCGCTATCACCTGGACGAGCAAGCGCTGAGTGAGTGCATAGGCTGCCTGGACTGATCGGAGTAGCTGCCTGCAGCCTGTGTCCCCGGGAATCTCGGGGCATGCGCCCTATGCCTATGGCCTGACTGCGAGGTTTTTGCCCGGAATTACCGGTATACTGCGCCATTTTTCAGGCCCTTGAACATCCCGCCGGCTGCGGCGCCGGCGTCAGGCCTGTCACTTCACTATGTAGGTTTTCATGCAGTCGCGCATACGTAATTTTTCCATCATTGCGCATATAGATCATGGCAAGTCGACTCTTGCCGACCGCTTTATCCAGATATGCGGTGGCCTGACCGAGCGGGAAATGGCCGCGCAGGTGCTGGATTCAATGGATATCGAGCGTGAGCGGGGTATCACCATCAAGGCGCAGGCCGTCAGCCTCAGGTATACCGCCAAGGACGGCGAGGAGTATCAACTGAATTTCATTGATACTCCGGGCCATGTCGACTTTTCCTATGAGGTTTCCCGTTCACTGGCCGCCTGTGAAGGTGCTCTGCTGGTGGTCGATGCTTCCCAGGGGGTGGAAGCCCAGAGTGTGGCTAATTGTTACACCGCCATTGAGCAGGATCTGGAAGTGCTGCCAGTGCTCAACAAGATCGACCTGCCCGCGGCCGACCCTGAACGCGTCAAGCATGAAATCGAGGACGTCATCGGCCTGGATGCCAAGGATGCAATCATGGTCAGTGCCAAAACGGGACTGAACGTTACGGATGTGCTGGAGGCGCTGGTTGAGAAAATACCGCCACCCCAGGGTAATCCGGCAGGCCGCCTGCAGGCCCTGATTATCGACTCCTGGTTTGATCCCTATCTGGGCGTCGTCTCGCTGGTGCGTGTAGTGCACGGCAGCATACACAAGGGGCAGCGCATCAAGGTCATGTCTACTGCCGGCGTGCACGAGGTGGATGCCGTGGGCACCTTTACCCCGAAACGCGTGGAGAAGGCTGCCCTTGAGACCGGAGAAACCGGTTTCGTAATCGCCAGTATCAAGGAAATCGACGGTGCGCCGGTGGGCGATACGCTGACCGATGCACGCGAACCCTGCGACAAGCCCTTGCCGGGTTTCAAGCAGGTACAGCCGCGGGTTTTTGCCGGTATGTTTCCGATTTCTTCGGATGATTACGAAGATTTCCGTGAGGCATTGAAAAAACTGCGTCTGAATGATGCGGCGCTGCAGTTTGAACCGGAAACCTCTACGGCACTGGGTTTTGGCTTCCGCTGTGGTTTTCTGGGCATGCTGCACATGGAAATCGTGCAGGAACGCCTGGAACGCGAATACGGCATGAATCTGATCACCACCGCACCTACGGTGATCTATGAGGCGCTGATGACCTCGGGCGAGACCCGCAGTATTGATAATCCGGCGGAACTGCCCGAGCCGAATCTGATTGAAGAGATACGGGAACCGGTCATACGTGCAAACCTTCTGCTGCCGAAGGAGTATGTCGGGGCGGTGATGCAGCTGTGCATGGAAAAGCGCGGCAGTCAGCGCAACATGACCTATCACGGCAACCAGGTGTCCCTGCAATTCGATCTGCCGCTTTCCGAAGTGGTGCTGGACTTTTTTGACCGTCTGAAATCGGTCAGTCGTGGTTACGCATCGTTTGACTATGAACTGGACCGTTTCGAAACCGCGGACCTGGTCAAACTGGACGTCATGATTAACAGCGAGAAGGTGGATGCCCTGGCGCTGATTGTTCACCGGGATAATGCCTTCAATCGTGGGCGGGATCTGGTCGATCGGCTAAAGGATCTGATCCCAAGACAGATGTTTGATGTGGCGATTCAGGCTAGTATCGGTAACAAGATTATTGCCCGCAGCACGGTAAAGGCCTTGCGCAAGAACGTAACTGCCAAGTGTTACGGCGGTGATGTGACGCGAAAGCGCAAGCTGCTCGAGAAGCAGAAAGCAGGCAAGAAACGTATGAAGCAACTGGGCAGTGTGGAAGTGCCCCAGGAAGCATTCCTGGCGGTTTTAAGTGTGGACGGTAAGGACTAGGGCGAGGGCTGTCGGCTCGGTATGGAAGATCTGCATTTTGATTTTGAGGCCGCTTTACTGGTCTTCACCCTGCTGACCGGTGTGATCTGGCTGGTTGACCGTTTCTGGCTGTCGGCCAGACGCGCGGCCCTGGCGGAAGGGCAGGAGGGTGAAGCGCCGCCGCCCAACGGTGTCATTGAATTCGCACGCTCCTTTTTCCCCGTCGTACTGGCCGTCCTGTTTCTGCGTTCTTTTGTTGTCGAACCATTCCGTATTCCTTCCGGTTCCATGTTGCCGACATTGCTGGCGGGCGATTTCATTCTGGTCAACAAATTCAGCTATGGCATTCGCCTGCCGGTCTTTCATACCAAGGTATTTGCCCTGGACGAGCCCGAACGCGGCGACGTGATCGTGTTCCGCTTTCCGCCGGATCCGAGCAAGGATTTCATCAAGCGGGTGGTGGGGTTGCCCGGAGATGAGATTGTGTATGCGGACAAGAATCTCTATGTAAACGGCGAACGGGTAAATATGGAGCCGCTGGGCTTGTATGATGAACCCCGGGTGCCTGAATTGAGAGGCGCCCTGCATTATCTGGAAAACCTGCCCGGTGCCGAGCATGCAGTGTTGCTGCAACCGCGCCGTCCGTCCAGGGACGCGAGTCTGGTGGTGCCGGAAGGCAGGTATTTCGTAATGGGGGACAACCGTGACGGCAGTGATGACAGCCGCCGCTGGGGGTTTGTGCCGGAGCAGAATCTGGTCGGCCGGGCATTCCTGGTATGGATGTCCTGGGATGCGAACCGCAATCTTCCAGCCTGGCAGAGAATCGGAACCGGTATTGAATAGCGTGTGAGAAAAGGGAGCGAGAAGTCATGGAAACCAGAAGGCGAACATTCTATCGGCAACGCGGCGTCAGTCTGTATGGCTGGATGGCGATTATTGCCCTGATCGGTTTTTTCAGCTTGCTGGGGATGCGCTGCTTCCCGGTCTATATGAAGCACTATGAAGTGGTCAGCGTCATGGAATGGGCCTCCAACCAGCCTGGCATTTCCAAGGCGCCGCCGGTCGAAATACAGAAACGTATTCAACGCCGTTTTGACGCGGGTTACGTGAGTTTCATGACGGCCAGGGATATCAAGGTCAAGCGTACCAAGGATGGCCGCCGCTTTCTGTATCTGAAATATGACCGTCAGGTGCCTTTCTTCTATAACATCGACTTGCTCTTTCACTTTGAGCAGGTCACCTATCTTGGCAATAGTTGAGTCTGAAACAAAACACCCGCAAATCACCTGAGCCGTCCCGCAGCCGGTTCTTGCGCAGGCTGGGGCATGAGTTCGCCGATGGCGATTTGCTCACACAGGCACTCACGCATCGAAGCGCCGGGCGGCAGAATAATGAGCGTCTTGAATTCCTCGGGGACGGGCTGCTCAACTGCGTTATAGCCGCTGAATTGTTCAGACACTGTCCCGAGGCGGCCGAGGGTGATCTGTCGCGCCTGCGCGCCAGCCTGGTGCGGGAGTCTACGTTGGCGGAACTGGCCGCTGAACTTTCCCTGAGTGCATACCTTAAGCTTGGACCTGGCGAGAGTGGCAGTCAGCGGCGCGCATCCGTGTTGGCAGACGCGTTCGAGGCTGTCCTGGGCGCCATTTATCTGGACGCCGGTTTCAAGCGCGTGGAAGAGGTGATCAAAACACTGTTTGCTGAACGTCTGCGGCAGTTGCCTGATCCGGAGACACTGAAAGACCCCAAAACCCGCTTGCAGGAACATCTGCAGGCACAGGCCCGGCCGCTGCCAGAGTACAGTCTGATCGAGTCCAGCGGACCGGCGCATAAAAAGCATTTCCTCATCGCTTGCCAGATTCCCGGTGAAGCCGGGCGTGCCGAAGGGGCCGGGAGCAGCCGGCGCAAGGCCGAACAGGCGGCGGCCCTGGCATTGCTGACACAACTGCTGGAAGACTCCGACTAAATGAACCCGTCTGAAGAAAAGACCCGCAGTGGTTTTGTCGCTGTCGTCGGCCGCCCTAACGTAGGCAAGTCGACGCTGGTGAATGCGCTTGTGGGCGCCAAGATCAGCATTGTGTCTCCCAAGCCACAAACCACGCGTCATCGTATCTGCGGCATCCGGACCGATGGCGGAACGCAATTCATTTTTGTGGATGTTCCGGGCTTGCACGGCAAGCTGGGGCGCCAGTCGCGCGCCCTCAACCGGCATATGAACCGTGTGGCTGACAGCGCCTTGCAGGACGTGGATGTTATTCTGTGGCTGGTCGAAGCCGGCCAGTGGCAGGAAGACGATGAGCTCATGCTCAAGCGCATAAAACAAAGCCGCTTGCCGGTGGGACTGGCCATTAATAAAACAGACCGGGTCAAGGACAAGCAGGCCTTGTTGCCTTTCATTCACGAGATGCAGGGGCGGAATGATTTCGCCTTTATTGTGCCGATCAGCGCGCAGCGAGCCGACAACCTTGATGCTTTGCTGCAGGAACTGTCTGCCTACATGCCAGTCAGTCCCTACATGTACCCTGCCGAGCAGATCAGCGATCGTGGCATGCGTTTTCAGGCTGCCGAAATTATCCGGGAAAAGCTCATGCTGCGTCTGCAGCAGGAGTTGCCCTACGCATTGACCGTGGAAATCGAGAAACTCGAAGAAGATCCGGAGTCCGGACACATCGATATATCGGCCGTCATCTGGGTAGCTCGTGACAGCCACAAGGGTATGGTGATCGGTAAAAAGGGTGAAGGTCTGAAAGTCGCCGGCACTGCCGCCAGACAGGAGATGCAGCGTGCTTTCGGACAGGGCGTGCACCTGCAGCTGTGGGTCAAGGTCCGGGAAGGCTGGGCGGATGACGAACGGGCCCTGCGTTCACTCGGGTATGAAGATACCTGAGCCCGGGGGCAGCTCGCATGCCTGAGTTGCATGAAGGGTATGTGCTCCATCAGCGGCCCTACAGGGAGACCAGCGCCCTGATCGATATCTTCACCCCGGACCAGGGGCGTGTTGCGCTGGTAGGACGCGGTGTGCGCCGTGCCGGGCGCAAGGGCGCCAGCAGTAGTCTGCAGGCTTTTCAGCCTTACCTGTTTGCCTGGTCTGGCCGTGGTGATTTGCATACTTTGCGTAGCTCAGAGGTAGCGGGGCGCGGAGTCAATCTGCAGGGGGAGGCGCTGTTCGCCGGGCTTTACGTCAATGAATTGCTGATGCGCTTGTGCATCCGGCATGATCCCCATCCTGAGCTTTTCATACGTTACCAGCAGCTATTGAGTCAGCTGGAAACAGCTGCGCAGCTGGATGTATGTCTGCGCTACTTTGAGCGAGATCTTCTCGGCGAGGTGGGGTACGGTCTGCAGCTTGAATACGAGGCCGGTGGCGGTGCGGTGATTGAGGCCACCATGCGCTATGCTTACCGCCCCGAACATGGGCCGGTAGCCGTTGCAGCCGCTACGCGCGAGAGCCTGGCGGGTGACACACTTCTGGCCCTGGCGGCTGGCAATCTGGTGACAGACACGCAGCGCCGCGAGGCGCGTCAATTGCTACGGCGTACAATCGCGGGTCTGCTGGGAGACAAGCCTCTGCAGAGCCTGCAGACAATGCGCAGAATGCGCCAGATGACGCGTCGACCAGGTCAGGAAACAGCAGATCCGGAATAAGAGATTACAGGGACATGGATAACGCTATTCGTCTTGGAGTCAACATCGACCATGTGGCCACCCTCAGGCAGGCCAGAGGGACGGACTATCCCGATATTCTGGACGCTGCCAGGGCGGCAATAGCCGGCGGGGCAGCCGGCATAACTGTGCACCTGCGCGAGGATCGCAGGCATATTCAGGACCCGGATGTAGTGCTTCTTCTGCGTGAAATCAGCGTGCCCCTGAATCTGGAGATGGCGGTTACCGAAGAGATGATCGATATCGCCACACGACTGAAGCCGCCCCATTGTTGCCTGGTGCCCGAGAAGCGCCAGGAACTGACGACAGAAGGCGGTCTGGACGTGGCCGCCCAGGTAGGGCGTTTGCGCGAGGCCTGCAGTCATCTGGCGCAGGCCGGGGTGCGTGTTTCCCTGTTTATTGATCCGGATCTGGAGCAGCTAAAGGCGGCGCTCGAGGTGGGGGCGCCTGCCATTGAGATCCATACTGGTTCCTATGCCGATGCCGGCTCACAGGCTTCCCGCGAAGCGGAGTTGGCGCGGATAAGGGAAATGGCGTTGCAGGCGCATGCGGCAGGGGTGGAGGTTCATGGTGGTCATGGGTTGCATCTGCAGAATGTGAGCGCCATCGCGGCCATTCCGGAAATCGTCGAGCTGAATATTGGCCACAGCATCGTGGCGGACGCGGTGTTTCAGGGCCTGGAGCGGGCAGTACGAAGAATGGACGACTGCATGCAACAGGCCAGACGGGGCTGATTCGTGATTGTGGGTATAGGCACTGATCTGCTGCGGGTATCCCGGATGCAGAAGGCGCTTGAGCGTCATGGGCAGCGCTTGCCGGAACGTATTCTTCATCCCCTGGAAATGCAGCGTTATCAGCAAAGCCGGCGGGCGGCCAACTTCCTGGCCAAGTCATTTGCAGTGAAAGAGGCCGCTGTAAAGGCGCTGGGACTGGGTTTTCGCGGTATTGGCTACCGCGATATCGGCTGGACACAGGACAGTCGTGGCAAACCCGAACTCTGTTTCAGTGAGCATGGCCTGAACGTCATGCGGCAAATGGGGGCAGGGCGGGGATTCGTCAGCCTGTCAGATGAGGCTGATATGGTTGTGGCCGTGGTGGTGCTGGAGAAAACCTAACCCGCGGCTTCGTTGTTTACCTCGGTCTGCAGTTCATTCTGTACCGCTTCTACCGCCTGGCGTACAGCGAACAGCATGCCCATCTCCAGGCGCACATCCTTCTGGATATCCTGTTCAAGATTCTGCGCGGCATTTTTCAGGGTTTCGAGTTGATAGAATGCAGCCGTGCCATGCAACTGGTGGATTTCATCCCGTGCACGAGCCAGGTCATTGTCGTTAAAAGCCTGATCGAGCGCGTTCATCTGCCCCGGTAGCGCCTCGGCCAGCAGGCGCAGAAGATCGGGGTTGTCATTAAGCACACTGTGAACGGCCTTGCGCGCAGAGGACGCGCTGTCGCCAGGCGGAATTTCAGTCTCTGTGCCGATAGAGTCTTCAACAGACTTGCCTAGCCCCTGGATGATCCAGGGCTTCAGATCCCTGAGCAGGCCGTGCTTGTCGGTGGGCTTGAGCATGCAGTCGTCCATGCCCGAGTCCAGCAGATGCCGGCGCAGATGAGCGTCCAGCGCTGCGGTAATGCCGATAATGACCGTGTGCTGATCAGGGACTTCCAGGGAGCGTATGCGGCGTGCAACGGCTGCGCCGTCGAGGTCAGGCATGCGTACATCCAGCAGGACCAGTGGAAAGCCGTGCTCCTGCCACAGCTTTACACTTTCCTGTCCGCCGCTGGCCAGGGTGGGTTGCGCCCCGACCTGTTCGAGCAGGGCTTTCAGATAGCGGCGATTGGCCTCGACATCATCGGCAACCAGGACTTCCAGGTCCTCGATCTGCAGTTTGCGTTCATCGGAATGTGACGAAACGCCCGCCAGTCGGCATAGAACCCGGTATAGCGTGAGCCTGTTGGTCACTTTGGGCAGACAGGCTGCAGCACCGTCTTCACGCAGCCGCCGGTGTATATCTTCGTGTGTTGAGGCCACAAGAGTGAGCACGGGGACCCCTGCCTGCTTGTGCTTGGACAGGAAGTCGTGCACTTCGGGATTGTCCACGTCATGGCTCAGCAGGCCAAGAATCACGATGTCGTGGGCGGGGGTTGGCATGCCGCTCTGCCGGATGGCCGACAATCCCGTTTGCTGGACGATAGTCATGCCCCAGGTTTCCATATGATGGGCAAGCGCGGTGCGCACGATATTGTTGTTATCGATGATCCTTACGCGTCGGCCGGAAAGCCCGATCCAGGGCATGGGCGCGGCTTCGCCCTGGCGGCTCTTGTTGAAAGGCAAAACAAAACTGAATTTGGATCCCTGTCCCTGTACGCTGTCGACTTCGATATCGCCGCCCATGAGTCCGACCAGGCGTTTGCTGATGGCCAGACCCAGGCCACTGCCACGGGCATTGAGCTGGCGCATTTCCTCGGTGGTGATCTGGCTGAATTCCTTGAACAGCTTTTGCTGTTCCTCCACGCCAATGCCCATGCCGGTGTCGCTGACGGAGAAGCGCAGGGCAGTCTTGTCGGCCTCCTCGTTTTCCAGCATGACACGCACGGTAACGCTGCCCTGGCCGGTAAACTTGATGCCGTTGGTGATCAGGTTGGTCAATATCTGCTGCAGTCGTACCGGGTCGCCGCGCAGGCGCGTGGGCACGTCGCGGTAAATAATCTGCGTCAGTTCGAGATCTTTCTCGTAGGCCAGCGGGGCCAGCAGCGTGACGGTATCTTCAACACATTCATAAAGGTCGAAGCCGACTTCGTTGATGGGAATCTTGCCGGCTTCGATGCCGCTCCAGTCGATCACATCGTTAATGAGGTTGAGCAGGTTCTTGCCTGAGCGGCGGATGGTCTGCAGCATGTCCTGCTGCTCGGCCGTCAGGCCGGTGGCTTCAAGCATGTCGGCGTGACTGAGTATGGCGGTTAGTGGCGTGCGCAGTTCATGACTCATGCCGGCGAGTAACGAACTGCTGCTGCGGGCTGATCGTTCTGCTATGCGCTGCGCGCGGGCCAGCTCCTTGTTGAGGTGCTGCAGCTGTCCCACAGCTTCCTTGCTGTCGCTGAGTTGCTTGCCAATGGCGCTCAGGCCACGCGCGACATTGCCCATTTCGGCATCTTCCCTGAGATTGCCGCTCGGGGTCTTGCCCTGGGCCAGTTCGTCAATCGTGCGACTGATGCGCCGCATGGGCCGTAGCGCCAGGTGGCTGGCGAACAGGGCCATGGCGAGTATCAGCGCGACCAGCAGCAGGAAAGACAGTGCGCCGCGGGAGAGCAGGGCGGCGATTTCCTGTTTGCGGTAATTCTGCGACAGGTAGAGTGTGACCGTGCCAAGGCTGGCTACCGGTGTGCCGAAGTGACTGAAAACGGTGCCTTCACCCTCTGGCGGGATGCTCATGCTGATATCGGCCGCCAGACTGTAACCGGCGATCAGCCCGGCAGGCAGTCCGAGGATGCGACTGGCCCAGGTGATCTGGCCGCTGTCTGAGCCTAAGGCACGCGTGGCGACATTGCCATCCGCGCGCTTGATCTCGATGCCCTGAATCAATTCGCCACCCTCTAGGGCGGAATTGGTGATCTGGCGTAATTCCCGTGCATTGTCAGTCAGCATCGCCAGGTAGCCTGCCCGTGCAATCTGCTTGCTCTGGGCAGAAGCGAAGGCCAGATGGTCGCTGTTCAGGCGTTCAATCTGACGCGCGGTAGAGACACCGACTGCCAGTGCAGTGATGAGGATTGCGGGCACCACTGCGAGCAGGTAGATCCTTTTTTGCAGGCTCCAATTTTGCATAGTCCTAAGTGTATGACGATTAAGTGCTTTTAGACAGCCTGCAAGCGGATATGCGCAGGGCCGTCGTCGTCGCAAGACTCTTGCTATAGACTTACCTGCCATGTCGAACCAAGAATCCAATTATCCGACGCTGGAACAATGCGTCGGCAATACCCCGCTGGTGCGCCTTCAGCGTCTGCCCGGCGATACCAGTAACAGCATCCTGGCCAAGCTGGAGGGAGACAATCCCGCCGGTTCGGTGAAGGACCGCCCGGCCTACAGCATGATTCGCTGTGCCGAGGAGCGTGGCGAAATCAAACCCGGTGACCGTCTCGTAGAAGCCACCAGCGGCAATACCGGGATTGCGCTGGCAATGGTTGCGGCCATGAAGGGTTATCACATGACCCTGATCATGCCGGAACATCTCAGTATTGAACGCCGACAGGCCATGCGGGCCTTTGGTGCCGAGATCATTCTCGTGTCGCAGGCGGGGGGTATGGAAGAGGCGCGTGACCTGGCGGATAGCATGGAACGCGAGGGTAAGGGCAGGGTTCTGAATCAGTTCGCCAATCCGGACAATCCGCGGGCGCACTATGAGGGCACCGGGCCGGAAATCTGGCGTGACACCCAGGGAGAAGTCACGCATTTCGTGAGTTCCATGGGCACCACGGGCACCATCATGGGTGTGTCGATGTTTCTCAAGGAAAAGAACCCGGAGATCGAGATCATCGGTGTACAACCCGATGGCGAGTCGAGCATTCCGGGTATCCGGCGCTGGCCTGAAGCCTATTTGCCCAAGATCTATGATCCGCGACGGGTCGACCGGACCATTGATGTGGCACAGGCGGATGCCGAGGAAATGACGCGGCGTCTGGCGGCTGAAGAAGGCATCTTTGCCGGTGTGTCTTCAGGCGGCGCGGTGTTCAGCGCCCTGCAGCTTTCCCGGGAGCTGGAAGACGCCACCATTGTCGTGGTGATCTGCGATCGCGGTGACCGTTATCTGTCTACCGGTATTTTTCCTGCCTGAGGCGGATTCGTTCTGATGCTGGGTACTGTTCTCGCCTTTGATATCGAAACTGTTCCGGACGTGGAGGGCGGGCGCCGTCTCTACGGTCTGGATGGCTTGTCCGATGAAGACGTGGCGCGTGCGATGGCGCACAAGCGCATGCAGGAACGCGGCACCGATTTCATGCCCCTGCACCTGCATCGTGCGGTGGCTATTTCGGTCACTCTGCGGCATCAGAACCAGATCAAGGTATGGACGCTGGGCGACCCGGATGAATCCGAGGCGCAGATGATCCAGCGCTTCTATGACGGTATAGAACGCTATATGCCGACACTGGTGTCCTGGAACGGGGGAGGTTTCGATCTGCCGGTGATGCATTATCGCGGCCTGATCGGTGCTGTGAACGCCGGGCGCTACTGGGACTGGGGCGATGACGACCGCGAATTCAAGTGGAATAACTATCTTGGCCGTTATCACACCCGCCATATCGATCTGATGGACGTGCTGGCCATGTATCAGCCGCGCGCCAATGCTCCGCTTGAGGATATTGCAGTACTGATGGGGCTGCCCGGCAAAATGGGTATGCACGGCAGCAAGGTCTGGGAAGCCTATCTGGCGGGTGATATCGTCTCCATACGCAATTACTGCGAAACCGATGCGCTGAACACCTATCTGGTTTATCTGCGCTTCTGCGCGATGCGTGGGCAGCTCGACGCCGAGGGGCTGGCAGCCGAGGAAGCGCTCGTTCATGAGGCGTTGCAGGCTTCTGCTGCACCGCACCTGCTGGCCTTCGACGAGGCCTGGTCGAGCGCGCGGGCCGAAGCTGACATTTCCCGGGAAGACTGAATGGCCAGGCGACGCAGCCGTGCACGCCGCCACGTGCCGGACGGACCGTATGAAGCCCATATAGAAGATCTCGCACACGATGCCCGTGGTATCGCACGCAAGGACGGCAAGGTGGTATTTATTACCGACGCCTTGCCGGGTGAAGACGTGCAGTACATGCGTCACCGGAAACGCTCCAGCTTCGATGAAGGGCAGCTGGAGAGTGTGCTGAGGCCTTCTCCACAGCGCGTGGAACCGGGATGTGCGCATTTTGGTCTCTGTGGAGGCTGCAGTCTTCAGCATCTGGCGGCGGATGCCCAGATAACTTTCAAGCAGGCGCAGATGCTTGAAAACCTGCGCCGCATAGGCGGTGTGGAGCCGACGGAACTGGCGGCGCCACTGACCGGGCCGCTATGGGGGTACAGGCGGCGCGCGCGCCTCGCAGTAAAGTACGTGGCCGCCAAGGAAAGGGTGCTGGTCGGGTTCCGTGAGCGCGGTAAGCCCTATGTCGCTGTTCTGGAATCCTGCGAAGTACTGGATCCTGCCGTAGGCAAACGCCTGCTGACCCTGGCCGGGCTCATCGAAAAGCTTTCCATTCGAGAGCGTCTGCCGCAAATCGAGGTTGCGGTGGCGGACAACGCGGTGGCCATGGTGTTGCGTGTGCTCGAGCCGCCCAGCGCCACTGATCTGGAGTTGCTGGAAGCATTCTCGAAATCTGAAAATATCTGGTTCTATCTGCAGCCGGGCGGGCTCGAGAGCGTTACGCCTTTATTGCCGCAGACGCCGGAGCTGTTTTTCCGGCTGGAGAACTACCAGACCGACCTCTACTTCGAGCCAACCGATTTCATTCAGGTCAATGGCGCGATCAATACGGCGATGGTGGATCAGGCGCTGGATTGGCTGGCGCCGCAACCGCAAGACCAGGTTCTGGAGCTTTTCTGCGGGCTGGGTAATTTCTCATTGCCGCTTGCGCGCCGCAGTGGTCATGTCGTGGGTATTGAGGGCGAGTCTACGCTGGTGGCCCGCGCTGCCGATAATGCCCGGCGCAATGCCGTCAGCAATGCTGAATTCCACACCGCTGACCTGTTCAGTGAAAGCGGAGATGCCTGGGCGCAGAAGCGTTATCACAAGGCCCTGATTGATCCGCCTCGAGCGGGTGCGGAGGAGGTGCTGCCCGTGCTGGCCGGCAGTGGTATAGAGCGTCTGGTTTATGTTTCCTGTCATCCTGCCACGCTGGCCCGTGACGCCGGAATTCTGGTAAAGCAGTACGGTTTTCGTTTGCAACGTGCAGGCGTGATGGATATGTTCCCGCATACTAGCCATGTGGAATCCATGGCTCTTCTGGTGCGCGATTAGGATGAGTGAGGATAAAGGTCATATCGACGTTGACCTGGCGGCCCAGCGCCTGGTGTTCCGGGCGGGCGATGGCCAGTGTTACGAATATTCGGTTTCCACCTCCAGATACGGTGCGGGTGAGCAGGAGGGCAGTCACTGCACTCCGCGCGGACATCATCGTATCCGCGCCAGGATCGGCGCGGGCGCCGCGTGCGGAGCGGTTTTCCGGGGACGGCGTCCGACGGGTGAGATCTATAGCCCGCAGCTGGCCGCGGAGTACCCTGATCGCGACTGGATATTGAGCCGAATCCTGTGGCTGGGTGGTTGCGAACCCGGCAAGAATCGCTATGGACAGGTCGATTCCCAGCGACGCTATATCTACATCCACGGCACGCCGGACAGCGAGCCGATGGGGCGGCCCGCATCAATAGGCTGTATACGCATGCGCAATGACGAGATTATCGATTTGTTTGAGCGTGTTCAGTCCGGCACGACAGTTTTGATACACGAATAAATAGAGGAGCAGGCGTGAGTAAGGATGTGCAGGTGCTGGGTCCCTTGATGATGGATATCGAGGGACTGACGCTGACCGGGGAAGACCGCGAGCTGCTGGGCCATCCTTTGATTGGCGGCTTTATTCTATTCACAAGAAACTTTAAAAATAAGAAACAACTAACTGAATTAGTTATTGAAATAAGAAAGGAAAGGCCGGATATCCTGATCGCCGCCGATTATGAAGGTGGCCGTGTGCAGCGTTTTCGGGAGGGTTTTACCCGTATCCCGCCGATGCGCGCACTGGGCGAGGCTTATGAGCAGAACCCGGCCCGTGGCCGCGCGCTGGCCCAGGCCTGTGGCTGGCTCATGGCGGCGGAGCTGCGTGAGGCTGACATCGATCTGCCGTTTGCCCCAGTGCTGGATATTGATACCGGCGTCAGCGAAGTGATCGGCGACCGGGCTTTTCACCGGGATCCTGACATCATTGCCAGCCTGGCAGTGTCCCTGATGGCCGGCCTGCGCGATGCCGGCATGGCGGCCACCGGCAAGCATTTTCCGGGGCATGGCCATGTAGCACCGGATTCGCACGTCGAGCTGCCGGTTGACGAGCGCAGCATGGATGAAATTGAAGATGAGGACATAGAGCCCTTTCTGCAGATGATGCAGGCGGGGCTGCCTTCCGTGATGATGGCGCATATCCGTTATCCGGCTGTCGATGATTTGCCGGCCAGTCTCTCGCATTACTGGATACAGGATTGCCTGCGGGGCGAATACGGTTTCGATGGCGCCGTGTTTTGCGATGACCTGAGCATGGGCGGGGCCGCCTGCATGGGGGGATATCTGGAACGTGCGGAAATGGCTTTGGATGCCGGCTGCGATATGCTACCTGTCTGCAATAATCGTGCAGGCGTAGTGGAAATACTGGATGGACTTGACTGGCAGCCGTCCCCGGAAGCGAGCCGGCGGTTGATGGCCCTGAAAGCAAGGGCTCTGGAAACGCCGCAGGATTTTTCCCGCTATCAGGCGGCCCAGTCACTACTGGCCAGTCTGACGGTCGCATGAGGCGGACCGAGAATTGATTAAACGGACCTGACCTATGAGCGAATGGTTTAAAACAACCCTGGCCTGGTTTCAGGAAGCGCATGCGCGCTGGGACTGGATGCTGGAGGTTTTCCTGGTGGTGGTGGCCGTGGTCACCATCAATTTCGTACTGAAATATTTCCTGGTGTTCCTGCAGGGCCGGGTCAAGGCAACGCATAATGTCTGGGACGACGCGCTGTTCATGGCCATCAGCCCGCCGTTACGGGCCTTTACCTGGCTGCTGGGTATTCTCTTCGCGGCAGAAGTGGCAGCTACCGGCGATATTGAGTCTCTGCTGGGTCAGTTGATCGCACCGGTCCGCACCGTGGGCGTTATTGCCCTGATCGTGTGGTTTTTACTGCGTCTGGTCAACGAGGTCAGCAAGAACATCGTTGCCGAAAACCTGCGCCGGGGCAAGGAAGTCGATCACACCACGGTCGATGCAATTGCCAAGCTGTTGCGCCTGAGTATCTTTATCACCGGCGCCCTGGTGATTCTGCAAAGTCTGGGTTTCAGTATTTCCGGTGTGCTGGCGTTTGGCGGTGTGGGTGGTCTGGCCGTTGGCCTCGCGGCCAAGGATCTGCTGGCCAATGTCTTTGGCGGCCTGACTGTCTATCTGGACCGGCCATTCGCTCGCGGGGACTGGATTCGTTCCCCCGAGAAGGATATCGAAGGCACGGTTGAACATATCGGTTGGCGCCGCACCGTGATACGGCGTTTTGACAAGCGGCCGATGTATGTGCCCAATGCCGTGTTTACCAATATCGTGGTCGAAAACCCCTCGCGTATGACGCACCGGCGCATCAACGAAACCATGGGGCTGCGATATGACGACGTCAGCAGGGTTTTGCCGATCATGAATGACATACGCAGCATGATCAAGGCGCATGAGGAAATTGACCAGAACCAGATTGTGCTGGTTTATTTCAACGAATTCGGCGCGCATTCCCTGGATTTCTTCGTCTATTGCATGACGGTCACCTGCGAATGGGAGAAATACCATCAGGTTAAACAGGATATCCTGCTGAAGGTTCACGACATTGTGGAGCAGCATGGTGCGGAAATGGCGTTCCCGACCACAACCCTGCATGTTCCAGAACCGGTGACCGTTCAGCAGTCCTGATTATTGACTTCAACCCTTTCTGAGGAATCGAATGAGCGTATTGCATGAGGAATGCAGTCGTGTGCTGGCCGAGGCCGACGTTATTCATGACGCCGCGGCTGTCAGTGCGGCCTATGACCGCATCGCGGAGCAGCTGACGCGGCGCATACGTAACAGCAACCCGGTCATCATGCCGGTGATGATGGGGGGACTGTTCGCGGCATCAGAGATTCTGCGGCGCCTGGAATTTCCCTTTCAGATGGATTATCTGCAAGCCAGCCGCTACCGCGGTGATATCCATGGCGGCGAACTGGTCTGGAAGGTGATGCCCAGTATTGATCTGGCCGGCCGGGTGGTGGTGGTCATCGACGACATTCTCGACGAGGGCCATACATTGGCGGCGGTGCAGCGGGCCTTGCATGCCCAGGAGCCGGCAGAGCTGATTACTGTCGCTCTGGTCAGGAAGCTGCATGACCGGGGTAATCCCAATGTCGAGGTGGATTTTATCGGCCTGGAAGCAGAAGACCGTTATCTGTTTGGCTGCGGTATGGACTACAAGGGTTATCTGCGGCAGTTTCCCGCTATTTATGCAGTCAAGGGCGCTTGATGAGCTTGATGAGCGATAGCAGTCAGCCTGAATTCGCTGTGATTGGCGGCACCGGCCTCAATCAGCTGGCGGAATTCGAATTGCTTGAGGAGCGGCGCATTGAGACGCCTTATGGCGCACCCTCGGCCGCGCTTAAAATCGGACGTTTCAATGGCCGGGGGCTGGTGTTTCTGGCCCGCCACGGCGATGGGCATCACATACCGCCGCATGCCATCAATTATCGCGCCAATATCCATGCCTTGCGCGAGGCAGGTGTGCGGCAGGTACTGGCCGTGGCTGCAGTAGGCGGTATCCGCCGCGATATGCGTCCGGGGGTGATCGCCTTTCCCGACCAGCTCATCGACTATACCTGGGGCCGGGCGCACAGTTTTCATGACGGTTCCGGCAGCGGCGTCGAGCATATCGAATTTGGTCAGCCATACAGTGAGATGCTGCGCCACGAATGCATTCGGGTGGCAGCGCAGGCGGGTCTGGAAGCTGTTGAAGAGGGCGTCTATGGAGCGACCCAGGGCCCACGGCTGGAAACCGAGGCTGAAATCCGGCGCATGCAGAGAGACGGCGTCGATCTGGTCGGTATGACCGGCATGCCGGAAACGGCACTGGCGCGGGAGGCCGGGCTGGAATATGCCTGTTGTGCAGTTGTGGTCAATTGGGCAGCTGGTCTGGCCGATGGTGGTATTCACGACCAGATCGAAGAGTCACTGGCTGAGGGCATGGGGCGCGTCCACCGCTTGCTGCAGGCGCTTCTGCCTGCGCAGTAGATATTACTCAGGCGGCAAGTTTCTGCAGTAGCGTCTCGACGAAACGGTAACGTTGTTCCGTTTCGCCCAACGGGGTGTTGAAGTGCAGTTTTTCGGTCCCCGCCAGCTTGTAGACGGCCGGCTCGCCCTGAATCAGCTTGATCAGACTGGCCGGGTCGATATTCGGGCGGGAAGTGAAGATCAGGCGTCCGCCGCTGTCTCCGGCCTCCAGCTTGCGTATGCCAAGCGGCTGTGCCCTGAGGCGTAAGCGGGTAAGGTTGAAGAGTTGCTCTGTTTCGGCCGGTAACAGGCCGAAACGATCAATCAGCTCCACCTGCAGGTCGCGCAGGGCCTCTTCATCTTCGGCGCTGCTGATCCGCTTGTAGAGCACCAGACGGCTGTGAATATCCGGCACATAGGCTTCGGGCAACAGCGCGGTCAGGCCCAGGTCCACCTCGCAGCCGGAGTCATCTGTGAGGTCATCGTCCGGCAACTCCCCGCTGGCCACGGCGCGTTTGGCCCTTGCCAGCAGTTGCGTGTACAACGTGATACCCACGGCTTCAATCTGGCCACTCTGCTCTTCACCCAGCAATTCGCCGGCGCCGCGGATTTCCATGTCCTGTGTGGCCAGCATGAAACCGGCCCCCAGCTCGCCCAGAGATTCGATGGCTTCCAGTCTCTGTCGGGCGTCCTTGGTGAGGGCCTTGCGGTCCGGCACGATCAGGTAGGCATAGGCGCGGTGATGGGAGCGGCCCACGCGGCCACGCAACTGGTGCAGCTGGGCCAGACCCAGACGGTCGGCGCGGTTGATGAGAATGGTATTGGCGCTGGGTACATCGATACCGCTTTCCACAATGGTGGTGCAAACCAGGATATTGAAACGCTGGTGATAGAAATCCAGCATCACATGTTCCAGTTCCCGTTCGCGCATCTGGCCGTGCGCAATGCGGACTGACGCTTCCGGCACCAGTTCACCCAGTTCCCGGGCGATACGTTCGATGTCCTCGACCCGGTTGTGCAGGAAGTAGACCTGGCCGCCACGTTTGATTTCACGCAAACACGCTTCACGTACCAGGGTGCCGTTCCATTCAACCACCTGAGTCTGGATGGCAAGGCGTTCCACTGGAGGGGTGGCTATGATGGACAGATCGCGCAATCCCGACAGGCTCATGTTTAGCGTGCGGGGTATGGGAGTGGCGGTGAGCGTCAGCAGATCGACATTGGCGCGCAGTTTTTTCAGTTGCTCCTTGTGGCGTACACCGAAACGATGCTCCTCATCAACAATGACCAGTCCGAGATCCTTGAAGCGAATGTCCTGCTGCAGAAGGCGATGCGTGCCGATGACAATGTCCAGCTTGCCGCTGGCGATGTCATCCAGCGTCTGTTGCTGGGCCTTGGCGCCTCCCAGGCGTGATAAAGACCCCACACGTACCGGCCAGTCGGCAAAACGGTCGGCAAAATTCTGATAGTGCTGCTGCGCCAGCAGCGTGGTGGGAACAAGTACGGCCACCTGGCGGCCATTCTGCGCAGCGACGAACGCAGCCCGCATGGCCACTTCAGTCTTGCCGAAACCCACGTCGCCGCAGACCACGCGATCGGCTGGCGTTGGCTCGGAGAGGTCCGCAATGACCTGCTCAATGGCCTGGGCCTGATCCGGTGTTTCTTCGAAGGGAAACTGATCACAGAATCGCTGGTAATCTTCGGCCGGTACCGGCATGGCCTGGCCCGCATGGGCGGCGCGGCGCGCCTGGATTTCCAGGAGTTCGGCGGCGGCATCGCGGGCCCGTTTGGCTGCGCGCTTGCGGGCTTTTTCCCATTGGTCAGACCCCAGCCGGTGCAGGGGCACAGCATCGCCCTCGGCACCGGTATAACGGTGTACCAGATGCAGTGAGGAGACCGGGACATAGAGTTTGGCGCCGTCGCCGTATTCCAGAGTCAGAAACTCGGTTTGCTGACCGTGAATACTGAGATGCTGAAGACCGGTATAGCGGCCAATGCCATGATCCTGGTGCACAATCGGAGCGCCAATGGTGAGATCGGTCAGGTCGCGCAGCACCGCCGCAGCGTCACGGGTTGCGCGGCGTTTGCGCTGCGCCGGCGCGCGCGCGCCCAGCAGGCGGGCTTCCGGCAGGACCGCCAATGCGGGCGCGCTCAGCACGAGGGCTTTTTCCAGGGGGGCGATGCAGATGCCCAGGGCCACATCGGCGCTGAGAAAGTCGGTCCAGTGATCGAATATTCCGGGCCGCAGGCCGGCTGGCCGCAGGCGTTCAAGGAGCAGTTCACGCCGGCCCGCCGAATCCGCCGTGAGCAGGACCCGCCCTTGATAAGTATCCAGGAACGTCTTCAATTGAGTGGTCAGCTGGTCCACTGACAGATCCGAGGGCAGTTGCTCTGCAGCATCATCCAGCCCGGCCGGTATCTGGATATCGCGCCGGGAGACCAGTATCTGCTCGATTTCCTGCAGGGGCAGAAAGGCTTCCTCCGGCGTCAGAATGGGACGTTCGATATCACTTCCGTACTGCTCATGGCGGTGCCGGATCTGATCATCAGCCACCTTCAGCGCAGAGTGGATGTCACCGGCTTCCACCATGATGCTGTTGTCAGGCAGGTAGTCAAAAAGGCTGTTGGTATCCTCATAAAAAAGCGGCAGAAAGGCTTCGATGCCGGGTGGGGCCAGGCCGTGACTCACATCCTGGTAGATACGGTGGCGGCTCAGGTCGCCGGTGAAGCGAGCACGGTAACGGGCGCGAAAACTCTCGATGCCGGTCTTGTCCAGCGGGAACTCGCGCGCGGGCAGGATGCGGATTTCGGTGATTTTTTCGACCGAGCGCTGGCTTTCCGTGTCGATAAAGCGCAGGGATTCGATTTCGTTATCGAACAGCTCAATGCGGTAGGCCTGGTCACTGCCCATGGGGAACAGGTCGAGCAAGCCGCCTCGCTGCGCGAACTCGCCATGGCTGTGAACCTCACTGACATGACTGTAACCCGAGGCCTCCAGTTGATTGCGCAGCATCTGGGGGTCAAGGCGGTCGCCCGCTTTCAGCAGGAAGGTATGCGCATTGACATAGTGGGTCGGTGGCAGCCGCTGCAGCAATGTATCCGCCGCCACGACCACAATACCCCGTGCCAGTCTGGGCAAGTGGTAAAGCATGGCCAGGCGCGAGGAGATTATATCCTGGTGCGGGGACAGCAGATCGTAGGGTAGCGTCTCCCAATCGGGGAAATGCAGGACCGGCAGGCTGTCTTTGTCGTCTACGAAGAACTGCAGTTCCTGTTCCAGCCGATAGGCGCTGTGTTCATCCGGGGCGATAACCAGTAAGGGACGGTTGGCCAGGCCTGCCGCCGATGCTATGGCCAGCGGCATGACGCCGGCGGTGAGAGATGGCCAGACAATAGCGGAGGACTCCGCCGCGGGTAGCGGCGGGTGCAGTGGATCGAAGTCAGTCACGGAAGCGTTTCAGAATTTCAGCGTAGGCATCAATGCGGCGATCCCGCAGATAAGGCCAGATGCGACGTACCTGCTCAGCACGCTCGAGGCTGATTTCGGCATACAGGATCCCGGCATCCTCGCCCGCTTCGGCCAGCAGTTCGCCCTGGGGTCCGCATACAAAACTATGGCCCCAGAAATGTGCGCCGGGGCTGGCGCCGCTGGGGTCAGGCTCCAGTCCCGTACGATTACAGCTGAGGACCGGCAGGCCGTTGTGTACCGCATGCGCGCGCTGACTCAACTGCCAGGCCTGCAGCTGGCGCTGTTGCTCATCTTGCGTATCACGCGAATCCCAGCCTATGGCGGTGGGGTAGAGCAGCAATTCGGCGCCGGCCAGGCTCATCAGGCGGGCCCCTTCGGGAAACCACTGATCCCAGCAGACCAGTACGCCCAGGCGTCCCACTGAAGTATCAATGGGTTCGAAACCCAGATCCCCCGGTGTGAAATAGAACTTTTCGTAATAGCCGGGATCATCGGGAATGTGCATTTTGCGGTAACGGCCGGCCAGGCTGCCGTCACTGTCCAGCACTACGGCCGTATTGTGATAGATGCCGGGCGCCCGCTTCTCGAACAGGGAGCCGACAATGACGCAGCCGAGTTCACCAGCCAGTGCGGCCAGCCATTCTGTAGAAGGGCCCGGAATCGGTTCGGCCAGATCAAAAAGATGGCTGTCTTCGTGCTGACAGAAGTAACGGCTGTTATGCAGTTCCTGCAGAAGAATGAGTTGCGCGCCGTTGCCTGCAGCCTCGCGCACAAGCGCTTCAATATGCTTGCGATTGACAGCAGGCTCGTCGCTGCAGGCGTGCTGAAGGAGGGCAACTTTCAAACGGCGCTGACTCATGGCATCTCAGACATGCGGGTAGGAGCATGGCCGCCACGACATGGCGGAAACGGGCGCATTATGCCTGAGTCGCGGCCGTCAGGGCAGGGTTTGCGGGTGACGAGACTGTGACGCCTGCCGGTATCTGCATGGTCACGCAGTGCAGGCTGCCGTACTGCCGGATGAGCGCGCGGCAATCCACGCAAATGATTTCCCGATCGGGAAAGCAGCGGCGAAGCGTTTCGGTTGCCTGCGTATCGGCAGGGTCGTTGTAAACCGGCAACAGCACGGCGCCGTTGATGATCAGGAAATTCGCATAACTCGCTGGCAGCCTTTGACCGTCTTCATCGTGTATGGGCGCGGGCAGGGGCAGGGCATGTAGCCGGTAGGGCTTGCCGTCTGGCTGCCTCAGGGCCTCGAGTTCCTCACGCATGGCGTCAAGCGCCGGGAAATCCTCATCCTGTGGATCATTGCAGCCTTGATAGACAATGCTGTCCGTACTGGCAAACCGGGCCAGGGTGTCTATATGGCCATCGGTGTCATCGCCAGTCAGGTGGCCATGATTCAGCCAGTGCGTGGTCTGTATGCCGAAGATCCTGTGAAATAACTGCTCGAATTCTTCAAGACTTTTGCCGGGATTACGGGTCGGCAAAGGCAGGCAATGCGTGGTGGTTAACATCACGCCGTGACCGTCGGTTTCTATGGCCCCACCTTCAAGCACCCAGTCGACAGTTTCGATCGGGCTGCTGCCGAAGCAGCCCTGTGCATGCAAGTGCTCGCTGATGCGGTTATCCAGGCCGGCCTCGAACTTGCCTCCCCAGCCATTGAAGCAAAAGTTGAACAGGCGGGGCTGGCCATTGTCGAGCACTGTGATCGGGCCGTGATCACGTGCCCATACATCATTGCTGGGGGCGACAGTCATGTGCAGCTTTTCAGCTTCTACACCATCGTCCAGTAATTGTTGCCGAACCCGGTTGGCCAGGAATTGATCCCGGCAATTGATGAGCAGGGGTTGGAAACGCGCAATCGTGCGGGCCAGCGTGAAGAAGTTATCTTCAACTTCCGGCAGGTGTGTGCCCCAGTCACCGGCATCATGTGGCCAGGTAAGCAGGACAGCAGCCTGCGGCGCCCATTCGGCGGGCAGAAGTCGTGCGCTTTGCATGGGGTCTTCAGTAACCGGAGTTCAGTTCTTCTTTGTGATAAATCGGTTTGGGTTTGTCCGGGATGACACTATGCACCACATGGTCATGTTCAAAGAAGACTGAAAAGCTGTCGTATTCCCAGCGCGTAATCGGCGGCCGTTGCGGATGATCACCTCCTACCGGGCCGCTTATGGATTTAGGTTCGCCAAAGCGTGCGCGCACAGCGGCCATTGTGCTCCCGCGCAGGGGCAGCTCAGGAGCCGGCGTTGCTTCCATGGCAGGATTCTCGTCGGGAATGCTGAGTACATCAGCCGCTGCGGGCGTGGCCGGCAGCAGCAAAATCAGGGGCAGTATCAAGCCGCAAACTGTCTTTGCAGCTGCGCGAGTTCGAATCTGCAAGGTTCTGATTTTAAACATGATGCGGAAGCTTTAATCCAGTTGAATACAAGGATCACTATAGCATCAGTTCCGGCGGCGGATAAGTCATCCGGGGATACTCGTAGAAGGCAAAGCAGCCTATGATTGCGTCATGCCGAAAATGATCATGTCTCGAGGGAAGTTGCTTCTTATTCTGATTCTGCCAGTGCTGGTCGTGCCCCTTAAGGCCGGGGCGGAGAGCGATTTCGAAATGGCCAATCGGGCGATGCACGCCGGAGACCCCGCCGAAGCCTATTTTCTGATGCGCAGACTGGCGGAGGACGGTGATACAGAAGCCGCTTATTACCTGGGCTGGATGTATCACGAAGGCAAGGGGTTGCAAGCCGATGACCTGAAAGCCGTTCAGTGGTGGGAGACGGCGGCACAGGAAGATCATATAGAAGCACTGATGGCCCTGGGTCTGCTGTATCAAAAGGGCGGCGTTAAGGTGGACGCGGATACAGACAGGGCGGTGGAATACTTTCTGCTGGCAGCAGCGGCGGGAGAAGAAGATGCGCGGCTGAATATTGCAGCCTTGTTATTGCGCGGTGACATTCCTGCCATCCGGCGCATCCGCCGTATTCTGCGTAGTGAACCTGAAGTACTGGGCGACATGACCGAAGTCGCTATTCAGTACGCCAGCGCCCGCGAGTTTCCGCGCCATAGCGCAGAGGTGGTGGCTACCATGATCAAGGGTACGCAAATGGTCAGCATCGCCAGGCAGGGTGACTGGCTCTACGTCGGGTTGCCGGCCAAACGCAAGCTTGCCTGGATTCACTCCTCCGCGGTGAGTCCGCCCTGACGCTCATGGGCCAGCAGTGGCTCGATACCCATGATTTCACGTATGCGCGCCACGTAGGCCCGTGTTTGCCCCGGTAACTGCGAGCTTGCCGCTACCCAGTCCGGAGTGTCGGCCGACTGGGAACTGGTCGCCTGTAACACCCGGTTATAGCCGGCGTTATAACTGGCGAAGGTGAACGCCAGGCGTTCTTCCTGCGGGTATGCCGCCCATTTTTCATAGAGCAGGCGGCAGTAATAGATACCCGCGGCGATGTTCCAGCGTGGGTCTTCGATATCACTGAAGTGAGGCCGGCTATGCCGGATTTCATCGAAGGTCGAAGGCAGGATCTGCATCAAGCCCAGCGCACCCATATGGCTACGTGCCTGGGGGTCCAGGCCGGATTCGGCGATGGCCTGAGCCTTGAACCAGCGCCAGTCAAAGTAGGGGCCAAAGTAGCGGCGGCTGTATTTGCGGAAATACTCGTCATAGCCGGCAATCGCATGCTCGTTCAGTTCGCTGGCCGCTGCAGGCAAGGCCTGCAGGCTCAGCCCTGCGACAAGCAATAAAACGGCAGTGAGGGTTGCGCGCATTGAGTCAATGTCAGGTTTGTGATGCCCTGATTATCCTCCAGTGGAACATCTCTTGCAGGATGTATTGCGTAATTTACAAAGCTGTTTCTATGATGTGTTCATGTTCAGAGTAAGTCTGTTTCTCTGCTTGCTGGTGTCAGCACCCGTTTGGGCCGACGATATGCAGTCGGCGCAGCAGGCCATCATGCGCGGCGATTACGCGGAAGCTTATTGCCAGCTTGTACCGTTGGCGAAGAAGGGTAACTCCGAAGCGCAGTATCAGCTCGGATGGATGTACCACAATGGCTATGGTCTCGCCCTGAACGATGAAAAGGCGGCCAACTGGTGGGCACGCGCAGCGGGCAAGAAGATCGTGGATGCCCAGATAGCCCTGGCGATGCTTTACCGCGAGGGCGGGGTTGGGGTGGACAAGAATCCTGCCAGGGCAGCGCACTATCTGCTGGAGGCGGTGGAATCCGGTGAGGAGGATGCGCGGCTGTTGTTGAGTGTTTTCCTCGATGAGCCGGATGAGGAATTACAGAAACGTATTGAACGTATCCTTGAACGGAAGCCGGAATCCCTCGGAGTGGCCGCTTATACCCGTACGGACAAGGCTAATCTTCGAATCAAACCCGGCAGTAACGCCAGGGTGGTGGACACTGTCAGAAAAGGTGAAAAACTAAGCTTGATTGCGGTTCGCAATCAATGGGCGCATGTGGTGTATCTGGCGAGGAAGAAAATAGTCTGGGTGCACGGTGATCTGGTCGGGGTGACGCAAGAGGAATAAAGCCTCAGGAGGCTTCATCTCCGACCAATTTGTCGCTCAGGGTCTGCCAGATTCCCTTGCTTGCCGGTCCCTTCCTGCGCAAGTCCTTGCCTCTGAGGATTTGAATTCTGGACACATAGCCCCGTGTTTCTTTCGGCGCGTGAGCGGCTACATCCTGCCATCCACGTATGGGCTCAGGCGAGCGTTTGTAGGCCTTGCGAATGCTTCCCAGGCCGGCATTGTAACTGGCAAAGGCCATAAGCAGCCGTTCCTGTTCGGAAAGCTGTCTCTGCCATTTTCTGAACAGCATACGGTCGTAGTAAATGCCAGCCGCAATGTTCCAGCGGGGCTCCTTGATCGACATGAAGTGAGGATTGGCCTCTTTTATCTCGTAAAAGGTGCCGGGCATGATCTGCATGATGCCCTGGGCGCCTACAGGACTCTCCGCCGCGGGTTTGAGATGCGATTCGGCGATGGCCTGGGCCTTGAACCAGCGCCAGTCAAAATGAGCGCCGAAGTAGCGCTTGCTGTATTTACGAAAGTAGGCATCGTATTCATCCGTCCAGTGTTCGCTGTCTACCGGAGGCAGTTCCTCCGCCTGAACCTGCCCCAGCGCCAGGCCCAGGAGTAACAGGCAGCAAAGCGTGCGGGCAGACATGTGGCAGCCTAGTTGAGACCCAGTCCTATGACCAGGCCCATGGCGATGCCTACGCCGATAAAAATACCCATCACCGTTACGCCTACAGCCAGATTGCCCTTTCCCAGCTGTTCGGACACGCTGAAAGGCATGAAGTGACTGAATACCTTGACTGCGAACCAGCTGAAAAATATGGCCAGCAGACCACCGCCGGCAGCATACATAAAATTAATGACAATCGGATTCATGCTTGTCTCCCGCAACTGTTTTTTTCATCGGCAATTTCGCAAGATTTCTTTAGCTAAGCGCTTCCATGGCCCTTGTCCTCAGTATAGACAGATGGGACAGAAAAAGCTGTCTATGCTTTAATGCCGCCCATGTTTCAACCATTCGAATTGTTTGTCGGGCTCCGTTACACACGGGCCAAACGACGTAACCATTTCATCTCCTTTATCTCCCTGATTTCGATGGCAGGCATAGCCCTGGGCGTCACGGCGCTCATTACTGTTCTGTCTGTCATGAACGGTTTCGAAAAGGAGTTACGCACCCGTATTCTCGGCATGGCCTCGCATGTTTCAGTCTCGGGTTTCGCTGCCCCGCTGAGTAACTGGCAGGACGTGCTCGAGGAAGGGCAGCAGTTGGACAAGCATGTGCTGGCCGCCGCGCCCTACATTCAGGGCGAAGGCATGCTCAAACTGGGCAAACGTCTCAGCGGCACCATGATTCGTGGTGTTTTGCCGGATTACGAAGCCAGGGTGTCGGATGTCGGTGAGCATTTCATTGACGGCGGGCTGGATCAGCTGGTGCCCGGTGAATTCAGGATACTGCTGGGCGCGGAACTGGCACGCTCTCTGGGAGTGCAGCCGGGCGACAAGATCGATTTGATGATTCCCCAGGCCACCGTGTCGCCGGCGGGGCTGTTACCACGTTTCCGGCGCTTTACCCTCGCTGGCGTCTTTGAAGTGGGTATGTACGAGTACGACCGCGGACTGGTGATCGTGCACCTGGAAGATGCGGCAGCGCTTTATCGCATGGGCGATACGGTAACGGGGGTGCGTTTCAAGCTGGATGACGTATATCAGGCGCGCAATGTCAGCCGCCGTCTGTCAGCCGAGCTGCCGCCGGAAATCCATGTCACCGACTGGACACGTCAGCATGCCAACTTCTTTCGTGCCATACGCACCGAAAAAACGGTCATGTTTATTATCCTTAGCCTGATCGTGGCCGTGGCGGCCTTCAATATTGTTTCCACCCTGGTGATGGTGGTGACCGACAAGCAGGCGGATATCGCCATTTTGCGTACCCTGGGAAGCAGTCCTGGCAGTATTCTGTCGATGTTCATTGTGCAGGGCAGCCTGATTGGCGTGGTCGGTACGTTTTTCGGCGTGATCGGCGGCGTCTTGCTGGCTATCAATGTGGAAAACATTGTGCCCTTCGTGGAATCGCTGGTGGGTCAGGACCTGTTGTCCGCGGACGTTTACTACATCAATGAACTCAAGGGTGAAGTGGATTACCTAGATGTCTTCAAGATCGGCTGCATGTCCCTGTTGCTGAGCCTGCTCTCCACACTGTACCCCGCCTGGCGTGCCGCCAGGGTTCAGCCGGCGGAGGCCTTGCGTTATGAGTGATTGGGTACTGGAATGCCGGCAACTGGCGCGCACCTATCACGAGGGACCAGCGCCTGTGGCTGTTTTGCAGGACGTTGATTTCACAGTCTCCCGTGCCGAATCGGTTGCTATTGTGGGTGCTTCCGGCTCAGGCAAAAGTACGCTCCTGCATATTCTCGGTGGCCTGGACAGACCCAGTGCAGGAGAGGTGCGCATACTTGGACGCAGCATGTCTGCGCTCGGCGAGGCAGAGCGGGGGCGGCTGCGCAACCACAATCTGGGTTTCATTTACCAGTTTCATCATCTGCTGCCTGAATTTACGGCAGTGGAAAATGTCGCCATGCCGTTGCTGATCAGGCGTCAGAAGCCCGACCAGGCCTATGAGGTCGCTAGCGCCATGCTGAACAGGGTGGGGCTGGGCGCCCGGCTTGAGCACAAGCCGGGTGAGCTATCGGGCGGTGAGCGGCAACGGGCGGCGGTGGCGCGCGCCCTGGTAACCCGGCCCGCCTGTGTGCTGGCCGATGAGCCAACCGGTAATCTTGATCGCAAGAACGCCGAACAAATATTCGAACTGATGTTAGAGCTACAAGAAGAAAGCGGAGCCAGCTTTGTTGTCGTTACACACGATACGGGGCTGGCCCGGCGAATGCACCGGGTATGGACACTGGAAGACGGAAGGCTGCGCACAGATCCCGTTTCCTGAACGGTTTTCATCCCCTGCATGGCCTGGCGTTTTTGCTTGGCCTGCTGGCTGTGTATGTTTCTCCCGCATTGCCTGCCTGGCCGATCTGGCCCGCGACGCTTGTTGCTATTTATCTGATCTGGCGCAGGCAACCCGCTGCAGCAGGGCTGTGCCTGGCCTTCTGGCTGGGCGCGCTCTGGCTGAGTCTGGTAGCGAGTCATCTGCTGGATGCCCGGTGGCCCGCCGAACGGCATGCTGAGGATGTCTGGGTGCAGGGCGTGGTGGCCGACATGCCGCAGCGGCGCGATGGTCACTGGCGTTTCCTTTTTAACGCGGAACAGCCTGATGGTCTGATACGGGTCAGTTGGTACCGTGGTCAGGCAAGGCTCGAGGCCGGCCAGTGCTGGCGTTTACGGCTGCGCATGCGCGCGCCAAGGGGCAGCGTGAATCCAGGCGGATTTGATTATGAAGGCTGGTTGTTTGCGAGCCGAATTATCGCCACGGCCTATGTGCGAAAAGCCGAACCCTGTGCCACAACGCCGCTTATGAGTGGCCGCCTTTCGAAGCTGCGTCAACGCTGGGCCGAGCAGGTGACACAGCTTCTGGACGGTCATGCCAGAACAGCTCAGGTGCTGGCCCTGTCACTCGGCATCCGCGACCGGTTCAGCCAGGCGGACTGGACGCTCCTGCGTCATACCGGAACCAGTCATCTCATGGCGATCTCCGGTTTGCATATCGGTATTGCCGCAGGCTGGCTGTATTTCCTGGGTGCATGGGGCTGGCGCGCCAGCCCCGGGCTTATGCGCCGTTTGCCGGCTCCCCGGGCCGCCATAGTTTTCAGTGCCGCCGGCGCTATTGTCTACGCGCTGTTATCGGGTTTTGAGCTGCCTGCGCAAAGGGCGCTCATCATGTTGCTGGCTTTTTACATTGCGCTGTTTCGTGGCCGGCGTATTTCACCTGCACATCTGCTGGCACTGGCAATGTTGCTGGTACTGTTGCTGGACCCTTTTGCGGCAGGCAGCGCCGGCTTCTGGCTGTCTTTCGCTGCAGTAGGGTGGATCTTCTACCTCCTGAGGAACCGTTGGCAGTTGCCGGGCAGGATTAGCGTTTATCTGCGTCTGCAAGCTTTGCTGGGTTTGACGCTGGTACCGTTGACCTTGTTCTGGTTCGGCGAAGCCTCCTGGGTCGCGCCATTGGCCAACCTGCTGCTGATTCCACTCTTTACCTGTCTGGTGCCGGTCATTCTGCTAGGCACCGTTCTAGCGGGATTCTGGCCGGCCGCCGCGACGCTGCTGTTAACTTTCTGTGCGGATGTCCTGACCTGGGTCTGGGTGGGGCTGGAGCAGTTTGCACAGCTGGCATCACCGGTGTTTGCTGTGGGTGCTGTTTCCGTCTGGGCAGTGATTTCCGGGTTTCTGGGCTTGCTCTGGCTGACTGCGCCCCGTGGCTGGCCAGCCAGGTATCTGGGGCTGGTGTTTTGCATTCCTCTGGTTATGCCAGCGGCATCGACGCCGCAGACAGGTAATTTGCGCTTGACGATACTGGATGTCGGCCAGGGTCTGTCCGCGGTCGTGGAAACTGTGAATCACGTACTGGTCTTTGACGCCGGACCGGCCTATGACGGCGGTTTTGATGCCGGTGCCATGGTCGTCGTGCCGTATTTGCGCTCGCGTGGGCACGGTAGCGTGAACGTGCTGGTGCAAAGTCATACCGACCTCGACCATCGTGGCGGCATGCCGGCGATAGAGCAGGCGATGAAGGTGGAAAAGCGCTATGGGTTTGACGAACGATCACAGTGCCGCAGGGGCATGAAATGGCAATGGGATGCCGCGCAGTTTGAATTTCTGCATCCGGATGATCGTCACTGGAGCGGGAATAACGGTTCTTGCGTACTGAAGGTGACGGTGGGCGAGTTCAGCATTCTGCTTACAGGCGATATAGAAATGCCGGTTGAAAGGCATCTGCTGGCTAACCAGGGTGAAGCGCTGGATGCCGATGTCCTGGTTGTGCCCCATCACGGCAGCGCCAGTTCCTCATCCAGGGGTTTTGTCGAGGCCGTTTCCCCCCAGGTCGCCATTTTTTCCGCTGGCTGGCGCAATCGGTGGTCATTTCCGAAGTCCGAGGTTCTGGAGCGCTACCGCAAGAGCCAGTGGCTTTCCACGGCGCAGCATGGGGCTGTGCAGCTGGATATCTCGGCAGACGAGGGTATCCGGAATATTCGCAAACAACGTCAGCAGTCAATGCGGTTATGGCGTGCCGGGGCGGATCCGGGCTGGCGTTAGACGGGCTGCCACTAGCCGTGAGCACAGCGCCCCTCTATCATCGCCGTTTAAGACATCGCGCGACAGGATCAGGCACTCAGTACAAGCACTCATGACAGAAGAAAAGTTTACCCCTTCCGAAATCTACAAACGACTGCTGGGCTATACATTCGAGCACTGGAAGGTTTTCCTGCTGGGGATACTGGGCATGGTGGCGTTCGCCGCGTCTGACACAACACTGGCCTGGCTGATCAAGCCGTTGATGGATGAAGGCTTTGTGAATCGTGACCCGGTTTTTATACGCTGGATGCCCATTGCGCTGCTGGGCATTTTTCTGGGGCGCGGTGTCGCCAGTTACACGATGAATTACTCCCTGCAGTGGGTCGGCAGGTCAGTTATCAAGCGCCTGCGTGGTGAAGTGTTCGAGAAATATCTGGAACTGCCAACCGCCTACTTTGATCACAGCACCTCGGGCACACTGATCGCCAAGCTGACCTATCATGTCGAGCAGGTGGCCGGATCGGTCACCGATGCCTTCATCACTGTGGTCAAGGATGGCCTGACAGTGCTCGGATTACTGGTTCTCATGTTCTATCTGAGTCCCCGGCTGGCCTTTTTTGCGGTCATCGGCGGACCCATTATCGCGGCTATTTTGTTGGTGGTCAGCAAGCGTTTCCGCAGTTATAGCAGCCGTATCCAGGGCTCGGTCGGGGATGTGACGCATGTCGCCGAGGAAACCATCAATGGCCATCGTGTGATCAAGGTTTTCGGAGGTCAGGATTACGAACGTCTCCATTTCGACAAGGTCAACGAGCTGAACCGCGTGCTGCACAACCGCATGGCGCGGGTGAGCAATCTGGCGACGCCGGTTATCCAGATCATCGCTGCTGTGGCGATTGCGACGGTTATTTACCTGGCGACTTCAGCTACAGGCGAAGACGCGCTCTCACCCGGTTCATTCATTTCCTTTTTTGGCGCCATGATTGCTCTGATGGGCCCCTTGCGCCGGCTGAGTATCGTCAACGCCAAGATTCAGAACGGCATTGCCGCAGCCAACAGTATTTTCGAAATGCTGGAGGAGTCGCCTGAACCTGTCGGCGGCGAGCACAGGGTCGACCGCGTAGAAGGGCGCCTGCATTTTGAAAATCTCAGCTTCCGCTATCCACAGGGTGACAAGCTGGTATTACAGGATATCAATCTGGATATTCAGGCCGGTCAGATGATTGCCTTCGTGGGACGATCAGGTAGCGGGAAAAGCACCCTGCTGGGTCTTATTCCCCGTTTTTATGATGCGACCGGCGGACGTATCCTGATCGATGGGCACGATATCCATGAATATGCGTTGGATAACCTGCGCAGTCATATAGCCCTGGTGGACCAGAATGTGGTGCTCTTCAACGATACTGTGGCTCGTAATATCGGATACGGTGGTTTGCAGAATATCCCACGCGAGGCAGTTATCGAAGCGGCCAAGGCGGCCAATGCCTGGGACTTTATCCAGCAGTTGCCACAGGGACTGGATACCCGTGTAGGGCAGCATGGCGTGCTTCTGTCTGGCGGTCAGCGGCAACGTCTGGCGATTGCCAGGGCGTTGCTGAAGAACGCCCCCATTCTGATTCTCGACGAAGCCACTTCTGCACTGGATACCGAATCAGAACGCAAGATTCAGGATGCCCTGGAGAACTTGATGCGCGACCGCACCACGCTGGTGATCGCTCATCGCCTGTCAACCGTGCAGAACGCTGACCTGATCGTGGTTATGGACGACGGCAGAATCCTGGAAACGGGTACGCATGAAGAACTGTTGGCTCGGGATGGACCTTATTCTGCGCTTTACCGGGTGCAGCTTGAGGCATCCAAGCCTCACTGAGTATTGTGAATTTTCCTGAAAATATCTGGTACCGGCGTTTTGGCTTGGCAGCGGCCTGCCTGTCGCCATTAAGCCTGCTATTTGCGCTGTTGTCTGCTCTCCGGCGGCTGGCTTATCGCTGCGGGCTGCTTAAACGTCACTCCTTTCCCGTGCCGGTGATTGTAGTGGGCAATATTTCTGTGGGTGGCACCGGGAAAACGCCCATGACGCTGGCGCTGCTGGCCCGGCTGCAGGCCGCTGGCTGGAAGCCGGGTGTGGTCAGTCGAGGTTATGGAGGAACAGCCGGCTATCCTTTGTTGGTGGCGGCTGGCACTACGGCGGCAGAAGCCGGGGACGAACCCTGTTTATTGGCTGCCCGCAGCACTTGTCCCGTGGTTGTCGATCCTGATCGGGTGCGCGCTGTGCGTTATTTGCTGGCGCAGACAGACGTCAATGTCGTCATCAGTGATGATGGTATGCAGCATTACGCCATGGGCAGGGATATCGAGATCGCCGTCATCGACGCGCAACGCCGCCTCGGTAATGGCTGGCTTTTGCCCGCGGGCCCGTTACGCGAATCCGCCTGGCGTCTGCAGAAAGTTGATGCGGTGATCGTGAACGGAGGCCGTGACGACGAAGCCGCCATGCAGTTGATCCAGACAGAAGCGGTCAATCTGGCTGATGGCGGGAAACGGCCGCTGGCGTTTTTTGCCGGCAAGACCATCCACGCCATTGCGGCTATAGGTAATCCACAGCGATTCTTTGATCAGCTGAGAGCAGCCGGGCTGGAAGTAGCCGAGCATGCCTTTGCTGATCACCATGCTTTCACTGGCCCGGAACTGGAAAATTTCCGGGGTTCGGTAGTGCTGATGACGGAGAAGGACGCGGTAAAATGCCGCGGTATTGCGCCGCCCGACAGTTGGTATGTGCCGGTTGAGGCCATATTCAACGCGCGGGCAGAGAATGCGCTGGCGAGCCTGCTGGAAAGACTGAACACAATACGGAAATCCGATGGATAAAAAGCTGCTTGAGATACTGGTTTGCCCTGAATGCAAGGGACCGCTGGTGCTGCATCAATTCGAAGACGCGGAAGAACTGGTATGCCGGCATGAGCGACTGGCATATCCGGTGCGCGACAAGGTGCCGGTCATGCTGGCCGAGGAAGCCCGTGTATTGCAGGACGACGAGGTCGTCGAATGAGCAGTTTCCGGGTCGTGATTCCGGCCAGAATGGGTTCCACCCGGTTGCCGGGCAAGGTGCTGCGTGAAATTGCCGGCCGCCCCATGCTGGCGCACGTATATGAGCGCGCCCGGGAAAGCGGTGCGGAAGAAATTGTTATTGCCGTAGACGATCAGGCTATAGCAGATGTGGCCACTGCGCTGGGCGCGGGTGTTTGTCTGACAGATCCAGGACATGCTTCCGGTACTGACCGCATCAATGAAGTGGCAGGGCGTATGGGTTGGCAGGATGAAGATATCGTCGTCAATCTGCAGGGTGACGAGCCTTGTATGCCGCCGCAGGTCATTCAGCAGGTTGCCGATATGTTCAATGAACATCCCGAGGCAGATATTTCCACCCTTTGTCATCGCATAAGCAGCTATGAGGATTGGCAGAATCCGAACCTTGTGAAGGTGGTTTTCGACAACGAAGGCAAGGCGCTGTATTTCAGCCGCTCTGCCATTCCATACAACCGGGATGCCTCCGGTACACTGCCGTCAGCCGGCGCTTTCGGGCATCTAGGGATTTACGGCTATCGTGTGGGAGCGTTGCGCCGCTTCAGCAGTCTGCCCGCCGGACTTCTGGAAAACAGCGAGGCGCTCGAGCAGTTACGTGCGCTGGAAAATGGCATGTGCATATTCGTTCATGAGGCGACAGCCGAACCCGGTCCTGGCGTGGATACAGAGGCGGATCTGCTGCGTGCCGCACAATGCCTTGAGCAACGCTTCCGGCACAACTAGTTTCCTGTTTGTTCTTCCAGCAGTTTGCTTAGCAGCGGGTTGATTCGGCCTGTCGCTTCATCGTAGACCACCATAGAGAAGGTTTCAGGCGTGCGACGGTGCGCCTCACCCCATTGGTCTGCCTGAATGCTGACCTCACCAATAACCTGGATCACCATTTGCGGACCATCTTCGAGAATATCGATGACCTGACATCGGCGTCCCTGAATTTCCAGACTGCGCCCGATACATTGGCGCAGCCTGGAAAGAGGCAGGGATTGCAGTGACAAGACTATTCCGTTTTGGAAGTGCTTTCCTGTGAACGGCTGCCGGCGTCACTATTGTCATTGCCCGGGGCACGCCGGGTTTCCACCTGCACCAGGCTCGATGCCTGAGTGGATTCAGGCTTGGCTGCGGGTGCTGCGGGTGCTGCGGGTGCTGCGGCGCGGGTGGGCGTGCTCGGCGCTGTCACTGTGTTCGTCTCGGGCTGGGTCCTGGGCACGTCCGGCTTATCGCTTCTTGTTGCCGGCGGTGTGGCCGCAGACGGTGTTGCAGCTGTGATATTGCTACTGTCGTCCCGGGGTTTTGCCGTCTTGCTTTCAGCAGGCGTAGCGGGGGATGAGGGCGGTCTCTCTGGCTGTGAGTCTTTTACAGCTGGTTTGTTATCCGCTTCGACCTTGTCCCGACCGCTGTCACGGCTCTGTGTTTTGGATTCCTGTGCTTCGTCCTGTGGACCTGAAGAGGTGCCGGCCTGTGTGCTCTGGCCTTCGCCCTGAGCGCCACGACGATTCCGGCGGCCGCCGCGACGCCCGCGTCGGCGGCGATTGGCATTACTGCCTTCGTCACGGTTCTTCTGTTCAGCAGTCTGCTGGCTATCGGCATCCTGGGTCTGGTTGTCACCACCAGCCTCGCTACCCGACGCTGCAGGTTTGGCTTGGTTGCGTTGCTGTGACGGGCGCCCTTCATTGCCGGTAGGCTTCTTTGCTGCGCCCGACTGATCACGTTTCTGACCACTGGCGCCTTGTCTGTTGCCGCGTGAGCGATTCTCGCTATCTCCACGGCGTTGCTGATTCCTGCGGCGATTGCCTTGTTGCTGGTTGCGGCCGTTGCCACGACGTTGCTGGCCGCTCTGGGATTGGCGGCTGCGCTGAGTCTGTTCGCTGGACTGGGTGCTGCGTCTGGCGGGTTCTTCGGCGCTGGCAAACAGTGTCTTGAACCAGAGCGCCAGGCGCTGCAGCAGGCCTGGGCGTTGTGTGCTGGTTTCTTCCTGTTCGGGCGCGGCGGCGCCGGGTGCTGGCGTGGTCGGCATGACCTGGCGCACGGCGGGTTCTTCAATAATCACCGGGCGGGAACGGTCGGTAATGATCTCTACGTCTCCCGGGGAGGCGGTACCTGCCACCAACTCGTGACTTTCCGCGCTATTGTCGTCTTCCTGCATCTGGTCGTCGCGTATGCGGCGTACCTCGTAATGCGGGGTTTCCATGTGCTCGTTGGGCACGACAGTAAGTTGCGTCTTGCAGCGTGCTTCCAGTTCACTCAGTAGCAGGCGCTTTTCGTTCAGCAGGAAACTGCCTACCGACACCGGTACCAGGGCAATCACTCTTGCAGTGCGGTCCTTGAGGGCTTCTTCCTCGACCAGGCGTAAAACCGACAGTGCAAGTGATTCTATGTTGCGAATGGTGCCCTGGCCGTTACAGCGCGGGCAGACCTCATGACTGTGCTCTCCCAGCGAGGGGCGCAGACGTTGACGTGACATTTCCAACAGGCCGAAACGGGAAATACGTCCGATCTGGATACGGGCGCGGTCGATGCTGACGGCTTCACGCAACCGTTCTTCCACATCACGTTGAGCCTTGTTGGAACTCATGTCGATGAAATCGATCACGATGAGTCCGCCCATGTCACGCAGGCGCAGCTGACGGGCGATTTCGTCAGCGGCTTCCAGGTTGGTATTGAGTGCGGTTTCCTCAATATCAGCGCCACCGGTGGCGCGTGAGGAGTTGATGTCGATAGAGACCAGTGCTTCAGTGTGGTCAATCACCAGAGAGCCGCCGGATGGCAGCTGCACCGTACGCCTGAATGCCGATTCGATCTGGCTTTCAATCTGGAAGCGCGAGAAGAGGGGAATGGTATCGCTGTAAAGTTTCAGCTTGCGCAGGTTATTAGGCATGATCTGCTGCATGAAATCATGCGCCTGTTGATGCACTTTCTCATCATCAATGATGATTTCACCGATATCCTTGCGCAGATAATCACGCAGTGCGCGGATGACCACGTTGCTTTCCTGGTAAATCAGGAAAGGCGCGGCGCGCTCGCTGGCGGCAGTTTCAATGGCTTTCCATACCTGCAACAGATAATCCAGATCCCATTGCAGTTCTTCGGCGCTACGGCCGACGCCGGCTGTGCGCGCAATAACGCCCACGCCCTGCGGAATTTCCAGGTCAGCCATGGCTTCGCGCAGTTCACTGCGATCGTCGCCTTCGATGCGGCGGGAAACGCCGCCAGCCCGGGGGTTGTTGGGCATCAGCACCAGGTAACGGCCCGCCAGACTCAGAAAGGTGGTCAGAGCAGCGCCTTTATTGCCGCGTTCTTCCTTGTCGACCTGGACGATGACTTCCTGGCCTTCTTCCAACACGTTCGCGATGTTGACGCGTCCGCCGCCAGGGTCCTGTTTGAAGTAACTGCGGGCAACTTCCTTCAGAGGCAGGAAGCCATGCCGCTCGGAGCCGTAATCTACAAAGGCAGCCTCGAGACTGGGCTCGACGCGGGTAATTTTCCCCTTGTATACGTTGGCCTTGCGCTGTTTGCTACTGGGGACCTCAATGTCCAGGTCGTTGAGTTTCTGGCCATCCACGATGGCCACACGCAGCTCTTCCGGCTGCGATGCGTTGATCAGAATACGTTTCATTTATAGGTATCTCGACTAGCGCTCGACCGGTGTCGGATGGGCAGACACGCGAATACTGCACCAGACTGTCAGACAGTCGGCGCAGCATCGATGCTAGGACATAAGCCGTTGATATCAAAAGCAACGGTCTCTCCTGTGCTTGCCACTCCGAAACGCGTCGGGAGCGCGGGTTAACGGGTTGCGTATTGCCGCACAGTGGGTAGATGGCGTGTTGCCGACCGGGAATTATTCCAAAAACAGACGGCAGCAACGCTATGCTTTAGACTTTTCATCTACCGCCACACTGCATGCAGTGCTTGTGCGGCCGGTAATCTTGACTCTTGCCGGGGAACCCGGTTCCCGCAGGCAGGGTCAAGGGTAAACCATTCCAAGCTTCTTAAATCTCTTGGTGAGGCTATTTTGCCACAGAATTTTCACGCTGTGCGTTATTTCGAGGTTGGGTCTGCCGAAGCCGGCCAGCGCATAGATAACTTCCTGCTCAAGATACTGAAAAACGTGCCCCGCTCGCATGTCTACCGCCTGCTCAGGAGCGGGCAGGTGCGGGTCAACAAGGGGAGAATCAAGCCCACCTACCGTCTGCGGCACGGCGACCAGGTCAGGGTGCCGCCGGTACGCCAGCCGGAGGCCGGGGAGATTCGTCCGCCGGATGCGCTTTGTGAACGCCTGCTGGGCCGGATTCTGCATGAGGACAGCGATCTGCTGGTTATCAACAAACCCGCGGGATTGGCTGTGCATGGTGGCAGCGGTCTCAAATTCGGACTGATTGAGGCAATGAGCTTTGCCCGCAGCGACCTGGACTTTCTGGAACTTGCGCATCGTCTGGATCGCGGCACCAGCGGTTGTCTGGTGCTGGCCAAGTCACGTGAAGCGCTGGGCGTCTTGCACGAGGGCTTTCGCAGCGGCAAACATGTGAAGCTTTATCAGGCCCTGGTGGTGGGTCAATGGCAGCAGGGGGAAAAGGACGTCTGTCTGGCCTTGCAGGCACAACGACAAAGGGGGGGTGAGCGCATCGTGGAACATGATGCCGAAGGGCGTGATGCCATCAGCCATTTCCGGCCGTTGCGCATCTGGCCGCAGGCCAGTCTGATGGAGGTGCAGATCGGTACCGGTAGAATGCACCAGATTCGCGTTCATGCAAGCGAATGCGGGCATCCGGTGGCGGGTGACGATAAATACGGTGATCAGGGCGCCATTCGCAGGATGAAGGCTTTCGGATTGCGTCGCATGTTTCTGCACGCCTGGCGCCTGAATCTGGATATGAACGGACACGTGATCGAGGTATGCGCTGATTTACCCGAGGAGTTGAACCTGGTGCTGGAAAACATTGAAAAGGCGGCCGCATGAGTACGGTCGATAGCTACGAGCTGCTCATCTTCGACTGGGATGGCACCCTGATGGATTCCGCCAGCCACATAGTAGCCAGTGCGACTCACGCTATTGAAATGATGGGCTTGCCGGCAAGGGCGCCCAAGCAGATCAGCGAGTTAATCGGCCTCGGGTTGCGGGACGCCTTTTGCAGCCTGTATCCGGAACTGACGCCCACGGAAATGGATGGCTTGTTGCGTGAATACGGCCAACGGTTCTCGGGGGTTACGCACGAACCTGCGAGTTTGTTCGAGGGGGTGCAGGAAACGCTGGAGCATTTGCGTCAGGAGGGCTACGCGCTGGCTATAGCTACCGGGAAAAGCCGCCGCGGGCTGGATCGCGCTTTACGGGAGAGCGGGCTGCAGGATTACTTCGCCATCAGCCGCTGTGCCGACGAATCGGCCAACAAGCCCGATCCGCGCATGCTGCACGATATTCTTCTGAGAACCGCTACCGAGCCGGGCAGGGCGCTCATGATCGGTGATACCGAATTCGATATGGTGATGGCCGGCACGGCTGAAGTGCCGGCGCTGGCGGTTGGCTGCGGCGTACATGATCATGACCGCTTGCATCGGTCGGGAGCGCTGGCTGTGCTGGATTCCGTGGCCGACCTTCCCCTATGGTTGGCGCAATGAGACAGAATACCTGGCATGCATAGGCAACGGCCGTCGGGTGGTGAATAATGCGTACAGTGCGGGCCGGTGCCGGTTGCGGGATAACGGAAGGACAGGAATGTTGACAGTTTTCAGGAAATTGATGAACAGAATCGCAGGCGCGTTGATCGCAGGTTTTCTGCTATTTGCAGTCGCCGGGCCGGCGACGGCCGAAAGTTTTCTCTGGCATGTCAAAGGGGCAGGTGGTTCTGTGTACCTGCTGGGTTCCATGCACTTGCTGCCGGCTTCCGCCTATCCGTTGCCGGACGCCATGGAGCAGGCCTACCGCCTGAGTGATGTGCTGGTATTCGAGACTGATATCGGGGCTGTAGGGCAGGAAGAGACGCAAATGGGTTTGCTCAACGCCGGCATGTATCCCGAAGGTCAGACTCTGATGAATGAGCTGAACACAGGAGTGCTGGGGCCCTACGCCGAGACGGTACAGAAGCTGCAGTTGCCCGTGTCCATGCTCAACCGTTATCGCCCCTGGCTGGCGGCGCTAACCATCGAGATGAGTGTTTACGCGAAGCATCATTTCAAGGCGGAGCTGGGTGTTGACCGGCATTTCTACCAGAAGGCAGTGCCCGCGAACAAGGAAATCATTACTCTGGAAACCGTAGAGGAGCAGGGCGAATTTTTCACTGCCATGGATTCGGCCATGCAGCAGGATTATCTGCGGATGACGCTGGAGAGTCTTGACGAAATAGACTACGACCCGAATGAGCTGTATGAAATCTGGGCTGATGGTGATGACGGGGATATGGAAGATCTCCTGGAGTTGGCCCAGGATGACTATCCAGCCCTTTACAATCGCTTCATACGCGAACGTAATCAGAAGTGGCTGCCAGTCGTGCTGGACTTGCTCAAGCGCGACAAGAACAGTCTGGTGGTCGTGGGCGCCATGCATCTGCCCGGTGATCATGGGTTGTTGCAGTTGCTGGAAAACGCAGGCTTCGATCCGGAGCAGATGTAGCTGTTTCCGTCTGAACAGCGAAAGACAAGGCAGTCTAGGGCAAGGCGAGTCCGGCCTGGGCCAGCAAGCGGCGCAACTGAATCAGGGGCAAACCGATGAGGGCTGTTGGGTCATCGCTTGAGATCGACTCGACCAGGGTAATGCCCAAACCTTCGGCTTTGCAGCTACCCGCGCAATCATACGCGGGCTCCTGTTGCAGATAATTCTCGATTTCCTGGTCCGACAGCTGCCGGAAGCTGACTGCAATTTCGGTCAGTTCCAGTTGCGGGCTGCCGCCAGGGATGATCAGACATAAACTGGTGTAGAAGCGTACCTTCTGGCCCGAGAGTCTTTGTAACTGAGCCACGGCGTTTTCATGATTGCCGGGCTTGCCGAGAATATCTTCGCCGAGCGCGAGAGTCTGGTCAGAACCGATAACCCAGGCATCCGGGTTTTTCGCGGCGATAGCAGCTGCTTTCTCCCTCGCCAGGCGCAGGGCCAGTTCCCTGGCGGGCTCTCCCGGCTTGCGCGATTCGTCGATATCGGCGGCCTGAACCTCGAAAGGAATGCCAAGACGTTCAAGCAGCTGCCTGCGATAGCTTGAGCCCGAGGCGAGTATCAGAGTGGCTGTTTGGGACATACGCGTGCTTTTTGGGTCATTACGGCTGCGTATTCTGCTTGATTGTGTGCCGAAAGACGAAATTGCTCATGACAGCAGGGCGAACAGGCGCACAATTGGATGCGTCGCCTGGTGCAAAATCTTTGACTTTAAAGGCGTTCGCCACTATTATCGCCGCCGCTATGTCTTCGGGTATACCCGTTCGAATCCAGGTTCAGAAAGCTCTTGTGGCAGCAATGCCGATAAAAGGCGTTCTGGACATGTCACATTTGCCGCGTTTACAGGCTGTACTGGCCCGGAAAACAGGTGATGTTGAAGTGGATTTACTGGTTGAGCGCGGGCTCGACGGGCGTGTCCGTCTTGGCGGAGAGCTGTCAGCGGATCTGGTTTTGCAATGCCAGCGTTGTCTGGGGCCATTGTCACTGCCTTTGGCGGTCGAAATCGACACGGTATTGCTGACGGGGTCGAGCCAGGAGGATGTCTTTGATGGCATTGAGCTTTGCGACGACGAGCTGTTGCTGCACGACCTGATTGAAGACGAATTGTTATTGGCTCTGCCTGCGGTGGCGGCTCACAGTGAGACGCAGGATTGCAGGCAGGGCGAAGCGCCGCAGAAATATCTTCTGCAAAATGGCGAGGTGGAAAAGGCTAACCCCTTTGCCGCGTTGAAAGACTTGAAACTGAACAAACCATCGACCAGGTGAGAACATGGCCGTACAACAGAATCGCAAGACCCGTTCCAAGCGCGACAAGCGTCGTTCCCATGATGCTTTGAGTGGCGCAACGGTTTCCATTGATCCGACCAGCGGAGAAACCCACCTGCGTCACCATGTGACCAAAGACGGTTACTACCGTGGCCGCCAGGTGCTCAAGGCCGCCAGCGATTTCGAGCAGGACTAAGTTCCTCAACTCTCTCTCTAAAGGGATGCCGAGATGACCCGTACGGTCACTCTGGCCCTTGACGCAATGAGCGGAGACCATGGGCATACCGTGGTGCTGCCAGCTGCCTTGAATGCGTTGAAGGCCTACCCTCATCTTAAGCTGATACTGGTTGGTGATCAGTCTGTGCTCGAGCAGGCTGCAGGCGCAGAGCTCAGGCGTCATGCCGGGCGGCTGTCCGTGCAGCATGCCAGTCAGGTGGTGGGCATGGACGAACTGCCCTCCAAAGCCTTGCGGGGCAAGCGTGATTCCTCCATGCGCGTTGCGATCAACCTCGTCAAGTCGGGTGAAGCGGATGCCTGTGTCAGTGCCGGTAACACCGGCGCCCTCATGGCGACTTCGCGTTTTGTGCTGAAAACCCTGCCTGGCATTGACCGACCCGCCATTATTTCCGCCATTCCTTCCCGCCGGGGCTATACGTTCATGCTGGATCTGGGCGCCAACGCAGAATGTAGCCCGGAGCATCTTTTCCAGTTCGCCGTCATGGGTTCGGTGCTTGTCACCGAGATGGAAGGCATCAACCGTCCGAGCGTTGCTCTGCTGAATATCGGCGAGGAAGAGATCAAGGGTAACGACGCCATTCAGAGCGCCGCCAAACTTCTGGAACTAAGCGGCCTCAACTACGTCGGGTTTGTCGAAGGGAACGACATCTTCCTGGGTGACGTCGACGTAGTGGTTTGCGATGGTTTTGTCGGTAATGTTGCGCTGAAAACCAGTGAGGGTGTGGCCAAACTGATTGGCGAGTTCATGCGCGAGGAATTTTCGCGCAACCCGCTGACCAAACTGGCAGCCCTGATGGCTTTGCCGGTGCTCAAGGCCTTCAAGCGGCGTGTGGACCCGCGCAATTACAATGGCGCAAGCCTGCTGGGTCTGAACGGTATCGTCATCAAGAGTCACGGTAGTGCAGATGTACAGGCCTTCGGCAATGCCATCAGCATCTGCATGCATGAAGTTGAAAAGGCCGTGCCTGCAAAAATCAGTCATCTTCTGGAGCAGGCGCTGGCCCAGGCTGGCTGATCCGTCGATACTGCATACGGTGCGCGGAAAAGGTTATCACCCGGCCAACTCTGCCGATGTTCCGGGAAAGACGTCCTGAGACTCAAAGTTATTGAACGAGCTGGTTAATCTCGAAAATCGGCAGCAGGATGGCCAGTACGATGAGCAGCACCACGCCACCCATTACCAGGATGAGCAGGGGTTCAAACAGCCCCATCAGCGCCCCTACAAGGGTTTCCACCTCGCGCTCCTGGTGAATCGCGGCACGTTCCAGCATGCCGCCCAGATCACCCGAAGCCTCACCATTGGCAATCAGATGCAGGGTGATGGCGGGGAACAGCCGGTGTTTGGCCAGGGCATCGTGGATACTGCTGCCCTCACGTACACGTTGCGCAGTTTCTTCAATGGCTTCACGCATGGGGACATTGCCAATGACTTCGCTGCTGATCTGCAGTGCGTCCAGCACCGGTACGCCACTGTTGACCAGAATACTCAGTGTGCGTGTGAAACGTCCGGTATTGGTTCCGAGCACCAGGCGCCCGACCAGCGGCAGACGCAGGAGCCAGAGATGGTAGGCGCGACGTATATGGGGTCTGGTCAACGCCAACCGCCACAGAAACAGGCCTGCCCCGAGCAAAACCAGCAGGATCAGGCCATAGTCCCTCAGAAAGTCACTGGTCGCTATCAGGCCCTTGGTCAGGGCAGGCAGTTCAGCGTCAATGCTGTCGAAAACGCCAACAACGTCGGGGACGACCTTGGCCAGCAACACAATGACCACGCCGATCGCGACGAAAGTCAGAATGACAGGGTAGAGCAGGGCGAGTTGCACTTTCTGGCGCATGACCTGCTGGTTTTCGACGTACTCGGCAAGCCTTTCCAGTACTCCGTCAAGATGGCCGGATTGTTCACCTGCAGCCACCGTGGCGCGGTAAATTTCAGGGAAAACCTGGGGAAAGTCGCTCAGCGCATCGGCCAGCGCATGGCCTTCAAGCACCTTGGAACGAATGCCCAGTGTCACTCGTTGCGTGCGTTGGTTATCAGTTTGCTGTGCAACCGCCTGCAGCGCTGCCTCGAGGGGTAGGCCGGCCTTGACCAGGGTCGCCAGCTGGCGCGTGAACAAGGCCAGTTCGGTAACGCTGATGCGGTTGCGCGTAAGGGATAGCCGGCTGCGTCCGCCGCCGCGTTTGCGCTCACTGACTTCCTGAACATCCAGCGGGGTGAGGCCGCGTTCGCGTAATTGCTGCCGAATCTGGCGTGGAGCGTCGCCTTCCAGCACGCCACGCTGCTGTTTGCCGCGGCTGTCCAGGGCTGTGTATTCGAATGCGCCCATGCCTTGCCGCCTAGTCTTCGCGCGTTACGCGCAGAACTTCTTCCAGCGTCGTGTCGCCAGCGAGGACACGACGGCGTCCGTCATCGTTGATGCTCGCCGTGGTCTGGCGGGCATGCTTCTCCAACGCCTGTTCGGAAGCGCCATCATGAATCAGACGGCGCATTTCGTCGTTTACCAGGATCAGCTCGTAGATGCCGGTACGGCCACGGTAACCTGACTGGCTGCACTGCTCGCAGCCGCGCGCGTGATACAGCGTGACATCGTCTTTTTCGCTCAATTTGAGGAAACTGCGTTCCCAGTCATTCGGGCTGTAAGGTTCGCGGCATTGCTTGCAGAGGGTGCGCACCAGGCGCTGAGCCATCAGGCCGATCAGACTGGAGGACAGCAGGAACGGTTCAACGCCCATGTCGCGCAGACGGGCTACGGCGCCCACGGCAGAGTTGGTATGCAGGGTAGACATCACCAGGTGACCTGTTAAAGAGGCCTGCACGGCGATTTCCGCGGTCTCCAGGTCACGAATTTCACCCACCATCACCACATCAGGGTCCTGGCGCAGTATGGCGCGCAGACCTCGTGCGAAGGTCATGTTGACCTTGGTGTTGACCTGGGTCTGGCCGACGCCGTCGATATAGTATTCGATCGGATCCTCAACCGTCATGATGTTGCGCGTCTTGGAGTTGATGCGCGCCAGAGCGGCGTACAACGTGGTGGTCTTGCCCGAACCGGTAGGGCCGGTGACCAGGATGATGCCATGAGGTTTGTGGATCAGCTGATCAATGCTGTTCAGCGTATTCTTCTCCATGCCCAGCTGTTCCAGATCGAGGCGGCCGGCCTGCTTGTCCAGCAGACGCAGCACTACGCGCTCGCCATGACCCGAGGGAATGGTGGAAACACGTACATCAACAGCGCGCCCGGCAAGACGCAGGGAGATGCGGCCATCCTGCGGCAGGCGTTTCTCGGCAATGTCGAGCTTGGCCAGCACCTTGATGCGCGACACAATCAGCGGCGCCAGGGAGCGTGAGGGCGCCAGCATTTCCCGTAGCACGCCATCCACGCGGAAACGCACGATCAGGCGCTGTTCGAAAGGCTCGATGTGAATGTCCGAAACATTCATCTTGATGGCCTCGGTCAGCAGGGCATTGATCAGACGAATGATTGGCGCGTCGTCCTCGCTTTCCAGCAAGTCTTCAGGTTCGGACAGGGCCTGCGCGGCGCTGGACAGGTCGAATTCGTCGTCGAATCCTTCCATGGCCTGCATGGCTTCCGATGACTGTTCGGAATAGCGTTGTTGCAAGAGGCGGTCAAAGTCCTCCTGGCTGATCTTGCTCAGGCGGATGGGGCGCCCGAGTACGCGACGGACTTCGGTTGCCACCGTCAGCCTCACATCCGGCCGGCAGAGAATTTCCAGATAATCGCCATGGTCATCACCGGGCAATACCCCGTGACGCTTGGCAAAGGCAAACGGTAGTTGAGCTGGATTGGCGCTCATGGAGTGTCGGTCGATGTCTGATTCGTTGTTGTCGTCTGGGCAGCGCCATTGCCTGTCAGCGGTGGTGTGTCGTAGATGCTGATTTCCGGCATGACAGGACGGGAATCACGGTCGATCAGGTAGGAGCCGGCCTTGTACTCTTCGGCAAAACGTTGCCGCATGAAATCGTATTTCTGACGTGTGTAGTAGTTGGCCTGGCCGCCATCGCGCAGGATGACGGGACGGATGAAAATCATCAGATTACGCTTGTCCTTGGTAACGCTGCGCGAGCGGAACAATTCGCCTAGCAGCGGAATGCGACTGAGCAGGGGCACAGCCGTTTCGGTTTCAATTAACTGGTCATCAATCAGGCCACCGAGCACCAGAATGTCGCCGCTGTCGACGAGGACCGAAGTGGTCAGAGTCCGCTTGTTGGTAATCAGGTCAACGGCAGAGTCGGAGCCCGCACTGATGCCCGAGGTCTCCTGCTCGATCTTGAGCTGGACAGACTTGCCTTCATTGATCTGGGGCGTAATTTTCAGTGTCAGCCCCACATCGCGGCGTTCTACCGTCTGGAAGGGATTCACGCTGCCATTGGTTGCGCCGGTATTGCTGAACGAGCCCGTCAGAAAAGGCACTTCCTGGCCGACGGTGATCTCGGCTTCTTCGTTATCCAGGGTCACCAGGTTTGGCGTGGACAGGATATTGGTATTGCCGTCGCCACGCAGGGCACGGATCAGAATCGCGAAATCCCGTCCGTCATCTGACGTGCCGCCGCCGATATTCAGGCCGGAGCGCAGCAGGCCCACGGCATTACCCTGGGCGACAGCCGAGGCCAGGTCAGCCGGGTCCAGACTCAACAGGCCGGCAGCAGCGACTTCATCGTCATCCAGCAGGGCCCAGTCAACACCCAGTTCGCGCGTCTTGTTGAGGCTGACCTCGGCAATAATCGCTTCCACCAGCACCTGGGCGCGGCGGATATCCAGCTGCGTGATCACATTGCGGATCGCGCGCATGGTTTTCGGCGGTGCGGTAATCACCAGGGCATTGATATCGGGTTCGGGCAGAATACGTACTCCCGGGCGATTGGAAGCAGAGCTGCTTTCCGCGCCTTTTTCTCCGGCCTGCGCCTGGGCTTCCTCGGCATAACCTTCCAGAATCGGCGCCAGGGTTTCAGCCTTGGCATATCGCAGGTAAACCACCTGGGTATCACCGCCGCTGTCTACCGGGGTATCCAGGTTGGTCACAATGGCCTTGATGCGCAGACGTTCGGATTTGTCGCCACTGATGAGAATGCTGTTGGTGCGTTCGTCCGGCACGATGGTGACACCCGCCGAGGTGGGGTCGGCCTTCTTGGCTTCCTGGGACAGGTTAAGGCTGTTGACCAGGCGGGCTACCTCTGTGGCAGTTGCGTGCTCGAGGCGAACCACCTCGATTTCGGAGTCGCCGGTCTGGTCAATGCGGGCAATGATCTGCATCAGACGCGCAACGTTGTCGGCGCGGTCCGAGAGAATGAGCATGTTGGAGGGTGTATAGGCGGCGAGATGCCCGTACTGTGGCACCAGGGGGCGCAGAATGGCCACCAGCTGGGCGGCAGGTACATTTTGAACCTCGACAACCTGGGTCACCACTTCTTCACCAATACCGCGTATGCGCGTGGTGCCGACACTGGGCCCGCCTGCCTGTTTGGCAACAACTTCGGGCACAATCTTGATCACATCACCGGCAGGCACGGCAGCAAAGCCATGTACCTGCAGAATGGACAGGAAGGTGGCGTAAACGCCATCCGCATCCATGGGTTCCGAGGAAAGCACCGTCACATTACCCTTCACCCGCGGGTCGATAACAAAGTTCTTGCCAGTGAGTTCGCTGATGGTCGCGATCAGAGTCCCGATATCGGCATCCTGGAAGTTCAGGGTGAAGTCTTCCTGCGCGCTGACCGGACCCTGGAGCAGGGCGATGATCAGTAACAGGCCGCCGAATTTCGTCAGATAACGGTTCATTCTGTTCATATAAGCGCTACCGGCTACCGGATTATTGGTTCAAGTTGATGTTCAGTGTGCGGCTCTGGCCGGCACGTTCCAGGGTGACAGCGATATCGCTCGCCTGGCTGAGGTCAGTCAGCATCTGCAATGCCTTGGTCGGATCATCCAGCTGAATGCCGTTGACGCTTGTGAGCAACTCCCCTGCTCGCAACCCCATGTCCTTAAACAGTGCTCTATCCCTGCCCGGGTAAACCCGATATCCCTGTAGTTGTCCCTGATTGTACACAGGCTGTACACGTATGTATTGGCTTGCCTTGGTCGGGTCCTGCAGGATCTCGTTACGCGCCTCACTCAGCTTGGCAGCAGTCTCGGCGGAAATGCCTGCCTCGCCAGGCAGAGGGGCAGAGGCGGTGCGGGAGGAAGTGCGGCGGGAACTGCTCGGCGTGGTCTTGCCGTCTTTCTGCTCCATCCTCAGGGTTTCGTAGCGACCGGCCCGTTCCAGGATGACCCGGTCGCTGTGAATGGCAGAAAGCTTGGCGTTGCCGGGCAGGTCGTCGCCGATGCCATAAGGGCGCTGCTTGCCGGAACCATCCTTGATCAGCGCGCGGGAATGTTGTCCGTCGCTGGCAGACATGATGCCGGTCAGTACGAGATTCAGCCGCGTTTCAGGCGCATCGACCGGGGCGGATTCGGGACTCTGCTCTTTTTTGATTTCAGCGCGCCCGAACAGGTGGTTGTTATAGATGACGCTCAGATTGACCTGTTGGCTGGCCTGCTGGTCAGTACCGGTGTTCAGCACGGGTAGTTGGGACGTCTGTATTTCTGCGGGCCATAACGCCCAGATAATGCGTGCCAGTGAAACCGCACAGAGCACAATCAGCAGAAGATTGGCGCCACGCTGACTCAAACGCAGCCATTTATCCTGGCCGCCCGGCAATTTTTGCATCAACGCAGTCGGGGATGTGCCCATCGAACAGAAGCTCCGGTATCTACCGTTAGTTATTGATTAAAGAAGGTATTGGATGTCAACCAACGCATGATAGCCCTGTCAGCCAATGTCCACAAACCCATGCGCTTTCTTCTGATTCCAATCCGCCAAGAAGTCATTACCATGAGAGTCGGGATATTTATATGCCGGTGCTGGTCTCAGAGAAGAGTGTCACCGGAATCGAGCCTGCCATGGGCTAGAATGTGAGGTATGACCGAGAGACAACATGAACGTGACAACGATCTTGCGCTGGCTCCGGCGAAGCCCAGGCTTCAGCCGCCACCCATGTATCAGGTGGTGCTGAATAATGATGACTACACGCCCATGGATTACGTCGTGCTGGTGCTGAGAACGTTTTTCAGCATGACCCACGAGCGGGCGGTGCAAACGATGCTGGAAGTGCATACACGTGGCAAGGCTGTGGCGGGTACCTACGCGGCGGAAATCGCCGAGACCAAGGCCGCCCAGGTGAACAACCATGCGCGTGAGCATCAGCATCCGCTGTTGTGTACATTGGAACGGGTATAAGCCAGAGGATCAGTTATGTTGAGCCGCGACCTGCAAACTGCCCTAGATGCCGCCTTCATGGAAGCGCGCAGAAGCAGCCATGAATTCCTTACGGTGGAACATCTGCTGCTTGCCCTGATTGAGCACGACAGTGTCATCGAGGTGCTGCGGGCCTGCGGAGTGGAACTGCCGCGGCTGGCGTCTGAACTGCGTAACTATCTTGCCGACAACGTGCCGGTGGTGAGCGAGGAGGGCGGCAGCCAGGAAGTGCAGCCCACACTCGGTTTCCAGCGGGTTCTGCAAAGAGCCGTTTACCAGGTGCAGGCCTCCGAACGTCAGGAAGTCGGCCCGTTGAATGTGCTGGTCGCCATCTTCAGCGAAAAGGATACCCAGGCGGTGTTCCTGCTGGGCGAGCAGGGCGTCACCCGCCTGGAAGTAATCAACTATATTTCGCATGGCATCACGCCGGAAAGCGGAGACGAATCGCTCGGCCATGAGTCCGAAATCGAGGAAGACCCCGGCAAGGAACTGGGTGATTCGCCCAAACCGCTGGAACAGTTCGCTACCAACCTGAATGCGCGCGCTGCCAAGGGCATGATCGACCCCCTGATCGGCCGCAGTCTGGAGGTGGAGCGCGTGGTGCAGACACTGTGTCGCCGCCGCAAGAACAACCCCCTGCTGGTGGGCGAGGCCGGTGTCGGCAAGACCGCGATCGTGGAAGGCCTGGCGCGCAAGATCGTGCAAAAGGAAGTGCCATCGGCAATTTCCGGCAGCACTATCTATGCACTGGATCTGGGTGCGCTGATTGCCGGTACTAAATACCGGGGTGATTTCGAAAAACGCCTGAAGTCTGTCCTCAAGCAACTGCAGGACGAGAAGCACGCGATTCTGTTCATCGATGAAATTCATACCATCATCGGGGCGGGCGCGGCCTCGGGCGGCGTCATGGACGCCTCCAACCTGATCAAGCCCATGCTGGCCTCGGGCGAGCTGCGCTGCATTGGCTCGACCACTTATAACGAGTTCCGCGGCGTGTTCGAAAAAGATCACGCACTGACGCGGCGTTTCCAGAAGATCGACGTGCCTGAGCCCACGGAAGAGGAAACGCTGCAGATTCTCCGCGGCCTGCGTGAGCGTTTCGAGAGCCATCACGGTATCAAGTACACACCCGCGGCGCTGGAAGCGGCGGTGAAACTCTCTGCCCGGCATATCAATGAGCGCTTCCTGCCGGACAAGGCGATTGATGTTATCGACGAAGCGGCTGCGAGGCTGCGGCTGATGACCGGCCAGCGGCGCCGCAAGTCCGTGCGCGTCCGGGACATCGAGGAAACGGTTGCCCGCATTGCCCGTATTCCGGCCAATCATGTGACCACCTCCGATCGTGACGCCCTGCGCAATCTGGACCGCGATCTCAAGCGGGTCATATTCGGTCAGGATGTCGCCATCGAAGGTCTGGTGTCTTCCATTCGCATGTCGCGTTCCGGGCTGGGACAGCCGGACAAGCCCATCGGCAGCTTCCTGTTTGCCGGTCCTACCGGTGTGGGCAAGACCGAGGTGACGCGCCAGCTGGCCTCACACATGGGCATCGAATTAATCCGTTTCGACATGTCCGAATACATGGAACGGCATACGGTCTCGCGCCTGATCGGCGCGCCGCCGGGCTATGTCGGTTATGACCAGGGTGGCCTGTTGACCGAAGCGGTCATCAAGCATCCGCATGCCGTCGTACTGCTGGATGAGATCGAAAAAGCGCACCCCGACGTTTTCAACCTGTTGCTGCAGGTGATGGATCACGGCCGTCTGACTGACAATAACGGCCGGCATGCCGATTTCCGCAATGTGATTCTGGTCATGACGACCAATGCCGGTGCGGAGGATCTCGCCCGCAGCACCATTGGCTTTACGGAGCAGGATCATTCCAGCGATGGCATGAAGGCCATCGAGAAATTCTTTGCGCCCGAGTTCCGCAACCGTCTCGATGCGATTATCCAGTTCGCTCCGTTGAATGGGAACACCATCCGCCATGTGGTGGACAAGTTCATGCTGCAGCTTGAATCCCAGCTGGAAGAGCGGGGTGTGCACATCACCGTGGGCGATGCTGCGCGCGACTGGCTGGCGGAACATGGCTATGACAGCAAGATGGGCGCGCGGCCCATGGCCCGGGTTATTCAGGAACAGATCAAGAAGCCGCTGGCGGAAGAGCTGCTGTTCGGCAAGTTGCAGGACGGCGGTGAAGTCCGGGTAGATGTTGCGGGTGAGGGTCTGCAGCTGAAGTTCAAGAGTGCCAAGAGGAAGGCGGCGGCAGAAGCCTAGTCAATGGCAGGCGCATAGCCGACCGGCTTCCGGGCATGCCGATATGCCAGGCAGCGGTTGTATCTGGTAGAACTTGAGCGCATACAGCGCTCGTCGTAAGCGCTTCAGCGGTCGCGGTAGGAAATGCGGCCTTTGGTCAGGTCGTAGGGCGTCAGCTGCACGGTCACCTTGTCACCTCGCAGAATACGAATGTAGTGCTTGCGCATGCGTCCGGAAATATGGGCGGTGATGATATGCCCGTTTTCCAGCTTTACCCGGAAGGTCGTGTTCGGCAATGCATCCATCACCGTGCCTTCCATTTCAATTACGTCTTGTTTGGCCATTAATACCGAGTACGAATAAATAAGGCGCGCATTATCACGAAAGCACGCTCATGACGCAATTCCTGACAATAACTCAGTTTTGCAGAAACGCGGGTAGGTGTTCTGCCGGCGCCGGCAGCAGGGGTGTATTCTCCCAGCGGGCAGGGCGGGGCACGGTAGGTACGGCGCGACACAACAGCTTTTCAAACTCGGCCCTTGGAATGTCAACGGCGCCCATGCGGTAAAGGTGGGCGGAGCCCACCTGGCCGTCAAACAACAGAAAACCCCATTCCTTTAGCTGACGTGACAGCATCACCAGGGCAACCTTGGACATGTCGCTGCGGCGGCTGAACATGGATTCGCCAAAAAAAGCGCGGCCCAGGGCAATGCCGTATAAGCCGCCCACCAGCTGGCCGTGTTGCCAGACTTCTACTGAGTGCGCAAAGCCTTTTTCATGTAACGCCTGATAAGCCGCGCGCATGTTAGGCAGTAACCAGGTGCCGCTGTCCCGGCGTCGGGGTTGAGCGCAATGAAGCATGACATCGGCAAATGCCCCATCAAGCGTGACCGCGAATTCGCCGCGTTTGAGCAAACGCTGCAGCTTTTTCGACACATGAACCTCGCCCGGCCGGAATACCGTGCGCGGGTCGGGTGTCCACCAGAGTATGGGTTCACCTTCACTGAACCAGGGGAATATGCCGCGGCTGTATGCACTGATCAGGCGTTCTGTACTCAGATCTCCACCAACCGCGAGCAAACCATTGGGCTGGCGCAGTGCCGTATGCGTGGCGGGGAATGCGTCGGGCGGGTCACCCGGCAGGATGTGCTGCAGCTTGAAGGTCACAGCGAGGGCGGCCCCGTCAGGTCATGGCTGTCAGAAGCCGGAAAACTCAGTGTACACGCTGGTAGCTGTAATCCGCGCCCACGTTCTCCAGCGCCAGTTGTACGCAGGTTTCCTGTTCGAATGCGGTAATCGGTGCGCCGTGTTCGATTTTCGGGGCAATTTCAATGTTGTCGGCTTCACAGATGCGGCCATCGCCGTCGAAACGCAGCGCAACGCCGGCAGTCACCACCTGTAAACTGTCAGTATCCACTTCGTCATCGAAGCGCACTTGCAGGTAACGAACCTTGCGGTCGGCCAGTTCAGGAATACGGCCCATGCCACTTGCTGCACCAAAGGCTTCTTCCGAGGAATATTCGCGGATGCGACCATCATCAGTAAGCACATAGTGTTTGATTAGCATATCGTGACCTGTTTTGCCCTCAATAGTGGTGTTAACTGGCTACAATCCCAATATGTGGGGTTTGAGCGCGTATTTCAAGACCCCGGACACAATTTTCCAGCAACTGTTCCAAGCAGCTGCAGGTGCTCATGTATACTTTGGGCTGCAAATAAAACACCCTTGATTCACGACCCTTCCGGACGACGCTCTTAAATGGCCAAGGCGCAATCGAAAGCCTCCAGTAAAAAACAGGAAAATGCCTATGCAGACCGCCTCCATCACTGGATGCGCGAAGCGGTTCTGTTGCTGTCTGCAGCGCTGACTATTTTTCTTCTGATGGCCCTGTTCAGCTACTCACCGGCCGATCCCGGCTGGTCAGACCTGGGCAGTGGCGCCGCGGTGGAGAATCTGGGCGGCCGGGTAGGCGCCTGGTTTGCCGACGTACTGCTGAGCCTGTTTGGCCTGATGGGCTTTGTCTTTCCCTGGTTGCTGTTTTACGCGGGCTGGATGGTTTACCGCGGTGGCCGTGACGAATCCCTGCGCGGCGCCATGCTCGGCATCCGCAGCGGTGCCCTGGTATTGGTGCTGGTGGCTGGTTGTTCCCTGCTGGGTCTTGCGCTTGAGGGCCTGACCAGCAGTCTGCCGCAGGCCTACGGTGGCGCCTTGGGCGGCGTCATGGCCAGCATGCTCAAGAGCATCTTCAATGCTACCGGCGCGGCCTGGTTGCTTTGCGCCCTGTTCGTAGTGGCGTTGTCCGTGGGCATCGGCTTTTCATGGCTCGGCCTGGTGGACAAGCTAGGCGACCTGACTCTGCGGTGCTATGCGTGGCTTGAGTATCGTATCGGCCTTTACATGGATACGCGGCGTGAGCGGCAGAAAGCCAAACCGGTACCCATCAACGTGCCGGAGGCTCCCAAGGCGGAGAAGAAGCGGAAATCACGCAGGGAACCCTCGCTGGAGAATCGCTCTGCCCAGCTGACGCTGCCGATGGAAGAAGAGGCCGCTGAAGTACCGGCCTTCAAGCCGGGCAAGGACAGTCCGTTGCCGTCCCTGGATTTACTCGATCCACCGCGTGCCGGTGGCCGGGCCTACAGCCAGGAAGAGTTACAGAACATGTCCCGTCAGCTGGAGCAGACGCTGGCCGACTTTGGCGTCACGATTACTGTGGTAGCGGTTGAGCCCGGCCCGGTCATTACCCGTTTCGAACTGGATCCGGCGCCGGGTGTGAAGGTCAGCCAGATCAGCAATCTGGCCAAGGACATCGCGCGTGCGCTTTCTACCATTAGCGTGCGTGTGGTTGAGGTCATACCGGGCAAGTCCTATATCGGTCTGGAAATACCCAACCAGGAACGGGAACTGGTCGCGTTGCGCGAGATCTTCGAGAACTCTGATTACAGCAATGCGTCTTCCGCACTGACCCTGGCACTGGGTAAGGATATCTCCGGCAATCCGGTGGTCGCCGACCTGGCGCGCATGCCGCATCTGCTGGTGGCGGGTACCACCGGCTCCGGTAAGTCGGTAGCCATTAACGTCATGATTCTGAGTCTGCTGTTCCGCACCACGCCGGAACAGGTCCGTCTGATCATGATCGACCCCAAGATGCTGGAGCTGTCCGTTTACGAGGGTATTCCTCATCTGTTGGCGCCCGTGGTCACCGACATGAAAGAGGCCGCCAATGCGCTGCGCTGGTCGGTGGCCGAAATGGAACGCCGTTACAAGTTAATGGCTGCGGTCGGCGTGCGAAATCTCGCGGGCTTCAATCGCAAGGTGCAGGAAGCCATCGACAAGGGCGAACCCATAGTCGACCCGCTGGCTGAGACCCCTGAGGAAATGCTGGATCATTACGAGCCGCCAACACTGGAAGCGCTGCCACACCTGGTGGTGATTGTGGACGAACTGGCAGACCTGATGATGGTGGTGGGCAAGAAGGTTGAAGAGCTGATTGCCCGTATTGCCCAGAAGGCGCGCGCAGCGGGTATTCACCTTATCCTGGCGACACAACGCCCGTCGGTCGATGTGATTACCGGTCTCATCAAGGCGAATATTCCCACCCGCATTGCTTTCCAGGTGGCTTCGCGTGTGGACTCGCGCACCATCCTGGATCAGATAGGCGCCGAAAGTCTGCTGGGACATGGTGACATGCTGTTCCTGCCGCCCGGCACGGCCTTGCCACGCCGCGTGCATGGCGCCTTTGTGGATGATCACGAGGTGCACAAGGTAGCTGCCTGGCTCAAGCAGGTAGGCGAGCCCGATTACCATGACGAAATCCTGGCCGGCACATCCGACGGCGACGGCGGCGGTGTGCCTGGCCTGGAAAGCGATGCGGAAGCCGACCCGCTTTACGACGAGGCCGTGCAGATTGTCACTGAAAGCCGCAAGGCCTCCATTTCCTGGGTACAGCGCCGTCTGCGTGTCGGCTACAACCGCGCCGCAAGGCTGGTGGAACAGATGGAAGCGGCCGGTGTCGTAGGTCCTCTGGAATCGAACGGTGCGCGTGAGGTGCTGGCGCCTCCACCGCCGGAAGTTTGATTTCGTCGCCAGCGGGTCAGGACCATCAACCGGAATCAATAATGTTTCAATACGCCTTACGCCTGCTATTCCTCAGCCTGCTGCTGGCATGCGGACCTGCAATGGCGGATAACGTAGACAGTCTGCGGCAGTTCTATGCCCGGACCACTACCCTGCAGAGTGCCTTCAGCCAGGAAGTTTTTGACGAAAAGGGCAAGGTGACCGAGCGCATGAGCGGACAGCTGTGGCTATCCCGGCCCGACAGTTTCCGCTGGGAATACCGTCAGCCCTATGAACAGGTCATCGTCAATGACGGCAAACGGCTTTGGATGTATGACGTCGACCTCGATCAGGTAACCGTACGGGCCGCCGAACAGGCTCTGGCGGGCGCGCCGGTCTGGCTTTTGAATGGCGGCCCGGCGCTGGATGAACAATTCAGCCTGCAGGACGAAGGGCAGAAGGACGGCCTGAACTGGGTGCGCATGATTCCCAAAAGCGAGGAAGGGGATTTTCGTCTGGCGCGTATGGGACTCAGCCAGGGTCTGCCGCAGGTGTTGGAACTGACCGATGCCCTGGGTCAGCGCACTGTGATTACTTTCCAGGATATGAGTCACAACCTCGTCATACCTGCCGAGCGTTTCCGCTTCACGCCGCCCAAAGGGGTGGAAGTGGTTGAAGGCTGATGCTGCGTGTGGGCATGCTGGCAATAAGCATATTGCTGCTGCTGGTACTGGCCTACAGTTCCATTTTTCTGCCACCGCCTCCGCAGGTTTTTAGCGCCTCCGACAAGTGGCTGCACCTGGTGGTGTATGGCGGCATAGCTCTGATATTCGCCTTGCAGTTTCCGCGCTTCATTGGTTGGGTGCTGCTGGGTTGTGTGGCCTATGGACTGATGCTGGAAGGGCTGCAGGGTTATACCTTCGACCGTCAGCCGAGTCTGGGTGACGGACTGGCCAATGCCATTGGCAGCCTGCTCGGGGTTGCGGCCGCCTATCTGCTTTTCCTGATGAAACGGCGTCAAGCCACCACCGGCTGAGTCATGCAGTCTGTCGAACGCCCGCTTGCAGACCGGATGCGGCCGGTTACGCTGGATGAATATCAGGGGCAGGCACATATCCTTGGTCCCGGCAAACCCTTGCGCAAGGCCATCGAGGCCGGTCATCTGCATTCCATGATCCTTTGGGGGCCGCCAGGTACCGGTAAAACCACGTTGGCACGACTGCTGGCGGACCTGAGCACCATGCAGTTCCTCGCCATCTCGGCCGTCATGGGCGGGGTCAAGGATATTCGCGCCGCCGTACAACAGGCGCAGGATGTTCGACAGAACGAAGAGCGGGGCACGGTGCTGTTTATTGACGAGGTTCACCGTTTCAATAAGTCACAGCAGGATGCGTTGCTGCCTTATGTTGAAGACGGCACCGTCATACTGATAGGCGCTACCACCGAAAATCCCTCCTTTGAACTGAATAACGCGCTGTTGTCGCGCGCGCGTGTCTACGTACTCAAGAATCTGGAAGAGGGCGTAATCGCAGGACTGCTGAAGCATGCACTGACTTCCCCGGAAGGTTTGTCAGCACGCAATCTGGCAGCCAGCGATAAGCAGCTGATGCAGATCGCCCAGGCGGCTGACGGTGATGCGCGCCGGGCGCTGAACCTGCTTGAGATCGCTGCGGATCTGTCGGAAGCAGATGAGCTTACCGATGACGATGTGGCAGCCGTCATCAGCGGGGGTATGCGCCGTTTCGACAAGGGCGGCGAATACTTCTATGACCAGATATCAGCGCTGCACAAGTCAGTGCGGGGCTCGAATCCGGATGCGGCGCTGTACTGGTTTGCGCGCATGATTGATGGCGGTTGTGATCCGCGTTATATCGCGCGGCGGGTGCTGCGCATGGCCAGCGAAGATATCGGCCTGGCCGATCCGCGCGGGCAGGAACTGGCCCTGCAGGGCTGGGAAGTGTACGAGCGCCTGGGCAGCCCCGAAGGTGAACTGGCCATTGCCCAGGCGGTGGTTTATCTCGCCTGTGCGGCCAAGAGCAATGCAGTCTATTCGGCTTATAACGCAGCGCTTGCGGATGTGCGGAAAACAGGCAGTAAAGACGTCCCCTTGCATTTGCGTAACGCACCCACCGGGCTCATGAAGTCGCTGGATTACGGCAAGGACTACCGTTATGCCCATGACGAGGCTCAGGGTTATGCCGCCGGTGAGAACTATTTTCCGCAAGGGCTGGAAAACAGGCGCTACTATGAACCGGTAGACCGAGGTCTGGAGATACAGATTGGCGAAAAACTTTCACGCCTGCGGCAAATGGACAACGACGCAGTGAAAGCAGGCAAGGGCGGCCGCAAGTCATGACCGCATGGCTGGCGATTGCAGGCGGCGGTGCTGTCGGTGCGTTGATGCGTTACGGCATGGCCAATATGGCTTATCAGCTTTTCGGCCGCAGCTTTCCGCTGGGTACCTTGAGCGTCAATGTGATTGGCAGCCTGTTGATCGGCCTGCTTTATGTCCTGCTGGTGGACCGTTGGGCGTTATCAGCCGAGTGGCGTCTCGGCTTGCTGGTGGGCGTATTGGGTTCGTTTACCACCTTCTCCAGTTTTTCCCTGGAAACGCTGCAGCTGATGGAGCAGTCTGGCGCCGGTCCGGCGCTTTTGAACGTATTCCTGAATGTGACGTTATGCCTGGCCGCCTGCTGGCTCGGACTCTGGTTTGGGAGGCAATACCTGTGATTCAAACTGAATTGCTGATGGTGCGAATTTATCTGACCGAGTCAGAACACAAGGCACATCAATTATTGGAGTTTCTGCGGGAATCCGGCGTCATGGGCGCGAGCCTGCTGCGTGGTATCAGCGGTTATGGTGCATCCGGCACCTTGCACAGGGCGGACTGGCTCGACCTGTCCGGTGATCTGCCCTTGTTGCTGGAATTCGTCGATGACGCCGCCAAAGTCGAAGCAGTTATTCCCGAGCTGCTGCAGAAAACAGAGCCGGGGCATATGCTTTGCTGGCGCGTCACCGGCCTTGCTCCCGGAGATGGCACTGCCGCTTGACGGCACATCCTCTATAATTCGCGCCTCGTTTCCAACAAAGATGACTCATGCTTGACCCCAAGCTCCTTCGCAACGAAAGCGATCTTCTGGCCAAACGTCTGGCTACCCGCGGCTATCAACTGGATACCTCGCGCCTGAGCGAACTCGAAGCCAGCCGCAAGCAGGTGCAGGTACAGACCGAAGAATTGCAAAGTCGGCGCAATAAGGCATCGAAGGAGATAGGGCAGGTCAAGGCGGCGGGTGGTGATATCGAACCACTCAAGGCCGAGATGGGAGAAGTTGGAGAGCTGCTGAAAAAGAATGCGGCTGAACTGGAGGAAATCCAGGCGGCACTTCTGTCCATGCAACTGGACATCCCGAACCTGCCGCATGAATCGGTGCCGGTCGGCGCCAGCGAGGATGAAAACGTTGAAATCCGCCGCTGGAGCGAGCCCCGGGTGCTGGATTTCGAACCCCGCGACCACGTGGATCTCGGAGAAGGTCTGGAGCAGATCGACTTCGCGGCCGCCGCCAAACTGAGTGGCGCGCGCTTTGTGGTCATGCGTGGCCAGATTGCCCGGCTGCATCGTGCCCTCACGCAGTTCATGCTGGATCTGCACACCCAGGAACACGGTTACCAGGAAGTCTGGGCGCCGGCCATTGTGAATGCCGAGCGTTTGCAAGGCACCGGCCAGTTGCCGAAGTTTGGCGAGGATCTGTTCAAGCTGGAAGGCGAACATGATCGCTACCTGATTCCCACCGCGGAAGTGCCGCTGACCAACCTTGTCGCTGACTCCGTGCTCGCGATGGAAAGCCTGCCGCTGAAGTTCGTGGCGCATACCCCCTGTTTCCGTGCAGAAGCGGGCGCGGCCGGCAAGGACACACGCGGCATGATCCGCCAGCATCAGTTCGACAAGGTGGAACTGGTGCAGGTCGTGCACCCGGATGCCTCCTATGAAGCTCTGGAAGCGCTGACCGGTCATGCGGAAGCGGTGCTGCAAAAGCTGGAGCTGCCATATCGGGTGCTGGCCCTTTGCACGGGCGATATGGGCTTTGCCGCGGCGAAAACCTACGATCTGGAAGTCTGGATACCCAGCCAGAACCGCTACCGTGAAATCTCCTCCTGCAGCAACTGCGAGGATTTCCAGGCGCGGCGCATGCTGGCCCGCTACCGGGAAGGCGAAAACAAACCCCAGTTACTGCATACCCTGAATGGCTCCGGCCTGGCCGTAGGTCGCACCCTGGTTGCACTGCTGGAAAACTATCAGCAGGCCGATGGCAGCATTCTGTTGCCGGATGCCATCCGTCCCTATATGGGCGGTGTGGATAGAATTGCGAAGCTCCCTGGCTAGATACCGGTCTGTGAGCCGATCATGCTCTTAATCGGCTCAAAATAAATCAAAAAATGAGCCGATTACATGCTACAATCGGCTCATGAAATACAATTGGCAGCAGCCGGATTGGCCGAAATTTATTTATGACTCCTCAGTTGTAGATGGCGTTTTGTTGGCTATTGCCGAGAGAATGGGCCGTATCAGTGGCTTGTTGGAAGGACTGCCAGAGAACCTGAAGGTCGATACGGTCATTGAACTGATGGTAGTTGAGGCCATTAAAACTTCCGAGATCGAAGGTGAGCATCTAAAACGTGAAGATGTCGTTTCATCCATAAGAAACAATCTGGGCCTGCATAGAGTAAAGGTGGCTGACAAGCGGGCTCAGGGGGCGGCCCAGCTCATGCTTGATGTGCGCGACACATTTGATCGAAAACTCACTCAAAACAAGCTTTTCCAGTGGCACCGTTTGCTGATGAAAGGTAACAACCGGGTTAAATGTGGTGCGTGGAGAACACACAGGGAAGCCATGCAGGTTATTTCGGGGCCGGCAGGCAAAGAGAAAATACATTTCGAAGCGCCGCCCTCTGACAGGATTCCCTCTGAAATGAAACACTTTCTAACGTGGTTCAATGAAACCGGGCCCGGAGGCCGGCGGGTGATGCAGCAACCCGTAATTCGCTCAGCCATCGCACATCTGTATTTTGAATCCATTCATCCCTTCGAGGACGGTAACGGCCGAATAGGGCGCGCTTTGTCTGAAAAGGCCTTGTCACAGGGGATTGGTCGCCCCGTTATGCTCAGCTTGTCCAGAACGATTGAGGCCAATAAGAAGGCCTATTATCAATCGCTGCAGACAGCGCAGCGAGCAAATGAAGTGACTCCATGGCTCGAATACTTTGCTAACACGGTCCTTGCCGCACAAATCGAAGCTGAGGAGCAGATTGGTTTTACTCTCAAAAAAGCGAAGTTTTTTGATCGCTACCAAGAGGCCATGAATGCACGTCAGAAACGGGTGGTTCAGCGTATGCTGGACGAAGGACCAGGCGGTTTCGAAGGCGGCATGAGCGCTAAAAAATACATAGCGATTACACACACATCCAAGGCAACCGCCACCCGGGATCTGACAGACCTGGTTTCACTCGGTGTGTTCAATCCCGTCGGGGCGGGGCGCAGCGCCCGTTATCGATTGAATATCTGAATATCAGCTTTCAACCGGCATATCCGGGTCATTGCCCCAGTCCGACCAGGCGCCGGGATAGCCTTTGACGTTCTTGTAACCTAACTGCTTGAGCACCATGTAGGTGTGCGAAGAGCGGTGGTGGGTCTGGCAGTAGGCGATCACTTCCTTGTCCGGTGTGACGCCGATGGCTTCCAGCATGCCGCGTAGCTCGGCCTCAGGGCGCAGGCTGGGCGGGTTGTCGGGGTCCATGGCGTCAGTCCAGTTGAAGTTGACTGCACCGGGTATGTGACCGCCGCGCTGTGCGCGTACATCGGTTCCGTTGTATTCGGCCGGTGTACGGCAGTCGAGCAGGGCGAGATCGGGCGCACCCAGGCGGGATTGGATATACGCCTTGTCGGCCAGGTTGTTCCCGGGGCGTGGGGTCTGATAACCCGTAGGCGTAGACTGAGCGCCGCCGCTGGAAATTTCAAAACCGGCATTCATCCAGGCGCCGAGTCCGCCATCCAGTAATGAGCCGGCACTGTGTCCGGCGGCATCCAGTGTAAAGAGCAGGCGTCCGGCCTTGCCGCCGCCTTCACGGTCATAAGCCACTACATGCAGGCCTTCGCTGAGTCCCATGGCAGAAAACGCCTGACTCAAGCTTGCTGCGTCCGGAACCAGCCCCATAACCGGCGGCTCAGCCGTAACGAAATCCGCGTAATCTATATGTACAGCCCCCGGAACATGAGCGGCCTCGTAGTCCTCCGCCGAACTGACATCAACAATCAGAAGATCAGGATTGGCGAGCTGCTTGTGCAGGGTTTCGGCGCTGATAACGGGTGTCAGATCCGTAGCCATATGATCAATCCTATTTATAAAGTGCGCGGTTGCAGGCATGCACCTGCTTGAAGGCTTCGTAGAATCCATTCAGGGTGACACTGGGACTGTCGAAGGCGCCATCCACAGGGGCAAACCGCAGGCGCAGGCGGAAACTCAGAACGTCGGCAAAGCTGTCGACAATACGTTTGCTGCGTTCCGGGCCGAAGCCCAGCAGTATGTCGTGTTCGCCGAGCTGGCGGTCGATGGTCTGGAACTTCAGCCGTTCATCCCACAATCCAAGATTCTGTTTGTAGGCATGGAACTTGGTCGGTGCCTTTTCCAGTCCGGCTTCGCTCTGCACAATCACGCGGGGCTTGTCCCAGGTGCCGCCCACACTGACCGAGGCAAAGAAGAAAAGCTGATTGAGCCTTCCAATATATACCGTGGGTGACACAGCCCAGCATTCACCGGAAAGAATATGCGTGCCTTGCGGGCCAATGAAATCCCAGTAACGGGCGCGGGACATGGGTCGGGTGATTTCGCCGCGCGCCCAGCGGGCCTCGGGTGAATTGGGATTGGGCGCGGCGCCCGTCACCTCGACACACAATGCCCCTTTTTGGGTTTGCCCTTCTTCGCAGCCGGCGGCCTGGGTCTCGAATCCGGATAAGGACAGGCAAAACAAAAGGCAGGCCATGATGGCCTGCCTTGTAGTTATCGCCCGGGATGCAGTTCTCGCTGGCAGCATCTTGATGGGCACCGGATTATTCGCCAGCGGTCTGGCCAGCCAGATACATCCAGGTTTCGATCACCGTATCCGGATTCAGCGAAACGCTTTCTATGCCTTCATCCAGCAACCATTGGGCGAGATCCGGATGGTCCGAAGGGCCCTGACCACAGATGCCGATATATTTACCGGCCTTGCGGCAGGCCTGAATGGCCAGATGCAGCATCACCTTGACGGCCGGGTCGCGCTCGTCAAACAGATGCGCAATAAGGCCGGAATCCCGGTCCAGACCCAGGGAAAGCTGGGTCATATCGTTGGAGCCGATGGAAAAGCCGTCGAAGTATTCCAGGAACTGATCCGCCAGTACGGCATTGGAGGGCAGTTCGCACATCATGATCAGCTGCAGGTCTTCCTTGCCACGTTCCAGGCCGTTTTCCGCCAGCAGTTTGGTCACCTGTTCGGCTTCACCCAGGGTGCGCACGAACGGAATCATCACCTTCACGTTCTTCAGCCCCATTTCCTCGCGTACGTAACGCAGGGCTTCGCATTCCATTTCGAAGCAGGGGCGGAAGGATTCGGCGATATAACGCGATGCGCCACGGAAACCGATCATGGGGTTTTCCTCATGCGGTTCATAGGCACGGCCACCGATGAGGTTGGCGTATTCATTCGACTTGAAGTCGGACATGCGTACGATCACCGGTTCCGGAGCAAAAGCGGCGGCAATGGTGGAAATACCTTCGGCCAGACGCTTGACGAAATAATCACGCGGGCTGGCATAGCCGGCAATATGGTGCTTGATGGTTTTCTGGATATCAGCCGGCTGCTTGTCGAGCTCCAGCAGCGCCATCGGATGAATACCGATCATGCGATTGATGATGAACTCCAGGCGCGCCAGCCCGACACCCTTGTGAGGAATACCGGCAAAGTCGAAGGCGCGGTCGGGGTTGCCGACATTCATCATGATCTTCAGCGGCACATCCGGCATGTTATCCAGTTCGACTTCATCCACCTGAAAGTCGATATTGCCTTCGTAAATCATGCCGGTGTCGCCTTCGGCACAGGACACCGTAACCTGTTGCCCGTCCTTGAGATTGTCGGTGGCATCGCCACAGCCCACAACCGCCGGAATACCCAGCTCACGCGCGATGATGGCGGCATGGCAGGTGCGGCCGCCACGGTTGGTCACAATGGCGCTGGCGCGCTTCATGACCGGTTCCCAGTCCGGGTCGGTCATGTCGGTGACCAGCACATCGCCTTCCTGCACCTTGCTCATCTGCGAAATATCGTCCAGCACGCGTACAGGACCGGCGCCGATCTTCTGACCAATGGCGCGGCCTTCGGTCAGCACATTGCTGCTGCCGTTCAGCTTGTAGCGCTGCAGGGTGTTGGCCGAGGAACGTGACTTCACGGTTTCCGGGCGTGCCTGCAGGATATACAGCTTGCCGTCGATACCGTCCTTGCCCCATTCGATATCCATCGGGCGACCATAGTGCTTCTCGATAATCACGGCCTGGCGGGCGAGTGCCTCGACATCTTCATCATTCAGGCAGAAACGAATGCGGTCTTCCTCGGGGACATCCACGAAGTGCACGGTCTTGCCCAACGTCTTGTCGCCGGTATAGATCATCTGCGTGGCCTTGGCGCCCACGTTACGGCGCAGTACCGCGGGGCGGTTCGCTTCCAGGTTGGGCTTGAAGACATAGAATTCGTCGGGATTCACCGCACCCTGCACCACGCCTTCGCCCAGGCCGTAGGCGGCGGTAATGAACACCACGTCCTTGAATCCGGATTCGGTATCGATGGTGAACATCACGCCCGAGGCGCCCTTGTCCGAGCGCACCATGCGCTGAATGCCGGCGGACAGTGCCACCTGGCTGTGCTCGAAGCCGTGGTGGTCGCGGTAGGAAATGGCGCGGTCGTTGAACAGGGAGGCAAACACGTCCTTGATGGCCAGCATCACGCTGTCCAGGCCCTGCACGTTCAGGAAGGTTTCCTGCTGGCCGGCGAAGGAGGCATCCGGCAGGTCTTCGGCGGTGGCCGAAGAGCGTACGGCCACGGAAATTTCGGCGCCGGACTCTTCCACCAGCTGGTTATAGGCTTCGACAATCTCTTCCTGCAGACCGGCGGGGAAGGGGGCTTCAACCACCCACTGGCGGATCTGTGCGCCGGTACGGGCCAGGGCTTCCACATCGTCTACATCCAGGGCATTCAGCGCTTCGTTGATGCGCTCGGCCAGATTCTCGTGCTTGAGGAATTCGCGATAGGCTTCAGCGGTAGTGGCAAAGCCGTTGGGTACGCTCACGCCGGCATCGGCCAGATTGCTGATCATTTCGCCGAGGGAGGCATTCTTGCCGCCTACCTTCTCGACATCGCCCATGCCCAACTGGTTGAACCAAATAACGTTCTTGCTGCTCACTATCTTCCCCTGAGCGGATGAGTTGCTACACTGTGCGCCATCACCAACCACTGGTTTCAGCATGTCGCTCAACGAAAAGCGCACCGTGTTCTACTTGTCCGACCGCACGGGTATTACGGCCGAAAACCTCGGTCACTCTCTCATGACGCAGTTCGACCTGTCTGAGTTCAAGCAGATGACACTGCCTTTCATCAATTCGGTCGACAAGGCGCATGCCACCGTTGAATACATCAATATGGCCGCAAAGGAGAGCGGAAAGCGGCCTATTATATTTAGCACGACCGTGAATGACGAGATTCGCAGCATTCTCAGGCAAGCTAACTCCCTGTTTTTAGACCTTTTTGACAGTTATCTGGGGCAGATTGAGTCGGAGCTGCAGCAGAAATCCGCGCATGTTGAGGGCAAGGCACACGGTGTCGTGGGCAGCCAGGAGTACAACTCCCGTATCGATGCCATGCATTTTGCCCTGCAGCACGATGACGGCAGCAGCATCCGGGAATTCGACAAGGCCGACGTCATTCTTATCGCACCATCCAGGTGCGGAAAGACGCCCACTTGCATCTATATGGCCATGCAACACGGCCTGTATGCCGCGAATTATCCGCTGACCGAGGAAGATCTGGAGAACCACCGCCTGCCCAGGGTGTTACAGGAGCAGAAGGGCAAGCTGTATGGACTCATCAGCGACGCGGAACGCCTGCACCAGGTACGTAATGAGCGCCGTCCGGGCAGCAAATACGCCTCACTGGCCCAGACCAACTACGAAATCCGCCAGGCCAAGCAGTTGTATCAGAGCAACGGTATTCCCTTCATGGACTCCACCAATCACTCCATTGAAGAGATTGCCACCGTGATCATGCAGGACAAGGGCCTGCGTCGGCAGAGTTTCTAGATCAGCCTTTCTGTCTGCCCATCAACACGCGCGTGATCCAGCCGCTGATAATGGGCGACACCATCAGAAACAATAAGGCGCTGCCGGCGAAGATCAGCGAGGCTGCTTTCTTGCGTTTGTAAGCGATCGATTCAGTGATCTCATAGCGAATAGCCGTCTTGTGCTTGGCTTCCTGCTCCTCGCTGAGTACTACAGGCTCGGAAGCCTGCATCAGCAGCAGCGCCTGCTCTTCCTGGCTCAGGCTCTCAAAATCATCCTTGTGCTTGCCCAGGCGATTCAGATTGGCCTGTTCCATACGGGCTATTTCCTGCTTGTAGGCCATCTCAACACGGGAATCGATCTCAAACTCACCGGGATTGCCGACTTCGTTGTATTTCTGCAGGCCCCAGGCGAGCAGAACAGCGCCAATGACCATGAAAACGCGGGAAATGTTGTTGGGGTTGCCGGCAAGCATGGGGCATTCCTGAAAAGTGAGGGCACATCTTAAAGGTTTAATGCTGGTTAGTGTAAAGCGATGTCCGGTACACTAGGTCAGCATGAGTACGGAACTATCGGAAAATCAACTGACTATGCTCCGAGAAGCGCTCCTTGAGGCCTATCCGGATGTGTGGGCAATCTATCTTTTCGGTAGTTTTGCCAAAGGGCAGGCATGGCCTTCCAGCGATCTGGATATCGCCTTGCTGCTGCCACCTGGTGAAACCTTGCACGATAAGCTTTCCGTCGTGGCGAAAATTTCCAGCCAAGTTGGCCATGAACTCGATCTGGTTGATATCCGGCAGGCTGGTAATGTGCTGAGGAATGCAGTACTCAGCGACGGCAAGATATTGCATCTGTCAGAGCCGGCCAAAACGCTGGAATGGGAAGCGATCAGCATGACCGACTATGCGGATTACTGCACCGCTACGCGGGCCATACGTGAGGATTTTGACAAAACCGGCATAGGCTATGCCTCATGACCGAGCCGACTGCTCAGAAAATCACGTCGCTTCAACGTTGCGTAAGCCGCGCACGCCAAACTCATGAGCAGGCAGGTGAAAACTTCAAGAGCGACTTCGACCTGCAGGATGCCGCCATCCTCAACATACTCCGCGCCTGTGAGCAGGCTATCGATCTCGCCAATATGCTTATTCGGCTGCGGCGTATGGGTATTCCCACAGAAAGTCGGGATTCGTTCCGGATACTGCAGCGGGAAAATATAATCACGGCTGAGAGAGCAGACAAAATGTGCGCCATGGTGGGGTTCAGGAACCTGGCCGTGCACCAGTATCAGGACATCAATCTGGCCATAGTCGAGAGCTTGATCGAAAAAGACTTGGGTGTGTTGCTGGACTTTGCAGAAACGATTCGGGCAGAACTGAATAAGAAATGATCAAAGAGGGCGCAATCAGCTCATTCCTACACCCAAACCCGAAAATTTCCCCTGTCATTCAGCCTATATTCATCTAGAATTCATAATATTGTCAGAATATTGCGAACCGAAATTGGCACAAGTTCTGCATTGTTTTAGTGCAGCGGTTACAATGACCACAGGAAACACAAGGCAAATCTAAGTGGCAAACGTCCTACTATTACAAGGTCCCTTCGGGCCGTTCTTCAGGCGATTGGCACGCGACATGGAAGCCGACGGTGTCACGGTTCACAAGGTGAACTTCAATGCAGGGGATGCATTATTTTTTCGTCATCCAAACGCTGTCAGCTACCGGGGCAAGGTAGAAGACTGGCTGGATTTTCTGAACGAGCTGCTGGAAGCACGTGACATCCAGCAGATTTATCTGTTTGGCGACTATCGGGTCTATCACAAGCTGGCCATCCGACTGGCCGAGGAAAAAGGCATCCCGGTGTACGTCTTCGAGGAAGGCTACCTGCGGCCGGACTACATCACCATGGAAGAGGGCGGCATGCACTGCAATTCGCGCATGCCACGGGATCCCGACTTCTACCGCAATCTGGATCTGCCTGAGCCGCCGGCACCGAAGCCGATAGGCAAATGGATCGGCCGGGCCGTGGTGTATGGCGCCATATATTACGTATACAGCAACCTGCTGAGCTTTCTGTACCCGTATTACCAGCATCACCGCGGTTTCAACACGTTGAAGCAGGGGCCCATTCTCCTGGTCAAGGGCGGTCTTTATGTATGGGACCGCTTCTGGGATCGCCGTAAGGAACACATCTTCAGCACCTGGTTGTCCGGCCGCTACTTCTTTGTGGCCCTGCAGGTAAGAGACGATGCCACTATTCTGCAAAATTCCGAGTACAAAACGGTTTCATGCTTCATCAAGGAGGCGGTGAAATCGTTTGCCGAGCATGCGGACAAGAAAGACTTCCTGGTGATCAAGCATCATCCCTTCGATACCAGCTTCCGTGGCTACGCCAAGCTCATCCGTGAACTCAAGGAAATGTATGAGCTCGGGGAGCGGGTCATCTACATTCACCACATGTCTGTGCCCATGTTGCTGAAGAATGCCAAAGGAACAGTTGTGGTGAACAGCACAGTAGGCATGTCCTCCATTCACCATGGCACGCCGGTAAAGGTGATGGGCAATGCGGTCTACAATTTTGAGGGCCTGAGCACCAAGACTTGTCTCAATGATTTTTGGCACGCTCCCAGCCCCGTAGACAAGCAGCTTTATGAGCAATACCGAAGCCACCTGCTCGCTACCAATCAGCTCAACGGCAATTTCTATAAACGGCTGAATGCGGACTCAGTCAATACGGGTATCTCCTGGCGGGAAAGGCCCTGGCTGGAAGCCAGATCTATGTACGAGCTTGTAGAGAATCCACAGCTCAAACACGTCACCAGCGGCTAGAACACGCCATAGCCTTAATATAGCCTCCATGTGATCTTCACAGGTTGCAGGATCGGCATTATTGTTTGACACAGCATGGAACAGGCCCGGAGATACAGTTGATCACTGACTTCCCCATAGAAGAAATCGACTACAGAAATCTCGGCAAAATCATCTTCACCTCCGATTTGCTGAGAATTGACGATCGTGAGCGGGACGTTATACCCAATCCCCAGCGAATGAATGTGGACTGGATCCACAGTCTGATCTGGCCGAAACTGGAAAGATTTCTCGCGGCGAATAATTCATCACTGCAAGCCGAATCAGTCTTGGGCGATGAAGAGTGTTGGCAGTCTCTCAGAGTCAAGCTCTACGAGCGCCTGTCACTTGAAATGAATACGGATAGCTGGGCCAAGTTGTATTCAGGCGAGCAAAACTTTGATGCAGTCGCCGAAGCAATGAAGGGGCTGTTTCAGGATACCCTGGTCATTGGCTATGAAATACCGCCGTACCTGCTGAAATATCTGAACGCGGGAAAAATCCCCTACATTGATCTGCATGTGCATCCCGTCAGGTTCTTGCCGGATTACATGTTCGGTATACGAACCAACGTGAGGGCGATAGCGGAGCTATTGAATACAGTCAGATTGCCGGAATCCTTCATGTATGAGCATGCGGATATTCTCAAGGCCAGATCGGCCAGGGTGTTTTTCGAGCCCATCGAAAACGGCAGTGTGCTCTTCCTGGGGCAGACATCCACCGATGCTTCACTCATAGCCGGCAAGCGCATGATGCGTTACAACGACCTGGAAGCCAATCTGATAAATCTATGCATGCAGCATCGGCATGTGTACTACAAGAAGCACCCACACCTTGAGCCGAAAGCTGAAAAAAGGCTGCGTAGTCTGATAGACAACATCAAGAACTGCACATGGCTGGAAGCCAATATCTACGATGCTCTGGGTGCTCCGCAATTTACCACTGTTGCCGCATTATCTTCTGGAGGACTGGTAGAGGCCCGATACTTCAGCAAGAAGACAATCAGACTGCTGGAAAGCTCGCAACACCTGGAAGAGAACGGTCAGCCCGCGCCGGATTTATACATGCCGATATATGAACACCCTTTGAAATCCCGCCTATGGGAGGATGTCCTGCAGTGCAAATCTGCCGAGCCGGCAGATTACAGCTATCAATACCAGGGCGAATTGCTCAAATCATCATTGAACATCGTGTGGGGCAGGTAATACGTGCCGGCAGAAAAAACCATCGTTTACGACGCTTCTCGACTGTTATCGCGTGCTACAGCCAACACGCCGACCGGTATTGATCGGGTAAACCTCAATTACCTGCTGCACTTCATCAATAACCCCGAATATCGGCTGATCTGCATCGCGCTGAAAAAGGGTAACGCTCGCTGTCTGGATGAGAATACAGTTGGCGACCTGCTGCACAAACTGGCCGCCATGTGGCAGCCAAACAATATCTGGGCCGCCGAAAAACAGTCAATTAGCAATTACGTCAGCCTGCAGAAAAACGAAAAGCTCTACGTGTCGAAAAGTCCGGTAGGCAGAACTTTGTTTACCGGCCATTTTCTTGAGCTGGCGAAAAACAGGCAAGAGAGATACATCTATATCAATGTGGCTCACCAGGGCATCAACGATGAGGCATTTCTATGGGCACTGAAACACAATCTGGGATGCGAGGTTATTTCTTTCATTCATGACCTGATCCCGATTACTCACCCGGAATATACGCGTGAGGGAGAGACCGCAAGGCACGTTGACCGTATCAATGGGGCTCTGAATTTTTCCAAGCTGGTGATTGTTAATTCGAATCATACGCAAAAAGAAGTATTGCAATACGCAAGGGAGAAAGGGTTACCCCAGCCCAAGGTGATTCCTTTGTACATCGGCGTAGAGCCATTAGACTTATCCGGTGCCGAAAATGAGCCTTACGACATCAACTTAGCGGGACAGGATTATTTCGTGGTGCTGGGTACCATTGAGCCTCGCAAGAACCACCTGTTGTTGTTGAATATCTGGCGAAGCTTTGTGGAGGAGGGCATTGAGAATATTCCCAAGTTGGTTGTTATCGGCAAGCGTGGCTGGTGCAACGAGAACATCATCGACATGCTGGATCGCTGTGAAAAAACAAAGCCACACGTTGTTGAGTTATCGGATATCAGTGACCATCAGCTTGTTCAGTTGCTGAAAGGCAGTAAGGGACTACTTTTTCCAAGTTTTGTCGAAGGGTGGGGGATGCCGCTGATTGAAGCCCTCTCGCTAAAAGTACCAGTTATATGCAGTGATCTTGATGTGTTCAGGGAAAGCGGCAAAGATCTGCCCACATTCATTGATCCTCTGGACGCCAATAGCTGGAAGAAAACAATTCTTCAAGCAGCTCACGAATCTATTTCAACCAAAGAAGTGCCTGAGTTACCGTCTTGGGAAGCTCACTTTAGAATTCTCGATCTGGAAATCAACCAACTGGAGTCTGAAAAGGCAGCTGAATATGCTTTACGGCCTATTAGATTTGATACGGGTTTTATACAACAACTTAAAATCTCATTGATCGCGTTTTTGCTACGCGTAGTCCCCGAGAAGACGGTGAGAAAATTTTTAAAGTTCAAGAGGACACCAGTGCAATCCATGGTTGATACCCGATTCAAGCCGATACAAAAATTAGGGAAATTTCTGGCCAAGGGCTAAGAGTAGAGCTTGGCTGACAATTCTATATTTCAGGTGATATTTATGTCTGACAAAAAAACATATGAGGTTATGGAGGAGGAAAAATATAAGAAGATAATGAACGATAAAGATTTATTAGAAAAAATAGCGAGGAAGGAAGCAGCTAACTCGGTGTATTCGACCAAACAGTCTCGATTTTATGAGCATGTATACAGAGAGCTGTATCCTTCTGATTCTCTTGAGAACAAACGATTTTTGAATATTGGCCCGGGAAGTTTCAGGCACAAGTATTGGACGAACTCCGACAAGAAATTTCTTGATAACAAAACTTGGGCAGAGTCCAGAAGTCACCAATACAGTAGCTCAATTGATATTGATTGGGACATTCTGCAGGGAGGTGAACTCCCTTTGGCTGATAACAGTATCGAATTGGTCTATTGCAGCCACGTTATTGAGCATATTTGGAATAACGATGTGCGTCATTTATTAAGGGAGGTTTGCAGAGTCCTTAAGTCAGGAGGAATTCTGAGGCTTGTAACGCCAGACGCTGATTTGGCTGTCAACTCATGGGTCAGGAAGGATTGGTGCTACCTTGCTTCTTACTATTGGAAAATAGAGAAGAAGAGAGAATTCAAGCATTACATACAGTTGGCGCAATCTCGCACCTCCTTTTTTCTGTTGGATCAGTTTTCACTTATTACTCACCCTAAAAATCGAGTAAACATCACACCAGGCCAGGCCGATAGTTTCTTCGAAAGATTTCAAACTCCGTATGACGCCTTAGACCATGCTTCGGAGCTTTCTGACCGTGACCTTAATGTTGAGCTAGGACGGCATGTCAATTGGTTCAACACGAACAAGGTTATTTCGTTTTTGGAAGAAGCAGGTTTTAGTGAATCTGTACGATCATCGTATGGCCAAAGTCTTGCGGTACCACTTCGTGACCTTAGGTTATTCGATAAGACGGATCCTGATATGTCTCTATATGTAGATGCCATCAAGTAAAAAATGAACGTTTTATATTACTTAGAGCCATGGGTTGAGCTGGACCGTCCGCTATTCAGACTGGGAACAATACGCAATCACCTGCGTCATGAGATGAACTGTCTTCTGAAAGCCGGGCATGCTGTGGGTATTGTCTTGGGAGAGGCAGTAGCGAATGAAGCCGAACGTGAAAGTCTGATACCTGAGGGGGTTTCTCTTTACACCATTAAGCAGGCAGATTTACTGAAAGTTTTCCCATCTTATTTTCCTGCGTCTCTGTCCTTGTTTCGCGGAGAATCAACTCAGCAGCAATTGAGGCAATTTGATGAGATTCTTAGTCCTGTAATTGGTGATTTCAAGCCTTCGGTAATGGTTTGTTACGAATCAGCCTCTGATACGACACTCAGGCTTTTGTACAAAGATATACCAATATTGAGTTCAACTCTGGGAATATTTTCCAGGCCTCCATACCCAGAAACGTTCTGCCTGGATCCGGTCGGTATATTTTCTAACTCTTGGTTGGCAAAGTTTGGTAAAGAAAAATTTTCGAGTCTCCATGTAGGTGAAAAGGAAAGAGTTTTCTGTGACAACCTGCGACAAAAATATTTCAATGGAATAATCGAAAGCTCAAATCCATTTCAAAAAGATAAACTTTGTAAAGGATTTGAAAAAACGGTATTGCTACCTCTGCAGGTATCTAATTATTTTGCCTTTGACGCCTGCCTTCCAGAAGGGATCAGTTTCTCCAGTCAATTTGATTTTCTTTGCTGGGTGTTATCTCAGGTGCCTTCGGATATTGGCGTATTGGTTACAGAGCATCCGGCACAACCTGTCATTAACAAAGGAAATTACGCATGGCTGAAGAAGAACTTCCCCAACCTCATTTATGATTACAAATTTCGAGATACCGCTTGGGTATCTCAGTATCTTATGAGTGTTGTGGATGGGGTTATTACTGTTTCTTCATCATTAGGCCTTCAAGCATTTTTCCTTAACAAGCCATTATGCGTAATTGGAAAGTCCCACTTAAATCCGCTGGCCACTACCACTGAAATACAAGAATTTACTTCAAGTTTCCTTGATATCAACCTCGTTAATGATGACAAGATTTACTATTTACTAAATCACTATTATCCACTGACGAAATCGTATTTATATGAGGGGGGGTATCTTGAACGATGTCTGGAAAATACAATTCAATATCAAGCAAGCCGCCCAAATACAGAAGCTTTGCTTGAAATTGATAATAAGCAGGAACGCTTGCTTGAGAGGTTGTTAGTACCGGGTAGCAGCGGGACAAACGGACTGAACAAGGCCGGGCGAGAAGTTACTCACTACAGACCTTCGTCTGTTAAATCTGTCACTAAAAAGAAAATAAGGAAGGAAATAGATAGGGCAAAGTGTATATCGTTCGACATTTTTGACACTTTACTTGTTAGAGATTACTCCAGTCCGGATGATTTGTTGCGCGAGAGTTCGACACGTGCGACGGACTATCTCTGGAGAAATGTCCATCACGATATCAATAGTGAGGAATACTACGAGCTTAGGAAGAGGACAGCAAGAAATCTTCTTGAACAGGCGAAAAATAATGATCAAGAAGATATTACCCTCAGAGATATCTATAACGGCATGCGAAAAACTCTTGGAGTGAGTAAAGAAGTGGCCGTTAAGTTAAGAAAAATAGAGTCTGATCTGGAAATTAGGCATACGAAACTTCGTGGCTCCATATCCCAGCTATATGAATACGCAAGGGCCCGGAACAAGGAGATAATACTTACATCAGACATGTATCTAGATTCAGATATTGTTGACTTGATGTTGCGTAAAAATAATATACAGGGCTATGAAAAGTTATACCTTTCTTCAGAATTAAAGCTTCTGAAGAAAACCGGAAATTTATTCAAGCATATACTTTCAGACAGGGGCATTCGTTCTTCCAATTTGCTGCATATCGGTGATAACGCAGTTTCTGATTATTCAATACCCAAAAAATTAGGTATACGGTCAATATTAATTCCAAAGTCCATCGAGTCGATGTACGCCAATCCGTACTACCATCGTGCATGGAAGCGTATTGGCAATAACCCTGGATCTATGCATTGGATTTCGACTTGGCAAGGACTGGTATCGAATCGTCTTTTCGGCACATCAAATATATCTCGTTCAAGTAAATCGCTTTTCTCAGGCAGTGCTATAAATCTGGGCTACGCTGCAGGCGGTCCAATCATTGCCGGCTTTGTTGCCTGGCTCATTAGAGAACTGGTTCGAGATAAAGTCGACCGCGTGTATTTTCTAGCTAGGGACGGGTGGTACCCCAAAACTGCCTACGACGTATTTACCCAGAATCTGGTTAATGCCCCTGAGGCACACTACCTTCTCGCATCCAGACGTGGGTGTATTATCCCTTCGCTAAAGAATTGGGATGACATTGAAAGTACCCTCGAAATGGGATTTTCTCCTGTCGAAGCTTCAGTGATCCTTCAGGATCGTTTTGGATTGGATTCGGCGCTGCTGGCCCAAGAGGATTGGGAAGACGCTGGATTCTCCTCTGGGCATGATCTTGTTACAAGCAAAAACGCAGATGACATAGCCAGACTGACGAAACTTTTGAAAAAGAAAGAAGCGGCGGTTTTGAAGAACGCGGAACATGAACGGGATGCCTATGTTAAATATTTAACTGACGAGGGCGTTTTCAAGGAAGGTCGAATCGCCATAGTTGATATTGGGCACAATGGCACATTGCAACTTGCATTATCAAAGCTAACCGGTGTGGAGATAGGGGGGTATTACTTTTCAACATTTGAAGGTGCCTTGAAACTAGTAAATAACAATCTGCCAGTTAAGTCTTACCTGCTGAGCTTCGAAGATCACATTAATTCCGAACATTTTTATTGTAAAAATATTGGCATGTTTGAATTTTTATTCATTCCAGATAAGCCTAGCTTTCAGAGGATAAGGCTTGCCAAGAGAAGCGAAGAGGAGGGATCTGAAGCGCTGGAAGAATTTGTAGAAGGGGATGAATCAGTTAGGAGAAATGTGGCCTCACAAATCGAATCGGGTATCAATGACTTTATAAACGATATTTGGGGCATTCTGAGAGAAGATGCGTGGCGGGAGGTGATAGAGCCTGAGGCCACTATGGCGCTTTACAGAGATTTTATCGAGACACCGTGTACTGAGGATATAAACATCGTCAAGGATGTAAGCTTTGTTGATGCCTATGGTGGATCTAAGGAAAGATATCTGATTCATCCTGAGATATTTTTAGCTCCGAAAGTCAAAAAACATCTCTACATTAGTATGAGTTGGTGGAGGGCAGGCGCAGAAACATTGCTTGGTTCTAGTGCGAGTTCAAATGTTATTATTCGATCAAAAGGAATAAGGTTGCTTGAGAAATTCTTGACTAAACCCTATGCTTTCTTTGCTGATGGAAAATCAGCTTGGAAAAGATTATTTAGGCATTTGTACGGTAATCACATACTGGGCAGAATTTTAGAACTTATCACTATCAGTGTCGGAAAAGTGTATTTTAGAATCAAATACTAAATTTTCCTAATAATCCGTAAAATCACAGAAATGCAGGTTTAGAATTTTCACAAAATGCAAGAATCAATAGCAAAGTTGTGTACGTTTATTGAAACCTCTTACCATCAGAAAGAGGATTTATTAGTATTCAACCATATACCTAAAACAGCGGGAACCACTTTTAAGCCCGCCCTTAGAAAGTATTTTACGCGCCAAGAAATTCTGCCGATCCCTTGGACGGGATATTGGCATAGCATGGAAAAAATTTTTGCTCTGACTGAAGAAGAAAAATCCAAGATAAGATTCATTGAAGGACATCAGCCCTTTGGTATTCACGAAATATCTAATCGAAGAGTATTTAATATACTCTTTTTGAGAGACCCGATAGAAAGGGCGCTTTCACATTACTATTATTTTTCTCTGGACAAGTATTTTTCAATAAGGGAAGTGTATACAAAACCAAATGTAACCAGGGCGGGTTTTCCGGTTGTTTGGTATATGCAGAACTTTCAAACTAGATGGCTATCCAATATGTTTTTTGGAAATTATTCCCCAATGCAATCTGCTTACAATAGATCAAAATCTATTATTGAAAAATCTAATATAGGCATTGTTGAGGGTTACGATGAATCAATTAAATATTTTGAATGGGCTTTAGGTTATGAGCTTGACGTATCTGAAACCAAGAACGTTACGAAGCGAAAAAAATCAAAGAAAGATATTGATCCCGATGACTTAGTTTTGATTAAGAAGAATAATATACTTGACATTAATTTATATAAAGTAGGACTAAAGCAATTTTATAAGCAAATAGAATTTATGAAAAGCACATAGCTCCCACGAGCTTATTTTATTTTTATGATTTGAGTTGGCCAAAATCAACAAAGTACCATCACATTCTCCCACAATTATTTGAACCTTATGATGAATAGAAAGTTGACATTGCCTACAATTCACAAGCTAATTTGATCCGGTTCTTCTTCGTCAGTTGCCTCAGCCTTAGGTTAATCAGATATGTGTGGTGTATTTGTTGTAGTGCAACGGGATAAGCCAATCTTTACCGATAAACTTAAAAAAAGCATGAGAATGCTCAAGCATAGAGGCCCAGACTTTGACGACTATTTAATCAAATCTGAAAATTTCAAGAATGGATGGTTGAAGTCAAAAAAAATACACATCAGTTTGGCGCACACAAGGTTAAAAATCAGAGACTTAGGCGCCAAATCTAATCAACCTCTTATGGCACCAGAAGGATCAGTCATTTCCTTTAATGGTGAAATATATAATTTTGTCGAATTAAAAAATAATTTGTTGAGTGATGTGTGCTTTCAATCAACCGGTGACACAGAAGTCTTATTGGCAGGATTGATGAAATATGGCACAGATTTCCTTAATTATGTTAATGGCATGTGGGCCTTCTCGTTCTGGGACAATAAAAGTAAAACTTTAATTTCATCGAGAGATAGATATGGTAAAAAGCCACTTTATTATTACATTGGCGAGTCGGTGCTGTGCATTTCATCAGAAATTGCACCAATTCTGCATTATATTGATGAGAAGGTTAGCTTTAACAGAGAACTAACATCGTCGTTCATTTTTTATGATAACTACATTAATTTAGGCGCGGGCAACAGCTTCCTGAATGAAATCAAGCAAGTTAGCCCTTCTCACTACTTGGTGTTCGACCCGAATACCTGGTCTATAAATGAAAAGCGTTACTACACTCCAGAAGATGAGTTAAAAGCAAATGGGGCCGACTCATTTGAACAAGAAGAATTGCAATATCTGATTTTAGACGCAGTCTCGCTCAGAGCTAGAGCTGACCGGCCTATAGGCCTTTTACTATCTGGGGGAATTGACAGCTCGTTAATATTAAATGCTCTTGTGCAACTGGATTTGCAGGATCAGATAAGAATTTATATCGGTGACACGGGAAAATCTGAAGATGCGTGGTATGCACAAGAGGTCGTTAAAGCCCTGAATGTCGAAGCTACTACTGTAAAGCTGCAATATCAGAATGAGGCTTTTGAAAGGTACCTTAAACAGCACATTCACTTCGGTAGGCCTATGCCACTATCTGGTAATGCAAATGCGATGACAAGCATGTATGAAGAAATTTCCAAAGAAGATGTGCCGGTCGTTTTAGACGGTACTGGAGCGGATGAGGTTTTCGGTGGCTATTGGGATCGATATCTCAAGATGGCAATTCATGATGCTGTTACCAGGGATGATGAGGAGTGGCTGGCATCTCTCCGATCAGAGAATGCCGACATTAAACTTTTATCAAGATTAATTAGAAGTGGCATCGAAGGTGGTGCAAAAAAGAGTATCTGCCCAGTTGCAGATCAATATAAAAGTGAAAATTGTTTAATTAAAAGAATTATTGATCCACTAGATGCGACGGAAATGAATTTGCAAACTGCCCTTGTCAAAGATGCGTTTGAAGGTCGGCTAGGAGTGTGGCTGGCGCAGAACGATAGTAACGCCATGATGTACGGTGTGGAAAATAGAAGCCCTTTTCTGGACTTTAGGTTAACGAAATTCATGAGCACGAACTATCGAGAGAAGTTTTTTGGCCAATGGAATAAGTACGAGTTAAGAAGGGTGTTTTCAAAATTTAAACCTTTGCCGACTCAGTGGCGAAGACAAAAGCAAGGTTTCCGTTGGCAAGTTCAAACATTCCTCACTGAGAACAAAGCAGAAGTATTAGAAATGATCATGTCTTCTAAATTGATAAACGAGTTTATTAATGTGAGAAAATTCTGTGACGCTATTAATAACGACACACTCAACTTTGAAAATCCCCTAACGCCGAAACTACTGTCAATTGCAGCGTTAGAAGATGCGTACAAAGAGTATTTGTAACCTTGCAAGTGTGTTGTTAAGTGAGTGGCTACCAGGTGCAGTATGAAAGTTAAGCTTATAGGGGATCACTCAGCCTACCATTGTGGTTGTGCCGCAGTAGTTTCCGTTATTCGGGACCACCTGGAAGCATTGAATTGGCAGCTAGTAGATGATGAGAATTTCGATCTGATACTAGTCAATGGTGAGGGTTCCATGCATCACTCATCACGCCCTTGGCGGGATAAAATGACATCCCTTACCAATGCTTTAAACCTTGGAAAATCGGGTATTCTGATTAATTCACTTTGGGAAAAGAATAACCATACTCATGACTCAACACTGAAAGCGCTAGATAAGATACAGGTTCGTGAGGTCATGAGTCGCGATGATCTGCTGCTGAATCATAATGTCGATAGCGTTGTCTGTCCTGATTTATCTTTGCAAGCGAAAATAGATATAAACGAAAGCTATAAGGATCTAAAGGGCAGGCGACTGGTGACTGACTTTTTCTCAAGTGAATTTAAATCTTTTGTGAAAATTACAGGTGGCCCTTTGGCAAAATCAAACTACATTGACATGTCTAAAGTTAATTGGTCTCAATTAGTTAACACTATGAAAACGTCATCTTTGGTTGTTACGGGTAGGCACCACGCTGTAATGGCTGCATGCAAGGCTCACGTGCCATTTGTTGCTCTGAAAGGAAATAGCCATAAGATAGAAGGTTTTTTAAAAACTTCCGGTTTTCCAATACCCGTATGTGAACACCCACATCAGATTCAGAATGCAATGCGCTGGGCAGAACGTAATTCTGGTGTTTTTTCTGAATTATTTTCATGGGTTGATGATTTGCCGCGATGGTCTTTGCTTTGACTTCCTCTGCCGATCATTTACGAAAGTTGCAGGATTTAATTTGGCAAAAGAACGTGGCTGTAGTCGGCAATGCGTCAGATAGCAAGTATTATTCAAATTCTATAGACGATTTTGATGTTGTGGTGCGGATGAACCTTGGCTATCTTCAAGGGCCTGAGAGGCCGGAAAACTCAGGAAAGAAGACCACGATAATAGCCATTTCAGGCTTCTATACAAGTGACCTTTTCGAGGTGACAAATTACGTAGTTTGGATGACGCATAAACTTAGAAAAGGCCTTGGAGAAGATGCAAAAAGTCGTCTTTTCTTTTATCCCATTCAGTGGTGGAAGCAATTAGCTGATACATTAAACGAGACGACAACTGATGAACAGAGGAAAGTAGAACCCTCTACAGGTTTAATGGTATTACATCTCTTGCTCAAACTTGGGGGTTCTAATTCAATTAAAACGTTTGGCTTTGATGGCTGGAATTCTGAAACTTGGTATGAAGGGTGCGTGCGCCCTGGCCCTCATTCGCCACTAAAAGAGGTTGAATTGCTAGAAACATGGGCGAAGCATGGGTGGATAGAGTTATTCCGTCCATAATGTTTTTTTATTGGTTGCTTTTTATTCAAAGCTGAAAAATTGATGACGACTTTTAAAGCTTCATTCGTGCTAAATCGTCGTGTTGTCTTTGCGCTTATGATGCGCGAACTCAAGACTCGTTTCGGAGAATATCACTTAGGATATGCATGGGCCATTTTGGAGCCACTAGCACATGTGGCTATTTTGTCCTTCATGTTTAGCACCATTCGTCAGAGACAGTTTTATGGGCATATTGAAGCCCCTGTCTTCGTAATATTAGGAATTATTCCTTTTTTTCTTTATCGAAACGTGTTGACTAAATGTATGGATGCGATCAAATCAAACCAGGGTTTGTTTGATCATAGACAAGTGAAGCCCTTGGACACTATTCTCGCTCGGACCATTATTGAAATAGTCATCCATGTTGTGACTTTTACGCTTTTTCTAATGGGGTGTTCTTGGCTTGGTTATATAGTTCCTATGCCTAATATATTAGAAGTCATTGGCATCTTTATTTTACTCAGTATTTTATCGTTTAATGCAGGCCTGCTCGCCGCAGTTTGTGGAACAATTTATAAGGAAACACGAAAGTTTATTCGTGTAACTCAACGGCCCATGTACTTTATATCGGGCGTTTTTTTTACCATTGAGATGCTGCCGGAAGAAGCGCGAATCTACTTGCTGTGGAACCCTTTACTACATGCGTTGGATTTTCTTAAAGACGCATTCATACCAACCTATGATTCTCCTGCCAGTTGGGAATATTTGATCGGCTTTACGATCAGCACAACCATATTGGCGTTAACCGCATATCGTGCAAGTTTATCCAGATTGATGAGGCCACATGATTAAGCTGGAGAATGTCACAAAATATTACAGGACGTTAAAAGGTAAGAAATATATCCTCAACAATGTCACCATGGAGTTTCCAGAGGGTAAGAACATCGGTCTCCTAGGGCGGAATGGGTCCGGCAAAACGACATTACTCAGAATGATAGGTGGCATAGAGACACCTAATAGCGGAGTAATTCTTCACAATGAGAATATCTCTCCACCCTTTGGCATGGCTGGAGGCTTCGCTAAGCAATTATCAGGGCGCGACAACGCAAAATTTGTGTGCCGTGTTCATGGGGACGATAAAAAAACCATGGCTGATAGGTTGGAATACATCGCAGAATTTTCCGAACTAGGAGAGTTTTTCGATATGCCTATATCCAGTTATTCATCAGGTATGGGTGCCCGCCTCAAATTTGCAATAAGTATGGCATTTGAATATGACTATTATTTAATTGATGAATTGATTTCAGTTGGCGATCAAAAATTTCGCCAAAAAGCACAGAAGGCCTTTTCTGAAAAACGTGGTAAAGCGACTGTGATTCTAGTTTCCCACAATATGAAACTACAAGAGCATGAATGTGATGTAGGCGTTTATCTACGTAATGGGCAGGCTTATTATTTTGATGACATCAAAGATGCTATATCTACTTACTTAAAGGCGGAAGGTTGATGAGTTCTCTGCGTAAAAATCGCATTCTTTATTTTTTCGCCGTACCTCTTTTAGTGGTTGGAGTTTACTTATATTTCTTTGCTTCCGACATCTATGTTAGTGAGGCGCAATTTGTCATACAGAAAGATAAGGAAACTGATCTCGGTGGACTGGATTTGGGCGTTATAGCAGCGGTCACGGGCACAGCTGTTTCGAACTACGATTCCATGCTGATTCGCAACCTTATTGAGTCCATGGGAATGTTGACCCACCTACAATCTAAGCTAGATATCAAATCGCATTACTCAAATAAATCAATTGATTTCTATGCTCGGCTTGACCCCAACGCATCAATGGAATCTTTTTTTGACTACTATCAAGATTTTGTAGAAGTGGAAGTCGAAGATCTATCTTCAGTAGTTACTCTTAAAGTCAAAGCGTTTAGCCCCGAAGAAGCACAACAGATAGCGCAAGATATTCTTCACAAGAGCGAGGATTTTGTTAACGAAATTGGCCAAAATCTCGGGCGCGAACAGACTAAATTTATGGAGTGGCAAGTCGGCGAGGCTGAGACTAGAGTCAACGAGGCAAATCAGGAACTAATTAAGATCCAGAATAGATACGATTTACTCACTCCTGAAACAGAGGCGGCGACCTTAACTGAAGTTATTGGTGTTCTGGAATCGGAATTAGCCATACAAAAAACTCAACTAAAGCAATTACAAAGCTTTCTCAACCCTAAGGCTCCGGAAATAGTGTCCTTAAAAGCCCGTATCAGTGCATTAGAGAACCAGTTGGCAACAGAAAGACAAAGGCAAACGGGCAAGGGAAGAAGGGAGGTGCAAGCATTAAACGAGGCCTCGATTGCTTACCAAGATGCACAACAGGACGTGCAGTTCGCGTTAAGTATTTATCAATCAGCGCTTAAATCGTTAGAGAACGCCAGGCTAGATGCGTCTAAAAAAGTTAAATATCTTGTAGTCATTTCTCCTCCCAACCTTCCCCAGGAAGCACTTTATCCACGTCGCTTCTATATACTTAGTAGTTTAGCTGCCCTACTGCTCTTGCTGTATGGTATCGCTCGCCTTGCCATTGCCACGATAGAGGATCATCGTGATTAAGCGACTGTTTCAATGGGTTTTCCTGTCTGTTTTGCTGGTGGTTACCTGCCCTTTGATGGCCCAAACTGAATTCGAGTCCAGACTGCCACCACTGCAAACTGAAATTCAGCGCCCGAATGATCTGGATATCAGCGCGCAGGAACGGAATTTGCCTCCCAACCAGGCAGAACAACCCCAGGTCGTCCAAACCAAGCCGGATCGGGCAGGGGTATTCGGCGAGTGGCTGTTCGATGGCAAGTTCGCTGGCAAGAGTTTTACCGGTTTCAATCCCAACTATCTGATCAATGTTGGCGATACGATTGTCTTGAAGTTATGGGGCGCCTTCGAATTCGAAGCGCCGCTTACTGTTGATGTCCAGGGCAATATTTTTGTGCCGCGTGTGGGCCCCATCAATGTGCAAAACGTGCGAAACGAGGATCTGAACCGGGTCGTCGAGGACCGCATCAAGTCCATTTACCGTGAAAACGTGGGTATCTACGCCAGCCTGGCGGCCGCTCAGCAGGTCAAGGTATTCGTCAGTGGCAACGTGAAAAGCCCGGGGCTTTATGAAGGCTTTTCCGGCGATTCTGCCCTGCATTTTCTTGATAAGGCCGGGGGTATAGCGGCAGAGCGGGGCAGTTACCTGGATGTACGCCTGTTAAGAGGCGGCCGGGTTCATCAGCAGGTAAATCTGTACGACTTCCTGCTTAATGGCCGTATGCCCAATATCCAGTTTCGCGATGGCGATACCCTGTTTGTGGCGCCACTCAAGAACACGGCTAATTTTACAGGCCTGGTCAAGAACCCATATCGATTGGAGTTCGTCTCCCGGGATTTACCTCTGCATGAAGCGCTGGACATTGTGGGGGTATTGCCCAATGCCACGCATGTGCGGGTCACCCGTAATCAGGGTGCAGAACGCAACGTCGAATATTTCTCCATCGATCAGGCGGACGCCATCGATCTGCAATCCGGCGACGAGGTCACTGTGCTGGCGGACAAGACGGTCGGTACGATCATCGTCCAGGTCGAAGGCGAGCATCTGGGGCTGGCCGAGTATGTTCTTCCTTATGGCGCCAAGCTGGGCGACCTGGTCAGAAAGATTCAGAAAAGCCCACAATCCGATGTCGATAACATCCAGCTCTACCGCAAGAGTCTGGCTGAACGCCAGAAGTTCATGCTGGAACAATCGCTCCGGGCATTGGAAAACAATGTGTTATCCGCACGCTCGGAAACTCTGGGTGAAGCAGGGTTGCGGACGCAGGAAGCCCAGTTGGTCTTGCAGTTTGTTGAACGGGCCAAGAAGGTACAGCCGCGCGGACAAGTCGTTCTGGCACAGACGGCGGACAAGATGGATGTTTCGCTGGAGGATGGCGACCGCATTCGTGTGCCCAAGAAGAGCAACTTGGTCAGTGTGCACGGCGAAGTATATTTCCCCAGTGCCTTCATCTATGAAAACAACCTGAGTCCGGAAGACTACATCGACAAGGCGGGCGGTTTCAGTCAGAAGGCCAACAAGTCGCGTGTGCTGATCATGCACCAGAACGGTTCGGTCGAGCAGTACCAGGCCAATGCCCTGTTTAATAACAGCGGACCGTTGGTAGCCGGTGATGAGATCCTGATCATGCCCGAAGTGGACTTCAAGACCTTCCAGTTCACCAAGGATCTTGTTGAGGTTATCTACCAGATTGCCGTGTCGGCAGGCGTAATACTAAGAATCTAAAGGCTCGTACCTGATGCCGAATTACAACCCTGATGATCGGCAGTGCCAGCAATTTCTGGGCAAAAACCTGCCGCATTATCACAAAATCTGGCTGAACACGGATATACATACACCGGGGCAGACCGACTGGACCGACGAATTTGAATATCTGGGCCTGAGTGACACAGATTTCCCTGGCAAGAATGTGCTGGATATTGGCGCTCTGGATGGAGTCCACTCCTTTAATGCAGAGAGACTGGGGGCTAAGCGGGTCCTGGCCGTTGATGTTGAAGATGTTGAAGACTATGACTGGGGATATGCGGGCCCACCAGGTCGGCTTAAAGGCAAGGGCGAAATCAAGAATCGGGTCTTTCAGGAGCTAAAGACTTTCTTTGCCTCTAATGTAGAGCGACAACGCCTTACGGTATACGAGCTGAAGCCCGAAGAAGTTGGGCAGTTTGATATCGTCTTTTTCTATGGTGTCTTATATCACTTACGCCACCCATTACTGGCGTTCGACCGGATTCGCCCAGTCTGCAGGGACATGATCTGTGTTGAAACCCATGTTGCCAAAATCGATCCTGCGTTGCCGTACTCTTTTTTCTATCTTGAAGACGAACTGGATGGCGCCTGCACCAATTGGACAGGCCCCAGCGAAGCCTGTGTTGTCCATTGGATGAAAGATGCGGGCTTTGAAAAAATCTACTACGAAAAAAAGCCTGCGAGAGACAGGCGCCAGAAATTTATAGGATTCGTTGATAAAGATCGCGTAGTCAATGATGCCATGCAGCTGAATTTCAGCTTGGCTGATGAGGAATACTTTCAGCGCTCCCGGCAGCAAGTCCTGCAGCGCATAAAACCGGATCATCCGCGAAAGACAAGCATTAAAAAACGTATTCGAAAGCTCCTGAAGCCTTTGAAGTAACTGATGCTGCTGGAACAAATCCAATCCAAGAATAATCCAGCCGATAGCTCAACAGCTATCGGCAGCTTTTCACTGGGCATTCGTTTTAAATCCAACCTGTCGGGCTTGTTAGGCGGGGTTACGCCCCACTATTTGCCGTTACACCCATCTTTGAGGAAGCTGGATGCCGTTCTGGGCTGGGGGTATCGGGGGAAATCCAGATTCGCCGAGTCTTTTGCCAGGCGGCGTGGATTACCGTTTATTCGCCTGGAAGATGGCTGGATACGTTCTCTCGGGCTGCAGGGCCGCTGGGGCAAAACCCTTTCAATAGTCTGTGACGATCTGGGTATCTATTACGATGCTACCCGGCCTTCCCGTTTGGAAAAACTGATTGTCGAGGGTGGCTTTGATGAGCAGACGCTGGAGTTGGCAAGAGCGCTGAGAGAGCGGATAACCCGGCTCAGAATCAGCAAATACAACCATGCACCGGCGGCACCGGAGTTACCCGCGGGTCCCAAGGTGCTGGTGGTTGACCAGACATTCGGCGACTTGTCCATCAAGCATGGTCTGGCGGATGAACACAGCTTCCATCATATGCTGGAGTGCGCCCTGTTGGAGCATCCGGAGTCAACCATATACCTGAAGGTACATCCTCAGGTAGTGGCGGGGCGACGGCGCGGGCATTTTGACCTGAACAGTTTGCCTGAACGCGTGCGAGTTCTCGCTGATGACATGAATCCCCTGGGCCTGATCGAACAGATGGAACATGTACATGTTGTGACTTCCCAGCTGGGTTTCGAGGCGCTCATGCTGGGCAAACCCGTGACCTGTCATGGCATGCCTTACTACGCAGGCTGGGGTTTGACCGATGACCGTGTCAGCTGTGAGCGGCGCGGTATCGTCCGTTCTCTGGATGAGGTATTTGCCGCCGCCTACCTGCGTTATGCGCGTTATTACAATCCTGTAACCGGGCGGCCCTGCGAACTGGACGAGTTTCTCGATTTTTTTTCGCTGCAGTTGAACGGAAACCGGGGGCGATACTTCTGCCTGGGCTTCCGCTATTGGAAGCGCTACATCATTCGCGCCTTTCTGCAGGGCCCGGATGTGGACATCCGCTTCTGTAACGACCTGGCTCAAGCCGAAGAGCAGGGGTTAAGTCACGAAGACAAGCTGGTGGTCTGGTCGAGCCGTGAGGCGAGCGATCTGGGTGAATACTGTGCCGAGAAACAAATAAAGCTGCTCAGGGTCGAGGACGGATTTTTGCGCTCGGTCGGACTTGGTTCGGATTTCGTGACGCCCATTTCACTGGTGGTTGACGATGGGGGCATTTATTACGACCCCGCTCGGCCGAGCCAACTGGAGAGTTTGCTGCAGCATGCAGACTTTGATGAAGTGAAGCTGCAACGTGCGGCCCTTATACGGGAGCGAATTGTGTCCCGAGGGATCAGCAAGTACAACCTTGGGGGCGATGCCGCGTTATTAAGGGAGCTTGATTCCCGCTTCCGCGGACCGGAATCCACCGGCCAGAGGAAAAAAATTCTCGTGCCGGGACAGGTTGAGGATGATGCTTCGGTGCTGAGGGGAGGCGGAGATATCCAGGACAACCTGACCCTGCTTCGCCGGGTCAGGGAAGAAAACCCTGAGGCATTTATCCTGTTTAAACCTCATCCGGACGTGGAGTCAGGCAACCGAAAACGTAAAAGCAGTGTGGCGGATCTTGAAAACATCTGTGACGCCTATGTGGCTGATATCGATATTCTGCAATGCCTGGCCTGGGCGGATGAAGTCCATACTTTGACTTCATTAACCGGGTTCGAAGCATTGTTGCGCGGAATGCCGGTGACAACCTATGGCAGTCCCTTCTATGCCGGCTGGGGTTTGACGAATGATCACGTTCGTCAGCCCAGGCGGACAAGAAAATTGGTTATTGATGAACTGGTTGCGGGCGTGCTGATTGACTATCCTAGATATTATCATTGGCCTTCAGGGAACTTTATGAGTACCGAAAGTGCCATTGATGTACTTGCCGCGCGAAAACGGCAGGGTAGTGCCACGAACAGGCCGGGAATGACCGTACTTAAGCGAGGCGCGATCAAGCTTCGGCAACTGGCTAATATAGTCAGGTACTCTTAGCCAGCTTTATGAGAGAAACGGATTTGTATTTGCATGATTGATATACCATTTGGCGGGTGGAGAAAAATAGTAGGTGACGAGTTCGAGAGTGAATTTCTTGATCTCGAGTACCTGCGCAAGAAAAGCGAGCATGTGCAGCCTTCGCTCAGAAGGCCTTCAGTTCGCAAGTTGACGACGCCAGACGGCCGGCAGTACAAACTTCTATATGTGCCTAGTGGCAATGCCCGAATCAGGGAAATGCTGCGGATTATCAAGCCGATCCAGGGCGAGGCCTTTATTCCCAGGATGCTGTGGGCGGATGACCATAGCCTGTTACTGGAGTTCATTGAGGGGGATTTCCCCAAAGTGAGTTCTGAAAAATTCAGCCGGGATCTTGGTGAGGTGATGGCGCGTTTACATCAGTATCGCTTTTCACCTATTTCCAAAATTCGTTATCGACTGGAATACCGCCACAATCTCAAGTCGCTGGTGCGACATAAGCTGCTGGATGTGCAGCAGGCACGCAAGGCGCGGCAGCTCTATGCGGTGCTGGAGCCGCCGGTTTTGCAGCGCAGCCTGGATTATTTCGACATTGCCCGTAATAACTTTGTCTATGATCAGCAGGGTGCTCTCAGGTTGATAGACGTGGGGGCCTTCCGTCGTAATCGAATGATGGGGCAGTTTTTCGTCGGCACATCACATTTCAATGAACTCAACACTGATGCCTTCTGGGAAGCCTATCTGGCCAGCACCCAGAATCATTACATTTATCAACATCTCGGTTATCTCAGGCTGTTTCATTATGTGATGAAGGCGGGTCAACGTGCCCGTTCTTTTGCCAGCTCTGCTGACAAAACTACCCTGGAGGCGCAACGCCACTGGCAGCGCTGTACCGAGATGAAAGACCGACTACTCGCATTGCTGGATGCGAATTCATGATTGGAGTGTTGTTAACAGAAACAACGCAACGACAAATCGAATCTTTCCTCGGCGAGAATTTTGAACTCCGCCATTTGCATCCCTGGTATGTACGTTTTGGAAGAACGTATGTGCAAGAAAGATATGCCTTGCCTCAGGCTTATAAGCTGGTTACACCCAGCGGCAGGATATTGAAGCTGCACCTGGGTGACGACAAGCGCCGCTTTCAGCATATGGCAACGCGAGCCAGTCAGGCAGAAACAACAAACCTGTTTCCTGATGTGCTTTGGCGTAACGATCAAGCCTTGTTAATGGAGTTTATACCAGGTCAACTGCCTGACTTCGGCGGTGAGGAATTCGCCAGAGCACTGGGACGTTGTCTGGCATCACTGCATCAGATAATGCGCGAACCATGCGATGAGGCGCGTATTGATGCCGGCGTAAAGCGCGACCTGGCTCTTTTATCTGAAAGCGGGGTTATCCGGGGTGTTGAATTGGAGCGTCATGCCGAGGCTCTGAGGGAGGCCAAACCCCGAAATTTATCCTGCAGTATGGATTACACGGATGTTAAGCCGGGCAACTTTCTGTGGGATGCAGAGCGCAAGCTCCGTTTTATCGATTTGGGTGCACTGCGCGCCCATAGGCCAACGGGTCAGTATCTGTGTGGCAGTTTCAAATTCCGGCGTTTACGCCGGAAGGCCTTTAGCGAAGCCTATTTGCAGGCAGGCGGCATTCCCCAGGTTATAGAGCACGCCAGATATCTTCGCATGCTGAATTGCATCTGGGCGGCGGCACTCTATACGAGGAAGATGCGAGAAGTCCCTGCCTATTTGCCCCTACATAAACTGATCTACCGACTTATGGCAGGTAACTTGTTGAGAGAATTCAGGCACCTGGCCGAGAAGCCGCAAAACGACCTGATTGCGATCTGAAGTCGTTTCAATAGTTAGCCAACAACCTTGATATTTCCCTGGTCTTGTCTTTCATGAGTGCAGCATTGGCGCACGATTCCACATTGAGCCTGAGCAATGGCTCTGTATTGGACGCGCGTATGTTGAAGCGCCAGTCATTGAATTCCAGGCTCAAGCCATCCGTTTCATCGACCACCGGGTTTTGGGCTTCAAAGTGTCTGCGCAAGCTCTCAATAGCTGCCTGGCTATCATTTACCGTGAAATTGAGTTCTCCGCTGCAGGGATAGGCGGCGATGCGTTTCTGTACCAGCTCGGATAGCGGCTTGCCGGTCGTGGACATCAGTTCAGCCACCAGCAGCCAGGGAATCATTCCACTGTCACAGTAAGCGAAGTCGCGGAAGTAGTGGTGGGCGCTCATTTCACCGCCGTAGATAGCGTTCTCACGGCGCATACGTTCTTTGATGAAGGCATGACCGGTCTTGCTTTGTATGGCGGTGCCGCCGCCATCCCTGACCATATCGATGGTGTTCCAGGTCAGTCTGGGGTCGTGGATAATTTTCTCCCCAGGATGCTTGTCCAGAAATGCCTTGGCCAATAGTCCAACGATGTAATAGCCCTCAATAAATGCGCCTTGCTCATTGAAGAGGAAACAACGGTCGAAGTCGCCATCCCAGGCAATACCCATGTCGGCTTCATGCTCGAGTACGGCGTTACGCGTATCTGCCCTGTTCTCAGGCAGTAACGGGTTGGGTATGCCGTTGGGGAAATTGCCGTCCGGTTCGTGATGCACCCTGATGAATTCAATACTCGGCAGGCGTTCGTCCAAAGCGTCAATGACATGTCCGGCAGCACCGTTACCGGAATTGACTACGACGCGTAAAGGCCTGAGCTGCTCGGCATCTATATAGGTGAGTAAGTGGTCGGCGTAATCCTGCAGGACGGAGACATGTGTTAACTGGCCTTTTCCGTCGGGTGGAGGGAAGTCATTTTTCTCGACCAGTTTTTCAATCTCTTTTAACCCGCTGTCTCCGCTCACTGGCTTGGCGTGTTCGCGGACCAGCTTCATGCCGTTGTAGTCCATCGGGTTATGGCTGGCGGTCACTTCGATCCCGCCATCTGTTTCGAGATGGAACGTCGCAAAATAAACTTCTTCTGTACCGGCCAACCCTATATCAATGACATTGGCGCCCGAATCAACAAGGCCATTGGTTAGAGCCTGCTTGAGTGTTTCGCTGCTAAGCCGAATATCGGCACCGACGACAACCTGGCGAGGTTGAAAGTGATATCCGTAGGCGCGGCCTATCTGGTAGGCAATATTTTCGTTGAGTTCACTGCCGAGCTTGCCCCGGATATCGTAAGCCTTGAAACAGGGCAGCGGCATCAGCTGCGCCCATAGTGGTCATCGAAACGGACAATATCGTCTTCGCCGAGGTAGTCACCACATTGCACTTCAATGATCACCAGATCCTTATCACCAGGGTTAGCCAGGCGGTGTTGATGTTCCGCGGGGATATAAGTGGATTCATTGGCGTTCAGGGTGAATTCGTGATCGCCATTGACCACAAGTGCTTGCCCACTGACAACTACCCAGTGTTCGCTGCGCTGGTGGTGCATCTGCAGGGATAATGAAGCCCCCGGTTTGACCAGAATGCGCTTGATCTTGAAACGCGGGCCCTCTTCCAGAACGGTATAAGTGCCCCAGGGGCGGTGCACAGTACGGTGCAGTTTATGGACTTCGTCTTCGGATGCCTTGAGTTGGCCGACGATCTGCTTCACGTCCTGAGCACGTTCCTTGCTGGCGACGAGAACCGCATCCGCAGTATCGATAATGACCAGATCCGTCACGCCGACTGCGCCAATCATACGGCCGTCGCTCTGGATAAAGCAGTTGGCCACGTCGTGGATCTGGGCGCGGCCCATAATCTGGTTGCCGGCATCGTCAGAAGGCTGGATTTCACTGAATGCTTTCCAGGATCCGATGTCATTCCAGCCGATATCACAGGCCACAACGGCAACTTTTTCGGATTTCTCGATCACGGCGTAGTCAATGGAAATATCAGGCGCCGCGCCGAAGGTTTCCGGGTCGAGTTCGAGGCTTGTCAGGCCTTCGCCGGCTGCTTTGCGGGCTTTTTGATAACTCGCTTCAGCGCTTTCCAGAAGCTCCGGGGCATGCTGCCTGAGTTCTTCGAGCATGGTCTTTGCGGTAAAGCAGAACATGCCGGAATTCCACAAATAGTTGCCGGATTCAAAATATTGGCTGGCATTCTCGAAAGAGGGTTTCTCTATAAAGCGCTTGACCTTGTGGCCATCGGCTTCGATGTATCCATAACCGGTTTCCACCCTGGTAGGCTGAATGCCGAAGGTGACGATGTTGCCTGCCTTGGCCAATGCTGCAGCTTCTTCAACAGCTTGGGCAAAGGCTTCCTGGTTCGTGATCAAGTGGTCCGAAGGCAGCACAAGCAAAACTGCATCTGATTGGCTTTGGTCGAAGTGCAGGGCAGCCAATGCGATGGCCGGTGCGGTGTTCCTGCCAAAGGGTTCCAGCAGGAAAGAGAGCGGCAGAGCATTTGTGTTGATATCGCGGTATTCATCCTCGGTTATGAAGAACAGTTCACGATTCGTGACGGTCAACATCTCCTTCACGCCGGGCAACGAAGCAGCACGCAGAAAAGCCTTTTGCAAAAGACTCTGCCCATCCGGCATGCGGATAAAGGGTTTGGGATGCATTTGCCGGGAAACCGGCCACAAGCGTGTGCCCGCACCTCCGGAAAGGATGACGGGATACAGATCAATGGAAGGTGCCGGCATGGGAAGTGTCTTATCGTGCAGGTAATTCGTAGAGCTCGAAAAAGTCACCCGGGTACTCGGCCTTTTCTTTCCATACGGGCGCTAGTTCGTGCTTCTTGAATATGGGGTGTTCCTGAATGTTAATGCCTTCGTGGCGGCTTTTGGGACGCTGTAGATACAACTCACTGCCTTCGTCTCTACGATTTGTCAGGAGGATATATCTGGCGTCGAGATCGTAGAAAATGAAATGAAGAAAGCGTTCTATTTCTTCATTCAGCATATGTCCGAGTACATCGAAGCAGATTATTAAATCGCAGGACCGAATTGCAAGCTTATCTTGATCGCGTTTCGCACTCAGGTCCAGGCACTGGAAATGTACGTTTTCTGCTCCATGCGCAGCTGTATTCTGCTTGATGACGCTTTCTACAACATCAACGCCGTGATACTGCTGCAGGCCGGGGATGACTTTTACCATCCAGTAAAGATCACCGCAGCCCAGATCAAGGATGCTCTGTATATTTTTTTCATTGATGATTCTTTCCAGCAAAAGAATCTTCTGGGTGGCAAAGCTGCCCTCTGAGCCGGTGCCACTGAGGGACTCTTTGCCGTGCCAAAGATTGTGTTTGTAGACAGCCGAGAAAAACTTCTTCGGTGATGCTTCTTCAGAAGGAATTCCCTTCAATTTCTTTTTGAGTGTTTTAAATATGCGTTTCATATATCAGAAAGAGTAGGGTCTGGCCATGCCATCGACATGCCGTACCTGCTAAGGGTTCCATGTCGCTGCAAGATCACGTCCTGCACAACATTCTAGTTACTTTGCCTGAGGCACTATCAATACGGCGGTAGAGCGCACCACCTGCAACAAGTATTTTCATAGGCGCGCATTATACTGTTTATATAGAGTGAAACTGTCTCGCATTTGGTGGTGGCGATATGAAAGAACACCCAGTAGGTATTTGTAGCGTCTGCGGCAACTACAGTTATAACCCGGACCATGTCGGTGCTAGCTGTCACGCGCATCATCAGGGCAAAGCCTGTAACGGCGTTATGCAGGATGCGCGTGCCGAGGATGCCTGGGAGCTTTGTCCCGCCTGCAGGTCACGTGGTCTGGAGCATGAGGTGGATTGTCCGCAATGCGCCGGCGCCGGATGGTTATACTCTCCCTGAATTCACCTCTTTCAACCGCTCTTATGTCTAACAGGAAAAGCAAAAAACTTTTCTTTACCGTCTTTTTTTTCCTGGTTTTTATCCCGGCGCTACTTTGGGCATTGCCGTATGGCTTGCGTCTTGCAGCCGTCAGCGCCCTGGAAAGGCAGGGTTTGCAGGCGCAGATACAGAATATTGATCTGAATCTTTTCACTGGCCGCCTGGCTGTTGACGGGGCGCAGGGGCAGTCTGAAAGCGGCGAGGGGTTTCGTGTTAATCGCGCTTTGCTGGAGTGGCGTTATGCGCCGCTGCTGGAAAAACGCATCCATTTGAGCCGGCTGGAGCTGTCGGGTGCGCAACTGGATATTCAGCGCTCAGCGGAAAATGTGATTTTCATTGCCGGGATCAGGCTCGAACCTACCAGGGATTCAGGCGAGTCGTCGGGCTGGGGTTTTGGCCTGGATCAGGCGGCCATAGCCGAAACCGAGTTACGTTATCGTGACGATCTTCTGGACGAGACTCTGGTGGTCAATGCTACCTCTGTGAATGACGTGGCGACCTGGGCTCCCTCTCAGCAGATTACTTTTTCGGCCACTGGCGCCGTACAGGAAAGTCAGTTGAGCCTTGATGGGGTGATCCAGCCCTTTGGCGAAGTGATCACTGTGGATATCCAAAGTGATGCCCGGGCGCTGCCGCTGGATATTATGGGTTCTTATATCCAGCAGTCTTTGCAAGGCAGGCTCGACGCAAAGTTGAATATTGGACTGCGGTATTCGGCAAAGGAGGGTGTGGGCCTGTCGCTGAAAGGCGATTTGCAGCTGACCGATGCCCGTGCCGAACTTCCTGATCAGCCTTACACCGTAGAATTGCAGGCAGCCCGTTGGGAAGGTGAGACCCGGATCGGTTTGCCGGTGGAGCCGGAACAGGCTGTTGAGCTGACCGGCAATGGCAGTCTGCAGGCAGAAGCACTTCGCCTGCTGCAGGATGAGGGCAGGGCGCTGGTGCTGGCCGTCCGCGAAGTTTACGTCAGGGAAGTGGGTATTACCTCGATGGAGGATATTCAACTGGGGCAGTTGCAATTGGCCGGGGTCAGTGGTCTCAAGCAGGCGGATGCAGAGGCTTTGCTGAATGTTGCAACTGTCGACTTGCAGCCCATGTCTTTCACAGGTCAGCAACTGCAGGTGGGTGAGCTCAAGCTTGGCGGACTGAATACGCATATTGCCCGAGACAAGGCGGGCGCCTGGAACTTCGAAAGCTGGATGCCTGCGAGTAGCGAACTGGAGGGCGGACAGGAGGACGGGCAGGAGAATGCGGATAGCGCTTTTGCCTTGAAGATTGACAGGCTCGAGGTGGCGGACGCCAGCAGGGCGACGATCCGGGACTCCGGCGTCAAGCCAGACTTTGAAACTGAATTCGAAGACATGAATCTGGTTATTGAGGCACTGGATACGTCTCAGGCCGGGCAGGCCAGTCCGTTATCACTGAGTAGTAAAGTTGGCCGTTACGGTCAGCTCAATCTGACGGGCAGTATAAAACCCTTTGCCAACAGTCCCGAAGCGGATGTGTCGGGCAAGCTCAGTAATGCCAATCTGGTGCCGCTATCCGGCTTTACCCGGCGGATTGTCGGCCACAGGATTTCGCAGGGCACGGTCAGCAGCGACATCGATTTCACGATGGCCAATGGCAAGATCGATGCATTGTTTGATCTGGTTCTGAACAAGCTGAAAGTGGCGGGAGTGAAGGGAAGGTCCCAGGAATTTGAGGCGGAAACCGGCATGCCTTTGACCACCGCCCTGGGTCTGATGCGTGATCGTGACGACAACGTGCGGCTCAAGTTGCCTATCACCGGTGATGTGGCGAATCCCGATATCAATATCAATCAGGTGATACAAAAGGCCGTCTTCAAGGCGGTGCAGGTTGGTGTGCTGTCGTTTTACTCTCCGCTGGGCGTGGTGATGGCAGCCGACAAACTGGTGCAATTCGCCAGTGCCCTGAGGTTCAAGCCGGTTGAGTTTGCGCCGGGATCCGTACTGCTGGGTCAGGAGCAGGCCGCTTATATCGAAACCATGGTCGAGCTGCTGGCAGACCGGCCCGGTGTTCAGGTCACTGTCTGCGGTTTTGCAGTGGCGGCCGATCGCGATGCGCTGGCTAAGCAGGTGGCTGAAAAGAACACGCGCTTCTTCGGACTGTTCAAACCCGACGCCGATGCCGAGGCTGTTCCCGATGATGTGCTCGCAGGTGTGGCCGAAAAACGGGCGGAACTGGTGGCTGACTTTTTGGTCGGGCGCGGGGTGCAGCGAGAGCAGGTAATCCTCTGCGAAGCCGCGGTAGGTAGAGATGATGCAGGCCAGCCGCGCGTGGAAATCTCGATGTAGCAGACCCGGTTGCTATGTGGCAGTGACGCGCCTTTTGCGTTCCAGCGTGGCCAGGAAGCTGCCGGTTGCCACTAGCAACGTACCGATGGCGAAATACATGTCCAGGTTTTCATCCCAGATCAGCCAGCCCCAGATGGCGGAAAACACCACCGCGCTATAAATCAGCGAGCCAATCTGCGCTGCGGGCGCCAGTGAATAGGCCTTGGTCAGGGAAAGTTGCCCCAGCGTGGCGAATACGCCGGCGCCAAGCATGATCAACGTGGCGCGCGGAGAGGGTAATTCCCAACCCCAGATAAGTGGAATGGCCGAGAGGAATACGCTGAACAGGGTGAAGAAGAAAACAATACGCGTAGCAGGTTCGGTGTTGGCCATGCGGCGGATGCTGACCATGGCTACCGCTGCCAGCATGCCTGAGGCCAGGCCTACCAGAGTGGCGGCCGTGAGCATGGCCACCGTGGGATGCAGAATGAACATGATGCCGACAAAACCGATGCCCACTGCCGGGTAGGTCCAGGCGCTGAAGTCCTCTTTTAGCCAGTAATAGGCAATTACCGGAGCAAACACAGGCGCGCTGTAATTCAGCAATACGGCGTTGGCCAGCGGCATGTGGTGAATGGCAAAGAAGAAACAGTACATGGCGCTCAGGCCAAAGCCGGCCCGCAGCATGTGCCCGCCGATGCGGGTGGTTTTCAATGAAGGCAGGCGTACCCGCAACAGCCAGGGCAACAGGGTGAGCAAGCCGAACAGATTACGCAGGAACACCACCATTTCGGTGGGTAGCAGGGGCGCCGCACTTTTGATCAAGGCGCCCATGGTGGCGAAGCTTGCGCCAGCAGCAATGGCGTAAATGGCGCCCTGTCGGAGTGGACTTGCGGGCATCCGGCTACTGTCCGGGCGCCGGAATGCTGGTTAGTCCCTGTTGCTCACAATGCCACCGTGAATTCTTGAGTCGGAATCTAATGGCATGGGTCATTAAATATGCAACTGGCCAGCAGGAGTGAAAGAGCCAGTATTGTCGGGCATCGCAGGCCCGGGGATCAAGGCGGCAGCCGGAATACCGCCACATATTATTTGTTCGTGTCACATAACCGCGTCAGGATGTGATTTGAAACTGCCCAGCGTATAGTGCCAACTATTGCGAGGTGAGCGTAACCGGGCGATTAAAATGAGAACTCCTGGAAAACATGTAGCAGCAGGCATTGTTCCGTTCTGGATGCGTTTGCCTGCGGTTTTCTTATATCCCTCAAGACCACAGGTGCTGGCATTTATGTTGCTGCTTTCGCTAGCCAGCATGCTTGTTGTGGTGCCCTTGCTCGGTATTGTTGCTCCACTGATCCTCATGATTGTAGCTGTGCGCTATTGCTGCCAGACGTTGTATTACGCAGCGATGGGGGAGAAAGAGGTACCGCTGTTTGCTGACCATGGTTCTGGCACCAACTTTTTTCTCAAGTTGGTGTTGATCTACATCATTCTTTACGGAGCCGTAGGGCTACTGTTCGCAGTGACCGGAAATCTGGCCATAGCCGTGGTAGCTTCGCTACTCGTGCAGTTGCTAATGCCTGCGGCGACCATGTCACTAGCCATTGATCAGGAACTGGGCCGGGCGGTGAACCCGGTGCTACTCACCAATATTGCCATCCGCATTGGCGCCCCTTATCTCGTACTCTGGGCATTTGTAAGCTTGTTGCTCGGTGCTATGTACAAGATCCCGATCATGCTTATGGGTTCTGTACCCATATGGCAGATCGCTCCGATCACTACTTTTTTCAGTCTGTACTTCATGATCGCTGCCTACCACCTCATGGGATATGTGGCGTATCAATATCACGAGCAACTGGGCTTCATGCCGACCGCACTGGAAAACAGCAATTTCGGCCAGGACAACGAGGAAAACAAAATATATACCGGGGTCGACGACCTCATTGAGGCCGGTCAGGCATATGAAGCAATTGAATTACTCAAGACTGAGGTCAGGGCTAACCCGGAGGATTTCGGTTTACAGGAACGCCTTAATCTGTTGTTTTTGCTCAGCCGACTGGATAATACGCTGGCGTTACAGCAGGCCACAGCCTATATTCGACGCCTGATGAATGATGGCCAAAAAAGGCATGCGTTAGAGGTTTACCGCCGCTCCGTGAAAGTGCTGGGCCAGATACCGATTGCCGATGCCAACCAGGCTCTGGAATTAGCCAGGCAGGCCCAGTCGCTAGGCGATGGCAGAACAGCTCTGGCGCTTCTGGCCCGGTTCGATGAGCGATTTTCAGGCCATCCACAGGTACCGGAGGCCTATTTGCTGTCAGCGCAGTTATTGATCGATGTCATGAACAAGGACGAGGCTGCGCGCAAGTTGTTACTGAACCTCCAGCAAACATATCCCGATCACCACATCCAGCCGAGGGTTCGGCAACACTTGGATATGCTGGACAAACTTAATTCACCGCCAGTTCAGGCCTGAGACGGGAAGAACCGCTTCTCCAGCACGCGATAATGCTGACGTTTTCTGGGAGGCAGGCCGCTTCGCGAGGTCAGGTGCTTCAAAGCCTCTCCCAGCCTGCGGTCATTGCACCCGGCTTGTAACAGTGCCTTGAGTACCTCGTCGAAACGCAGGATGCCGTTCTGCCGGGCAAAATAAGCGGCCAGGCCAAGCAGCAGTTCCATGCTGAGCTTTACCTCCGGACTTCGTTTGAAGTATTCATCGAATACAGCCATTAACTGGCGTTGATCCTCGCTATAGCGGTCATCCGGCAAACGCCTGAGCAGCATTTCGGCACGTTGATGCAGCAAAGGCGAAGGCGGCAACAGGCAAGTAATGCGGTAAAGCTGCAAGAGTGGGCGCAAATCCTCGGGCTTGCGTTTATGCAAGGCCAGGAAACTGCGATCAGCCTTTTGCAGATTCAGAGCGCGCATATCAGTGACCGCCTGCCGGAAGTCCGTTTCCCAGCCATCATCTTCCAGAGGTTTGTCGATACGTTCGTGGTGTTGACGTCCCTTGGCCAAATTGGCCATGCCGCCGATTGCGGCGCCTCCCAGTAAACCGCCCGCATGGGCTTCATAAGCCACATTGCTGCCGTCGTTGAGTATGTATTGCAGCCACTCCCATAAAAACCAATATGGAAATACAAAAATGGCCGGTAGCAACACAAAACCAAAATAGACAAAGATCGTATAGAAAAAGCGTACTTTTCTCAGACCGAACAGGAACGCAAACATGCCCATAACGCCGGCAATAGCACCGGATGCGCCCAATACACTGGTGGCCTGGCCCATATTGAGGGAAATAAACATGGCGGCGGCACAAAGGCCGGTTACCAGATAGGCAAAGGCGAACAGGGCAGGGCCCAGTGCCAGTTCCACCAGTGGCCCGATCAGGGCGAGGAATACCATGTTGCCGATCAGATGGTCGATGCTGCCATGCATAAACATATGGCTGACCAGCGTTATGACGGAAGGCTGATCCGGTTTGAGCACATAGCTGAAGGTGAAGGATTTCGAATACAGGCTGTCAAACTTTCTGCGCTGTAATTTCCAGTGATCATAATCCTGATGTTCGGGCGTGATGACCTGGTCACCATGCAATTTACGCAAGAAAGCGCTATCGGCCTGCATGGTGAACAGGATCGGGGCGATATTCGCACCGCGACCGTTTTCAAGAATTTCCTGGAAGTGGTTGTAATCCTCAGCGCGCTCTGGCGTGTTCAGGTGCTTGAGATAAGGCTTGATTTCCAGCTTTGGCAGATCGCTTTGCAGGTAATATTCGAGAGCTTCGGCCTGAACGACCTGGTCGTTAATCTGAAAGCCGATGTAGATAAGCACGTTCAGCATGACCAGTAGCCAGGTCACAAACGCGCTGCTGTTTTTTGAATAGCGCGAGTCGGCCGGAATAATCAGCATAGGCGGCGCTCTTTATAATTTTTTAAAGGGTATTTATTCAGATATCGGCTACCTTAGCACGATTTTTTGGCTCCAGGCATAAGCCTGCATGCCTGAATCAGCGTCGACCCCTGGAACCGCGAAACAGGCGATTACTGCGTACCGGCGCCTGTTTCCAGAGGGACTTCAGTTCGTAGTCGGTGAGTTCGCGCCACTCGCCGGGTTCAAGTCCGTCGATTCTGACCGGGCCTATACCACTGCGAATCAGGCGCAGTGTCGGGAAGCCCACGGCGGCGGTCATATGACGTACTTGCCTATTGCGTCCTTCGTGTATCTGGATTTCCACCCAGCTGGTCGGAATGGACTCGCGTTCGCGGATTGGTGGTTCGCGGTCCCAGAGCCATTCGGGTTCTGTCACCATGCGTGCCCGGGCCGGACGCGTCATTTCACCCTGGATTTCCACGCCGAAACGCAGCATGGCAATGGCGTCTTCGGTGATATCACCCTCAACCTGGGCGAGATAGGTTTTCCACTGTTTGCTGTCCGGGTCGGTGATGCGATGCTGCAAGCGACCATCGTCGGTCAGCAGCAATAACCCTTCGCTGTCAGCGTCGAGGCGGCCGGCGGGATAGATATTCGGGAAATCAATGTAGTCAGCCAGGCATTCGCCTTCGTCAGCGGGCGTGAATTGACAAACCACGTTAAACGGTTTGTTAAATGCGATAGCCGACGAGGCATTCTGCTGCTTCGTGCGGCGCAAGTGTGATGGCATGTTTTTTCCTGCCTTTGTATTCGATTTATGTACTCCGCAATCACCGGACAGGGGTTGAAGCGGCATACTGCTGTTCGAATTACAAGTTGTTTATGTCGTGTGTCCTAGTGGGCCAATTGTATACAAATTAATCGATCGTTAGATAGCCCCCGGGCTTTCTGGTTCAATCAATTCCGGCAATTCGCGGTACGCAATACTGCCCGTTAGGAGCTTATGTCATTCCGAGTCTGTAAAACTACTCCAAAAACAGTATAATGTGCGCCCCTTCGCGGCTGCTCAGTGCCGTTGTGAAGAATTTCGGGTACTTGAAGGCCGCTCCAGCAGGCCTTTTCTTGTTTGAAAGGGTGATTGCTGACGACACTCAGCAGGTTTTCACTGCCGAATAATGCGAGTTACTGATTTTGCCAGCCACAATCGCCTGGCTTGATTGAAGATTTAAGTTTTTGTTTTTGACCTCAATGAGGAAACGTTGATGAGCGATAGTAACCTGACCCGCGCACAGCAGGTCGAAGCACTGAAGAAAGACTGGGCCGAAAATCCGCGTTGGGCCAACGTCAAGCGCGGCTACTCAGCCGAAGACGTGGTTCGCCTGCGTGGCAGCATCCAGCCCGAGCACACCATTGCCCGCCGTGGCGCGGAAAAGCTCTGGGAAAAAGTCAACGGCACTGCCAAGAAAGGCTACGTCAACGCCTTTGGCGCCATCACTGCGGGTCAGGCCATGCAGCAGGCCAAGGCCGGTCTGGAAGCCGTTTACCTCTCCGGCTGGCAGGTGGCTGCTGACGGTAACACCTCCGAAACCATGTATCCGGACCAGTCGCTGTATGCCTACGACTCCGTACCGACCATGGTTCGCCGCATCAACAACACCTTCAAGCGTGCCGACGAGATCCAGTGGAAGAATATCCACGACGGCAAGATGAACGAAGAAGATGCGATTGATTACTTCCTGCCGATCGTGGCTGACGCCGAAGCCGGTTTCGGTGGCGTTCTGAATGCCTACGAGCTGATGAAGAACATGATCGCCAACGGCGCTGCCGCTGCTCACTTCGAAGATCAGCTGGCGGCTGTGAAGAAGTGCGGTCACATGGGCGGCAAGGTACTTGTGCCGACCCAGGAAGCCGTGCAGAAACTGGTTGCTGCCCGTCTGGCTGCCGACGTCATGAACGTGCCCAGCATCGTGCTGGCCCGTACCGACGCTGAAGCTGCTAACCTGCTGACCAGCGATTTCGACGAAAACGACAAGCCTTTCGTCACCGGCGAACGCACCAGCGAAGGTTTCTACCGCGTGAAGAATGGTCTGGAACAGGCTATCAGCCGCGGCGTTGCCTACGCTCCGTATGCGGATCTGGTGTGGTGTGAAACCGGTACGCCGGACATCGGCTTTGCCCGTGAATTCGCCCAGGCTGTGCAGGCCGCTTGCCCGGGTCAGTTGCTGGCCTACAACTGCTCGCCGAGCTTCAACTGGAAGAAGAACCTGGACGACAATCAGATCGCCAGTTTCCAGGAAGACCTGTCCGCGCTGGGCTACAAGTTCCAGTTCATTACGCTGGCCGGTATCCACGTCAACTGGTACCGCACCTTCGACTTTGCCTACAACTATGCACGTGGCGAAGGCATGAAGCACTACACCAACATGGTGCAGGAGCCCGAATTCGCTGCTCGCGAACGTGGCTACACCTTCGTGTCTCACCAGCAGGAAGTGGGTGCCGGCTACTTCGACGACGTTACCACCGTGATTCAGGGTGGCCAGTCGTCGGTGAAGGCCCTGGAAGGCTCGACCGAAGAAGAGCAGTTCCACTAAACAGCGGACTGCAGCTGAACAAAAAGCCCGCGCCGGTTTCCGGTGCGGGCTTTTTTTATGGTATTCGCATTCCGTTTTAGCAATGTATATACAATTGACATATCCCTTTTCTTATTTAATATGTGGATATGTCGTATGTATATCCCATTTTGGAGGTGACTATGGAACGAGGTGGCGTGTTCAAAAGTAATCGTAGCCAGGCAGTGCGGCTACCCAAGGCGGTAGCCCTGCCAGACTCGGTGAAGCAGGTTGATGTAATTCGTATTGGGCGCTCCAGATTAATTACTCCGGCAGGAGAGTCGTGGGATAGCTGGTTTGAGGGTGAAGGTGTGACTGATGACTTTATGTCTGATCGGGAACAGCCTGAGCAGCAGGATAGAGACGCTCTGTAATGCTGAAATTTATGCTGGATACAGATATATGTATCTATACGATTAAAAATAAACCCCAGGCTGTACGCCGGGTCTTCATAGCTCATGACGGACAGATGTGCGTTTCAACAGTCACCATGATGGAACTGATCTATGGGGCGGAGAAATCATCTGATCCTGAGCGTAACCTCGTTGAGGTAGAAGGTTTCCTCGCTCGACTCGATGTATTGGATTACGACGTATACGCAGCCACACATACCGGCCAGGTGCGTGCTGAATTGGCAGGAGCCGGAAAGCCTATAGGTCCATACGATCAGATGATTGCCGGACACGCGCGTTCGCGTGGGTTGATCATCGTCACTAATAATCAGCGAGAGTTCAACAGGGTTCCCGGCCTGAGAACCGTTAATTGGGTGTGATACTCAGCCCGAAGGTTTGAGGCACCGTGCAACAACGCTGCAACTGTCAAGCGCGGCTTGTGCCCGATGCCTTTTTAATGGCTACTTTATACAAATAAACAAAAAGTTAGCGTTATGCGCACAATAGGTTAGAATCGTGGCAGGACTGGAGGATGATGCATGATAAAAGTCATGTTGGTCGATGACCACGCTCTCGTTAGGGCAGGGATACGACGCATACTTGAAGAAACGGCCGATATGGAAGTGCTCGCCGAGGCCGATACAGGTGAGGGCGCCATTCAGCTCGCGCGTGAGCATAAGCCGGAAGTCGTTCTGATGGACATCAACATGCCCGGTATTGGCGGCCTGGAGGCCACCCGGCGGCTGATGCAGTATGACGACAAGATCAAGATCATCGCGGTTTCCATGTATGCCGATGACCCTTTCCCAGGCCGCATGCTGTCTGCAGGCGCCGTAGGTTATCTGACCAAGGATTGTGCTGCGGACGAGATCGTGACAGCCATTCGCAAGGTCAAGGGTGGTGGCAACTACATCACGCCGAGTATTGCCGGTACGCTGGCGATCAAACTGGCCACCGGCCAGACCAGTTCCCCCTTTGCCAAACTTTCGCAGCGTGAAATGCAGGTCATGCTGATGGTGACCAACGGCAGCAGTATCCAGGAAATCTCCGACACACTCTGCCTGAGTCCCAAGACGGTGAGTACCTATCGTTATCGCCTGTTCGAGAAACTGGACGTGCATAACGACGTTGAACTCACGCGTCTTGCCATGCGTTTCGGCGTGCTGGAAGACGAGCCCAGTCCCGGCTGAGTCATTCCGGACAGCTACTGCGTGCCGGTGGCTGCCCATAGCTGCCGGTTCGCTATGGGCTTCTGAAATTCCTTGCGTTCCAGTTATAGAAAAGTGCCGAATTTTGATCCCGATTGCCAGCGTTGTCCGCGACTGGCCAGTTTTCTTGCCGACGTAAAATCCGAACACCCGAATTACCATGCCGCACCGGTCGCGCCCTTTGGTAGCGATCCCGCGCGCTTGCTCATTGTGGGCCTGGCGCCCGGCATGCATGGGGCAAATGCTACCGGCCGCCCTTTTACCGGTGATTATGCAGGTGTGCTGCTGTACCAGACATTGCATAAATTCGGCTTCGCCAACCAACCAGTGGCGGAGCACATCGATGACGGCCTGGTGCTACAGGATTGCCGCATTACCAACGCCGTGAAATGCCTGCCTCCGCAGAACAAACCTGTTGGCGCGGAGATTCGCCAGTGCAATGACTTTCTGCGCTCCGAACTGGACGGACAGCAGGCGGGTAGCGTTATTCTGGCACTCGGACGTATCGCCCATGACGCTGTGCTGCGAGCCCGCGGGCTGCGCAATGCCGACTATGCCTTTGCCCATGGCTCCTTGCATGGCTTGCCCGGTGACCTGCACTTGCTGTCTTCTTATCATTGCAGCCGCTACAACACCCAGACCCGGCGTTTGACCACCGAGATGTTTGAAGAGGTATTCAGCGTGGCGCGCAGACTGCTCGACGGCTAAAGTTCGATGTCATTCGCCATCTGCTGAATAGAACAGGACTAGATGCCCGGTGCATACGATGACAGTCTGCGTCCATGAGTGAGCCTGAGTTCGATGGCCGTGCCTATGCCCGCCGCCTGACCAGCCGTCCGGGCGTTTACCGCATGCTGGACGGTCGCGGTAATGTCATTTATGTCGGCAAGGCGCATAACCTGCGCAAGCGGGTAGGCAGTTACTTTTCCCGCACAGGCGATTCACCCAAGACACAGGCCCTGGTACGCCTGATTCGCAGCATCGAAGTCACGGTTACCGAAAGTGAAGACGAAGCGCTGGTGCTGGAAAGCACGCTCATCAAGCGCCACCGGCCGCGTTACAACGTCAGCCTGCGGGATGACAAGAGTTACCCCTACGTGCACCTGTCTGATCATGCGTTTCCGCAAATCAGTTTCCGGCGCGGCCAGCGTCTGAAGGGGCGGTATTTCGGACCTTATCCCTCTGCGGCGGCGGTGAGGGATACGTTGTCATCCGTGCATCGTATTTTTCGCTTGCGGCAATGCGATGATCCCTTTTTCGCCAATCGCAGCCGGCCTTGCCTGCAGTATCAGATCAAACGTTGTTCCGCGCCTTGCGTGGGTTATATCAGCGCCGGGGACTACGCGCGCGATGTCTCTGATGCGGTGGCCTTGCTGGAAGGCCGCAGCGAGAAATTGCTGCAGGCCCTGGGAGATCGCATGAATCAGGCCGCGGAGAACCTGGAATTCGAGCGCGCCGCCCTGATTCGTGAGCAGATTGCAGCCGTCAGACGATTACAGGGCAGGGCGGTACAGGGCCGGGGCGTGTCCAGTGCAGACGTGCTGTGCGCACAGATGCGGGCCGGGACAGCTGCCGTGGTCGTGCTGGCTGTCAGGGACGGACAGAACCAGGGGCATCGCAGCTATTTCCCTTCCGCGCCGGCAGATACCTCGGTCGAGGAGTTGCTGTCTTCGTTTCTGGGTCAGTATTACCTGGACCGGCCGCCCCCCGGTGAAATCCTGATATCGGCACCGATAGAAGATGCTGCTCTGCATGAGCTGGCCATCGCGCGCAGGCATGGTGGCAGAACATCGATAAAGAGCAATTTCAGGGCCGAGCGCAAGCGCCTGATGCAAAGCGCCCAGGCAACGCTGGACCAGGTATTGGCATCCAGGCTGGCGGAAAAGGGCGGGGTGACCCAGCGTCTCGCTGCCCTGCAGGAATCACTACAACTGGATGCTCCGCCACAGCGCATGGAGTGTTTCGATATCAGCCATACCCGGGGTGAATCGACCGTAGCCTCCTGTGTCGTGTTCGCCGAAGGCGTGGCCGACAAAAATGCCTACCGCCGTTACAACATCAACGACATCACGCCCGGCGATGATTACGCCGCGATCCACCAGGCGGTTCACCGGCGTTTTGCCAAGGCGTCCAGCGGCCAGGCGGCTTTGCCGGATGTGTTGTTCATTGACGGTGGCAAGGGGCAGCTGTCCGAGGCAATGCAGGCTTTGCGCAGTCTTGAAGTGCAATTGCCACGCGTGGTGGCGATTGCCAAAGGCCCCGAACGCAAGGCCGGCAGGGAGCAGCTTTTATTGCCGGGCCAGGAGCGCCCACTTATACTCCCAGCCGACTCGCCGGCATTGCATTTGATACAGCAAATACGTGATGAAGCTCATCGCTTTGCGATTACCGGCCACAGAGGCAAGCGCGGCAAGGCGCGTACCCGCTCCGAACTCGAGGAGATAGAAGGGCTGGGACCGTTACGCCGGCGCAATCTGCTGACCGCATTTGGCGGTCTGCGCAGAATAGAGCGGGCCACTCTTGCGGAATTGCAGAGAGTAGATGGCATTAGCGAAAATCTCGCCCGCCGCATTTACGATCATTTTCACGGTAAGACGTGATTTAGTGAGGGGACGTCGTCCGATGGTCATGAATCTACCCACCATACTTACGCTACTGCGCGTATTGCTTATCCCGGTGTTGATCTGGGTGATGGTGACGCCGTTTACAGCCAACAATTACTGGGCGGCCTTTGTGTTCTACATTATCGGCGTGAGCGACTGGCTGGACGGTTATCTGGCCCGTGCCTGGGACCAGTCTTCCCGTTTCGGAGCGTTTCTTGATCCGGTTGCAGACAAACTCTGCATCAGCAGTGTGCTGGTCGTGCTGGTGATGATGTATCCGAGTATTGAAATTGCCATTCCGACTGCCATTATCATCGCCCGTGAAATCTTTGTGTCCGGTTTGCGTGAGTGGATGGCGGATCTGGGCCTGCGTGATGCCGTGGCTGTGGGGATTGGCGGCAAGATAAAGACTGCGGCCCAGGGCTTTGCCATTTTCTTCATGCTGCTGAATTACGAGCTTTACGGACTGGAACTGTTTGATGCCGGACTGTGGTGTCTGTGGCTCGCCACTGCGCTGAGCCTCTGGTCAATGGCGCAATATACGGCGGCTGGCTGGCCGCATTTGACCGCAAAAGACAGCCCTGAGGCGAAATAACAGCTTTACCCTTGACAGATGCGTTTAGCAGCCTAGAATATCGCGCTTCCTGAGCGGGAATAGCTCAGCTGGTAGAGCGCAACCTTGCCAAGGTTGAGGTCGCGAGTTCGAACCTCGTTTCCCGCTCCAATTCAAGCTTAGGAGCCCAGTCGTCGGGCACTCAAAGACCTCGACACGTCAGATCAGTGCTGAAGCGTCGGGGTTTTTTTATAAGATCAAGAATTAATGGCTAGGTGGCAGAGTGGTTATGCAGCGGCCTGCAAAGCCGCGGACCTCGGTTCGATTCCGGGCCTAGCCTCCATTTTTTCACGACATGTTTCCGGCAGGCGATTCTTTTTGCAGAGATGCGTACCATACGTATCTTGTTGATGCGAAACGAAATGGCCAAAGGCAGCTGGAACAAAACTGTGACCGAATCTATTGCCCGGGTGGCGGAATTGGTAGACGCAGCGGACTTAAAATCCGCTGACCGCAAGGTCGTGCCGGTTCGAGTCCGGCCCTGGGCACCATTGTATCCATCGTCATCACGTAACACGCGGGTCGTGCCGGTTGACTCGCGCCATCCCTGGCGCTCTCCCTTCGGGCGCCGTAGCCGGCGTCAATCTGGCTCCTGCCAGATTTATCGAGTCCGGCCCTGCGCACCACCTTCCCGAACATTTTTTCTGCATCAACGTTCGGGCGTCCTGCCCTCACTACCCCTGAAGCTGCGCCCGGTGTTACATCCCTGTAACCCGTTCGGCCGGGCAAAGCAGTGCTTTGCCATATCCGGCCTCACCCAGCCCTGGGCACCATCCCTCCAATCGATATCATGAACAGCAGCACAGGCCTGGTCGCGAATGCACTCGCCTGTCGGCGGGCAGACCGCCTGTTGTTTGAGAACCTGGGCTTTCATGCTGCACCCGGCCAATTGCTGGAAATTTGCGGACGCAATGGCAGCGGCAAGACCACGCTTCTCAGATTGCTATGCGGCCTGCGTCAACCTGACGAGGGGCAGATAACCTGGCAAGGGCAGGACATTCATGCGGATACCGAGGTATTCCGGCGTGCGCTGTGCTACATCGGTCACCTTAATGGTCTGAAAGCAGACCTGAGCCCGCTGGAAAACCTGTTGGCAGACGCAAGACTGTTCGGCGCCAACCCGGCCAGGGTTGAGGCGGCCCTTGAGACCCTGGGCCTGTTACGTGAAATCGATTTGCCGTGCCAGAGACTGTCTGCGGGACAGAAACAGCGCACTGCGCTAGCCCGGCTCCTGATTCGCGGTACGCCTCTCTGGATACTGGACGAACCTTGCGCGAGTCTGGATCGCCAGGCCCAGCAGCAGGTGCAAAGACTGCTTGAGAGCCATGCCAATAACGGTGGCACGGTGATATTTACTACCCATCAGCCGCTGGTATTCGAACAGGGTAACGTGACCCAGCTGTGGCTGGCAGAGGCTGGCGCCGATGCTTAACGCCTTCCTGACCCTGTTGCGTCGTGATTTGCTGCTGGCCATTCGCCATCCCGGTGAGGTGGTCGATGCCTGGCTCTTTTTTCTGCTGATTGTAGTGTTGTTCCCGCTGGGAACACGCCCCGAGGCCGGGCTTCTGACAGCGTTGGCGCCGGCCATTGTCTGGATCGCCGCCTTGCTCAGTACGCTGCTTTCCCTGGACCGTATTTTCAAGACGGACTTTCAGGATGGCAGCCTGGAACAGCTGTTACTTAACCCATATCCCACGACGGTCCTGGTGGGCGCCAAGGTGCTTGCCCATTGGTTGTCCAGCGGCTTGTTGCTGATTCTTGCATCCCCTTTACTGGCCATGATGCTGGGATTGCCCGCACGCGCCATGCCTGTGTTGATGCTGAGCCTGCTGCTGGGCACGCCGGTCTTGAGCCTTGTGGGCTCGATTGCCGTGGCGTTGACTGTCGGCTTGCGCGGCGCCGGGTTGCTGCTGCCCTTATTATTGTTGCCGCTGTATACGCCGATACTGATTTTCGGAGCGCACGCGGTCCAGGCAGCTGCGCTGGGTATGTCGGCCGAGGGGCCGTTGTACCTGATGGCTGCGATTCTGGCGCTGGCGCTGACGTTGGCGCCGTTGGCGATTGCGGCGGCTCTGCGCATTGCTGTCGAATGATTGTTATGAGTGATTTGTCATGAAAACCTGGTTTCACCAATGGGGCTCGCCGCCACATTTCTATGAACGTGCGGCGCGCTGGACGCCCTGGTTCAGTGTGCTGGCGCTTGTTACGCTGGCTTACGGCCTGATCGGAGGGCTGGTCCTGGCGCCCATGGATTATCAGCAGGGGCAGGGCTATCGCATTATCTTTGTGCATGTGCCCAGCGCCTGGATGTCCATGTTCATTTATACAACGCTGGCCATTGCAGGCGGCATTGCCCTGATCTGGCGGATGAAACTGGCCGAGGTGTACATTGCCGCAGCCGCGCCTCTGGGCGCCAGTTTTACCTTTCTGGCGCTGTTGACGGGGAGTTTGTGGGGTAAGCCCATGTGGGGCACTTACTGGGTCTGGGATGCCCGCCTGACCTCCGAGTTGATTCTGCTGTTCCTCTACCTCGGGGTGATTGCGCTTTACAGCGCCATCGAGGACAAGCGCAGCGCTGCGCGTGCAGCTTCCGTGCTGGCGCTGGTTGGTGTGGTTAATATCCCTATCATTCATTATTCGGTGGAGTGGTGGCATACCCTTCATCAGGGGCCGACAGTGACGAAGTTCGACAAACCTTCCATCGACACGGCGATGCTGTTGCCCTTGCTTTCCATGGCGCTGGGTTTCACGTTTTATTTTGCGGCGCTGGCGCTGGTCAGGATGCGCCTCGGGCTGCTGCAACGTGAACGTTACAGTCGCTGGGTGTCAGATATGCTGAATCAATCGCAGGTCAAATCATGAACTGGCAGGAATTCTGGGCCATGGGCGGCCATGCATTTTACGTCTGGACGAGTTTTGGGGCGGTGGCCGCGGTCATGTTGGCCAACTGGCTGCTGCCTGTGTTGCAGCACCGTAAGTTACTGGATCAACTGAGGCGGCAATCCAGAAGACAGGGAGGACAATCCAGATGACACCACGTCGACGACGCATGTTGTTTATTGGCTGTTTGCTTCTGGGTTTGGCCGCCGCCACAGCTCTGATGCTCAAGGCCTTCGAGCAGAATCTTCTGTATTTCTATTCGCCGAGCCAGGTAATGGCCGGCGAAGCGCCTGAAGGGCAGCGTTTCCGGCTGGGCGGACTGGTTAAATATGGCAGTGTGAAGCGCGCTGAAGACAGCCTGGATGTGCAGTTCGTACTGGCGGATTGTGAGGACAGCTTGCCGGTAACCTACCGTGGCATTCTTCCGGACCTGTTCCGTGAGGGTCAGGGTATTGTTGCCTATGGGCAGCTGAGCACCGGGCAGAACGGCCGCTTGTTCGTGGCGGACGAGGTGCTGGCCAAGCATGATGAGAACTACATGTCTCCCGAAGTGGCCGAATCACTCAAAAAGCCTGACGGCGCCAGTTGTATGCCACCCGGCATGCTGAATGCCGGCAATCGAGAGAATTGAAGTGACTCAATCCGTTACCAGTCTGTTTCTGCCTGAGCTCGGACATTTTGCACTATGCCTGGCATTGAGCCTGACGGTGTTACAGGCCGTGGTGCCCATGCTGGGCGTGGTCACAGGCCGGGTATTGTGGAGTGAACTGGCTCGGCCGGCGGCGATCGGACAGTTCAGCTTCCTGTTGATTGCCTACCTGATCCTGACCTGGTGTTTTATCGTCAGCGACTTCAGTGTGTCCTACGTGGCGCATAACTCCAACACGCAATTGCCGCTGGCCTACCGCATATCCGCCGTCTGGGGCGCGCATGAGGGCTCATTGCTTCTATGGGTGTTGATGCTGGCGAGTTGGACTATGGCCGTCGCGTTCTTCAGCAAAAGCCTGCCGCGGGACCTGACGGCCACCGTGCTGTCAGTCATGGGCATGGTCAGCATCGGCTTTCTGCTTTTCATGTTGCTTACGTCCAACCCGTTCGACCGGCAATTCCCGGTGCCCGCGGAAGGGCGTGACCTCAACCCGTTATTGCAGGATCCGGGGCTGATAATTCACCCGCCCATGCTTTACATGGGGTATGTGGGCTTCTCGGTGGCTTTTGCTTTCGCCATTGCCGCATTGATCGGCGGCCGGCTGGACACGGCCTGGGCGCGCTGGACCCGTCCCTGGACCACATCCGCCTGGATGTTTCTGACACTGGGCATCATGCTGGGCAGCTGGTGGGCCTACCATGAACTCGGCTGGGGCGGCTGGTGGTTCTGGGACCCGGTGGAAAATGCCTCCTTCATGCCATGGCTCGTGGGCACGGCGCTGGTGCATTCACTGGCTGTCACCGAAAAGCGTGGCATCTTCAAGAGCTGGACAGTGTTACTGGCGATTACGGCGTTCTCGATGAGTCTGCTGGGCACCTTTCTCGTGCGTTCCGGTGTGCTGGTCTCGGTGCATGCCTTTGCTACCGACCCCGAACGCGGCGTATTCATCCTCGGCTTCTTCGCCATTGTTGTCGGGGGTTCACTCGGGCTCTATGCCTGGCGCGCGCCACGCTTCAGGGCCAGCGGCAAGGCCGGATTCTTTTCACGCGAAGGTTTCCTGCTGCTGAATAATATTTTTCTGGTGGTGGCCGCGGCCGCCGTATTTGTCGGGACGCTTTACCCATTGCTGGCGGACGCAATGTCCCTGGGCAAGCTTTCGGTCGGCCCGCCATACTTCAATACCGTTTTCGTTCCGCTGACACTGCCTCTGGTCCTGCTGGTGGGCTGCGCAGCTGCCCTGAACTGGAAACGGGGCAGGGTAGACACGCTGTGGCAGCGGCTGCGCTGGGTGGCGTTGCTGGCTTTGGCCGCAGGTCTGGCAATGCCCTGGTTGATGCTGGGCAAAACAACATTTCTTGTGATCGCGGCTGTGAGCATGGCCTTCTGGGCCATGTTTTCCGCCAGTGAAGAAATCATTCGCCGCGGAAGCCGGCGTGGCTGGCTGAAGATACCGGCGGCAATCTGGGGGATGTCGCTGGCGCATTTCGGGCTCGGTATTTTCGTGATCGGCGTCACCCTGGTCAGCGCCTACAGCGCTGAAAACGATGTGCGCCTGGCGCCGGGGGAATCCGCGGAACTGTCGGGCTTTGAATTCCGTTTTGAAGGCATTACCCAATATGCCGGTCCCAATTACGATAGTACTGTGGGTAAGGTGACGGTCAGCCGTGGCAACAAGGCGTTGGCTGTGCTGGAGCCGGAGAAGCGTATCTATCGCGCCATGGGCAATGCCATGACCGAGGCGGGGGTGCTGCCGCGTCTGCATCGGGATCTTTATGTTTCACTGGGCGAGCCGCTGTCCGGCCAGGCCTGGAGTCTGCGCCTGTATTACCGTCCCTTCATGCGTTTCGTATGGCTGGGCGCCTTGCTGATGGCGCTGGGCGGCTTCCTGGCCATGTTTGATCGCCGTTATCGCAAGCCGGGCAAACTGGACAGTGGCATTGAGCGTCATGCCGTGGCGGAGTCTGACGTATGAAGGCGCGTTTTTTGATACCCGTAGGGATTGTGGCCGCCTTGCTTGTGGTGTTGGCAGTGGGCCTGACATTGAACCCTCGTGAAGTACCGTCGCCCCTGATTGGCAAGGCGGCGCCGCCTTTTGCATTGCCCAGGTTGTATCAGCCGGATCAGCTGGTGACCGATGCTTCCCTGAAAGGACGGGTGACCTTGTTTAATGTCTGGGCCAGCTGGTGCGTGGCCTGTCGTGAAGAACATGCGCAGATTGAGCGCCTGGCCAAAGAATTCGGCATGTATATTATCGGCCTCAATTACAAGGACGAGACCCAGGATGCTCTCGGCTGGCTGTCGCATTTCGGTAATCCCTACAGTGCGGTGGCGGTGGATGCCGATGGCCGGGTGGGTATCGACTGGGGGGTTTATGGTGTGCCCGAAACATTCGTGATCGATAGCGCCGGCGTGATCCGTTACAAGCATATTGGCCCCGTCAAGGCTGCCGATATTGAAAACAGGATTCTGCCGCTGGTACGCGAACTGGAAGGAGGGCAAGGCTGATGCGTTATTGGATCGCAGCCCTGTGCCTGGGTTTTGGCGGCCTGACACTGGCCGAGCCCCCGGCATTGCATAGTGGCCAGGAAGCACGTTACCAGGCATTGATCGAGGAATTGCGTTGCCTGGTTTGCCAGAACCAGAATATCGCCGAGTCCAATGCGCCATTGGCCGAGGATCTGCGCTTGCAGGTCGCGGAAATGATCAACGCCGGGCGCAGTGATGCGGAAATCAAGGACTATCTGGTCGCGCGTTATGGCGACTTTGTGCTCTACCGTCCTCCCTTCAAGCCCAATACCTGGTTGTTGTGGGGTGGTCCGTTCCTGCTGCTGGTGCTGGGCCTGGTGACCGCATTCCGCATATTCAGCGGACGGCGCAGCGAAACCCCCGATGAGTCAGTGGATCAGGCTGCGCTGCACAAGCTGTTGCAAGGGCAGTCGGATCAGAGGAACAAATCATGATGGGTCTGCCTGTGACCACTTGGCTGTTCGGCGCTCTGGCGTTGTTGCTCAGCGTGTTGGGTCTGCTTTTTGTGCTCTGGCCGATGCTAGCCAGGCGCGGGGCGTCTGACTCAGTCCTGTCACGGAAAGAGACGAATATCACGCTTTATCGTGAACGGGTCGCAGAGTTGCAAAAAGCAGTTGCCCTTGGCGAGATGAGCGCGGAAGACGCCCGCCTGCAGGAAGAAGAGGCGGGGCGGCATCTGCTGGAAGATGCGCAGGCGGAGCCGGTTATCAATCCCGAGCCGAAAGCGGGCGGGCAGTGGCTGATTCTGGTGTCCATGCTTTTCCTGCCGGTCTTCGCACTCCTGATCTATTTGCAGGGTGATGGCTGGCGATTGCTGGAAGGGGATGCAAAGTCACCCCCCTGGGATTTCATTATCCAGCGGGCCGAGACGCGTCTGGCCAACAATCCGCAGGATGAGGAAACGCTGCTGTTTCTGGCGCGCAGCTATCGTGCGCTCGAGAAACATGTTGAATCGGCGCAGGTTTATGCACGGCTGAACGCTCTTGTTTCACCGGCAAAGCCGGAGTTGCTCGTGGAAGAGGCCGAGATGCTGGCCATGGTCAAACAGGGCGATATGCGTGGACGGCCTACGGAGCTGTTCGAACAGGCGCTGTCCATCGATGCCGACCACGGGCGGGCGTTATGGTATGCGGGTCTTGCAGCCTTGCAGCGGCAGGACGAGACCGAAGCTGTTACCTATTGGCAGGCGCTTGCCAGACAGGAGTTGCCGGAGTCATTCCGTCAGGTTCTGGAGCGCCAGTTACGCAAGCTGGGCGTTGAACTCCCCGCAGGCGCAGTGTCGGCGCAGGCTAAACCCGAATTGCCGCCTGTGATCAGGGTCAAGGTCAGTGCGGCTGTGGATCTGGTCGACAAGCTGCCGGCCGAGACGCCCGTGTTTGTCTATGCCCGGGCCGAGGATGGTCCTGCGCGGCCGCTGGCTGCCCGCAGACTGACGCTGGCGGATTTGCCGACCGAGGTGGTGCTGGACGACGCCATGCAAATGGCGGGCGGGCCTGCGCTGTCGTCCCTGGATCGCTGGGAAATTGTTGCCCGCGTGTCCTTGAGTGGCGCGGCTCAGGCCAATGCCGGCGATCCCTATGGCAGTCTGCAACTCGACAAGGCCGGCGCCCTGACGGGCAAGATGCTGGAAATCGATCGCCTTTGGCAGAAATAGTGGCCTCATCATCCGTTTACGTCATAGCCACATGCCGGCCTGGGGGGTATGCTATGCAGCAATCATCAGCCGCCGTTGCTACGCTGTTAAAAGCGTTTACGGAACAAGCTCTTGGGAAATATTAATGAGTACAGAAACCTTGCATATTGAATACAGTCGTGCACCGCTGGTGCCACTGGCTTTCGCCAAAGCCGCCCTGCCCAAGGCAGGGGGTCTGAAGGGTGGAACCATTCCACGCATTGAAGCCGAATTGCGCGGGATCAGGATCTCCCGTTCCAAGCTGAAGAAATACAGAAAGATCTGCGGCTTCGCGGAGTCGGAATTCTTGCCGATTACCTATCCGCATATTCTTGCCAGCAGTCTGCATCTGGGGGTCATGACCCAGAAGAAATTCCCGCTACGCCTGCTGGGCCTGGTGCATGTGCGCAACGTGATTACCCAGCATCGCGGCATCCGTGAGGATGAGGTGCTGAATGTAGAAGTACACGTGGACGGGCATCGCGAGGTGCATAACGGTATCGAGTTTGATCTGATGACCCGGGTCACCGATGCACGGGGCGAATGCGCCTGGGAAGAAGTCAGTACGATTCTTTCGCGAGGCAAGAGCAAGGGCGGCAAGAAAAAGAAGGCCGCCGATGCGCCCAAACCCGACTTCAGTCAGCATCGCAGCTGGAAAGCGCCGGCGGATATCGGCCGACGTTATGGACTTAATGCCGGCGATATCAATCCCATACATTTGACCGCGGTGAGTGCAAGGCTTTTCGGTTTTCCGCGTGCCATCGCTCATGGCATGTGGTCACTGGCGCGTTGTGCAGCCGAGATGGAAGGCGATATGCCGCGCGAGCATGTGAAACTGGCCATTGCCTTCAAGCTGCCAGTGTTCCTTCCGGGTACGGTCAATCTCAATTATGCGGTGAGCGCGACGGGCATCGACTATGAGCTGACGAATCCGGACGGCAGCAAGATGCATCTGTCCGGCGAAGTGAGCTTCCAGGCCTGAGCATGCGAATACGCAAGGCCCTTTTCCCCGTTGCAGGTCTTGGCACGCGCTTTCTGCCCGCAACCAAGGCGAGTCCCAAGGAAATGCTGCCGGTCGTGGACAAGCCGTTGATCCAGTACGCTGTCCAGGAAGCGCTCAGCGCCGGTGCGGAAGAGTTGATCTTCATCACGGGGCGCAGCAAGAACGCCATCATGGATCATTTCGACAAGGCCTATGAGCTGGAAGCCGAGCTGGAAGCCCGCGGCAAATCTGACATGCTGAAAGTGGTGCAGGAGATTCTGCCTCCACATGCCACCTGCATCTTCATTCGCCAGGCCGAGGCCCTGGGCCTGGGACATGCCGTTGCCTGCGGGCGTGCGGCCATAGGCAATGAGGATTTCGCCGTGATTCTGGCCGATGACCTGATCAAGGGTGAGAGCGCCACCTGCATGGAACAGATGCGCCGCGTATACGAAGAATTTGGTGCAAGCGTCATTGCGGTGCAGGAAGTTGCACCAGAAGAGATCCATCGCTACGGCGTGGTCGAAATCAAACCCATCTCCGAGGGTCTGGGGGAAGTCACGGGCATCGTTGAGAAGCCTTCGGCTGAAGAGGCGCCATCAAACTGGGCTGTGGTCGGTCGTTACATTCTGACGCCTCATGTGCTGGATATTCTTGAGGCCACGGATCCTGGCGCCGGCGGGGAAATTCAGCTGACGGATGCTATTGCCGAGGCGCTCAAGCAGCAGACCGTGCTGGCCATGCGTTTTGACGGCAAACGTTACGATTGCGGCAGCAAGCTCGGTTATCTGCAGGCGAATGTTGAACTGGCGCTGTCACATCCCGAATTTGGCGCGCAATTTGCTAATTACCTGCGCGATTTGCCCTTACCCGAACCTGAACCCGAATCCTCAGCAGAGAGTGCGTAACAGCAGCAGACCATGACTGAAAAGCTCATCGAACGGTTCCAAAAATCCTCGGCGCTGTTCGGCGCCAATGGCAGTTTTATCGAAGAAGCCTATGAGCAGTTTCTGAAAAATCCCGAGCAGGTTGAGGAAAGCTGGCGTGAATACTTCAAGGGTCTCAACGGCAGTGGCCCGCACGACGTCGCCCATGGCCCCATTCGCCGCTCCTTCGTTGACAAGAGCGTGGGCGCCCGCGTGCAGGTTATGTCCGGAGGCCTGGATCCGGATGCCGCTTCAAAACAGGCGGGTGTGTTACGCCTGATCAACTATTACCGCGTGCGTGGTCACCAGGCGGCCGAGCTGGATCCGTTGGGCATGGCGGTGAAGCCCGAGGTGCCTGATCTTGATCCGGGTTTCCACGGCCTGGGCGAGAAGGACATGGATACGGCATTCAACACCGGTTCGCTGGCCGCCGAATCCAATATGACCCTGCGCGACATCATTCGTCTGATGAAGCGTGTCTATACGGGCAGTATTGGCGCGGAATACATGTACATCACCGATACCGTTCAGAAGCGCTGGATTCAGCGCCGCCTGGAAGGCTCCGCCTTTCAGGAACGCCTGTCTGAAGCGGAAAAGCGTGATGCCCTGGTGAAACTGACGGCGGCTGAAGGTATCGAACGCTATCTGCATACCCGCTATGTCGGGCAAAAACGTTTCTCGCTAGAAGGCGGGGACAGCCTGATTCCTCTGCTCAATACCGTGGTTTCCAACGCGGCCAATCACGAAATGGAAGAAATCGTGATCGGCATGGCGCACCGCGGTCGCCTCAACGTGCTGGTGAATATTCTGGGCAAGTCGCCCAAGGAATTGTTTGACGAATTCGAAGGCCGCTACCTGAGTTCAGGCCAGCTGAGTTCCGGTGATGTGAAGTACCACATGGGCTTCTCTTCAGACATCAAGATTGATGAGCACCAGATTCACCTGGTGCTGGCATTCAACCCTTCGCATCTGGAAATCGTGAACCCGGTGGTTGAAGGCTCCGTCAAGGCGCGTCAGGACCGCCGCAAGGACACCCAGGGCCAGAAGGTGCTGCCTATCCTGATTCACGGCGACGCCGCGTTTGCCGGGCAGGGTGTGGTCATGGAGACCCTGCAGCTTTCGCAGTCCCAGGGGTACGCAACCGGCGGCACCCTGCATGTGATTGTGAATAACCAGATCGGTTTCACCACGCCCAACCCGATCGAAGCTGAGCAGAAACGCAACACGCGTACCTCGATGTACTGCACGGATATTGCCAAGATGCTCGACGCGCCGGTCTTCCATGTGAATGGTGATGACCCCGAAGCGGTGGTTTTTGTCAGCAAGCTGGCCATGGATTTTCGTGACGAATTCAACAAGGATGTGATCATCGATCTGGTCTGTTACCGGCGCCATGGTCACAACGAGGCGGATGAGCCTTCGGTAACCCAGCCGCAGATGTACCAGGCAATCAAGAAGCATCCTACGCCGCGCGAACTCTACGCGCGCAAGCTGGAAGAGCAGGAACTCATCGTCGAGGGTGAAGCCCAGAAGATGGTTGACAGCTATCGCGATGGCCTGGATCAGGGCGAGAACATCAGCAATCGTACCCTGGGTATGGTCGGCAACAAGCATACGGTCGACTGGAGCAAGCATCAGGACGGTGACTGGAATCAGAGCATCGATACTACCGTGTCGGTGGACAAGATCCGCAGTCTTTCCGACCAGTTGACCACGCTGCCACAGGGCTTCGAGTTGCATGGCCGTGTCTCGCGCATTATCGAGGACCGCCGCAAGATGGCGGCTGGCGCCCTGCCTCTGGACTGGGGTTTTGCCGAAACCATGGCCTATGCCAGCCTGCTGGATGAGGGCTCACGCGTGCGTCTCACCGGTCAGGACAGTGGCCGTGGCACATTCTTCCATCGTCATGCCGTGTTACATAACCAGAAAGAGACACTGACCTGCACGCCGCTGAAGAGCATTGCCGCGGACCCGGATGACTTCAATGTCTATGACACCCTGTTGTCCGAGGAAGCCGTACTGGGTTTCGAGTACGGCTACAGCACAGCCGACCCGCAGACTCTGGTGATCTGGGAGGCGCAGTTTGGCGATTTCGCCAATGGTGCCCAGGTGGTGATCGACCAGTTCATTACTTCGGGACAGGCCAAGTGGGGCCGCTACTGCGGACTGGCCATGTTTTTGCCGCATGGCTATGAAGGCCAGGGTCCGGAGCACTCATCTGCGCGTCTGGAGCGTTATCTGCAGATGTGTGCGGAGAACAACATCCAGGTCTGCGTGCCTTCTACCCCGGCCCAGATGTTTCACATGATCCGCCGCCAGATGGTACGCAGTTACAAGTTGCCGTTGATTGTCATGACGCCGAAGAGTCTGTTGCGTCACAAATTGTCGGTATCCAGTCTGGATGACCTCAGCAGCGGCGGTTTCCAGCTACTGATACCCGAGCAGAAGAAGCTCGACGCCAAGAAGGTCAAGCGCATTGTTTTCTGTGCCGGCAAGGTCTACTTCGATCTTTATCAGAAGCGGGAAGAAGAGGAACGGGACGACGTCGCCATAGTGCGCATTGAGCAGCTTTACCCGTTCCCTCAAGAGGCCTATGAAGAGACCATTGCCAGCTATCCGAATGCCAAAGATATTGTCTGGTGCCAGGAAGAGCCTGAAAATCAGGGCGCCTGGTACCAGATCAAGCACCGCCTGCAAGGGCCATTGACCGGCAAGCAGCGTCTGCTTTCCTCCACGCGACCGGGCGCAGCCTCCACTGCGGTCGGTTATAACAAACTGCATGTGGAGCAGCAGGAGCATCTGGTCAGTGAAGGCCTGAGCGGCGGCAGCGAACTGAAACAGTAACAACCTAGACAACGAACCACTACCGGGGAAGTAGGGATGACCATAGAGATCAAAGTGCCACAACTGCCTGAATCAGTATCCGAGGCGACGGTGGGCGCATGGCTCAAGCAGGAAGGCGAAGCCGTCCAGCGCGATGAAAATCTGGTAGACCTTGAAACTGACAAGGTCATGCTGGAGGTGCCGGCAACCGTGAACGGTGTGCTGAGCAAGATACTGAAGAAAGAAGGCGATGTGGTCAGCAGCGGTGAAGTCATAGCCGAGCTGGAAGAGGGCGAAGCCGCCGCCAGGCCTGACAAGGAAAACAAGGCTGATGCTTCCGAAGAAAAAGCAGAATCAGCGCAGGCTGATGGCGAACAAGCAGCCGCCATGAGTCCGGCAGTGCGCAAGCTGGTGAATGAACATGACCTGGATCCCGCCAAGATTAAGGGCACAGGCAAGGGCGGTCGCCTCACCAAGTCGGACGTCAATGCCTACCTTGAAGCCGGTAGCGGGGAATCGGCGCCAGCAGCAGAACAAAGCCCGCCGCAGGAAGCAGCCGCCGAAGCGGCAGCGCCCAGGCCTTCTGCGCCCGCCGGTGAACGTGTGGAACAACGTGTTCCCATGACCCGTATTCGCGCCCGCATTGCCGAGCGCCTGGTGGAGGCCCAGCAAACGGCCGCCATGCTGACCACGTTCAACGAAGTCGATCTGCATGAAGTCGACAGGCTGCGCAAGCAATATCGCGATGCCTTTGAAAAGGAACACGATGTGCGGCTGGGTTACATGTCGTTTTTTGTGCGTGCAGCCGTGGAAAGCCTCAAGAAGTACCCCGTGGTCAACGCCTCGGTAGATGGTTCCGACATCATCTATCACGGCTATTACGATATCGGCATTGCGGTGTCATCGCCGCGCGGCCTGGTCGTGCCGATCCTGCGGGATGCTGACGGCCTGAGCCTGGCGGATATCGAAAAAGGCATCAAGGAATACGGCAAGAAAGCCCAGGACGGCAAGCTGACACTGGATGAGCTGACGGGCGGGACGTTCAGCATTACCAATGGCGGTGTGTTCGGCTCCATGTTGTCAACGCCGATCCTGAATCCACCGCAGAGCGCCATTCTGGGCATGCATGGCATTACCCAGCGTCCGGTCGTTGTAGACGGTGAAATCAAGATCCGTCCGATGATGTATCTGGCCCTGAGCTACGATCACCGGATCATTGATGGCAAGGAAGCAGTGCTGTTTCTGCGTGGCATCAAGGAAGCACTGGAAGATCCCGCGCGACTGCTGCTGCAGATCTGAGTCAGCAATGAGCAAGAAATACGACGTCATCGTCATTGGCGCCGGGCCGGCCGGCTATGTCGCGGCCATCCGCTGCGCCCAGCTGGGTCTGAAAACCGCCTGTATCGATAACTGGCTGGATGAAGCCGGCAAGCCGTCCCTGGGAGGCACCTGCCTGAACGCAGGCTGCATGCCTTCCAAGGCTTTGCTTGAATCTTCCGAACTTTTCCACCGCGCCCAGCATGAATTTGCCGAGCATGGCCTGGAGATCAGGAACGTGAAGATGAATATCGGTCAGATGCAGAAGCGCAAGGCCGGTATCGTGGCTTCGCTGACATCCGGTGTCGCCACCCTGTTCAAGTCCAACGGTATCGAGGCTATCCACGGTAAGGGCTGTCTGGAAGGTCCGGGCAAGGTCAAGGTGACGCCGCCCAAGGGTAAGGCGAGCACCCTGCAGGCGGACAAGATCATTATCGCGGCCGGTTCTGTGCCCGCGGAAATGTCAATTGCGCCCTTCGATGGCGACAGGATCGTAGACTCCACCGGTGCGCTGGATTTCGACACGGTGCCTGGGAAACTCGGCATTATCGGCGCCGGTATCATTGGTCTGGAACTGGGCAGTGTCTGGGCCCGCCTGGGTTCGGAAGTGACCCTGCTGGAAACCCAGGATGCCTTGTTACCGATGGTGGACAAGCAAATCGCGCGCGAGGCCGGCAAGCAGTTCAGGCAGCAGGGCCTGAATATTCTGCTGGGAGCGCGCGTGCTCAAGGCCACCACCCAGGCCAAGGGCGTCAAGGTTGAGTATGTTGAAAATGAGGACAAGAAGAGCCTGACTTTCGACAAACTTATCGTTGCTGTGGGGCGCCGTCCTGCCACGGATGGACTGTTCAGCAAGGACTCCGGACTGGAACTGGACGACAAGGGCTTCATCGCCGTTAACGAACGCTACCGGACCAACCTGCCTGATGTTTATGCCGTAGGTGATGTCATCGGCGGTGCCATGCTGGCACACAAGGGCTCGGAAGAAGGTGTAGCCGTCGCCGAGATCATTGCCGGACAATCAGGACATGTGAATTACGATACGGTGCCTTCCGTGATTTACACCGCACCGGAAATCGCCTGGGTGGGCAAGACCGAGGATCAGGCCAGCCGTCAGGGCTTTAGCGTCAAGACGGGCAGCTTTCCTTTCGCTGCCAGTGGCCGCGCCAAGGCACTTCAGGCCGCCCAGGGCATGGTCAAACTGGTTGTGGATGCGGATACCGACGAAGTTATCGGCGCGCATATGATTGGCCCTTATGTATCTGAATTAATTGCAGAAATAGTTCTTGGCATGGAATTCAAGGCCAGTGCTGAAGATATTGCACGCACCATGCATGCGCATCCGACCTTATCCGAAGTAGTGCACGAAGCTGCTCTGGCAGTGGATAATAGAGCCATACACTTCGCCAACCGGCGCAAATGAATTCCGGCTGGCGTTCCCAATCCACTGAGCATTTCTGACGTATGGCCGGACACAGTAAATGGGCGAATATCCAGCACCGCAAAGGCGCGCAGGATAAGAAACGCGCCAAGATTTTTACCCGCTTGATTCGAGAGATAACGGTTGCAGCGCGCATGGGCGGCGGAGAGATCGACTCCAATCCGCGTTTGCGTCTGGCGGTAGACAAGGCGAATGCCGCCAACATGCCCAAGGATAATGTCGCCCGCGCCATCAAGCGCGGCAGCGGCGATATGGATGGCGACAATTACGAGGAAATCCGTTACGAAGGTTATGGACCGGGTGGCGTGGCTATCATGGTCGACTGCGTGACAGATAACCGCAACCGCACAGTAGCCGATGTGCGCCATGCCTTCAGCAAGCATGGCGGCAATCTTGGCGCTGATGGTTCGGTGGCTTATCTGTTCGAGCACCGTGGCGTGATCAGTTTCCCCGCAGGCAGTGACGGCGACCGGATTCTGGAGGTTGCACTGGAAGCGGGTGCTGATGATGTTGTGGATTACGATGACGGCGCCGCTGATGTTCTGACTGCGCCGGATCAATACGAGGCCGTCAAGACCGCGCTGACAGAAGCCGGCCTGCAGCCTGAATCCGCTGATGTGACGATGCACGCCGGCACCAGCAGCCCCGTGGATGCCGATGCGGCACCAGGCCTGCTGAAACTGCTGGAAGCTCTGGAAGACCTCGACGACGTGCAGAACGTCTATACCAACGCCGAATTTTCCGACGAAGACCTTGCCGCCTGACACACCGAGCAACCGTAGCGGGACGCCCGTCAGAATTCTGGGGGTTGACCCCGGTTCACGAGTCACCGGCTATGGTGTGCTGGACTGCCTCGGCGACCAGGTCACCTATGTGGCCAGTGGCTGTATCCGTGTCCCGGAGGGCTCGCTTCCCGAGCGTCTGCACCTTATTCATAATGATCTGCGCACACTCATAGAACGTCATCAGCCGGCGGTAATGGCTGTGGAGCAGGTCTTCGTCAATCGTAATGTGTCCAGCGCACTGAAGCTGGGGCAGGCCAGGGGCGCGGCGATTTGTGCGGCGGCCGGGCTGGACCAGCCCATGCAAATCGCTGAATACACTCCCGCCGAGATCAAGCTGAGCATTGTGGGCAACGGGCGGGCTGCAAAGCCGCAGGTGCAGCACATGGTGCGCGCGCTGCTGGACCTGGAAGACGCTGTCGGCCGGGAACTTGCCGAAGATGCCGCAGACGCCCTGGCCATCGCTCTGTGTCACGCGCGCAGCGTCTCACAGCCGAATGTTCTGGCAAACTGGGGCTCATCCAGAAAGGGCAGGACACGCGCCCGGTCTGCGGCCGCATACAAGAGGAGATAACAGTTGATCGGCTATCTGAAAGGGACCCTGGTTGAAAAGCAGCCGCCCAGACTGATCATTGATGTCAACGGCATCGGCTATGAAGTCGAGGCACCCATGTCCACTTTCTACCAGCTGCCGGCCACCGGCTCGCCGGTGACGCTGCATACGCATTTGCATGTGCGCGAGGACGCCCATCAGTTATTCGGCTTCGCCACCCAGTCCGAGCGCAGCCTTTTCCGCGATCTGATCCGTATCAGCGGGGTAGGCGCCAAACTGGCATTGTCAGTGTTGTCAGGCATCAGTGCCGACGATTTCGTGGCCACCGTACAGGCAGGGGACGCAACGACACTGACCCGCCTGCCGGGCATCGGCAAGAAAACGGCAGAACGCCTGATCATGGAGATGCGGGATCGTTACGCAGATACGGCTCTGCTGCCCCGCGGACCGGAGGGTGCGCCTGGTGTGCCTCAGGATACGGGACAGGAAGCCTTCAGCGCATTGATTGCCCTCGGGTACAAGCCTGCCGAGGCCACGCGGCTGCTCAAGAGTATCGATGGTGAAGGCCTGTCCAGTGAGGAACTGATTCGCAAGGCCCTGCAGAATGCAGTGCAGCGCTGACGGTGTTCCGGCAGTTTGGGCTAGAATCGCCGCATGATTGAAGAATCCGGCATTCAGACGTCGCGCCTGATATCGGCGCAGGAAACCACTGAGGAAGTGGCGCAGGATATTGCCATCCGTCCGCGCAAGCTGGACGACTACGTGGGGCAGCAGCCTGTCCGCGAGCAAATGGAAATCTTTATCCAGGCGGCCGTCAAAAGGGGCGAAGCCCTGGATCATGTACTGATTTACGGCCCTCCGGGGCTGGGCAAGACCACGCTGGCGCATATCATCGCCAATGAACTGGACAGCAATCTGCGCCAGACCTCGGGGCCGGTGCTGGAACGCCCGGGTGACCTGGCTGCGTTGTTAACCAATCTTGAACCGCATGACGTGCTGTTTGTGGATGAGATTCATCGCCTCAGTCCGGTGGTGGAGGAAATTCTCTACCCTGCGCTGGAAGACTATCAGCTCGATATCATGATCGGCGAAGGGCCGGCGGCGCGTTCCATCAAGCTCGACTTGCCGCCCTTCACCCTGGTGGGCGCCACTACACGGGCAGGCGCATTGACCTCACCCCTGCGCGACCGTTTTGGCATCGTGCAGCGTCTGGAGTTCTATAACCAGGAGGAAATCGCCTCGATTGTGACCCGTTCCGCCGGCATTCTGAATGTGCAGATTGAAGCTGGCGGCGCCATGGAAATAGCCAAGCGCTCACGTGGCACCCCGCGTATAGCCAATCGCCTGTTACGGCGCGTCCGGGACTTCGCCGAGGTCAAGGGTGATGGTCGGGTGACGGCTGAGGCGGCAGACAAGGCGATGGACGTGCTGGATGTGGATGTGCATGGCTTCGACATCATGGACAGAAAACTGCTGCTGGCCCTGGTGGAGAAGTTCGAGGGCGGTCCGACCGGCATCGAGAGCCTGGCTGCCGCCATTGGCGAAAGCCGCGATACCATCGAGGATGTGCTGGAACCCTATCTGATCCAGCAGGGATTCATGATGCGTACGCCCAGGGGCAGGGTGGCCACCCAGCTGGCCTATCGGCATTTCGGTCTCAAGGCGCCTGAGCGCATGGACAGTAGAGCGGCAAAGGATCTGTTTACCGAATAATTCCCGCGGCCCCCTAACAACTGCCTGCGGGCCTGTCTATAATGCCCGCCTATCCGGTAGCCGGCATTTTGCCTGATAGAACTGACCATAAACGGACTTTCTGTGGAACAAAAACAGCCATTTAACTGGCCCATACGCATTTATTACGAAGACACCGACGTCAGCGGTGTTGTCTACCACGCCAACTACCTGCGCTATTTCGAACGTGCCCGTACCGAGTGGCTACGCGCCCTGGGATATTCCCAGGAACGTCTGATGAACGATCTCGACATAGCCTTCACCATAGCCTCGGTTCATGTGAACTACCGGCTCCCCGCAAAACTGGACGATGAACTCCTGGTTCAGCTTGAGGTCGTACGGGCGGGACGAGCCAGTCTTGTATTTGCAGAACGGCTGGTGCCTGCAGGCGACCCGAATACGGTACTCGCAGACGGCGAATTTCGTGCTGCCTGCATACGCGCCAGTGATTTTCGTCCGGTAGCCATACCCGGCGATGTGTTAGAGGAGATAAAAAGTGTCTGCTGATTTGAATCTGGTTCACCTCATTACCCAGGCCAGTTTCCTGGTGCAGCTGGTGATGCTGGCATTGCTGCTGGCTTCCGTCGCTTCCTGGACGGTAATTTTTCAGAAGCGCAAGCTGCTCAAGGGTACGGGCGACTCGGCCGACTGGTTCGAGGATCAGTTCTGGGCCGGCGGAAACCTGGCGGATATCTATAAATCCGTGATGCGGCGTGACGAACAGCCCACCGGCCTGGAAGGCCTGTTTCGCGCCGGCTTTGAAGAATTGCGCCGGCAGCGTCAGCACAGCCGCGCCAGGGCGGACGAAATCATTGCTTCGGTACAGCGCGCCATGCGGGTCAGCCTGGTGCGTGAGGTCGACCGCCTGGAGCAGGGCCTTTCCATGCTGGCCACCATCGGTTCTACCAGTCCCTATGTCGGCTTGTTCGGCACCGTGTGGGGCATCATGAATGCCTTTATTGCCCTGGGTAATGTCAAGTCGGCCACGTTGGCCATGGTTGCCCCGGGTATCGCCGAGGCGCTGATCGCCACGGCCATGGGCCTGTTTGCGGCTATTCCCGCGGTAATCGCCTATAACGTGTTTACCAATAAGGTCGATGGCCTGGAAACGCGCTACGGCGCTTTCATGGAGGAATTCACCGGTATTGTTGAACGCGGCGTACAGAAGGATATGCAGAAGGACACGCTGAAAGACAAGAACGGGGATGACTGATGGAAGTCCGCAGCAAGCGCCGCCTTGCCTCTGAAATCAATGTGGTGCCCTACATCGATGTAATGCTGGTGCTGTTGATCATTTTCATGGTGACGGCGCCTTTGATGACCTCTGGCATCGATGTTGACCTGCCGGAAACCGATAACACCGAAGCCTCAATGCAGACGGATGAGGAGCCGGTTGTGCTGACCGTGGACAAGAATGGCCTGATGTATCTGGATGTGGGCGCCAAACATTACGACGAACCGCTTGCTGAAGACGAAATCATTGCCACGGCAAGCAAGGTTGTTGAGAACAATCCAGACAAGTCCTTCTATGTGCGGGCAGACCGGAATGTGCCATTTGGACCAGTGTTACGGGCCATGGACCTTCTGAAGCAGGCAGGTGCGAACAAGGCATCCTTTGCCAGCATGCCCGAAGACGTTGCGCAGCCCTAGGCGGATTAATCCTTGAGACTGGAACCACGCTATTTGCTGATGGCTCTGGCGGCGCATGTCGCCATAGTGCTGTTGCTCGTAGTGGTTCTGGACCTGCCCAAGCTGCAGCTGGGTGGCAAGAAAAAAATCGAAACCATTGAAACGGTCATCAGCGACGCCCCGGTGCTTACAGTGACCGAACGGAATCAGCTTAACCGCGAGCAGCAACGCCGCCTGCAGGAGCTGGAGCGTCAACGCAAGGCCGAGGCTGAACGCCAGCGCAAGATCGTAGAAGAAAAGAAGCGCAAGGAAGAGGCACAGCGCAAGCTGGAGGCAGAAAAGCAACGTAAGGCCGAGGCTGAGAAGCAGCGCAAAGCCGAGGCCGCGCGCAAGGCAGAGGAAGCCAAGAAACAGGAAGAGTTGAAGAAAAAACAGGCAGCTGAAGCCAAACTCAAGGCTGAACAAGAGGCCAAAAAGAAAGCCGAGGCAGAAAAGAAGCGCCTGGAAGACGAAAAGCGCAAGGCGGAGGAAGAGCGCAAGCGTAAAGAGGAGGAAGCCAAACGCAAGGCTGCCGAGGAAGAGGCGAGGAAGAAGGCCGAGGCTGAAGCCAGGCGCAAGGCCGAAGAGGACGCCCGCCGCCGTGCCCAGGAAGCACTGGAAGCGCAGATGGCCGAGGAACTGGCCGCCGAGGAAGCCGCCCGTCAGCGAGCTGCCGAAGAAGCAGCGCTGCGTGACATGCTCAAGCCCATACTCGCCCGTTGGGTGGCCGCGCTGGCGAACAAGGTACAAAGAAACTGGTTGCGCCCACCGGGTGGACCCGATTACTTTGAGTGCAACGTTTTTGTGAAACAATTGCAGAATGGCGAGGTCCTGGAAGTCAGGATTGAAGAAAGTTGTGGAAGCGCGGTGCTGGATGAATCTGTCAGAAAGGCAGTTCTCAAGGCGAGCCCACTGCCAGCCCCGGAAGATATGCGTGTCTTCAAGAAGGAACTCATTTTTGTTTTCAAACCCGATTAATGTAGGTACAAGCATGCGCAGACTGCTGATAGCCATCACTCTCTTTGCGATAACGCTGCCAGCTCAGGCGGCATTGAAAATCGAGGTGACAGAGGGCGTAACGGGGGCGATTCCAATCGCCATCGTTCCCTTTGCAGTACCCGAGGGTTATGGCCCGAGCGTCGACGTGGCTTCCGTTGTGGAGCGCGATCTGGCCAGCACAGGTCTGTTCAATATCGTGCCCCGCAACAAGCAACTGGGTCGCCCCAGCAGCGCCGGTGAGGTCAACCTCAAGAACTGGCGCACGGTGGGAGCGGATCATCTTGTGGTGGGTGAACTGGTGCCGGTGGGTGAGGGTGACTTCAGGGTGCGCTTTCACCTGATGGATGTCTTCAACGATACCGGTGGCGCCAGTGGTTACGAGATAGATGCTCCGGCCAAGGCCTTGCGCAGGGCTGCGCATATGGTGGCTAATCGCATTTACGAGCAGTTGACGGGCCATCCCGGTTACTTCACGACGCGTATTGCCTACGTTACCGCAAAAAATACTACACGCGGACCCCGTTATGACCTGATTATTGCTGATCAAGACGGGTATAATGCGCAGACGGTTGCCAGTTCCTCTGAACCTATCATGTCGCCCAGCTGGTCACCCGACGGGCGTCACCTGGCCTATGTGGCCTTTGATATCGAAGAGGGCCTGGCAATTTTGCAGATTCAGGACCTGCAAACAGGGGGGATCACGGAAGTGTCGTCGCGCGAGGGAATCAACGGCGCGCCTTCCTGGTCACCTGACGGACGCTTTTTGGCGTTGACACTGTCATATCACGGTAACCCGGATGTATTTATCTATGACAGAAGCACGCGCGATATGCGGCAGTTGACTCGCAGCCCCGCAATCGACACCGAACCCAGTTGGGCGCCTGACAGCCGCAGTCTGATTTTTACTTCGGACCGCGGCGGCAGCGCACAGATTTACCGGGTGCCGGTGAGCGGTGGTAATGCGGAACGCCTGACCTTCGAAGGCAAGAGCAACTCACGCGCGGTGTTTTCGCCCGATGGCAAGTCAATTGCCATGGTGACGAGTAGCGGCGGTTACAGGGTGGCAGTGCTGGATCTGCGCACGCGCAATCTGCGCATATTGACTGATGGCCCTCTGGATGAGAGCCCCAGTTTTGCGCCGAACGGACAGGCGTTAATCTATACGCGGTCTGGGCGTGGTGGCACGGAATTAGCTACGGTTTCGATTGACGGGCGAGCGAAGACACGCCTGCACCAGCAGGGTGAGGTACGTGAGCCCTCCTGGTCGCCTTTGGATTAATGGCCTCTTTTTGGAGACTAAAATGGATAAAAGTTTGCGTAATTTTGCTTTTGTACTGATCAGCGCCTTTGCTGTGTTAACCCTGGCTGGTTGCGGCGGTGACAAGAATGTCCGTGACGATGCGTCATATGAAGACTATGACGAAGGTCGCGATTCCAGCACCAGCGGAATCGATACCGATCGCCTGAACGAGCGTGGTCTGCGCGGCGTTGACAGTGGTGACCGTTCCGCGTTTCTGGACCCCAACAACCCGCTGAGCACGCGCATCATCTACTTTGATTTCGACAGCGATGCTATTCGCCCGGAATTCATGGAAGCGCTGCGCGCGCATGCCGCTTACGCCAAGAGCAACGGTTCAACCGTACGCCTGGAAGGCCATACCGACGAACGTGGCACGCGTGAGTACAACGTGGGTCTGGGCGAACGCCGCGCCATGTCCGTACGCCGTGTTCTGTCGCTGGAAGGCGTATCGCAGAGCAACCTGCGCACGCTGAGCTTCGGTGAAGAGCGTCCTGCGGTCATTGGCCATAGCGAAAGCGCCTGGGGTCAGAACCGCCGCGTAGAAATCATCTACGAGGACTGATGAGCGTTATACAACGAGCCGCCGGCATCTTGCTGGCGGCTTTCGCTTTTTCCGCTGCGGCTGATAACCGCATCTACGAGCTGCAGGACCGCATGGATGCCGTGGAGCAGCGGCTGAACAATGCCGGCATATTGGGCGTTGCTGAAGATGTGCGTAACCTGCAGGCCGAGTTGCGCGCCCTGCGCGGCGAAGTCGAACGTCTGCAATACGAGAACGACCAGGCCAAGGTGCGTCAGCGGGAAATGTATCTGGACCTGGAGCGTCGAATCCAGGCGCTTGAGCAAACTCGTCAGGCACCCGCTGCAGCCGCTACGCCGGCTACCTCAGGGCAGGGGGGTACGGACAGTGGCCTAACGGCGCCGGTAACCTCTGCCGGGGGCGGGCAAAGCGAAGAGCAGCAATATCTCGCCGCCTTTGAGCAACTCAAGCAGGGTCGTTACCCGGAAGCGATAAAATCTTTCAGCAGCTTCCTGCAGTCTTATCCGCAGAGTGAATATGCCGACAATGCCCAGTACTGGTTGGGTGAGGCGTATTACGTGAGCCGTGATTTCCCCCAGGCGCTGGCAAGCTTCCAGCAGCTGGTGGAAGGGCATCCGCAAAGCGGGAAACTGCCCGGCGCATTGCTGAAAATCGGCTATATCAATTATGAGCGTGGTGAGTACGAGGAAGCCCGCATGGCTTTGTCGAGGGTGACACGTGAATTCCCCGAATCCAGTGCCGCTTCGCTGGCTCGCCAGCGTCTGCAACGCATGGATACCGAGGGCCGTTAAAGCCCTGTGAAGCCCCAAATCAACGACGCTGAGACCGCCGCGAACAGCGAACGCCTGAAAATCACGGAGATCTTTCTCTCACTTCAGGGAGAAGCCCGGGATGCCGGCTGGCCAACGGTTTTTATCAGACTCACGGGCTGCCCCCTGCGTTGTCAGTATTGTGATACTGCCTATGCCTTTTACGGTGGGCAGTGGCTCGGCAGGCAGGAAATACTGGCAGAGGTAGAACGTCAGGGTGTGCGGCATGTCTGTGTCACCGGTGGCGAACCACTCGCGCAGAAAGGCTGCCGTGGGTTATTACAGGCGTTGTGTGAGCAGGGCTACCAGGTTTCACTGGAAACCAGTGGCGCCTTGCCCATTGATGGAATCGATGCGCGTGTAAGTCGTGTGCTGGACATCAAGACACCCGGTTCCGGAGAATCCGGCCGCAACGACTGGAACAATCTCGCGTTGCTCACTGCACATGATCAGGTGAAGTTCGTTATATGTAACCGCGAGGACTTCGACTGGGCCTGCGCATGCGTGGTTGAGCATGGGCTTGACCGGCGCTGCGATGTACTTTTCTCTCCCAGCCATGGGCAACTCACACCTGCGATGCTTGCAGACTGGATAGTGCAATCCAGGATACCCGTGCGTTTTCAGCTGCAGCTACATAAGCAGCTTTGGGGCGAAGCGCCGGGACACTGAGCATGAACGACTCAAGAAATGCGGTAGTGCTACTTTCAGGCGGCCTTGATTCCGCCACCTGCCTGGCCATTGCTACCGACGCCGGTTTCAACTGCTTTGCCCTGAGTGTGTCCTACGGACAACGTCATAACACAGAGCTGGAAGCGGCCCGGCAACTGGCAGAACAATACGGTGTTGCGCAGCATCGTGAAATTCATATCAACCTTGATGAGATTGGCGGCTCCTCTCTGACTGACCGGAATATTCCGGTGCCAGAGGGGGAGGGGGACGATGTTTCACCCGGTATTCCCAACACCTATGTGCCCGCCCGCAATACCCTGTTTCTGTCCCTGGCGCTGGGCTATGCCGAAACCGTGTCTGCCTACGATCTCTTCATTGGTGTTAATGCTGTTGATTACTCAGGCTACCCTGATTGCCGGCCGGAGTTCATCCAGGCATTTGAACGTCTTGCCATGCTGGCAACCAGGGCCGGCGCTGAAAAAAGCGGAAATTTCCGCATTCATACCCCGCTGATCAATATGAGCAAGGCAGAAATTATTCGTCAGGGACTGGCGCTGGATCTGGACTATTCAGCCACTATTTCCTGTTATCAGGCGGATTCACAGGGCAGGGCATGCGGAAAATGTGATTCATGCCGCCTGCGGCGCAAGGGTTTTTCCGACGCCGGGGTTTCCGATCCCACCCGATATCAGTAGAATACGCGCTCCCGCAACAGCCGGGAGCCCCAGCCAAGGCCTTACCGCGCCGGCTGATCAATCATGATCGTGGTTCTATACCCGTCACACCAATGGGGTGTTAGCTCAGTTGGTAGAGCATCGGACTTTTAATCCGCTGGTCGAAGGTTCGAATCCTTCACACCCCACCATCCTTCTTATTCCACAATGATCACGCCTTGCATCTGTTCACCGTGAATCGCGCAGTTGTAGGGGTAGCGTCCTGGTTGAGAGAAATTCAGACTGTATCTGGCTGCCTCCCGGCCTGCTTTATGCGCAGGCAGGCTAGGGCTTACGGAATCAGCAAATTTAATCCGGTGAACACCGTGGTCCTCATTCACCCAGACTACAGTAGTACCAGACGCTACTGTCAGAGTTTCCGGTTCAAAAAACATGCGCAGACTGCTGCCACTGATTTCACCCCTGATTTTTACCTCGACTTCTGACGCCGCGGCATGACCTGTGAATAACAGGCCAGGCAACACCAGTAACAAGATCCCGGCACTAATATGGGCAAACGCAGGGAATGTACGCAAAAAATTGATCATCAGAGCCACCATATTTGTTCAATGAAGCCACGGCCCTTAATGCAAGGGATTTCGAATCTGCAGGCAGTTACTGAATTAGCAAATCCTGTACCAGCCCAAGGTCAGGCATGGGTGCACAATCGGGGAAGTGTGGGTTCTATGAGCAACCAACTAATATTTGAAAACGTTAGGTAAAGGATTATCTCGATAAATCATATAGTTAATGTAATTAATTACTACAAGTAATATTCTAAAAACGTGGGCAAATACAATCGGTTGGCAACATAGATTTTTTCAACAAGTAAAGCATCTAACTAGTAATCACTAATACAAGTAATTCATACAATTAGAAATCTTATGATAAAGACCCAACGGCCCCATATGCTTTAACGGGTATCCGTAATTTGAGGTTGCTAATACCTTTTCGCTGCATTTAATCAACATAGTAATTACAGGTTGCTTTTTCGGTCTTTCTGAGTCATCGAGGTCAGTGATTGAAACGCGCGGACACTTCCTAAAAATTAAATTGACACATCAAGATAATCAGGAGTAAAAGTTAATTTAACCGGTAGCGGAAATATGCCGCTCAGGGCGTTACAGCTAAGCGAGAAAGCTGTGTCGTGTTGGGAGGTAGAAGCATGTCTAATGAAGTCCGCCAAATGGGTATACAGAATCGGATAGCGGACCTATGTTCGGTCTTTCCCTGAACCTAAATCCTTTTAAATCTTTGATTACCACGGCTACTAGTAGCTAAGTCAGAATGGTCCAAATAACATTTCCTAATAAGCATTCATCACGCAAGCTACTAAGCCTTTTGACAGGGGTAGTGGCGATTCTAGGCGCTTCTGGCATGTTTCTTACTGTTTTTTATTCCCGAAGCGTAAATGCTTCAGATGATTGCAATGAAGAGAAAATGTTCTGTTATCGGGATTGCTTTAAGAGCCGTGAAGATAGCACAACCTGTAAAGATGGGTGCAATCGCATGGCTACAAAATGCGAAACGGGAATAACGGAAGCACCAGCAACACGAGAGTACAGTCCAGTATCTGGTAATGGGAGTGAAGAAAAGGAGTGGATAGATAATGGATACGGTGACCCTGTAATTACTAACCTAAATATGAGAAAAAATGACGGGCGTACATATACGCATGAATTTGATGTTGATGTAGTACTACTAAGAAATTCTGGTTGGAGCGAAGCTGAAGTGCGAGAGTTAATGAGTAAGGCAACCGAAGTGTACATGGAGTGCGGAATTCAATTAGCCAATGTAAAGATTGTGACAGCAACTGCTCCGCAAAGCACTTGGATTGATTCATATATGGAGTCAGAAAAAGGTTTGGTTAGAAGTCTTCCCTCCGCTGTAAAAAGACCAACTGTCTTCTTTGTTAGGTCTAATAGGGAGGGGAATTGGGCATACTCATATAATAAAGAAGTGTGTGGTACCTCTCCTAGATGTGATACTGCTTGGGTCACAAAGGACATTTTTAGTCCTGTACGTATTAATCAGTTTAAAGGAGATAATTGGAAGTATGTCGTAGGGCATGAAATTGCTCATTTAGTGGGGAACTGTAGTCACAATAATGATTCGGTTGATAATATAATGAATGATAATCCACAAAGAGTAAGTAAGTATCCACAATATCAACTTTGTAATAGCATAAAGCAACATGCTTCAGTAAGAAGAATTAATAATTATAGTTCGGCGAGGTAATAAGGGCCTGTCCTAGATTTTGTGTAATCGGTTCTTTTAGCGACACTGTCGCATTGAACCGGAGACACAATGTCCAAACC